>OIXH01000020.1_pt1 | contig 200360 bp, 222 predicted proteins | sample 1587741 | NCBI WGS metagenome assembly OIXH01 (sample SAMEA3888916, study PRJEB22519) | human gut metagenome | biome: human gut; feature: human-associated habitat; material: faeces | place: Denmark | collected 2011 | reverse complement strand
GCGGATCAGCTGACGATTATTCATTCAATTGTGTCAAAGGCACGTTAAAGATCACCCCGAAGACCGACGCGAGTGTAACATTCTCTGTCGGTAGCCTAACATACAACGGATCAGAGCAGAGTGCTACCATCTCTGCTCTGAAAGTTGCAGGCAGCGACTTCTCAGGAACACTTGGTACAGATTATTCGTTGTCATATGCCGTAAAGGAAGGCGGACGTTTAGGCAGCAGCAGTCTCCCGCTGGGAGCCGGAACTTACACAGTCACAGTAACAATTCTCACAGGCAACTACGCAGGATCTACAGGAACACAGATTCTTACAATAAACAAAGCTGAACTGACAGCAACTTATCCTGGAGAAACAATAAATCTCGGAGGTACACCATCCCTTACAGTAAATGTAACAGGATTCGTAGGTGGTGAAACTTCATCATCCGCACATAATTACACAGCTCCGACGGTAACAAACACAAACACAGATGCAGGATCATACGAACTTACTCCTGCTGGCGGATCAGCTGACGATTATTCATTCAATTGTGTCAAAGGCACGTTAAAGATCACAGACAAAAAGACATACAAAGTAGAATTCGATTCCAACGGTGGCAGCGGTGTACCTGAACAGTCAGTTGAGCATGATGGATTAGTTAAGAAACCAGCAGACCCGACAAGAACTGGATACAAATTCGTAGGATGGTACAAAGACGCAGCATTGACTGAACCTTGGGACTTCACCAAAGATGTAGTTATCAAAGATACAATCCTCTACGCCAAATGGGAACCGAAAGACACACCGACTCCGACAAGATATAATGTAAAATACGATGCCAACGGAGGAGAAGGAGAAGTTCCGGAAGCGGAACTTCACTTCGCAGGCGATTTTGTAACTGTCAAATCTGCAGACTTAAGCAGGTTCGGATACGACTTCAAAGGATGGTGCGATTCAGTAACTCAGACAGTGTATCATGCAGAAGACACATTCAGAATGCCTTCAAGAGATGTCTGTCTAACAGCAGTATGGGACAAGCAGCCTATTCAGGGAAAGGAAGTAACTGTTACTTTCATTGTTGACAATGAGATCTACAGCAGATCTTCAACGCATATCAACACAATACTGAACGGAGCAATGCCGTCTGATCCTGTAAAAGAAGGATTTGACTTCTTAGGATGGTATACAAAAGACGGACAGATCTTCACTTCACAAACAGTAGTAAAAGACGATATGACAGTATACGCTAAGTTTGAATTAAACGAAGATTACGTCTTAGTCACATACATCATTGACAAAGAAATCTACATGACTTTAGCATGCAAGAAGTCAATGATTACAGAACCTCATATATCAGCAGGAATCGGAAAGGAACTGAACGGCTGGTATACTGACGAAGAACTGAAGAACAAGTTCGACTTCAATACAACAATCAAAGAAGACTCTCTGACATTATATGCTGAATGGGAGAACAATTCAGACTTCATTCTGATAGCAGCAATGCTGATCATATTCTTCCTCATCATCATAATCATTCTGCTGACGAAGAGAATATCATTCTATGAAAGCTTAGAAAGCGAAAAGAAATACGATTCGGCAGTGATCTTCTGGAAAGGAGCATTGAAAGACAAGCTTCCTCTTCCTCCTGAATCAGACAGAGAGTTCTCAGGCTGGTTCTCAGAGGAAGGAGAATTGATAACAGCGGAAACAGAAATCAGGCACAGCATGAAACTCTATGCGCGCTGGAAAGACTGATTTCTTTCCCAAACTTTTCATTTATACAAGCCCAATTAAACAATAAAAATCATAAAAACAGGCAGATCAGAAGTATGACTCTGCCTGGATTTTTCTTCAATCTTACAGGCACAGCTTATGGTAACATTCAAATACTATCTATCTATGATACTTTAGATACATAGCGGGGTAGGGTAGCCAGGATATCCCGTCGGGCTCATAACCCGGAGACCGGTCGTTCAAATCGACTCCCCGCTACTTTTCTTTATTATCAGGATCAAGTATCTTTTTACTATCGAAAGATATAAAATAGCGTGGATACACACTCCTGTTCGCAATGATCAATCTTCCTTCTTCATCTGATGTCCTCATTATCGGCGGCGGAGCTACGGGAGCTGGCATAGCAAGAGATTTAGCTATGAGGGGAGCGAGCGTAGTTCTCGTAGAGAAAGGGGACTTCTGCGCCGGAGCATCAGGGTCCAACCACGGCATGCTGCACAGCGGGGCGAGGTATGCCTCTTCAGACCGGGAAAGTGCAAGGGAATGTGCAGAGGAAAACAGCATCTTGAAAAAAACAGCAGCATTCTGCATCGACGACACAGGCGGTTTCTTCGTTGCATTGCCGGAAGATGATGAAATATTCGCAGAGGAGTTTCAGGCAAACTGCGGAGAAGCGGGAGTCTACGCAAAAGAACTGGCAATCAGAGAAGCCTTGAGGGAAGAGCCGCTGCTCAATCAGGATATTACAAGGGCTTTTGAGGTAAGAGATGCGGCCGTAGATCCCTTCATGCTCGTCAATGCAAACATCATTTCAGCAAGAGCGGCAGGAGCATCAATCGTCAATTACGCCGAAGCCGCTGCGATGGATGTCAGCAAAGATGGAATAGAAAGCGTCATCATCAAAAGGGCGGGAAAATCATATCAGATAAAGCCGCAGCTGGTGATCAACGCGGCAGGGGCATGGGCCGGCAGCGTAGCAGCTATGGCCGGGCAGAATCTTGAAGTAGGGATCGACAAAGGGACAATGGCAGTCGTAGACGGCAGAGCAGTCAATCATCTGATCAACAGATTAAGAAAACCGGCAGATGCAGACATTCTCGTGCCTCACAGATCAGCGACGATTGTAGGCACCACATCCTCTCCGGGAAACTTAAGCAGCATCCGGCCTACAGCGGAGGAGGTGGAAAACCTGCTGAGAGAAGCGTCAAAGACGATCATCGGGCTGCATTCGATGAGGACTGTGAGAGCTTACTCAGGCGTGAGGCCCCTGGCAGGCGCAGGCGGAAGAAATGCCTCAAGAAACTTCAGCATCACAAAGCATGAGAACAGCAACATGATCAGCGTAGTGGGGGGAAAACTCACAACATACAGGCTGATAGCAGAAAAAGTGGCAGATGAAGCGGCAGGATACTTAGGAATCAGCACAGCATGCAGAACAGACAGGGAAGAACTGCCGAGATTAGAAAAAATTCAGTCAAGGCGGGAAGTATGCAGCTGCGAGATGGTTTCAAGAGACACCTTAGCCGAATGGTCTAAGTCTGAAGATGTAACCTGCGCAGCCGACTTGATGAGAAGAACAAGAGCCGGCATGGGCTACTGCCAGTCGGGGCTGTGCGCCTTTGACATCGTTTCCTGCATGGATGGAGATCCGCTGCAGCTTCTGCAGGATTTTCTTTCAGAAAGATGGAAAGGGGAGGAAGCGGTTCTTTACGATCAGCAGCTGAGGCAGGAAGCTTTTAAAGCTCATTTATTCAAAGTTTACAATGTCGACCACAGCGGAGGGAGCTGAATGGACTGCGACGTGCTGGTAGTCGGGGGAGGAGCAGCAGGCTGCACCATTTCATACAGGCTTTCCAGGGCAGGAATAAACGCTGTATTGGTCACTTCAGGAACACCGGCGACATCAATGTCCTGCGGCAGAATCAAGATTACAGAGGAAAATAAAGATCTCAGGCAGTTTGTCAGGCAGGCGGGAGAGAGTTACGGGCTGTTCACAGAAGAAAAAGAGATACAGGCATACACCAACAAAGGGACACTGTATCAGCAGTCATTTTTATCAGATTACGATGACAATTCGCAGGCTCAGGCTGCGGCAGGCATTGAGGGAAATAAAGATTTCAATCCCGACCTGTCGGCAAAGATCGCCAAGACTCTGACGCCTTACTGGATCAAGCAGTCAGATCTGGATGGGACAGCAGAGTCGTTAAAGGAAATACCGGAAGATACGATCATCATCCCGCCGCTTTTCGATATCAGGCATTACAAAGCTTCAATGAGAGAATTAGAAGAAAAGAGCGGCAGGAAGCTGAGGGAGGCGGCGACGCCGTTATCGCTGCCAGGAAAGCGTCTCAACGAATGTCTTCTGCAGTCGGCGAAGACGGCAGGCACTAAGGTCTTAGAGGGAAGGAAAGTTACCGACATCGCAGCGCAGTCGGCCTTGATTCAGTCAGGGATAAGGGAGCAGGAGATATCTTACAGCGCCTTGGTTCTGGCCGGAGGAAACTTAATCAGCGGCGGTCTGGTTTTAGACGGTAATTTAGTCAGAGAGCCGCTGTTAGGAATAAACGTTACCGAAGTCGCCCCGGCCAGACTGAAATCTGCAGAACTGACAGAAGCGTTGTCTTCAGGAATATGCGCTCACGGCTGCAGAGCAGCGGCGGGAGTCTATGCCTGCGGCTCAATCGTAGCAGGTATGTCTTACCCGCTGAACAGAGGACTCTGGGACGTAATGCTCAGTGCCTGGAATGCAGCAGAAAAAGTGAGGGATGCCTTATGAACAGCTGTATAAAATGCGGAGAATGCCTGACGGCATGCCACGCTTACAAACATTTAAGAGATGAATTCTCAGGACCGAGAAGACTGGCTGTAGAGTATCAGCGATTCAACGACACTTCTGAAGAAGCGTTTATCTGCACCACCTGCGGCTACTGTGAGGAAGTATGCCCTTCAGAGCTTTCCATTACTCAGGCGATCATACAGATGAGAAGCAGGATGTTTCCGCCGCGGAATGAGGGACAGCAAAAGGTTCTTGAATTGGCGCAGAGGACAAACCACTCTGTCGAGCCTAAAGAATACAGTGCGCCGGAAAATGGAAAAACTTTACTGTTTCCGGGCTGCGTGGGAAAAGGCAGGCTGGCCGGCAGACCGGAAGAAATAATCAAACTGCTGACTGCGGCCGGGGCAGAGCCTTACATTCATCCCGGCTTGGTGTGCTGCGGTTCTCCCCTGTCAAAGATGGGAGCGGCGGAGGAAGTGGAAAGGCTGAAGAACATTAACTATCCGATTCTGTCAGAAGCTGAAAAGGTCGTGACGGTCTGTCCCGGCTGCACGACGATGATCAACAAATCATACGGCATCGCCGCCCTGCATATTCTGGAATATCTCCAGGATGCGGAGTTAAACTTCATCGACGGAGATGATGTCAGAGTATACCTGCATCATCCGTGCCACTTATCGCGGGGGGTAGGACCGCACGCGATGGATACTGCCAAAGACATTCTGGAATCAATGCCCGGCGTTACTGTATTGGACTGCGGCAGCGAGAAAGACTGCTGCGGAGGCGGAGGAGGCGTTTTAGCCGCCTATCCAAGGGAAGCATATGCCACTGCGGATCTCAAGGTTAAAGAGGCTCAGGAAGCAGGCGCAGACCTGATTGTGGCGCCGTGCCCCTTCTGCGCGGTGAATCTGAGAAGGCCTAAGAGGCTGAAGTCCATGGAGATGTCTGAATTTCTCTGTTCAAGGCTGAAATGATTTCTTAGTCCGATGGAAAATTTAAGGGTGGAAGCAACTACTTCTTCCGAGGGTCTGACCCGCAGAGTAAGCGCTAACTCACCTCTGCGGAGTCAGATTAATCTTTTTCAGACGGATGGTCTCTTCTATATTTATGATTTATTTTGCAAGTAAGAAATCAATTGCATTGACAATTTTAATCCCGTTGTGATTGCCTAAATTGTAATCGTCAAGTGTAATCAGCGTTTTTGGATAGAAATCTTTAATCCGTTCCAACGGCCCTAATTCCGTTCGAAGTTTATTCTCATCTAAAACCGTTGCGGACACTTGGTAATATTCAACCGTATCGCTGTTTGTTGCAACAAAATCGACTTCACGATCATCGATTTTACCGATACTTACTTTAAAACCGCGTCTCAACAATTCAAAATAAATAACATTTTCTAAAACGTGGCCAATATCGCTTGCACTGTTAGACAGCAGCATGTTTCTTATGCCGCTGTCAATTACGTAATACTTGGCAAGAGATTTCAAATGCTGTTTTCCTTTTATATCGTATCTAGCGGCCTCGTAGACCAAAAATGATTCGGTAAGATATCCGATATATTTTTCAACAGTGTTGTATGAGGGCTTTCGGTTATTGGAAGTCAATGCGTTAGCAATATTAGTTGAAGATACGAGGCTGCCTATATTGTGCATCAGATACCTTAGGATGCTCTCCAACACCGATATGTCTGTTTGGGAATGCCTCCTGGCAATGTCATTTGATATGATGGTGTGGTAAATTCCGTCGAGATAAATATTTACAGCTTCCTCGTTTGGCAGATTCAAGACATATGGCATGGAACCGTTTTGCAGATAGCTGCTGAACAATTCTTTCTTTTCTGCGCTGGCAGGGAATGCGCTTACATATTCTTTAAAAGAAAGAGGCAGCATTTTTATTTCAACATATCTTCCAGTCAACAAAGTTGAAAGTTCGCTTGAAAGCAAATCGGAATTCGAACCCGTGATGTATAAATCGATATTTTTCTGAATATATAAGCTGTCAACGGCTTTTTGAAAATCTGGAACGCGTTGAACTTCGTCAAGAAAAACGTAAGTATATTTTTCATCACAAAGGCGTTCAGAAATAAAATTATACATCGCTTTATAATTCATCAGATGTTCATTTTTCAAATCTTCAAAATTGATATATACAATCTGTTTCTCAGAAACTCCTTCATTGATTAATTCTTCTTGGAACTGTTCAAGCAATGTGGACTTCCCGGATCGTCTGATGCCAGTTATGACTTTGATCAGCTGCTTTTCCTTAAACATGCGTAATTTATCGAGATATTGAGTTCTGAGTATCATGAACAGCACCTCTTAATCTGCGTATTTAGTATATCTAAATTTTTCATGCACTTGAAAAAATAGTAGTGTTCTTGGTTGTTTTTTCACGCACATTCAATATCTTATTGGCATGTGAGAAGGTCGTTTTGAATTACGAGTTCTATAACCCCGTGAGGCGTTATTCAATGTGAATATGAAGAACTCTTTGTGAAGATTGCTTCACCGACTCTAACTCGATTTAGGAAATATCATAAGAGGTGTCCACGAAAGCTGCTGCAGATACATATGCCAAAAATGGTATATAATTCAAAAGAGATTATATGATTAAGGGCAGAGGTGACCGTCCCCTAAGGGACGGGGTTCGTAAAGTGAACCGCGCTTTCGACTGACTTATCGCCAGTCGACAACTATCACAATTGAATCATCAACTGTGACAATCGTGCAGAACACCACAGAAAAACGTGGCGTATACCACCTCCTCCTGAGGGTCTGACCCGCAGAGAAGATTTGAGCTTCACCTCTGCGGAGTCAGCTCAACCTCTTTCGGGCAGATTGTTATTGTATAATTCATATTTAATTTATCTGGCATTATCGTTTCAATCAGTCTTGCTTGATGCTGATAAAACTGATTTTTTTTTACTTGTCGCATGTTCTAGAACTTTTTAATGTGAGATATTTTTTAGTTGCATTTCTGCAAGGCCAGCATGTTTTTCATAATTATAGCATGTGACTATGATCTGCAAATCTTCAAATAGTCATCTACCGTGTGTGAAATCGTGAACACAGAACCTGTTAGTTGCATATCGTGCGTGTATATGGATAAGAGGCCTGAGTCTACAATGCAGGGAGGTCTTCTCTACTGTCAGAAAAAGAGGCTCGTAATACGCCCCAAGACCTCATGCGAAGTTTACATCAAGGCCACCGCAAAGAACGTAGAGAGCATGAAAGCAGCGCTCTACGGGAAAATAAACCCCAATGATGTAGAATAAGTGAGGAGCGCGGAATCCCCGCCTCCGATGATTTTTCGAAGTTTTTTCTAAAACTATATTTCCTACCTGCTGAAAAGTAGTACTCCGTGGGGAGTTTGAAAGCAGTAATCCTTGCTGCAGGCGAGGGCATAAGGCTGCGTCCGTTTACAATGTCAAGGCCTAAGGCGATGATTCCGATAGGGAACAAGCCGGTATTGGAGCATATAGTGCATTCGTTAGTCTCTAACGGCATCACAGACATCATCATTGTCGTGGGATACTTTGAAAATACGATCATGTCTCATTTCGGAGACGGGCGTAATTTCGGGGCTAAGATCACATATGTATCTCAGTCGAGGCCGATCGGCACGGCACATGCAATCTTCTCAGCCTGGGATATTCTGAAAGACGAGGAAAGGGTAATCGTTCTGGCGGGTGACAATTTTATTGATAAAAATACAGTAGCGTCAGCGCTGAACGGCGAACCTCCTTTAATAGTAGTCACTGAAAGCGTCATGCCTTCGAAGTACGGCGTTGTGTCTCTGAAAGACAGCAGGATCATATCCATTGTAGAAAAGCCTGAAACAAACTTCAGCAACATAATCAGTACAGGAATATACTTATTTGATAAACAAACACTAAATTTCTTCAGCAGTGCCTCGGAAGTCTCAGCCCTCGGAATTTCAGAAGTGCTTTCCTCTCACTTACATCAGATATGTCTCTCGGCAGTCAAGACAGACGGAGGCTGGGTAGATGCTGTTTACCCCCAGGACTTAGTAAAGTTAAATGACATGGCTTTAGAAAATATCAGCAGACTCACTCAGGGAACGATTGAGCACGGAGTGACTCTGAAAGGAAACGTCTGCATCGGCGAAGGCAGCAGGATCAGGTCAGGGTGTTATATTGAAGGGCCGGTAATCATCGGCGAAAACTGTGACATCGGTCCCGACGTAACGATCTCAGCTTTCACCAGCATCGGCAACGATGTACAGATCGGTCCTTATTCCTGCATTGCAGGCAGCGTTTTGATGGATAATATTGCGGTAGGAACGCACTGCCACATTTCCAGATCGGCGGTGGACTGCGGAGTCGAGATCGGTTCGTCAGTCTTGGCAGACGGAGTGGCAAGGGGGAGAGACCGCTCAGGGGTAATGATCGGACAGGATTCATGGATCGGCTCTGGAACAGTATTTTTTCCCAACATTATCGTCGGTTCAGAATGCAGGATCAGCAGCGGTTCGACAGTCAGAAGCAGTTTGGAAAACAGGAGCATCGTGGTATAATGTGCGGAATTGTAGGCTATGCGGGACCAAGGGACGCGCAGCAGGTTCTCATCGACGGGCTGCAGCGTTTAGAGTACAGGGGCTATGATTCTGCAGGAATTGCTGTGGTGAATGAAGAAGAGCTGCAGGTCTTCAAAGACGAGGGAGATGTGACTAAGCTCACCGGCAGCATGCCGGTAATCGAAGGCCATTTAGGCATCGGACATACAAGATGGGCTACCTGCGGAAAACCTTCGAAAGAGAATGCCCATCCCATGACAGACTGTAAAAACTGCATTGCCTTAGTTCACAACGGCATCATTGAGAACAGAGCTGAACTGAGAGACAGACTGGAAAATGAAGGACATGCTTTCACATCAGAAACAGACACGGAAGTGCTGGTGCATCTTTTAGAAGAATACTATGAAGGAAACTTAAGATCGGCATTAACAAGGGCGCTGGAAGATGTCAAAGGCACTTATGCTGTAGCGGCAGTAAAAAAAGGCACCAATGAAATAGTTGCTGCAAGGAAAGAAAATCCTCTGATCGTCGGCTTAGGCTCAGAAGAGAACTTCATCGCTTCAGATGTGACAGCGGTTTTAAATTACACTAACAAAGTTATTTACATTGAAGACGGAGAGACATTAGCGCTGACTCCTTCAGGCGTAGAGATATTTAATGATAAAGGAGAAAAAATAAACAAAGATTACATAACGGTCTCGTGGACTGCGGAAGATGCTCAGAAGGGAGGCTTCGAACATTACATGCTGAAAGAGATATTTGAGCAGCCTTCGGCGATTCACGACTCTCTGCTGGGGAACTTCGATAAAATCATGTCTTCCGACTTCTTATCATCTCAGGATTTTTCGTCAGTAAAGATGATAGCCTGCGGAACATCTTACAATGCTTCTCTGGTAGGAAAATACGCGATAGAATATCTTGCAGGCATTCCCGTTACAGTGGAATTGGCATCAGAGTGCAGGTATTCCAGCGAGACGAGGGAAGATCCTTTAGTTATTCTAGTAACTCAGTCCGGAGAAACAGCAGACACCTTGGCAGCAGCAAGGCTGGCCAAGAAAAGAGGACACAGAACACTGGCAGTTACGAACGTAGTGGGATCGACAATCACAAGGGAAGTGGATAACGTTCTTTACACGCAGGCAGGGCCAGAGATCGGAGTGGCGGCGACAAAGACCTACGTTACTCAGTTAATGGCCATGTATATGCTAGCATTAAAATTGGGAAAATCAAGAACGTTAAGAAGAGATGAAATCCACCGTTACACCCACGGTCTGAAGTCAATGCCGAGAACAGTATCAAACGTTCTTGCCAAATCTGATGAGATTTCAGAGTCAGTAGAGATGCTGACGTCTGCTCAGAGCGCCTTCTTCTTAGGCAGGCATATCAACTACCCGACAATGCTGGAAGGTGCTTTGAAACTGAAAGAAATCTCATACATTCACGCAGAAGGCTATGCAGCAGGAGAATTAAAACACGGACCCTTGGCGTTGTTAGACAGCAATACACCGACAGTAGCGGCATGCGTCTGGGACATGTCTTATGAAAAAATGCTCTCAGCCATTTCGGAAGTGGCGGCAAGGGACAGTCCTGTGTTGGGAATAGGAATAGAAGGAGACAGAGACTTAGAAGCAATTGTGGATAGAATGGTCTGCATTCCTGAAGTGGAAGGGATTTTGTCTCCCATTCCGCTCACAGTTGTGGTGCAGCTTATTGCATATCATACAGCCAGGAAACGCGGCTGCCCGATCGACAGGCCTAAGAATCTGGCTAAAAGCGTAACAGTTGATTAGACTCTTACATTGTTGGGAATTTCTTCCGGGCAGATCACATCTTCAGGACACTTTTCAATCGGCAGACTGCAGATATTCCTATCCATAATCTCAATTCCCGGCGGGTATTCAAGGTCGTCAATGAAACCGAACCAGTAGACGACGATGCCGTTGCCGAACATTTCAACATATTTTGAAAGCTGGCCTTTGAAATTTTTATTAAATTCTATTTTATCTCCAAAAGAAGCCTTAGATTCAATCCAGTTTACAACGCGGCCGTTTATTTTGACAGGCTCGTTGAGCAGGCAGTCAGGCGTCTTAGAGAATTTTCCGCGGAGATCGTTTTCCGTGCGGTATCCAAGTTCATTCTCAGTAAGCCAGTTCTGAAGCATCTCTTCACCCCACTGCCCTCTTTTGACTTGAATATCATTTCCCCACGGGGAATAGATGCTGTCTGCTTTCACGATCTCCAAAATCTCTTTTTTCAATCGCTGGTCTGCTATCGTGTCAGGCTCTCTCACATAACTCCAGTACTGTTTTTTGGAATGCCCGCTCTGCTGAAACAGCATCAGGCCGGTCAAGATGGGAGAAAAATCCCATTTCTGCGATATGTCAAAAATGCTTTTTCCAGACTTCCATTCGCGCAGCATTCGGGGAAGATTTCTTTTGATTATGTGATGGCGTTTCATAGTTTTACGTACTGTACGCTGAGTGTAGATAACGTTCAGGAGCTCTCTGTCCAAACCGTTTTGGGCAGCTAGTCTGTCAACATCAGACACTGTCTCCAACTCGTCGTAAATACGTTTGTAATCTTCTAATTTCATGATTCTGACCTTTTTTGACAGGTTAGAAGCTAGAAGGAAACGTCAATCTTAAACGTATCGTTTTTGTTTCGTTTTTCAAATTGACGTCTGGCTGTAATTAATACAAATATCATTCGCTCAAAATATGCATGGTGCACATATATCCAAAAAAATTTAAATCATTAATGACCATGAATGACTCAGTCCCGCTTGCGGGCAAAAGCATCCTTGCGGTGTTGACATGGCTAAAACGAAATATGTATGTACCCCAGCTCCGTCGACCTGGCTTCCGCCGGCGATCAACGATTCAAAGTGCTGGATGTGTTATGCTAAATCTTCTTTATTTGTTTCATTCCCGCTGGGATTGATTTTTGGATTCTATTTCTTGTTCAGCGACAGAATTCCTCTGGGTGAGGTTCTCCTATGCGTATCCGCTGTTTCTGTACTTCTTATTCTGCTGACAAATCCCCTGATCATGAAATCAATGAATGAAGGCAGATTCGGGCAGGCCAACAGGTATCTGAAATGTTTTACAGTGATCTCCTTATTCTGTATGATTTTCCCTGGATTCTTCTACTTCATCGCTTACAAAAAGATACAGCCGGTTTTCAAGCCTCAGACTCAGCGTTATCCAACCAACTACTACGAAGGGCCGAGAAGCTATCCGCCGAATGTAACTGAAGGCGAAGAGATGTCCCCTGAAGAGGGTTTTGTCATGTCAAAGAAGTAAGCTGGAGGAACACTATTGAGTATTTTTGAAATAATCATGCTGGTCTGTTTTGGAGCAGCATGGCCATTCTCTATTTACAATTCCTGGAGATCTAAGTCCACTAAAGGAAAGAGTGTGATTTTCCTGATCACATTAATGATTGGATACATTGCCGGTATTATCAACAAGCTTTACTACAGCTATGATGCAGTAATCTACCTTTACATTCTGAACCTGGTGATGGTGCTGATTGATACCTGCCTGTGGATGAGAAACCGCAGGATCGAACGCAACGGCAAAGAGCCGGATTCAATAATTTATGCCTGATAAGAAGATTATTCCTTATCTGCTAAAAATAACAATCATTGTTTGCTCTAAAAACGTATTAAATCTGGCTGAGATTAAAATCAATTATAGAATTAATAAAAAATGGAAAGATGCTTACTGCATCTTAGCCATTGACTCTTTTAAAGCTTCAAGATTTTCAGGATGCTTCTCGAAATATTCCCTTACGGGGGCGAGGTAATCGCTCAGTGCTTTGGCGACTCCGTTCTTCAAGTCCAAGGGATGAAGCTCCTGGGCGAGGTAGGTTTTTTCCAATTCTTCGTAAGAATTGAATTCGAGATTACCGCCGAATTTTTCCGGCCTCTCAATGACAAGCTTTCCTCCCCTGCCGAATATAATATACTTACAGACAGACAGTACAGGATTCCCTTCAGCTTCAGGCGGGCAGAAGGCTTTCTTCATTTTTCTCTGGATATCTTCTGCGCTGTCGTGAATGAGAATATTGCTGTCTGGATGTGACTTAGACATCTTTCCGCTGATGGGATCCATCCTGTTCATGCCGCTGAGACCTGGGATCAAAGGAGTATGGATAGCTACAGGAACTTTCCAGTCAAGTTTTTCAGCTGCTTCTCTGGCAAGCATGTGAGCCCTGCGCTGGTCAATGCCTGCGTATGCCACATCGATATCCATTACAAAGATGTCAGCAGCCTGCATGAGCGGGTACAGGAATTTAGATGAATCAAGTTCAGCATCGTCTTCCTTGCGGCCCATGATGGTCATGGCGCGCTTTATTCTTGAGAGAGAAGTTACTTTTCCTACTTTGATTACTGTCTCCCAGTAACTGTTCTTCTCCATGATTTCAGAGGCGAGAACAAAATTGACTTTGTCCATCGGGACTCCGAGGGCGGCAAAACAGTCTCCCATATACTTGGCGCAGAGGCGGATTCTTTCAATATCTCCTCCGAGCTTGTCATTGATACGGGCATGCCAGTCAGCCATAAAAATAGTGAGTTCAAAGTCTGCATCGATGAAGTCGCGCATCTTGCTGGCACACAGGGCCCAGCCCAGATGCACAAGCCCAGAAGGCTCGAATCCGATATATGCCCGCGGTTTCTCTTTTTTGGACAGGAGGGCTTTCAAATCCTCTTCTGTCACAGTTTCTTCTGTGTTGCGTAACAGCAGGCTTAATCTTTCTTCGGCATTCATTTTGATCATTCTTGCGTATCGTAAGAATGTATAAAGCTATTCCGCTACACACTGTCTAGCACGTGTACTGCTTGCTAAAAAGGGTGCTTATTTGTATCCATACTATGAGATTCAGGGACCTTACAAAAGAAGCGTTTATGCTGCTTATGGATGAGTACTATTGCAGAGTCAGTAAAAAACCATGAGAAATTGTGATTTTCATTTATTTTTGACTCATGAACTTAGAAAAAATGAGGGGCCTAACCCTATTATGCAATCATTTAACTTTTACTGCAGTTCCATAGACAAAATCAGATAAATCTCTGAAATGGTGGAGATGGAATGCACTGGCGTATGATTAATGAGAACTATCGCCAACAAGGCCCCTTAGGAGCCATTTTTATTTAGCAAACATCAAATAGGGATCTAACGTATACGATTCATGAGAGTAGATATTCTCTAGGAGGTACACGATATGGCAGAAAATCTGGCTAAAACTGCTGGGATGATCAGTGAGATATTCTTGTTAGCGGGTCATGACTTTAATGTCGAGGAGTTCAATGACCGTCTCCTTGCTCAAAAAGGTGTGTATCTCTTAAATCTCGCTAGAGTTGGTCCAGAGTATAAGTTTACAAGGTATGTCCGCGGTCCATACTCTAGAGATCTAGCAAATGCATACTACAAAATCTCAGAAAAAAACATCGCTCCGGAACACATGGATATTCCTGAAGATGTGAAAAATGATTTAAAGTATATATTATCTCAAGGTCTGGAATATACCGAGGCTCTTGCGACATTGTTAGTAGTCGCTGAAACTAATGAAAATATCAGCGGAAGAAAACTAGTTGATACAACAATCCGTCTAAAGCCTCATCTGAAGGACTATGTAGAGGGGGCATATAGATATCTGGAGAAAAACAAGCACTATTCTACATTGATACGTGCTACTTGATAGCTTTCTGCGATCAAAATGACGATTTACACATGGATGTAAAACAAACTTTAAACAGCTGGAAACGGGGAAAACAGAGCTATCATGTACCTTTTCCAGCAATCGGTGAAGCATATCTTGTTGCAAATAATAAAAACAGAGTCAATGAGATTTTTGATAACTTTCATAACTATGTAAAAAAAGGGAATCCTAATTCCTGAGGGAATTAATAATCCCGATTGTTATTCTTATGCTTATAGACTATTGAAAAGTACTACATCTAATAGGACCCACAAAAATGGGTGGGGCGAACAGTATCTGCAATCCACTGATGCTTTAATTCTTGCGTGTGCGTTATCTAATAATCACTGCACTCATTTTTTAACATCTGACACTCAGATAAACACACTGGATTCCCTTGATAAGTGTGCAAGAGATATTAGGGATGAAATGAACTGCGATCATCTGAAAATGGGTGAGATTTGGTGATTAAATTAATGGTTACTTGTGTTACCATGAAGATAAACAGCAGAAAATATGATGTTTTAAAATTTCATTCAAGACATTTGTTGTGTATAAAAATGGAAAGGGGCCTAACCCCCATTATATAATCATTTAACTTTTACTGCAGTTCCATAGGCGAGGATTTCAGCAGCACCGGCGGCAACCATCGAACTGGTGTACCTGACGTTAATGACGGCGTCTGCGTTTAAACTTTCAGCCTCTTCCACCATACGCTTGGTGGCAAGAGCTCTGGCCTCATTCAGCATCTGAGTGTAAGCAACAAGCTCTCCGCCGACCATCGACTTGAATCCCTGAGTGATGTCGCGGCCGATATTCTTTGTCTGGATTGTGCTGCCTTTTACAATGCCGATTATTTCTATTTCCTTTCCTGGAAGGTATTCAATATTTGTCAAGATCATCTTCGACTCCGCTCCTGATTTCTTTAATGCGCTCTATCAGTACATACACTGATGCAACTATGCATATTGCGGGTATACTCAGCCCCATGATTGTAACGATGAGAGGCATTCCGTCCTCCAGCGCCATCCACAGAGCGCCGAATGCTACAAAATACAGTAACAATAATACTGTAATTATAACTGGCGCTATCATTCTTTTATCCAAATAATCACCTTTAATTGCATTTGCTGTAACCGCATTGCCTGCATATAACACAGCCGCCTTCATGTTCAACGGCTTCTCCGCATTCAGGGCAGAATTTTATCATATGAGTCAGTACGTGATCATCTTCCATCAGGCTGCTGACGCTTATGGCATCTGGATCCCAGTAACCGAGTTCAATATGTTTATTGTAAATTTTCTCAATAGTTCTGGCGATGGCATCGGGACAGGAAGTGCATTTCAATCCTGGCTGTCTGACAGTCGAAGGACATCTGATTCCCTTGAGCTGGCTGACGATGGTTTTCACATCAATACCGCTGCGCAGGGCGATCGAAGCAAGCCTTGAAGTAGCCTCGCTCTGACTGGGGCATCCTCCTGCCTTTCCTGTGTTGGTAAATATTTCACAGATTCCCTTATCGTCGTAATTGGCGGTGATGTATAGTTTGCCGCAGCCGATCTGCACACGTTCAGTAACGCCGGACACAACATCAGGTCTGCCGCGGGGAACGATTCTTCCGGTGAGCTCTTCTGCCGGAATCTCCTCGTCTTTGTTGACTTTGCCGATGTTTAACACCTGCTCGTCACGGCTGCCGTCTCTGTAGATCGTTACTCCTTTGCAGCCCAGCCTGAAGGCGAGCTTATAGACCTCTGCCACATCTTCCTTAGTGGCTGCATGACTGAAGTTTACTGTCTTAGAAACAGCGTTGTCTGTATACTTCTGGAAAGCAGCCTGCATTCTTATGTGGTCCTCTGGATTGATATCATGGCTGGAAACAAACACTCTGCGGATGTCTTCAGGGATTTCCTCGATGTGGGCAATGCTGCCTTCTTTGGCGATACGCTTCATCAGAGCTTCGCTGTAAAGGCCTCTTCTTTCCAGTTCTTCTTTAAGAACCGAGTTCACTTCAAGCATCTCTGTTCCATCCATGATGTTCCTTACAAACACGTAACCGAAGATTGGTTCGACTCCCGACGAGCATTCAGCAATGATGGAGAGCGTTCCTGTAGGCGCAATAGTGGTAATGGTCCCATTCCTCTGCGGCTTGTCTTCAGGTAAAATGCTCTCGTCAAACAGCGGAAATGTTCCTCTTTTGGCAGCCATCTCCTGGCTTTTCTCCCTTCCGACATCACTGATGAACTTCATCAGGCGTTCGCCGAGTTCGATAGCCTCTGTAGAGTTGTAGGGAATTTTCATCATCAGCAGGCTGTCAGCCCATCCCATGACGCCGAGGCCGATTTTTCTTGTCTGTTTAGTGGTGAAGTCAATTTCTTCGATAGGATATTTGTTGACATCTATTACATTGTCAAGGAAGTGCACTGCATTCTTTACTGTCTTCTCCAGTTTCTCCCAGTCAAACTCCCAGGATTCACCGTTCTTTTTCAGCATCTTGGTGAGGTTGATTGAGCCTAAATTACAGCTTTCATAAGGCAGCAGAGGCTGTTCTCCGCAGGGGTTTGTGGATTCTATCTCTCCCTGAGAAGGAACTATGTTATCACGGTTCAGCCTGTCGAGGAAGATAATGCCAGGTTCTCCGTTGCGCCATGCAGCTTCGACAATTTTATCGAATACTTTTGCAGCGCTGAGTTTACCCACAGCCTCTTTGGTATGGGGATCCACTAGATCATAATCATCTCCCTTCTCAGCTGCTTTCATGAAAGCTTCAGTGAGTCCTACTGAAATGTTGAAATTAGTAATTTCTTTGTTATCTGATTTGCAGTCAATGAATTTTAAAATGTCTGGGTGGTCTATGCGGAGTATTCCCATATTAGCGCCGCGCCTTGAGCCTCCCTGTTTCACGGCTTCGGTGGCGACATTGAACACTTTCATGAAGCTGATTGGTCCGCTGGCGACTCCGCCGGTGGAGTTGACAACACTGCCTTCGCAGCGAAGCCTGGAAAATGAGAACCCTGTACCTCCGCCGCTTTTGTGAATCAAAGCAGCCTGCTTGATGGCCTCAAATATCGATTCCATACTGTCATCAACAGGCAGAACAAAACATGCCGAAAGCTGTCCGAGGTCTTTGCCGGCATTCATTAAGGTCGGAGAATTAGGCAGGAATTCCAGTTTTGTCATCATATCGTAGAATACTTCAGCGAGTTCGCCAGCATCCTCGCCGTTTTCATACATCCTTTCACTGGAGGCAATCGCATCTGCGACTCTGTGAAACATTCCGTCAACAGTTTCGATTGTATTCCCGTCCTTGTCTTTTATCAAATACCTTCTTTCAAGGACAACCTGTGCATTTTTTGAAATTCCCATAGACTCACCGACTTTTTAAAATTGAATTCGCTCGCATTTTAAAGCTGTTTGGATTGTTGCATCTTTCATTATAAACGTTTCCACTGAATTATACTCTCGTCAACAAGTGCCTTTTACAATCCTACGAATCCTCGGCATAAACAATAGAAAACAGAGGAATACTTCTAATAATAATACCACTCCCCGTAATACTGGATGAATGTGTCACTCAATATCTGGTATTAATTTACAAAAATCAAAAATAACACTGAAATCTCAGACTGTTTAAGTAATTATATGAGAATAAATTATCAATTCTGATAATTTAAAATTAAATGCTTAAGAATGATTAATATCATCCGCCAGCGGTCATTGGCAGAACAGAAACCACATCGCCGTCTTTGATTTTAGTCTCCAACCCTTCTAGGCCTTCGATGTTTCTGCCGTTTACTAATATAAATATCAAGTCTGAGAGAGAACCGCCGGGGAAGAGAATTTTCTTCATGTCTTCCCCGAATTCTTCAATAAGCTTATTGAGAAAATCTTCAGCAGTGCAGCCTTCAAACTCCATATTCATCTGGTTCTGCTTGGTAATTGCAGAAATATTACCGAAGGTGCGGAAGACTATCGAAGTCATTTACAGCTTCCTCATCAGATTCTCAGCTGCTACACACACTACGTCTCTGACCATAGACGTCGGGGGGCAGTAAGCATTCTCAAAGGAGCTGACAAACTCGTCGACTGTAACTCCTTTCATAATTGCAGCTGTAAGCCAGTTGATTCTTCCGTTTATGTCTTCTCTGCCAAGGATCTGAGCACCGACGATGCGGCGGCTTTCCTTCTCAGCCAGTAATTTTACTATGACCTCGGTTCCGCCGGGGTAGTACCTTGCACGGCTGAGACCTTCTGCGCAGCCCTCGACAACCTGCAGGCCGTAGTAGTCTGCCAAGCCTTTGGAGAGACCGGTTCCGGCAATCTGGATATCGCCGACCTGAGAAATCCAGGCACTGAGAACAGCAGGGAACGTGGCATATCCACCGGCCGCATTGATTCCGGCTACTCGGCCCTGCCTCACTGCGGTGGCACCAAGCTGGCTCATGGTAGGTCCGGGAGCAGCGGCATTCTCGCACATGACAACGTCGCCTGCTAGGTATACGTCCTTGACGACTCTGCCTCTGCGGTACGGCTGCAGTGTGGATGTGACATGAACTGCGCCGAGAGGGCCGATCTCAAAACCAAGCTGATTGGGAATCTGCAGGTTTGCCCTGACTCCGGTGGCCATGATCACCATGTCGCACTTGTACTCTTTATCTCCGACCACGACGCTTTCCACCTTTCCATCGCCTTTAATAGCGCCGAGAGGCTTGCCCATCAGGAACTCGACGCCTTCCTTTTCAAGTTCAGACTGAACTTTAGCAGCCATATCTGCGTCGCAGATTCTTGGAATAACCTGCGGAAACATCTCGGCAACGATGACTTTCAGTCCGGCATGCTTAAGCGCCACAGCAATTTCCAGGCCGATGACTCCGCCGCCTGCGACAACGACGGTCTTGCAGGTCTTCATTGCTTCTTGAATTATCATGCCGTCTTTTATGAAGCGGACTTTGAAGACTCCCGGAAGGTCGGCGCCCTCGATCGGCGGAACAAACACTGTGCCTCCGGTAGCTAAAATCAAAGAATCATAAGGTACCGAAGAGCCGTCTTCAAGTGCAACGGTCTTAGCTTCAGAATCGACAGAGGCGACTTTTGTTTTTACTCTGACGTCGATATTCCTCTCATTTCTGTAGAATGCTGGATCGTGCATCACGATTGACTGAAAATCTTTTATCTTTCCTTCGAGAACGAAGGGAATCGCACATGGTGAATATGAGATGTATTCTTCTTCAGTGAATACTGTAATCTCAGCTTCTTTGTCAGTCGCTCTTGCTGAGGAGGCAGCAGTCATGCCTGCTGCTCCCGACCCGATCACAACGATCTTTCTAGCCATACGTATACCTTTAATCTAGGCATATGATGGCCTTATTATAAACTTACCATTGATCAGGCCGAAAGGTAATTAATGTTAGTCGGCTGTCTTGCGGCGATCAGATTATGGCTAAACTAAGGAAGGAAGATCTCCAGACTCCCGTGAGCACATGGCGGGAAAAGGACATGATCAACTCAGAAAAGGTAGACGCTTTCGTTATCATTCTGCGTACAACAGGATGCTGGTGGGCTCACAAGAAGGGCTGCACCATGTGCGGATACAACACTGTAAGCGCACCGGTGACAGAAGAAGACCTCAGGGTTCAGCTCTCTAAAGCGTTAGAAAAATACTGCAATGAAAAAATGGTCAAGATCTATACTTCCGGTTCATTCTTAGACGACAAAGAGATTCCCAGCGCTGTAAGGAAGGACATCTTTGAGATGTTTGCTCCGGCGCAGAGAATTCTCTTTGAGTCCCGTCCTGAATTTGTCACTGAAGAAAACTTAGCTTCAGTAGTCAAAGAAAGGTCAGCAGTCGCCATTGGTCTGGAGAGCGCAAACGATGAAATCCTTAGGAAATGCATCCGCAAAGGATTCACAGTCGGAGACTACGAACAGGCAGCCAGAGTCCTGAATAAGCTTAACATTCCTTTGAGAACGTATCTGCTTCTCAAACCTCCATATCTGACCGAAAGGGCGGCAATCGAGGACGCCAAAGCTTCGGTGAAGTATGCGGCCCAGTTCTCAGAAAGTGTCAGCGTCAATCCTGTTAACGTTCAGCGCAGCACGCTGGTAGAGTCTCTGTGGTCAAGGGGAAGCTACGCCCCGCCGATGATCTGGTCTTTAATTGAAGTATTGAAGGACGGTTGCGGCAAAGAAGGCTGCAGGCTGCTTTCTTCACCTTCAGGAGGAGGAGCTGCAAGAGGTGTCCACAACTGCGGGAAATGCGACAAGGCTCTGCTTTCGGCAATAGAAAAATTCTCATACTCCCAGGACCCGGCAGAGTTTGAGAAAGTCGACTGCGAGTGCCGCAATGAATGGAAGGCCCTGATTGAACTTCAGGATCTGATGTTTACCAGTGTAGATGTCAAAAAGCATGTCTCAGAGAATTTAGTCGAATAAAAGACCAATGAGAAACAGTTTAGTATAATCGCCGTATTAATGTAATTGTAAATTGTGGTCAAAATGGAAGCTGGAGAAGAGGGTAACGATTACGATCTGACATTCGGTCTCACAGATGACGAATTAACAGAGCGTTTCGTACAGGCTGTCAGGCTAGCCATAGAAAGAGACAAGATTATGGGCATACCAGTTATTCGTGTTAATGCGGACGGTGCGATCTATAAAGAATATCCAGACGGGCGCATAGAGTATGTCGCAGCCTCTAAAGCCTGAGATTATTGTATTCGCAGGACCGAATGGATCTGGGAAGAGTACAATCTCTAAAATGATCAAGATCATTGAACCCTATGTCAATGCAGATGAAATCAAAAAGTTCAATCAATGTTCTGATCAAGAGGCTGCAGAGCAGGCGGAGCGCATGCGCGAAAACCTCCTCCATGAAGGCAGGAGTTTTACTTTTGAGACTGTAATGTCAACAGACAGAAATCTTAAGCTGCTAATAAAAGCAAAAAACAAGGGCTATTTTATCAGAACAATATATGTGCTGACTTCTGACCCACAGATCAATATTTCACGCATAGATATGAGAGTATCCCGTGGAGACCATGATGTACCGGAAGATAAAGTAATATCAAGATACAACCGCGCTCTATCTTTGATACCTGACCTTGTTAAAATTTCAGATGTCTGCCACATTTATGATAATTCAGATGTGCCTTTCCGCATTTTCAAAAAACGGAAAGATCAATATTTTTATTGGGAAAATCAGTTTTGGGATAAAGTGGAGATAGAAGCTCTTACCGGGCATCCGTTTTAATGATGTTTCTTGCAAAGAAAGCAAAGCAATATTATATGACATAATATTAGGGTAATACTTCTGCTGACTTAGCATCAGGAGGCATCATACTTGAAATTCGATATAAAAAGAGGACACGGAGCACAGCTGGAAGGAGATGGGTTGAAAAACATAATGATTGAAATGTTTGGAGACATCAAGGAAGAGAACGGTGCATACGTTACCTCATTCGGAGCAACGACTAAATTTGAAGTCAAGCTCCTCAGCAAGTCTGAAATCGAAGTGAACAGCGAATCTGACAAGAGCGCTTCCGAAGAAGCGATGAAAGAATCCAACCGCAAATACAACGATTTCATGTTGAGAGCGACAGGTTTTTCATCGAAAGAGCGTTCTAAAAGAATGCAGAAAAAGGCTAAAGAAGGCAAGCTTTAACACTGCTTTCCGGCTGCCTTAAACTCTTCTTTTCTGAGGCAGCCAGTACTTTAAATCTTAGGTCATTATGTTTATATACAAGAACTCTTATCGGACTCTAAGCTGAACGCGCTGAGGACGTTCGACCAGACGCTATGGGCAATGTCATATCATCCCAACTTCCCCTCTATTTCCATTCTCGGGGGGTGAATACCGCGCCACGGTCGGAGGTGCTGACTCGCACGACGTGTTATGTCAGAGGGCGCTAGCAACAGAGAGTGGATTCTCTCAATAGACGAGAGGGAGAACCATGCCGAACAAAAGACGTCCAAGAAGAGGCTCGAAGGCGTATTCGCCACGAAAAAGAGCCGTTAGCCAAACACCTAGATTAGATACTTGGCCAGAGATTAGCGAAGGCCCTAAGCTTCAGGGCTTTGCCGGTTACAAAGCCGGAATGACTCATGCGTTCATGGTCGATGACCGCAAAACAAGTCTCACCGCTAAACAAGAAATCCAGATCCCAGTTACTGTTCTAGAAGTGCCACCAATGAAAGTGGCAGCTGTAAGAGTATATGAGAATACCCGCTACGGGCTCCGCACTGTCGGAGAAGCCTGGGCGCCATCTGTAGACTCGCTCCTTAAGAGACGCTTGCCGATCCCGAAGAACTACAATGCTGAGGAATCCTGGGCAAAGATGGCAGAAAAAGACATCGCTGATGTCCGCGTGCTCACATACACACAGCCGAAATTAGTGACTGGTGTTCCTAAGAAAGTTCCTGAACTTATGGAAACCCGCATCGGCGGAGGAACAATCGATGAGAGACTTGCCTACGCGAAAGAAATTCTGGGCAAAGAAGTATCAATTTCTGATTTTGCAAAGAGTGGTGCATTAGTTGATGTGGCTGCAGTCACCAAGGGAAAAGGTTTCCAGGGTGCAGTCAAGAGGTGGGGAGTAAAGCTTCTGTCCCACAAGAACTCAAAGCACCGCAGAATGATCGGTACCCTCGGTCCAAAGAGGCCCGGACTTGTTCGTCCAACTGTGCCTCAGTCTGGTCAGATGGGTTACCACCAGCGTACAGAATTCAACAAGCGCATTATTAAGATCGGAGAGAGCGGAGAAGAAGTCAACCCTAAGGGAGGATTCCTTCACTACGGTTCAGTCCGCAACAACTATCTTCTTATCTACGGTTCTGTGCCAGGTCCCACAAAGAGACTGATCCGCATCAGGGATCCAGTAAGGCCTTCAAAAGTCTCTGGAGATGCACCTGACGTTGTTTACATCTCAACCGAATCCAAGCAGGGGGCTTGAACTAAATGGCAAGTGTAAATGTATATTCAGTAGACGGAAAAACCGTCAAAAGTGTGGAGCTCCCCGCAGCATTTTCAACAGAGTACCGTCCGGACCTCATCCACAAAGCTGTTGTAGCCGAGCAGGCCAACAAGCGCCAGCCTTACGGACCAAGCGAAAAAGCTGGTATGAGACATGCAGTTTCTCAGTGGGGAAAAGGCCGCGGAACTTCACGTGTTCAAAGGCTTACACAGGGCAACAAAGCCGCTGAGTCTCCTAACAACGTAGGAGGAAGGCGTGCATTCCCGCCAAAGCCGGAGAAAGACTATTCTAAAAAGATGAACAAGAAAGAGAAGCAGCTTGCAAAGCTGTCAGCACTGGCCGCTGTTGCCAACCCTGAAATCGTAAAGAACAGGGGACACCGCTTTGACGAAAATGTAACTCTTCCTTTGGTTGTAGAGAATGACTTCGAGAAGATCGCAACAACCGCAGAGGCAATTGCAGTCTTCGAGAGCTTAGGCGTATACGACGACCTTCTTAGAGCAAAAGACGGAAAGAAAATCCGTGCCGGCAGAGGAAAGATGAGAGGCAGGAAATACCGCACTCCCAGAAGCGTCCTCATAGTCGTCTCTGAGAATGAAGCTCCTATCTTCAAGGGTGTACACAACCTTCCTGGTGTTGAAGTCGTATGTACCAGCGGACTAAGCGCAGGAAAACTCGCTCCCGGCGGAGCTGCAGGTCGCCTGACTGTATTCACTGAGTCTGCACTCGAACAGACCGGAGGCTGGTAATCATGCCTAAAGATTCAGTTTTAATTCATCCATACGTCACAGAAAAGACGATGAACTTCATGAGCGGAACCCCTACCCAGAAGTTCAAAGACGGAAACAAAATCGAATTCCTCGTCACAAGGGACGCCACTAAGGCTGAGATCAAAGCCGACTTCGAGAGCCACTTTGATGTAAAAGTCGTAAAGGTGTGGACAAGGATCACCAAGAACGGAAAGCGTGCTACGATAAAACTCGCTGAGGGATACTCGGCAGAAGACATCGGCATGAGAATTGGAGTGTTCTGAGGGATATTATGGGTAAGCAACTCAGACAACAGAGACGTGGACGCGGAGGATCTCAGTATCGCTCCCCAAGCCACAGGCACGTCGGTGATATCAGGTATCCCAGGTTGGATGCTTCTACCGGCAAGATTGAAGATTTCGTTCATGCCCCTGGAAGAAACGGACCTCTGGCAAAAGTCGATTTCAACGGCGAGAAGGTCTTAATGATCGCAGCTGAAGGAATGATGGTCGGAAACAGCGTCACATTCGGTGACAACTCTGCAGACCGCACCCCCGGAAGCGTCGTATCACTTTCAAGCGTTCCTGAAGGAAGCTTCGTTTACAATATTGAAGGACAGCCCGGAGACGGTGGAAAGTTCGTGCGTACAGCAGGTACTTCCGCAACCGTCGTCAGCAGAGGCAGCAAAGTAGTTCTCCTCATGCCTTCCGGCGAGTTCAAAACATTTGATCCCCGCTGCCGCGCAACAGTCGGTATCGTAGCTGGCGGCGGTCTGAAAGAAAAACCATTCGCTAAATCAGGTACCAAATATCACGCATACCGCAGCAAGAGTAAGGCCTATTTCAGGGTGAAAGGTATCGCCATGAACGCTGTAGACCACCCACATGGTGGTGGAGGTCACCCGCATGTTGGTGTCCCGAGCACAGTAAGTAGGAACGCTGCTCCTGGACGTAAGGTAGGACGCCTGTCTCCTAAGAGAAGGAGGAAGTGATCATATGGCAAAGGCTACTAAATATGGCAATCCAAAATCTGCACGCAGAAAGCAGCGTAAGAAGAAGGGAGGCATTACCGCCCGCAGGAAGAAGGAGTTCACCTACCGTGGATATTCCATGGAAGAGTTACTCGAGATGCCTTTCGATGAAATGGTATCATTGCTGCCATGCAGAATCCGCAGGACCCTTGCAAGGGGAATGAACGACGAGCAGAGCACTGCTTTTGAAACTATCAGAACAAGCGACAAAGAAGTCATCAAGACCCACCGCCGCGATGTTCCGATCATACCACAGTTTGTTGGTAAGAGAGTTTCTGTTTACAATGGAAAAGAATTCATCGAATTCGAAATCAAGCCCGAGATGATCGGACACTTTACCGGTGAATTCAGCATGACGAGAGGAGATGTCAAGCACTCCGGACCTGGTGTAGGTGCTACCAGAGGTTCCAAGTTCTTGCCGCTGAAGTGAGGTTGATTAAATGGCTGGATATACACAATATGCTAACCCTGATGTAACCTCCAAGGCGATCGGCAAAGAAATGCCGATCTCCCCCAAAGACTCAAGAGAAATCTGCCGCATGATCAGGGGCAGGAAAGTAAACGTAGCTATTCAGATGCTGGAAGAAGTAATCGACCTGAAGAGGCCTGTGCCTTTCAAGCGTTACAACTCCGGTATCGCCCACAAACCAAACGTGGGACCTGGAAGATATCCTAAGAAATCTGCAGAGGCCATTCTCAGCGTAATTGAGAGTGCCAAGCACAATGCAGAGTACAAGGGTCTTGATGCAGACAACATGAAGGTTACTGTAATTGCAGCAACCCTCGGCCGCACAATTCCTGGATACATGCCCCGTGCACACGGCCGCAGCACCCAGTGGAATCACCAGACTGTAAACATCGAAGTAATTCTTGAGGAGGTTGAGTGAACATGGCAAGCGAAAGGAAATTTATCGCTGAGAATACACGCAGGGTTCTTCTCAAGGAATACCTGATGAAAGAAGTCACAAGAGCCGGTTTCGGAGGTCTTGATGTCCAGCGTACCCCTATGGGTACAAGGGTTACACTCATCACCGAGCGCCCAGGTATCATTATCGGACGCCGCGGTGCAGCTATCAAGAACCTTACCCGTGCTATCGAGGAAGACTTCAACTTCGACAATCCTCAGGTAGAGGTTCAGGAAGTTGACAACCCCAACCTCAACGCTCAGATTATGGCAGAAAAACTGGCATTTGCATTAGAGCGCGGCTGGCACTTCAGACGTGCAGGCCACTCTACTATCCGCAGAGTAATGGACAACGGTGCCAGGGGATGCCACATCATTATCGCCGGTAAGCTTACCGGTCAGAGACACAGAACTGAAAAATTCAAAGAGGGATACATCAAATTCTGCGGTGAACCAAAGATCCAGGATGTTGACAAAGGCTACGCAGTAGCTAAACTCAAACCCGGTGTAATCGGTGTCACTGTTGAAATTATGCGCCCCAACTCCAAACTGCCTGACGAGATTGACGTTACACTGCCAGTCGAAGCAGCAGAGAAATTCCCAGAATTAGCTGCACTCATGGAAAAGAAGGACGACTTCCGTCCAGTCGAACTTAAGAGTGAAGCAGCTGTGGAAGAACCTGCCGAGGAACCAGAAGCCGAACCAGTTGAGGCAGAGGCTCCAGAAGCAGAACCCAAGGTCGAAGATGAAAACCAGGGAGGTGAGCAGTAATGGCACTTCTCAGGACTTCAGAGATCAGGGAAATGACTGCTGAAGAGCGGTCAAAAACACTAGCAGAGCTCCGAGGCGAACTAATGCACGAACGTGGGACTGCCGCCATGGGTGGCGCTCCCGCCAACCCCGGAAAAATCAGGGCCCTTAGGACAAACATTGCTAGGATCCAAACCATCCAGAAGGAGGAGGAGAAGAACTAATGGCGGAAATTTGTCCGGTATGTGGGCTACCCAAAGAGCTGTGCATGTGTGAAGAAATCGCGCGCGAGCAGCAGACAGTTAGAATAAGCACAGATAGCAGGCGTTATGGAAAAATCGTCACCGTTGTCGAAGGCATCGATGAAAACGATATTGACATGGACGACCTGGCAAAGAAATTAAAGAGCAAGTGTGCTGCAGGCGGTACTGTCAAAGAAGGACGTATCGAGCTCCAGGGTGACCATAAGAAGAAGGTCAAGGAAGTCCTCGAACAGATGGGCTTCAAAACGGACGTAAGATGAAAGTGAATAAGAGGAATCTCATGAGGTCGGAATTCATTGGTATGGATGTAGAGGTTCAGTCTCTCGGCTGCGGAAATTTCTGCGGTGCGATCGTAGATGAATCCAAGAATACATTCACCATCCGCAAAGATGGCGGGGAAGTAACAGTCCCTAAGTCCAGTAGCGAATTCCTGTTCACATACCAGGGCGAATCCGTCCTGATTCATGGATCGGAGATCCAGTACCGACCTGAGGATCGGATTAAGAAAATAAGGTGATCCCAATGGCTAACGAAGTCAAGGATATCGGAATCGATGTTAAATCTCCAGAGGCTACCTGCAGCGATAAGCACTGCCCATTCCACGGCGAATTATCACTCAGAGGCCAGATCATCGAAGGGGTTGTCGTCTCAACAAAGATGGGCAAAACTGCGGTGGTGGAGCGTAACTATCTGAATTATGTAGAGAAGTATGAAAGATATGAGAAGAGAACAAGCCGTTACTCAGCTCACAATCCTCCATGTTTGGATGTGAAGGTCGGCGACCATGTAAAGATCATGGAATGCCGCCAGCTGAGCAAGACTGTCTCTTTCGTGATCGTTGAAAAGAGGTAATGACAATGAAAGGTATTGCCGGAAGACAGACTCACGGATCCCAGACTGGAACCGTGCTCAACGTTATCGACAACACGGGCGCTAAAACGATCGCGATCATCACAGTTCCCAGGTACCATGGTACAAGCCGCAGGTACCCCAAGGCTGGTGTAGGTGACATAGTTATCGCGTCCGTGAAGAAAGGTACTCCAGAAATGAGACGTCAGGTTGTATATGCCGTCATTGTCCGTCAGCGCAGGCCATTCCGCCGTGCAGACGGAGTAATGATTTCATTTGAAGACAACGCCGCCGTTATCACCACGGAGGAAGGCGAGACTAAAGGTACAGATATCAAAGGGCCCGTAGCAAGAGAAGCCGCAGAAAGATGGCCTCGTATTGCTGCCACAGCCTCCACGATCATCTGAGGTGAAAATATGGTACAGAGTAGCAAAACCCGTAAACAAAGAAAGGCCTTCTACAACGCACCTGCTCACATACGCAGAAAGATGGTCTCTTCTCACCTCAGTGACGAACTACGCAAGGATTTCAGTATCCATGCTGCACAGGTCGTCAAAGGTGACACTGTAAGAGTGATGCGTGGTGACGAGGACGTTGTCGATGTCGAAGGAAAAGTTACGCATGTTGATACAAGGAGCGGCAGGATTGTAATTGAGGGAATAACCATCGCCAAGGCAGATGGAACCATGGTTGCACGTCCGATTCACGCTTCCAAAGTAGAAATCACAAAACTTAACCTATCTGACCCAATGCGCAAGCAGAGTCTCTCCAAGAAGGAGGTTTCACAATGAGCAATGAAATGAAGAGATTGACCGCGCCCAGGAGCTGGCCGGTAAAGAGGAAGACCTCTACTTGGATTACAAAACCCTCTCCCGGTGCCCACGCACTCGAAGAGAGCATACCTGTAACTGTAGTCATGAGGGACATGCTTGGTCTTGCAGGAACTGCTAAAGAAGTTCGTCTTATGCTTCAGAAGAAAATGTTGAAGATCGACGGTAAGACTGTCCGCAGCCCAAAACAGGGAATGGGACTGATGGATGTCTTAGGTCTGCCGACAATCAACTCTTATTACCGTATGGTCCTCGACAAGAGGGGAAAACTCCAGATGGTAAAGATCTCTGAAGAAGAAGCCGGCTGGAAACTCTCCCGCATTGACGACAAGAAAACCATCGCAGGCGGAAAGACACAGCTGAACCTCCACGACGGAAGAAACATCGTGCTGGACGCTAACCAGTACAAGACTGGCGATGTATTAAAAATCACAATCCCCGAGCAGAAAATCCTCGCTTCCTACTCTCTTGAAAAGGGAAACACCGCACTGATCACATCTGGTGCAAACGTAGGAAACGTTGCTGTTGTCGAGGAATATGAGATAACAAGGCTACCTTCTGAGAACCTCGTAAAGTTCACAGACGGAAAGTACACCACAAAATGCAACGTGTTCATCGTCGGAAACAAAACCTCCGAGATCGCGCTGCCTGAGGAGGCAGTTCTATGAGCAGCGATGTAATGTGTGTACCTCGTATTGAAAAAGTCGTTGTAAACATCGGCGTCGGAGAAGCCGGAGAACGTCTGAACAAAGCTCAGAAAGTTCTCAACATGGTTACCGAGCAGACACCTGTAATTACAACGGCCAAAGTCACAAACCGTGATTTGGGTGTAAGAAACGGAATGCCAATCGGATGTAAAGTCACTCTCAGGGGAGAAGCAGCTTCAAACTTCCTGACAAAAGCATTGTCGATCAGGGAAGGAAGGGTTGCAGCATATTCCTTTGACAAAGAGGGAAACATGTCCTTTGGTATCTCAGATTATACTGACTTCGAGGGTATGAAATACGATCCAGAAATCGGTATCTTCGGAATGGACATCAGCGTGGTATTTATGAAGCCAGGCTACAGGGTGTCCAAAAGGCGCATCATGCCAAAGAAAGTCCCTGCACAGCATCGTGTTACCAGGGATGAGGCCATCAATTTCATGAAAACCCAATACAACGTTGAGGTGGTCGAGTGAAGACAAAAAAAGAGTTCGGACGAAAGAAAGGCTGCCAGCGTTGCGGAAGGAAGCGCGGTATCGTGCGCCGCTATGGCATGCATCTCTGCAGACAATGCTTCCGTGAGGTTGCACCAGAGATTGGATTTAAAAAATATAGCTGAGGTGATATAAATGCAAAGCGATCCACTTAACGACGCAATGTCGACCATCAAAAACGCAGCCTCAGTTGGTAAGAGCGAATGCACCATCTGCCCCTCTTCTAAGTTAATCGGAAGAGTCCTCAAAGTTATGCAGGAATACGGCTACATCAACCAGTTTGAGTTCGTCGAAGACGGCAAGGCTGGATTATTCAAGATTAGCTTAGATGGTAAAATCAACGACTGCGGTGTAATCAAGCCAAGGCACTCAGTGCAGAAGAATGATTTAGAACGCTTCGAGTCCAGATACCTGCCCGCTCAGGACTTTGGTGTACTCATACTCACAACCACAGCTGGTGTAGTGAGCCACACTAAAGCCAAAGAGATGGGTGTAGGCGGAAAACTCCTGGCCTACGTATACTGAGGGAGTAAAATGACACTTGCTGGAATAATTGAAGAAACAATAGAGTTGCCAAAGGGCGTCAGCGCTTCCATCAGTGACGAAGCCGTCATGACAATCAATGGACCCAAAGGGAAATTGGAGAGGGATTTCTTCAATCCTAAGACTAAGGTGGAATTAAACGGAGACCACATTGTAGTCAGCTGCAAATTCCCTAAAGTAAAGGACAAAGCCATGGTAGGCACCTTTGCTTCCCACATCAGAAACATGATTGAAGGTGTAACTCTCGGATTCGAGTATGAGATGAAAATCGTCTACTCTCACTTCCCTATGAAGACAGCTATCAAGGGAGACACTTTTATCATTGAGAATTTCATTGGAGAGCGCGCTCCGCGCAACGCCAAGATCTATCCTGGTGTCAAAGTCCAGGTAAAGGGTGCAGATGTATCCATTACCGGAATCGATCTGGAAGCCGTCAGTCAGACAGCAGCCAACATCGAGAGGGCTACCCACATCAGGGGCTACGATCCCAGGGTGTTCCAGGATGGAATTTACATAACCTCCAAAGGAAAGAAGGTGAGCCAATGAGTAAGAAAGACAAAGAACAGCAGGCTGCTGAGGCAGAAGTCGTCGAATCTCAGGTTGTTGAGTCCGGCGATTATATTGTCAACAAAAAGCCTGAGCTCGACGCTCGCACCAAAGAGCTGCTCGACCTTCGTTACGATATGAGTCACAAGCGTGTGAAGTTCTACCGTCAGGAATGGTTCCGTTTCTCCCGTCTGGGACAGAAATGGAGGCGCCCTCGCGGTATTCACAGCAAAATGCGCAGACATTACAAGTACCGTCCCAATGTGGTCAGTATCGGATACCGCGGTCCCCGCGATGTTCGTGGATACCATCCTTCCGGATTCAAAGAAGTCCTTATCTGGAATCCTGAAGACCTCGACCGCATCAACCCTGCAACAGAGGCAGTCAGAATCGGAGGAAGCGTTGGGGCAAAAAAGAGAACAGCTATTCAGGCAAAAGCTGACACTCTCGGCATCAGAGTATTGAACAGGACGGTGTAAACATGGATCTCAAGAACCAAAAACGCATGGCCGCCGATATCCTCGGATGCGGTCTCAACCGTGTCTGGATCGATCCTAACAAAATCGAAGAACTGTCTGACGCAATCACCCGTGCAGATATACGCACAGCTATTGAATCTGGAACAATTAAAGCTCTTCCAGTCCGTGGAAACTCCCGCGGCCGTATAAGGCACAACCTTGCCCAGCGCAAGAAAGGAAGGCAGCGCGGTCCAGGAAGCAGGAAGGGTAAATCTGGAGCCAGATCTCCAAGAAAGAGACGCTGGATTCAAACAATTCGTCCGATCAGGGCAGAATTGAAAGAACTAAGAGACACAGGAAAGATTTCCAAACAGACCTACCGTTTGTTCTACAGGAAAGCTAAGGGAGGTCAGTTCAAGAGCCGCAACCACCTGTTGTCACACATGAAAGCCTCTGGTTACTTACAAGAGGAGGAACAGTAAATGGCAACCGGTCCAAGATACAGGGTAGCTTTCCGCAGAAGAAGGGAAGGCAAAACCGATTACAGACAGAGACAGCGTCTTCTCCGTTCCCGCATGCCGAGGGCGGTTGTACGCATGTCTTCCAAGAACACTTACGTTCAGTTCATCGCTTACGACGAAACAGGAGACAAAGTTCTCGCTTCAGCATCATCAAAAGAGCTGGTAAAGCTCGGATGGACAGCAGCAACTGGAAACCTTCCAGCAGCTTACCTCACCGGATATTTAGCCGGTCTGAGAGCTGTCAAGAATGAGGCCGACGAAGCAGTACTAGACATCGGTCTCAGGACGCCAGTAAAGGGAGGCAACATTTTCGCCGCTCTCAAAGGAATGCTTGACGCTGGTGTAGACATACCTCACGGAGAAGAAGTAATTCCCTCCGAGGACAGACTCGCAGGCAAGCACATCAGTGACGATCTCGAAGCGATGATCGAGGAAGTCAAGAGCCGTATGGAGGCTGATTAAAATGGCCGAATGGACTCCAAAGACAAGATTGGGAAAGATGGTCTTCAGCGGTGAAGTCACCACCATGAGCCAAGCTCTTGCTACAAAACTCCCTCTGAGAGAACCAGAGATCGTAGATGCTCTTCTTCCAGAACTTAAAGATGAAGTTCTTGATCTCAACATGGTTCAGAGAATGACCGACTCAGGTCGTAGAGTAAAATTCGCTGTAACCTGTGTAGTAGGAAATGGAGATGGATTTGTAGGAATTGGCCGTGCCAAAGGAAAAGAGGTCGGTCCGACAATCCGCAAGGCTATCGATAATGCGAAATTGAACATAATTGAAATTAAGAGGGGCTGCGGTTCATGGGAATGCGCCTGCGGTTCAGCACACTCTCTTCCATTTACAGTTTCAGGCAAGTCCGGATCTGTGGAAGTTACATTCAAGCCCGCTCCGAGAGGAATCGGTTTGGCTGTAGGAGATGTTGCAAAGAGCATCCTGCATCTTGCAGGTGTAAAAGACTCATGGGGATTTGCCCGTGGACACACAAAAACCACCGTCAACTATGCCTTAGCAGTCTTTGACGCTCTCAAGAGAACCTCAGAAGTCCGTGTATCTGAAACTCAGGAAAAAGCACTCAGAATCATCAGCGGTCCAGCACAGATTCATCAAGATGTCATCTCTGCTGAAGACCTTCAAGAGAGAGGAGCGTGATTTAGATGGCATTTGCTGTAATCAGGGTCCGTGGACACAAAAACATCAACAAAGACATCGAGGACACCATGAATATGCTCCGTCTCACCCGTATCAACCACTGCGTAATCATTCCTGAAAACGCTGTAATGAAAGGTATGCTGCAGAAGAGCAAAGACTTCATTACCTGGGGAGAAGTTTCCGAAGAGACTCTCGCCAAAATGATCAAAGTCCGCGGCAAACTCATGGGTGACAAACCGATTGATGATGAGTACGTGTCACAGAATTCGCAATTCTCTTCCGTAGATGAATTTGCAAAGAGTGTAGTGAACGATGAGGTCAAGTACGCCTCACTTAAGGACGTCAAGCCGATCTTCAGGCTCCACCCCCCAAGACAGGGATATGAAGCTGTAAAGAAGGACATCAAGACCCACGGTTCCCTGGGATACCGCGGAGCGAGCATCAACGCCCTTATCGAGAAAATGCTGTGAGGTGGAAAAAATGCCAAGCAGAACAAATAAATTCAGAGGCAGAAGGACACACGGTCGCGGTAAAAAGAGTGGAAGGGGAGCCGGTAAAATGGGAGGACACGGCAATGCTGGTCTTCTCAAGCACAAATATATGTGGGTGCTCAAAAACGATCCCTTGCACTTCGGTCGCCATGGTTTCAAACGTCCTCAAAAAATGGTCTCTGCCAAAATAGCCTTGAATTTGGCTACGATGGAAGAGCAGCTCGAAGACTACATGAAACAGGGCTTCGCCGTAGAACAAGACGGCAAAGTCAAGATAAATCTCACCAGCATGGGTGTGGATAAACTCTTGGGCTTTGGAAACGTCTCAAAAGCCTATGATGTAACTGTTGCCGAAACATCCGCTCTCGCCAGAGAGAAGATTGAGGCTGCCGGCGGCAGTATCGTAGAAGAACTCTAAACCATCCAGTGATACTATGGCCTATGAACAGAAGAGTGTACTGTATAAGTTGAAGCCGATCTCAGATAGGCTCCCCGCAATCAAACGTCCTGAAGGGCATGTCCACTTCAGGACCAAGATTATGTGGGTCATTCTGATGCTCGTCCTCTACTTCATAATGACTAACATTTACCTGTATGGGTTGGATCAGTCAAATATCCTTGATATTTTTGGTCCATACCGAACTATCCTTGCCGGTTCCCAAGGATCTCTAATGCACCTTGGTATTGGTCCGATAGTTACTGCATCTATTATCATGCAGCTGTTCGTAGGTGCAAAGATCATCAAATTAGATCTTACTGATGATCAGGACAAGTCCGTTTACCAGAGCACCCAGAAGCTCCTGGTAATCGTGATGATCATCATTGAATCTGTACCGCAAGTGTTTGGATACCTTACTCCTTCACCATCTTTAGTCTCAGGCCTAGATGGTGTTGTAGGTTCAACGGGTCTGATCAGCGGTGGCGCGCTGGCAGCATTCATAATCGTGCTGCAGTTGTGTATAGGTTCGTATCTCGTATTCCTCATGGATGAAGTGATATCGAAGTGGGGAATAGGCAGCGGTATATCGTTGTTCATCGCAGCAGGAGTCGCGGAAGCCATATTCACGGGTACGTTGAATTGGAATTCGGTGAACGGCGGCGATCTGAGCTTGAGTAATCCGCCGGCCGGAACGATTCCGAAGACGTTCTATTACATATTCAACATGTCTTCGGCGCAGATGGCAGGTGGTGGTTACGAATCGATATTGCTGCAACAGCCCAATCCGATGATAGCTCTGATAGGTACGATAATCATCTTCCTATTCGTGGCATACATCGAATCGTCAAGGATCGAACTGCCATTAGCACATGGATCAGCTCGTGGAGCAAGAGGAAGATATCCAATCAAATTACTCTACGCTTCAAACATACCTGTCATCTTAATGTCCGCCCTCATAGCCAACTTCAGTATCATCTCCCTGCTGTTGTACACTAATCCTACCCTGGAAGGAATTCCGCTGATAGGACACAACGACTGGATTGGATATTATCCGGATGGCACGACGACGGCACAAGGTGGTCTGGCGTGGTATCTGTCGACGCCTAACGGTCTCTCAGGTTGGTTGTTACCGATCTTGGATCCGGCGCAGTATGGTAGCTATGCGTATGGACATAGTCCGTTGCAAGTTATAGCCAAGGTATTCATCTTCTTCGGAGTGATGGTGGTTGGTTCCATACTGTTCGCCAAGTTCTGGATCATGACGACAAACATGGGTCCCGAATCAGTCGCAAGACAGATCGAATCATCAGGTATGCAGATCCCAGGTTTCAGACGCGATCCGAGAGTTCTGAAGCGTGTACTGGAAAGGTATATCCCGGTAGTAACGGTCCTATCTGGTGCAATCGTGGGGGCACTTGCAGCTGGAGCCGATCTCATTGGTACGGTAGGTAATGCATCTGGTACTGGTGTGTTGCTTACAGTGGGTATCTTAATCCACTTCTACGAAGCAATGGGTCGCGAACAGATGATGGAAATGCATCCTATGCTAAGGGGATTCTTTGGGGGTGAGTAATCATTCCCGCTAATCTCCCACCACAAACCCCTTCCTATACTCCACCAGCCAATGCGAAGAAAAACAACAGCATGCTAGTGACGATGCTTATCTTTGTCTTCGCCATGTTCATTCTGTTCGACCAAAATATTCGTAACATGCTGGGAAACTTTGTAGGATATGCTTTAGATCCTACATTAGGTGCATTGGGACAAAATGATCCTGTGCCGGCTCTGTTTTTAACTGGTATGATAATGATAGGTTTGAGCACAGTCATCAGGCACTTTGCAACCGACTATGTCAAACAGGCTGAAACACAGAAGATCACAAATGCATTCAACAAAGAATTGAGAGCTGCATATCAGGAGAACAACAAATATAAAATTAAGAAAATGACCGAAATGCAGCAGGAAATGATGCAGAAATCGATGGATCTGTCAACAGGACAGATGAAGATTATGCCTGTAACGATGATAATCATTGTTCCTTTCTTTGCTTGGATTGGTGTATTCTGTGCAGGTTTAGTTGGTGATGTTTCAACAATCAGTGTTCCCTGGGCAGAGGTTGACTTGAATGGCAGAGTTGGACCATTCTTCAATTGGATGCTGCTGTATTCTGCCATAAGTATACCATTCGGTCAGTTGCTGTCCCGTCTCTTGAGATTCCTGATGTTCAGGAAGAGACTCAAAGAGATTGAACGCGCTGAAGCTGAGGCACCCCAATGAGGATTACAATAAGCGGACCGCCCGGGTCTGGAAAGACCACGGTCTGCACTCTCCTTGGAGAACGGCTAGATTATGAAGTAGTCGTCTCCGGGAATATTTTTAGACAGCTTGCAAAAGAACGCAATATGTCATTAGCTGACTTCGGATCTCTTTGTTCTATTGATCCTAAAGTCGACAAGGAGCTAGATTCTAAAATGATAGAAATTGCCAAATCTGCAGATGATATCATTTTAGAAGGAAGGCTCACTGCTTACATGCTTTCTTCAAATAACATTCCCGCGTTCAAGATATACCTCTATGCATCAGAAGATGTCAGGGCTGCGAGGGTTGTTAACCGAGAAGGCGGTACCGAAGAGCAGCGCAAAGCAGAAATTATCGAAAGGGAAACCTGTGAAGCACTGAGGTATAAAAATTACTATAATATCGATATCAAGGATACATCTGTATATGATCTTGTTATCGATTCATCTATGTCAACTCCTGAAGAAATAGTTGAAATCATCATCTCCAAGGTGTCGTAATTATGTCTGAAATGCTCATCCGTGACAAAAGCCCTCTTCCCTTAAATGCAGGAAAAAAACCTTCTGAACGCACCATTGAGGAGCTTTTGGATGCCGGTGTGATAAATATGGACAAACCGCAGGGTCCAACATCACATCAGGCGACGGCATGGGTCAGAGAAATATTAAATGTGGAAAAGATTGGCCACGGTGGTACTTTAGATCCTAAAGTCTCAGGAGTTCTGCCGATCGCCACAGGAAGAGCCGTCAGATCTGTAAATCTTACTTTGAAGTCTCAAAAAGAATACGTCTGCATAATGAGGCTTCACCGCGATGCGGATGAAAAAGAAATCAGAGATGTAATTTCCACATTTGTTGGAAGAATTTACCAGGTTCCGCCGGTAAGATCTGCAGTAAAAAGGCAGTTGAGAATCAGGGCTATTCATTACATAAATGTCATAGAAATTGATGGCCGCAATGTCCTGTTCAGAGTCGGATGTGATGCTGGTACATACATACGGACTTTATGCGTAGATATCGGCGATGCTCTGGGTGTAGGAGCAACAATGGAAGATCTCAGAAGAACCAAATCTGGTTCTATGCTTGAAGATGATGCTGTAACTCTCCAGGACATAAAGGATGCATATGTGATGTGGAAAGAGGAAAATGATGACAGCTGGCTGCGCAGTATTGTTAAGCCGTTTGAAATCCTGTTCGATCCTCTTCCTAAAATTATTGTCAAAGACAGCGCAGTTGATGCAGTTTGCCACGGTGCTGATTTAGCCGCCGTTGGTATTGCTCAGATTGATTCTTCCATTCAAAAAGAGACTGCAGTAGCAATGTTTACTCTCAAAGGCGAAGCTATCGGAGTGGGCTCGTCAAAGATGTCCTGCGAAGAAATGATGAAAGCTAAAGAAGGAATCGCCGTGAAGACCGAACGTGTCTACATGCCGGCAGGCACTTACCCAAAAACTTGGTAGGTAACTAATTTTAACTATTGTAATTATTAACCATAGTAATCTAATGTTAATTCATAGTTAGAACAATATTATTTTTTATTTCTTTTAGCCAGATTATGATTGGTGCTCAAAATTTCTGTTTTATATACCTGATATATCTGTAATAATCTTATTTTTGTTTTATTATTCTTACTTAATTTAGAGTTTTGGATGGATGCACCATCCGTGTTATTAATCATCGTTATTATATACTCATAAACTAAATATCGTCCAACTTAAAATGTGAATAATAGATTATAGGATTTATTATTCAATTTTAAGATAGCTTACTGGATAAGCTAGTCGGTCATAATTATGTGTTATCCAGATGAGATTATGACCTTCATTTATGGGGGAAAAATACATGAGTAGTAGAGAGGAACTCTTAGACAAATTAGCGAATGCCGTAGTAGGTGGAAAAGTAGATTTGGCAAAGGAAGGAGCTCAGGAAGTACTTGCTGCCGGAAACAGTGTACTAACTGCTCTCGATGCGATCAACGAAGGCCTTGTCAAGGGAATGTCCATCGTCGGTGACAAGTACGCTGCACATCAGGTTTACCTTCCTCAGGTTTTAATGTCCGCTCATACAATGTACGGCGGTCTTGATATCTTACTGCCTGCCATACCAAAGTCTGAAGTGGAAAACAGAAAGAAGTGTTTGATTGCAGTCGTTGAAGGTGACGTTCATGATATTGGAAAGAACATTGTCAAGACTATGATCACTGCTTCAGGATTTGACGTAAACGATCTGGGAAAAGATGTGCCCGTGCAGAAGATCGTAGAAATGGCAGAAGCAGATCAGACAAATGTCGTAGCAATGAGCACTTTGATGACTCCGACCATGGACGGTATGAAAGCAGCCATCGATGGCCTTATTGAAAGCGGATACCGTTCTAAGTGCAAAGTAATAATCGGCGGTGCACCCACGTCCCCGTCCTTTGCTGAAACGATCGGTGCCGATTACAGGGGTGCAAACGCACAAGACGCAGCATCCTACCTCAAAGAGGTGCTGTGAGATGGCTGCTGAAATGTCTCATCTGGAGAGGGCATCAGCAGCTTTAGCAAATGAAGAAGTCGACAGGCTTACAGTTTATCCGATTGCCTGCGGCGTCTGCAGAAAACTCATCGGAGATGGAACAACCACCTACAGGCAGTGGGTAAATGACCCGAAACTGTTTGCTCAGGCTTTCATAGAGGGCCAGAAATACTTCGACTTTGACTTTGCAATAGGCCTCATGGACCTGTCAGTCATGGCAGGAGATCTGGGGGCAGGCGTAAGAATGGATGAACAGAACACGCCGTTTGTGGAAAAACACATTGTGAACGATCCTGAAGATTATGAGAAATTCGAAGTCCCAGATATCAAAAAAGGAAGGTCTGCCGTCCTCCTCGAAGGGACAAAAATATTTGCAGATGCACTCAATGACCAAGTGATAACTGCTGGATTCATAGAAGGTCCTCTTCTTGCTCTCTCTCAGTCTGCCGGTGCAGAAAGAATGTTCATGGACATATTCTCGAATCCTTCTGCAGTCCATAAGGCGCTAGAAGTCATGACGGATTATGATGCACAGATGATTGAAGGATTCGCAAAAACCGGTGTCAAAGGTCTCTGCTGGGACTACCTGTGGGGAAACTATGCCTGTCTGGGTGATGCGGAATACCATGAATTCGAAGCCGACAGATACGCATCAAAACTGAACAAGATGACTGTAGACAACGGTATGGCCATGTGTGTTCACAACTGTGCCGATCTGCCCCATCTTGACACGCAGATTAAAGAATACAAGCCTTCAATCTATTCAATGGCTTATTATCCTCTTATCAGTGACTCTCCTTCTGCAACTCAGGTTATTGAGAAAGGATATGCCGACCATTGTCTGGTTGCAGGTCAAGTTGATCCGCAGGTCTTCATCAGATCCTCCGCTGAAGACGTAGCGAAGATCACAACCAATCTGTGCCAGGAAGTCAAAACTGCGCTGTGTAAACGCAACCTGAAGTCCAGCTACTGCATTGCAAGCGGTTGTGAAATTCCTCCTGATATCAACTGCAAGCTGGAGAACATCAAGTCAATGGTCGACACAGCAAAAGTTGAAGGACGCATATAAGCGCCTTCACCCAAACCTTTTTTATTTTATGATAGTACTAAACACTATATTTCAGGGATGTATCTATGATGAACAACGGCTTCTATGAGTCAATGAGGCAGAAGGGTTTTTCATATAACACTACTAACTCAATTAAGAAATTCAAGTGCCCGTACTGCGGTTTTGAATTTTCGTTAGTATATGCAAGAATGTTTGCATGCCAGGGATGTTCAGAAGCGAATAAAGACTGCCCTAAAGTAAGATGCGCCAAGTGCGATACAGAATTTTGGATTAAAGAAATGCCCAGTGTATACAGCGATTATCAGCAGCGTGATCTAGCTCAGCATATCTCAGGAATTGTAAAGAAATATAATGATGATATGGGATACATACACAATCGGTGATTCGCAATGGAGCTTGGGCTGGGAATAGATACAGGTGGAACATATACAGATGCAGTTTTGATCGATCTTGAATCAAATGAGATAATTTCAAAAGCAAAGGCGCTGACTACGAGGGACGACCTTTCCATCGGCATAAGAAATTCCTTGAAGCTGTTTGATAAAGCTTTATTGAAGAGAGTCAGCATGGTTTCTCTTTCTTCTACTCTGGCGACTAACTCAGTGGTAGAAGGGAAAGGTTGCCGCGTAGGTGTAATCTCTGTCGGCAGGGATTTTGACAAGTCAATCAATGCAGACGAGAGCATAACGATTTCAGGCGGACACGACCTCAGCGGTGCAGAACTTAACCCTTTGGATGTGGAGTCGGCTGAGAAATTCATGAATTCTATAAAGAACAAAGTGGACAGCATCGCCATAACCAGTTATCTCAGCGTCAGAAACCCGGAACATGAACTGATCCTAAAAGAAATGGCCTCGAAGATGCTGAATCTGCCCGTAGTGTGTGGCCATGAACTTTCATCAAGTCTTGGATTCAATGAAAGAACACTTACTTCAGTAATGAATGCAAGATTAATTCCGATTATAAAAGAATTAATTAATTCCATGAAGAGTGTAATGGCTGAGTACAGCATAGATGCGCCGCTGATGATTGTGAAAGGAGACGGTTCGCTCATGAATGATGAAGTTGCTGTAGAAAGGCCTGTAGAAACAGTTCTTTCAGGACCAGCGGCAAGCATGATTGGTGCTAAGACTCTCACGGGCCTTAATGACGCAATTGTTATGGACATGGGCGGTACTACTACAGATATAGGCATTCTGAGAAACGGCCAGCCCAGGCTTGAAAAAGAAGGTGCTATGATCGGAGGAAAGAGAACAAGAGTCCTCGCTGCTGAAATCTACACTTCCGGTATAGGCGGAGACAGCAGAATTGTGGTTAAAGGAAACAAACTCTCTTTAACTCCTTTGAGAGTGATGCCGTTATGCATAGCAGCAACCAAATGGCCTCAGCTGCTGCCGAGACTAGAAGAAATCTCCAAGAAATGCTTTTTCTTTAATCTGGAAAGCATCAACGTTAATAATATCGTACAGGATATTGAATTTTTTGTAAAAATAAAAGATATAAAAGACGCTCCGCTGTCTGAAAATGACCGTAAGTTTTTAGATTACATTTCCAAAGGACCGTTTTCATTAAGTGAAGCCGGAGCCTCATTAAATCTTCATCCATTTGCATTCAATGTATCAAAAATGGAAGAACTGGGAATGATCCAGCGTATCGGTCTGACACCAACAGACATTCTGCATGCAGAGGGAAGCTATATCGAATATGACCGCAAAGCATCAGAATATGGCATAAAACATCAGGCTTTGAAAATGAATATGCAACCTGAAGATTTTATTTTATTTGCTAAAGAAAAGGTGATTGAAAAATTATCTGAGGAACTTCTTAAAAAATTATTTTTAGAGAACATAGGAACATTTGAAATGGATGAGGTCTCTAAATCGTTGATAAGCAGAGCAATTTCCGGAATGTCTGATGATTTCAGCTGTTCTATCTCCTTAAATCTGCCGATAATCGGCATAGGAGCACCTGTCTCAGCTTACTATCCGCAGATGTCTAAAAGACTCAATGCAAAACTGCTGCTTCCTGAATATTCTGAAGTAGGCAATGCTATTGGAGCTGTGACAGGAAGTGTCATCGAGCAGGTTGAGATACTTATCAAACCGGTTTCTGGTTCTAGAATGATTGACGATCCCAACTGCACTATGTTTGCAACATTTGGAAAATATGAGTACGAAAAATGGAGCAAGGCAGTGGAAGACGCTAAAGCTCTGGGATGCGAGTATGTTAAAAGCAGAGCTCTGAAATCCGGAGCAGCAAATGTGGATATTAACATCGTTCAGGACGATAGAGAATATACAGTGGGAATAGAATACTCAGATAGTAAGATTCTGATGGAGACTGTTTTAACAATCACTGCCATTGGCAAGCCGAATCAGTTCTTTGTTGAAGAAGCGTAATGCTTCTCAACAACTTTTATTTTTGTAAGGTATTAATTGTGTGAGTGTGAAACCGGCATATCATTCTTTTTCAAATGTTATGCTCACTGATCCAACGTTCTGAGTCCTTGATTTCGACAACATTCCGAGTTCAAGCCAGGCAGCATGTATAATTGCAGACGGCACAAGACATGTTGCTGAGCAGTGTTCTCTTCTCTTAGGGTCCATGACTGCACTGTTGGTAAGGGTTGTAACATCATCTACGCTGATTTTATCAAAACCGTCTATATATTTTTTGACGTTTGCACAGTCAGTCTCAAACGACAGTTCAATCTCTCCTGCATCATTCAGTGAGGCTGTTACTTTAGTCTTCTTATCACAGACATTCATATTGGCAGTAACGGTGGAGGTCATTTTTATCGCATACGTATCTCGATCTGGGAAGTTATAACTTTTCATCTTGTTAATCTGAACTTTTTTCCTTCTTCTTTATTCAATATCGAACGTGCTACAGCGATGCAGATAAATGCCCCGGCTGTTCCGATCGCTCCGGCATAACCGATTGCTTTCACATCTATAGAATTGTATAGGGGGGTGAATGCTACCGGCGCTAAGGCATATCCGCTGTACCTTACAGTATTGAATATGGATGAAACCGCTCCTTTGTATCGGGGAGAAATCTCCACTGATGTAGCTAACATCGAAGACCAAGAAAAAGATGTGCCGATTCTCAGCAGTGAAAGTGTGATAATGTACTCAACTATGCTGGATGACAGAGTAATCAATATCAGAGCTGCAATCATGATAGAAAATCCCATTGCAGAACCGAAGAATCTGCCGAACTTATCGCTGATTCTGCCGCTGAATGGACTTATGGCAACGCCGGATAAGCCGGCTATCCCCAGCACGATTCCGATATAACTCTCATCAAGCTTGAGGGGCGGAAGTGAGAGTAGGTCAGAAACAAAGGACATCATTCCAATGTATGATAAAAACGTAAGAAATCCAGCAATGCATAACGAGATTATTCCTTTGGATTTGGCTCCTTTCTTCAATACTGTGGCGATTCCTTCTTCAGGGCGTTCTGTCACGCGGTCGTCTTCAAAGAGCTTTAAAAATAGAAAGAGTGCTGCCAATGCGTATATTCCTGTAAATACGAATACACCGCGCCAATCTACCAATGCAAGAACTCCTGCTACAAGCGGACCGGAAGCTACACCAGCTGCACTGGCGCCGTTTGAGTATCCCATTGCTTTTCCCAGCTCTTCATGAGGAACAATGTCACCCAGCATTGCCTGTAGTATCGGTTGTACAAGAGCAAAGCCGGCTCCCTGCACAGCCCGGCCCGCAAGGAAGACGCTCAGATCTGGACTGAATACAATTACGGCGCTTCCAGCCGCAAATATCCCCAGTCCAGCAGTTGCTATCTGCCGTCTTCCATATGAATCTGAAGTAGCGCCGCTTATCAGCATCAGCAGTGCGTATGGAATCATATAAGCCGTTACAGAAGCCAGAATCTGCGGGGCTGTGGCGTCGAACGCTCCTTTCAGATCAGGAACCAGGGCCAGGACGGCATTTGTGCTGAAAGGGCTTACAAATGACGTGAGATATATGAGCATCAGGCGGCTATTCAACAATCAATTCAAGTGAGATGTAGGTTGATATGCCATACCCGCTCAAAATTTAATAAAATTCAATTTGAATAATCTAACTTGCCTTTTTCGTTATATCCCTGGACCCTCAGAGGCCTGTTTAATGCAGCTTCAATGGTCAGAGATGCATCTCTCTTTTCTTCGTCTGGAACAATGATAGTAACATCGTAGTCTTCAGCAGTTTCCCCATATTCTTCGATCGTAACCTCATCATACCAGCACCCTTCCGGCTCTATGAATTCAAAAGCAACGATCTCTTCACTTGATGGTTCGATAATCCTGATTAAACCCCTCATACCATCTTCAGTGTCCATGCAGTCGCTATCAATTATGAGGCTGGGATTGTTTTTCTTCAAGAGTGCCAAGCGGGTCTCTATGATTTCTTCAACGATATCCATAGTAATCTGATTTCAATTAAGCTATCAAACCACTTAAGCGTAGTGATTAATCTATAAAATGCACTTACCATTTTATGCTAGCTAAGCTGAAAGAAAGCCTCGCCGACGTACAGATAATCAAAAAAGGGGAATACAGCTATTTTATCCACCCGCTGGCAGACGGAATTCCGAACATAAGCGCGGAGCTGTTAAATGAAGTTGCAGATGAAATTGTGAAAAAAATGCCTTCGTGCAGCCTGATACTCTCTCCGGAGGCCATGGGTATCCCGCTTGCCACGGCAGTGTCTATGAAGACATCAATTCCTTACAGCATAATCAGGAAGAGGTCTTACGGTATTCCGGGAGAGCTCTGCATAAAACAGTGTACTGGTTATTCTCAAAGCATGATGTATATCAACGGAGCTTCAAGCGGAGATGATGTTGTAGTTATTGATGATATAATCTCTACCGGCGGGACAATGCGTGCAATAATTCCTGTTTTAAAATCAATCGGGGTCCAGGTAAAAGGCGTCATAGTCTTATTCAATAAAAATCGGGGTGCAGAGAAAGCTTCGCAGGATCTCGGCATCAGCATTGACAGTCTTGTGAATGTTGAGGTTGTGGATGACAAAATAAGTTTCTCAATCCAGCAATAATCTTAAAAATTTCAATATTATACGGCAGACTGTGTCTAAAATATCTCTAGAAAAAGTAACTGCGGATAAGATTGAAGAACTGTCTTCCATAGCCTATCAGGTCTGGAGAGAATGCTTTCCAGGAATGATCTCCAGTGAGCAGATTGAATATATGCTGGAGAAGTTTCAGTCTGTAAAAGCGATAACCGAACAGATGCAGAATGGCTATGAGTACTATTTCCTAGTCTATGAGGGGGAAACTGCTGGTTACGCTGGCATAAGGAAAGACGCAGGTGGAATATTCCTCAGTAAGATTTATGTGATTGACAGGTTCCGCGGTAAAGGAATAGCTTCCGAGGCAGTCAGCAGAATTGCGGAAATCGGGAAGCCGATCACATTGACAGTAAACCGTGGCAATTTCCGTGCCATCAATGCATATGAAAAAATGGGATTTGTTAAAATCAGAGAACAAAAGGCGGATATCGGCAGCGGATTCATCATGGATGACTATGTCATGCAGCTGAACTGATTGCTGAAATTGAATTTTAGACACATTTTATTAATACACATCTGTGCATGAAAGCCAAGAATGGGTAAAAAGTCTCAGATTGTCTTATCGAACGGTGTCGAAGTTTCAGGAGCCAGCAGATATCTTTTCGACGCTCAATTTTTTGAATCTGAGGGAACGCACTGCATTTCCCACGCACATTCAGACCATCTGCCAAGAAAAATCAGCAAAGGGGAGGCAGTATGTTCGGAAACAACTCTGAGGTGCATCAATGAATGCACTAAGCACAAAATTTCACTAAAATCTGATTCTAATCTTGAGATGTTTAATGCCGGTCACATGGCAGGGTCATCCATGTTCAGGCTGAACATTGACGGTGAAACAATATTGTACACAGGTGATTTTTCTACAAAAGACAGGTTTGGAGTCGAGGGAGCCAAACCGCATAAAACTGATATTTTGATCATGGAATCCACATTCGGAAAGCCGGAATATGTTTTTCCTCCCCAGGAAGAAATGGGGGCAGTCATACATGACTGGGTGGAGGACAATCTTGCTCAGGACAAATCAGTGGCGCTTTACTCGTATCCCTTTGGTAAATCACAGGACCTTTTGAGAATATTATCGGATCTGGATCCTCTGCTTGACGATTCAGTCTCCAAGGCAACTTCTTCTGCTTGTCCGGAACTGTCATTCAGAAAGTACTCTGAAGAAGAAAATCTGCAGGAACCATTTGTATTAATTTCTAGACCTTACTCTAGAAAGAAATCAATGGAAGCCCCTTGGAGGAGGCCCAATATGCAGACTGCAGCTGTTTCAGGCTGGGCTGTAAATCCTTCTTACAAATATATGGCAGGAGTCAACGAAGCATTTCCTCTTTCAGACCATGCAGGCTTTGACGAGCTGATTAAGTTTGCAGAGGGCTGCAAGCCTTCGCTGGTGCTGACCCATCACGGATTTGCCACAGAGCTCGCAATGGAAATCCGCAACAGGCTGGGAATAGACGCCCGTCCGCTGGTCAGGGGGCAGTGCAGCATATTTGACTTCTGATTACTGCAGTTCCCACAGTCCCTTGTCTTCTTTGACTTTTCCCACGCACTCTAAGTCGTGCAGGGTTTTAGAGATCAGCTTATCAGACGGTTCTATCTGGAACTGGTCTGCAAAAGCACTCTGGATGTCTTTCTTGTTTTTCGGTTCATACAGAGTCTTAGGCAGAATACTTCTCATGTCTTCATGCACATTCCAGGGGAATATAAACCACGTCCAGTCTTTTCCAGAAATATTGTAAGAATATACATCTGGTACATATTCAGAGTGTTCGATATGTATCAGAGCGGCGCTCATGACTTCTGCAGGTTTTTTCTGTCTAATATGATCCACAGCCAGCTTCAGAGATGCACCGGTATCAGTTATGTCGTCAATAACCAGAACTTTTTCTCCTGAGACGTCAGTTATCAGTTCCTGGGTAAGCAGAGCATTTCCATCCGGATTGGCCGTAACTCCCCAATGCTCTGTTTTTACTGCATACAGCTTTTTTACAAGAAGTTCATCACAGAGAATCCTGGCCGGCACCCATCCACCGCGGGTCAAACCGACGATTACTTCGGGTTTGTAGTCTGCCTCTCTGACTTTATCAGCCACATCAGCGCACCATTCGGTAATTTCATCATACGTTACCAGTTTGCATTTAAAGCTCTCAACGTCTGCCATATATGTCCCTGCTTTATTGAATATGTACAATATTATCTTTTACACTTGTTCTCTCCTTCAGACATTATAAACCTGAAAAAATCCAGAGATCTGCTCATGCAGATATTCAAATGAGCTTCTACATCTCCCTTTCCGGTAAGACCGGCAGCCCCAGCATGCCCTCCGCCTACTCCGTTGGTTTCATCAGTGACATCATTGAGAATTTTGCCCAGGTGGAATCCTTTCTGAACCAGATCCTGTTTGGCTCTGGCACTTATCCTGAATTCATCTTTTCTTTGAGAACCTACAAACGCCACATCTGCCCCTACATTAATCATGGCTTTGCAGACAGAACCTTCATGAGAACTTCTCTGCGATACGGCGGCTATGTAATCTCCGATTCTCTCAAACTTCATATTCTGCACTCCTTTCAGCTGGGATACGCGTTCAGAAACATCCTGCTTAAGGTCTGTGAGGCTGATAACATCTTTCATCTCAATTTTAGCTTCATCCAGCAGATCTGCGAAGCTTCTCATCATCATCGAATCAGCAAATTTGAAATGTCCGCTGTCCGTCACCATTCCCGCCGCAAGTGCCAGGCCTGTTTTTTCATCTATTTTAAAATCAACATGTTTAAGAATATCTATGATAACCTCAGCGCAGCTTTTTCTGTTTTCATCACAGAGCGACAAACATTCGTTCCAGTCTCCGCTGACTGCATGATGATCAATTGCTACACACTCGATTTCGGACAGGTCAGCGCTTACCTGATCCCGTGAAGAACAATCCACTATGACTGCGTAATCATATTCTGCAATGTCTGGATTATCAATAACTTCTATCGAAAGCTTGTCAGCAACCGCTTTGGCCACTCTGTCCATTCCTCCAGGCGCTCCTACGTATGCATCTGGAAAACATTGTGAAATGGCATAAGCAGATCCTAGGGCATCAGGGTCTGCATTGCCATGCATCAAAACTATTTTTTTACCGCTGCTGAGTTTTGTAGCAATCTTATCAATCATCAATAGAAGTATGCTAAACGGATATTATTACTTATTTAACTAAAAAACATATAAATGCTCCCGGAGGAGCGTAAAAGATTTACTGACTGTCTAATGGAAGACCAGTTGAGATCGCTTTATTGATCTGTTCTTGCATGGTCTGGTATTTTTCCCTCAGGGCTTTTTCCTGCCTCTCTACGCCTTTTAGGCGGATCTCAAGGGTTTCTTTGCTTTCTTCCAGATCTTTGAGAACTGATTCCTTCCCGTCTGCTTTGATCATCAGGGAACCGGCGCTCTTATAGATTACTGCATCCTGAGGAGCTTTGCCCAGCTCTTCAACGGTGCGTGTCATCTCTCTAACCTGTGCATCCATCTGAAGTTTTTGCGTAAGTACTGCCTGCAACTGCTGTTGAAGTTGCTGGAATTGTGCAATCTGATTCTGAACTTGTGGGCTTACACTGTCCATATTAGTCACCTGCTATTTTTGCGATATCTTCTGAAACCGCTATCCATCTTAAGTATGAGTTAAGGGCTGCCCTCAACGCACCGATGTCTGCTGTATCAATGCTTAATGTGATTCCCCCACTCTCACGAGATATCTCTACGTGCGTTCTTGGGACTTCTCTTCCTATCTCTGGAAAGAGGGCAGACCAAACTGCTGCTTCATGCGGGGTGTCTAAATGAAGGACTGCCTTCGGCAATCCCATTCACCTAGCCTTTACAACCTTCTTTACGTTCGGTCTTTCCTTATAAAAGATTTTGGAACCGCATTTTTCGCATTGAATCCCAACTGCGTTGATGTTGGAGCGAATAGGTTCGTTACATTTCCCGCATTTGTACATGTTCACTCACCGTTCTTCTCTACGTCAACTTGACTAGCTTTAGCGAGTGTTGCTCCAGAAGTATCCTTCTTGGACAACGGAGAGTATGCACTTGCAGTGAATTTAGCAGAGCATTTGGAACATTCCCAAACACCGCTGCTGACTCTTTTCACATTGTTCCTGTGGCATACTGGACACTCGTGTTTTGCACGCCTAACCTTCATGATGTCACGGGTACGGTTCCTTACGACTACACCGTAGCGGGTACCGAAACTTCCCGAACTTCCTACCTTTTCAGTGGACTTGGACGACATTATTCTCACCCAATGAGTTTTCTGAGTTCTTTGCTTATGCAAAGAGATGAATCGATCACTTGCTTAACTTCTTCTAGCGTGAATGCACCAGAAAGACCTTTCTGCATAGCCCTTATGTCGCCGTTTTCATCAGTGGTGACTGTAAGGCGTGCATCTGCGACCTTTTCTTCGTCGAGAGTCGGGTCAAACAATATAGAGTTTTCTATTTTTACTGCAGTAGTCTGAATTGGCAGATGCTTAATTGGCAGTGGATAATCTTCGCCTTTTTCACGTTCTGCAGCCGGGACAATTGTTGTAGACAGGGCAGCCGCTGCAGCTAAGAAACACGCATCAAACAGGTTTCCGTCGTAGTCGAGGACGTATATGTCTAAGAAATTAATCCAGACTTCTTCACCTTCAGCTATGCACAGCTTCTGGAGGTCAATCATTTCGCTCTCCCTTATACCGCGATCAACTACACGTGCTAATTCGATGGCACCTGCATCTGGCGGTCCGGCTTCAAAGTCTGGAGAAGCCATCGGTATAAGTTCTGTGTTGGTGGTAAGAACTCCGCGGTCTGGTGTATCCGGGAAAGGGGTTCCCACGTCCATTTTGATTCCAGCAAGCACTTCAGTCTTTCCGAGTTTTACTCTGGCTGATCCCTGTGCGCTTTCGATGCAGTTGGTCTCAATCTGAATATCTCTGTATTCTTTTGCTTCTCTTCCATCGACCCTGCGTCCCATCTGAAGGAGTTTGTTGATGTATTCTCTTTTGATTTCTGCTATTCCTTCAGACATCACTCATCACCTTCTTCGCTTGATTCTTCATCAGCCGCAGGTTCCGGTTCCTCTGCATCTTCAGACTGGATTGAATACTTGCGTTTGAGAGCATCTTTCTGAATCTCGTAAACTTTTTCGCATGCTTTCTTGCCGTATTCCAGCGCAGTGTTGAATTCATCCATTGTCATATGGCCGTCCATCTGCATCAAGAGGACTTCTCCGGTTCTGGGAATCATGGCGATCGGCAGATCAGCATTTCCAAAATTATCTTCTTCTTTGTTAAGATCAAGAACTATATGGCCGTCGGCTTTGCCGATTGCCACTGCAGGAACAAGATCTTTCATGGGGATGCCTGCGTCAGCCAGTGCTACCGATGCAGCCGTCAGGCCTGCACATCTGGTACCGGCGTTAGCCTGCAGCACCTCAATATATACGTCAATAGATGCACGCGGGTAATTCTCTGTGAAGATCACATACTCAAGAGCTTCAGATATGATTTTTGAAATTTCAATGGATCTTCTGTCTGGGCCAGGTCTCTTCCTGTCAGATACTGAAAAAGAGAGCATGTTGTATTTGCACTGCACAATTGCTTTTGTGGGATTCTGCATGTGCCTTGGGTGACATTCTCTTGGACCATAGACAGCGCACAACACTTTGTTTTTACCCCATTCAAGATATGCAGATCCGTCTGCATTGTTCAATACGCCAGCTTCAATTCTTAAAGGACGCATTTCTTCTGCAGTCCTTCCATCAATTCTAATTCCATCTTTATTAACTAATTCAATATCAGTTGTCATTCCGGACATTGTTACACCTCACTCTGATTCTTGTACTGGTTGGGCTACAGACTCTAAATACGCTTTCACTCTATCAGTAAGTCCAGAAGAGTGGGCTGCTTCATCAATCATCTTTATTGCGTGGTACGCATAGCCGATATTCTCTGTCTCCCCATCGAGCCAGATTCGTCCGTTTTGTCCAACAAAAACTCTGCAGTTTGTATATCCTTTAATCAACTGAATCATCGAACCACTTTTTCCGATGACTCTCGGGACTTTGTGGGGAGCGATTTCAACAATTTCTCCTCCCTGAAGTTTTCTCAGTCCCTGTTCTTTCATGGTAACCTGAACTTTCATTGTCTCATCGACCATGAGGATCTTTACTAGCAGAGCGTCGCCGATTTTCATATAACGGGAAGTATCCCCGAATTCAACTCTCCACGGCACCTCGTTAACATGCAACGGTGCTGGATACGGTGAATTTATTTCGATCAGCCAGTTTGAAGGACCAACGTCTTCTACAATTCCTATTACATTGTCCCCTACGTTAGGGATATATCTGCCACTCAGGGGAACAACATTAATATAATTTGATTTGACTGTTTTAAATCCCATTATTGCAGAATAGATATTCCCATCAGAAACATAAGTGCCAGCACCGGCCTTGAGCTTTTCTCCTTCGAGCAGCTCTCCGGGCATAACAACCTGACGGGATGGTTTTGAAAATTCTTCACTCATTTTTAATCTCCTAATAATCACGGTATTTATTATAGTATATTAAAATAGTCTTAGAACCCAGCTTTCATTATTTTGGTTTCTACGTCTCCTTTAGTTCTTTCTGCCAGGGTTGCAAGAAAATCATCTCTGAGACCTGCGGGCAATTCGACAACTCCTATCCATCCGCCGTGGGAAGACCACTCTTCTTTTATTATCTTCCCACTCTGAGTTATACAATCATAACATTTCCCGTAGTTCTCACCAGACAGCTTGATGGCTATCTTGACTTTATCAAATTTAATAGGTATCAACGGACGAAGTGCTTTGAGTACCATTTCGACCTGAGAATCCACAGATTTAAACGGATCAATGTGCACTTTAGCTTCTTCCATAGCTAATTCAATCCGAGCAGGGGGATGTGGAGCCTGAGTCTGAGGATTTATCGCATTCATTGCTATCACGGCGATAACTCTTCTTTTCTTGGCTTCCTGCATCTCTCTTTTTTGCTCAGTAGTCAACTGGACTTCGCCTTTGAGGATAATTGTTTTTGCTACCTCTAAAGGGTCAGAAGTCCCAAAAACTTCCATAATCTTCTTTTCTTCAGCTCTTGTGCCTTTCCTTGCATTGCGAAAGATCTCTTCTATTACAATATATTCAGATAAATCGACATCTTTTCCGTCTCTGATCAGACGCACGACTTTTGGGTCTATGAGGGCCTCGAAAGTTTCCCCATGAGACTCTAGTCTAGCAATTATGGCCTCGTCTATATCAACCATTTAAATCCGAGCCTACTCGCTGTTAGCCTTTTCTACCAAAGTTTCCACTTCGGCATCGTTAAGGCGTCTGAAATTTTTACCTTCACAGACGATTCCTATTTCAACAGACTTAGGGTTTAATTTCTCTTCTTCTGTAGCCTTTTTCAAAGCGAGCAGTCCAAGAACAATTGCATCATCCTGTTCCATGTCTTCTTCGTATTTTTCTTCAAAGAAATCCATGACCACAGCACGACCTGCACCGATTGCACCTGCTTTATATGAGACCAGAGCACCGGATGGGTCTGTTTCAAACAAGTGTATTCCTTGATCGTCAACACCTGCAATGAGAAGGGCAGTTCCAAACGGACGGGCACCGCCATACTGTGTAAAATTCTGTTTATAGTCGCAGATCTTCTTAACGAGCATCTCTACGCTTATATCTTCATCATAGGTGATTCTGTTGACTTGGGCTGTTACTCTAGCCTGATCTACAAGAACACGAGCGTCGGCAACAAGCCCAGATGTAGCACATCCAATGTGGCCGTCTATTTGAAAGATCTTTTCAATAGATTTGGGCTCCATAAGTCTGCTAGCAATGCGCTTGTCTACAATCAGCACTACACCATTCTTGAACTTAAGCCCAACTGTCGTTGTTCCTCTCTTGACTGCTTCCCTGGCATATTCAACCTGGAATAGTCTTCCATCAGGCGAGAATACAGTTATGGCCCTATCATACGCCATCTGTCCTGCTTGCATTACATCACTCCTAACTACGAAACTTCATTAAAGCACTACTCTAATATATATCTTAGTTTTGGTGTTTTACCTCTGGCCCGCCGCTTAGTATCTTTTTTCACCGGGTTTAAAGTAGTGCTCCCTGATTGTGAGCAGCGTACCTGAAGTTAAAAGAGTTTTAAAGTTCTCATTATTCATCAGAGCCCTTGCCTTATCTACATTTGTGCCGTTTACTCTGACAATTCCTCTGTTTCCGTTGAATTGGATAATCTTCGGTACAGAGATTCCCGCATTCTCAAAACAAGAACGCAGCGAACAGAGCAGCTGGTCATCGCTTATTGTTTTGGTTGTTTCGAAGGCTATGTAGCGTCTCCGTCCTCTTTTTGACTTTACTACCATCTGCGGATAGCTATTTTATCAAGGAATATGTAATTTTGCAATCCGCCGAGAAAAAGGCGCATGAAAAGCAACACTATGTCGTGCTGATTCTACTATATAATATGGAATTTTATTCCACGGCTGCGTTTATCCCATTTTTTGAACGAGAACCGGCTATTTTATTGCGGTAAACACGGCATATCAACAAAATGGTCGATTTAACAATTATAATACCTTCGAAAATCGTATAACTTTAGGGGATTGCAAACGCCCCCCGTAATGTGTCGGGATCACTTATAAAACTAAGCTCGATATGTTAATATACAGTAATCTCTTTCCAGAAACACTAGTCGTACTATAATTGCTGTATGCTGCAATGGCATGCATCTGTGTATAAGATTACGTCATCGGGGCTGTGCTTCGGTTAGGCAAGTTAAACTGAACATTGTCCCGGAAAGGAGGCAACATGTTCGGGCGAGAAGCTAGGTGTTCTAATGGGAATGACTATCCCTTTATTCCAAAACACCTCGTCGATCTGAACATTGAATTATTTTACGAGCTAAATCCTAGAGGAGGAGCATAAATGGCAGACAAAATGGGTGCAGTTTTAGTCGTCGGAGGAGGTATTTCCGGCGTACAGACAGCATTGGATCTCGCAGAGTCGGGATTCAAGGTATACCTTGTAGAAAATAAGCCAAGCATCGGTGGAGTAATGAGCCAGCTGGACAAGACGTTCCCAACGAACGACTGTTCAATGTGTATTCTATCACCAAAGCTTGTGGAAGCTTCCAGACATCCAATGATCACACTGATGACATTAACAGATGTCTTGTCAGTTGAGGGCGAAGCCCCTAACTTTAAAGTCAAAGTCGTTCACAACCCAAGATATGTTGATTTCGACAAGTGCGTTGGTTGCGGAATTTGCGCTGAGAAATGTCCCGTAAAAGTTCCAAACGAATACGATGTAGGACTCATGATCCGCAAAGCAATCTACATTCCATTCGCTCAGGCTGTACCACTTAAATACTCAATTGACGCAACAAAGTGTCTAAAACTCAACAAAGACCGCTGCGGTCTCTGCGAGAAGAATTGTCCCGCAGGAGCCATCAAATACGATGACAAACCAGTAGAAGAAGAGCTCGACGTGGGAGCCATTATTTTAGCACCTGGTTTCAATGTATTCGATGCTAAATTAAAGAAAGAATATGGATATGGAATCTATCAAAACGTTTTAACTTCATTAGAGTTTGAGAGATTCCTGAGTGCAACTGGTCCATACGGAGGGCATGTTGTCAGGCCATCTGATCAGCAGACTCCAAAGAAAGTAGCGTGGATTCAGTGTGTAGGATCAAGAGATGAAAAAACAGGCAACACATATTGTTCATCCGTTTGTTGTATGTATGCAATGAAACAAGCCATCATTGCTGGTGAACACACAGCTGGTCTGAAACCGACAATATTCTTCATGGATATCCGTGCCTTTGGTAAGGAATTCGAAGACTACAAAGTCCGTGCACAGAATGAATACGGAATTCAGATGCACCGTGCATCAAGGGTTGCTAACATCATTGAAGATCCAGAAACAAAGAATCTCATTCTCCGCTACTCTGATCCTTCAACAAACGAAGTATCTGAGGAAGAGTTTGATATGGTTGTTCTCTCTGTAGGACTTCAGCCCCCAGTTGGCGCCACATCATTAAGCAAGATATTCAATATAGATCTCAACAGCTATGGGTTCGCCGGAACATCAACATACAGCCCCCTGAGCTCCAGCCGTGATGGTATCTTTGTAACCGGTGCTTTCGCAGCTCCAAAAGATATCCCGACATCTGTAGCAGAGGCATCCGGTGCAGCAGCTAAAGCAGGTGCTTACATCGCTGACAAGAGAGGAGTCCTCGAAGAGAGTGCAATACAGGAAATTGATGTCGAAGGACAGGAACCAAGAATTGGTGTACTTGTATGCGACTGTGGTATCAACATCGCCGGTACAATCGACGTTCCAGGGGTAGTTGAGTATGCAAAGAGCCTGAAGAATGTCGAATATGCAGAAGAAGGAAAATACGCCTGCTCTGCTGACTGTCAGGAAAGAATCAAAGACTTAATTAAAGAACACAATCTCAACAGGTTTGTAGTTGCTTCATGCACACCCCGTACTCATGAGCCTCTTTTCCAGAGCACAATCAAAGAAGCCGGACTTAACCCGTATCTCTTTGAAATGGCAAACATCAGAGACCAGTGTTCCTGGATTCACATGAATGAACCTGAAAAAGCTACCAAGAAAGCAAAAGACCTTGTTCGTATGGCTGTTGCTAAATCAAGACTTCTTGAGCCTCTCTATGAGAGCAAGCTTCCAGTCACCCACTCTGCTGTAGTAGTCGGAGGAGGAATTTCTGGTATGACAGCTGCTCTGGACATTGCAGCCCAGGGATTCAAAGTTGACATCATCGAAAGGACTGGCGCACTGGGAGGAAATGCAGCTAAAATCCACCACGAAGAAGACGGCAAGAAGATCAGCACTTTTGCAAAAGAGCTTGCTGACAAAGTCAGCGCTGACAAGAACATCACAGTTCACTTAAACACTGAAGTTCAGGATGTCGGCGGTTTCGTTGGTAATTTCAAGATCCAGACAAGCCAGGGAGAAATTGAGACCGGTAGCGTTGTAGTGGCCGTGGGTGCAGAGGAATACAAGCCGACAGAATACCTGTACGGACAGAACAGCAACGTCGTAACTCAGTTAGAACTAGAAGCCAAGATGGAAAGCGGAGACGTCCCAGCAAAGAGGATCGCCATGATCCAGTGTGTTGGATCCCGTAACACCGATGCTCCATACTGCAGCAGGGTCTGTTGCGCTAATGCAATCAAGAATGCAATCAGTCTCAAGAAAGCCGATCCTTCAAAAGACATCTATGTCTTCCATAAAGATATCAGAACATACGGATTCCGCGAGGACCTTTACAAAGAAGCAGGCAGCCTTGGAGTCAAATTCATCCGTGTACCTGAGGACAAACCACCAGTGGTCTCACAGGATGGATCTGCATTAACACTTACTGCTTTTGATACGATCCTCGGCGACGACATCACAATCCGCCCGGACATGGTTGTCTTAAGCACAGGTATCCGCCCGCACGCTGACAACGAAGAGCTGGCAAAGATGCTCAAAGTACCTCTCAGCAAGGACAAATACTTCTTAGAGGCACACATGAAACTCCGTCCAGTAGACTTTGCTACAAATGGTGTTTACCTTGCTGGTCTTGCTCACTGGCCTAAATTCTCAGATGAGTCAATGGCACAGGCATCCGGTGCGGCCGCACGTGCTATCACCATCATCTCCAAACCCGAGCTCAAGAGCGAAGGTGTAATTGCAGCTGTCAACGACGATGCATGCGATGGATGTGCAATCTGCGAACCGGTTTGCGAATACAAAGCAATCACCATTGTCGTTGATCCAAAAGATGCAGAGAAAAAGAAAGCTGTCGTCAACGAAGGTCTGTGCAAAGGATGCGGTTGCTGTGTAGCAGCTTGCCCGTCTGGTGCCATGGAACAGCGTGGATTCAAAAACCAGCAGATTATCGCTGCAATCGATGCTGCACTTGAGGAGTGTGACTGAACATGACTACATCAGAAATGGCAACAACTTCCAGCGAAACATTCGAACCCAAGATCATTGCATTCTGTTGCAACTGGTGCTCTTACGCCGGAGCAGATCTGGCAGGAGTATCCAGGCTTCAGATGCCTACAAACTTCTTAGTTATCAGAGCCATGTGCTCTGCTAGGGTTGATCCTGAACACGTTCTCCGTGCCTTCTCAAAAGGCGCCGATGGAGTACTTGTTTTAGGCTGCCACCCCGCCGATTGTCACTATATCGGGGGAAATTATAGAACCAGGAGAAGAATTGCACTACTCAAGATGCTGCTTGAGCAGTATGGTTTAGATCCTGAGCGTCTCCACCTTGAGTGGGTTTCCGCCTCTGAAGGAACAAGGTTCCAGGCGACAATCAAAGAATTCACAGAGAAAATGAGACAGCTAGGACCCAGTCCGCTTAGGGGTGCAGATAAAGATCCAAACCGCGAAGCTGCAGGATACTAAACAGGAGGGTAAAAATTATGGCAAAAGTAAAGATAGCACAGTATTGGGGAGCCGGATGCGGAGGCTGTGACGTCGCCCTTCTGGATATCGACGAAAAGATTCTAGGCGTTGCTGAGATGGCAGACATTGCCTTCTGGCCCATCGCTGTAGATACAAAGCTCAAAGATGTAGAGGCTATGCCCGATAAGAGCATCACAGTTACACTCTACAACGGAGCTATCAGAAACAGCGAAAACGAGCATGTTGCAAAGCTTCTCAGGCAGAAGTCTTTGATTATGGTCTCTTTTGGATCCTGCGCATGCTTCGGTGGAATACCTGGTCTCGCAAACGTGACCAACAAGAAAGACCTGACCGACTATGTATATGGAAAGACCTTTTCCAGCGTCAACCCCGACAACGTCAGGCCTCAGTCTCACTACCAAGCTCCAGAAGGAGAGCTGGAATTACCAGTGTTATACGACACAGTTCTCACTCTCGACGACGTAGTGGATGTAGACTACTACATGCCCGGATGCCCGCCAACTACAGAATTAATCAATCTATTCTTAGATGTGGTTGAAAAGCATGTAAAAGAAGGAGCAGAACTTCCTCCAAAAGGAACAGTCATTGCTTCTCAGAAAACACTATGTGACGAATGCAAGAGGAAGAAAGACGTCACAACAATCGATGGCGTTCACTTACCACATGAGATCACCATCGATCCTGAAAAGTGCATGCTAGAACAGGGTGTAATTTGTCTCGGACCTGCAACAAGGGCAGGCTGCGGAGCAAAGTGCCTGGACGCCAACCAGCCATGCCGTGGCTGCATGGGTCCGACAGCATCCGTTATGGATCAGGGCGGATCAATGTTAAGCGCCTTAGCTTCAATCTTCAGAACTGCTGACAACGAAACACAGCTGTCTGAAGATGAAATTCTGAAGCTGATGACGCAGATCAAAGATCCTCTCGGAACATTCTATGCATTCACAATGCCTGTTTCAATCATTAAGAGGAAAGTCCAAGAAAAAAATGCGGGGGTTAAGCAATGAGCGGTCCCAAAGTCTTCGAAGAAACTCACAAATCTGAGTCCAAGAGAATTACAATCGATCCAATCACAAGGTTAGAGGGTCACGGAAAAATCGAGATCTTCTTAAATGATGAAGGAAACGTTGCCCAGGCATACTGGCAGGTTCCTGAACTTCGTGGATTCGAGAAATTCTGCATTGGCAGATCTGTAGATGAATTAAACAAAATCACACCTCGTCTCTGCGGTGTATGCCCTGGTGCTCACCACCTCGCTTCAACAAAAGCTCTTGACGGCGTATACAACACTGAACCTACAGAAACCGGAAAGAAACTGAGAGAACTGTTCTACGCAGCTCACTACGTACACAGCCACATCGCTCACTTCTATGCCCTGGCTGCAGCTGACTTCGTTCTCGGACCAGCTGCTCCTGCAGAGCAGAGAAACATTCTCGGTGTAGTTGACGCAGTAGGTGTAGAGATCGGAGGAGAAGTTATCAAACACCGTTCCTACGCTCAGAAAGTCCAGGAAATCCTGGGTGGAAAAGCCACACACCCGGTGTGCGGTGTTCCGGGCGGTATGAGCAAGCCTCTATCTGAGGATGACAGGGTAAAGATTGAGGGATGGGCAAAATCCACCGTGGACTTTGCTAAATTCACGCTCAACCTCTTTAATGACTTGGTCCTCAAGAATCAGCAGTACCTTGACATTATTGCAAGTCAGGATATCTACTATAATGAGACCTATTACATGGGCCTTGTAGACAAAAACAACAAGATCAACTTCTACGATGGTACACTCCGTGTAGTCGATCAGAAAGGAAATGAAAAATTCAAGTTCCATCCAAACGACTACCTGGATTACATCGGAGAGCATGTTGAACCATGGTCGTACGAGAAATTCTGCTTCATGAAGAAAGTAGGCTGGAACGGCTTCACCGACGGACCAGAGAGCGGTATTTACAGATGCGCACCTCTCGCTAGGCTTAACGCATCTACTGGTTTCACAACCCCACTTGCTCAGCAGGCTTATGAAGGCATGTTTGGAACCTTTAGGGACCTTGGTGTTGAGGGACCTGTCCACAACACAATGGCATACCACTGGGCCAGAGTAATTGAGCTTATGCACGCTGCAGAATTACTCCTTGACCTCGCACAGGATCCAACCATCACCAACAAAGACATTAAAGCCCCAGCAGGCGAACCTGGCGAAGGTATTGGATGTATCGAAGCACCTCGTGGTGTACTTATCCACCACTATGTTGCTGATGAAGAGGGAATTACAACTGATGTAAACCTCGTAGTTGGTACAACAAACAACAACGCTCCAATCAACCTGTCAGTCAGAAAAGCTGCAAAAGCTTTAATCAAGAACTGGGAAGTCTCTCCAGGTCTGCTCAACATGGTTGAGATGGCTTACCGTGCCTATGATCCATGCAACTCCTGCGCTACACACAGCTTACCAGGCAAAATGCCTATCAAAGCTGTTGTCAGGAACCCTGATGGATCCGTCTACCAGGAAATTCAGAACTTCTGAAGATCTTGAAACGACAAAACAAAACCCCTTCCCTTTACCTTTTTTTGGCTAAGTTCTCTCTTTTAGATTTAATACTATTTAATAAAATAATGCGATAGTGGAATGTATTTTTAAATTTAATAAATAACTAATTTAGTATTTATGACTCTCAGGTTTAGGCTGAGTACGGATTCTTCTGGGCTGCTGGATTCTTAGAGATTCAACAGTTCCTAAATAAATACCATCTGGAAGATAAATTTCAGCATTATCAATATCGGCCATTCCTTCTGAAAAGAGCGGTCCAAGCAGTTTGCCTTTGTCTATATTCACCGGGCTCCCTCCCAATGAGCGGTTGAATGCCGGCATCATGATGACTTCTTCAGGAATTTCTACATACTTCTGATACGCACCCTCTTTCATTCTGAATTTTACCCAGCACGGTTCTTTACTTACATTTCCTAAAGAATCTATCAATGCCACGGAAGGATGATTATGTGCAATAATCAAAGTCTTGCGGGACATTACTTCTGCAGATGGCCATGTGTGGCCATGGGCAAAACCAACGTCACCTAATGTAAAACCGGTTGAAGGATGAACATTAACTCCTTCTGGTAAAAATTCTTCAATATTTGTATCGTGATTCCCTCTTACTAAATCCACTGTCCCGTAGTGGTGCAGCATCTTTCTGAAAAACGGCGGAAGCTCGCGGTACTCCTGTCTGGTAGATCCAGGGACTTTATTTTTAACATCACCGACAATTATGAGTCTTTCTTTTCCTTCACTTAAATGAGCTAATTCTCTTTCCATCCTGTTTGTTTGAGAAGGAACGTGTACTCCCTTAGCATTATATTCCGATTCAAGACCAATATGCAGATCTCCCACGCAGATGGCCTTAAACTCTTCAATTTCTAAGACCAAATGATCAACAATCGGAACGGCTGATGTCATTAATTCCACACAGGAGGTAATAAGAAAAAAAGATTGGGGTTAGAACATCAGATTCTGCGGAGATATCTGCGCAGAACTTCTGGGATCTTGTCTATGACATCCGTAGCTGTAAACCCATACTCAAGAGATTCAAACGCCATGTCTCCGGCAGCCCCGTTGGTAAATGCTGCAATTCTGGCGGCGTTAAATGGAGAAATTTCTTTGGAAAGCATGGCAACAGCTTCTCCGGCAAGAACATCTCCGGTGCCTCCAACACTCATCCTTGAATTCCCAGTGCGGTTGATCTTTGTCCATTTTCCATTGGTAATGATGTCTTCCTTTCCCTTTACGATTAAAACACATCCGAGCTCTGTTGCCGCAGCAACCGCTGCCTCTCGAGACACATTCTCATCTGTCAGAACCTTAAACTCTCTGGCATGTGGAGTGAGAATGCACTCTTTACCGTTGAGTATTGAAAGGTCGGCTGAAATGGCTGTGATGGCATCGGCATCAATCACCATCGGTTTGCTGCATTTTGTAATAATCATCCTCACAGCTTCCTGTGTTCTCTCGTCTTTGCCCAGTCCGGGCCCTATCAGAACAGCGTCAACGCTTTCTGCGATCTCCATGACCTTTTCCACGTCTTCAGGACACAAAACCTCCTGAGACAGTCTATGAACTATCAAATCTGGAGAATATGAGGCAATTGGAATGTAAGATGCATCAGGAGTAGCGATGTGTACCAAATCAGCTCCGATTCTCAAGGCACCCATTCCTGCCAAGGCTGGAGCCCCTGTATACGGGCCGCCACCAATTATCAACACCTTGCCGTTTTCTCCTTTGTGAGAGTCTGGACGGTTCTTTGGATAGTATACAAACTCTCCTGGACCTACAGCATTGTACGCATCATGAGGAATCCCTATGTCCATGACTATTATCTCTCCTGAATTCTCAGGAGTCATTCCTTCTTTGACATCTGTAAATGTAATAGTATACTGTGGTTTGATGGCAATATCTGTTAAGAGGCCAGAAGGAACATCTATCGAAACAATCGTTGTATCTGCTGCATTTATCCTGTTAATTAATGTCCTATATGGTTCCCTGACTTCTGTGAGATTTCCAGTACCCAGCAGGGCATCAATAACGATATCAAAATTAGAAAAATTTGCACCTACTGATGAGAATGCTACATGCTTTATTCTTTCATATGCACGCTTTGCATTCTCTGTTCTGATTTCTGCAGGCGGACTGGCCAACAGTATTGTAACATCGCAGTATCTCAAAAGGTTCCTTGCAGCTACAAACCCGTCTCCCGCGTTATTTCCTACACCGCACACTATTGCAACCTTCTTTTCAGCTCCGAATTCTTTAACAATAGCTTCTGCGACGGCTTCACCGGCATTCTCCATCAATGAATCGATGGGTACACCCAGGTGTTCTGAATTTATATCAAGGACTCTTACTTCTCTGAATGGGAGCATAAAGGAGTATAGTCTTTGGGTGATTAATCTTTCGTTGACAAAACTTTGTACAATCTCTTCTTTCATTTGATCAAATGGCTGTTAAAATAAACCTTCTGGTGACATCTGAAAACGTGATTATTTCTAAACATGTATATTATCAGCAGAAAAGAAATATTCTTAAATATGGGCTAATTAATCAATCATTTGGATAAGTGATCCGTAATTGAGCGACTTAAAAAGGTTGGTACTTGATGTACTCAAGCCGCATAATCCGTCTATTATAGACGTGGCCCAGCAGTTAAGCGTACTTGATGGTATTTCCGGTGTAAATATTTCCATAAAGGAAGTTGATCAGGAAACTGAAACCGTGAAAATAACAATCAAGGGCAATTCTATCGACTATGATCTGGTCGAAGAAACTATAAGAGAAGTAGGTGCCGTGATCCACTCTGTGGATAACGTTTCAGCCGGTAAAGAACTGGTCGATGAGTTAGAAACTCAGGACTAAACACCATCTCATAACGCAGGTGTCTTTGCTTGTCTGACGAAGGATTTTTGCAGAACATGAAAACTGCTCTGCATGAACCAGAAACTGGCCCAACTCTGAGAAGGCTTTTCGTAAATACCATATTTGACAGTACATTCGTCATATTGGGTATTTTGATTGCCTCTGCGTTTTCCAGTCAACCAAACTACCACATTGTAGTGGCAACTATAGTGACGAGTAGCGTTGCTCTTGGGATTTCAACCGGAGTGAGTGTCTATGAAGCTGAGAATATGGAGCAGTCCATTAAAATGAAAGAGATGGAACGTGCCATGCTGACTTCATTGGACAACACGAAGCTCCATAGAATCTCAAAATCAACCACTTACTTGCTGGCTGCCGTGAACTTTTCAGCCCCTATCCTATCTGGTCTGGCGACACTGTCTCCTTTCCTGATTCTGGGTTCAGAGAGCATAAAAACTGCAGCATACATAAGCTTGGCAATCGCCATAGTGATACTGTTTGCTGTTGGAGCAATGATGGGAAGGTCTGGACAGCGCAATCCATGGGTACAGGGTGCCAGAATGGCCATTGCTGGTATTGGAGCGTTCATCATCTGTTATTGGATTGAATCGCTTATGTAAACTCCATAAACAGGGGGGATCAAACCCCCACATATTTTTATAAAGTTTCCTGTTAATCTTAGATGTATATTTATTACTCTAAATAAAATCCCATAGTAATGTATATCTGCAATGTACAACCACAGAGTATTTTATTATTGGATGACATTGAGTAGCAGCAGTATGGTATTTTGAGAGTGGTTGTATGAAATTTCTTGTGTTGACCGACATACACGGCAACGAAGATGTATCTTCGTGGGCGAACAGGATTGTCAAAGACAAAAGAGCGGATTTTATAGTAATTCTTGGAGACATCACCCAATTTGGGCCTAAGAGCTGGGCGGAGGAATTCCTATCTACATTTGAAGTTCCAGTTTTATCTGTAGCTGGGAACTGCGACCCTCCAGAGGAGATAATGGGGGCCATCAAAGAGAAAGCGATTCTCATGCATAAAAGGAAGATATTCATCAATGAGGTTCCTTTCATAGGTCTCGGCGGTTCTAACCCAACAATCTTCAACACTCCCTTCGAATTGAGCGAAGAAGATATAGGATCTTCATTAGATCCGCTGATGGAAATGAATGCTGTTCTCATTTTACACGCCCCGCCGATGGGTATAAATGACATGATACCCAGCGGAGCTCATGTGGGAAGCACTGCTATCAAATCTATAGTGGATGCATATCATCCTAGATTGGTTCTTTCAGGACATATTCATGAGGCCAGAGGAATGATTGAAGAAAATAAAACAATTTTTATAAATCCTGGTCCTGCCATGAATGGATACTCTGCAGTGATTACAATTGACGGAGACAAAACTGAAGCTGAGATGCTAGAGATAAAGTGATGATTGCATCGTAATCGGCATATATTGGTATGCCGTCACTCTTATCACACTGTTCAATCAAGGAGCAAAAATACCGAGATTGGAGATGAAAAATGTCAGAAACTAATAATATTGAGCCTGCTGAGGACAACCAGTCGGTTGATAACCCAGTAAAGGAAGATGTAAACAAAGAAGAATGCTATGCAGTACAGGCAGAATCAGAAGTCAAGGCTGAAGATGCAGCAGAACCGGTTCAGGTGGAAACCGTCGAAGCTGAGAAACCTGCTGAACTTTCGCAGGAAGCAGAAAATTCTGAACAAAAACCTGCAGAAGCAGCTGAAGAGTCCGCACAGGCAGCGATTGAAGAGCTTACTAAGCTGGCCGAGTCCGGAGATGCATCCGCACAGCTGAAGATGGGACGCAAATACTGGAAAGGAACAGAAATCGAAAAAGATGTGGAAAAAGCCATCAGGTTCTACACGCTTGCTGCAGAGCAGGACATAAGCGATGCTCAATATGAATTAGGCATGATTTATCTCAAAGGTACTGACGTGAAGCAGGACTATGAGAAAGCCAGAGATATGTTTCTAAAGTCTGCAGATCACAATCACATAATGGCTCAGTACAACCTTGGAATTCTTTACCAGAAAGGCAGAGGAGTAGAGCAGAATAATGAAGAAGCTGTGAAATGGTACACTCTAGCATCTAGGCGTGGTCATTCTCTGGCAATGAACAATCTTGGGCAGTTGTACATGCTCGGGCGTGGAGCAGAGCCGAATCCGACACAGGCTGTCAGGCTTTACCGCAAAGCAGCAGACAAGGGATGTCCCGGAGCATACTGCAATCTTGGGTGGGCATATCTTACTGGAACTGGCATAGATGAAGACTATGATAAAGCCGTAGAGTGCTTTACAAAAGGAGCAGAAAAAGGCAATCTGGAATGTAAAAATGCATTAATCGTCTTGGGAAGCGATGAATCTGCTAAAAAGGAAGCTGTGGACTGGTATATTAATGCTTCACGCAAATGGGGTGTGGAAGCTCAATACCGCTTGGCCTGGATGTATATGAACGGTAAGGGAGTTTACCGTAATCCCAGAGAAGCCATGAAACTTTACAGAAGAGCGGCGGAGAGAGGCCATGCTTGTTCTCAATATGCTCTTGCCATGATCGCTTTGGAAGATGTAGGCGTAGCCCAGAAGGACTCCAGAGTGCTTGAATGGATGATGGCAGCCGCATCACAGGGCCTTCCAGAAGCTCAGTACCGTTTGGGCTGGATGTATCAAAATAGAAAGGGAGTCAACAGGGACCTGAAGAAAGCTGCAGAATGGTATATGAAGGCTGCAGAAAAAGAATATCCGAAGGCAGAAAATGCCATCGCCCGTGCATATATGAGTGGATGGGGAGTCCCTCAGAGCGACGAAGAAGCCATTAGATGGTATAGAAAATCTGCTGACAGGGGAGACGCTGAAGCTCAGTACCGCATAGGAACAATGTATCTGAAAGGGCGCAGCGTAGAACGTGACCTGAAGAAAGCTGCAGAATGGTATATGAAAGCTGCAGAACAAGGTCATGAAAAAGCGATAGAAGCTATTGAAGGTGCGGAAGAGCTTTTAAAAGCGACCGAAAAACCCCAGGAAGAGTAAAGACGTTCACCAATGGCTTTGAGTATGATTCCTCCAAAGATCCTCAAAGCCCGGTTTTTAATTTTTAACCGGTTTTAATGTTTAAGCTCCAGACTGATTGTCTGTAAATAATTTTTTCAGTTTTGAGATTGCCCGTTCGATGTTATCTATGTTGCCGACTGTGCATTCATGTTTAAAGCCAAGCTCCTGGGCGAATTTTTCTGATAAATCCACATAGTGTTTCTTATCTCCTATTCCTGTATCTACATACAGGCATCTGGAATATGCATCAAAAATAATGTCTAGAAACATCTCTGGTGGAAAACCTTCATCCATCATTGCGTCAAGATGCATTTCTTTGATCAGACCGTCTTTGCCGTTTTCAGCCCATCCCGGACTGCTGAACCATGTACCCGGACAAATCTGTTTTTCTCTTTCGTACTCTTCAGGACCCAGAATAACTTCTATGCAGTCAGCCCCTTCCAGCATTACTGTAGGAACGTCTAATCCGTCTGTGAAGTTTTCTAAAGCCTGGCAGACAGCAAATCCCAAAAAGATGCCGTCCACATCGTCTTTTACTTTATCGATAGCCTCTAAGATCTTTGCTTTCATTTCATCTGGATAAACATGTATGCTGTATTCCAGGTACTCTTTCCGGACAAAGTCCGGGTCATCAGAGACCAGGTACTCGATTTCGTGCTTCAATATGTCGCATGCGACTATGCCTAGTTTCATGAAATGTGCATTGTATTATTGATAAAAAGATCATCTTTTAATCTCTCATATGAAGAGTCTTTTCTGCAGATAGATGAAATATCAGAAATATCGCCAGTTGCGCCTTCTTTTATTGAAATTATTGCAAAAAGAATCTGGCATTGAACAAACTTCAGCTCTTTTGAAATAACCCTTTCATAAAGTTTTAAATACAGGGGATATTTTAGCACCAGAGGATTAGTATGGCACTTTGGCAGGGAAAATCAAATCGTAAGCCAACAGGCGGTCGTCTTGTAAGGAACAGAAAAAAGCGCAGATTCGAAGTCGGTAGAGAACCTTTATTGACAAATCTGGGTGAAGAGAGCTTAAAGAAATATCGTACCCTTGGTGGCAATTCTAAAGTGAAAATGCTTAGCGCAGCATTCGCTAATGTCGTAGACCCTGCAACTAAGAAAGTAGTAAGGACAAAGATCGTAACTGTAAAAACAAATGCAGCTAACCCTAACTACGTTCAGCGTAACATTCTCAACCGTGGTGCAATTATCCAGACTGAAGCAGGACTTGCAAAAGTCACATCCAGACCTGGACAAGACGGAACAGTTAACGCCGTACTGATCTCAGAATAAACAAGATAGGGTCCTGTCACGGGGCCCATTCTGAGATCCTTAAAAGGCATCCTTTTTATACTTCTATTACAGTGAAGAATGCATGGCTTTTGATGCAGACAAAGCGTGGGTTCTTTGGCCAGAATACTTTGATAGCTCTAGATCTAGGTCTCAAGGTCGCAGAGTTCCCAAAGAATTAAGCATTCAGAACCCGCAAATGGAGAACATCATTAAAGCAGTTGATATGCTTCAGCTAGGCCACAAAACAGAAGAAGGAAAAAGTCATCCATCGGCATGGTGGAATAAACAGGGGCTTCTTCTAGTAGAGAATAACATGCCCAAAAATGAACTTTTGATTAAAGTGGCCCAGAAGTTGAAGAAGATCCAGAAAAACTGACTTCTCATGCGCATTCATGCGCTGTGGGGCAACGTTTAAGTTTCTTGCAAGGTAGATTATAATCTGCCTGTTGACGGGAGGCTAATAGAAACTGCATGGTGACACTGTATCAGTGCCAAACAGGAGAGTTATAACACGAACTTCGAAAATACAAAGTTAAGACCGCTTAGCAGAAAAGACTACAAAGATGTTGAAGAAATAATCCGTAAAACGTGGAGATATGATAGCTTGAGCAGCAATCCGAAAGACGCAGAACATCTGGGCCGTCTTTATCTGAGAGGCTGTCTCAAAAGAGCCACATTTACCCGTGTAGCTGTTAACGAAGACAAGGTTGTTGGAGTAATACTTGCAAGCAGTGAAAAGTCTGCTCCAAGATTTGCAATCGCACGCAGCTTATCGCAGTTGTACGCAGCAATGCTGCTGTTTTCAACCAAAACCGGTAGAAAGATTGGGAAGGTATTCGGAGGCTTTGAAAAAGTGGATTCAGAGCTTTTAGAGAATAGCAAGCAGTCATTTGACGGGGAGATTTGCTTATTTGCAGTAAGTGAAGACTGCAGAGGAGCTGGCGTTGGGAAACGCCTTTATTCCGCAGCTATTGATTACCTAAGATCTGAAAATGCAAAGTCGTACTATCTGTTCACAGATACGACATGTACATACCAGTTTTATGAAAAACGGGGTATGAAGAGAATTGGTGAGAGGAAGATAGGGCTTCGTCCTTATTCCAATCACGATCTGAATATGTTCATATATTCCAACAGAATCGAATGATCTATAAAACGGGGTAAGCTTTGCATGAGACAAGGTGCATCTGCATCTTCAAAGCGCCCCATAAACCTTAAAAAATATAAATTCAGATGCTGCGTATTTATGCGGCATCTGTGTAATTCGTTTATAGTTTTACACTTCTAGGTGCTGCAGTAAAAGAAGAGAAAGTTGCTGTTGCATCCTTCAGATAAAGAACTTCAGTATTGTCATCCGTTGCAGAGTACATTTTCTTCAGCTCTGGGTAGTTATTCAGCAGATGCTCTTTAGGCTCTACTCTATCATCTCTTACGGCAACGGCTTCTATTCTCAGCCATGTAGATCCGTCAAAGGCGCAGATCTCTATTTTCGGGTTGTCAGCTATCTGCTTAGACACAGATTTGTTTTTTCCCGTTTGAATATACAGTTTGTTCTCAAAAATGTCAACGGTTCCAAACGGCCTAACTCTTGGTTGATCTCCATCCATTGTTGCCAGATAGTACGTCTGGCACTTTTTCAAAAAATCATATATTTCTTGCATGTGACATCACCGATGTCACATATTGTTTGTTCATCGGATAAAGAAATCCCTTGACGATCAAATATAGCTTATTCCGTTAATGTTGTGTATGCAAGGAACATGGCCGCGCCACGCCCCCGCATACTAAAATCACTGTGGGGATACAGGATCCTGCGTTGGTACGGCGAAAGCTACGTTTCCAGATATTTTCTGGATTTTTACTCTGAGTTTGGCGCCTTTTGCTGTTCCCGGTACATATACAACATATTTGTCCAGTTTAGCAATGCCGTCTCCTTTTCGTCCAACGTCCTCAATCATAATCTCATAGACGCTGCCTTCCCTGATAGCAAAAGCATCTCTTGAGGATCTTCTGACATTTACAGGGCGGTGTGCGCCACAGGCATCGCATTCCAATACCAATGTTCTTCCATCCTTGACAATTCTTGTATCGGGTCTTCCGCATTCAGAGCATAAAACAAATGTATCTATGTATCCCTGGATACGATCGTTGATCTGTGCACTTGTAATCTTTGCTTTAAGAACAAGTCTCTGACCTTCAATATTGCCTGGAGTACCCAGCTCTCTGAGTAAATAGTGGAGAAGATGTTCTGGATCACGTCTCAACGCGTCTACAATAGCACTAAAATTTCTAATAACTGTAATTTTCCCTTCCTGCAGTATGTCTGGCTCTGGGACTTTAAATCTCTCGTGGTTTTTAATTGTTTCAGGAAGGCTTGTTTTGGCTCTGTCGAGCAACGCCAGGTAATCGTCATCCATTATAATCACAACTTTTAATCCTTTCAAGTGATTTGAAGCTTGCCATCCTTTATATTTCTTGTTATAGTTTTCACACATCGTTTTGATCTACTTTTCCATAAGAATGATATATTTTCATTTGTTAATGTTTGATTTGCAATTATCATCGTTATTTTTTTCCATAACTGTGTAGCGGAATACAGCATTGTCTGTTATGGGAGTATTTACAGTTTCTTTCTCAGCATATCCATGCTTCAGGTAAAATTCATGGCCAGTAATGGAGGAATGTAGAAATGCTTTTTCATAATCCTGCAGAATCAGCTTTTCCAGGTGGTCCATAATCTCTGTTCCGTATCCATGCCCTTGAAAATCTGGGTGAATGAAGACTCTGGAAATGTAATTGCTGTTATGCGAGCCAGTGCCAATGCATTCTCCATTTATTTCTACCACGTACGTATCTCCGTTGGAAATATCCTTCTGTATATTCTGTATGTTATGGTAATTTAGGAAATAATCGACAACTTCCGGTGCGTAATGCTTGGAGTATGCATCTTCTATCGCTCTGCAGACAATGTCATGAACTATGCCAGTATCTTGTTCTGCTGCTTGTCTGATCATAAGCTAGTTCACACACTCTAAAATGATGATATACTTTTGTCTTCGAAATATCAAAGTCTAATTACTACTATTGAATTGTGCTAACAGTTGGAATTGAAATGAAATCCTGCAGTGATGATAAAAACCTCAGAATTGCATTATGCCAGATTCGATGTTCATTAGGCAATAAAGAGGAGAATATCGCTAAAATGAAAAATGTTCTGGAAGAACACTCCGCCGATCTGTATGTATTTCCAGAACTGTTTCTTAGCGGCTACATGGTCAGAGATGAAGTATTCTGTCTATCCGAATCTCTCTGTGACAGTAGCTTTCAGGCAGTGGCAGAACTCTCGAGGCAGCACGGTGTGAGTATTATTTTTGGAGCTGCTGTGAATGACGATTTGCCGGGTATCATTAGAAACAGTGCGGTTGCAGTCCATTCCAACGGGCAGATGGAGAGATATGATAAGATCCATCTAGCTAACTTCGGGCCTTTTGAAGAAGGCTTGTATTTTACCCCTGGGGAAAGTCTAAAAATTATAGAAATCTGTGGATTTAAATTTGGACTGATAATCTGTTATGACATTTTCTTTCCTGAGCTAGTAAAATCATATGTGACAGCAGGTGTGGACGCTGTCATCTGTATATCTGCTTCTCCGGTAACTTCAAAGTTCTCATTTGAAGCCGTGATGCCGGCCAGAGCCGTTGAAAATGCAACATATATGATTTATGTAAACCAAGCAGGTCCTCAGCTGAATCAGATATTTTTTGGTGGAAGTGGAGCAATAAATCCATCCGGAAAACAGATGGTGAAAAATTCTTATTTCAACTCAGAGGTGACCATAGCCACTCTTAGCAAGTCTGTTCTTGAGAGAGCCAAGAAAATGAGACCTACGCTCAGAGACTCCCTGGTTTTTAAGCGAAATATTGATGTACTTGGTCAAGAATGAAGCCCGGAAAGTTGGGCATTTAATATCATGCCGAGGTGGCCCAGCCCGGTAAGGCGCAAGCCTGGAAAGCTTGTGTCCGCAAGGACTCGTGAGTTCAAATCTCACCCTCGGCGCTTTTTCTGTTTTTCTTTGGATGGTAATTAATATCAAGTAGCATTTTGATGTTGAAGACACAAAAGTAGGTAGGAATGAAGATGAAAGTAAACGTTGATCTTAGGCTGAAAGATGTTCCTGGGCAGCTGGTTAGTGCTCTCGACCCGATATCATCTTGTGGAGGAAATATCCGCGGGGTTGTCCACCACCATGATGTAAAAGATGGTGGCAGGATAGCAGTCAACGTTACATTTGAAGCATCTTCAGATCCTGTATTTCATAGAATTTTAGATGAGTGGGAGAAAAGGGATGTAGAGGTTGCAAAAATAAATTCATTTATCGAAACATATCCCATCCGCTATCTGTTGGTAGGTGACATATCATCAGCAGAAATGGAAAGCGTAACCCGCGGTTTGGAGTCCATCGAGAATGTCGTATCTATTGATGTACGCTATACCGGTGCCGCAACATCGTCATCTCATACTGCTTTGATCACTGGTACAGTTTCTTCACAAGACACTCTTAAGACTCTCGATGACTTCTTTTACGAAAGGGCGCAGAAGAAAAATTATCTTCTGGTCAGGGGGCTTGAGTTATGAAGATTGTTATTGCTGGGTTCGGTACTGTGGGCCAGGGAATCGCAGAGGTCATCGGCAGTAGGCAGAACCTTTTTAACTCTATGGGTGAAACGGTCAGCATAGTGGGGGCCTTCGACTCATCTTCGTTGATCTGTGGGGACAATCTAGATCCAGCTTATTTGGTAGAAAAGAAAAAAACTACCGGGAAGGTAGGAAATAAAGAGATTCCAGACAACGTCGCCAATTACATTGAAGAAGCTGATTTTGACATTCTTCTGGATACTACCCCCACCAACATAGAACATGCCGAGCCTGGCTTGACATACATTCTAGCGGCTTTGCATTCAGGCAAACATGTAATAACCTCAAACAAAGGTCCGTTGGCTCTTAAATTCAGCACGCTCTCTGCAGCTGCAGATGCGAACAGCGTAGAACTGAAATACGAAGCCTCAGTGGGCGGGGCGATGCCTATCATCAACTTATCAAAACAGCTCCTGGCTGGAGAGAATATAATCTCCCTTAGGGGAATATTGAATGGTACCTGTAATTTTATCTTGAATCGTATGAAAGAAGAAGGCCTGCCATTTTATCAGGCATTAAGGGAAGCACAGGATCTGGGATATGCTGAAACAGATCCGACATATGACATAGACGGGGTTGACTCTGCAGCCAAGGTTGCGATACTTGCAAATGCGATTTTTGGCATGGATGTTAATTACTATGATGTTGTACGCAGTGGCATCAGAAACATTACGGAGGATGCCATTGCTCTTGCTGCCGAAGAAAACAGCGTAATAAGGCTTATAGGTGAAATCGGCGGAGGAAAATTAGAAGTGGCCCCTAGGCTTGTTCCTATGGCTCATCCGCTTTCCATCGGTGGCACGCAGAATATGGCAAACATAATCACAGACCTTGCAGGCGAGATAACAATCTCTGGCAGGGGAGCCGGAAAGAAAGAAACAGCAAGTGCAATGCTCAGCGATTTAATCTCAATAATCAGGAACAAAGAGTAACGACGGTGTTTTGATGGAAAAAATCCGAATATATGACACTACTTTAAGAGATGGAGCTCAGGCGGAAGGAATATCTTTTTCGACAGAAGATAAATTAGACATTGCTAAAAAACTTGATCTCTTTGGTATTGATTATATTGAAGGTGGGTGGCCGTCATCAAACCCCAAAGACTCTTCATTCTTTGAATCTGCAAAAAACACCAAGTTTTCTCATGCAAAGCTGACAGCATTCGGTAGCACCAGGCGCGTAGGGTTGACATGCAGCAATGATCCCAGCATTCGTTCGATAGCTGAATCCGGTGTTCAATGCGCATCTGTCTTTGGAAAATCATGGGATTTTCATGTTACAGAGGCCTTGAGAATATCACTGAATGAGAACCTAGAGATAGTCGCTGACAGCATCTCATATCTTAAGAAGCGTGATATGGAGGTTTTATTCTGTGCGGAACATTTCTTCGATGGTTATGCGCGTTCTCCTGAGTATGCACTTTCCGTTCTGGAAGCCGCAGAATCTGCCGGAGCAGACTGGCTTGTGCTTTGTGACACAAATGGAGGCTCACTTCCGTCAGCAATTGGGGATGTTACATCTCTCGTCGTCAAAAAATATGCCGTTCCAATTGGAATACACGCCCACAATGACGCTGAACTTGCCGTAGCAAATTCTTTGACTGCCGTTTTAGCCGGAGCATCAATGGTGCAAGGCACAATCAACGGCATAGGGGAAAGATGCGGCAATGCAAATCTATGTTCTATCATCCCAAATCTCGAATTGAAGATGGGATTGAAAACAAATATCTCTGACTTATCACAACTGACGGCAGTTTCTAAGTTTGTCAGTGAGACAGCTAATATGACTATGGGCAGAAAGCTCCCATATGTTGGCGTCAGCGCTTTTACTCACAAAGGGGGCATTCACGTCAGCGCTGTTCTGAAAGATAGCAGAACTTATGAACACATTGATCCTCTGATTGTTGGAAATGAAAGAAGGATCCTTATCTCAGAATTATCTGGAAACGCCTCATTAAAAGCAAAGCTCGCAGAATTAGGTATTGATCTTGACAATGAAGAGGGAAAGAAAATCCTTCAAAGAATCAAAGATATGGAGTCGCAGGGGTATCAGTTCGAAGGCGCAGAAGCTTCGTTTGAACTCCTTGTCAGGCGTATGAAAGATGGTTTGAAACCACCTTTCAGAGTAGAGGGATTCAGAATATTTGTTGATGTTACCGAGGCGAACGTATCTTCAGAAGCCAGCATTAAAGTGTTTGACATTTCGGGAATGATGGAGCACACAGCCGCTAACGGAAACGGTCCCGTCAACGCTTTAGACAGAGCTGTCCGAAAAGCTCTGGAAAGATTCTATCCCAATCTGAAAGACGTAAAGCTGGTAGACTATAAAGTAAGGGTAATCGACGGTAAAGAAGCAACAGGATCCAAAGTCAGAGTACTGATGCGCAGTACGGATGGAAGGGATTCTTGGACTACAATTGGAGTATCCACAAACGTAATTGAAGCATCATTAGCTGCACTTCTTGACAGTCTGGAATATAAGCTTTTAAAATCCAAAGAAAGCGGTCTGATCTGAAAGATGTTAATTAGATGTAACTACTTTTCCCTTTGATATCTTTGACCGAAAATGCAGTAGGATCTGGTCAGGCTGTTGCTTCCAAACCTTCTAAGTACACAATGTCTTCGAATGAAAAACTGGTACTCATATCCATTTCAATCGGAACGCTGATGACTGCTCTGGACGCAACTATTGTAAACATTGCAATTCCGACAATCTCAGAAGAGTTTGGTGCAAGTGCAAGTGCTTCATCATGGATACTTTTGGCATATACAATCATGTTGGCCTGTTTTATGCTGCTATGGGGAAAGCTAGGGGCGCTGACCAGCTATAAAAAGATATTTTTGATAGGCATTAGCATTTTCACTGTAAGTTCTCTTGTTTTAGGCTTGGTGGGCTTTATACAAAGTCTCGGGATGATGACAATCATTCTTATGAGAGCCGTCCAAGGTCTCGGAGCTGGTATGATCATGGCAATGAATCTGGCCATGGTTACGGCGTACATTTCTCCGGCTGTAAGGGGGTCGGCGATGGGCGTTACCACTTTAATGGCCTCAATAGGGACTGCACTGGGTCCGGCATTAGGTGGCGTTTTAACTTCTGTTCACTGGTCTTTGATCTTCTTCATAAATGTGCCGATTGGACTAGCTTGTTTAGCTCTTTCAATGAAATCAATGTCATCAATAACTACTGATAAAACCGCTGTTGATAGAAAATCAATCGACATCCTAGGAGCAATTCTGCTATTCTTTGCTTTATTTTCTTTCATCTACATGTTAGATATTGGAAAAGGAAACTGGACATCTCCGATAGTTATTGGACTTGGAATCTGTACTGTGGCATTTTTGATTCTTATATATCTGCAGGAAAAAAGGGCAAAGGATCCTGTTGTAAATCTCAGACTAATCCGAGACAAAAACATAGTTTTCTCATGTGTTGCAAACCTTCTGATGTTTGGAGCCATGGCCGGTTGCTATTTCTTCCTGCCATATTATCTGGAAGGTTTACTTAAACAGACAACAATGTCGGCAGGTCTGATATTGGTAGCAAACTCCATTGGAGTCATGATCGCCGGCATTCTAGTGGGAAAATTGATGGACAAATCGGGAGAGTGCAGAAAATATGCGCTCATAGGCTGCATAATCACCGCAGTTGGTTTCTTAACAATGCTGTCCTATGATCTTTCTACCAGCATCGTGCAGGTAGTCGCTACACTATTATTGATGGGCTTCGGTATGGGTTTTTCCCTTGTTCCGATTGGAAACATAATATTCACCCACACTGTATCGGGAGAGGAAGGTGCGGCGTCTTCATTCATCAATACCTTCCGTCAAATGGGGAGCAGTGTAGGCTTAGCAATAATGCAGGCTGTGTTTGTTGCAGTATGGACAATAGATGCGATTCTCACCAGACCGCAGCTGGTCGATAGGTTGGTCAACAGTTTCCATATTGTATTCATAGTCTGTGCGTTATTTGCTGTTATTGCCTGGGCATTAATGTTTCTGACCCGAGACGGGCTTCATCCTTCTGCTGAAAAAACAGACTAACGGGGCATATATAGCCCCTTATTATTTTCATGCTCAAGGCAATCTTTAAGATTTAACTAATGCTTTGTAAACGCATGAGCAGGCATGTAATGGAAGCTTTAGGAAAGTCAAGGGTTGTTATTGAAGATGGAAAAGTCGTTGATGTATCAGAGCCTGTTGTAAAATACTGTCCTTTGTTTAAAAAACACAGAAATATCGATGAGCTGAATTGTTGCTCCATTAAAGAAAATATGGAATTTAGAATCAAAGATTTTGGAATGTGTACAGAAGAAAGAAAAACAAAACTTGATTATTTTCTTAGTTTTGGCATCTCTGAGCTTATAAGCCTTGCAGTTAAGGAAGGCTCGCTTGATGCTGTTGTAATGGCTTCAGACGGGTGTGGCACGGTAGTCCTGAACGACGCTCAGATCATCCAAGGAATGGGTGGAAGAATATCTGCGATTATTGAAACTGAGCCTCTGCAGTCAGTAATAGCAGAGATCGGTGTTGAAAATGTTTTAGATCCGCAAACTGCAGAAATTGATCAGATTAGAGGTGTTGAAAAAGCATTTAACATGGGTTATTCCAAAGTGGGAGTGACAACGCCGTTTGCACAGCAGGCTAAGCTATTCCGTGAGAAATATGGCAACAGGATAATGATCTTTGGAGTACACACTACGGGAATATCCGAAGCCGAAGCAAAGATGTTCTTTGATTATGCGGATGTGATTACGGCATGTGCTTCAAAATATGTGCGCGAAGTTGCGCAAACCAAAGCAACTCTGCAAGCCGGTACAAAAGTGCCGATCTACGCTGCAACCGACACTGGAAAAGAACTCATGCTGGCAAAACTTAGGGAGCTAGGCAAGTCACCAGATACATCCTTAACTGATAATCCCAATCCATTATTGTAATTTAATTGAGATCAGTTACTTCTCATCCGGGACTATGTTCCGGATGCTTGTTTATATAAATCTCTTTAATTAAACACATTATTGGTAGATACATCCTACACACTGTACATCCTGAACTTATATCCTTGAAATTTTTTTGCAAAATGTTTTGAAGTATTTTGAATATGAGATACATTTTTTACATGTTGGCTACGGACGTTAAGCTTATCTAACCCGGCCTCTAAATTACTTACATATACAATACAGTGGTCTAATATCTGATCTAATATTTAAGAATAAACTCAAATAAAGCAATATTTTTTCATTATGACCTTTTATATTACAAATTATTTGCGTTTAATCCTCATAATCTCTATCTATTGCAACAATTTTGCATTTTCAATGCATTTTTTGTCACAAGTCTTATATATTTACGCGCTTCTATCTGTATTGGGGATTATATGGGATACGAAGAGTTATTTCCACCGTATGATATGGAATGGCATGCCCATTCTACAAGGCGTTTTGCAAATCCCTTTGTCGATAACAAATACGACAGGGTCGATGTAGATCCAGTTATGCTGTCACACGCAGCGGTAGCATGCGGATATACAATCAGGGATTTCTACGAGAAACCAGAACTTGGAATCCATTGTCTTGCACACATTTATCAGCTATATGATTTACTGCCTGTGACACACTGGTTCTATGCATCTCCATGGCTAGCTGATCTGGGCTGCAAGATGATATACAAAGACACATTACCGCCAATTCCAGAATCCGAGATTCTTCACGAACCTGGCGATGTGGATGCTCTCCACGTACCAAGCCCTGAAGAGCTGTACGATGGATGGACATATTCTCAGTACAAGAGATTGTATGCATATGTACAGAAGAACATACCTCAGACATTCGTTCCAATTTCCTACGGATTTGATCCAGTAGGAGAAGCGGCTGCTCTATGTGGTGTAGAAAACTTCATCATGTGGACATTTGTCGAGCAGGATGCTGCCCACAAATTATTAGAGAAGTTTACACAGACTGCAATTAACGGTGCACTTTGTACCGCTAAGGACTTTGGTTCAGCAATGTTAGTCGTAGCATCTGTTCTTGCCAACAACGATATCTTCTCTGATGACGCTATCAGGGAATATTCTATCAAATACATGAGAGAATATATCGACAAGTCCTTCCGTGGCGGCGCAGGACCACAGATTTTCTATCACTGCTGTGGAAACCACGAAACAAGCTACAAAGAATTCCAGAACCTCATCTGGTCTCCATTCACTGTGTTCCATATTGGATACAAGGGACCTGAAGCATTCCCATCTGATTTACTCGTTAAAGAATATGGAAACAAAGCCACCTGCATGGGTTCTGTTGATACCAAGCTGTTAATCAACCCCAATCCAAAGGTTGTCTATGATGCATCTGCCAAACAGATTATCGCTGGAAGAGACGCTCCACGTGGTTACATCCTTGGTGCAGCTTGTGAATGCCCACCGTACTCACTGCCCGGTAACATCCTTGCAATGACCCGCGCAGCCAAAGACTACGGTACCTATGGAAAATGGTGAGGTGAGAAAATGGATGCAAAATTCTCTGACAGCGTAAAAGAACTCATTGGAGAGAGGGGTCTGAAGATTGATGACGTCATTGATGTCATTAACACTGCTGAATCAAGCAACAGGAAACTTAACGATGGTTCCAAGAACCTTGCCAAAAAGCGTATTGGAGAGGTCACAATCTATGCCGTTTATGATAACAACGGTAACGTAGAGACAGCCTACTCGCATCGTATGGTACTTGGAGATGTCCAGAAAACAACAGATGAACCAGACCCAACAAACTGGGTATGTGTTTCCTGCAATGAAAAAGCTGTAATCGGAACAGTTCTGATGACTTACATGGGTGTTACCAGGTCTGGGCCAGCGGTTGTATGCGAGAAATGCGGAGACGCATGGATCGAAGAATATCTGGCTACCAAAACCATTGCAGCAGCAGAAGGTCTCTTCGAAAAGAAGAAAGCATAAACCATTTATGGGCCCTTGAGGCCTTTTTCAACCTTTTTTTATAATTCTAATATATGTTTGTTGTTTGATGGTGTTTATACATGAGTGAGATTATCGGGGAAACAGAAAGTTTGTGCCCAGAATGTTTAAAAGTTATTCCTGCAGTAAAAATTGCAGAAAATGATAATATTTATCTGGAAAAGACATGCCCTGAGCATGGCAAATATAAAGTTTTGATTTGGAGAGGGGTTGATGATTATCTTTCTCTAAAGAAATATGCATGTGTTCCATCTAAGCCCACTATATGTGCTGTAGATAAGGAAGAAATCGTGTGTCCCTTGGATTGCGGCTTATGTAAAGAACACACACAGCATACTTGCATTGCTATTCTTGAAGTTACAAACGGATGCAATCTCAAATGCCCAATATGTTTTGCATCAGCCAGTTCAGGATATAAGTTCCATCCAGATCTGGATACAATCCGCAAGATGTATCAGACTGCCCTAGACAGCGTGGGTGAAAACGTCTGTATACAGATTAGTGGAGGAGAGCCAACCATCCGAGACGATCTTCCTGAAATCGTCAAAATGGGAAAAGACATGGGCATCAGTTACATTGAATTGAATACAAATGGTGTTAGGTTTGCAGAAGATATTGAATTTCTGCAGAAATGTAAAGATGCTGGCGTGGACTCTCTTTACTTTTCATTTGATGGCGTCACCAGTGATGTTTTCATGAAAACATGCGGCAGAGATCTGCTGGAAACCAAATTAAAAACAATTGAAAACTGCAAAAAAGTTGAAATGGGTGTGACTCTGGTTACCGTAGTCTCTCCAGACATAAACCTAAACCAGATCGGTCAGATCATTGACTTTGCAAAGAAAAATGTGCCTACAGTAAAAGGCGTACATTTCCAGCCACTCAGTTACTTTGGGCGCTATCCAATTGTACCGCAGGATGAAAATCGTACAGTTCTTCCAGATCTTTTAGTTGAAATTGAAAAGCAGACGAAAGGGCAGCTGAGAGTAGATAATTTCATCCCTACTTCATGTACAAACGTTCACTGCGACATAAAATCAATGTCTGTCGTACTTGAAGATGGTTCCTTATTCCCGTTGACTCATAGATCAATGGGACCTCCAAAAGATACATGCTGTATTGCTTCTAAAACAAGACAGGAAGTAAGCGACTTATGGAGATTTGTGGACGAAAGCATGGACAGCGATAATGAAAAAGATCCTGAACCAGGCAGCTGGGATGAGTTTATTCAGAGAGCTAAAAGTAACTATCTAACGATCTCATCGATGCCTTTCCAAGATGTCTGGAATGTTGAAACAGAACGTCTCCGCGGCTGCTGTATTCACACAATCACTCCTGATGGAAGGCTCATCCCGTTCTGTTTGTTCAATATAAACAGTGTTCATGGACAAACGCTATACCGCAATGAGGTTTTTGGAAAATACACTCAGTAAGAGAATAGCAGGCTTAACGCCTGCCACTCTTACCAACACTTTTATTATAATTGTCTAAAATTCCATTCATATAAGTTGCAAGCTGCTTTTCTCTTTCTTTTGATTTTACAAGGACCCCACCGATTGGAAATTCGTAGTCGCATCTTAGGCATCTAGCCATATTACAACCATATGCACCTTTAGAACATCCCTTACAAGCTATTGCACGGGATTGAAAAAGTGAGAACTCCAAGCCACAACGCGGGCAGGTCATTTTTTTAGTAGTTTTCATGAGGGCAGGCGTTACTCCTACTCTCTCCATTTCAGGCGTAAGCGGCATTATTCATTCCTCCAGCATCCCCTATCGTCCAGACACTAGATAAGGTTTTGTAATATCATATCAAATTGATGCAGAATGTTGAAATATTTTTTCATTTGAATATTTCTTAAAATGATCCAAATTGATATAGTTGAATACCTTAGACAAAGCCCTAATGGATGAAATAATCTTTAGAAAATTGTGCAGGTCAGACGCAGCTGCTGTAAAGCATATGCTTGAAGAAATCTGGGAGATTGATAAGTTCACAACAGGTGATTCTAAAACTGCCAATAATATCATCTCATCTATTCTTTATAGTGATCTTGCCAATCAAAACCATTCTGAAGTTGCAGTCCTGGATGGAAAGGTTGTAGGGGTACTACTGGCCAGAATCAAGGATGTTGGGAAAATACACTTAGTGTGGGGATTCAAAGCAAAATATCATTCATTTTGCCTGAAAACTTTTAGAAAAAATAAGACTGGGTGTCTGGAATATCTGAAAGTCGACAATTCGTTCAAAAAACTGCTAGCACAGAACACATCAGACAGTGAATTGATATTTTTCATGGTGGATAATAATCTTAGAGGAAAAGGAGTTGGAAAAGCATTATTGTCTCATTATCTGAGCGAGGGCAGATCGCAAGGCATAACCAGTCTATGTCTGGTTACCGACACCCAGTGTAATTATGAGTATTATGACAGAACAGGGTTTACTCTGGAATGTGAAGACGCATTCAAACTGAACTTGCCTTCAGGTTCTGTTGATCACAGGACATTTTTGTACTCATATAAGCTCTGATTTTCGAAATACGTGGCATCTTCATATTTCAAATCCCTGTCTGGGTTGATGAAGCGATAGTTTAACATTCAGAAATGCATTAGTGACTCAACTTTAATGGATGTGCTGGAAAAGTCTTGGAGGCTGCGCGATTGCAAAACTCTGTAAATGATGCCAATAGTAACTCGTTAGAAAACCCAGATGTGGTCAAACATACCGCAGTGCTTTATGGATCAGACGAAGACATGCGTTCTTCCATGATCCCTTTGCTTATTAACAGTCTCACTAACGAAGATCACATGTGCCTTTGCATCTTGGATGATATAATGTATCTTGAGTTGACTGAGATACTTAACAGAGAAGGCATTGATGTAAACGACGCTCAGAATTCTGAACGCTTGAACCATCTGGTAAAAAATGAGATATTTTTCACAAAAGGAGCATTTAACATCGAACAGACCTTTGCAATCTTCACCAGCATAGCTAATGCATCAGCCGCACATGGTTTCAAGCAACTAGATATATTCACCGACATGTCCTGGACGCTTCCTAAAGTTCTGAACAGGGCAGAATATGAGCTCAAGATGAATCTGGCCCTCGAATCACTCAACGTAAATATGATATGCATGTATGATTTGAGAAAATTCTCATCAGATGCTATAATGGATGCCTTAAGAACACACCCTGCTGTTTATGCAAACGGTGTGGAATACAGAAATCCATTTTTTACACCTTCTGAGAGACTGATGCATGAAGATTTCTCTGATCTTGAACTTGAGTATGCTCTGAGAATTATCCGCAGCATCTATGACTTGGAAGGTTCTCTTAGACTCAGTGAAGGCAACATTCACGAAATGGGAAATATGGTCAAATCCTGCAATGCTGAGAAGAATGATTTAAGCATTGCATTGAATGAATTAAAGTTCAAATTCGATCAATATGCTGAAGGTATCTCTGATTGGATATGGGAGCTTGATGCTGACGGCAACTTCAATTATACTTCAACTGCCGTAACACACATTCTCGGACTGCAGAGAGAAGACATTCTCGGAAAAGATCTCGTATCCATCGTCTGTGATGAATACAAAGAAACTTTATCCAAGGCTATTGAAGAAGCAAAGTATAGAATTGCATCATTTGGTCCGATTGATCTGTGTGCATCCAAAAACGGGGAAACAGTTTACTTAAGAGTTTCAGCAGTGCCTCTGTTCCACCGCAACGGCACGTTTTTGGGATACCGCGGTATTGCCAATGATATAACAAATGATATTAATTATGAATTAAAAGTAAAATCTCTGAAAGATGAAATTTCAAAGTATGTTTCATCTTCAGAAGAGAATGGAAAGACAATTGCCAGCTTACAATCAGACATTGAAGCAAAATGTTCAGAGCTCCAACTGCTCAATGGGTCCTTATCTGTGCTGCAGGCCGACATATCCTCTAAAAACAATGAAATTGAAGTCTTAAAAGATGAAATTGAAACTGAGAAAAACAACATGTCTGAGCTTCAAAGCAGTTTCGAATCCAAAAACATGGAGATCAACATGCTCTCTACTTCTCTGACCTCCTTCAAGGAAGAATCGGAGAGACTGACTGAGAAACTTATTCTGGCGCAGACCGATCTGAGCAATGCTCAGACAGAGCTGGCCGCTTCAAAGACACACTCAGATAATGAAATCTCAGTATTGAAAGGAGAACTGCTGTCGGTGCAGACCAAGCTTGAGGACCTCAGTGCAGAGGTGGAAAGTAAAAATGCAGAAGTCATCACACTCACAACCGCTGCCGCTACTCTCGCTGACGAAAAACAGGCGCTGGAAACACAGATGGCATCTGTAAAATCTGATCTGGACAGCAGCACAAAAGAACTCACGCTTCTCACCGCAGAGCTCGAGGAGCTGAACGCCAGATACTCTAAAGACGTCACATCTCTTACGGAACAGCTGACTTCCTCAAAATCAAGCATATCCGATTTAAGTTCGGCTATTGACAGTAAAAATTCTGAATTAATGACATTAACAGCCGCCACTGCGTTGCTAGCAGATGAAAAACAGTCTCTACAGGCTCAGCTGGATTCAATAAAATCAGATCTGACCAGCAGCATCTCTGAAATGACTTCATCGGCGGCAGAGATGGACTTGTTAAAAAATTCCAATTCTGAACTTAAAGTGCAGCTACAGGAAGCAAACAGTCTCATCGCTGAACTGAGAGCTTCTAAGGATTCAGCAGATTCTGAAATATCGTCACTTATTGAAAAAGTAATTCAGAAAGAGAACGATCTGAACAACAAAGAATCAGAGCTCTCACTGATACGCTCGGAACTGCTTTCAAAATCAGATGAAATTGATAAATTCAATGACATATTAACAGTTAAAGATGAAGAAATCACCAACATGCTGAATACTGTTTCTTCAAGAGACGGAGAGCTCAACGAGTTGCATGAGAAGATTTCGAAGATGAGCCAGGATATGGAAGATGAGATATCTTCTATGCGTGCTGAACTGAAAAATTCTCTTGCACTGCGCATTGAAGACTACTATGAAGTTTTAGACTCATCCGCAGAGGCCATCTGGGTAATCGACAACCGGGGTATTACCATATTCACCAATAAACGCGTTTCAGAGATCTTTGGATACTCAAAAGAAGAGCTGCATGACAAAACCCCTACTGCATTCATGAATCAGGAGTGGCTGAATGCCGAGGATAGGAAGGCTCTGGAAGAGAGAATGATAAAGTTCGTGCGCAAAGATGGTTCTGACCTGTGGGTGATGGTATCTTCAATTCCACTTATTTCACACGATGGAACACCAAAAGGTATGATGGGAATACTGGTTGACATAACTGAGCTTAAAAAATCTGTAATGCAGATTCAGAAGCCTGCAACTCAGAAAGACCCGAATGAATTCATGGAACCTTTGAATGATGCCTTTACCTCCGTGCTGTCCAATATTGCTCTAGTCAAGGATTATGTGATTCCTGAGGGAAGGATGTATGACAAGCTCATCAGGGTGCAGGAAGCTTCCGAAGCAGCCGTTAAAGCTGTAGGATATGATAAACTTCCAGACCTTTCTCTACCTCTGATTCATGGATCTGGAAAAATACTCATAATTGATGACAACGATGCAGTTTCTGAATCAATTTCTGATCTGCTGATGCATTTAGGATACGATCCTGATTATGCAGTAGACTGTGAAGAAGGATTAGATTTATGTACCGACGCGGCAACCGACAACCGACCCTTTGTAGCCGCGATCATCGATATCAATGTGCTAGAATGCATGGATCTGGTACCTAAGATCAGCGCCGCTTCTCCTGGTATCAAACTAATCGCCTCGGACGTTATGGCAAACGATCCTATTGCAGCAGAGCCGTCTGCATTCGGGTTCGTAGCAGCCATTGCAAAGCCGTTTTCAGCAGGGGAGTTATCTTCCATTTTGAATAAAGTTCTCAATCAGTAACCGCCTTTCTAAACTTTTTAAATTTTATAATTTCAGGTGATATTTCATGGGAATCCTGACCAAAGTCAAAGTCGCAGTAGCACGCAGAAAGCTCAGTTCAACAAACATCATCGGCACAGACTCTCTGGAAAAACTCATCCATGCGAGGTTTCTTGCTGACTTTAAAAAATCGCAGGAACTGCGGGATATGGTTGGAAAAGACTCTCTGGATGAGATTACTGCCGAAGATATCGATACATACCAATTGTACAAATTCCGCGAGTCTATGAGATACGCAATGGAAAACAGTCATTATTACAAAAAGAAGTATGAAGCGGCTGGCATAACCCCTGATGACATCAAGACATTGGATGATATCAGCAAAGTCCCGTTTACTGATCCAGATGACCTAGCCGCAAATTCTCTGGCATTTTGTGCAGTTTCTCAGGGAAAAGTCATGAGGGCCTTTACCACCTCGGGGACCACTGGCAACAGAAAAAGAGTATTTTTTACACAGAATGATGTTCTGAACATTGTCGACTCCATCGCAGCAGCAGTAAAATCTGTGGGAATGACTAACGAGGACACTCTGCAAGTGATGTTTCCGGCAGTTTCAGCCTGGGATCCCGGTCTGATGATGGATTCAGCCTGCAAGCTGGCTGGATTGAATTCCTTAGTTTCCAGCACGGCCGATGTTGACGAGCAGATAAAAAATATGAAGGATAACAAAACCACTTATCTCATTGGTCTGACTTCATTTATCTATAGAATCACCATGCTTGCCAAGGACAAATATGATCTCAAATCGATAGGTGTTAAAACCATCATCTGTTCTGCAGAGCCGCTTCCTGAGATTATGCGCAAGCAGATGATCGAAGCCTGGGGCTGCCCGGTTCTGGCCCAGTATGGTATGACTGAGATGGGGCTGGCCACTGCCATTGAATGCGCTGCTTACGATGGAATGCATACCAGCGGTGCTTATTTCTTTGTGGAAGCAGTAGATCCAGAAACTGGTGAGCCTAAAGATTACGGAGAAAGCGGAGAACTTATCTGGACATCTCTAGTAATGGAAGGAACCCCATTGATCAGGTATCGCAGCAGAGACATTTCACAAATTCTGCCTGCACCATGCAACTGCGGATGCTTTAGTACCGTGCGCAGAGTTGCCAAGATCAAAGGCAGGCTGGATGCACAGACGAAGATAGGCTACGGGCAGAAAATATTTCCCGCTCTATTTGACGAGGTTCTGCTGGCAGTGCCGGGAGTCCTGAGTTACAAGCTGACTTTAACCCATGAGGGCTACAAAGACAAGCTCAGCTTCGTTCTGGAGTACAAGGGGGACGAATCAGAAGGCCGCAGACAGGTCGAATCTGCATTAATGAGCCTCGATGAAATAAAAGATGCACTAGATAATGATCTCATCGAAGTTCCGGAGATCTCATTTATTGAAGCTGGCACCATCGATTTTGTTCCCAAGAGCAAGGCTATTGTGGATCTGAGGGAAAACTACGACACACTCTCTACTTAAAATGTGGTTACCATTATAGCCCGTTGAGAGTTTCTCAACGATACTTTCATAAGCTCAATTCTATTTGGGAAGAATTATTAGGGGAGAACCCGGCCATGAGAATTTCTGATCAAGAGGAAATGTGCATTCTTGAAGCGATAAGGACCGCTAACATATATAGAGAGGAACTTGCGTCGTCTATCATAGATGCTCCAGTCCTCACAATAGTCGCAGCTACAGCTCGTAGAGAACTGACTGTAAGGGAGATCTCTGCTATAACTGCAATTCCACTTGCTACTTGTTATAAAATCGTGGAAAAGATGTCTTCTTTAGGGCTGCTGGCTGAAATTGGGAAGGTAAGAACATCCACACGGGGTAAGGCCTCAATGTACACCACTACTCTCAAATGTTTCTCCGTTGACATTTCAAGTGGGACGATTGAGATCAGCATTACCTGGAAAAACGGACAAACCATGAACCTTACAAAGGAAATATGTCCAACAGTGTCTACTTCTTCCACTCCAGCAGAAGAGATCAATCAGCTTGCTGAGTGATCTCAAGTATCCTAAACTTATTATTGTCGGGGTCTGCAAAGACTGCTTCGACATCTCCTTCTTTATTTTTTGCAGGTTTCTCTAGTATTTTCACATTCTCATCCATCAGCTTTCTGTGAAGTGTGAAAACTGAATCAGTTATGAATGTGATACCGATATCCTGCTCACCACTTTCTACTAATTTTATTGTGCAGTTTACATTTGGTATCTTGAATATACCATGTCTTTCTTCTTCCAGTTTGAGAGCATCTTTATAAAAATCACGCGACTCTTCAATATTCTTAACATTAATGGTGATTTCAACATTCTGAATGTCGCCGCCTTCAATGTAGTACGGACCGTCACACATGGGATTTCCAAGAGGCATGATTGTCAAATGGAATACTTCAGATAATAAACTGATGCTGCTGATAACTTGTATTAACTGGGTATGCTATCTAAACCACAACTCTGTAAAATTTAATAAAATATTGGGAATGAAAACTCCTTTCGGAATTTTCAGTTTATGAAATGCTCATCTGAGCCTTGCGCTTGCGTACATCCAGGTCTGTAAGACCGGGATAAGTAGAAGCAGCGGGGCAAAGGCGATGATATACACCATTTTGTAATAATCGCCCATCGTGCTTAGTGCAACGAATACACCGATAGCAATGAGGATGCATCCCCAGGCTCTGAGCCTATACCCTCCTTTTTTATTCAGGTTGGCCAGGATCTCTTTAGCTTCTTTTGATTTAATGTGTCCTTTGAGTTTGATGAACATCAGAGTGTCCGGCTTACAGCTGCCGGTAATCAAGGGTTTAGCCACTACAAATATGGCAATCAGTCCGAAGATTATACACTCTGCACCCAGTGCTATGCCTATTGTATCCATTGAAACACCGTTTATTGATAGCTCTTCCATTTAGACTCAAGGTTCGGATCATTCACAGTCTCAAGAATATAGTCTGCGAACTGGGCTCCGGTAGCGCCGTCTGAACGGCCGGTCATTTTGAGTTTGCGTTCGAACTGGACACAAACATCAAGAGCCATCTCGAGCTTTTTAGCTTCTTCAACGTATCCTACATGATTCATGAGCATGGCCACAGCTTTGATCATTGAGCAAGGATCAGCGTACTGAGCACGGCCTTCAACAACCATTCTTGGAGCAGATCCATGGATCGCCTCAAACATAGCATATTTCTTTCCGACGTTTGCACTGCCAGCTGTACCTACGCCACCTTGAATCTGGGCAGCTTCATCCGTAATGATATCGCCATATAGATTGGGCAACACAATGACTTTGAATCCGCTGCGCCTGTAAGGATCAATCAACTTAGCTGTCATGATATCTATGAACCAGTCATCCCATTCAACTTCAGGATAGTCTTTAGCGACTTCAGCTGCAATGTTGAGGAACTTTCCATCGGTTGTCTTTACAACGTTGGCTTTGGTGACTACACTGACTTTGTTGATTCCATTCTTTTTTGCATAATCGAATGCAAGCCTGATGATTCTATCAGAGCCTTGGGTGGTAGTAACACAAAAGTCAATTCCTAAATCATCGGTGACATCGACTCCTTCGCTTCCAAGTGCATATGATCCTTCGGTGTTCTCACGATAGAACATCCAGTCAATGTCGAGCTCAGGAACTTTTACAGGTCTCACGTTAGCGAAGAGGTCCAGCTCTTTTCTCATAGCCACATTTGCACTCTCGATATTTGGCCAGGGATCTCCCTTTTTGGGTGTAGTTGTTGGACCCTTAAGGATTACATGACATTTCTTGATTTCTGCAAGAACATCGTCTGGGATGGCTTTCATCTCTTTTACACGGTTTTCAATTGTAAGTCCATCAATGACTCTGATTTCCACCTTGCCGGATGCAATTTCATCTTTCAACATGTTCTCCAACACGGTTTTTGCATGCTCAGAGATATATGGTCCAATCCCATCTCCGCCGCATATCCCGATGATGAGGGGTTTAAGAGATGAATAATCGGTCCATTCTTGATCTGCCTTCATACGCTCAATTCTCTTGAGCTGTTTTTCAAGAATTTTACCAAAATGTTCTTTGGCATCGTTAATTGCCTGCTCGTAGACCATTTTTTTCAACCGGATGCCTATCAGTAAACTGATATTTGAGCATCTTCATCCACGGGCTTTAAAATACACTCTAACATCGTATAAAATTGCATCTGACATTGGACATGCCAGATGCAACTACCAATTCACACAACATTCATCCTCGCGGGATAAGCCCAAGATCGCTGTATGTAAGAAGCTCTATATTTGGGGATCCATCCCTAGCCAGTCTCGCAGCAACTTCTTCAAAAGCCTCATCAGGAAGAATCACCGCTACTTCCACATCCTCAGCGAGTTCATTATAATGCTCAATCAGATCGCTGCGCTTCCAGCTGGTATCCGATTCGATTATCTCTACGGATAAATTGCCGCCGTTTTCGTCCGCAATCGTTACAACTGCCCATTCTGTATCGTCATTTTCTTCAATATCATGTTTTGTCATGGCGCCTGGATTTTCGGTCTGGATTATTTCCATCCTCTGAAACGCCAAATCTTCCGCGTCAACCATAGTGGTTCCTTTTTGTTGAAGTTGTTCAATTTACTTTCGGCTCGGTAAAGATTTTATTTCATGTCCCTATGACTCACCAATGCGCTGCACACATTGCAGAGAATGCTGCAAAAACACGATAATGGAACTTACTAACGCTGATATTGCTCGTCTAGAAAAAAAGGGTTACAACAGAAATGACTTTAGCTATATCGGCGTCGACAAAATACCAAGACTGAAAAATGAAGGAATCTGGTGTTACTTTTACGATCCTGAAAAAAGCAGATGCAGAGAGTATCAGGCAAGGCCTCTCGGGTGCGCATTATATCCTGTAAATCTAGATGAAGATGGAAAATATGTACTGGACGGTCTCTGTCCTCAGGCAGAAACTATCACGATGCAGGAGCTTAAAATAAAAGGAAAAAGACTGGAAGCGCTTATTGCTACTATTGATGCAGAAGCCGCCGGCCGTCATTCGTGATGCAGAGCAGAGGTAGGCTGTTCGTCCAGAGGGATTCCCCTTTCTGGATTAGGGCCAACTTCTCTGATGTGTGCAACAAAATTCTTAACAATTTCTGCAAATAGCTCTGGCTCTTCTGGATTGACCCAGTCGACCCCGATTCTTCTTTTGTTGTATCCCAGGCTTTCAATTACTTTTGATAGCAGATTCATACGGTTGTTTGTCTTGACATTACCTCCGCGGTAATGGCAGTGGCCTTCTTTGCCGCCGAGCACTAGTACGCCATCGGCTCCGTTCGAAAGCGCTTTCATAACCCATTCAGGATCCACTCTAGCAGAGCAGGGAATCTTAATTAGGCAGAATGACGGATCCAGTTCAATGTGCTTTTCACCAGCAGCGTCCGCAGCAGGATAAGAGCACCAGCTGCATGCAAACACTACTATACGCGGGAACGGTTCTTTAGATTCAAGAAGCCCCGCCGTGCACACTTCTATCTCTGAGATCATAGCCTCATTGGAGAACCCGCTCATATTCATTGATCCAGACGGGCATGCCGCAACGCAGGCCCCGCATTTTTCACATAAATCCTGCTTGACATCAGCCACGCGGTGCTCTCCGTCTTTAATGAAATCAATTGCATTGTATCTGCATGTTATCGTACATATTCCACAGCCCGAGCACGTCTGGGTGTTTACTTTAGCTCCTTCGCTTCCTGCCACTACTTTAGAATTTCTCATTTTGGCCACAGCCATTGCTATCAGCAGTTCTGCTTTGGCAGTAGCATCATCAACATTGCTGTGAACCCATGCAGCCTGCTCTTTGATATTTGCATATTCTATAAAATGCGGGCTGATTCCAGAATCAAGAACTGTTTTTTCTATAGTCTTGTCTTCAGGTGCAGGAGCAAAAACAATTCTGTCCAGTTTATTATTAGAGATTGCTTCAAAAATTATGTTTTGATTATTTTCGGAAATGCAGTTTAAAGCCCTTGCATATTCTACATTTTTAAGAGATTTAGAATATTCCTCAATATCTTTGATTTTTAATTTTTTATTCAGTATTTCATCGCATGTACAGATGAATATACCTATTCTGGGGGCCTTAGAATCCATAGTTTCACCAATGGTATCTAAAACCGAACTCGAAGGTATAATAATTGCACCGAAAAACAAAAAATTGGAAAGAGGAGGTTTAATCCTTCTTCCAGAGTCCATGTTTGTTGCAGTATGCTCTTACAGAATTGATGTGGGTGCATTTGCAAGGGCAGGTAAACTCAGCCTGTGGTTTCATTCCCGGTTTCAGGTAGGCTCTCATCACTCTTGCATCTGAAGATACTTCTATCCACTGAATGTAGTGGTCTTCATCCATTGGATGTTCTATAGATCCTACTTTGACAAGAATTCCATTTTCTGTCGGTTCAACGATTGGAACATGTTTTTCCACTGCGGCGTCGACAGAGTTTGCAATCATCTTTACCATTGGTTTGCCGCAACAGTGCAGGCCTCCTAGTCCGCTGTTTACAACCTCTACGATATTTCCACAGGCAGGACAGTAATAGATCTCTTTGACTGCAGTCATATTCTCAGAACTCCTCGCATTTTAACTGATAGTATGAACGGGCATGGTCACAGGATGGGCAGATTTCTGGAGCTTCAGTTCCGAAGTGCATGTATCCGCATTCTCTGCAGACCCACCAGACCGCTTCTTTCTTTTTGAAGATCTCTCCGGCTTCAAGCGAAGCAAGGATCTTTTTGTACCTTTCTTCATGATGAACTTCTGCCACCGCGATTGCTCTTAGTCTAGCGGCCACCTTTGGCAAACCCTCTTCATCAGCCACCTTCGCGAATTCAGGATACATCTCAGTGTGTTCGTAATTCTCTCCTGAAATTGCTGCCTTAAGATTCTCAATGGTTGTAGACCTTAAGACTGGCACTTCCGTTTCGATCTTTACGCTGTCAAATTTGTTCTCTGCCTGGAGAGCAACGAGCATTTTGTACAACTGGGATGCATGCTCTTTTTCCTGATCAGATGTAAGCCTGAAAATTTCTGCGATCTGTTCGTATCCTTCTTTTTTGGCTATTGAAGCATACATACTGTATCTGTTCCTAGCTATGCTCTCGCCGACGAAAGCTTTAGTGAGGTTTTCTACAGTTTTATTCATGTTATCGCACACGCACCTGCGTGTGGGATATTATACCTTTCCCCTGTCTAGGAATATTAGATTATATTTATGAAATTATTGCTTTTACCAGATTCGATGGATGACTCTTTTTTCCTGTCTACATCATTGCTTTTCATATCCCTGAGGGTATCCTCAAATGACATAAGACTCCTGCCGATTTCTTTAGTCACTTTTGATGAGTCCAGACAAGTATTTTTTCCTCTAATTACTATTGGTTCTACATCATCACTTTTAATCTTTACGCAAAGTGATTTATCCAGCCCAAAGATCTCAGCAAGTTTGAGTCCCATATCATACCTGCTTAGACACTCATCAACTGCGAGGTGATAGATGCCCGCACACATTCTGTCTGCCATAATCAGCATCTCTTCTGCGCAATCTGGAGCATACGAGGGAGTTACACATTGATCTTCCAGCATTTTTACCTGTCTATTGGATTTCAGCTGATCCAGCGCCCAGGTGATAAAATTATACTTCGGGGTAGCTTTATTTATTCCATAGGTGGCCGAAACTCTGCAGATGCAGTTTTGTTTAGATGCATCTAGGACTATGCGCTCGCTTTCTAATTTCATCTGCGCGTATTTGCTGAGCGGTTCAGGAGCGTCGGTTTCTGCATACTTTGATCCCTTATCGCCGCTGAATACTAGATCTGTAGAGATTAAAAATACTCTGGAATTGAACTCTTTGGCTGATGTTGCTATGTTTAAAACACCTTCTACATTTGTTGCCCAGGCTTCCTGCGGATGAGTCTCACAGTATTCCGGGCTGTCACACGATGGATCTATATATACCGCTTCAGGCTGATATCTCTTCATAACTTCCTTAACCTCTTCAGCATCGGTAGGATCCATAATTCCCATTGGGCAGTATCTAGCCCATGATGTTTTTTTGTATGTCCCGACAACATTTATTCCGCGTTGTGTTGCAATTCTGCAGATATTCTGCCCGATCAGGCTTTCAGCGCCGACGACAAGGATTCTATTCATTAATTGGAGAAGGGCGCTTCATCTGAAAAAGTTTAGTGCGATCATTTTTAACCCCGCAGCTCCACTTTTCTGATTTACACTTCCTAAATTGGAGGTGTGAAGGTGATCATACTGCCTCATGAACAGAACGTTTCGATGAAGGGACATTATTCCGTTTTGGTTTTATTGTCTCTCATAAGCCTTGTCGTAATGTTTGTAGAGATCATGCTGGTGCCTGATCTGAGGCAGGTTGCATCTGATTTTACAAACGGCGCTGAATGGATTTCATGGGTTCTGTCCATATACCTTCTGGTGGGCGGTGTTGTAACACCTATTATTGGAAAGCTGGGAGATATATACGGTACAAGAAATTTGTTGATTACTGTAATGGTGGTCTACCTCATTGGTCTGCTGGGGTCTGGATTTTCAATAACAATCTCTAACTCGCTTCTCGGGGAAGCTAACATTTTCGTTCTATTATTTTTCAGAGGTGTGCAGGGTATTGGTATGGGTATGTTTCCTCTTGCCTTCAGTGTCATCAGGAACGTATTCCCTCAGGACAGGATACCATTTGCTTTAGGTCTCGTTTCTTCCATGTTCGCAGTCGGTACCTCGATAGGGCTTGTTCTCGGAGGCTGGCTGACTTCAGTTGACACCTGGAATTTTGCTTTCCATCTGGTGGCAATCCCCTTTGTATTTTTAATTATAGCAGCTTTCTTTGTAGTAAAGAAAGAACAGGGAGCAGACAGAGGAGCTAAGATCGACGGTATGGGAGCAGCTCTGCTCGGTATTTCTGTATTCTGTTTCCTGTATGCTGTGACTGCTGGAAGAACCGACGGCTGGACAAGTCTCAAGATCCTTTCATTCTTTGCAGCTTCGGTAATAGCCGCTGTGGCTTTTGTGCTTTGGGAAAGACGATCAAAAGAGCCAATCGTAAAACTTTCTTTGTTTAAAAACCTCGGCATCATGAATGCCACGCTGGTTGCATTCTTCGCCGGTCTGGTAATGTTCCTTTACTACCAGACGATGCCGTTTTTTCTGGAGACTCCGGTTGAGCTCGGCGGGTACTACGGGTTTACCGACACGTTCATCGTAGGGCTGCATATGCTTCCTACGGCAGCTTTCCAGTTCATCTTTGGAATGACTGGTGGAATTGCTTCCAAGAAATACGGGTCAACAAATGTAATGGTAGTTGGAACTGCAATCATGGCTGTAGGTTTCTTAATCCTCACGCAGTTCAATGATGTATTCTGGAAACTTTCAGTTTCTCAGGCCATTCTTGGAACTGGTATCGCACTGGCTATGAGCTCTTTGATCAACGTTGTTATGGATTTCACGCCCAAGCAGGAGTTCGGTGTTTCTTCTGGTATGAACACTTTATTCAGAACCATCGGCGGTGCAATCGGTCCTGCTCTTTCTGCTGCGGTAATGGCTCCGTATGCCATACCTGGCTTTGAAGAACTTTACAGATATGAGGGGTTCGACAGGATCTGGACAGTTGCTACAGTGTTTGCAATCATTGCATTCATTATAGCTTTGGTGTTTAGAAAAGGTGGAAAACAGGGTAAAAGATCATGAATAATTTCAACAGTGAAGGTAATGGTGATAAAATGGATCTCAAAAAAATGTACAGTGAACATTCGCTGAGAGAAAACCCACCCGGCAACTTTAGGCCAGATGAAGTCCTGATTGATACAGTAGGTGGCAAGATGGTCCATGGAGATTCAGCCTTGGATCTCAGCAACAAGGCCGTCAACTCATTGTATCTGGCTCAGGAAGGTTTCTATGTTGCAGCTGTAGCTCCGGATCCAGAATTGGTTGCCGACACCGCTTCTAAAGCAGAAGAGACTGGTGCCAACATCAAAGTGTACTCTTCAGACCTGACAGCTCTTCCTTTTCCTGAAGGAGAATTCGATATAGCATACGATGACCGCTGGTTTGACCACATTGGCTATGTTGAACGGGGAAAGTATGCTGAAGAGATGTGGAGAATTTTGAAACCAGGCGGATACCTAATTCTTGTTACAGTCCAGTGCAGAAATGCAAGGACCTGCTGCGACAGGGGAGACCCATACATCATGTTTAGATCAATTTTCGACATTGAGGAGATCAGAGATGTAACTTCATTGTACATGGATAGCCGGCAGAGAATGTTCTCAATGCTGATGAAGAAAAAAGCTACGACGTCTTAATCGTCTCCGCGGGTGGGCAGGAACTTCCTCATTAGGTAGTTGTTGCCCTGTCTGGAGACCATTCTAAACCCTCTGTTATAATAGAATCTTCTGGCGGCAATATTTGTTATCTGCACCCATAGCTCGATTATTTCTGCATTATATATTAATGCAATCTCTTCTATGCGTTTCATCATTTCGCTGCCGTATCCCATTCCTTTATATCCTCTATCTACTTGGATGGAGTTGATGAAGAGAATGCTGTCTCTGATCTCGATCGAATAGTAAGCAATTATCTTACCTTCTATCTCAAAAATTTCATTATATGTAGAGTTGTGGCGGAGCATCTTCAAAAGATCTGTGTCATCCCATTCAACTCCCCATGAGTCACGAATGATTTTGGCCATATTGTCTCTGCTGATCATGACTACTTCTGGAACATCTCCTCTCTGCATCTCTCTGGACGTGTATTCAATCAGGGGCTGGCTATCATTGTTATGGGATATCTCAGCAGACACAGATATGTGATGGAAACGCCCTATATTATTATGTCCCTGCAGGTGACATTAAAGCAATCTGCATGTGTGCCGAGGACCGCAATACTCTGCAGGCCGTAGCCGTAAAATCTTTCTGAATGATAATAATTTTCATAATGTATTAGCTGTTTTGAATAGAATCAGGTATAATTTTATGACAATATCCATTACATGGCGCAGCATGATCGACAAATCAGCAATAAATCGAAGTAGGAAGGCAATCATGTTATATAGATCGACTGAGCTCCTAGGTTTGGTGATTACTAGTGGTAAAAGTAAGCGCTGAAGCGATTGATTTCATTAAGGACTTGCTTGACAAAAATGAAAAGCAGGGTTACGGCATTAGGATTTATCTTGCAGGAATGGGTTGCTCCGGACCTCAGTTCGGAATGGCATTCCAAGAAGGAGCAAAAGATGGAGACAACACTCAACAAGAGGAAGGCTTCGCGTTCTACTATGACGACGAAACAAAAGAACTATTGGATGAGTCCACTGTAGATTATATCGAGACTCCAAGTGGTTCCGGTCTGGTCGTAAACAATCCAAATCTAAAATCATCGTGCGGTGGCTGTTCCGGCTGCCATTAATCGCAGATGCAGCGTAAGACGCTGCATTCAACATACTTTTTTTATCTTATATGTGCGCTCACAAGCAGTTATTCTAAAACTATTAAAATTATAATAATTCCCCATTAGCTTTTATAACAAAATTTCTTTCTACATTCTGCTTGATAGAAGATTCAGTGTATGTAGACCATCCCCTCATAAAAGAAGATACCATTCAATTTAGAGGATATCAGCGCTATTTGGCAGATTCGTGTCTGAGCTCTTCTACACTAGTCGTTCTGCCTACCGGAATGGGTAAAACCGTTGTGGCCTTGATGGTGGCTGCAGAAGTTTTAGAAAGAAAAGGCGGAAAAGTTTTGTTTTTAGCTCCTACTAAGCCTTTGGTTGAACAGCACTCAGAGTTTATGGAAAAAAGCATTCTCTGCAGATCAATATGCACTCTAACAGGAGAAATACCTCCTGAAGAAAGAGAACTTCTCTGGAATCAGACGGATGTAATCGTTTCTACGCCTCAGGTGATCTCTAATGACTTGAAGCATGAGAGAATCGGACTGGATAATGTCAGTCTGATAATCTTTGATGAAGCCCACAGAGCTGTAGGAAATTATTCCTACGTTTACATCGCCGATGAATATTCTAATGTCAAAAGCGGACTGTCTCTGGGCATGACAGCTTCTCCGGGTTCCAATGCTCAGAAGATCATGGAAGTCTGTACAAATCTGCATATTGAAAGGATTGAGATCAAAACAGAGCTGGACAAAGATGTTTCTGAGTTCGTTCATGAAAACTTTGTCGACTGGATTGTTGTAGATCTTCCCGGTGCAATTCAGGAAATTGCCAACGTACTCAGAGGACTTTACGATAGATACATTGCAGAATTAAAAACCACAGGATTAATGACCCCAGGAAGACCGGCCACGATGTCACATCTGCTAGATGTTCAAAAAGAGGTCCAGGCCAGGCTTAACAGGGGAGAAAAGAATAGGACTCTGTATAACGCCCTGTCTGTACAGGCCAGAGCGGTCAAGGTTAACCACGCGATTGAGCTTATCGAAACTCAGGGAGTAACCCCGTTGGCTTCATATCTTAAAAAAATCAAGGAAGATGCTGAAGATGCCAAAGGCTCGAAAGCATCTAAGGCAATAGCATCTTCAGAGGAGTTCGGCAGTGTTCTTGAAATGGTTTCCAATACTAAGATGGAGCACCCTAAGATTTCCAGAATAATGGGTGTTGTGAGTCAGCAGCTTAATTCGAGGCCGGAATCAAAGGTTCTTGTTTTCACACAGTACCGTGATACATGCGATATGGTGATGGAGTATCTCTCGAAGATTGACGGTGTCAGAGTCTCTAAGCTTATAGGACAGTCCGGACGAGGGACTGATAAAGGTCTGAAACAGAAAGAGCAGCTGGGAGTGCTCCAGCGGTTCAGGGATGATGAAATAAATGTGCTTGTTGCCACTTCTGTGGGAGAGGAAGGTCTGGATGTAGCCAATACCGATCTGGTAGTGTTCTATGAACCGGTTCCTTCTGAAATCAGAAGCATCCAGAGGCGCGGAAGAACCGGACGTAACCGGGACGGAAGAGTCATTGTGATGATGACCGCTGGCACTAAAGATGAAGTCTCTCAGAAGTCAAGTGACAGAAAAGAACAGGAAATGAAAAAGAGGCTTTACGCTCTCAAGAAAGAATGGGATGCACAGAACACAGGCATTCAAATGAGATTTGAAGTAAATTAATCCAATGTTGCAAGGTATATGATTATTCATTCATCGATAGTAATAAAATTACATATTTGCTTTGTTAAAAGTATTCTTAAAAAGGATAATTGAACTACAAACCACTACAATTTATATCGTTTGTAATGCTACTATATGGTAAACTCATCTCTAATTATGATGAAGGCAGCGTTATGTTCTTAACATATGCAACATTGGAGGGTTTATGCAGTACGGGGACCTTGTAAAGGTCTATGAGGCAATAGAATCTACAGCATCCCGCTTAGAGATGGCAGACATTCTTGCCAATCTATTCAGATCCTCAGATTGTAAAGATATTCGTACCATTATTTATATGACTCAGGGAAACATAGTTCCTGATTTCTACCCTGAAAAACTCGGTATGGCTGATAAATTGTATCTAAGAGCTTTAGCCATGGCTACAGGACAGAAAGGGTCTAGAATAAAAGACGTATGGGACAAGGAAGGCGACACAGGAAAAGTCACCGAAATCATTTTTGCTAACAAGAGCCAGACCACACTTTTCTCTCAGGATTTAACTCTTGAAAGGGTTCACACCGCCCTGCTTAAAATCTGCAGGGCCGATGGAGACGGATCTCAAGATCTCAAAATGAAACTGCTGGCAGATATCCTTCATGATGCCAAACCTAATGAAGCAAAATACATTGCCAGACTTGCAACAGGCAGAATGAGAATCGGGATTGCAGCTCAGACCGTCATTGATGCTCTGGCAATCGCATTTGCTACTAAAGCAGACAAGCCTGATATTGAAAGGGCTTTCAACATAACTTCTGATTTAGGTCTTGTTGGAGAAACGCTCTGCCATGATGGAATCGATGGCGTCAGGGGCATGAAAGTGCACGTCGGCAATCCTATACGCGCTATGCTTGCTGAAAGACTGTCTTCTCCAGAAGAGCTTTTAGAGCGTCTAGATGGCAAAGCAATGTTTGAATACAAATACGACGGGCTCAGAATTCAGGCTCATATTTCAGACAGCGGGATTAAGCTGTATTCCAGGCGTCTGGAAGACATGACTGATCAGTTCCCAGATGTGGCAAAATCTCTCAGAGAAGCCTTCGTCGGTACCGATGTCATCGTCGAAGGGGAGTGCGTTCCCATTGACATCAACACTGGAGAGTTTCTTCCGTTTCAGGAAGTATCTCACAGACGCGGCAGAAAGCATGATCTGAATGAGGCCATTGAAGATTATCCGGTAAGATTTCATCTTTTTGATTGTTTATACTTTAATGGTGAGGATCTTACATTGAAACCTCTCCTTCAGCGCAGAGAAACTTTGTCAAAATGTGTGAAAGTCACGCCGTCTGTAAGACTCTCAGAAGCTAAAGTTCTAGATGATCCAGAAGAGGTACAGATATTTTTCATGGAAGCTCTGGCTGACGGTTGCGAAGGTCTTATGGCAAAATCAATCGCCAACGATTCAATTTACAGGGCAGGTGCCAGAGGCTACCTTTGGATCAAATATAAGAAGGAATACAGATCAGAAATGAATGACACTGTTGATCTGGTAGCAGTGGGAGCATTTTACGGCAGGGGAAAGCGCGGTGGTACATACGGTGCACTGCTGATGGCTACATACAATCCTGATAACGACACGTTTGAAACCGTATGCAAGCTGGGAAGTGGATTTAATGATGTAGATCTTGCTACAATTCCAGAAAAGCTCAACAAAACCAAACTAGATTCTAAATTTGCAAGAGTAAATTCTAAGCTGGAAGCTGATGTCTGGTTTGAACCTGCTGTCGTTCTGGAAGTAAGAGGGGCAGAAATAACGCTGTCTCCTATCCACACTTGTGCAAGAGATTCCATCCGCGAGGGTGCAGGTTTTGCAATAAGATTTCCGCGTTATACCGGCACCACCAGGCTTGATAAAAAAGCAAGAGATGCTACAACAAGCATTGAGATAACTGACATGTATCGTAAGCAGCTGAAACAATCTAACTGAGGTAGTAAATAATATTGTGTCACGAGGAAAGATTATATAAGTGGCGCAGTATGGAGCACATCATGGAACTTCAGCTCCTCGATAAGGACAAGGACTCCATAAGAATCCAACTCCTAGATGCCGACATGACACTTGTTCAGCCAATAATCAACGAACTCATCAAAGATGAGGGAGTAGATGAAGTGAGGCACATAACAGGCCACCCAGAATTGGATTTACCAGTATTGTATATAAAGGTAAACAATGGAAAGCCTCAGACAGCGCTCAAGAGAGCAGCAAAAACACTATCAAATGAGTATAAAGAAGCGCTGGAGAATTTAAAGTAAATGCAAGAATGCACAGGTGCCGAGGCTGAAATAGGCCTCGAGGTATTTTTTACAGATTCCTCCGGGATTGGAGGCAGGCTTAAACAAATGCCTGAAGATTTTATAGTCAATGAGATTTCATTGCCCCCTGCCGAAGACAGCAGTGGCGCATATTCCATTGCTAAAGTAACTTCTCAAAACTGGGAAACTAATCGTTTGGTAAGAGAACTCTCCAAAGCACTTCGGATTAGCAGGGATAGAATAGGCTTTGCCGGTACTAAAGATAAAAGAGGCATAACATCTCAACTAATGTCATTCCAGGCTCCTGTGGAGGCGGTCAAAGACCTTCAGCTTCATCAGATAACCGTCTCTGATGTATATAGATCAAAGAAGCCTTTGACAATTGGAGATTTGATTGGAAACAAGTTCATTATAAAATGCCGCAATTCTCCGCTCAGCAAAGAGGAAATACAGGCTTCTATTTCTCAGACTGAAGCTCAGCTTTCGGAAATAGGCGGATTCCCTAATTTCTTTGGTGTGCAGAGATTCGGTGCTGTCAGACCCGTAACTCATTTGGTTGGGAAATGGATAGCCAAAGGTAATCTGGAGAAAGCTGTTATGACTTATGCGGCCAATCCTCTGCCGACAGAAGGAGAAGATACACGGGAAGCCAGAGCACAGCTTGAGGCTGACATGGATTTTGAAAGAGCTCTGGAGTATTATCCAAAAACACTTACATTTGAACGTATGATGATTGGATATCTTGCAAGGAATCCAGGGGATTACGCAGGTTCAATCGAAGTTCTTCCTCCAAACCTTCAGATGATGTTTATTCATGCGTATCAGTCGTATCTTTTCAACAGAATGCTGAGTGAGCGCATAAGGCAGGGTCTTCCGTTAAACAGACCTGTAATCGGAGATGTTGTACTCCCCGCAGACAGAAGTGGTCTGCCGGATCATGATCACGGCGTGCCCGCTACTGAAAATAATATAGACCTTGTAGAGAGGCAGGTTAAAAAAGGAAAGGCATTTATCAGCTCCGTGCTGTTCGGCACTGATTCTATGCTCTCCGAAGGAGTTCCTGGTGAGATTGAAAGAAAAATAATCGAAGAAGAGCATCTTTCAGCATCTGACTTCATGATTCCTTTAATTCATCAATGTAGTTCTAAAGGCAGCAGAAGAGAGATTTTAGGAACTGTATCTGAAATGGAAAGTCGTGTGCTTGATGACTGCACACTTTTCTCGTTCTCACTAAACAAAGGCTGCTACGCTACTGTAGTTCTGAGAGAGTTCATGAAAAATGGAACTCTGATGGATTACAGCTGATTTTATAGTCTGTAGTAATCTCTGCCGCCGTAGTTTTCTTCTGACTGCTCTTCATCTTCTTCCTGAGATACCTCTTTCTTCTTTTTCTGCTGTTCTTCAGGAAGTATGCCAGCATTGCGCATCAATCTGGTAGACATTTCTTCTTTGTCTGTTTTAGGATACTGGTGATAACTGTCTTTTTTCAGTTGTGTGCGTTCAGCTTCAGCCATTCTTTTCATTGCCCATTTCTGGTGCATAGCTTTGATCTGTTTTTCTGTCAGAACAACCTCTGATCCTTCCTCTTCTTCTTCCTCACCACTCTTGAAGTTAAGTGGTATGTGGCAGCGCGGACAGGACTCAAAGTTAGATGCACACTGCATACACATCAGGGTGCCGCATTTAGGACATGCAGCTACTACCTGCTCATCATGGAATATGCAGTTCCTGCCGCGGTACTGGGCAGATTTGGTATTGTAATAAACATCAACTGCTTTCGATCTGTCGATCGGTTTCTGTACTTTGGTTTCTTCAGGTTGTTTCTTTTTAAACAGCGACACATCTTTCTTAAGCGGCTGAGGCTCATAAGCTTCCTCAGAATATTTCTGATTGTCTTTGTATGATGTCGCACTTGATGAATTGATGATAGTCATAAGTTGTCTGGCCATGTATATCCCGATGTCCAGAGTTTCCATGAGTTTCAGAGTTGTGTAGTATTCCGAAGGCATGGTAAACACAGTGCGCAGCAGTCTCTCAGTTTCTTTGTCGGGGGCCTGCGTCGGGAATTTCATAGTGTTTACCTGACTAATATACGACAATATTCTCTTTGCCTTGGTTATATCTGGGTCATCCATTGCAGTATACACTTCTGAAAGGTAGAGTCCCTTTCTGCCATATTCTGGATTTCCCAGCGTTCTCAGGAGGATTGTTTTAGAAACCTGTTCATAGGAATCAAACTCTTCGGTTGACATTGATGCAATATTCACATCTTCCTTAGACTTTAGACGTTCATTCACAAGATCTAAGAAACTTTCTGGAATTCCCACATCTCTAGCCGCCTCATCCCTGCTGATGCTCCGTTCACGTTTATGCTCAAATCTCAGTAATTTAGCTGCATATGCCTCAGTCTCTTCTTCTTTAATCCTGCCGTTGAGCTCTGCACTGCCGTCAAGTGCCAACTTGAAGTTTGAATCAATCTGCAGTGATCTTTCAAAGGCATATTTTGACTTATCAAGTTCATTGTTACGGAGATATATGCGGCCCTGGCCCAGCCAGGCATATTTATTTTCAGGTTCGTAATCTAAAATCGTCTGGTAACACTGCAGTGCCTCCGCATTTTCTTCCATTTTTCCCAGAGCGGCGGCTTTATTCAGCCATGCAGTCGTATTATGTTCATCAATTGAAAGTGCTTTGTCAAAACTGAAAATTGCTTCAGACAGTTTTCCCAGTTTTGCTTGTACAGTACCTATATGCGCCCATAATGTAGAACTGTCTTTATCTGTCCTGGTAGCAGACATATACGCATCTAATGCTTCGTCTAGATGGCCTATGGATTCTTCCGCTTTTGCTAAGGCTTGATATGTTTCAGAAGTTGTGCTTCCGAATTCTACTGCACGCCTGTAACAATTTACAGACGTCTCCTTATCGTTTAATTTGAAGTAGATATTACCTTTAACGCGCCAGGCATCAGCATTGCTGGCGTTCAGGCTGTGAGCCTTATCCAGCTCATCCAATGCTCTGTCAATATCTCCGATGTATGCATATGTGCGGCCACGGTCTACATAGAATTCATCATTTTCTGGATCTATCTTGATTGCATCATTAAATGCTTTCAGAGCTTCCTCCACATTGCCGTTGAGAAGCAGGGCCTTTCCTTTTTTATCAGCCAGAACCGCATTTTCCGGTTTTAATTTCCATACGTAATCGTAAGCATTCGCAGCAGAGAGGTAGTCTTGCAGTTCCATGTGGACGTCTGCTTTTTTCTCTGCTGCCAAAGTGTTATCCGGCTGAATTAGTAAAATATGGTTGTAATCTTCCAGGGCATCGTCTCTTCGATGTAATGTGTGTAGCGCTTCAGCGCGGTTGAAATATGCATCTATATTATCTGTATCAACTTGAATCAGTGTACTACACACTTCGATTATGCCCAAATAGTCTTCTTTAGACTCTAGAATCTTTCTTTTGGATTCTAACGTATCTTCTTCAAATGGGTCTATTTCCAGAACTTTGTTGTATACTTTTAAAGCATCATTTAGCCTTTCCATTTTGTAGAGGACGTTTCCTTTATCAATCAGAGTGATTTTGTTTTCTGGATCAAATTTAAGAATCTGATTGCATGTGGCAAGTAGATCTGTTGGTCTATCAAGTTCTTTTAATGATTCTTTCTTATCAATTATAATTCCTACATCCCTGTATCCTGCAGAAAGAGCCTTATCAAAACTATTCACTGCTTCAACATGCATGCCAAGTTTTGCAAATGATTTTCCCTCTATGGCATAGACCTGAAGGTTACTGTCATCTATCTGGATGTATTTGTCAAAGCACTCTACAGCTTTCTCATGCTGGTCTAATGAAGCATATGCAATTCCTTTATTATATAATACAAAGAGATCATCAGGACAGATCTCAAGCGCTTTATCATACGATATGAGTGCTTCTTCGAATCTACTATCCGATGCTAATGATAGTGCGTGTGCACACCAAACATCTTTATTTGTTGGATCAAGTTCTATAGCCTTATCAAGAGCTTCTGTAGCTTCTGAAAATCTGAATAATCCGTAAAGTGAATCACCTTTGATTCTCCAGAATGAAGGATCATCTGGGAATATTTCTGTGCCTTCTGATGCAAGTTCAAGGCTGCGAGCGAACATTTTCTCTGAGAACAGTTCGATACATAGGTTATGAAATGCAATCGCATTGTGAGGATCTCTGTGTAAAACATCTTCATAGTATCCTATTGATTCTGCAGACTTCCCCAGTCTGTCGTATGCGATAGCACAATCCAGAAGGCTGCCTATATTCTCTGGATTCATTTTCAAAATCTCTAGCGAGATGTCTAAAACTTCCTTATCCCTTCCATCGCCTTTGTATGCATCTTTCAGGGCCTCCAAAACTTTTTGTTCTTCTGGGAAGTTTTTCGATGCTTTCTCTAAGATCTTAATGGCATCTGTGTAATGCTGTATGGTATTATATGCCACACCAGTCTCATACATTGCTTCGAGATCGTCTGGCATTTTTTCAAGCACTGCTTCGATATATCTTATTGTTTCTTCATTAATCCCAATTGATATGGCAATATTCTTGCGCTTTACCAGTAGTCCGAAATCATCTGGGAATGAAAGTAACGCAGACTCTGATTTCTCAAGAGCTTCTTCCATTCTGTGGAGTTTTACTAATGAATCGATAATTGAATAGCAGTATTCTACACTAGGTTCATACTGCATCAGCACGTATGCGATTTCGATTAAATCTTCCCATTTATTCTGAGTAAGGGTTGTACGGTATATTCCCTCCATCGCTTCAATGCATTTTTCATCCTTTGCCAGAACTTCTCTGTTCAGCATCTCTGCTTTTTCAACCATTCCAATTGACTCATACGCAGATGCTAATTCGAGCTTTATTTCCTTACTTTCAGAATCGTTTTTAAGTGCGCATTTATAATAATCAATAGAATTCTCAACAGATTCGAAAGCTCTGATTGTTCTTGCTTTTCCCAGGTTGCCTTCTACAGAGTTGGGATCAATGTGAAGAACTTCATCATAAACCTTTGAAGCTTCTACATATTGTCGTTCCGTTCTCATCACATCTGCTGTTAAGAGCATTGCTTGGACATCACCAGGTGAATGATCTAAGACTTGATCCAGTGTCTGAATTGATTCGACGCTCTGTCCGGAATTCATTAGAATTTCAGCTTTTTTTGTACCCCACAGCGTCGGGTCGTCAAACTCGATGAGGAGGTCATAAGCCGGCATATAATCTGAATCTCTTTCGATGAGCTGTCTTGCTTCAGCCACAGCATCATCAATCTTTCCGAGTTTGGTGAGGACGGTTGCATGGTCTATCGCTAGCTGTTTATTATATACATCTAGTTCAATTGCATGACTTACTGATTCCAATGCTTCTTCGTATGATCCTTTGGAAAACAATGCTAAGAATTTATTATGCCATGCTTTTAGAAGCTCATTGTTCACGCCTATTGCCTTATCGGACGCTGCGATAACATCATCATAACGTTCTAACTTCAGCAGCGTGGCTGAAAGTTTCAGTAAATATTCGGGAAACGCTGGGTAATTTTCAAACTCATTCTCTTCCTCGCTGAGCAAGATCTCTTTAGCATTATCAATCTGTTCAGAGACGTTTTTCATATCTCCAGAATCAAATGCCTCTTGTGCAGTTTCTATTGCTTTGTTAGCTTTTTGGAGACTTTTAGCGTCTTTGTCTCTTAACGATTCTATGAATCCCATCCGATCACCGAATGGCAAGGTATCACTGAGGAAGGTCAAAAAGCTTTGCAAATCAAAAATGTGTCTGCAATTGGTCTGACAAGCAACATGGTCACAATGTTGGATGGTAAATATCTTTGATTTTTGGTTGTTAATTTTGCAGTATGTTTTAAATATATGATCTTTTAATATGGAAAATCGTCTGACCTTTGTCTGACACGCATGATGGGATGCAAATAAAAACAGAGTATGGCATTATTCTTCATAGGATGGGAAGAAGTTTAAGAAATACTCATAAATGCACATGGGGGGACCGGATGGGGTCCCCCAAAACGTGTTTAGTTTTTCTAAAATAATTGGCTTGTATTTTTCGAGATAATATGCCTAGCGCCATGTAGAAATAGTGACATTCCTATTCACTCCTGCTTTTTCGACTCAAAGCAAAATTGAGGGAAGTCTATGTCAAAGAAACTTACAATGGCTATAATCGTAGTGGTATTGGCAGTCGTTGTAATTGGCGTGGCGGTTTATTATGTGTCTTCAAATGACGATTCTAAAAATGAATATACCTTGTCGTTTGAGAGCAACGGCGGAAGCGATGTATCTTCAGTAACTTTTGATAATAACTCGCCTGCCGTCGCCCCATCCAATCCAACGAAATCAGGATCTGAATTCCTCGGCTGGTATTCAGATGAAAGTTTGACAGCACCATTCACCTTTGATGAAATTCCGTCTGGAGATACGAAACTTTTCGCCAAATGGGCAGAATTGATTGATATTGATGATGACGACTGGAATGAGATAACGAGCGATCCAAGCATCACCATCTGGAACATAAAGAGCAGCGAAACAGATTCGATAGCCGTCAAAGGTTCTGATCTCATAAAACTGGAAGATTATCTGGAAGAAGTAATGCTGGCTGTTCCCAATGGCTGCATCATTCTGGACATTGAAGATCTGCGCGAAAATAACAATATTACCAAAGATTCAGTATTCAAATTTTCAATATCTGCTGGAAATAAAGCGGCATTATCCAATGAAGAAGCAGATCTTGTTGGAGACAGGCCGTTTTACAATGTGATATTTACTGTTGATGATAAAAACGTCTCAGATCCAGATGATTTCATTAAGCTTTATCTCAACTATTCTCTTAAAGACGAAGAAGATCCATCAAAGATTCTTGTTTATTCATTGTCGCATAATGAATCTGCGATAGCTGATGATACTGAATTCATTCCCGAAAAAAATTTGGTGGAATGCGACCCTGATTACTCTTCATATTATGTAATCGCTTATGATGGGCTTCTGTGGCCTGACATGTTTGGAATTGACGCTCCGCGCGCCTCATCTACCGTGGAATACTATGTTGGATCAGACCTCTTTGATCTCTTGGAAGACGAAATGCCGGATGACCTCCCATCTGAGTTTTTAAAATACTTCGACGTTTCTAACCTCAACTGGGAATTTCGATCGGTTTCAGTACACAGTTATAACGAATCTCAATTCTTGGATTATGTTAAATCACTAAAATCCGATGGCTTCGATCAGTATCCATTTTCTGAAGCGGTTTCTGCCGACCCCCACACCTGGATCGGCATTAAGTCTGTTGACGGTGTAAGTTATATCATCGTGGCCAGCCTGAATGACATGGATCTGGAGTCCCATGGCGACGATTCTTTCAGACTTTATCCGCTTCATGAGGCAGATCTTTCAGTAATGCTGCTTAATTTCAATCCTCTGAAAGAAATTGGAGTTTCCATAACTAAATCCGAATCATCCTCGGATGCATGGGTAGATTATCTAGCTGGATTTTCGATCCCCGCCCCGTACACCGGTTCCGGATTTGAGAACCTTGTTGAAATAGACTTCAGCGGTTCATCTCTGTCTGGATTCTTGGATAAAATAACCATCAAAGACAGCATGAGCAGCGAGGAGCGTAAAGGGTTTGAGAGTTTCCTGAATGGACTCAGCAGCATCAAATGTACAATCGGCTACATTGATGTAATTGATAAAAGCGGTCACAAACTGACATATGATGCTATCGGGAATGAAATCAATAAAATCAAAGATCTAAACGGACTCAAACTCGTCAGCGCTACAGTCGACGACGGACATTACAACTCTCCAGTAATTTTAGCTAAAACACTGGAAGTGGCAAATGGAAAATTCACATTTGAAGATCTCGTAATAATCTCGTTTGAAGAAATTGAGGATGATTACAATCTTTTAGGCTACAATCCAGAAATGAGGATATTTGCAGTCAATGCTTCAATCAGCATGAATCTCAGCAACATATCAATTCCAGGTTTTGAATTAAATAATCTGATGTTTAATGAGCCTTGGATTGAAAGCTTTGCTGGATTCCAGTTTCCGGAGCCTTACGAAAATGCAGTCATTGATTATTGCATGGATATGAACCTGAACGTCAATGAACTGTTGAATCTGCTGAACGCTGCGTTCCCCGATTCAAGTTTGGTTCCTGAAGATATATTGGTCCTTGAAGAATCAATGAAGATTTACAAAGATATGTCAGGAGACATGGGCATAATCTCTTTCACAAGTTCAGACTTTGATCTGGAAGCTGCAAAACAGTTTGCTCAAAATGTCGCAACGGCCAATAAGTTGACCATTTTTTCTGGTGATGAATCTGATGGCATCTATTCTTGGGTCATGGCTAAGACATTTCTGGTAGCTAGCCAAACCTCCATAAACGTCGAAGATCTGATTACTGTAACCTGGATTCCCTATTCTCTGGATGGGAAAAACATGTATAATATTCAGATAACTTCGGTGGATGCAAAATTCACCATGCAACTGTAATCTTACCACAGCCTCTTTGAGGCCTTCTTTTTTATTTATCTGGAATTCTTACTGACTCAGGCAGCTTTGTTTCTCTATTTTATTGCTAAGGTAACAAAAGTCTTATAAAGGAACTGAGAATAAGGGGGAAGTACGCAAGCGTGATCTAGTTGGTTAGGATTTTAGCCTTCCAAGCTAACTGCCCGGGTTCGAATCCCGGCGCTTGCACTCTTTGTGTTTTTAGTTTGATGGAATCAGGCATGACATTGAGTTTTCTTCCAGCAGTTTTCTCATCAGCTCTAGCTCAAGACCAGAATTCAGATCCTGTTTCTTTGCGAGCTTGTAGAACTCCAATACATCTCTGTCTACATTCCACTCATTTTCAAATTTTAGCTTATATGCTATTGAGATATATTTTGCTGTGAGATAGTATTTTGCTAAAATTTCTATATCTTTCTTATTGTTTTGATATATACTCTCGACTTTTTCTTTGTCTGTCTCATTAGTCATATAATCTAAGAGCAGGAGGCATGTCGAGATGTTATTCAGAGCCTTATCTGATTCTCCCATATCACGTATTACAGACTCAAGTTCTGACTCTGCTTCCTCATACCTTCTGTTATATATCAGATACTCTGATTTGTTAACCCGCAGTTCATTGGCGAAGGGTGCGGTTTTGTAAGATTCTGGGATTTCAAACAGCTCTTCCGGTGCATCCTTAATCGGTATCCCCTTTAATGCTAGTAAGCTCACGTCCTGGGTTTTGTTAAATACTTCCTGTGAACGTTCATCATTTTTGAATAATTTTAAAATCATTCCGTCATTATATACTCCATTCTTAGTCTTCAGCGGTATTGTATTGTAGATGGTAACGAACAGTCCGATGAGAACCATTGCGTAGAAGAATAAGCCGATGAATGCATTGTTGATAAACACCATTAATGCAATGGATGCAATAGTAAGAACTGCAGTTATGATGACTCCGCCCATTATGTAGAGGCTGTATGGAGCGTTTGTTTTGCTCTTCTTGTGATGCATCATGTTGGCGCCTCCAGTGCCGGGGATATACATTCTCTTCAGAATATATCTGCCATCTACATTAACAAATGTATATCCGAATACTGCAAAAGCATCCAGCTTGTATCCGGTTGCCCATCCAAACAGTACATGGCCGAACTCATGAATGACTGTATAAATTATTGCTGAAATCAGCATGAATATAAAGAAAAATAATATCCAGTAATCAACATATGCAAATTCAACTATTTTTTCTTTAGTAAAATATACAAAAATAATCAGCAGAATGATCGACAATCCAAGCGATGCTATGCGTCCTTTGCTCACGCTGTTCACGTCCGTGCATAGTTAAAATACTACTTAGTTCTTCTTTTATTTTATGGATTTAATTTAAATACTGTTTGATTCATGAGATTTGAGCACTCTTTATTCCCTATGCTCTGAATGAGCAACTATTTATATTGGATATAACATCCAACATTGTAGTAGTTTTACCATCTACTCACCTCTCATATCCCCATTCCCACTCCGGCTGGGAGTGGGGCCCCATAAATCCACTGGTGATCAACTCCTGCCAGCATATCTTTTACTTACTACCTGCTACAATGCTTTACGTATGAATGAACAAGCAACGACTACAAGACAGGAATATTACAGAGAATTGAACGAGAATCTTAAAGCAACTATCGAACATATCAGAAATGATCAGACCATAGATAAAATAATTGAAGTGGCAAGTTTTTATGAAGACTCTTTTTTGGATAATTTCAGGATTGATGATGAAGCGTCCAGCATGTCAAACATCGAATTTGTGAATATGATATCCGATCAGCAATGGATCGACTACATTAACTATATGCGGACGTTGCTGTCTGAGTTAAATGATAAAAACTCTGACCACCGCGAGCTTAACGATTTATTCGAAGAAGTGAGCTGACGTTTCAAGTATTCTTTTTAATCCATCTGATGCATGCCGGAACCTGATGGCAGAGGTCCTGTCCACAATACATCTCAATTTCATACTTTTCTTCTGCGGAGATTTTTTCTGCGATCATTTCCCAATTAGACGTCGTATTCGCATCATCAATTATGATGTAGTTTTTTTGCCCTTCTTTGAGGTTGCTGTAGACAAATTTTAGAAGTTCAGTATAATTTCTTAAAGTGGATTCTAGACATGTATGCCTATTCAGTCTTATTATATTTGACGAAGGACACAGCTCTTTAATTTCAGACACTAGTATGTCCAGCAATTCTGTTTTTCCAAACCTTCTGGGGCCGGTAATTATTTTTGTACGGGGGTCCTCTAGAAACATACGGAGTTTGTAAACGGAGTCGTTCTCGCCTATACACTTACTCATTGCAGCTGGTGATATGCTTTCTGTTTATTTTATTATCGTTTGTCTACTCTAAACCTATTCATAATATTCATGAGATAATTAGGCAAAACTATAATATGCTAGAACTAAAGTGTGAAAAAAAGTTCATCTAGATACCCTCCGTCCTCCGAAAGGAGGACTCCCTTGCCTTTTATTTCATCATCTTCTTCTGCAGGTTCTTATGTTTATTTTTCCTGTATTCTATGGTCTTTTCCAAAGATGCTGGGAACATATAAATTTTTATTCAATATTCCATACTATTTAAATTTTAGTTTTGTAGTTTCGTCAATTAAACTTGTTGTTATGGGTGTGAAATATTATGGTGATGCGACTCAGCTGCATCGGGTGCGTTGGCTTTAGTTTTCACCTGTCTTTGTTCTAGCTAAAGATGGATATATTGAGTTAACATTAGAGTAACTATGTCTGACTTGCCTGAATATATTGAATCACTAATGTCTGAATGTATTGGATGCGGACTGTGTGATGAATCTTGTCCGTCCTTCAATCACGGCGGATGCAGCCCTCAAAGTGTGATGAATGGGGAAGATGGAAATGTAACCCTTTGTATAGGTTGCGGCAGATGTTCGAGCGTATGTTCAAGCACCAATCCATTCAAAGTCATGATGTATATGAACTGCAGGGAGTCAAGCGCAAAGATTCCAGAATCATTCTATGAAACAGGCTATATCATGCAGGCAGGCAACCATCCATCGCGCACTGAACTTCCATATGCACCTACTGGTGACGATGCATACATCATGGCAGGGTGCACTGTAGAATGCAAGCTTCCGTTTCTAAAATATGCAACCGGGATAGCCATGGATGCCATTGGTGTTAAGCATTCAGAACTCCCTAATCCCACATGTTGTACATTTCCTGTGCCGTTTAGAAGTTTATCTGATGCTGAGAGAGATGAATACAAACTCAAAATGGGAAACCAGGCAAAAGACAGAGAAATCATAACCATCTGTCCAGGCTGCGCCGATGAACTTAAAAATTCAGGAGTCAATGCAAGACACATCACGAAACTTCTCTATGAAAATAAAAATAAGATTTCTGAACTGCCTGGAGTTTCATTAGAAGTGGCGTTAGAACCTGGATGCGCTCTTGAATACTTTGCAAAAGAATTTGAAGCTATTGTTCGTACGACGGGAGCGACTCCCATTGGTAATAAAATCGGTTGCTGCGGAAAATCTGTAAAAGGAGTTTCAAGCCAGCTTATGATCGAAAGGCAGGATGAGATCAAAGGTGTAGATGCTGTAATTGTCGGATGTCCGTTTTGTACGTTTAAATACGACAGTATAGTAAACGGTGTTCCGGTTCTTCACATATCAGAACTTATAGCCCTAGCCGCTGGCAATTCATCAACTCAGAAGTATCACAGGCTTAAGCTGAATGATGATAATAACGCCTGAATATTGCACTCTATAATCCGAATGCAGATGGAATTGTACTCATTCTTGTTTCGAAACATCTTCAATTATTTTTATTTATATATTAATAATTCATATCTGATTTAATATTTACACTCATTTTATTAAATTGTGCATTTATTTCTCTAATTAAAGATTAGATTCTAGACTTGACTAAAACATCGACTCAAAACAATTATTGAATCTTTCTATCTTATGCCGAGTCTGAAAAATTAAAAAAAAATGTATTGATAAGTGATTTATTCATTATCAATATAAAATGGTTTAATGGCATGTATGACTGCCGCAGTTGTGAACGCCTTCATCAGATTCATGATGATTGCAGTGCACGTCAGGATCGTACCCTAAATTGCCGGACAGCAGTGCTTTGACCGCTTCATCTGCATCTCCACTGACACCGCCATACAGCTTGATGCCTACGCTTGATATAGCATTCTGCGCACCCCCGCCTATTCCGCCGCAGATTAGCACATCTACCCGATTATCTCTTAAAAATCCAGCCAGTGCGCCGTGGCCTGGGCCATCATTGTTTATCACCCTTTCTTCAATTATTTTTCCATCCTGCACATCGTAAATTTTGAACTGTTCTGTGTGCCCAAAATGCTGGAATACCTTTCCATTTTCATAAGTAACTGCAATTCTCATTTCATCTGCTCCTTTTCTTCGTAAAATTTCACATTCTGACCTGACTTTTCTGCAGCGTTTCTTGTAGCAGCATTCAGAAGAACCATCACAGATCTGATAGTTGCCTCCTGCAATCACAAGAAATTTTCCATTGACAATGCTGTCTGCAATCTTGCATCTGGCAGTTTCATATATCTCTGTGATTGTTGTTCTCGAGACATTCATCAATTCTGCACATTGGTTGTGGGTCTTTTTTTCAAGATCGATCAGCCGGATAACTTCATACTCATCAACCGTCAATGTGATCTGCTCCCCGCAGGATATACCGTCTGGAACAAATCTGTCATATGCTGGTTCCATACATATCCTTCTGCAGCGCGTAGGCCTGGCCGTGAATTCACCTCTATTTAGTTTCCGACATATGTCGGAAATATATCATATTTGCGGCTGTATTTGATAAATCTTGCTGTTTTCAAAAGTATGCACAGGCCCATACAGTCAATCAAAACAATCTGAGGCTGCATGGGGATCAATAAAAATCGAATTGAATATACAGAGAAATCAGAAATGGTGGGTCTGCCCGGACCTGACACATCGCTTAGCCAGACATCCATTTTTTCAATTCAATCAGCGAGGAAACTAAACCCTTTCTTTTTTCTTTATTTTTGGCACACTTGGACAGGATATTAGATTATTTAATATATCTTCTATAGCTATTATTTTTAATAGTTTTAAGGATATTTGAAGAATCATGCGAACGGTTATCTACGAGTCACGCGGTATGTGCCATGCCCTTGCCCTGCGCTTCTTGGTGACATCGCAGGCGGGGGTGGCATTTTGACCAAATGTTACATTGACCTGGTGAAGGAAACAGCATATGGTATATGGATCAAAACAAGGAAACCGTTCTGCGCAGTTGATGTTTTTAACGAAGTCTGGCTCACTTTAAAGAGCCGTGGAGAAACGCCGATTACTCCGCGTCAGGTTGGATTAATTTTAAGGGACGCCCCCTGGGCAAGGAGGAAGTGCAAGGCAGGAGGGCTGTCTTACTCGACGTACACCTGGAGAGGTGATTAATTGATCACGCTTGGTCCTCATGCACTGCTGCAGGGCGACTGCATGGATCTGTTAGACACGTTGGAAACTAAAGTTGATGCAGTAATCACAGATCCTCCATATATGATTGAAGGAGCGTCAGACATGGGCGGCAAAATCAACCCCTGGTGCGACCTTCTAAACGGATCTTACTTCTACTCACTATTTTTCAGAAAGTGTTCTGAGATCCTGAAAGAAACCGGCTGCATTTATGCATGTTTGAATTGGCGATCATTGGCATCATACCAGAAAGCAGCTTATGATGCGGGATTGGTCATCCGCTCTTTACTGATCTGGGACAAGGCGATGCTGGGACCAGGTATGCTCCTGAGACCCACGTATGAGTGTGTAGCGCTCATCCCGATGAAGAAATTCAAAATCCGGAATAACAGTCTGCGGGATATTCAGCGTTTTCCATGGCAGTCTGTAAAACCCCATGGACATCCTGCAGAAAAACCCGAGACCTTGATGGAGTGGCTGATTAACAGCTGCACAGACGCAGGAGATCTCGTATTAGATCCGATGATGGGCTCAGGAACGACAGGAGCTGCAGCGATCAAAACTAGGAGGAGATTCATCGGCATAGAACATGATCCTAACTGTTTTGAAATTGCTAAGCAGCGCATAACTTCTGGTTATCAGACATACGGTGTTGAATGGGACAATGATGCACCGAAAGCACGCGGATTAGATCGCTGGGGGGGGGGTCCATGATTCCTCATAATTTTCACAGCATAGGGGTGATCTAAAATCCCTCGTGCTTCTGTTATCGACGCGAAAGGATTAGGCGAAAGAGTCGTCGAATTAGCCCTGTCAGGAGAGTCGTGCAGAAGCATTGCTAAGAAGTTAGACGTGTCTTATCAGTCCGTCGCTAGGTACCTCGTTTCGAAACATATCGAAACAGACAAAGAGACAAATCCCAGTGCAGCAAATCCTTCTGATGTTTCGAAACAGATAGCGAAACAATCCGAAACAGTATCGAGACAGCTAACATCAAAAGAAGCGGCTCTTTTAGCAGCATCTAGGGAGGCCGCAAAGCTCTCGCTAGCCAAAGAGATCTATACAGCAGAACAGAGATTTTCTAAGTTTTTAGAAGAGGCAGATCTTGCTGCAGATGAGACAGAAAAAGCGATAGCGGAGTCCAAGGCTCTGCAGTGGTTCCGAGCTTATCAGTCTGCATCATTCAAGCTGCTTAAAGCGTCAGGACAGATCAAAGCAGCAGAGTCTGCAGCTGAGAAGGAAGCCGAAAGAGGTGCAGGAGCCAAAGTGATCTACAAATGGGTGATGTCTGATGAGTGAGGCAGCTTCTCCTCTTCTCTGTCACTACTCTCCGCTATCTATAGAGGATGCAGATTGGAGGCCTGCAGAGTTCTCTAATTCTGATGAGCAGGTGGAAGAGATAGTCTACAAGCCCTACGCTGCGCAGACTGCATTCCACAGATCTAACGCAAGATACAGGCTATTCTCGGGCGGCCTTGGCTCTGGTAAAAGCCACGCGGGCGCTAACGAAATGATCAGAAGGCTCATCGAGAATCCCGGTGCGATAGGGCTCGTATGCGCTCCCACCTACAGAATGCTGCATGACTCCTCAATGCTGCGCCTTTTCTCTCTACTTCCAGATTGGTCATACAAATACAAAAAGTCGGAAGAAAAGGCGTATCTTGACAACGGCAGCGAGATCTGGTTCCGGTCGACAGAAGATCCGGACAAGCTGAGAAACATGGAAGTGGCCTTCATCTGGTTAGATGAAGCCGCTATGATGCCCCAGATCGTCTGGGACATCGCTATAGCCAGGGCAAGACAGCCAGGCTATGATCAGAAGGTCTGGGCAACTACCACTCCAAACGGTCTCAACTGGCTGTATGATTACTTCATCAAAAATCCCACTCCCGACTATTGGCACATAATCTCTCCCACCCACAACAACCCATATCTGCCGTCCTGGTATGCAAGCAGCCTTGCTGAACGTTATTCGGCTATGTTTGCCAAGCAGGAGATCCATGGAGAGTTCTGTGCCGCGCAAGGCCTGGTATACACAGATTTCCAAGAGTCGGTGCATGTACTTCTGTACAATGAAGATGGATCTGTAACGCTGCCGAATTTCAAGTCGTACTATGCCGGCATTGACTGGGGGTACCGGGATCCCTTCGTCATGCTGATTTTTGGATTAGATTATGATTCCAGGATGTACGCCGTTGATGAATATTACATGCCGGGTTTGGATCCAAACGGTCTGATATCTGCAGCGTCCGCAATATATCAGAAATATCAGTTTACAATGGCTTATGCCGATCCTTCTCAGCCGGCATATATTCAGATGTTCAACTCGGCCGGGATCCCAGTAATCGGTGCAAACAACGACATAATCGCAGGAATCGGCGAGGTCACATCGCGTTTGAAAGTACAGCAGGACGGACTGCCAAGACTTTTCATTCACCCGCGCTGCGTTCACACCCGCCACGAATTTTACAATTACCGGTACCCAGAAGCAAAAGACGGCAAGCCTCTCAGCGAAAAACCGCTGGATCTTTATAATCACTGCATGGACAGCATGCGGTACGTGTGCATTGAGCAGGGCTGCATGCCAAATGACTCAGTGTGTTACATTGGAAACTTAGGAAAAGTCGGAGGATGGTAAACATGGCATATGGAGCAAGAAGGCTGGACAGCGATGCAAACCGGGAAGCTAAGGAGAAGAAGATCATCAGAAACATTGACGCAGAGGTCAGAAAACGCAAAGGCATGGACTGCGGATATCTCAGCGACTCAAGGACGAGATATCTTGCACATGAAAACTCAATTTTAGACATTCCTGCCAGCGAGCCCTGGCAGGCCATGGCCCTCAATCAGCTGGGAGAGATCTACGACCCCAGGAAGCCGTGGATCTGCCCCCGCTGCGGGTACAAGAAGCTGGGAGGATTCCCTCCGGAGACGTGTCCCATATGTGGAATGCAGTCACCAATCAGCAGGCTTAACCTGCGGAGGTAAGGCATGATCAACTGCTGCCACCTCTGCAGACACCGCAATGCCTGCTACAAGAATATGGGAGGATTTCCGGACTGTATTCAAGGAATAGACTGCAGCAATCGAATTGTGACCATCGGGCGTGCCAAAACACACGAAGGCTGCCTGATCTGCCCCAGGTTCCGTCCTTCAAGGCGGGCCTGCAGCGGCTATCACAAAAACAGAGATATAAAATGAAGATAAGAGAAAAGATCTTTAGAAAAGAACCAGTCAAACCAGTCAAAGAAGAATCTGAAACTGTGCCGGTCTATTGCCAAGTTACAAACTGGCCCGGCGTATCGATGATGGACATGTTGTCAGAGTATGCAATGATGGAACCGCTCCACAAGGCCTACTGGATGTACCATAACGTTTCAATCGTTGCAGACATATCCAAGACAATCACGGATGAGATCTTCAGAAACGGATTGGAATGGTCTAAGCGTTTTATCAAAGTCTGCAGCCTCTGCGGTTATAATCTGACAGAAGATGCAGACACCTGTCCCATCTGCGGCAGTACAGAACTCGATGAGCCTGACGAGAGCCAGCAGCTGCTGTACTACAGATCAAACGGTAAATCGTACCTGGAAGAAGCGAATGATTTCGGGCAGTCGCTGACAGCTGTGCTGGAAACAATGAGCATGCACATAGAGGTGGCCAATCGCGGAGTACTTCTGGTAACGAAATCATATCTGTTTGACGCACGCGGCAATATCAAGGTCGCCGTAGCTGATGAAATCGTTGCATTGGATCCCCGCTATGTTTTTCCTGTTTTTGATCCCCGCAGCGGAAGGATGGGAGACGGCAGCCGAACCTGCATACGCTGCCAGGAGCGTAAGAGGTTATCATCGAATCAGTCAGTGTGTCCCGACTGCGGCAAAAAGACCTATGAAATCAAGTACAAGACGCAGATGCCTCAGTCTCCGGAGAGATATTTCATTGACGGGGAGATACTCATGGTCTCAAAATACGGCTATGAGCTGTTCGGGTTCCCGCTTCTGCTCAACGCTGAAGATGATGTATTCCTTTATTACTTCCTTGAGAAACGGCCCAGGCTGTTCTATGAGCGTGCTAAAAGTCCGGGCATATTATTCATACCAACAAACAACCCACGAGAGCTGACTAACACCTGGAAAGCCGTATCTAATGATCTAGAAATAGATCCGTATAATTTTCCAGTAATGTCACTTCCACCTGATGGTCAAAAATCTGCAGAATTCCTGAAGCTGATGGAAGATCCGTCAACCGATCACATTGCAATTAAGACAGATGCCCTCAGGAGATTAGGATCCCTTTACGGCATAGCCCCGCTGTGGAGTAATGATACCAGCACAAGCGGGGGCCTCAACAATGAGAGCCAGCAGCTGACGATATCCAACAGAGCATTTGAACGCGGACAGCGTCTTTTCAACGATGATGTGCTCCCCTGGCTGAGTCTGCAGCTAGGTATAACTGATTATGTGCTCAAGCTGAAACCCTCCGAGGATGCAGACGAGCTGAGAGATGAGCAGCTGCTGAGTGCTAAGCTGGACAATGTACAGAAGGCGCTGCAGGTCGGTTTGACAGTTGAATGGAAAAACGGAGAGCTGGAAATCTCTGGAACTCCGAAGCTGCAGGAGCAGACTAACGAACCGATAGGCATTCCTGACATTCCTGCAGTTTCTGGAGAGATTGTTAAAAGTAACCAATACGGGACATCCGAGAAGTCATGCCCGCCGGGGGAGCACGAACATCAGGATTTTCCGTACTGCCATCCGACAGACAGAAAGCACAGGTCGGGGGGCGGACAGGAAACTGCCGTAAATAATGAGAAACCGCAGGAAGGTCCTGCCGATATCGATACGGCGGAGACTATTGCAGATCTAGAATCATTCGTAGAGGGTCGGATTCAGGGCGTAAAGGTCGATCTAGCCCTTGGCGATCTTGGAACATGCAAGACAGCTATGAATCGCTATATTGAGCTCGCAGACGTTTACAGGACGAATTGCAAAGAGATAGCTGTAACATACAAAGGATTTGAGAGATCATCAACGTATGCCGGATGCAATAAAGACGGATCCTATATGGCGTTGAATACCGTCTATTTTGCGAGTAATCCCGGAGCATCTGAAAATTCCCGCGGCTCAAGAAGAGTGATAAACTACATCAAGCTCAGAATCGCATTGCATGAGCGTCCTCTAATCAGAGACGGAGAAGAAGTAGCATCAATAATAACGCATGAGTTCGGACATACGCTGAAGGATCCAGAATTTTCTGCAGCGGTGGACGATCTCTGGCATGAATACATTGCCAAGTTTCCAAAAGGCACGATATCTCCGGAGGATCCAGACTTTATTTCGGGCTACGCCTCAGAAAACAAGGGAGAGTTTATCTCAGAGGCACTTGTTTCTGCATTGCATACAGATGCCCCGTCGCCTGTAGCAAAAGCCATTCTTGAGAAAATTGATCAGTATTTTAGGAGGGACTCTAAGTGACACAGACAATAGGTTCAATATGTGATTTTTGCAAGCACTGGACAGGATATAAAGACGGCAAGCCTACGTGTGAAGCATTTCCAGATGAGATTCCGGAAGAAGTACACGAAAACGATCACATATTCCCTGTAAAAGGAGACGGCGGCATGCTCTTTGAACCTTCAGAGAACTTCAAGGACCTGCTGGACCTCATTCAATGGAGAATTAATGACCGCAAGGCAGACCTTGTAGGCATGCGCCTGGAAGAAGAAGAGAAGATAGAGAAGGGGCTTTTTGGCAGTGATTTACAGAAATCGATACAACCTCTGGAAGAGTGGGCTGATGAAGCTATAGTAAAGGATGTAATCAAAGCAGACGTCCCGCTGTTCATCCGTGCTTTAATGGCGGTGCAACACTGGATATTTGCATCCCTTTCCCCGGAAAAGAGCGAAGGCATATACACGAGCATGGTTAACCGCATGCTGCAGGACAAGTGGTCCATCAGCGACTTAGTCAAAGTGATTCAGGAAACGGAGCCCTCAATCGACGACGTACAGGCAAGAGCGATCGCAAGATCCGAAAGTGCCCTGATAGTCAACAAGTCTCGTGAAATGAGCTTTGCCGGTAATCCCCCGGACATCTATGGTTACAGCTGGGGAGGGCCTAATGACCACCGCACGACGGAGATCTGCACGAACATTAAGGCCCGGATCCCAAAAAAAGGCGTGGACACAATTGACGAACTGCGGCAGATCGTAAAGGAAGAAGCGCAGAAGTACTACGATGCGAAGGGGTACAAAACAACCGTAAGGGAGTGGTTGCCACATCCTAACTGCAGACACTATATCCGCTCGATCTGGAGGGGATAAGATGCCCGCAAAAGTAGAGTTGAAAGGACTGGAGAAAGACCTGGAGAAACTCCTGAAGTCATACACAGTCACAGTAGAGGCCCCGTACGCGTCCTATATTGAATACGGCACGGATCCTCATCCTGTCTCGAAAGAGGGTATCAAAAAGCTTACTAATTGGGCGCATAATAAACTGAGCATATCATATGATGAAGCAGAATCTGTAGCGTATGCGATCGCTAACAAAATCCGAACACAGGGCACGGATCCGCAGCCTTTCTTCCGTCCGGCAATAGATGCGGTCGAAGCAAAGATCGCTGCAGGAGAGTTTGATCGAGCGCCTGACCCGATCAAAGCGATTGCTGACGCTCTCGCGGATGAGATGTCCGAGAATATCCAGCGGAACGACACATCAAACACGGGGCATCTCGCTAGATCGATACTTGTATCCGAAGACTCAGGAACCCCCAAAACATCAGATATCGAATAATTGTTCTTTGTTTTCGTATCGGGGCAAAGAAAAGCCCCGGGTGTTTTTCTAACTTAGTTTAATATTTCTACGATTTACGCAAAATTTCGATTAAATATTAGATCAATTAGAATCATAATTTTATTAGAAAACTATTAAATCTATTAATGACAATCTTGACTTGCCTACGGGCAGCATTTCGGGTGAACCATGCACTTCTCTATTTTACTCATGGACCACAGAAGCCACACTTGGCATGACATATAACAGCGTTAGTGATCTACCTCCGCAGGTCCGCTTAGCCTTGTCTGAAGAAGATCAGGCTAAGTGGCTCTCTGTATACAATGAGACAGAGTCAGCAGAGAAGGCCTGGGACTCCATCAGCGATGTTCGCAGAATAGAATTTTTCGCATCGGCTGAAGTTATCGACAGACAAAACGACAAGGTCAAAGCCGCTGCGGTTCTGGAGGCGATGCCTGAGTACATTGCAGCAGGCGGTCCCCTATTCGATTCTCATACAAGCATGACGATAGGTACCGTCTACAGTTACGAAGCTGCAGAATCAAAAAACGGTTATACCGCAGTCAAATGCAAAGCTGCAGTCTATAGGGGCGAAGATATCTATGATACTGCCTGGTCAGAAATAATATCTGGCCGCAAACCGGCAGTCTCTATTGGTTTCCACATAGAATCTAAAGAGCGGGTATGCTCAAGCACAGAATGCCACGATGAAATAAACAGGCTGTATCTGTATGATATTTCAACATGCCCGAGTCCAGCTAATCCCGAATCGTGGATAACTTCGGCTAATTTTAGAGCTAAATTTTTCCCGGAGGGGTCTGGGAACAAGGAGAAAGAAAACATGACAGAAGAAGAAGCATCAGCTCAGGCTCCGCCTGAGGAAGAAGTAAGCGAGAAAGAAGATGGTAAAGAAGACATCATCGCGCAGCTTGTTCAAAAGATCGAGGCATTGGAAGCTAGACTCGATGCCAAAGAAAATGCCGAAAAGCCTGCAGAACCGGAAAACGTGACTGCAGAGGCTCCGGAGGAACCAGATACTGCTTGTAAATGCAAGAGCAAAAGCAGCAACGTTGACGCACTCCTGGAAGCAAAAAAAGCAGCTGAAAAAACAAAAGAGAAATCAATGGACTTCGGAAGGACGCCTCTTCCAGGAATGGCAGAAGGAACAGACACTACAGCTGAACTGCCAAAAGGCCATCTCATGAAAACTGCTGATATTGAAAAAATGCTGAGGGGGCATTAAATGGCCGAATTAATGGAAAAAAGACAGTATCTCACAATGCAGGATATGCTCAACGCATACTATCCGCATACTTCAGGCATCAGGACCAAGGCGGGAATAACTACAGCTACGCCCAATTACCGCAATACCATATATGGTACAACTGTTTTCAATGCGTTAGTATACGCAGACGAGCTGCTGACAGGAATTCTTCCTAAGAACCCATGGGATCACTCTGGATTTAGAATCCGTACCCGCCGTACAAAGCAGTCTCCGGGAATTGCTGAAGGAGCACCGCTGCCGGATCCAGATATTCCTGAGATCGTGCAGGTTAAAATCCGCGGAAAAGAAATGGTCAAGACTGCAAAAATAACCCGTCTTGCATATGATACAGAAGCCAGCGACGACAACGTCAGATGGGCGGAAGCTTCAGACGATGCCAGGCAGGCTTATCTGGATGATATCAACAGTGCAATGCTTGCTGATGCAGAAGCAGGTCTTGCAGGAAACAATCCTGAATCAATAGACCGTATCATTGCATCCCATGAAGAGCTTACTACACACGGCATCACAGCCAACTATCTAGACATATACGGCATCGACAGAGATGCCGCTGCCAGCTGGGCCGATTCATACGTCGACTGTGCTGCAGATGCAAGAGCTCTGGATCTGGACATGCTCGGACATGCGGTCACCAAATGTAAACCGCACTGGGCTAACAAGTCGAAAGACGGAAAAGTCTGGGTTACTGGGTATGACACGGTCGAGAGGATCGAACAGCTGCTCGAACTGAAGCATCATTACGTTAATTCCATTGAGGTCAAAATCTCTCTTGGAGGTTTAAGCGTTGAAGGAGTTAACGCAGGCATCGAAGTCTCTACTTACAAGAAAATACCGATTGTGGGAGTGGGATCAGTAGCGCAGCCTGAGGGAGAGCTCGCAAGGATCTACCTCATGGATACAGACCGCATAGGCTTCTCTGTGATCTCTCCGACCGAATACATAGAGAGCAATGACCCGATTGTCTTGAAGGAGTACTCACGCCTTGGAGCATATTACACAAGCGGAGAGATCATCGCTACCGGCTTCGGCGGACATGGAAAGATCCGCGACATTGCGGTGGAGGACGCTGCTCCTACAGCATGAGGTGATCAAATGAGCTGCTACTGTACACCTCAGGACGTAGCATCACTGCTGCGTCTCATTGATCCCAATACGCAGCAGCGGCTCGTTTTTTCAGATGCTACTGACCCGACAGCAGCGGAAGTTGAGTCTGCCATTGCTTCTGCTGCTGAATCACTCAATCACCGAACAGGGACGGCTTGGCAGATTGAACAAATCGAAAAAGAGTACCATCACGCTCTGCCAAGCTTCGTCCCGCAACCGCACATTTCTGTTTGTCTGAACTTCCTTCCATTGAACATATTATCATCAGAAGAAGGAGACAAACTCGAAATCTGGAACGGCCGCGCATGGACAGATCTTCTCACAGACGGCGACGAAGGCAGAGACGCAGATTACTGGATTGATTATCAATCTGGAATTATATACCTGAGAAGGAAACCGGCAGTTGCTGATAACTCTGTACGGGTGACGTATAGATCAGGTCACAGCGAGGTACCAGCTGACATTAAGGACGCCTGTGCTAAACTTGTGGCCATCTGGTACATCGAGAGTGATTTTTTCAGGGTCGGCCTGCCCTACGGAGAGAACCTTTCTGATCCAATGTCAAGAGTTGAAAGATGGAAGGAAGAAGTGGACAGAGTAGTAGCTGATCACCGGATCATGACAGTATGCAATCATTTCTAAGGAGGAAATAAATGACAGTAAATGAAATAACGGCAGAGATCAACGGGCAGACCTACACGCTCACTGCAACAAGCAATGAGAATGAGTACACCGCTCAGCTCGTGAGGCCGGAGAAGTCCTCTGGGCAGTACAACAACGGAGAGGGTCCTGGAGTGCCTGCAGTATGCAGAGGCAAGGGATACTATCCGGTTACTTTGCATGCAACAGATGACTCCGGAAACGTCACTACTGCAGATGATACAGATGCGGAAGTCGGTGCAAATCTCAGAGTGACAGTAACAGAAACTGTGGCGCCGGTCGTCACTCTCATATCTCCTACCCAGGGTGCGAGAACCAAGAACAACAAACCGGCGATCACTTTCAAGGCAACTGATGCCGGTTCAGGAATAAATACCGCATCCGGGAGAATCAGCATTGACGGAGGAGCCGAAGCAGTTGTCGCAATGACAGGCTCCGGAAGCGAATATAACGGAACCTATACACCAGCCAATGCTCTGATAGACGGAACTCATTCCATATCGATATATGTTTATGATTATGACAAAAATAAGTCTGCAGTTGTTACCTGCAGCTTTATCGTAGATACTATCCCGCCGTCTCTGGCTGTGCCCTATCCTGAAAATAATGCCAGGATCAATACTTTAGAATCAGAAGTACGCGTACAGACCGATGATGCAACATCAAGTCCTGTGACAGTTGAGGTATTCGTCAACGGCACATCGCAGGGAAATGTAACTCTCAACAACGACGGTACAGGAACTCATCCTGTTACTTACATTGAAGGTGAAAACAGTCTGCGTGTAGTCGCTACAGATGCAGCTGGACAAGTCACAGAAGTGACACGTACAGTATACGTAGATCTCAATGCACCAGTCATTCAATCAGTCAGCATCGTGCCCAATCCTGCGGACGGAGGAGCCACACTCATCATCACAGCGGTGGTGACGGACTAATGGCAGTAGCGACAGTCTGGGTTTCGATACACGGAAAAAAAGTGGCCATGTCTTATGATCCGGCCACCGGTGTAGCCCAGGCTGTCACAGATGCTCCGCTGCTATCATCAGGATACAGACACGCAGGACAAGGTCCTGGAGTAGCGGAGATTGCGAAAGAAACCGGAGGGTACTATCCGATTACGATATCAGCTGTCGATGAGGCAGGCAACAAGGTCTGCGTCCATCACGATGATGCCGCTCTCGGACCTTCCCTCCGATTGTATGTAAGGGAAACAGACGCTCCCGGCGCGCTCATATCCATTCCGGAGGGCGTGATCAGAAGCAAGAATGTTACAGTCTCTATCCTAGTATCAGATGACGGCAGCGGAATTGACGTCGACACGCTGCGGATCTCTCTGAATGATAATCCCCTGACTGCAGATCTCACAACAGCAGACGAAATAAATTATGCATCTGAACTAAAATTAGATCTCACAGACGGAGAGTATACGCTGCGCTTAGAGATCTCTGACTATGACGGCAACACGTCGACGGAGATCTCTGAGTTCGAAGTTGATGCATTCCACTCTGTGCAGTATCTCTCCAATGATGCAGCATATGCAGAAGAGACAATAGCACACGGCGAGAGCGCGCCGCCCCTTACCCCTGCAGTTCCAGGATATGTTTTCAAAGGCTGGTATCTCAACGGAGTGCTGTATGACTTCAGCCTGCCGGTTCTTGAAGATCTGATACTCGTCGCAAGATGGCAGATCAGCGACAACTGCAGACTTATTGCAGATCTGCTGATGGAAGAATGGCAGCAGTATATCGTGAAGCTGCCGAACATCTATTACGACGGATCTGTGCATACTGTAGATGCACGGTACACTCTGCTGGAGATCAGGCAGCTTAACGACCTTGTAACTCCGGCCGGCATAGGCTACATCACACAGGACCGGGCAGTGCATATCACGATCACGCTGCGCGGATCTTTTAGAGACTTGGTAACAGCACAGGCGCAGGAAGCGCTCAGATGCCTGCAGGCACGCAGACGCAATCCTGGAGGAGGATACAGCGTGCTAATACCGGAAGGCATCAAAGACGTGCAGATTGAGCACATGTCTACAAGATTTACGCTAGACTGTACGCTGCACGCCTACGCAGAGATTATAGATTAATGGAGGAATAAAATGATAGAATCAATAATTAACAATTGGGAATTAATCCTAGCAGCTATCGGATTTGTATTTGCAGGATTCAAATGGTTCAAGGAACACCAGAGCAACATCCAAGGGGACACCCTCTTAAGGCTGCTGAAAAGAGCTGGTGAAAGCTTAGCAACTCTTACTCCTGACGACTACAAATCCAATAGTGAAAGGGCACTCGCAGCTATTGAAGCAGTGAAAGATATCTGGAACGACCCTAAGGCAGGAGATGCCGTCATGGCCGTTGCTGCAGCTTCTGCAGAGGCAGAGATTGCTAAAATATCAGACGCAGCTGCTAAGAAAGAGAGCGGAGACTGAGACAGATGGAGGACGTTGGAGATCTCAGCTTTGCAGATCTAACCTCCCTGACAGAAAGAGAGATTTTAATTTTGAATGTGCACGAAACACATGAACTCAAGAACAGGGTTGGAAAGGTCGAAGAAGGGATTGAGCAGCTGAAAGCATCTCCGATGTGTAATGATCACGAGATCAGGATAACCAAGCTTGAGACCACGCAGAAAGTTGCGATAGGAATTCTTGGTGCCATGATCCCAGTGATCATATGGATATTGGATAAGGTGATTTAATGCCTGGTACAGTACTAACTGGAGCAGATACTCTGGTTTTATTTGGATTTGAAACAAATTATAGAGTTGAAGCAGAGACTAATCTGCCATTCGGCAAAGCAGTCAGCATATCATCAGCTGATAAAAACAACAATCTTGAAGCGCTGTATGGAGATGGAAAGCGCGCAGCTGAGGATACCGACGTCAAAAAATATGAAATGTCATTCACAGCAGAATGGAAGCTGGCATCTGCTGCGATTTTTCCTGCCATATTCGGCCCTAAAAATGCAGACGGGAGCTATGATGTAGAATTAGGTCCACAGCCTATTACAGTGGGTGTAGCTACAAAAGTGGGATCTAAAAACATGCTGCAGATCTACACAGGCTGCGTATGCTCAGAAGCCAAATGTACAATAAATACAGACGGGTCCATGGGCATCTCAGCTACTTTTCAAGCATCAAAAATGGATCTCAGAGAAGGCACGCTGCCGAAGGTCTATGATGCAAAATCAATATACACATTTGCAGAGTGTAACTGGCACGTAAACGGAACCAGGCAGAGCAATGTATCTAATGTGGAATTATCAATTAACCACGGAGTAGCTCTCAACTATGAGATAGGAACAAGATTTGCTGCAGGCTACAAATGCGGCAGCTTAGAAGTGTCTGCAAGTTTAACACACCAGTATGACGGCGAAGACTATCTCAAAAGTACGTTTGGCGGTGATACTCCGCAGGAATCTGGTCCAGCTGTACTCCCGTGCAAACTCGTTCTCAACAGCTTCCACGACAATCCTGACATAACCTTTGAGCTGAAGAATGCACGCATCAATACTTACGGATCTCCTTGGAAAGCCGGGGACGTTGTAGAAGAGTCTCTCAATATTATCGGTGAAGATCTGACAGTAACCATTACGGAGGGAGCCTGATGGTTTATACTGTAAACATACCCTCAGATCTGGAGGAATTGACAGGAATCTCCGGGTCATTCCAGATTATACGCATTGGTGCAGCTGCATTAGGCAGATATTCTGAGGAATGCGTCAAACGCGGCTATACAAATCTGCAGGGTGAACAGATACCCGCTTACGGACTCTCTGCAAGCTGTCTATATCTGCAGGCATGCGTAACATCTGTGCCTCAGCAGCTGGGTGCTGACATAAAGGAAGCATTAGAACGTATGCCGCTGGAGATCTTCGAATGGCTATCTGTGGAGGCATCTAAAGTCAACGCCCCTTTAGCTCGTCAGACTTCGAACGGATCCATGACGCCTACCTCGGAAGACGTGCCTGTCCGGATCTGAATTACAGCATATTCCGGGCAGAAATGATGGACCGCGGCATGACACCTGACGAGATTGACAGCATACCCAATGCAGACGTGACGCTCTGGTGGATGACCTGGGCAGACAGAATAGAGCTGCAGAAATCAATCCTGGCAGCTGCAATAGTCAGAGCATTCACAGGTGGTAAGCAATGAGCAATCTTAAGGTAAACATCGTACCAGTTGTAGACACTAATGCTCTCAACGATACCGTAGATAAGATTAACAAAAGAGTAAAGGGTGCAGCTCCAAAAGTAGGCGTGCAGCACACAGCACCAGATGTGCCAAAGGTTGCAGCCCCTAAGGCTCCTGGAGTTGCACCCCCTTCTGCTCCCAAAGCTACGCCACCGGCAGCCTCTGCAGACTCCAAAGGTCCTGGAAAAAGTTCCAGCCTCAAGGGTATGGCAGTCGGAGGTGCAGTAGCGGGAGCTGCAGCTGCAGGTGTTATGGCAATATTTGACATTCTGCAGAAGATCTTCAGCATGCTTGTGCAGAGCTCAGGCGCTCTGCAGGGTGTTATGAAGGTAATTGGCAACAACATTAAACTGTTCATGAGGCCGATCGGCGATATGTTGGCATCCTGGCTCAGGCCGATTGGCAACATCATGAAAGTGGCCAACCGTGCAGGAAGGGATGCGGCAAAATCATCGGGCGCCAAACGAGGATCTGTGGAATACACCTCGGCATACATGGGCGGTTTCTTCGGCTCTATGTTCTCGCAGATCGGTGAAGCCATATCCTCGTGGCTTTCCGGATTAGATATCGTCAAAACTCTAACGAATTTTGCAGGATGGTTAACATCTCTTCCGGGAAAGGCTTCAGAGTTTCTCGGCAACATCTGGTCAAGTATCACTGCTGGACTAAGTAATATCTGGAGTAAAATAGTTGAAATAGCCTCCAGAATCTGGAATACAATATGTACCTATGCAACTGAGATCTGGAACGCTATTAAAGAAGTTGCAAGCAAGGTGTGGAACGCAATAAAGGATACTGCAGTTAAGATCTGGAATGGAATAAAAGAAACTGCATCTAAGATATGGAATAGTATCAGAGATGCAGCTGTTAATGTATGGAATGGAATAAAAGAAACTGCATCAAATGTGTGGAATACAATATCTGGAGTTGCTTCCGGAGTCTGGAATTCAATATCTAATGTTGCCACTAATGTTTGGAATTCCATATCTGGTGTTGCTTCCAGAGTCTGGAACACAATCTCTGGAGTTGCGACCAGCATCTGGGGAGGAATAAAATCAGTTGTGGACAGCGTCAAAAAGGTTTTTGAGAGTGTTTACAACGCAGCCATGCGTGTAGTTGATGTGTTCAAGAAGATCTTCGGAGCAGTCGGTGACTTCGCAGGCGGAGTCAAGAAATCAATAAGTAACGCTGTAGACTCAGTCGCCGGTTTCTTTGGTTTTGCCGAAGGCGGATATATCCCTTCCACTCCCGGAGGCATGCCGATCATCGTCTCAGAAGGCGGAGAGGGCGAATTCATCGTCCCTGAGTCAAAGCTTCCATCTTTCATCATGGGACATCTACCGGATGTTCTCGGCACCATAAATGGCAGCAATGTCCGTGCAATTGCTTCTGCTGCAGGTGTTTCCACTTCAAACAGCCAGACTACTTACAATCTGGGAGGCATCAATATTTCTTCAAATGGCGGAATAAATTCTAAACTGGACATCGAACGCATATTCCGGGAACTGATTAAAGAAGTCAACAAGAAGGGGAGGAGATGATCGATACAACTACAAAGTGGGCAATAGGGCCAGTCACTGCCTATAACGACAGTGACGATACTGTAGCCCTTAGCGAGTGGATCATATTTTCAGATTATGGGTCTGTATCTGTAGACGCGCCGATCAGCACAGAATCATCTCTAGATGAAACTGGAGGGCAGTATGGGCCGAATGATGCATATATCGGAGACTATGACGGCGTACTGCGCAAAATAGAGATGTCTGGAACGATTTCAGCGAACGACGGAGAAGCGTACGCACTGGCCACCAGATTTGTATCAATGATGGAATCTCTGCAGTCTGGAGAGCAGTACGACCATGGCCCGTTTTGGTTGGTTCAGGCAAACGTCAATGCATGGCCGTGTGACTGGAGATACAGCGGAGGAAAATGGGTGGCAGGCGTTGTTCCTGTGGACCTCCCTCCATCCTGGAACTATCCTAGAGTGGGTTTGTGTGTTCCGGTAATGATTAGTAAGTTCTCTCATCAAGCAGAAAAAGGCAGTCGCAGCGTTTCGTGGTCTGCAAGTCTCACGGTGGGGCAGGCATGACCGCTACAATCTCTAAAATTGAGCTCATACAGGGCGAAGAATCCATTCTGCTTCTCGGGACATACATGGACGGGGATCTCGTTGTAAAGCGGTCCTGCGTGACGTCTATGACGTTTGAGACGGCAATCAACAAAGCATCTGCGACATTAGTGCTGCAGCTCAAAGCGACGAGAGCTAAACGATACAACACTCTTACGATGACAATAGGGGACGCTGCAGCTAATCAGAGAGTCCTCGTCTATATCTCAGATGGAGAGTCTGAACATCTTGCATATGATCTCGTAGTTTCAGGTTATGAGGAGAGCAGATCTACTGCAACCCTCACAGCGATACACAACGGCATCAATATAGCACAGACACGAACAGAGTATATCGTTACAACGAAAGCAGACGGCACTGCAGATCTGATGTCTGATATCCTCATTCCATTGATCCAGTCATCGCTGGACAACGGCAAGCAGCTGACCGTTGCGAATGGATCTTCTTATCATGCGACTGTAAGAGATACTCATGGACTGAAAGATGCGATAATATATCAGGCGCACGGGCAGCTGGTAGGGGAACTTATATATCATCTGCTCATCGCAACTGGAGGCAGCAATGACAACAATGCAGCTGCAGCGTATCCTGTTATAATGTATGCAGATGCATCTGATCCGGACAGAGTTGTTCTAGCAGACTTCTCCTGCGGATCCGGATCCGCAAGAACGGCACCGATTGAACTATCAGTTGCAAACGGAACAATCGTCAGCAGTGTAGACCTCACAAAATCAAGCAAAGAGTCTGCAATCAACAGGGCGTATTTTTACAGGACGGTAGGGGCAGTATATGATGCAAACGGGAATCTAATATCTCCGGGAGTCACATACAAGCTGTATGAGTGCATCTATGAAGACACAACAAAAGAATACGGCACAAGATCGACTATAGTCTCGTACCCGGAATGGATTGATAACGGTGACGGCGGTACCGAGATACTCTATCAGATTGGCATGGGGATATGCAGGTTTAACTGCCGCCCGCAGGACACAATAAAATTAACCTGCGATGCTAAATTAATTCTTGATCAGATAAAAGAACCCATCAATCAGGTGTATCATGTCATAGATAATTCCAAATCTAAAGATTATGGAGAAATGGTATGCATCGGTTATACGCTGTCATATCCGCGCATGCAGATCACGATGACGCTTGCACCTAACAATCCGTACATTCCCTCTGAGATGGCAGAGACGCTGTCTCTCACAGAGCAGAGACTAAGCGCGCTGGAAGCAAAGACCGTTAACCTTACGTGCGAACTTGTGTCTCAGATCGGAACCGCTGCCTGGTCTAAGGTCACTGTAGACTGTGACAAATGGATGGATGTCCGGACAATACAGGGGCTTAAGCACGTTGTACTGTTTGGAGACGTCCAGCTCGGCAATAAACTTCCAAAAGACGGCATAATTGCTCCCGATCCTGCAAATCCTGCAGACTGGGTAGACTATGTATCTACAGTTGACGGGGTGGATGTTTCAGATCATGACCACAGCGGTCTGAGTGGAATGGGAAATCAGATTAAATTTAAAGATCTAAACATATCAGAAGATCTTGACCTGCAGCATCATTCCATGATCAACGTAACGGATCTGACGGTTTCCGGAACAGGAAACTTTGGATCTCTGAATATAAACGGGCAGGCAGTGGCTACACAGCAGTACATCAGCAACCTCGGCCACATCAGGATGGCAGATCTCAATTATGTATCAGTCAATGTGGAACCGGCGTCTAGCAGCAGGTACCGCCTCGGGGCATCAAACTACCGCTGGAGTGCACTGTATGTTGATGACGTTGTATGTTACACAAGCGCAGGATATGCAAACGGTAAAAGCTGGGCTAATACTGGAAACAACGGCTGGGTCACAAAAGCGGCAGTACAAGATTATGTCATAGATACAATATCGGATGTTGGATCAGATAAGATCGTTGTAGACAGAACAGGATCAGGTACGATTAGCAATGATACAAGGTACTATGACGGATGCATCAGAATAGGAAAAGGCGACGGAACGAAAGTTGCTCAGATCTGTTACGGCCGGTCAGATGTAGACAGCGGCATCAATCAGAAGACTATGTACTACTCATCATCATTCACCTATCCTCCGATTGTTATAGCGTTGAATGAAAGACCTGGAAACTCAAAAGAGATGGGGGAATTCCGTTCTTCTTATGAATTTACTACATCTTATTTTAAGATGTACACAGACAGCTCTAGGATTGCATATATCGCGGTGGGATACTGATGTATTTTGGAGTAGATTCAACAACGAAAGAGATAGTTTGGAGAGATGAACTAATCAACATGTCACAGTATGTGATTGTTTCAGAAGAAGAAATAAAAGAGGTTGTGAGGCAGGCAAACACTGAGCAGAAAGGTATTGTAATTGGAGAAGATGGTTATCCCATACTGGCAGACCGTGCGGCTGATGCTGCAGCCGATGCAGCTGTGCAGATCTGCAGATATGAGAATCTGCTGAAAGAAAGTGATTACAAGATAATCAAAGCGTACGAACATTACCTCGTAACAGGGGAGCAGCTGCAGGAGTATGACATGGTGCAGCTGCATAAAGATAGAAATTTTTACAGATCGGAAATTAATAAGTACAGAATTATTGCAGGAGTGGAAAGAATTGAGTGAAGAAGTATCAGATGTGGATGGAACAATCAAACAGATATGCAATGCAATTGAATCAGCCGCAGGGATCTCATCGATCCCAGCAGAAAAAACTTCCGAGGTCACAAGACACATAACAATACTGATATCGGATGACGGCCGGATAAAATTTGATATATCAGGAGTAGACCAGGAAGCAGTTCCTATATGGCTCAAGAGAGCTGCGATTTCTGCAGAAAATATGCTGCTTGGGAGGGATTGATACGGCATACCCTACGCTGCATTTTGATTATGTATCTGTGGATCCGCAGGCAGGCAGCACCGATGAAGACTACACACTCACAGTCCGCCTGGGAGGCAATGTTCTGAAAGTATCGGCTCTGCATGAAACTAGTTTGATACAAAATGCAAATATAATATTGATTCCTGAAGGAGAAATTATTTTCAGAGTACTGGGTGCAGACAAAAGTCTGCTGCCGAATTCAAAGATCACACTGGAGGCTGAGTAATGACCAAGTATAACTATGAGGAAGGGAAAACATACACATCGGACACAGAGCCGACAGAGATCGTGCTGATACCTGCAGGCGGTTACAGGTACCGCATAGTTGCAGAGGGATACGACACAGTGGAAGGGCGCGTAGATGCGATACAGGGCACAAAAGAGCTCAATGTGCAGATGACTCTTACTGTATACAATCTCTCAGTGCAGACAGTCACAGGAGGATCCATCAAAGCCTCATCGGCAACAGCAACAATGGGACAGACAATCACGCTGACACCTACAGCTGCAGCAGGATATCATTTTAAAAATTGGAGTGTAACAAAAGCAGGAGGTGCAGCTGTCACAGTTACAAATAACCAGTTTGTAATGCCTGCTTCGGACGTCACAATCTCAGCTGTCTTTGAGCTTACAGTGTTCAATATATCTGTTGTTTCAGGTCTGACTGGAGGATTTATAAAGGCCTCAGCTGCAACGGCCGTAATGGGCACGCAGATTACTCTTACAGCTGCGCCCAGCACGGGATATGAATTGGTATCCTGGAGTGTGAACGGTCCTTCTGGAGCGGTGACTGTTTCCAACAACAAATTCACGATGCCGGCAGGAGCAGTAACAGTAAGTGCAACATTTAGGCTGATTAGTTACTCAATAACAATTAATCAGGTAGAGGGAGGAACAATATCTGCCTCAGCTGCAGCTGCGACGATGGGACAGGTAGTTACACTGTCTGTTTCATTGAAGCAATACTACGAACTTGCATCATGGGTCGTGACAACTGCAGCCGGAGCATCCGTAACTGTCACAAATAATAAATTCACAATGCCTGCTGGAAACGTTACTGTATCGGCTACATACAACAAACTTCGGCAGCTTGTTGGATTTGAACTAAACAGAAACACAATGTCAAGCAATCCAGAGACTTGTCTCACATACGTTGAAGATGCAGTTGGATTAACCCCAATGTCTGCAGCAAGCGAAGGAGGATGGGCTGACAGGTGGCCGTTTAATCAGATCAGGCCTGTTGTGCTTAACTCGAACGGATCTGTGCATAAGTATCTCGACAAAACAAATCTAAGTAAATATGAAGACGGATCTTCAGCTGCAGCGGATCTCGCATCTGATGCATATGATGCATACACAGAGTTTCCCAAGATTTATTACAAAGTAGTAGTAAATGGCAACGTCTCAACGATGTATCTCTGCAATGTTCCTGAGACGGGATACAAAGTGCATCCTGCGTTCGTAGTTGATGGAGCGGAGAAAGATAAGATCTACATCGGCAGATATCTGGCATATCTTACAAACAATAAGCTGTACAGCAGATCTAAGGTGATAGCAACTGCCAGTACAACAAGACCGACATTCCGTGCAGCTGCACAGGCAAGAGGTGCTGGCTTCAACCTGATTTCATATTATGATTGGTATCTTGTTGCAACACTGTACACTTTAGCATTTAAAAATCTGCACGGTCAGAATGCATTAGGTGCTGGAAGGACGAATGCATCAAATTACATTGCAAACGGTGAGACTGATAGTCAAAAATGGACATATGGGACAACAAGTGTAACTGCAATGATTTCCCTGTTTGGATTAGAGAACTGGTGGGGAGAGAAGTTGCAGTTCATTGATAACTTTATCAGCGTAGATCGTGTAGCCAAGGCTGGACAGCTCTCTAAACCAAATGACACGGGCAGCGGATACGACACTGTGAGATCTTACGGATCGAACATATATGGTGCAATTACGACCGTTGCCGGGGGAGATCTTGACTTCTTCCTGTGCACGGCAAAAGGCAGCAACTATGATGTTGGTCTCTGCGATCATCAAGACCTGGGAAATTCCGGTACCGCCCTCGCCTATGTTGGCGGTGCTCGCGGCAATGAGTCGTATGCTGGGCCTTTCTATTGCGTTGCGACTTATGCTGTTAGCTATTCGAATTCCTATATCGGGTCCCGTCTGGCTTACAAACCCTGACGCGTAGCGGCAGGCTTCAGGGCGAGGGAAGAACCGCGCAGCGGGAATTCCCGAGCCTAATTGCTTTTTTAGATCTTACTGAAAATCATCAAGCGTTCTTACAATCGGGGCAGTCACTTTCTTCTGCAGCCTGTAACAGTCACCGTGCTGCAGGATCCCCTTGTATGATGCCAGCATCGACCGGTCAGATTCTGTAAACTCTCCTCCGGATTCCAATCTTTTAACAAGGATCCCTACTTTATCCTGGTAGTTCTTTTTGGTCTGCTTTCTGACAAGTGTGTAGTCCCTGAAGCTGCGGTACCCGACAAAATCAATCCCTCTTATATCAACCGGGAATATCTGCCAGTTCTCTTTGATTGTTAAATGTAGATTGTTTGTCAGATAGTCATTAATCATACAGAACCATTCCCTCAGCTGCTCTTTCGAATCGCTGAGCAGGATCATGTCGTCCATGTATCTCATGTAATACTTTACCTGCAGATCTTCCTTCAGCCAGTGATCATGCTGAGAGAGATAGAAATTGCCAAAATACTGACTGGTATAATTCCCGATGGGAATGCCAGGCTTAGGGTATGAATCAACTATCTCGTCCAGCAGCCACAGCGCATCTTTGTCTTTGATAATCTTCCGGAAGCGGTTCTTCAGCACTGCCTTGTCAATTGATGGAAAGAATTTTTTGATATCTAACTTAAGACAATACTGCGTTCCATCAATGTCTTCTTTCATCCATCTGTGCAGCCTGTTGAGAGCTCTGTGGGTTCCTCTTCCAGGAAGAGCTGCATAAGTCGTGTATATCAGATTATTGAGAAATATGGGCTCGACAACCCGCATCAAAGCCCACTGTGCTATTCTGTCTGGATAGTATGGAAGATCTGCGATCTCACGTGTCTTGCCTCGTTCAGTGATTTCAAAAAAACGATATTGTGAAGTGCGATAGGATCTTGAAAGCAGAAGATCCTGCAGATCTGCAGCGTATCTTTGAATATTCTCGTCTACCTTTCGTACTGCAGGCCGTTTGAGTTTTCCTTTTTTTGCGCATTCATGCGCTGCAAGGATATTGTCAAGAGAGGTGATATCTTTCCACAAATTGCCTTTTCTTTTCGTTGCAATGCACCTTACATGATTGAGTCCGAGTCTTCGCAAAGCTACCAACACGGTAAGATCTTTTAGCTGTTCTGCCAAGCGGCATGGAGGCGCTGTTTATCGTTATGTGTGATTCATGTATGCCAGACGGGACCCGATATTGGTATTCGAATTGCTAACAGCATTATTCGCATTGCAATAGAAAGGTCCAGCATTCGACTCATTGCTGTGATTACCGCCAACATAGGCGAGGGCGCAGCCCGAGCTTCGCCTCCAATCCAATTACGGACAAGAGGGTGTAATACGAAAGGATATAAAAAGGGTGAGACAGGATCTCACAAACCAGCTTTAATCATTTTATCAATCTTGAGAAATTCTTCAGCGACATCTTTTCCAAGATCAGTAATCGAATACATGTAAGCAAGTTTGTTATTCGACATCTCTTCTTCCATTCTCACCAGGCCGATCTCCATTAGCCGCTGCGCTGCTTTAACGGCTGTAGAGTAGTTTGCTACTTCCACAAACGCTCCTGCCTTAGTTTTGCCCTTCTGGTGCAGAAATAAGAGGATACGCTGCATAGGTCCGAAGTCAATCGGCTTTTCACCATCCATGCTTCTCTCTATCATTATTACATTATATTATCTTTACTACTTCTTTTTATTATTGTTACGTAGTAGTAATTGTTATATACTGTTATTGTTATTACGTAAGTGTAACAATACAAAAGTGATTAAAATGCAGACAAAAATAGTAACAATCGAAAGCAAGAAGAAAATGACCGCAGCAGGATACAAAAGTGAAGGATCTCCGAACTGGTGGGTGGGATACTGCACATCAGACCGTGGATCCATTGAGTTTATCAAAATAGGCAAAACACGGGCAGATACTACACTAAAGGCGGAAGTAAAGGTTCCAATCGGATCTGTAAAGGTCATAATCGGAGCAGGTAAAGGAAAAGACAAGATCAGAGAAATTATCAAGCTGAATCCAAGCGAGGCGGAGATCGATCAGACTCTGGAGGATGATTACAACGAGAGAATCAATTCCGAGTATAATAAATACAAAAAACAGGAAAGAAGCTGCATAAAATTCACACCTAAAGCAGCTGCACCAATCCCGGAAGAACCAAGAAAGAAATATGAGCATTTTGCGCTTGGGCAGGACTGTTATCCTTTCAATCCTCGCGGCACGATCTTATCTAGGAATGATAGGGTGTATGAAATAGCATCTGCAAAGTACGAATCATATGATGGCTACTCTTTCGGAGCTAACTGTGAGAGATGGTGGTCCTGTAACGCTGAGGACATCACAGACACAGAGGCAGGACAGAAACATCTCGAAGAGATCCGCAAGAGCAAGGAAGAAAAAGAGCGCAGAAAAGCAGCAAATGCAGCTCTGGACTCACTTGTTGAAAAGATCAAGGCTGAAGATGATCTCAAGAGAGAAGAATGCAGCATGCCGCAGGGAGAGACACTCATAGATACATTTGATATCTATGGATTCGGATTCAAACTCATCCTCCAGGATGGTAAAATCTGGCATGTAATCAACAACGGCAGCGATGGAGCTATCTGGGATATAAACCACATCAAAACCGGTGGAGCTGGAGCTTATGGTTACAGATGCGACGCTGCAGCAGTACAACAGGAGCTAGACGTTTGGATGAGTTTAAAAGAGTAAGGATTAACCTTACTCTAAATCTATTAAATCTATTAAATACGGGAAAATACAATCCCTTTTTTCATGTCACCAATTAAAAAAGAGATTGAATTAGGCGAAGCCCTCTTCATCCAGAAGGTCAAAGCCAATAATCTAATCACATTAGAGAAAGATGCGCGAGAGATCCTCGATGTTGGTATAGGCGACAGGGTAATCTGTTACGAAGGACCGTGGGAAGGATCTATTGTGCTGATGGCCTCAAAAAAGAAAGATAGTCTCAGATAGTTGCATTTAAAAATACTAGTATGGCGATCCTGTACTCATGACTTCTGAGGTTCTTATCATGAATAAAAAAGGGATTGCAATAGCAGCGGATAGTGCAACTACATTAAACGCTCTTGGCCAATCCAAAATATTCAACGACAATAAGATATTCTCTCTTTCAAAATATCAGCCAGTTGGAATTATGATATATGACAACACGTGCATTTCTGGAGTTCCAGCCGAGGTATTGATCAAAGACTATCGCAAACAGTTAGGGAAGAAGTCATTTAAGACGCTGAAGGAATATGGCGATGATTTCATCAAATATCTTGAAAATATAATTAGTGAACCTGGATGCCAGATTTCTGAGACGCTGCAAAATGTAACTACTTTACAGCTTGTTTTAGAAGTGTGCACACATTCCATCGATTTGATTTATGCTCAGATGGATAAGGCAGATAAGAAGATCTCACCAGATGAATTCTATAATTTACTTTCTGTTGCTGGAGAGGATGTTAGAACGACATATAACATCTGTGACAGAGATCGTGATGACTGTGTGAGATCTTTAGAAAAACTCATGACTGAAAACATCAAAGAAGAGCTAAAACTATTATTGAAGGAGAGAAACATTCCATTTAGAATCAAAGAATTTATGCAGTACGTAGCATTGCTCATTTTAGCTGACGAAGTGATCCTCACTTTTAAAACTGGCATAGTTATTATGGGATATGGAGAAGACGAATATCTTCCAGCGTATGTATACTACGAAACAAATGGACATGTTTTTGGAAAATTGAAGTATCGCTTAAGAGAGCATTATCAACTGGATCCAGAGTCTCCGCATATCATCATGCCTTTTGCTCAGAGCGATGTAGTATCTGGATATATGGAAGGCATGTATCCTGACATGCTGAAGATATCTGTTGAACTCTTGAAAAAAGCATTAACTTCTGCATTAAGAAATACCAGCGAATATAGGCATGGATCAAATGAAAAATTAAACAGCATCGTAGAAGATCAGGCATCACAATATCTCGAAATGATGAAGTACCTGGGAAGTGCCAAATATGTCAGCCCTACCCTCTTGGTATTAAGTCAATCACCGGTTCTGGAACTTGCACAGATGGCCGAATCTCTTGTAAAACTTACTTCAATGAAACGCCGAATATCTCTGGATGTAGAAACCGTGGGCGGTCCTGTGGATGTTGCAACAATCACCAAAGGGGATGGTTTGGTGTGGCTTCAAAGGAAACATTATTTTAACCTTGAACTCAATCCTACATATGTTGAGAAATATTATCGGGGGGAGTAACATGGACAAGATAACTGCAAAACTGCCTCAGTCTTCATGGGGACAAAGGAAGCTACTTAAGGAAGCATATGAGGATGAGCACAAGGATGATTATATCTACAAGGTCATTTCCAATGCCTTCCAGAAGCAGTATCCAAAAGATGTTGAAAACTCAAAAGAATAACTTTCCTCTCTTTTTTCTTTATATATTTTGAATTTGATCTAGCTTGTAATGTCACCAGTCAAAGTCTTTATCAGCTGGTCCGGAGAAAGAAGTAAAAAAGCCGCACAAACATTAGGCAGAGCGCTTGATGAAGTACACGAAGACATCCACGTTTGGACGTCTGATAAGGACATTCCTCAGGGGTCTATATGGCCTAAGGAGGTTATGGACAATCTCTATGACTCAGACATCGGAGTGATCTGTCTCACAGAAGAGAATATGTTAAGTCCTTGGATCAATTTTGAAGCAGGTGTATTGTACAGAGGATCTAAATCGAAAAAGATCCACCCAGTTTTTGTCGATCCAAGGCTGCCTAATATAATGCCACCGCTCGGGCTCTTTCAATGCACAGTGCTCAACGTGACATCATTTATCAAGATCCTGGAAGACTGCAGATATGTAATGGGAGACGGCTGCAGCTATGAGGAGAAGCAAAGAATCGATCAAGAAGTGATTGAGAATACAGACAGGTGCTGGAATGCAATATCTGGAGAGATAGAGGCCATCAAAAATACTGCTGCAGCACCGCCGCGCATATCCGTTTCAGCTCCTGTAAATTCTGTTACAATGGGTTCTTCAATGAGTCGGAAGCTTGAGCAGGTTATTAGAAATATAGAGATTGGTAGGTTCTCATTTGAAAGAGGTGTAGATGTAATCCGGAAAGGATCTACAGGAACTCCTGAAGAAAAAGAGGCTGCTGTAGAGATCTTAAGGAAGAGAACTGGAAATTAAGAAAATCCTTCTATCCAGTTCTTTATTTTATTTTAGAAATGTTATAATTATTTAATTACATATGTATAGTTATAAGATAAGATATATGTATAGAATAAGTTATTTTTATTTACTAATGTAAATTTTACTGTGCAAGATTTACATGTTATATTCTATTCTAAAATTGCAAACTAGCAAAAGTCTATAATCATGTAATTAAATAATTATTCAATTTAACTTTATAAATTAGGTTAGGCAACATTATATAGATTAGATTTGAAATATCCAATATGAAGTCTGAAGTCGCATTCAGATTTCACTCGGGCCTTCGGGCCCACTCTTTTTCTTTTTTCTTTTTTCTTTTACTACATAAAAAAGATGAGCAGGTCAGACCTGCTCGCATAGATTACTCAAAGAGTCTGTTGAACTCCACATCCTTCCAGGTCATGTAATAGTTGATTACCTCAACCTTGGATCCTGGACCTAAAAGCCGTCTGATCTTTTCTGCTACGTCTTCTGCAGTATAGACTGTTACAGTCTTGACATAAATGCGTATTTCGACGATCATGTCCTCCCGACCGTATAGTCTGGCGATGATTTTGATCTGCGGATGTAGCGCAAGTAGTATACTACTAGGGAGAGAGAGTGAGAGAGTGAGAGAGAGCTGCAGAAAAACAAGACGGAAGTTATTCTGAAAATAAGTGGTAGTACTACTAAGGAGAGAGTGAGAGAGTGTGTGAGAAGAACTAAAACTGCAGAAGATTCCGGGAAACAGCAACACAACAAACAAACACATCAACAGCATACTCACAAGGGCACTACATCGGTTGATGTGATTAACGCGGAGGGTTTTTTGATATTTAAAGGAGTGTGTATACACTTAAAGGGAGGGGGAGGGGGAGAGAGGGTGGAAAGTATGATTAACCTATATGATTGAAAGAATGTCTAACTTTAAAGAAAAATAATCTTCTATTATATTATACATTATAAAGAGAAAAAGAAGAGAAAAAGAAAATGAAAAAAGAAACTTAAAAACACACATCAGGTTTCCATGTTTTCTTATAATCACCCTCCCCCCCTCCCCCCTATTAAGTGTATACACATTGGATAACACTCAAAATCAAAATATATCCAAAATACCTATTGGCTTCGAAATGTGTTATGCTATTCACATTTCGCACCTGGGGTTTATGCCCCTTGGGCCTCAGAAATCTGGGGCCCTAAACGATTACTAAATCTTTTTAAGAATGTTTATTTCTTCAGATACATCTATGTTACTTATCTTTTTAAGAACAACTTTCCCATTACCCAATGCATACACACCAATCCAATCACCAATATCTGCATCTAATTGAGACATTACTGAACGATGAAGGACTGTATATCTCGCAGGCGTCACATATTGATGTGTAATCACTTCTCCTTCTGAGAATTTAGGTCTTTTCTTCATCCAATTCCCCCTCATATTTTTCGAATATAACAGTTCCACAAGTTCCTTTTCTTACAACTATCCAACTATCTGGAATGATTTTCATATACTCACGCATAACATCTTTAATCCCAATTCGGCTATATTTCTGAATTTGTAAACATGTAATTGGTTCCCCAATAGCATACTCAGGCTCTTCTAGTGTATTTACCATCTTTATCAATGGATAATGCCATTAAATGTATATCTGCTTGTTTAGATTATGTATGTTTTTTAGCATACTTATGCCATATTTTATATAGCGATAGGTGTATACACATTTAGCCCAAAAACAGGGCGAGGTGCGAAAATGAACAATAGCATAGATAGCATAGTCGAAAGACTGAACACAAAGGAGTACGACATCTCAGGATCGGAGAAATACTCTCGATTTCAGATATGCGTACCACCACACATTGCAAAATACTGGAACAAATACAAAATTGAAAATCCAAGAGGATTATCTCAAGCAGTAGTTAGAGAATCATTCTCGTTTTTTCAGAGAATCTATGGGGAGGAAATACCTGCAGACTGGAAAAGGGAGCCTGCTGATATGAAGAAAAGATTCGGTCAGCAGATCTTGGAAAATGTGCTGCCTGTCATGTATACTGAAACACTAGATGGGATTCAGTGCTTTACTTTTGATTATTTTGCACAGCTGATGAGTCGTGATCCGCTCTATGTTTTAGAAGTCCCTGTAAGTCGTACTTATTGGAACTATCTGATAAATCTTGGGTATTTTGTGAGGACACCAAACAATCCAAACGTTATCTCGCTGTCAGACGAGGTTGTGAAAGCTCAGGGAAAACTGGAGGGACTTTAAATGAGCGACTGTAAGTTTGTTTTTCGTCTCGTTAATCATGAAGAGATGAATGAGTATGACATATCCCTATCTGAGTCGGATATTGATGCATACAAAAAATCAGTCGCTTTATACGACAATGTTCACAAGTTTTGGGTGCTCTTATATCATGTAGACACAGATCTGTACGATCAGATAAACCCCAATGATGTCTGCTGGGAGGACGTGCATGTCTATGATGCAGAGGGAAACGATATCCTCGAAGTACTGCAGGAAGCTGAGAGAAGCAGAGAGTTCCCCAGAACAGTAAAAGGGGCATTAGATGAACTGCACAGCTACACAGAAGAATCTCTTCGCGTCGTTGCATCTCTGCATGATCTTGTCACGTTATGTCCCGATTGCACACTAAAACATCAGATCGCGGAGCTTGCGTATGACCTGGGAAGATCTCACGGGCGCGTACTCGCGCTCATAAAAAGCATGCAGCCTAAAGAGGAGGCTTCAGAATGACATCCAAACCAGTGAGTTTGGAAGACTTGATTGACCGCAGGGTGGATCTCTCTACGATCATGACGAGATTGAAAGACCTATACGAGATGCTTAACACTTCTGCTTCAATTCTCTATCTGATCTCCTCAGCATATGAGGAGGCATCCGAGACTAAAAAATGCGATGAGCTATTCAAACAGGCTCACAAAGCAGACCGTGAGCTGAGGCGTGCGATCTGGGAGCTGGATAAGGCGCTGTATGATGAACGAGGGGAAGCCTCTAAAGAGCTTGCAAGGAGGCTGGAGAAATGATCTCTGCAAAAGAGAGACTGATGGAAATGTCCAGTTCACTTCTGGAAATGAAAAACGATCTTGAAAAACTTCCTGGATCAGACTGGACTTTTGCTGCAGAGATCCTCTCTAGATTCATCTGCAACGATTTATTTGTTACTCAACAGAAATTAAACGGCCTCATAAACATGATGAAGGAGGGATCCAAATGATCTCAGAGCCCGAAAGCTTTCTGAAAATGGTAGCGGAAGACATGGAACTTATTCTTTCCTGGGAGGAATATGAATGAGTGAGCTCTATTACATCATGCGGCTTGTGATGTATCACAAGCATCACGCAGATCTTGTCAATATGTACGCAGCAAGCACAATACAAGACTGTTGCGAAAACACTGTGGCCGAAGCGATATCTCATATCGATCATGCAGAAAAATATGCTATTGATTATGAAAAAATCATACTATCTGATTTAGTTCCAGAGCAGGAATTAAAAAAGACCAATCAAGAGATAGTATGCAGCTTGTCTCCATTCGAGTTTTTCATATTTAGCAAATTGCTCAGAAACCGCATCGTAGAATGTGGGGAGAAAGCAAAACAGATTGCAGAAGCTGAAATGAAAAAATCTGAAAAAGAAGACAAGGGATCTGGAGTACACGTATTTGTGATTGGAGCAAAAAAGGATGAGGACGGTGAGCAGCAATGATCGTCCGCGTCAGAAGCAAAAGCGAAATGGGCTACAAGATCTGGGAGCAATACAAGCACCCTAACTGGGAGCTTTACTGTTACACATCTAAAAGCAATACGCCGATCAAAATTAACATCGGAGAGATCCCTGGCCATCTTAAAGTCGATCTGTCTGTAGATGTCCCTGAAGACACGACCAGTCTTGTTCTGAAAACAGGGATTGTTGAAGGTACGAAGATCAGACAGAAGATCCTTGTGAGGCGGTTTAAATGATTACTGTTCTGAACTTAATTGAGATGAGCAAAATCATCGAGGGATGGCAGGAAGATCTCAACAGCTGCTCAATAAGTGCGTATTACAGATCAACAATCAGATCCAAACTCAAAGAAGCAAAGTCTGCAATCGATGACTACATCACGTCTGTGGAGGGTTTTCTGTGATCGATAAGGAATCAATTAAGGATCTCATTGCAGCAGGCTGCAGCGTGACAGTCACAACATCAGATGAGTACGATGCACCTCTTCAAAGCGTAGAAGTTGGGCCGGCTAACTGCAGATACAAGCTGTATTTCCGGACATTTGAAGAACTAAATGATAAGATTGCAGCTGCAGCTAATTCCACCGCCTACGCGGAAGAGCTGGGTCTTGTAAAGGGGGGAAGCAAATGAAGGATTATATTAGCGTCCCTGCAAACTCAAGTGCTGATTACATTGCAGATGACCTTGCAAAGCCCTCTGCAGATGGGAGATATCTCGCTGACAATCATATCTGCACACTCTGCAAATGTAAGTGTACACTTGGAGATTGCAGGAGCTGCAACTTTCCACTATTTCATGCCTTAGTCATGCTGAGGGGGCGCTGATTATGAGCTTTATTCGATCAATCAATCGAATCCTAAATCAGATATCATTCCTTGTTTCAAAATATATCATATTTGTGTACAATGGAAAGATACGAGTATACAAGCAGGAGCCGCTTGACGGTGAGCTTGTGTCCAATCATGCAGACACGATCAACGAGTACGCTCAGTCCGTTGTCTCCGATTCCGATGCAGCTGCAGCTTTAGCCAAATTTCTGGGGTTGGATAAAATGTCAAAGCCGGATAAGATCAAAACAATACTGGCTTTTGTTCATTCTATGCCTTATACGCGTGATGACAGGTACCCTTCCGGAGACGATGTCAAAACGCTGTATGGCAGCCTCAGAACCTGCAAGATGGACTGCGAGGACTCCGCAGTGTGCATAGTAACAATGCTCATCCGCTGCGGGATGAGTGCTCATCTAGTGTTCGTTGAAAGGCCGAAAGGATCTGACAAAACCAATCACTGTGTAGCGTGTATCTCTGAAGATGATCTGGACGCTCCAAAGGGGTGCTATATAACTAAGATGGGAAAGAGGTATTATCTCATCGAAGGGACGGCTGAACGCAAGATTGGAGACATTGGTAAGAAGTATGCGGGCTGGAGAACGTACCTGATCGACTGTTCGGGGGTGGCCTGAATGGTGATGATTGGGTTCACCGTCCCTAATGCCAAAGAGAACATCAGATCTGGCAAGAAGACAACAACGATCAGGCCCAAACTGTCTGATAAAACAAAGGAGCAGCTGCAGAGATGCGGCCTCCACTTATATGAGCATCCCAGGCAGCCAAATATGAAGCTGATCGGCCGTGCTGAACTCAAGAGCTTAAGAGACGTAAGATTTGCTTACATGTCAGCTGATGATCTTGCAGCGCTTTACAAGTCAGACGGCTTCGATTCATTAAGCCAGATGTTCGAGTATTTTGAGAAGAAATACGGCCCCAACTACATGACAGAATATTTTACTGTCATCGAATGGAAAGATTTTGTTTCAGGAGAGGATTAATACGTATCTAAAATTAAAGCAAGAGACTATTCAACTATTGATTGATGCTCTAGAATGTTATCTGGCCTGTCTTAAACGCTCTAAATTCTACAATAACTCAGAGATCGTCAAGGTCTCTAATTTACTTACAAATATGAAAAAACTGAGATATGAAAATAAAATGAGGAGTGGATGTTAAGATGGTGGATGAAGAATCAACAAAATTTTTAAAATTATATGATAAGCTGTGTTTAGTCGAGGAAATATTCCTGGATGAAGCACTTGTTCAAATGAAAAGTGTTTTGACAGATTGTCTAGATGAGTTAGACATACGTGAAGAATTTGACAAGATCTCAAAACCCATTGTAAAATATAAAGAAAATCTTGAACAAGTAAAAGGTAAATTGCTCATACAAGATAGGAAGGCAATTGTACCGCCTGCAGGTGTACAATCTCTAGATTTTTTCAATGATGAAACAAATGAAGTGAGTTCTGATGATGAAGACCGCAGCGAAGAAAATAAAAGCAATCTCTTCGAAGCCGTTGCTAAAAAAGTAGAAGATCTGGGAGACGTTGGAGGACTGAAAGTCACGGACGTATCAGTAGTGGAAGGACGTCCAACGATCTCACTCACTACCACAGACGACACTCCTAAAAAACGGGGCAGGAAGAAAAAGGTAAAAACGGAAGATCTCCCGGAAGGGATCTACCCGACCGCAGCGGACATGGCAAAGAGGGAGAAAGATTATGCATAAACCGCCAAAACGAAAATTCGAATGCAGGTTTTGTCGACAATGTTACGGCTCAAACGTGAATCTGCAAGCGCACATAAGAGCGGTTCATGATGTTAACGGCCTAGACTCATTTGGAGAAGACTGCAGCAAGGAGGCAGATGATGGACATGATGAGTGAGCTGCTTGCATACTGCATTGTGTGCTTGAGTCTCATCACCATGTCATTCTGCCTTCTTCTCTTTTGCCGTAGGGCGAGGAAGGAATGACTAAAGCACGGTCTAGATCTCCTCGTGAACGAGCACACATGGAGGGAGGTGTCGGATTCAAATCCGGAACTTCTCTCCTAAAATCAGGAGTGTGCGATCTGTGCGGAGAGGTTTACGAGGTGGACAACCTGTGCCCGTCTTGTCTCAATCTGCGGATCCGGAGAATCGCTTACTCTGTGATCGTAAAAATGCTCCTCGACGGGACACTCTATAAGATCTTGACAAAAGGGGAAGAGGCGATCCCCATCTTTGAGGACTATTTTGATTTAAGAGATCTCCACAACGAGGACGAAGAGGAGTGATTTTTTATGCGACGTGCAGATACCGCAGGCGGCGGTACAAATGCCACCAACCGCAAGAGCAGCAATGCTTCTGCACGTCTCAATACCAAATCTAAATCGGGCAAAAAGAAAACAGGCAGACCTAGGGGGAAGCGTTCTACGGGGCGTTATCCATTCTTAGCTGCCGTTAATGAATTCCTAGGGTTAATGGCTCACGGAGCTATAGCAGAGTCGACTTACAAAGATCTAGCAAGAAAGTTAAAACTCATTGCAAAAGACGTTCAGTACCTTCACGATCTCGAAAGGATCTCAACGGCCAATCCTTCCAAAATGACTGCCGAAGATATCCTCCAGATCGTTGGATGCTGGAGGGACGGAGAAACAAGAGAAGGAGATCTAACCGAGATCTATATCCGCCGACTGTTAGACAAATTAGAGAAGATCCTGGTATATTGTGACAATAACGCAGTTACAAAATTCAAACTCAAATACCCCTCTCTTTTTCCATCCACATCCACAACCATGCTGCCAAGCCTTAACTCACATGACGTTGAGACAATCCTTGCAGCTGCAGCTACTGTAGATATCGATGATTGGCAAAGAATGATTGCATACGGGCTGGTCATCACATCAATCTGCGCAAGCTGCAGATCTCTTGAGTTAAGAGCTCTTAAAGTCTACGATGTCCACCTCGATCAGCAAATTATTCACATTCAGCAGGTCAAAGGACTCGGCGATTACGGGATGCCTCGGGACACAACAATAATCCCAGACGGCATTCCTTTCCTGCACCGCTTTCTGCATGCGCGGGAGCGATGGCTGCAGAGGATACACGTTGAATCAGATCTGATGTTTCCGGTAACGGGAGATCCAAATTCGGATCACAACGGCGAGGAAATGTCCGAAAACCGCTTAACAATTTACAAGAATATAGTTGTCCAGGAACTAGGAATTCAATTAAATGTACAAAAATGTAGAAGAACGTATGCCCAGATCTCACTTGACCGAGGCGTGCCCGACGCTTATGTTGCAGCCAACATGGGGCATACGGAAGAGACGTTGCACAAGCACTACGCGAAGCACTCGCAGGAACAGGTGACCACAGTCACAAAAGCAAAGCTCCGACAAGCCGCTGCCAATGTGGCGCCCGAAGTGATCATCAGTTCCGGCAATTCCCCTTTGATTGAAAAACCAAAATGGGATCCTGGATATGCGTAATGGTGGGTCTGCCCGAATTCGAATCGGGGTCTCGAACTCCCAAAGCTCGAAGGATGGACCAAGCTACCCCACAGACCCTGTGTTGAGACCGAAGATAACGAACTTATCAATAAACTTTGCGTTACTTTGCGATAATTTCTCTAACAGCGCGGCCTATTGCTTCGGCGCTTCCCAACTTAGGTTGCCAGCCCAAATTTGATATTTTATCTATCGAAAGAAGCATTCTTTTAACGTCTCCGTTCCAGCCTCCGCCCTTTACTCCTCCGCTCCACACATACTTTACGTCACATAGTCCCATTTCTTTGACTGTAATATCTGCAATATCTAATACTGAAATTGAGTCTTTGGAGCCTATGTTGTATATTCCTACCAAATCGCTATTTTTCTGAGCGCTGGCAATCATGGCATCGACGCAGTCGCTTACATGTATGTATGATTTCCAGGTTCCAGGAGGAGTCCCCAGAATCTCAAGTTTAGCAGGGTCTTCATTTAATTTTCTTATAAAATCATGAAGAACATTATGCGTTGAGCGAGTACCCACCACATTAGCAAATCTCCAGATCACGCCGTTGATATCAAATGTATTGCAGTATGAATCGATCAAAGCCTCGCAGGACAGTTTAGAGGCTCCATACAGCGATATGGGAATAAGAGGTCCGTAATCCTCTTTGGTCGGAACTATTGTTGTTTCGCCGTATATTGCAGATGTAGACGGAAATAAAATACAGCCTACTTTGCAGTTCTTCATGGCTTCCAGAATCCTATATGTCACCATAATATTCTGATCAAAATGCACCGAAGTATTTTCAGCTCCGATCCTGACATCGGGATTGGCAGCCATGTGGCATACAATATCTACATCCTGGAACAACTGATTGAGATTCATTGTTCTCAAGTCACCTTCCACAAATGTAAACTTCTCATTCCCTTCTACGCGCGACATGAATTCTTTTCTGCCGGCAGAAAAATTATCAATGCCTATGACTTCGTTACCCAGATCAATCAGTTTTTCAACCAGATGACTGGCGATGAAGCCGGAGCATCCCGTTACAACTATCCTCCTGTCTGTGAGTTTCACAATAATCTATTGTGTGTTCAAGCAATAGATAAAATATTCACTCAGATGATTGAAAAATCTCTTCAAACTGTTTGGCAAATGACCTTATGGAATTCCCGCGGTGTGAAATCTTATTCTTTTCTTCCAGAGGCAGCTCTGCAAAAGTCATATCGTACCCGTCAGGAATAAAAACCGGATCAAAGCCGAAGCCGCCGTTTCCTTTCTGTGTAAAAGCAATACTTCCCTGGCATTCACCGTGTGCTATGATTGTATGAGATCCGATGTGTGCTCCGATGCAGGATTTGAATCTGGCAGTTCTGTCCGGCACATTTTCCATAAGCTTCAGAAGGCCTTCGTTGCCGATCGTTCTCAGTACATAGGAAGAATACACGCCTGGAAAACCATCTAGGCCGTCGACAAACAATCCGGAATCATCCAGTATAAAATTATTTAGGCCTTTTATTAGCAGCTGGTTTATACAGGAAACAACAACCTCTTCCAAAGTGTCCGCCTGTATCTCGTAGCAGTCTTCGTCATTGTGAATGATCTCAATGCCAGGAAGAACAGCACGGAACTCATTCAGTTTTCCGATGTTTGAAGTAACCACCTGAAGCTTCATGTGTATCGTCCTCTGCCTTCGATTTCTTTCATTTTCTTCAGCACATCTCTGCTGTTTTTGAAATTAAGGCTGTATTCTTCTATAATTACATCAAACAAATCCAACTTTTCAGAATGTGCAGATTGGAATGCTTCCTTAAGCAGATGGAGATCGACCCCCATCTCTTCTATTTTTGCGTTTCTTGACCCAAGTGAAAAATCAATCAGGTAAACGACTCCGCTGTAGACGATCATATTGGATGTGGTAAGGTCTCCGTGTACAATCTCCCCGGCATGAAGCGCAGCGATTATTTTTCCGATTTGGCGACAGATATTATCTGAAGTTTCTTTATCGGCAGTTTCCAGCACATCTTTTACACGCTCACCTTTGATTTCTTCCATTACCAGCTTGGCTTCGGTTTCATCAATTTCATATATGATCGGTGTAGGAACTCCGAGAATCCGGGCATCCCTGATCAGCCGGGCTTCATTTCTTGTGCGTGATGCCCTCAAAGAGATGTCAAGTGCAGGATGCCTGTAGGCTTTAGGAACTCTATTCTTTATGATTACGTCTCTTTCCATCCAGAGATCTCTGCTGATCTCTGCTTCTGCGCCGCGCCTTATTATTTCCACACAGAGGTTAATGCGATGTTGATAATTAATTTGCTGTTTACTGCATCGAAAATTTATCATATCTGAGGGTGTTTCTGACAATCATGGATAGGCTGCCTCTTGGATGTGCATCTATTGACGAAATGCTGGACGGCGGAATTGAGTCTGGCAGCATGACACTGCTGTACGGGGAGGCAGGCAGCGGCAAAACAACACTCTGTTTGATCCTAGCCAAGGAAGTTATCAAGCAGGGAAAAAAAGTAATCTTCATCGACAGCGAGGGAATATCAATCGACAGGCTGATGCAGATCGCTGGAGAAGACTTCGACACTGTGATGCAGAACCTCTTGGTTTTTGATGTGGTAAACTTCGACAGCCAGGAACGCTCTGTAGACAAAGCAATCAAAATGGTTCAGAGCGACATCGGCGTGGGCATGATCATCATTGATTCCATTACTTCTTTATACAGACCGACCGGCAAAGAAGATGAACGCTCTGAAAGAAAGTCTCTGGTCGGCCAGTCTCAAAAATTATCGTCAATCGCCAGAGAGAAGCAGATTCCCGTTTTAGTCACTTCTCAAGTATATACTGACGTAGAAACTGGCATGTTCGAATCGCTCGGCGGAAACGCTTTAATGCATAACTCCAAGTCGATATTGAGGTTTGACAGGGCCGGTGTGGGTCTGCGCCGTGTTGTGCTTATTAAACACAGGAGCATTCCCGAAGGCCTCACGGCCCAGTTTCGTTTGACTTCAGACGGAATAGCTTAAACGCTTCTTCCCACTGCAAAATCTACCAGTCCAATCAGAAATTCTTTTTCAGGTCCGTCATTGATGCATGAGAGAGCTTCTTTAGCTTTCTTGGCACATTTTGCAGACTCTTCCTTTGCATATTCAATGCTGTCCTGAATTGCTTCGATTGCAGCTTTTATCTGTTCTTCAGTGGCGTTGGCATTTCCCAGAGCAGCAAGCAAAGTTTCCTTTCTGGGGTCGTCTGCTTTCATGGTGTGCAGTGCATGGAGGGCAATGATTGTTCTCTTTCCGTTTCTGATATCGTTTCCGACTGGTTTTCCCAGGCTCTTCTCGTCTCCGGTGAGAGCTAAAACATCATCCCATATCTGGAATCCGATACCGAGCATGTGGGCATATTCCCTCATCTTCTCTATCTGTTCCTGGCTTCCCTGCCCGATGATTGCTCCGCCTTCGGCAGCGCATTCAAAGAGGACGGCAGTCTTTTTCCAGACCATTTTCAGATAGTCTTCCTCCTTGAGCTGCTCGGCAGGAATATTCTCGAAATCCATGTCATCCTGCTGGCCTTCTGCGACCAGGTAGATTGACCTTGCAGCTAATTTCATGAGGGTTGGACACTTCGAAGGATCAACGTTGGTTTCGGCGATTACCTCGAATGCGCGTGCAAAAAGGGCATCTCCGGCGATTATCGCTGTGGGAACATCAAACAAGGCATGTACTGCTGGAATTCCCCTTCTGACCAAGTCATTGTCCATAACGTCATCATGAACCAATGTGAAATTGTGGATCAGTTCTATGCCGCATCCGAATGGTATGGCTTTGTCTCCGGCCTTTCCGACGGCTTCAGCAACAACCTGGGCTAGAATCGGACGCATGCGCTTTCCTCCGGCGGAGGGATAATGGCGCATCGCTTCCCCAAGCTTTTTGTTGTCTACATCTTTCAAATATGATTCTATGTGCTTATTAATTATTTTAGCTCTGGTAGCTATTTCGTTCGAAACGTCCATTTTTATTCCTCCAGGTATGATGCCCATTCCCTGACGGCACCTGTCAGTAAGAATCTTTTCTCTGAAAGTTCTTTTATATTTTTAGATCCAGTTAAAAACATTGCAGTCTTGAATTCTCTAATCATCAGGCGGAGGCATGCTTCTGCTGCTTCCGGTGATTCCACTGCGTACTTCAAAACTGCACGGGCTAAACCTGCGCATCTGGCACCCATTGCTATGCTGGTTGCCGCATGCAGTCCGTTCATTATCCCGCCGCTTGCGATGATCGGAATGCCTACGTTGGCAGAAAGAACAGACAGCGGAGCTGGAATTCCCCAGTCTCCGAAGACTCTTCCTACCTCTGCGCTTTCTTTGTCTTTCATATTCTCCGATCGGAATGATTCCACTTTGGAAAAGCTGGTTCCGCTTACTCCCGAAATGTCCAGTGCTCTGATGCCGATGCCCTTAAGCCTTAGGGCTGTGCTGTGTGATATTCCCGCACCGGTTTCTTTTACAATAATCGGCAGATTTCTTGACAGTGAGCGTATGGCTTCATAGCATCCTACGGAGCAGACATCTCCTTCTGGCTGAGCCATTTCTTGCAGGAAGTTGAGATGGACTGCAAGCACGTCGGCATCAATCATCTCGATTGCTTTCTGTGCATCTTCTTCCGTGAGGGCTCTTTTATCTTTCTGTTTTATTAGCTGAGGAGCTCCGATGTTGCCTATCTTGAGCGGCACATCATACTCCTTGATGACGCTGTAGCTGCTGTCATCCCCCCCTTCCAATGCTGCCCTCTGGCTTCCCACTCCCAGACCTATTCCGAGATTCGTGCAGGCAATGGCAAGATTTCTATTGACATCTTCTGCTTTAGGGAACCCGCCTGTTATGGCGGTAACGATGATTGGGCAAGAGAGCCTGCATCCTAGGACTGTGGTGGAACAGTCAATTTCATCGAAATCCACTTCCGGCAACGCCTCATGCACCAGTTTTACCTCGTCCCAGTAATTCTTTGACGCGGCTATATCGCGCTCCAGGGAAATCCGTATGTGATCGTCTTTTCTGCTTTCAATTCCTTTCATTGCAACCCTCCACTCTGGATCCGATTACATCCTCGTCGCACAAGGCGGATTTCAGGCGCCCAGGGACCAAGCCGTTGATAACCACTGCTCTGCTGTATTCAGCAATGTTCATCATGTGTTCTATTTTTTTGAAAATGCTCCCTGTCACATCAGCACAGTGCTGCGTTCTCGGAAGATCATCAAGGACTTTTTGATTTATTACTTTGATCAATTCTGCATTTTTATTTGAATACGGGTCTGAAGTATAAACTCCGTCGACGTCTGTGCAGAAGATGGTGATCTCCGGTTTGAAGTGCTCGGCAATTCTGGTCATCAGCTGGTCGCCGGAACAGATGCCGAATTTTCTTTCTGAATCTAGGCATACATCTCCAAATGTGACCGGCATTATGCCTATGTCCAAATAATCCTCAAAAACTCTGCAGTCCAGTTCATTCAGTTTTCCTGACTGCAGCTTCGCTATGGCACTTGGCGGAAGCGATACGCACGGCATACCCGCGCTGTTGAAGCATTTAATGACTTCTGAATCTAGAGTTCTGACGTCTTCCATGATCTGCGAAGCTGCCGGAACCTGTGAATCTCTCAGAAATCCTTTCTGAATCTCATTTTCAGCGGCGATTATGTGACCATAGGAACCGGCGCCGTGCACAAGGACAACATCTTTACCTGAAGCTTTAATCTCCTTGGCAAGCCTTTCAAGCACGTCAGTCCGAAGCGTTTTATATTTTGTTTTGTCGGTTATTACGCTACCGCCTAGCTTTATTAGCATCATCTGAAACAAAATCACGCATGACGTTCACGATATTAAATGTTCAGGATGGCTTAGCCTCTAAAAATAATGTGTAAAAAAAGTGGCTGACAGCGTCTCATGGTTCCCGCGGGCTCGCGCACCGCAGTACAACATGAAACGCAGGCGGGCTTAACTTCCGGGTTCAGATGGGACCGGGTGTATCCCCGCCGCTCTGGCCGTCATACCAAAATAGACGATGACGACTTTGTATTTATACCTTTCTGATTAGAATGCCCATATCGCCAGTGCAATTACTGCTCCGCAGGCCATTGAAAGTACATTAGTTCCAAGCTTTCCGACTATGCCCCGCCTTTCCAGCGTAGCTCCGATAAGGCTGTCGATCATGCAGCCGATGATTCCGATCACACCGAGGATTATAAATGTGGTTCCCCACAGCTCTGAGAGGATGAGGGAGCAGCCCATATATGCGGCGACGATGCCTCCTGCTATGCAGGCAATGGTTCCTTCAAGAGAAATCCCTCCGTCTATGCCGGCTTTGACCTTCTTGCCGGTGGTGATCATATATACCTTAGGGGACAGGCTTCCCACTTCGCTTGCTACGGTGTCTGCGGCTGCCACGGAAATTGAGGCAATGTAAGCTACTGCCATTAGGGTGTAGTATTCTTCTCCGAGAACAAAGGCGCCGATAGCTGCCAGCAAAGGCACTAAGCTGTTGGCGATGACATTTTTGTATGTTCTCTCTCCTTTCTTTCCTTCCTGAACTCCGAGCTCCTGTTTCAAGCCCATCCTGAATTTAGTGACTATGAAGCCCAGCAGTGCAAATAATATGAGTAAAACTAACCAGCTGGGGGCGCCTAAGACGCCTATAGCCAGTCCCACAAAAAATGAGGCTATTGATCCACTTTTGGTTAGAAGTCCAAAATAAAACGAGAGTGCTGAAAGCACAATACATAATACCAGGACCACAAGTAGGCTTGTTAGTGTGATCACGCTACCGAATCTACTCTATGATATAAAGCTAGGCCGTGATAGTTTCTATTCCTTGGAAGCGTAAAAGTTATGTCTATTCCTGAAGAGAGTAGACATCTTGGGCTATTTCTTCCGCCGTTTCTTTTGAGGTTGTGCCGCTTACCAGAATCCTGCCGTTTTTGTAAATGGAGACTGCGATCTTGTCCTTTGAGGCAGTGACCATAACTCCCTGATTATCAGCTGAAAATCCCTTTTCAATCAGACATCCAGCCGTTTTATCCATCTCGATTGCAATTCTCTCGATCGGAATTATAGAAAGTGCATCCTGTTGGCAGAGCTGGACAACTTTGTACTTAATCATGGCTGATTTCCTTTCTGACTTTCTCGTGAAAATCCTCTAGGGAACTATCGTTGATTATGGTCAGATCTGCAGATTTTATCAAGTCTGCCAGACCCCAGCCTATCTCACGCAGATCCCTTTCATTAAACTCTTCAAATGTTTTAGGAGCATCAGATCTGCCGCGCTTCTGCAGCCTTTCGAATCTCGTCTCAGCAGGAGCTTCAACTGCTACCAGTATCGAGTCGTTTCCGAACTTTTCTTTGAATAGTTTCATTTCAGCAAGGCTGCGGCAGCCGTCAATGACTGAATTGCTTTCAATGCGCTGCAGGCAGCGCTTGGCCCAGACATCTGCACCGTATTTCTGCCGCTCGTCAGAGGCAAAGCCTCCGACTCCGCGATCATCCATTTCTATTCCCTGCTTGGCGGCCTCTTCGCGTACGACATCTCCCATTCTGATCAGAGAGTAGCCGATGCCGACTGCCGTCTGGGCAAACTCTTCTTTGCCAGCTCCCGGCATTCCAGTTACAACGTAAACTTTCGAGCCCATCAGATTAAGCGCTCCGTGAAGTCTCCCTGGATGCGGTCGCAATATAGGCATCTCAATACGACCGGAGACTTGGATTCAACGATGAATTCTGTATCTACAGGCTCCCTCTGAACATTTGTGATGCAGTTGGGATTGTCGCATTTTACAATGCCCTTTACGACTTCCGGCATTTTCACCTTGTACTTTTCAGCCACATTGAAATCTCTTATGATATTGATGGTGGCATTCGGTGCCAGCAATGATATCTTGTCAACTTCTCTGGGATCAAGTTCGCGGTCTTCCACCTTGACGACGTCTTTCCATCCGCCGTCTTTGGAAGGGACATGCATCAGAACAGATATGGTGGATCTGACTTCTCCCACGCCCATGATGTGCAGCACTTTCAGTGCCTGTCCGCACTCGATGTGATCGATAACTGTACCATTACGGATCGGAGTCACTCTGAAGTCTCTCATATTTGCCCTCCTATGATCAGTGAAAGAATAGCCATCCTGATAGGAACGGCATTAAAAGTCTGCTTGAAATATTTGGCATTCTCAGTGTAATCAACTTCCGGCGCGATTTCGTCAACTCTCGGTAGCGGGTGCATGATCGTCAGACTCTTCTTGGCCTCTCTCAGCACGGCGTTGTCCACTTTGTAGCTGCCAGCAACTTTCTCATACTCGCTTTGATCCGGAAATCTTTCTTTCTGTATTCTTGTGACATAAAGGACATCTGCATCAGCGATGGCATTTTCCAGGCTGCTTTCCAGATTGATTGAGATCCCTGCCTTTTCCAGAAGCTTGACGCTTTCCTGAGGTATCTGCAGGATGTCCGGCGCTACGAACGTTAAGTTAGCTCCGAAAAGGGCTAAAGCTTCGACGAGAGAATGCACAGTGCGGCCGTACTTCAAATCGCCGACAAGCACTACATTCTTGTCTTTCATGCTTCCCTGCTCTCTTCTCATTGTAAAAAGATCCACCAATGTCTGAGTCGGATGCTGGCCGGGGCCGTCTCCGCAGTTGATGACTGGTTTTTCAGAGAATTTAGCGGCAAGTCTTGCAGCTCCTTCTTTGGGATGTCTCAGCACTATCGCATCAGCATAGCATTCCACTGTACGAATTGTGTCGGCGAGAGTTTCTCCCTTGGCTACGGATGAGTTCTGCTGGTCGGTTATCCCGATGTTGCTTCCTCCGAGCCTGATCATGGCGCTCTCAAATGAGAGCCTAGTCCTCGTGGAAGGTTCAAAGAAGAGATTTGCTAGAATTCTCCCTTCTAATGCCTTGGTGGTCTTTTCCCCTTTGGCATATGGAATCATCTTGTTAGCCAGATTCAGTATTTCCTCTATCTGATCTTTCGTGAGGTCAGAAATAGAAATTATGTCCATACCTTTGAAGCTCATGCTGGTCATCTGAGAATATTCTCCCTCCCTATTAAGCTCTCGCATATATTCTCCCTGTGGCATTGTTTTAAGTTTAGAATCCTATAATCTCGGCATGATCGAGGTCACTGACCGTAGTGGTTTAGCGCGTGCAGGAAAATGGATGACGGAACAGACAGTCATTAAATTTCCAAATATTGTATATTCAGATACTGCCAGCTTTCCCGCCCCTCCGGCTGCTGATCTCAAAGAATTGTGGAACGAAGGCCTGATGATTTTCAACAACGGTCTTCAGCTTTCCAGATTCAGCGGCGATATCCACACACCCTTTGACAGGAAGTCTCAGAACGAACCTGTTTTGGATGAAGATGTTGCCATCCTTGATAACTCCTTTGAACTGAAAAGGGATGCCAGGGCCTTTGTTGATTCCATTGCGGCATTAAGGTCCAAAATCGGCTACAACAAGCTCATTTTCGCCCCTGGTCTGATGGAGCCTGCTAATCTTGCTCTTTTAGCATACTGCGGGATAGACCTCTTTGATAATTCCAGGGTGCTTTATGAAACGGCAAAAGACTTCACTACTCTGCCCTCTGGAACTTACAAAGCTTCAGACTTAGGAATATCTCAGGAGTCTCTTCTTGAGCGGAATATGACCGAAGTTTCCAATGAGCTCGCTCTCGTCAGGCATATGATCGGCCTCGGCAGGCTGAGAGAGCTTGTGGAAACAAGAGTCAACGCTTCCGCCTGGGCTGTTGCCGCCCTAAGGCTTTTTGATTTAGAGTACTACTCCTTTCAGGAGCGTTTTACTTCAGTCACCGGACCGAACTTCTGCTGCAACTCCAAATCTTCCCTCATGAGGCCGGATGTCAGAAGATTCAGGGAAAGAGTGATGGAAAGATGGGAGCCGCCGAAACACAAGAAGGTTCTCCTGATGATTCCCTGCTCTGCCAAGAAGCCTTACTACACTTCAAAGAGCCACAGGCTGTTTGAGGAAGTTCTGCTTTCCGTTCCCAACTCTTGTGTCATTCAGGAGCTTATAATTACATCTCCATTGGGAACAGTTCCCAGAGAGTATGAGATGTTCTATCCCGCTTCCCAGTATGATATTCCGGTCACAGGCAACTGGGATCTTGAGGAAGTTGACATGATTCAGAAGCTGGTCAAACACGTCGCCTCATTCGGCTTTGAAAAGATCATCTGCAACCTTGGATCTGAAAGCGAGTTTGTCCAGGAGGTCGTGGATTGCATAGACACTTCTGAAGGCAATTCTGCCACTTCGCCGGAAGCCCTTTCTAAGCTGCGGGAAGTTCTGGTGGAAGAATGTTCAAAGGCGGAGAAAGTGCCGCGGGCCGTGGATCGTATTGAGATGATGCGTTCGATGTGCAGATATCAGTTCGGAAAAGAAGGCGCGGCGATGCTGGACAACGCTTCTGTTGTGGGAAAGTACCCCTACCTCAAAATCATGAGGGACGGCGTCCAGCTCGGAATGCTCACTCCCGAGCGCGGAATGGTATCTTTGACCCTTGAGGGGGCGGAGGTACTTTCACAATTAAATCTCAATGTGATCGAAATTGGTGATTTTGACCTTACTGGCAGCCTCTTTTCTGTGGGAATTGTCTCTGCAGACGAGCGTATCCGCCCCGGAGATGAAGTCGTCATCAGAAGAAACGGTGAATTAGCAGGTGCTGGCGTGTCTCTGATGTCCGGCTCAGAAATGGCTGATAGCAGGCGCGGAGAGGCTGTAAAAGTGCGTCACAAAATTAAGAAAAAATAAGGAGGTACTTTCACCGACCCCTCCCCAAATCGGTTATATACCGAAGCGTGTGATTATGATATGGAGGTTGTGAGGTACGATCTCACAAGCTTGTGTCATCCCGCGGTTTGAGATTGATGCCCGTCTTTCTCAAACGCCTCCATGTTTTTTTATTTTTTAATGATCTAGAAATACTTCTAGATCTATGTATCATGCATGTCGAAGACTATTGAAGTTGGAGAGCTGGTACCTGATTTTGAGCTTCCCGAGGCCAGTACGGCTATGATCCGGCTCAGCGACGTTTACGCTTCACACGTCACGATTCTTGCTTTTTATCAGTCTGACTTCGGCATGATGTGCACCGTTGAATTCATGAAGCTCAGTGAAATGTATCCTCAGCTGAAAGAGCTTGGTGTACAGATTTTAGGAATTTCCACCAACAGTACTTTCACTCATGTAGGATGGAAAACAAGAATTATGATTCCTTTTCCTCTGCTGGCTGATTTTGATGCCGCAGTAACAGATCTCTACGGCGTGCTGGAGGGAGACATCGGCTACCTGGAAGGAAGATCGAAAAGAGCTGTGTTTATTATAAACAAAGAGGGAGTACTTATTTACAAATGGGTAACCGACAACCCTGCTTTGGAACCCGACTACGATGAAATTCTCAGCGTCTGCAAGGATATATCAGGATGAGGGAGTCTTGTCTCTGAGCGCTGCTTCCTTTACATGCATTCTTGAATTGTCTCTTGATTCGATTACTTCAAATGACATTATTTCCAGTGATTTTTTATGAAGCGGAGAGTCCAGCGTCAGCGATTCATACTCTCCCCCTTCTCCTGATACGCTGACTTTGTATTTTTCATTAAGAACCTTCAAATCTTCCAGGGTCTGGGAGTTCAGTTCTCTACCGAGCCATTTTTCATTCAATCCTTCTGCTGCTACGGTAGCTATGACAGCTTTGATTCCGCTTTCAATCATATTTTCCATGAGGATCAGCGGATCCTTTCTCCACAGCGGTGAAAACACTCTCAGGCCGAGGTCTTCGCAGATATGGTTGATCCTGTCCCATTGATAGTCTGAAGCGATAGCTCCCGTGATTATACCGTCAACTTCTAAATTTTCTAAAACAGACTTCAGCGCCGCTAGCTCTTCTTTTTCTTCTCCGCGGCTTTCCACGCTGACATACTTTTTGTTCATTGCTTCTGCCATAGCCGGAATCAGATTAAGATTGGGGGTGTGAAACATCCACGAATATATGTTGTCCGGCACTACACTGACTAAAAATTCTACTCCATGCCCCTGCTGCTCCATCAGATATGCTGCAAAGGTTGAGTCTTTTCCGCCGGAATAGAGAGCTGCTAAATTCACGTTGTGCTATCCTTCCATTGTAATATGATACTTGCGAAGCGGTTGGGGGTTTTGAATAGAGTTATATTTGAGAATTGATGTTCTTGACGTGTGTATTGCCCTCAATGTAACCGGAATTTAGACAATGACCAGCTCGAAACTAAAAATAAAGAGCTCAAGGAAAAATTTGGTCTTGATGCTCTTGAGAAAGGAGTATGTCCGGTCTGCGGTACAAAACTCATCGAAGTCCGGAAAAAGTGATCTTATGCGTTTAGACTCCTTATCTTCTGTCCAGTTCAAGGAAGCAATGACTAAGAAGCCGGTAATTCTTCTGCCTATCGGAGCAACCGAGGCCCACGGAGGACATCTGCCTCTGTGTACAGACTCTGTCCAGCCTGAATATGTTGCTGATAAAGTTGCAGAATTGATCGACGGTCTTGTTGCTCCCTCGATCAGGTATGCGCATCATTCTTCTACAAAAAACATGCCGGGGACAATTTCCATTTCATTTCTTACGACGATGCATCTTGCCATCGACGTCCTTAATTCTCTGATTGACAACGGTGCTGACAAAATTGTAATTATCAGCGGTCATGCCGGTTCCTCACACCTTAATGCTTTAAGGCAGGGCTGCGCAGAAGTCGCTGAAAAGAGGGACGTAAAAATCATGCTGCTGTCCGACTATGATCTGGTGGACGAGTTTCCCATTGATCAGAGAGGGGATGGACACGGTGGAAAGGTTGAGACTTCACGAGTTATGCATATCTGTCCTGACTTGGCAAGAAATGCACCCTGCCGCGGAGATTACGTCAGCTGCGGCTACCTTATTGTGTCTGATCCGGAGAGATGCATGCCAAAAGGCTACGTTGGTGATGCGCAAGACGCTACAAAGGAACTCGGCGAGCAGATTAATGAGTTTGTAGTCAACAGGCTGGTTGAAGAGATCAAGAAATCATTTGGTGGTTTTTATGAGTGAACTGAAGATCAAGGCCGCTAAGAAGGCTGTAGAATATGTGAAAGACGGAATGATTTTGGGTCTCGGAACCGGTTCGACCACAAAATTCGCCGTGGATGAGATCGGAAAGCTTGTGGCAGCCGGATATGATTTGGTCGGTATTCCGACTTCCATTGAAACTGAAAAACAGGCAAAGTCTCTGAACATCCCTCTTACTGAGCTGGAATGTGTAGACAGAATTGATTTAACAATCGACGGTGCCGATGAGGTAGACCCCAACTTTGATTTAATCAAGGGTCTCGGCGGTGCTCTGCTGAGAGAGAAGATCGTTGCTTATTACTCTAAAAAAGAAATAATCATTGTTGATGAGTCTAAAATCGTTAATCAGCTGGGAACCCGCGTCTCGCTGCCTGTGGAAGTTACTAAGTTCAGTCACAAGAAAACAAAGGAATCTATTGAAAAATTAGGCTGCTCTGCCCAGCTCAGAGGGTCTGATTCTCCGTTTGTTACAGACAATGGCAACTTTATCTATGATTGTAAATTCAGCGGAATCTCTGATCCACACGGTTTGGAGCTTAAACTGAACTCCATTCCCGGGGTGGTTGAAAATGGGTTGTTCCTTGACCTCGCATCACACGTGGTCATAGGGACAGAGAGTGAAACAAGGGTTTTAGAGAAGAAAGCTTACTGAGTGTCAGTAGCTTTTTTGAGGGCCTGGATGTTGCTCTCAATATCATCTATTTTTGCCCTTTCTTCCTTCTCGATGACTTCCACTATCTTCTCAAATGGAATGGCCAATCTGTAGGAATGTACGGGTCTTCCCTTGCCTTCTTTTTTAATGTCTTTCTTAACGACCCACTTTTTGTGGCGTAGCTCTTGCATTGCAATAGACACTTCTGGCTGTCTTAGTGCAGTGGATATTTCTATCTCAACTGAGGTTGTTTCTTCCTTTTTGTTGAGGAATACCAGTGTCTTGGCAACATTTTTCGCCATGCCTGTGCGCATGAGAAGCTTTACAAGAGTCTCATCCTTTTTGCTGAAACCTCTTTCGTTCATAAATTATCTAATTCAACTATTTATCCTGCATTATATATCCTTTTCTATTGCATTACACATTTACAAGTGTAAAATATGCTACCATAGGGTATTATGTACGTAAATTTAAGTTGGATATTTTAAAAACATTGGCATGTTGTAAATCGTTTTTCTAACTATTTATTAAAATTGAAATTTAATTATATATCTAGAAGAACAATTTACTTCCTGATCTTTCAAAATTGTCTATATTTTTTCAGAAGCTTATTTTGAAGTCATTTGATATTTTCTCGGCAGATTCTAATGTTTCCCGTGGTATCTGAATTCTGACTATCTCTTTCCTAAGCTGCTAGATAATTATATTGCAGACTTTTTAGAAGCTCACCGCTTCATATTCTTATGACTCTTCAGATCAATCTGATAATATATGTCAAATACATTTTTCTGGACAAGCTCCATCGGGTTATACAGACTGACCATCTTTTCTAGAGGTATTCTCTTCTCAACCGGCGGTCCGAAGGATGAAGATACCTTATTGAAATCTACAATCGTCAAGACTCCCTCATCTCTGAGGCATCTTATTATTTCAGATACCATTTTTTCAGTATCTTGTATTTCATGAGCCACATTGATCATGATCGCTTTGTCCAGAGAAGAATCTTCGAACGGAAGATCTGGTAGCTCGCTCAGAACTGGGATGATTTTAGCTTTGAGGTCTTCAGGAATTCTGGCTGCAAGATCATCCAGCATGATCTGCTGGCTGTCTACTGCCAACACTTGTCTTACACTTTTTGATAAAGGTATCGACACATAACCGATGCCGCAGCCCAGGTCTGCTACAACATCATCCTCTTCAAGGTTCATTCTGCTGATGATTCCTTCTGCTGGCTGCAGCTTCATTCTTTCTTCGCTGAGCAGCCTGTGCCTATTCTCAGCTGAAAATCGTTCAGAACTCATTCAATCACCTATTATTCTTAATATCTTTGCTTTACATTGAGTTTTGCTCTGCTGCAATACAAATGTTGTTTCATAATATTCCAAACACATCATCGGCAATTGTATTTCTATTGGATTGTCTATCTGCAGTGTGAACAGTCCAGCCTGCTCTTGGTAAATATTCTGTTTATTCTCTTTTTCCCAGCGCCTAATGACTTGGAAAAATGCTTAAGTAGTAGGATATGTTCACATAGAAGAAGCAGACATTATGCTCTGCTATGACAGCCTTTCACGTCTCTTAACTGAGAATCAATGGTGAGGATGTCGCATAAGATTACATTAACAAGGTGTTTGCATGAAGATGCCTCACACGATTAAAACCTACTGTCCCAACTGCAAGGTCCATACTGACCACGAAGTAGAGAGAGTGAAGAAAAAGAAAGCTAGTGAGCGAAAATGGGGTCAGAGGAGATTCAGAAAGGTCACATCAGGATATGGTGGATTCCCAAGGCCTAAGCCAGAAGGAAGAGAAAAACCAACAAAGAGAATCTCCCTGCGTTACAGATGCAAAGTCTGCAAGAAAGCTCACCAGAGACCATGCTTCAGATCAAAGAAGTTTGAACTTCAGGAGTGAATGATATGGCTGACGTACATACTGGAAAATTCATTAAAGTTAGATGCGCGGACTGCAGCAACGAGCAGATCGTTTTCAAAAACCCTGCCATGAACGTAAGCTGCAACGTGTGCGGTTCCACCCTTGTAAAATCAAAAGGTGGCGCTGGTGAATTGCGCGGAGAATTAATTGAGGTAGTTGATTAAGAATGGCCGCCCGCACTAGCGAATTCCCTGAAGAAAGCGAATTAGTCGTTTGCACAGTTCAAAGCGTTAAGAACTTCGGTGCTTTCGTATCACTTGATGAGTACGATAACAAAGAAGGTTTCATTCACATCAGGGATGTCGCTACTGGCTGGGTAAAATATATACGTGATTATGTCCGCGAAGGGCAGAAAATCGTGTGTAAAGTTCTTGGAGTAGACTCCTCGAAAGGCCACATTGACCTCTCACTTAAATCCGTCAATGAACATCAAAAAAGAGAAAAGATCCAGCAATGGAAAAATGAAAACAAGGCAGACAAACTTCTTGAGATTGTCGCTGAGCGTCTGGGCAGAACCAAGGAATCCTGCTATGATGAATTTGGCTATGATCTGATTGAAGTCTTTGGGACATTGTATGGCTCATTTGAACAGATAGCAGTACATCCAGAATCTCTTACAGAAGAAGGATTTGAAGGAGATTGGATGGATGCATTTGTAGAAGTTGCTAAAGAAAATGTAACCCCTTCACTCGTTCAAATCAGCGGTACACTGGAATTGGTTTGCCCCCTGCCCAATGGTGTGGATTACATCAAAGACGCTCTTATGGCGGGTATTGCAGCATCTACAGAACAAGTCAAGATACAGTATATAGGTGCTCCTAGGTACCGCGTTGTTGTGGAAGCAGTTGACTATAAGACTGCAGAAGAAGATATGAAACTCGTAACTGCAACTGTTGTGGATATGCTCAACTCGTCTGGAGGAAAAGCAGTATTCCACCGTGATGCTAAGTAATTTTTTTGGTGGAACATGAAAACGCAATTGAGGAAATGTCAGGATTGTTCTGAATACACGCTTTATGATATATGCCCTCGATGCGGGAAAAAGACAGACGTTCCAATTCCTCCCAGATACTCACCCGAGGACAGATATGGTGAGTACCGCAGACGATTGAGAAAAGAGTGTGGTGTTTATGGAAAAAATTAAATCAGTTATCCACGAAGAGCCCAATCTTACTGACCCGATCCTCATTGAGGGATTACCAGGCGTGGGCAATGTAGGAAAATTAGCTGCGGAGCATTTATTGGATCAGTTGAAGGCTGTAAAATTCGCTGACATCTACTCTGTTCATTTTCCTCCACAAGTAGTTCTTGATGATGACGGTGTTGCTAAGTTAGTAAACAATGAGATTTATTACTCAAAATCAGAAGACGGCAGCCATCCTGATTTGTTAATTGTCGTCGGAGACTTTCAGGGTCTTACTCCAGAAGGACAGTACGACATTTCCGACTACCTTCTTCAGGTAGCTATGAAATATAATGTTAAAAGAATCTACACTCTCGGAGGCTATGGAGTCGGTAAGATTCTTGACGATCCCAGAGTTCTCGGAGCTGCAACTTCTTTGGAATTAGTTGAAGAAATGAAGGAGAAGGGTGTTGTATTTTCTAAAGGGGAACCAGGTTCTGGAATAGTTGGTGCCAGCGGATTATTGCTCGGACTAGGAACGATCTATGGTATGGAAGCTGTCTGCTTGATGGGAGAGACTTCCGGTTACTTTGTAGATCCGAAAGGAGCCGAAGCAGTTCTCAGGATCTTAGCTTCCTTACTAAATGTTGAAATTGATTTCACAGATCTTGAAAGCAAAGCAGAACAAATCGATGAAATCGCTTCCAAACTTAAAGAAATGGAGACCCCTCAGCTTGATGAAGCTCCTCAGGAAGATCTCCGTTACATCGGATAAACAAGTTTGTAGTGCGGGTTACCGCATTACTTTTTCTTTCATTCTGCTGGCTTCCAGTAAATCAGTTTCATTTCGTTGAGATGATCGAAATGTACTATTCCGTCTTTTGTACAGGGCTCAAGCAGTTTTATAATAATGTCTTCAACATCTTTCTGTCCATATGCTTTAAATGCTGATTTTTCACGTTTTATTATCTCTGTTAGAGGAACATCTTGAATTATGCGAGTGTTGAACATCTCTAACTTGAACTCACGTCCGTTTTCTCTGAGCCAGTCTTGAACTCCTGTGCTTTTTCTGATGTCGTATGAATAATCTCGTCCAAGTTCTTTCCAGATTTTTTCATTTAGGTCATCTCCATGATTGGCATACCAAGACACGATGATGCAGCTTCTGCGAGCTGATCTTTCCATTCTTATCAGTGATTCTTCAGACCCGGAGCCGGGACATAGTGTTGCAATGCAGGCATCGTAGCCTTTTTTTGGAGTATATTTATTCCAGTCTGCCAAGAACCTTTCAACATTGGTGTATTCTTTTTCTTTTACAGACTTAAAAAGAATATCCAGCATATTTTCAGACGAATCCATGCATGTTAAAATTCTGACATTCGGCGCTAATCTTAGCGAATACGTTCCAGGTCCAGATCCTACTTCTAAAACAGAATAGTCTGGCTTTAGCACTTCTGTTTCAAATAAACGTTCGATTATTCTTTCAGGCATATCTCCCTGCTGAAACGATGTGTAATTGTCTGCATAATTGTTCCAGAATTCAATCACCTGCTGAGGAGTCATGTTCTCTCCTTGAAATGGTGCCTGTTTAGTCATTATATCCGCCTATTCCCGCCGGCACAAGCCCGTCATACTGTGGTTGATCTTTTTTCGGGACAACCAGCGGCTGCCCGTTGTAATCAAGCACATCGACGTCTATGCCGTATACTGTCTGAATGATTTCTGGAGTAATCACTTCCTTGCCGCCGTATGCGATCAACTCCCCATCTTTAATGAAGAGAAATTTATCGGAATAATATGTTGCCAGATTAATGTCGTGCATGGTCATTATTGTGCAGAGGCCGTGCTCTCTCACAACATGATTGATCATTCTCATCGTAATGTGTTGATTTGCTATGTCTAGATTATTCGACGGTTCATCAAGGATCAATAGTTTGGGTTCTTGAGTGATTGCCCTTCCGATCTGTACCTTTTGAAACTCTCCGCCGCTGATCTCATCCACGTATTTTAAAGAAAGATCACTCAATCCAAGTGATTCAATGACACTCCAGGCAATCTCCACATCTTTCTGTGTAGTTGCCCATTCAATATGCGGGCGTCTTCCTATGAGTATTGAATCAAACACCGTAATTCTGGAAGTGTATGTTTTCTGAGGAACATATGCAACTCTTTTAGCCAGCTCTCTTGAGGAGAGACTGAGAATGTCTGTTCCATCGATGATGATCTCTCCAGATGAAGGTCTGTGAATATTGCAAATGCATTTCAGCAGAGTTGTCTTACCTGTACCGTTTGGTCCTAATATGGAAATAATATTGTTGTGATCTGCATCAAAGCTTATGTCTTTGAGAATCTCCCTTTCATCATCATAAGCAAACCTTACAGACTTCACTTCAAGCAGGCTCATTTAGAACCTCCTTTTGCAGATATCAGTTTGCGGATATCGATCTTCTTTTTTCTGTATCCCCTGATCAGCAGGTACAGGAACAACGGTCCGCCCAGAAATGAAGTAATAATTCCTACTGGTAAAGTAAAGTCCATTAGATTCTGCCCGATGCAGTCTGAAACTAAGAGAATCAGAGCACCCATAAACATCGAGCCTGGCAACAGGTAGCGGTGATCGTTTCCTATCAGCCTTCTGACTATGTGCGGACCCAGTAAACCGATGAATGCAACTATGCCCATAAATGAAACGATTACTGCAGTCAGCAGGGCAGCGGCAAACAGAGACACCAATCTGAGTCTGTTTACATTTACTCCCAGCGAAGAAGCGACATCGTCTCCGACATCAAGTGCATTATAATCCAATCTATTGTAAAGGAAATAAACTATTATTATTAATGTAATTATAAAAATTAATCCGAGCTCTTCCCAAGTAGCCTTTCCCATTGATCCGAACTGCCAGAATACAATTGTCGAGAGTGCATATTCATTATACATGTATTGAAGAAAACTTATTCCGGCTGAGAAAATGGAACTCAGGGCGACTCCTGCTAAAACCATGGTCTCTGGACTTACCTTAGTAACTTTAACCAGCAGAATTATTACGCCGGTTGCTACCATTGACCATATAAATGCACTTATTGCGACTATGTATGGATCATTAATGGTAATTGTAGCTACACTCTGGCCGGTGATGATTCCTCCGCCAAGGAGTACTATTCCTACTGACGCTCCGAATGCAGCTGCATTTGACACTCCTAATGTGTATGGGGAGCCGAGAGGGTTCTTGAGTACACACTGCATAACTGTTCCAGATATGCCGAGTGCAAAACCAGCTAGAATTGCTGATATTATTCTTGGTATTTCTAGATCCCAAACTAAAATACTATCTGATGAATCATCTCTGTTAAATAAAATATTAAACAGGCTTGAGAAGGAGTTTAAGTCTGCGTTGATATACAGAACTACTAGAAATAATACTGCGATGGACAAAGCTAATGCTATTAGCACCAGCAGTTTCTTTCTATTGTGCTCTTTAAACTTCTCAATTCCTGATTTTTCCATGATATTACCCGTGGGGTAATCTCCCTAAGGGAGATTAGATCGTTTATTGGTAACTCATATTTCCGTTGGAATCTATAGATATTTCACCATAGATTGGGTTCTTCTTTGCTACCTGATACATAGAATTCATATCTTCAAAGATGGTCGTTCCTTCTTCTGGTAGCGGAACAGTATATTTACTAAATTCGGAAATATTGCGGTTTGATTCATGAGTTCCAAAGAATAGATCATAGACATGGTCAATCTTTTCATTCATCTGGGACTCAGTGATTACAGAGTCACCGTAAGCATACCTTAGTATTTGATATGCATCAATGAATACGCTTTCATAGTTAATTCCTGTCCAGATATATGGGGCGATGAGATATGCATCGTGACCCTCAAACATTTTCAGAATTCCCAGAGACGTATTATCATTGTTGGCGGAATATCCCGAAGCATCGACGAAAAGAATTGTATCTTCTTTAATACCGTTTTTAATTGTTGAGGCCGAATATTCTTTGACTCCCGACCCATCATAATCAGCAGATCCACCAATGATATTTGTTACATTAGCAAGTTCAAAAGGCAGGTAGTATGAAAGTGATGAGTTGATACCATGAGCTCCGTTATATGATACAGATCCGATGTAAGCGGTTTTCTTTTCAGTTACATTTCCAGATATGCTTTTAAGATCATTTACAATCTCTTCAAAAGCGGCTTTTAATTCATTTCCTCTTTTTTCTTGTCCAAGGGCTTTTGAAAGAATGTCTATCTGTTTGTTTAAGTCATCAGTGATGGCGAATGTTTTTGAATCAAGGAATGTGTAAATGTATCCAATTGCAAGTGTGTTAATACCAGCTTTTTCTATTGCTGCCATTTCGTTACGGTAATCTGTGTAAAATCCAACAGGAACTACCATAATTGATGGTTTAAGTTCAATTATTGTCTTCACGTCGTCGGAAGTAATAGCACAGTTAGAATGCGTGAAGTATTTCCTTGCTGGGTCATCATTTGTTAACTTTGCAGAATCTGCTCCATCAATATTGACTTCTGCACGGCCGACATACATGAATGTTTTTCCTAAGTAGTTAGTCATATCATTCTGATCCACCATAACACACTTGTCAGCCAGTCCGAAATAAGTCATCCATCTAAAGCTGTCTTGGCCTACAGCAACTATGCCATTGTCCAAGTTGTCCACAGGCACAATTTCCTGCCCGGCAAAATCAGTATTTGCAGTGTTAGGTTCATCATTTTCAGAGCCTGAAGTGAAGAAATATACTCCAACGCCCGCAACTACAATGACTGCAACAATGATAATTGCCGCAATACTTTTTTGTATCTGCATATTCTAGACAACACATTCAGGTAGATAATACATATCTAAGAATCATAATAAATAAAGGCAGATATGTGACAGGTATGGGCAATTATGGATAGATTTAGACATCATTTTTCTGTGCTTCCGTCTGCTATTAGAACGCTGAATCTTACGATCAAAAAACCTATGCCCGATGGAAACGAATTTATATCAATTCACAGATGGGGGAACCAACTCCCGACTTAGCTCAGTCTGGCTAGAGCGGCTGACTGTAGTGGGTTCCCGGTACGTCCGGTTCCTCAGCCGCTGATATCAGCAGGTCCCCGGTTCAAATCCGGGAGTCGGGACCATTTTTCATAACAATCTTAATTAATCCAATCATATTGTCCTTTTTTAATGACAATCGGTGTACTCCTAGCTCTGATTGTTTTCTTCGTGGATATTCTCCTCATTCTGGTGTTAATTACCCTAGAAGGAAACCGGAAATCAGCGTTAATATGGATCGCAGTGCTAGCGTTCATGCCGCTTGCTGGATTCATACTATATCTGCTATTCGGGCAGACATTCTATCGTAAGAAATGGTTTGAAGTTAAGGGAATGCCTGAAGATGAGATCAAAGAGCTCAATGATAAAGTTATATCTCTTATCGATGAAGGAAAAAAGTATGTCGATGATCCGCTTGATAAAGAGTATCTCGATGTGGCAGCCACGATGATGCGTGCAAATGCCAGTTTTTACATTGATGATAACAACATCACGCTGTATCTGGACGGAAATGAAAAGTTCAAAGATCTTTTTGAAGACTTAAGGAATGCCAAGACCTTCATCCACCTCGAATATTACATCGTAAGAGATGACGTTCTTGTCAATGAGATGATGGATATCCTGATCGGAAAGCTGAGCGAAGGTGTTGAAGTAAGATTAATGATTGACGCCATCGGCATGAACAGCGGTCCGAAGACCAGAATAAAAGAATTTGAGAAAGCAGGTGGAGAATTCTCTCTATTTCATAGCCTGCCGACAGTTCTATTCAGTCCAAGGAAGAACAATAGGAATCACCGTAAGATTGCTGTCATTGACGGAAAAGTCGGTTATGTCGGAGGATATAACATCGGCGACGAGTATCTGGGAAAAGGCCCCTTTGGTTTCTGGAGGGACACTGGTACACGCGTAATTGGAAATTCTGTGGCTGTACTGAACATGAGATTCTTCATGGACTGGAAGTATGCTACCAAAAAGAACATCGAGGTCAGTGCTAAATATTTCCCGCCCTGTGGAAACCGCGGTTCCGATAAGATGCAGCTGGTTTCCGGCGGTCCCGATACTAAAAATAATCCAATTCAGAAAGAGTATCTCAAACTGGTAATGCTGGCCAAGGAGACAATCTATATTCATACTCCCTACTTAGTGCCAGATCAGACTCTAAAGGACACGCTTGAATTAGCAGCTCTTTCCGGCATAGATGTCAGAATCATCATTCCTGACAGGGTTGATCATGCTTTCGTTTACTGGAGCAGCCTGTACAATGCCCACCTGATGATGAGAAACAGTGTCAAAGTCTATCAGTATCATAGAGGGTTCGTTCATTCCAAGACAATTGTCGTTGACGGTAAATACTGCTCGATCGGTTCCGCCAATCTTGATGAAAGAAGTCTCAAGCTGAACTTTGAGACGAACGCCATGATCTATTCTGAAAGAATAGGCGAACAGATGAAACAGGCGTTCTTAGACGATCTTCAATACTGCACTCTGTATACTGAAGAACAGTATCAGTCCAGGACTCTGAAAGAAAAATTCAAGACATGTATTTCAACAATGATGGAAAGTCTTCAGTGACTTTCCGTCTTTTCAACTTTTTTGAAACTGTCAATATAATGTTTTACTCTTACCATATTTTGTTTGTAATGAATTTCCAGCGATGAGGGGATATGCTGGAAATAATACGGCGACATCGAGGCGCCCATGGCAATTTTCATTTTGGTGTTTTTCTCAGTCCCTATGACTTTATTATTTCCTTTTTTGATGTTATCCAGAAACTCATCAACGCTATCTGCTTTAGATGAAGTTACTACATTGCCGACTTCGCAGAGCATGTGTCCGTCAGTCCCGCCGGTGCAGCCGATGTGATATTTTCTTGAGTACTGCAAAGCGTCCAGGTTTGATTGCCTCTTCATGCCGCTGCAGATGACCTCATAAGCATCAATTCTTGAGGCTGTGTCTTCTGTCAGATACTCCCTGTTGATACATTTCTGCATTCCTTTGTTAAACATGAAGTAACCCATCGGATGAGCGGCAGAGATCACACAGTTTTCTTTCTCCAAAGAGTCTATGATTTCCAGAGTGTTCATCCTTATTGCAAGGCAGGGATTGCTCTGAATCTTGTATCTGATATTCCGTTCCCAATATGTATACAGATCTTTTTCATCGTAAAAATACACGAGAATATGCGGGCCATCCCAGGCGCTGATCTCTATTCCCGGGATCACGAACGTTGAACATCTGCTGTGAAATGCCTCTTTGACTCCGCCGATTAAATTATGATCGGTGATTGCCAGACCTACTTTCCTTTCACCTGCCAACTTCAAAGCTTCTTTAACATCCGTCATGGAATCTGAGTAGCGGGTATGGAAATGCATATCGGCAGACATCATTCCCATTTTATCCAATGAATCCCAGTCTGGGACTTCAAATCTGACTTCAGGTTCACTCATAATCTGCAACATTTTCGCCTCTGAGTAGGTCGTTCAATCAACTCTTTCTAAGTATTAACGAGTTTCTTCAACTTTTTTCACTCTGTTATTTAACTCTGTTTTCTATAAACATTTGTACAGCATAATCTTGAAATTCTCACAGTCCGCTCAGAGAATACCTAAGATTATAACCTACTCCTGACATACAAGGGTTATGGATATGACCGACATCTCGAATGTGGTTACTGATTATATTCTTGAGATCGTCCTTATCTTGGGAGGTCTCTTAGCAGTCATAATCGCAATCCAGTATGTTAGGAAGAAAGAGTCCTTTTCATACAAGGCTTTGACCGCATTGGGATTTATTTTTGGAATATTGATGGTTATCGTTGCATTGGTTGATTATCAGGACTGGGCCCTCAGCACAGCGCTGATTGTTGCCATTGCAGGATTTGCCTTGCTTATCAGACCGATAAGGAACGTTCATATTTCTCCCTTATTTGCACTTCTGGTAATGGCCATTGTATACATTTCCCTGGGAACACTGACCACTTTAGGCGGCATAGATGTTTCATTCTTGGCTGAAGGATGGCCGAGGATAATTGTGGCATTCGTAATCGGTGCCATCTTCTATATGCTGTTCAATTTTGCTGAATCAATCATTAAAATGTTCGGCAAGGCCTTGAACTGGTGGCCCTTACTGTTCATACTTGGTTTAGTGTGCATTGCAGAAGGAATCTGTGTCTATTTTGGATACGGTTCTGTATATGACTTAATTCTGCCTTACCTGCAGAACTAAACTTTTTAGTTTGATTTACTTCGGGCAGCTTCTATGCTGTCCATCTTTATTTTAGAATTTGATGCTTTTATTTATTGAATCTTTGGTCTTTTTCATAATTTCAATCAGGGTGTTGAGCTCTTCCGGCGATAGGTCTGAAAAGAGATTATCGATCGATGACTCAAACTCATGTTTTGATTTTATGGCCAATTCTTTTCCTTTGTCTGTTAAAAATACATTGTACTTTTTGCTGTTCATGCTCTTGCGGTCGTCCGCTACAATTCCTTTTTCCCTCAGCTCTGAAATCATCCGCGTCGTGTTAGATTTGTCAGTACCAGTCTGCTCAGTGAGCTCTTTCATAGTTGCATTTCCTCTCTGAAACAGGGTAATAAGATACGGAAGATAGCATGCCTTCAGATCATACTGCTTGAGAATCTCTGCAGACCTCTGCGTAATGTCTTTAGATATTGCATGCACGTATGACGGGAGAAACATCTTCCATTCAGGAATCATCTCTTCATCTGGCAATATACTCACCCCTACTTCTAAACTACATATTTCATGAAGGAAACCAGGGCTTTCGCCCTGATTGGTTTTTCAGAGAGATAACTCTCTGAAATGGTTTATTGATTTTCCTTCTCAGCGTTTTCTGAACTTTTTTCCTCTTTAACGCTTACAATCGTTTCAGTCTTCAGGAACAGCGCTATGAACGCTACTAGTATAATGAGGATTGCAGCCACCAGGAATGTAAGTGCAATTGCATCGCCGTAATCGCTTACAATCGTTTGCACATAGCCAGGCCCGAACCGTGTCAAAATTTCCCCGATGTGATTGAGAATTGAAGTGCTCATGGGAAATCCTGCCTCTGAAAGACCTGGAATGGCATTCAGCTTCTGGACAAACGCTGTTGAGATGATCGTGGCGAACAGCCCGGTAGCCATTGTACCCCCTATGTTTCTGAATAAGTTGATTGTGGAGGTAACCATCCCCATTTCCTTTCTTGAAGAATTGTTCTGCACTAGGATCATAATCACAGACATCACACAGCCGAATCCGAAGCCGCAGATGAACAGCGAGAGCAGAAGGAACCATAAATCGCTGCCGTTGTGCAGGTAGCTCATCATAACCAGGCCGACAAAGGAGAATACCGGTCCGGCTACCAGCCAAGGTTTGTAACCCGTGCGGTTCAGCAGGGCTCCGCTGGAAATAGAAGTTATCATCATGCCGGCTACGAGTGCTAAGGTGACATAGCCTGATTCTGTTGGTGTATAACCCATAATCATCTGCAGGAAAACCGTGATGAATGTCAGCACACCCATCATCGTCATTCCGAAGACAAAGATCATCACGCTGCTGCTGACCATGACCTTATTCCTGAAGATCTGCGGATTCATTACTGGATCCTTTACTTTGTGCTCAATTTTCACGAATGCGAACAGCAGTATGACGGCAATCGCCACCATCACCAGCGTCTCAATGCTGATCCAGGCGAAATCGTTGCCGGCCCAGGTGAAGAGAAGCAGGATATCCGCAATGAAGACGCTCAGAACGCCGATTCCCGTGTAGTCGATGTAGGGCTTTTCCTGAACATCGATTGAGGGAAATTTCGCAGCTGTCAGAGCGATCATTACCAGACCGATCGGAACATTGATGAAGAAACACCAGTGCCAGCCGACGCTGTCGGTTATAAGTCCTCCGAGCAGAGGTCCGATAGCCGAGCCGATGGCAAAAATTGCACCCAGCATCCCCTGAACCTTTCCTCTTTTTTCCGGAGGATATAAATCCGCTACCGTTGCAGTAGCTACCGGGATTAACGTTCCTCCTCCGAAACCCTGCAGCGCCCGGAATGCAATGAGTTCAACCATATTCGTTGACAGTCCAGCCAGTACGGAGCCGGCTAAGAAAAGTACAATTCCTACTAGTAAGAGAGGCTTCCTTCCATAGATATCAGACAATTTTCCTGATATGGGGATAAGGATAGTCTCGCAGAGCATGTATGCAGTTATAGCCCATGAGTAAAGATCCATCCCGTTGAGGTCTTCAGCAATGGTCTTCAGCGCAGTTGATACGATTGTACCGTCCAAACAGGCGACGATCATACCCAGCGCCAAGCCCACCATGATCATATTGCGGGTTTTAGGGTCGATATTCGAGCTGTTGACTGATGTTCTTGCATTTTGAGTCATTCAACATCTCCAATGTTACGTTGAGGTCTCAACAAATGTTGGTATATAAAGATGTTGATAGATCAACAAACACTGATACTGCTTAATTCAGTTGGGGGTACTCTCCCCCGTAGCAACCATAAAGTAAACACATGCTCATTCCTGCTTTAGAATTTTGATAAACAGTTCAGGTGGAGCATATGACTAATATCTCAATGGAAGAGGCTGTTCGGCTGTGCAAGGAAGGAGAAAAACTTCTGTCGGAAGAGAAAAAAGCCGTAGTTCACAAACGGCTGAAGGCGCTGGTATCATACTCTAAAAATCACTCTGCTTACTTCAGAAGGCTGTATTCTGACATTGATGTGGATAACTTCTCCTTGGAAGATCTTCCACCAGTTACAAAATCAGAATTGATGAAATGCTATGAAGACTGGGTTACAGATTCTGATATTACTTATAATAATGTTGTTGAATATGTCAACAGCCCTGTTGAAACACGCGGTTCGTATCTTGGAAAATATGCTGCCCTGATGACCTCTGGAACATCCGGAACCCCTATGCCTATGGTCAGAGACTCTTATCATAATACCATCCACGGTGCTCTTATCCAGACTCGATTTCTCAGAAATGTAGATCAGCACATACTCGATCCAAGATATAATAAATTAGCAACTATTATTTTTACTGATCAGACAGTCTCATCTTACTCTTCATTTTTGAAAATAAAGACAATGAATCCAGAGTACAGCGCCAATATGCTAGCTATTTCTCTGCAAGAAGGGAGTGAAAACATAATCAAGAAACTCAATGACTTTCAGCCTGATTTTCTCAGTGCATACCCTTCAACAATCGGACCTTTAATCAGCGCCGCAGAGGAAGGAAGATTATCAATCCATTTGAAATCCATTGGTTTTTCTGCAGAAGTCTTGTCTCCTGAAACACGTTGCAGAGCAGAGATGGCTTTTAACTGTCCAGTTTTGAATAATTACTGCAGTACAGAAGGCGGAGAAGTAGCTATGGCTTGTAAATTGGGAAATCTACACATAAATGACGATTGGATCATAATTGAACCAGTGGATAAAAATGGTATGCCAGTCAAAGACGGGGAATGGTCTGAAGGTATATATGTTACGGATCTTACAAATTATGTACAGCCAATAATCCGTTATTATATGAATGATAGTGTAAAGATTAGCAGATCATGTAAATGTGGGATAAATCTTCCCATTATGGAAATAAACGGAAGGGTTCTGGAAGATATCCAGATTGAAGGAAAAAGATTGTCAGGACTTGTAATATTACATAGTCTCCATGAAGTGAAAGATCTTTATACCTATCAAGTAGCCCATGTCTCTGAGGGATGTTTTGAACTAAGAGCAGAGTTTGCCAATGGTGCAGATAAGGAAAAAATTCTAAATGATTTCCGTAGAGACCTTAATGAATATCTTCTTAATAATGGATGCAAAGAAGTTACTGTTAAGCTGAGTGCAGAACCTCCCAAACACAGCATGAAAGGCGGCAAAATCAAAGAGTTTGTAAGGGAGTTTTAATTTTCATACTGTAATAAACTGTGATATCTATGGATACAACTCTGACCTATGCTGCATTGGAAGCTTTTTCCATATTGCTGTTCGGCATCTTTTCTCTGCTGATGGTAAATGGAACTCTGAAAAGAAAGCATTCCATCGAAAAATCTCTGTCCATCTTTATCATATTGTTTATTATTTCATATATATTACTGATACCTCTGAGACTATATGCAGATCAATTTTCTGCAGATCAGGAAATTGATTTCTTCAGCCGACAGATTAATCTGACTAATGTAGTCAACATGCTGGCAGAATTATCAGCGATTTTAATCATGACTTTATTTGTCTACTTGACAGTCCTGAAGGAGTATGAAGGCAAAACCTCTGCTAAACTTTTCGTGGCATCTTTCGCAGTGCTCATTGCTATGATTATCTGTACATTTTTCAGTGACTATGCAATGCTAGCATATAACAATATGACAGGTGAGACTGATGCTTTAAAACAAAAGACGGTTTATGCAATTCTGCAGGCTGTTCTTTTAATAATCATATCTCTGGCATATAATTTCCTTATTAAAAACAAAGTCAGAAAGCTAATTTCTGACACAAACGGAGAGATGGCTCATTTTATTGCCGTTCCGATTCTCAGCTACATTACTTTCATCGTGGTCTACTGTGCCTGGTACATCGGCGATTATACCATCAGAGAGACTATGAACATTCAGTATGTCATCACTTCTCTTGCGTTGCCGATCATATATATCCTAATATTCAGGCTCATTTTTACTGAGATCTCTGCAGCAGCAGAGTCAATGAAGACTGAGACTGAACTCAACGCCGCAAAGCTGATACAGACTTCAATTCTTCCGCAGTTGCATTTCAACGGCAAAAAGAGCATAAGCCTTTCATCCATGATGGTTCCTGCTAAAGAGGTTGGAGGAGACTTTTATGATTTCTTTGAACTTGAATCGGGCAAGATCGCGGTCATGATCGCCGACGTGTCTGGAAAGGGCATACCGGCAGCTTTGTTCATGATGCATGCACATTCAATCATCAAAAACAATATTATTCTGACGAACTCTCCGGCAGAAGCTTTGTCAAAATCTAACCTGCAGTTGCTGGAAAACAACGACTCCTGCATGTTTGTCACAGTCTTTGTTGCCACACTTGATCTAAAATCAGGAATATTTACATATGCTAACGCGGGCCATAATCCGCCGCTTATCAATAACGAATCTTTAGAATATCTGAATGTTAAAAAGCAGCCTGTGCTGGGAATTATTCCCACAACCTATGAAGACTCTGAAGTAGTTTTGTCTGATGGTGCCGTCGTATTTCTCTATACTGACGGGGTAACCGAAGCAATGAATGATGCCGGCGAAGAGTACGGTACTGACAGGTTGTTAAATCTGCTGAAAACTTCTAGTGTGATGGACATGAAAGAGTTGGTGGACTTGGTGAATTCAGAGGTTAACTCATTTTCCAAACAGCCGCATGACGACGTTACGATGGTAGCGCTGGAATACACGGGCTCGTCGACAAAAATATCTATGCCTGCTGAAAAAGAATCACTCATAACTTTGCAGGATTTGATCTCTGAAACATTGAAAACAGGTGATGCAAAGCTAAAATCCACCATACTCGTGGCAGTCGAGGAGGTCTTCATAAACATCGTCAGTTATGCTTATCCCGATTCAAAAGGAATGATCTGCGTGGAATTTGCTGCCGATGATGAATTCATAATACAATTCAAAGACCGCGGCACACCTTTTAATCCTTTAAAGGCCGATGATCCAGATCCATCTTTGCCTCTGGAGAAACGGTCAGAAGGCGGGTATGGCATCTATATGATTAAGAGCTTTATGGATTCTGTTTCTTACTCAAACGAAGACGGCTTGAATATATTAACAATGATGAAAAAGTTATAGTAAGTCTCATATTGCTTTAGAGTTATTTCCGCCTGCTTATGAATATTATCAAGTTATCCAAAGGAGACAGCCTGCTGATTTCTGTAGGAGGAAGACTGGATACAATCACCCATATGGATTTCGAAAAGGAGCTGGACGCAATACTCTCGAAAGATATGGACGGTGTTAAAAGCATGACTCTTGATTTTGCCACTCTTGAATACATATCCAGTGCAGGCCTCAGGTCCCTACTTAAGCTTCAAAAAGATCTGAACAGCAGAAACGTCACGCTCATCATCACAAATCCCAACGATCTCGTTACAGATGTTCTGAGCATAACAGGCATCGACCAACTGATTAAGGTGGACACATAATATGGAATTCATAAATATGCGTGTTTTGTCTGATCCGCATTCTATTCCCGTTGCTCAGGCGGCAATAGCGAATGTGGCGGAACTGTGCGGCATATCTAAAAAAGACATCAGCAAGCTGGAAATCGCGCTTGAAGAGGCGATGCTTAATATAATCACCTTTGGATTTCCTGATCAAAAAGACGCATATTTCAACGTCTCTGTAAACATCTCCGACATGGATTTTGAGATTATCATTCATGATCAGGGAAAACCATATGACTTTGAGAATGTAGGCGACGATCTGTCATCTTCGGCAGGAATCAAGCTCATGAGAGGCCTCACAGACGGAATAATCTTCAAGAATCTGGGAGGGAAGGGCAGAGAACAGCATCTGATCAAACATCTGACTGCTCTGCCTGAATATACCAAAAGTCCAGTGGAAGAAAAAGTCTGTGATTTAGGGGATCTGCAGTTTGACATACATCCGCTCCGCAGGGATGAAGCCATTGAAGTGTCGCAGTGTGTTTATGATGAGTTCGGATACACCTATCCTTCTGAGGTAGTATATTATCCAGAGCAGTATTATGAGGCATGCCAGAAGCACGATTACTTTTCTTTGGTTGCTACTGCTCCCAATGGTGAAATTGCCGGGCACCTAGCACTGATCTTTTCTCCCCATTTTCAGGGCATTGCGGAAATGGGTATCGGCGTGGTGAAAAAGAAATTCAGGAACTATTCCCTGATGAGCAAGCTTACTGATGAGATCATCAGAATTGCAGAGAATAAATTCAAACTCAATGCACTGACTGCACAGCCTGTTGTTTATCATCCCTATACACAGAAGATCTGCAATAAAACAAACTTCACTGCCTGCGGCTTTGTTCTGCATTACCTCAACTACGATCTTGTAACCACCTTTGACGATGTGGGCGACAGGGGCAATGTGGCTGTGGCTTTCCGCGTATTCAGGGATGAATTAAAAGAAATTTATGTACCTCAGGAAATAAGGGAAATGGTTTCATTTATTGTTTCTCTTTCTAATTTGAAGCGAAACGTTTCAGATGGTGCTGTTCCTGCAGAAGGCTCTCTAAGTGAAGTCATTACAGACATCAATCAGAGAATGAAGATCGGGAAAGTATTCATTGAGCGTGCCGGAAGCGACATTCAGGCTACTCTAAAAAATTCACTTTTAGCAACTAAACGAGAAAAATGTGCTGTTGTGGAGCTGTTCATAAACATGTCTGATCCCTGTGCTCCCTTTACATATGAAAAAGCAAAAGAGTTTGACTACTTCTGCACGGGAATCCTTCCCTGCACTCAGAATGGAGACTATCTGACAATGCAGTGTCTCCTCAGCGATGTGGTTGATTATGACGCTCTGCACACAATCGAGCCGTTTACAACATTAAGCAGCTATGTGCGCGGACTAGATCCAAATGAAGGTTGATATTCATGGACTATCATATTAGAAATCTCAGTGACCCGGATGTTTTGCCTCCCGGTAAAAATCTCTCGGCTCTTTCGGATCTGTGGGCCTCTCCAGATCCTTATGTTTACGATGATGAACTGTTTGTCAAGGCTATTAAACAGTGTCTTTCCAGGCACATTGAAAAGAATGACTTTTACCATGACTGGATGTCAAGAAATAAATTTTCAGTCAATGATCTCAACAACATTGGCGACATCGCCAAGATTCCTTTTCTCCATGCTAACTTTTACAAGACACATGTTGTCAAAACGGCTCATGACGAGGACATTGCCATTACCTTGACATCGTCGGGAACTACCGGACAGAAAAGCCAGATGTTCTTCGATAACTGGACGATTTTTGCTTCAGACAAGTCTGCGGACATGGAGGCCGGCAGGCTGGGAATGATTACCGATGAGCCGACGAATTTTCTGCTGTATTCCTATGAACCAGCCGAAGGCGTGAATGTCGGAACGCTGAGAACAAGGCAGATGATGCGCAGATACGCAAAGGAAAATGAACTGGTCTATGCTTTGAAGTATACAGGCAGCGGACACGAATTTGATCTCTTTGGATGCATAAATGCTTTGCTGAGATTCGAAAGGAAAGGTCTGCCCGTGAGACTTCTTGGATTCCCGGCATTCCTTTATTTTACACTGGAAAAAATGAAAGATATGGGTTATCCACCTCTGAAGCTTAACCCGAAATCATTGGTGATGATGGGGGGAGGATGGAAGGGTTTTGTCGACAAGCAACTAAGTCCTCCGGAATTCCGTGCATATATCAAAGAAAGATTAGGCCTGGACGAATCCCGCTGCCACGAGAGCTACGGAGCTGTGGAGCACGGAGTCGCTTACATGGACTGCGACAACCATCATTTTCATATTCCTACCTACAGCCGTGTTTTGATCAGAGATGTGAGAACGCTCGAAGTTCTTCCCTACGGCAAGCCCGGCTTTCTGAATGTCATCAGCCCGATAAACACCGGTGTGCCGGTGGTCAGTCTTCTGCTCGGCGATCTGGCCGTTCTGCATGAAGGAGAGAGCTGTGGGTGCGGAATAGACGCTCCCTGGTTTGAGATTCTGGGAAGAGCCGGAACGACTAAAAACCGCAGCTGTGCCATTGCCGCTGCAGAACTCTTGAGGAAGTGATACATTGATGCATATTTGGAGAGGCCTAGTGATTGATGATGGGGATTTATTACTTAACATACATAAACTTCCTGAAGAGATCAACGAAACTCTGCAGGAATCCTTGAAAACCGAAGACGTTCTTGATGCCTGCGAATATCTGGCTAGTGTAATGCTAGAATATAAAGATGAAAGAATGAAGGCTGCTTTGGCTGCCGACGGCTGTGAGAACCCCCGGCAATTCGTAACCGAATTAGCTCATAATATTTCTAGAGAGTCTCTGACAACGAAACTTTACGCTGAACTCGGTACCGACAGGCCTTTTGAGATCAGAAGAGTCAACTATAAATCTCAGAATTTTGAGGCCTGGAGCCCGATGGGTGTTCTTGTGCACATAACTGCCGGAAACTCCCTGATCGTTGCACCGATGGCTGCAGTAGAAGGTCTTCTGACTGGAAATATCAACATCATCAAAGTGGCAAGCAATATTGGTTCCTTTGCCGCCTGGTTCTTTTCTGAGCTGAGTATGTATTCAAACATTTCCAAGTTCATTTACATGCTAAGGGTGTCTTCAAAGCAGACGGAGATAATTTCTGAAATAATCTCCAACGCTGATTGTGTGAGCGTGTGGGGTGGCGAAGATGCCGTCTCAGCCATCAGGGAAATGACTCCTAAAGGGATACCGATTGTTGCCTGGGGCCATAGGATAAGCTTTGCATATGTCACACCTGGTGCCATGGAATCTGCCGTGGATGGACTAGTGCAGAGCATATGCCGCAATGAGCAGCAGTCCTGTTCCAGCCCGCAGTGCGTTCTCATTGATACTGACAATAAATCCGATGTTGACCTTTTTGCCAAAATGCTCGGCAGAGCTCTTGATTCCTGCAACATACCTCAGAATCCTCCTGATATTGCGCAGAGCGCAGAGATAACCACTGTTACTGAGCTGCACAAATCTGATATTTACTTCAATGAGGGGGACATCATCGAGGCAGACGATCACACCTACAGGCTGCTGATCTGCTATACGCCTAAGTTCATGCCGTCTCCGCTTTTCCGTACAGTCTGGATTTCGCCGATGCCGCACAGTGAAGTTATAATGCGCCTAAGGGGCATGAGGCAGTATCTGCAGACTGCGGGTTTGTGCTGCAAGCTCGATGAACTTGCTATGCTTACCGACTTACTGTACAGGGCCGGGGTTACCCGTGTGACTCCCGTTGGATCTATGAGCATGAGCTACACTGGAGAACCGCATGACGGAATGTTTGCTCTGCCGAGATTCCTCAAAAGAGTGTCTATGCGCACCGAACTTCCTCTTACCGGAATTCTGAACTTTTCAGAACTGAAAGAACCTGAAACTCGGAATTATAAAGGAAAAATCCAGGGCAAGGCAGATTATCCCCCCGTGCCGGAAAACGGCACCAGAGTGCTTATGAAAAGTGGCGGAACCACCGGGGATCCGGTATTCTGCAGCTATACGCAGAATGACTTTGACAGATACATCTTAGAGCCGTCTATTGAAGCTCTGCTGTCCTGCGGTCTAGACCCTGACAAAGATGTGCTTGCCGATGTTCTCAAATGCGGAAATCTCTATGGCGGAATGAACTGTTTTGTTTCTGTTTTTGATAAAATGAATGCACCGCATCTGAGCATAAGCGGCCTGGATAATTTCAGCATGGTCGGGGACTTCATGATTAAAGGAAAGGCCACTGCTATTCTGGGAGCCCCCAGTTACATTCTCAGGCTGTTTGAAGAAAATGCTGAGAAATTTAAGAAATATGGAAAAATTAAAAAAATATTCTTTGCCGGCGAGCACATGTCCGACGGGCAGAAGGAATACTTAAAATCTTTCGGTCTTGAAATAATTGCACCTCTGCTTTACGGTGCCAATGAAACCGGCAGCATGGGTATATCCTGCGGATACTGCCCTCCTGGAGTCTATCATGTTTGTTCTGATATCCAGCATCTGGAGATTCTCAAGATGGACGAGGATAAGCCGGTTGAAAATGGTGAAATCGGCAGACTTATCTTTACGGGATACAGGAGAGAAAACGGCCATACTGAAAGGTATGAAATCGGCGACACCGGACGCTGGGTCGAAGGAGAGTGCCAGTGCGGCAGAAAACAGCCGAGGTTTGAGCTGTTAGGCAGATACGGCGATATCATCCGTATGGGAGGGACTTTCTTTAATTATCAGAAAATAGGAAAAATCCTTTCTGATGAGTTAAACTACAGCGGCAGGCTGCAGCTTATTCTGGAAAGAAAAGGCCTCAACGAAAAGATGATATTCTGCATGGAGAACATCTCCATATCATCTGAAAAACTCACGAAAATCCTGTTAAACAGCGGATACGACTCATTTACGAAGACTGTGCCTACAGGCTTGGTGGAAATCGAGGCCAGAGTACTCTCTCCAGATGATTTCATCATCAACAATGTAAGCATTAAACTCAAGTCTGTGATTGACAGGCGCTGATGTCATGTTAGAACGCAACCCCTATCTGGTCAACAAAGCATTCCGCACCTACCTAGTAGCTACAGTGTTAGCCTCAATGGCTTTGTCCCTGGGGGTTGTTATCGACGGTGTCATTGTTGGAAATCTTCTGGGTCCAGACTCTCTTTCCGCCATTAACCTGACATCACCGCTCATACAGCTGCTGAGTGCCATCACTGTTCTGATAAACGTCGGCGGAGCTACACTGGCTGCAATATTCATCGGCCGCAGCAAAACCGAAGAGGCCTCAAAGATTTTTACCACTTCAGTAATAATCAATTTAATTGTTGGAATTATTATAACAATCCTCGGAACAGTGTTTATAGATGAAATAGTCTCAGTGCTCTGTTCCGATGCTTCTCTGGCTCCGCTGGTAAAAGATTACGCTTCGGTAGTATTGTTCAGCAGCCTGCTGTATATGTTGCTGCCGGGAATCTGCGTTTTCGTAAGAACCGACAGCAATCCAAAACTGGCTACCGCTGCTTTAGTCATTGCAAACATTGTGAATCTGTGCCTGGATATAGTTTTCATAGAATACATGAATCTGCATGTGGGAAGTTCTGCTATCGCCACAGCTTTAGGATATCTTGTAGGAGTCTGCATTCTTCTCATACACATCAGGAAAAAAGAAAGAGTTTTCAAACTCAACTTTTCAGGGCTCAAATATGCTGGATCGATATTTGCAATGGGGGCGCCGGTGGCTCTGGCATCTGCTCTCATGACGGTCCGCCTCTTTGGAATGAATTCGATCGTTCTCCAGTACTTCGGTGCGGACGGCGTGAGTGTCATGGCTGTCTGCCTGAACCTGATGATGATCGCATCAATGTTTATCGGCGGAACTGCTCAGACCATGCAGCCTATCGGAGGGGTCCTGCAGGGCTCTGAAGACTATAAAGGGATGAATCTGGTCATCAGAGCGGCCACTAAAGTTCTCATACTCTGTCTAGCAGTGCTGGTTTCGCTCATCTTCCTATTTCCGGGTGCATTTGCTTCGTTCTTCGGTCTGACTGATCCAGCACTTATGAGCTTCGCAGAACCGGCATTAAGAATATTCTCTCTCTGCCTGCCTATATATGGCATCAATTACATGCTGATGATCATCTATCAGATACAGGGACATAAGAAACTAGCTTCGGCAGTATCTTCCGCGCAGGCACTGATGGTTGTAGTAGTCGCTCTCCTTCTGGTTCCTGCAGATAATGATCTTATATGGGCTTCATTTGCAATTGGAGAACTGATTGTACTAGCTGGCACTGCAACAGCCGCTTATATCATCCATAAAAAACGCGGTCTTACTGCGTTCACCCTGCAGAAAACAGTTCCAGAAGGTGCTCTCATGTTTGATGTTTCTATGAAAGGGGACGGCAGCGACATGAAACCAATGATGGATGAGCTTCACTCCTATCTGGTTTCCAGCGGCCTTCCTTCTTCTATGACAAATCGTATCGAACTGTGCTGCGAAGAGCTGACTCTGAATGTTATTGAGCATGGGTTGAATGAGTCTAAAGATCATTATCTGGATATAAATGTCAAAGAGAATGAAGATGGAATTACGATCACAGTAAAAGATGACGGTCCGACATTTGATCCGATTAAATATGACGGAGATGGAAAAGGCCTTCTTCTTGTCAAAGGAATCTGCTCATCAATCAACTATTCCAGAGCGATGGATCAGAATTTAGTTACTGTCAAAATACTGCGTTCATAATCACTTGAATATTGCAGTTATGCATATCCTCTGGACAAATTACGCTAGATGTGCATAGTTTACAAAATGTGATTGATTATATTGATTTAGCGGGTTTATGCACCCGCTAAATCTTTCATACGTAGTCTTTTGCTTTGGCGTAGTTAATGAAAAATACACAATTTCATATCTTCCAGCATGACTTGTATTGTTGCATCATACATCAGAAGCGGAATCGTTGTCGCAGCCGACAGTCTGAGCACCGTTCACGGAGAGAGGTTTATAGATGGTCAGCGAACAATCGAAAGGGGTCTGTTTTCAACATATGTCGATAAGATCTATCAATGTCCAAATGGTTGTGTTTTAGCTGCTTCAGGCGATGGGACATTCAATAGTCGCAGTCTGAATGAACATCTGGATATCTTCATTCAAAACAGAATAAAAAAAGACACGACTCCAGATCAGCTTGTGGATGAAGTGATTAACCGGTTTGAATTATTTGATATCTCTGCGACGCTCATTATTGCAGGCTATACGCACGAACGCGGGGCAGCTGACCGGTATGTATGCATACTAGGCGTTAGGGATGGGATGACAGCTGTGAAAAAGATCGAACCGGATGATATCGGCTCCATATGCATAGGTGCAAACGACGTGTATTCCAGGCTGACGAATAATGTGTACCTCAGGGAGGATGAAGACTACAGACAAATGTCATCTTGTCTCATTCCCTGGGAACAGTACACTCTTCAGGATGCTGTTGATTTTTCAAAGTTTATTGTAGAAACGACAGCCAGAATGCAGCATTTTCAATACCAAGGTGTTGGTGTAGGTGGGCCTGTGGATATAGCGGTGGTTCAGCCTGACGGGATACACTGGCTGAGTAAAAAGGAACTGCATGTCTAATTACACGGTTCCTAAATTTTTTTATTAGAATGATACTAATCGGATCAGTGCTTTACAGCTTTCCAGCAGCATCCAGTATTGGTTTCTCTGAATTTCTGCGTTCATGATCATCTGAATATTCGCATCTGACTATGACCTACAGGATCTAATAAATGAAAGTACACAGTTTGCAAAATTTGACGGATTTTATAGCCCGACGATATTTACACACTGTCAGTTTTTCAATACCCAATATTTTGCTTGTAATTTAATTTCAAAAGATACACCGTCCACGTTTCTAGATTTCACTAATTTTTTTATAAATAAATACTTTTCAAAATGCAAAATTGATAAAATGCTCACCAATCTGGAATAATATCTATACAGTAAAGAAGATAACCACTCTTTAAATTTGAGAGATTAAAAATTGTGGGAATAAAAAGTGGACAATAAGGATATACACTCTACAGATCATTGCAAGCATAGGATTAGCTGTAGCTGGGATTATCTTTTTGTTATTAGCAATTTTTGATGAAGATAAAAATAATTGGACACTCTTTTCAGCACTCGGCTGTATCATTCTTTTAAATTTATTTAGTATTGTACGGACTCAATTCAATAGTACGAAAAATCAGTGACAAATTTCAGTCTATCGCTGTTTGTTTACATGGTTATTGGTAATAATATGTAGATAACAAAATTGGGATGAGGCAAGATTCATCCCATATCTACTGTTACTTTTTTTCTTGTTTCTTGCGATCTTCCAAGATTGCAAATTCCTTATCAATAGTCTTTTCATGCCTTCTTTCTGCCAGATCCCTTTTGATTAGAGTTAATGCATAATCGCCTCTGCCATTGTATTGTTCTTTTTCTACAATTTCATCTATTTCACTTAAAGTTCCTTCTGTAACGAAGACTTTAAACTCATATCTTTTTGGCATCTGCTTAGGCATTATGGGTATGTTATCTACTTTCGCAACTTATAATTGCTAGGGCAGATATCTACCCTAGCGTGATACGAAAATGGAAATAAAACAAGAAGAACTGAAAATCATGCTTCCAAAGGAGTTGCTTGAATGCATGGATAAAATAGTCGAATGTAAATCATTCGAAGATAGAAACGATCTGATCTATCATGCGTTGAAACTGTATGTAGATAGAATAAAGCGAATGTATGTGCTGAAGAAAGAATTACAGGCTGCAGAAGAAAATCTGTAATCGTTTAATATTGAGAGTCATTTGACTCAAAAGTTTTGTTTTTCAATATTTGATACGACCTCTTCTAGATCAAACTTATCAATATTCTTTTCAGACTCGTCAATGTCAAAGTTCCCCTCTTCATTGACGGTAACTTTTCTTTGAAGTCTGAATGAGGCAATTGCAGCAATCAAATTCATATCACTGATTTCAGTCCAGACTTTTTTATATTTGATTTCTCCGAATGGCACTGCACTAATAATCCGCTGCACCCAGCAGGGGTGTGCATAAAGACCTTCTTTATCTGCAGGCATTTCTGACAGTTTATTATCGTCCCAGCTCTCATATTCTTCTCCATTTGCTATTGATGTCAGTTTTGAGATGTAATCTCTGATACCATCATCTGTAAGTTCATAGTAGTTATAATAATCCGGTCTGCCGTGCATATTGATGATGACGTTTACTTTGTCTGGATATATGTATGATTGAAATTCGTATTTGGATATCATACGGCGGGACCTCCTTTGTTTTGGAAATAAGTCATGTGATTATACTTTCAGTAATCCTTAACGCTGTTATATTAATTCTTTCTTAAATTAGTTTCTATACAAAATATAATTCAAGCTGAAACAATTCATCGCATAAATTCTAGCAGTCAGTCCTAATCCATAAATTCACCAGAAAATATGATAATATCATTTCAAATTAAATGAAAAAGTAGCCTGCGTTAGCAGGCATTTGATAGTTTTATTTCGGTTCTTCCCACTGGGCATAGAGTGTTACGCACTCTCCTGTAGCTTCGAAAGTTGAACCGACTGCATATGCTGTTCCTTTTCCATCAGCAGATGTATTCCATCCTTTGAATACATGGTTTTCATATTTGAAAGAACAGTCTGGAACAGTTACTTCAGTACCGTCTGTGATCAGATCACAAAGACCGAATTCAGTGCTACCGTTTCCCATATAGAATACTGCACATTCACTTTCTTCAGCTATATGGTAATCTATTAGATCCATTCTATAGCTCTCAGTCACTCTATAGCTCTCAGTCCAGCCATCATTTGTAGTTGTTCCGTTCTGTGCATATGTGATCATAATCCCATTCGTATAACTATAGTATGATATACCTGACCAGCCATTCACATCAACATACTCTTCAACATACAACTCTTTTTCTCCATAATGTAATGTTTCAATTGTTTCTACTTTGTCAGGTAAAGAGTCTGGAAACTCTGTAAATGACTCATTATTGAGCTGGACAACATTTCCATTACTGTATTTAACATCATTAATCAAAATTTGTATCTGATTATTATCTTCTATTTCGTTTGTTGCGAGATATGTATCAGTCGACTCATACGTGACAATCTCTCCAGTATCGAGATCCTTAATTTCTCCTGTACGTTGATATTTGAAAACAGTGCCAGCAGGATAATATTGTGTTTTATTATCTGAATCATCATCCCCAGACGTATAGACGTATACTCCTGCAGCTGCAACAATCAATACCAATACGATTACAACAGCAACAATCCATTTTTTATCCATGGCTCCACCTCTGATAAGCATGGGACCAATTGCATATAATGATTCTCATAAAATTTGATAAGAACTCATACGAATGCAATGTGAAATGTCTATGATTTTGAAATTTGAGGATGATCTGTTTTCAGACCATCCAATGTGTTTAGATTGACTCGTGAAGTTCCTGAGCGGCGGCATTAGCCTCTTCAAGCTCTTTCCACTCATCTATCGTCTGAATTACATTGTCTTTCATCACTACCTTTCCGTCACAGAGAACCGTCTTGACATTGAGGCCATATGATGAGTAAACTATGTTAGAAACCAGTGTCTCCGGGAAAATGGGACGCAGATTGGGAGCTTTTCCATCAAGAATAATAATATCTGCTTTTTTGCCTGCTTCTATTGATCCTATTTTGGAATCCATCCTCAGAGCTTTGGCAGCGTTGATAGTAGTGAAATCAAGAACCTGCTGGGCTGGAAGGATGGTCGGATCCCATCTGGAGGACTTCTGCAGCAGCGACACGAATTTCATTTCTCCGAATAGGTCAAGAGAATTGTTGGTTGTAGAACCGTCAGTGCCGAGAGACACAGTCATGCCCGCATCAATCATTTCTGGTATCGGAGCCACTCCGCCGGTAGCGAGTTTCATATTGGAGACGGGGCAGGAAGATACCTTCACGCCCGCGGCAGCCATAGCTCTGACCTCATTCATTGTCAACCAGGCAGAGTGTGCAGCTACGCAATGATCATTGAAGAAGCCGATGTTTGCCAGATAGTCCCCAGGTCTGAAACCTTCTTTCTTCTTGCAGTCTGACACTTCTTTCCTTGTTTCTGATAAATGGAATGTGAGAGTCAGATCTTCTTCCAGGGCGAACTCCTTTGCCCTTGTAAAAGTCTCAGTAGAGCAGACATACACTCCCTGCAGACCGACTGCAGGGTAGATTCGGTCATGATCCTTGAATTCATTGTAAAATCTCTTGCAGTTGTCGAGAGGATCACCTTTTTGAGTAGTAAACTGCTGATCCAGCACAGCCCATCCAAGAACTCCTCTGATACCGGATCTCTCAACTGCTTTGGCGATTATATCTTCTGAATAATAAAGGTCTAAAAATGTGGTAGTGCCGGAGCGGATCATTTCGATACAGCCTTGGGCAGCCCCTGCCTCCAGATCCCTGGGAGTCCTGATATCATCAAGATGAAAAACTTTGTCAAGGAATGCCGGAAATGTAACATCATCCACCAGACCTTTGAGGGAAGTCATTGAAACATGAGTGTGTGTGTTAATCAAGCCAGGAAGAACTATGTCGCCGGAGGCATCTATGATCTTGTCTGCAGACTCACTGCATTTGCCGATGGAGATGATTCTGTCATTCTCAATCAGAATATCTCCGTCTACGATCTCTCTTTTACTGTTCTGAGTCACAATCTTTCCGTTTTTTATTAAAGTGCGCATGATAACAACGATTGATTGAATTCAACAAGATATATACTCTGCGGGGGAACCAACTCTATATTGTAGTAGGTAATTGGGTAATTTATGCAGAAGGTTCTAGAATTCCTGAAAAACAACCCTGTTTTTTACTATGCAACGGTTGATGGCAACGAACCGCGCGTAAGACCGTTTGGATTTTTTATGGAATACAACGGCCGGCTATACATCGGTATGGGAAAGAAGAAAGAATCATATCTGCAGACTATTGCCAATCCCAGCATAGAGATATGCACTTCCAGCCCCGACGGCAAATGGATCAGAATCAGGGGCAAAGCCGTTGAAGATAAAAGTCCTGAGGTTCTGCAGAAAGCCAGGGAAGCAAGTCCGACGGTTGCGAAGCTCTACAATGAAAAGACAGGTGCTGAATTTGCCTGCTTTTATATTGAAGGCGGCACTGCTGAATTGGCAGACATGTCGGGAAACTTTGAAAAGATAACGTTCTGAGATTATGCCGGAGAGTCAGTCTACAAGATTAACGTTCTTAGGAACGGGCGGAGGCCGTTTTGCCACAATGTATCAGATCAGGGCAACCGGCGGCATTTATCTTGTGGACAATCTGAAGCTTCACATTGATCCAGGACCGTCTGCTCTGTACAATATGAAGCGTGCTTCTATTGATCCCATAAAAACAGACGGGATTCTATTATCGCACTGTCATCCAGACCACTATTCAGATGCTGAAGTCCTGGTTGAAGGAATGAGCAAGGGCGGAATGGTGAAGAGAGGGGCATTAATCGGCAGTGAAAGTGTCATCGCCGGAGAAGGAGATTTCAACTCACCGATTTCCAATTACCACAAGTCGATCTGCGCCAGGGTGTCTGCAGTTTCTGCCGGAGACCGCTTCCGAATTGGTAACACTGTGATTGACGCCACACCGACGCAGCATTCCGATCCATATGGAATAGGATTCAGAATACACACCAGAAACGGTATTGTTTCATATGTAAGCGACAGCGAAATAACCGACAAGGTCATAGCTGCACACAGAGGTGCCCGTGTTTTGATTTTAAATCTTACCAGGCCTCTGGGATCTAAAGTTTCACATCATCTCTGCACGGAAGAAGCTGCAGTCTTTGCCAGAGAAATCGTCCCGGAAATGGTCCTTTTGACTCATTTCGGCATGAAGCTGCTGCGGGAAGGCGTGAACAAGCAGGTCAAATACATCAAGGAGAATTCCGGCACAAGAGTTGTGGCCGGAGAGGACCTGATGAAAGTCTCCATTGGGAAAGACATAACTGTCAAGCGGTTTCAGGACAATACCCACCGCTGATTTTTTACGGCATTTACTTAAAATAAAATCGGTGCAAACTTTTTACATCATCTGCAGATATATTACTACAAATTCGGGAAAATGTTAAGAATCCCTAGTACGGTGAAATATCGATGATAATCTGCCAGATAGCCGGTTTTTTAGGTAGCGGGAAAACAACCCTGCTGATCAAGCTAGGTACCGCTCTCAGTGCCAAGGGAAAGCGTGTAGCTATAATCGTTAATGAAGTGGGAGAAGTCGGCGTAGACGGCTCCGTAATCAACTCCAGCGGACTGAAATCTGTTGAATTGGCAGAAGGCTGTATCTGTTGCTCTTTGGCAGGTAGTCTGCAGCACACTCTCAAACAGATCAAGAATGAATATGATCCAGACCTGATGATTATTGAACCTACAGGAATCGCCTTTCCTACCAAAATTGTACAGCTGGTGAGGACGGCTATGGTTGGTGAAGAGAAAATGATTACCATTTCGTTGATTGACGCTTTCCGTGCTGTCAATCTGTTCAAAGAAGCTGAGTTGTTTGTGAGCAGACAGATCGCTGGTGCAGATATTGTTGCAGTGAACAAGATTGACGCAGTTGATATGTATACGATCAAGGAGACTGAAAAGATCGTTAAGAAAGTTAACAGGGAAGCGCAGATTGTGTTCATCTCAGCTAAAAACGGAGACGGCGTAGACAATCTGGTAAGAATCCTGGAGGCCTGAATATGACTGAGAACTCCAAGGAAGCCGCCGACGCCGGTTCATTCGGCGCAGAAGCTCATTTTCATGGTAGCGTCTCTAAGAAAGAGCTGGTGGAAGCCGCCAGAGCCACTGTAATCTCCACTGCAGATGAGATTGTTAAGAAAAGAGGCATTCTGCTTGGACACGTCAAGCTGTTTATTTCTGCCAATGGCACACTCAAGCTCAACATGGTAGATCCTACGATGGGTATTGACGTGGAAGACAAGCTGAATGATCCCGTTGTTGATGGTGAGATAAAGTACATGGCTGCAGCCATGGGGGTTTCAGACAAGGAACTTGAAAATATCATGACGGACAGCTTGAAAAGCATTGACAAAACCGTCAAACTGAATTTTAAAAAACATGAACATGAGCATGACCACGCTCACAACGTAACTTTTGAAGGTGTATAATATGTATGGAGTCTCAATAGATGTAGGAACCAGCGGTATGAGAATGCATGCCGTGGATTTGGACAGCAAAAAGATACATTCTACCGCGATAACAGTCCGTCACCCGGTGCCTGGTGCAAATGTAGTCGATCACCTTACGTTCTGCATTGAAGTTGATCAGAATCTGGCTAACAGACTTTTAATTGACACCGCCAACCGTCTGATGCAGGAATTAGACATCGATCTTAATAAAGTTGAGAGAGTGGCCATCTGCGGAAATCCGATTCAGCTTTCTATGTTCCAGAACATGGAAGTCAGAGACCTTGCATATGTGGGAGAGAATACTCTTAAGTCTAAGGGAGTAGAGCCTCAGAAGAGAGATGCTAAGGTTATCCCCGCTGTTGATCTCGGCCTGAATCTGCGTGAAGGTGTTCCGGTGTATATTCCTCCGGCCATCAGGCATGAAATCGGTGCAGATGCTTTGGCTATGATGTACAAAACCGGGCTTCTGGAACGTGACGATAATGTTTTAGTCACTGACTACGGAACAAACGCTGAAATGGCTTTAAAAGTCGGCGATGAAATTCTTACCGGTTCCGCCGCCGCCGGACCTGCTATTGAAGGACAGCAGATCAAATCAGGTATGCTTGCATCTCCCGGTGCCATTTCCGATGTCGAATCTGAATTCTACTGGAAATGCAGAGTTCTCGGAGATGACATGCTTGTAAGCGAGGGTGATACAATTGAAGTCAATACCGGAGCAGTAATTGAAGAGGGGCCGATGCACGGCATGGCAAAGGGCATCACCGGAACCGGTGTGATTGCTGCTATCGCCACCGCTCTCGACAACGGAGATATTGTAAAATCTAAGATCACTACTACCGACGGCTGCCTGCACCTTCAGGACGGGGTCATTATTACACAGAATGATTTCTTAGAGGCTGCCAAGACTTTCGGTGCTATGAGGGCTGGTCACTTTACTCTGCTGGAAACTGCCGGAATTAAGTTTGATGAGCTCGACACGATGTTCATGAGCGGTGCATCCGGTACATACGTGGATGCTTTGAAGGCTCAGAGAGTCGGTCTGCTTCCTCCATCTGTTGACAGAATCTACCAGTTCGGTAACACATCACTTTCAATGGCTACTGATATAGTAAAAGATCCGGAAATGATGGACAAGCTGCAGTCTTTAGCTAATTCCATCAGAGCTAACCACATCATGTTTGCCACGGACAAAATTTTTGAATCAGTATTCATTCAGGAACTGGCTTACTGGCAGGAGGGTATGCCGATGGAGACATACAACATGATGCTTGAGCTTTCTGACATCCAGCCTCTGCCTACTACTATTAAACCGGCTGAAGTTATCAGAGTTGTGCAGAGAGACATTCCCGATCTGGGGGACAAGGGACTTAAAGTTCTTCGTGAAATCGGTATCGGTCTGAAGAGATCTTTCAGCGGTTGTACTGGCTGTCAGAAGTGTGTTAAAGAATGTCCTGAGGATGCCATATCTGTCAGCGAGGCTGCAGATGGTTACGAGATCCAGGTACTTTCAGACCGCTGCAACGGAACAGCCTGTCTGAGATGTGAGCGCGCCTGCTCTCAGAAATGCTTCCAGATCAAAGAATTACAGAGAAGTTCGGTTAGTGCTGAATAAGCCTAATCAAACCTCTTTATTTTAATATTTAAATAAAACCTATCTATTTTTCTCCAATATTAGAATTTTAACATCATTAGCATATATATTCTCAAGCATGATCCTTCGTAATATTTACAGGTGCAGGCCAAAGAAGAGCGGATGATGTTAAAAAAATAAACAAGCCAGTGTTTCTTTGAATCTACACCATGTAATTCAATGGTGAGCAAATGAAAAATAAGTCTAAGTTAATACTAGCGTCAGCTGTATTTGTTGCAGCTCTGATGCTTCTCGTTCCCTTGTCTCAGGTGGACATGTCTGGGGGGGGGGATCGGAAATTCTGACTCCGATTCAATTGTTTTGAGTGATAATCCAACAATAGAACCGGATTATTATGTTGCTGAGACTGGTGAGGATACTAACAATGGAACTTCAAGTAATCCATTCAAAACAATCAGCCATGCAATTTCTACTGCAGTAAATGCTGGCAGTGGTAAAGTAATTAAAATCGCGGATGGTATATATGCAGAAAACCTTGTAATAACTGGGAACATTACACTTATTGGGAATACTGGATCTCAAGATAAAGTAATAATAAAACCATCTAGTGCAAATGGAACTGCAATTTCTATAAGTGCAGATGGTACTTCATTAACCGTCAATGGAATCACTTTAAAAACTGCTACTGGGGAACTTTCAAATCCTACACAAGATAGTGAATTGAAAGGAAGAGGATGTGGTATTTCCACAGGTAGTTATCAATCCACAATAACGCTATCAAACATTATACTTGATGGATTTACATATGGCATAAGCTCATATGGAGAAACAACTCTTGTTTTAAATAATTCGATTATTAAGAATACTACATATAAAGGAATATATGCACAGAAACTCGCAAGTGCTGACTTCACAAATGTAACGTTCATAAAAAATGCGACAGCTACAACTCTGCTTCCTGATAATGATCCAAACTCACGTTCAGGTTCTGCAATTGATCTCAATTTAGTCAATGCTTGCGATCATATCTCATTTACTGGATGTACTTTTAACATTAATGGAGATCCAAACGGATCAACAAGCGGTGCAATCAAAATTAAAATCCGTGGTGGAACTGGAGAAACCGAAAGTCAATATTCCTCACCAGGCTCAATAATCCATGGAGTTAGCATTGCAAACTGCATCTTTACAGGTAACCCAAGGGATGTAGTTCTTGGAACCAATGTATGTCCTAATTCAAGTGATGATTTCACAGTCAAATATTCTGGCGGGAGCCCAATCTATGAATATAATCCAGGAGCCAATGCAAAAAATGAAATCATTTCAGCATTTTATGCAAATGGTAAACCAATTACAATATCTGATGATGACACTAACACTGCAATTACCTGGATTGACGGTTCTCGTTTATACCCAATAGCTAATGCTCAATCCCTTGTAGTATTTGGTGGGTCAAAAAATGCTAACGTAAGTTCATCTTCAATTGATATGACTGGTGGAACAGTAGCTTGCCTCTATGGTGGAGGATATGGGAATTTCTCTGAAACTTCTGCTTCAGTTGGTACAGCTTCCATTAAACTTAGTGAGAAATCTATAGTAACAGCAACTGTATTTGGAGGTGGATTTGGCTATGCTACTGTCAATAAAACGACAATAACAATTTCCAATGCTACAGTTACGCAGGATGTTGTTGCGGGTGGCGCTAATGGTCCTACTGTATTTGATTCCAATGGAATTCCTACAAGCGTGAATACTGTTACAGAAGCAGAGATTAACATTTCTGGTGGAACTATAGGCAATTCTCAAACATACGGTGGAGTTTACGGGGGAGGACAATCTCTTGCATACGTAGGAACTTCTGAAATAAACATCTCAGGCGGAACAGTATATCTTCTATGCGCAAGCGGTTCAAATGGTATTACAGATACAACCACAATAAACATAGACAAAGATGCAAAGATAACATATTTATTCAGCGTCAACAGAGGAGTAATCAACACTTCTGAAATAAACATCGAGAGCAGTTTTACAGGAAGTATTGACAAAATTGCATTGGGAGCCCTTTCTGACTGGGATTATAATGGTCAAAACTACAACCAGTTCACAGGTGGCTCTACAGACGGTGCAGTACTCAAATCAGTAAAATTAACCGTAGGATGTTCTGGCTTAAAATCTGCAGCTAGTGAAGACACTCAAGTTTTCCTAGGAAGGGGAATATATTCTAACTATGGAAACTCTGTATTTACATATGATAGTAAAACATACTATCAGCACTATGCTTACTCACCTGAAGATACATTAACAAATGGAACAAAAATAACAACACCTCTTGCTGCTAACGTAACTGTCAAAGGAAACGTAACTGTAATTGCATATGTCGGTAACACAACAAATGCTTACGATCCAACAACACATATCATTGGAACTGATAAAACATGGACATTTGAGGATGGAGCAATGATTTCTCCTAAAACTGTTGCACTTACCTCTGAAATAACTACAAAAATTCAAAATAATGGTAAATTGATCTTCAATGATGCTGGTGTTGGAATAAATGGATTATTCCTTGACTGCGGTGGAAACATTGAGATTATTGACACAGACTTTGAAACAATTGGCCTTTATATCAAGAATGCAAAAGATGTAAAAATTGCAGAATGCACATTCACAGATATTTCACAATCCCCACTAACACCTTTAAAAATGGATGAGTTGAATGCAATATATATTTTCAATTGTACTGGCAACATTACAATAGGCGGTGATAATAAAGATGATGGAAACATAATTTCATCCAGTACTACTTCAGGTCTCATTAGAGGAATATTTGTCATTAACTGCGGTGGTGGAGAAAACAGTAGTTTGATAATAAAAAATAACAGCGTCTCAGATGTAAAATTCAATGCAATTCAACTTGCTGGTCTGAACTTTAAATCTGTAAGTATTATAAACAACACAATTTCCAACTGGGATACAGACTCAGGCTCAAATGATCAATCAACTGGATTTGAAGGCGGACGTGCAATCAGGATGAAATTATCTTCAACTATAGCATCAGATGTGACAATTGAAAACAATGTATTCATTAAATCATATGTTACTGATGCTGAATTTAAATCAAGTCTCAGCCAATCTGATATAACAGGCTATGATGACGGAAACATTCTGAAAATGACAATACTCAGTGAAGTTGGCACCTTGGATGTTGCTAATAACACTCTGGTTCTTGAGAACATCTCAAATTATTATGCTGATTATAACATGTTCAAGTTTGTAAGTGGGGATAACACTGTAGTTGATACATACAAAGTAGTTATTTTCAATCCTAATAACGGATACTTCTACACATCATTAGAACCAGGGGTTATGTGTTCAATAGTTACTGAATCCAGCAAAGTTTCTAAACCTTCTAATCCTTCAAAATCATCAAACACATTTGATGGATGGCATACAGTAGCAACAGGCGGAGAAAAATGGGACTTCACCAATGATGCGATCTCTGAAAACACAACTCTCTATACCCACTGGTCATACACAGCAGGATCAGGAACACCAATCACACCTCCACCGGTAGTTCCTGAACCGGAACCGATTATTCCCGACACTAACGGAAACGTTACTGTTCCTGCATTAGATGAAAAGAAAACAGAAGAACTGATTCATGAAGCAGTTTCATCCGGTTCTGACTCAATAACAATCATTGATACAAGCGATGTAAAAGGAGATTACACAGCAGTTACTGTTTCTAAATCAGACTTAGAAACAATAACAAAGAGCATTGAGAACAACAAGAACATCGACTCAGTCTCAATACCTACTTCTGAAGGAAACATCATCATCGAAAAAGAAGTTCTTTCATCAATACTTGAAAACACAGATGCAGATTCAGTTTCATTCGAAGTAGAGGATGCAAAGAATAAGTTAACAGAGGA
>OIXH01000015.1_pt1 | contig 216529 bp, 184 predicted proteins | sample 1587741 | NCBI WGS metagenome assembly OIXH01 (sample SAMEA3888916, study PRJEB22519) | human gut metagenome | biome: human gut; feature: human-associated habitat; material: faeces | place: Denmark | collected 2011 | reverse complement strand
GCCGCGTGGGGCTCGACCCGCTTATGAAAAAGCCCGTCGGCAAGTATTCCCTCGGCATGCGGCAGAGGTTGGGCATAGCCCAGGCCATTATGGAAAACCCGAGTTTGCTTATACTGGACGAGCCGCTCAACGGCCTTGATAAGCACGGCGTTATGGAGATGCGGCAGCTTATAAAGGGGCTGAAGGAGCAGGGCAAGACGATACTTCTCGCAAGCCACAATCAGGGGGACATAGACGAACTTTGCGACACCGTGTGCGAAATGGACGCGGGAGTTATGACAATTATACGGGAGGAAAGTATATGAACCGACTATTCGCGGCGCTGCTGGCTATATTGCTGCTTGCGCTGCCCGCTGCCGCCTTTGCGGAGGGTGAAACCCCGCCCGCGGAGACACAAGCGCCTGTAACTACGCCCAATCCTACACCCGAACCAACGCCGCAGCCTACCCCGGTGGCGGACAAGCTGATAATAGACAGCTGGAATCTGTACGACGGCATGGACAAAACCTACGGCGCGGGCTATGTGCCCCGCATAGTGAACGGCTGCTGCTACATTATATTCCCGCTTATCGGCGAGACGTATGACGGCAAGGTGACTGTAACGGCCGACCTTGGCGCGACGGCGGACAGCCCCTTCGTATTCGGCAACTATTCCCAGACCGCAGCCGGCTGGGCACGGTATGTGTTCATGTTTGAAATACCGCTTGTGAAGGGGCGGATAAACGGCTCCTACCCCGTCACGCTGAGGGCGGACTACCTCGACGTACTGGGCCAGCAGAAGCAGCAAAGCTTCACGCTGTATGTCACCGTAACCGACGGCAAAAATCCACCCGACCCGAACGACGTGCCGAAGCAGGAGGTTGAAAAGCCGGAGCTGTTCATATCGAATTGCATAATTACGCCGGATACCGTGAGCGGTGAGGAAATCTTTACCGCTGAAGTCACCATCGACAACATAGGCACGATACGCGCCCGCTCCGTGCGGCTGTCCTACGGGAGCGAGGCGGCGGGCATAATACCCGCGGACACGAACAACGCGATGCATTTAGAGAACATTGCAAGCGGCGAAAGCGCGACAGTTTCATTCGCCATCCGCACCACGGGAGACGTGCTTGCGGGCGAGCAGCCCTTTTACGTTACGCTGGACTACATTGACCTTTACGGCGGGGTGTACACCAACACGCGGACGTTCCTCGTCCACGTTACACAGCCTGCGAAGATGAGCTGCGACCCCGTATCCCTACCGAAGGAGATCACCGCGGGCGAAACGATATCCCTGCCCGCCAACGTGTTCAACATAGGCAAAAGCCCGCTCAGGAACGTCACCGTAAATCTGACCGGCGCGGGGCTTTTCCCCACCTCCAGCGTGTTCCTGGGGGACATTCAGCCGGGGCAGGCGGGCTACGGGGAGCTGAAGGTATTCGTGGGTATGCTCTCCATGACGGAGGGCTACACCGAAAGCTACGGCAAGACCACAGGCGTATACACCATATCCTACAAGGACGACGCGGGCGAAGTTCACACCGCCGAGCAGCAGCTTTCCACCGAGATAAAGCAGCCCATCCTTGACGGCGAAAAGACAGACGCCGAAAAGCAGGCCGAGGAAGAACAGAAGCGCGCCATGAGCCAATGGTGGATAAGCGCGCTTGCGGCCTTCGCAGTCATTGCGATAATAGTCGCAGTTATTGTGGTGAGTAAGTTTGCGAGGATGATGAGGATGAGGTAGAAATATATACAGAAATACGGTAAGCTTATGAAAAACGAACCGAAAAGGCACAATATGAAATCCGGCCCCGTAATTCCGGCGGCAATCTTGCTATTTTCATTGGCCTTGGCTTATACGCCGCGAACGCTGATTGAATTTTACTATAACGGCGCATTTGTCCATATGCTGCGGATAGTCAAAACATTTGTTTTCGTTGCCGTGCCGCTGGTTTTGGCGGCGTATCTGCTCTATAAATCAAGCATTGGTGAGCGTGCAAAGCGGATATGTCTCAATATAATATGGTACTTCAGTTTTGCCCTGTACATTACCGTGCTATTTTTCATTTTGTTTGGCGGAGGGCGGCGTGATTACGATTATTCCGGCCTGAAACCAAACCTTTTACCGTTTATATCTATCGTAAAGGCAATAAAAGCCGCTATCGCGGCGCACGAACTGTCCGGTTTAATCGGAATACTGCTTAATATCCTGCTGTTCGTCCCATTCGGCTTTTTATTGCCGTGGAAAATAAAAAACGAAAAGATCGCCTTGCTGTGCATGTTTTATTCGTGTGCGTTTCAGAAGCCGCACAGCAGCTATTCGTAGTCGGAGTTTTCGATATAGATGATATATTTTTGAATCTCATTGGGGCGGTGGCCGGCATATTGATATATCGCATTATTGCACGCGTTGTTATTGGCATACAGCTGAAAGAAGCGCGCCGAAGCGGGCAAAAGCGCGGTTAAAGAGCAAATCATCCCCTTTTCTTATCCAAACTAAAAAAGCATCATGCCTAATGGCATAATGCTTTTTTGGCGGAGAAGGAGGGATTTGTCCGGCGGCACTGGGCCAGTGCCGCCGCCAGCCCGGGGAACTAAAAAACCATTCACCAGATGGTTTTTTGCCTCGCTTTGCTCGGCCGTTCCCTTCAACCCCCTCCTTCTCTTATCCAAACTAAAATAGCGCCGCACCTGACGGTGCAGCGCTATTTTGGCGGAGAAGGAGGGATTTGAACCCTCGCGCCAGTTACCCCAGCCTACTCCCTTAGCAGGGGAGCCCCTTACAGCCACTTGGGTACTTCTCCACGCGATGCTGTGTTGTTACCGGACGGGCAGTGATGTTTATCCTTCGGTATCCGCCAAGTAAGGCAAACTGCTCTGTCTTATTTGGCGGAGAGAGAGGGATTCGAACCCCCGGTGCCTTGCGACATCACTGGTTTTCAAGACCAGCTCCATAAACCACTCGGACATCTCTCCTCGTCCAGCTTTTGTATTATAGCAAAGCCCTCGCGCGTTGTCAACAGGTTATTGCCGCATTTCCCGCGCGGCCGCAATAGTTTATTTGTCTATGAATACAAAAGCCTGCGGATAGCCGCCGCTTATTACGCCGTAAGCCTTTTCGCCGGTATATTCGCCCTCAAGCGGGGTTATCTTGCGTGTGGACAGCGAATAGACATACGTCAGCTCGCCAAAGTCAAGCTCCCCCGAATACGCATACCGCGCGTTGATGAACGATATTGAAAGGCCGGGGTTCACCGCGTCCTCCATGTTTCCGGGCGTCCTTGCCCATTCGCGCACGTCCTCGTACACCTTGGCAAACTGGCTCACCGTCAGCGGCAGCTCCTCCGCCTCCACGCCCTGCATCTGCTCCTTTTCAGTTCGCTTGGCCTCACCGCCGTCGGCAAGCTTGTATTCATATGTTTTCATCGCGCCGTTATCGCAGGCGGCGTATTCAACCATGCTCAATTCCCCCGCGGAGTTTATCCACGATTTGAACACCGCTATCGGCATATCCTCCGTCCCCGCGGCGATCCATTCGCGCCCCGCCCCGCAGCCGCACAGGAGCAGCATGCATAAACATATTATTATCGTCGTTGTGATGCGTTTCATGGTGTACCTCCTTGGAGTGTGGGTGTTTTGGAAGATATAGTTTCTTTGGCATTGGTTTAACATTTTGGTTGATATTTATCAAGCTGTTTTTAGAACACTTTTTTCATATTTGTATTGTTTTGTATTGTATGTTTATAGTATAATATGTATATTAAGCAAAAAGGAGTACATGACATGAAGATTTTAATTGTTGGCGGCGTGGCAGGCGGCGCAACAGCCGCAGCGAGATTGCGCAGATTAAGCGAAGATAATGAAATAATTATGTTTGAACGCGGCGATCATATTTCTTTTGCAAATTGCGGTTTACCTTATTATGTTGGCGGCGTTATAGGAAATGAATCCGACCTGCTGCTGCAAACTCCCGAAAGCTTCAGTGCAAGATTTAATGTTCAGGTAAGAACGCACCATGATGTTATATTTGTTTTGCCGGACAAAAAGCAAATACTTGTTCGTGATATAGACAATCACGCCGAGTATTTGGAAAGCTATGATGTGCTGCTGCTCTCACCCGGGGCAAAACCAATCAACCCGTTCGGTGAAAATGCGCTGACGCTGCGCACTGTGCACGATGCACTCAGGTTGCGCGAATTATGTGAAGGCAGCACCGGTCGCAGGCGTGCGCTGGTAATAGGCGGCGGTTTTATAGGCTTGGAAGCAACCGAGAATATTGCTGCATGCGGGTTAAGCGTTACCCTCGTTGAAAAATCCGATCACGTTATGCCAAACATGGACCGCGAGATGACATTCCTTATAGAGAAAAAGCTGCATGACATGGGCATAGATTTGCGCTTAAAATGCGGGGTAAAACATTTGTGTAAGGGCAAAGCAATGCTGGATAACGATGAGTATATTGACTACGATATTGCCGTTTGCGCCGTAGGTACCCATCCCGATACAGATTTTCTGAAAGACTCCGGCATAGCGGTAACAGAAAAGGGCGCTATTTTGGTAGATGAACAGTTACATACCAGCCAACCGCACATATATGCTGTTGGCGATGCCGTTGCCATCCCGCACATCGTTACGGGTAAAACGATGAATATACCTTTGGCCGGGCCGGCTAATCGTCAGGGCCGTCTGGCCGCAGATGCAATAATGGGCCGCGATGTCGTATATCCGGGCGCCCAAGGGGTGGCCATACTGAAGCTTGATGACATGACAATTGCCTCTGCGGGCGCAAGCGAAAATCTGCTCATCTCCGCAGGAATACCGTATACAAAAAGCTACACCCACTCTATGCCGCATGCCGGTTATTACCCCGGCGGGCGTATGATGAGCATTAAACTGCTGTTCACGCCCGACGGTAAAACGGCCCTCGGTGCGCAAATAGTAGGCTACGAAGGCGTTGATAAGGCCATAGACTTATTTGCCGTTGCAATAAGCCATAGAATGAGCGTGTTCGAACTTGCCGAAATGGAGTTAAGCTATGCGCCCCCGTTTTCCTCCGCAAAAGCCCCCGTTAATATTGCCGGATATGTTGCATCAAACATTGCAGATGGAATGCATGAAGTGTTCTATGTAAGCGATATTCCCAATCTTGATCCCGCAAAGGATCTGCTTGTTGATATAAGGACGAGAAAAGAATATAATAATGGCACTATTCCGGGAGCCATGCTGCTGCCGCTGGACGAAATACGCGCTCGGCACAACGAGTTGCCCCGGGATAAAAATCTTTACATTTTCTGCCGCATCGGCCAGCGCGGGTACTACGGATACAGGCAGCTTAAGCAGCTGGGCTTTGAAAACGTAAAAAATCTCAGCGGCGGATTCATGAGTTATATGGAGGCTTATAATAAATGAACTCCTTAAAAGAACTTCTTGAAGGCGGGTTCGGTAAGGCTGAATGCTATACCGATAATGAGCGCAAGCTTTATGGCGACGTCAACATGAATTGCTGTGAACGCATTCTATATGGCGCAAATCAGGCTTATAATCTTGGACTAAAGAAAGAGGACATGCGGATTGCATCCGCGTTTGGCGGCGGCATGGGCGTTGGCACGGTTTGCGGCGCAATATCCGGCAGCCTTATGGTTTTGGGTCTGCTGTACTCCGGCAAGCTTGAAAAAGAAACCGCGCTAAAAGCCGATATTACAATCCCGTTTCTAAAAAAGGTAAAGAAAAAGCAAGGCAGCCTGAATTGTCGTTACAATAAAGCGCATTATGCCATCAGGGAACCCGTTTTCGATTGCAGCGCCGTAATTCTCTCCTTGGCGGAATGCTTAGACGAAACGGTTGCTTCCATAAACGGATGATATACAAAAGGCCTGCATTCGCAGGCCCTTTGTTTTTGCTAAATTATCAACTTAAACCGGTCGCTGTTTATATATTGCTGCGTGCGGTGCGAAGGCATATTCGCCATATCATAAGTTAAGCTTGAGATATACAGCAGCGGATAGTCCCGCGGCACACCCAGATACGTGGCCATTTGATAGCTTGCCCGCTTTACCTCTATAACCTTGGTAGCATGAGAAAAGCGAATGTTGTGCTTGTTGTTCAAAACAGCAAACAGCGAAACATTGTTCAGATCTTCGTCCAACAGGAACTGATAGGTTGAGGCCGGATAGCGGCTTATTTCTATGGACACAGGCACATCATCCGCATACCTTATACGTTCCACGGCAATTATTTTATCCTCCGGCGTGAGCTCAAGCTCAGTAATATCTTCCGGCTCCGCATCTTCAATAACGCACTTTATGGTTTTTGCGCCCGGCTTCATGCCGTTTATGTTACATATGTCCGTAAAGCTGTATATTCCGGACATACTCTTGTAAAGCTTTTTTGATGCAATAAAGGTGCCTTTGCCGCGGCGGCGCATGAGCAGCCCTTCTTTTACCAGTATTTCCAGTGCGCTCCGTATTGTTATGCGGCTTACCGAGTATATCTCGCTAAGCTCTTTTTCTGTAGGAATCCTCTGTTCCGCATTATATTTTCCGTTCTGAATATCCTCGCGGATTATATAAGCCAACTGAATATATAAAGGCTCTGCGGAATCGCTTTCCAAATGCATAGCTTGCTCCCCCTGTTTCGGCTTATAATATATTGTGATAGTACAAACCAATGTTCATAGAAAGTATACCTTGACGGTTGGTAAAAAGCAACAGATTTTCTTCTTTATTTGGCTAAATTATCACGTATTCGGTCAAGGCATTCTTTTACGACCGTTCTGTCCGTTGCCAAATTGATACGTGCGTAGCCTTCGCTGTTTTTCCCAAACACACTTCCTTCGTCCAATGCAATCTTTGCCTTCTCCCGAAGGAATACGCTCAATTCCTTCCCCCGCAGTCCTGTGCCGGAAAAATCTATCCATGCAAGATAAGTAGCTTCCGGCCGGGTCATCCTAAGCGCCGGCAAATACTGCTTGATATAGTTATCAACAAAGCAGAAATTTTCCCAAATATACCGTTTTACCTCCTCCAGCCACTTATCGCCGCCGGCATAGGCCGCTTCAATTCCGGCAATTGATAAGGGATTATTGGGTATAATTCCGCACTGCGACTTGGATCGGCGGGTAAACGCTTTCCTCATATTTTCATCAGGAATAAATATATTGGCCATCTTCAGTCCGGCCATATTAAAGGTTTTGCTTGGGGATGTGCATACCGCCAGCTTATCATAATCCGTAAGCGTTCCCAGCGGGATATGCTTTGCGTTAAACACGAAGTCCATGTGTATTTCGTCCGCTATAAGATATATATCATTGCGCCTGCATATGTCTATTACGCGCAACAGTTCTTCCTCTGTCCACGCCCTGCATACCGGATTATGTGGGCTGCATAAAAGCAGCATTTTATTTTCCGGACACGACGCTTTTCTCTCAAGGTCATCGAAATCCATTGTATAATAACCGTCTTGTTCAAGCAATTCGTTATTCACAAGAGCGCGGCCGTTATCCAGAACGCATTCTTCAAACGGGAAGTATACAGGCTTTTGAATTATTACACCCTCCCCCGGATTGGTGAATGCCTGTACAAATATATTCAATGCGCTTACAACCGTTACGCTTGTAACAAGCCATTCCTTTTGAACACTCCAGCCATGCCGACGCTGCATCCAGCCCGCGATAGCATCAAAATAGCTGTCCGGTAATACGGTATAGCCAAATACTCCGTGATCAACGCGCTTGCGAATAGCCGATACAGCCTCTTCACAACAGCGGAAATCCATATCGGCTATCCAAAGCGGCAGCAGTCCCTTTTCGCTGAACATAGAAGACATATTGTCCCATTTAGAGCAGCTTGTTCCCCTGCGGTCCGTCATTTTATCAAAATCGTACATAAAGCCTCCATATCATGTTTTATATTGTTGTATTCCAATGTGTTATGTAGTAAAATGAGCCATATACCCGTTAGGAGCATGACCATGAATTCATTATTCCGCCGATGCATACCGTACCTTTGCGCAGGGCTTATATCCATACCTGTGTTCTACTGTATTTTTTTCCGCAATAAGCCCATGCTCATAGGTATTTCCGATAGCTGCTTTCTATGCGGCATACTGCTTGTGCTGTTCAGTTTAGTATGCTTTATAAGCCAATCCGGTCTGTTTGATCGCGCCATATACAGTTTCTACACTTTTCGCCGCATATTCAGGCGCAAAGAGACTAAAGCATTGCCTTTTGAAGAATATATTCAAAAGCACAAGGGCCTAAAAAGCAACTGGCTGCCTGCCGCCTGCGGCGCAGCATATATAATACTGGCCGCGTTGGCAGGAGCTATAGTCTAACCTCTGTTCGCCATAAGAACATATTTTTCATATTCATCCGGCGTACATAATATGCTGTGCCCTTCCTCAACGTGGCGCATCTCAAGCCGCTCGTCGTCAATGTTATATGCTGACGGATCATAGCTAACGCGCACTCTTCGCCTTTCGCCATGCGGATTCGGCAGCGGAATAGAAGATATAAGCGACTTGGTATATGGGTGCAGCGGATTATGATAAACCTTGTCCGCATCCCCCATTTCCACCATCCTTCCCTTATACATAACGCCTATTGTATCGGAAAAATACTTGACCACCGAAAGATCGTGCGCAATAAACAATATGGTCAGCCCCATATCGCGCTTCAGATCATTCAGCACATTTATTACCTGCGCCTGGATTGATACATCCAGCGCTGAAATAGGCTCATCCGCTATTACCATTGTCGGTTCAACTATAAGCGCCCGCGCTATGCCTATTCTCTGGCGCTGCCCTCCGGAAAATTCATGCGGATAGCGCGTAGCATGCTCCGGCAAAAGGCCAACGCGATACAGCGCCTCCCCCACCATATTTCTTACGGTGGCTTCATCCTTTATGCCCTTTATCTTTAGTCCCTCGGCAATAATTTCCTGCACGGTCATACGTGGATTCAGCGAGGCTATAGGATCCTGAAACACCATGGCTATATTGCTGGTTAAGAATTTTTGAAGCTCCGCGTCTTTTTTTCCTGAAATTATCCTGCCCCCAAATGTAACCTCACCCGACGAAGGATTATATAAGCGGATTATTGTACGCCCAAGTGTTGTTTTTCCGCATCCTGACTCCCCCACAAGACCGAAGGTTTCTCCGTTTTTCACCTGAAAGCTAACGCCGTTCACGGCCTTTACCGTAACCTTGGTTTTCCCGTGGCCGGAAATGAAATGAGTATGCAGATTTTTTACGTCAAGAAGAATATCTCGTTCATTTGCATTCATATTCCATATCCTCCTCTACCATTCTGTCTATGCGCCTTTTTAGTTCTTCAGGCATTTCCACCCTTGGTGCATACGGATGCAAAAGCCATGTTGCCGCATAATGTGTATCCGATAATTTGAAGAACGGAGGTTCTTCCTTAAAATCAATATCCAGCGCATAATGGTTTCTCGGCGCGAATGCATCGCCCTTGGGCGGCATCAGCATGTTTGGCGGGGCGCCCGGTATAGAGAAAAGCCTTTCTCGGCTTTCGCTGTCCGGCATTGCGGACAGCAGCGCCCAGGTATACGGATGTGCAGGATGATAGAAAATATCATCACACGTGCCAAACTCAACTATTTTACCGGCATACATAACGCATATTCTGTCCGCCATGTTTGCCACCACGCCCATATTATGCGTGATAAATATAACGGAAAGGTTCCTCTCCTGCTTAATCTCTTTTATAAGATCAAGTATTTTGGACTGTATAGTAACATCCAAAGCCGTGGTCGGTTCATCACAGATAAGTATTTCCGGGTTGCACGCAAGCGCAATAACTATAACTATACGCTGGCGCATACCGCCGGAAAACTGAAACGGATACTGATTAAAACGCTTTTCGGGTTCGGGAATGCCAACGGCGGCCATCAATTCAAGGGCGCGCTTTTTCGCCTGTTCATGGCTCAGCTTTTGATGTATACACAATGTTTCGGTTATTTGCTTGCCAACCTTCATTATAGGATTAAGCGCAGAAAGCGGATCCTGAAACACCATAGCTATGCGCTTGCCGCGTATTTGACAAAACTGCTCTTCCGTAAGTTTGGTAAGATCCATTCCGTCATACAATATTTCACCGCGATCTATTACCGCATTTTTTGAAAGTATCCCCATAATGGCTTTGTTTGTAACGGACTTGCCCGAGCCTGACTCGCCGACTATGCAAAGCGTTTCGCCCTTGTTCAAATCAAAGCTTACGCCCCTTACCGCCTGTACCTTCCCTGCAAAGGCGTTAAAGCTGACCGTTAAGTCCTTTACCTGAAGAATAGGATTGTTTTTGCTCATAAAGACCTCCTTAGGTGCCGCGCTGCGTCGGGTCAAATGCATCCCTTAGCCCGTTGCCGAACAAATTGAACGATATCATCAGCACCGATATAAGCACCGCCGGGAAAACGGTTTGGTATGGGTACTGGAGCAGAACGGTTTGCGCATGGCTGAGCAGCACGCCAAGCGACGCTTCGGGCGCCCGGATGCCAAGCCCTATATAGGCCAAGAAGCTTTCGGCAAATATGGCGCTTGGAATAGCTATCATTGTTCTTGTCACTATCGGGCCTATAGCGTTCGGCAAAATATGGCGGAAGATCAATACCGCATCCTTTGTGCCAAGAGTGCGTGCCGCAAGCACATATTCACTATCCTTAAAACGATAAAACTGCGCCCTGATAAGCGTTGCCGTGCCAACCCAGTCGCGTACAACAAGCGCCATTATAATGGCAAAAAGGCCATTGCCAAAATACATAATGAACAGCGTCATAACAACAATGTTTGGAAACGCCTGAACTATTTCCGCAAAGCGCATCATCACCATGTCCGTCATGCCGCCATAATAGCCGGCGATAGAGCCATATATTACGCCGAACCCTACATTGGTTAAAACGGCAGCGAATGCGATTATAAGCGATATTCTGCACCCCCGCCACACGCGCGTCCAAAGATCGCGGCCAAGATAATCCGTTCCGAACCAGAAATAATCGTCCCCATAGCCGGAATAAATATAAGTATCTATACGTATATCGCACATTTCAACGCCATTAACAACAGTTTCATTAAATACGTCCAATATGCAGCCTTCCGGGTATTTTTCCGTATTATCCAAATTATCCTTACGGCGGTTTTTAAGTACGGTTGAACCATTCAGCAGATTTATGCCTTCGCACCCCTTAATGCGCGCGGGAAGATTTGCCCTATCTAAATCCTGATCGTTATACCCATATTCGTTCATCATAGGCCCAAACGCCGATAGGATAACTATTATGCATATTATGGCGAACGCAATTATAGATGCCGTATTCTTGCCAAACCGCAGCATTGCATCCTTAAAGAAGCCTACCGGTTTTGTTTCAAATTTGGCGTCGTGTATCTCCTCTTCCCTCGTATGGAGTTTGAAATCCTCCTTTTGAAGGGAAAGATATTCGGGATCCGTAGTCTGGAATATCCTCATTGTTTCTTTCCTCCCATACGAACTCTCGGGTCTATTACAGCGTATAGCAAGTCTACCACAAGCACCGTCATTAGCGATACCAATGAATAAATCAGCAAAATAGCAATGGTAAGATAATGATCGTTTGCATTTATTGACTTGATCATCAGGCTTCCCATGCCCGGAATGGCAAATATGCTCTCCACAACAAGCGAACCGCCAAGCACGTTTGCAAACATAGGCACTACTATATTGAGCACCGGAATGCATGAGTTTCGTATTGCATGGCGGAAAATAGCCTTTGACCGCGTGAACCCCTTGGTTCTTGCGAGCAGTATATACTCGGAATTCAATGATTCTATCAGTTCAGCCCTCATATAACGCGCAACCTTTGCCATAGGGTCCAGAGCAAGCGAAAGCGTTGGCAAAAAAAGCGAAAGATATTTAACCGACGCCATATCGGATACGGTATAGGTTATAGGGAACCAGCCGAATTTGTATGCGGCAAAATATTGCAGAAGCGTAGCATAGATAAACGACGGTATTGAAATGAAAAGAATAACAAAAAGAGATATTCCGTGATCCGTCATTGTATTCTTTTTTATTGCCGCGAACGCGCCAAACACCAGCCCTATGGGTATTGATGCAAGCAGAGATACCAAATTGATAAAAAGAGTAAGCGGCACCTTTCCGCCCAGCACCTGAAATACGGGTATATTGGGCTGTATTTTCATAGATATGCCCCAGTCGCCCTTGAGAAGAACATTCTTCATAAAAATTCCGTACTGCTCAATGAGCGGCCTATCCAAATGGTATTTTGCCTGGATCATATCCAACACTTCGGCTGATATGGTGGGATCGTCGTAAATGGAGCTTGGCATAAGACGAATGACTAAAAAGGCCACGGTTACAATAATGAATAATGTAAGCAGCATGGCCAGAAGTCTTTGCATCACATAGCGGGCCATAGCATGGGACTCCTTTCATGATTTGGACAAATATTGCGCAGGGCTCTCCTTGCTGCAAGAGAGCCCCCGCACCGGATAAACCGGGTTTTATTCGGCATCTGTTACAGAAGCATAGATCCAGCCAAAGCCAACGCGGTTAACCCACTGATCCGCGGCCAACTGAACACGATCCGCTTTAAGGGTCTTATCAATAAGCTCTATTACAGGAATACCGGACACGTTATCAAGCCATATGCTTTCCATTTCCGCAACGTAACCCAATCTCTTTTCATGGTCAAAGCGTTCTTCGCTGCTATTGGCCAGTGTCCAGAGCTCATCGTAACGTTCGGATGTAAAGGTATCATAGCGGTTAGCCCATGCGCTGCCATATACCTTAAGTCCGTTCCAGGGAGCCAGTTCATTGGTAGACCACCCGGCAAAACCAAGATCAAACGACGTGGGATCGGTCTTTGCGGCGCGTATCTGATCATTGGACTGGCTTGTGGGCAAGCCGTTCAGCACCAGTTCAAAGCGGTCGGCGCCAAATATAGCGGGCCAGCTGCTCTGCAATGTTTCAGCAATGGCAGTCATATCCGCGTCGTCGTTTCGGTAAGTCAGGGTAATAGTCACCTTGTCCTGTCCTGCGGCCGCAAGCGCCTGTTCAAACAAAGCCACAGCCTGCTCAGGATCATATCCGTTATGGTCATCGGGGATAGCGCTGCCCTGCTTGCTGTTGCGGTAAGATTCACCGGTGGTAACATCGGCCAGGAAACGGCTGGAAATAAGGTAATTAGCCGGCTTTGCGTTCAGCAGCTTTGCAATGGACTCACGATCCACGGCCAAGAACAGCGCTTTGCGGAAGTTCACATCGGAAAGAATAGGATTATCGGGGTTGTTTACGTTTACCGGCATATACTTTACATATATGCTGGGCGAGTAAAGCACGCGGGGATCCTCTTCATAATCCTTAAACTGGGAAGAATTAAGTTCAACATAGTCCAGCTCGCCTGCTTCAAACATCTGAAGCTGAGTCCCTCTGTCGGGGATTATCTTCATTACCAGCTTTTCAATCTGAATCATATCCTGCTTGATATATTCAGGATTCTTCTTAAAGCTTATTTCGGCATCCCTTTCCCATGCGTTATAGGTAAATGCACCGGAGCAGACAACCTTGTCTATATCGGTGCCATATGTGGTTGCCGTACGATCGGAATTCATAAGGGATTCATACATTTCCTCATATACGGGAACCGTCCAGGCATACGCAAGGTGGCTCATCACCTCAGTCGCATCCTGCGCAATGGAGGTGGTTATTTCTATTGTCATATCATCCACCTTTTTGATGCCTACATCCTCCCACGTAGGTACGGCGCCTTCTACTTCGGTCTGCGTATAGTAAGCCTTGGCATTGAGTATCTTTATATAGTCCTCCGCAAATGCGCCGCCGCGGCCGTTAACCAGCTTAGGGTCGAGCAGCATTTTGAAAGAATACATAAAATCGTCAGCTGTAATGGCTTCTCCGTTTGCCCAACGGGCATCGGGCGATATCTTTATTTGCCAAACGGTGCCGTTATCGTTCATCTTTATGGGCTCGCCATCGGCTATGCAAGCGCGCAGGGATACGCCGGACTTGTCATCGTTATAGAAATATCCGTACAGGGCCGCACCGGTATATTCAATACAGCAGCTCTCTATATCTGACGTATACATATGCGGATTAAGCGTGGCAATGGACTCGGTACGGGCAAACGTCAGCGTACCTTTGCCAGTAGCGGAAACCTGCTGAGGCTCTTCGCTCTGCGTGGGTTGTTCAGACTGTACGGGTGCAGCCGTTTCTTCCGCCGGTGGGCTGCTTATCGGCGCTCCATTCTGATTGGTGCATCCGGCAACAATAGCCGCCAGCATGGCAACGGCCAGTATAAGTGAAAACAATCGCTTAGTAGACATTGTCATTCCTCCTTATTTGAACAGCTTTTCAGGGGTAGGTTTATAGTCGATTATCTTATCAACAAGTCTCTCCAGATAATCCAGCACTTCATTTGTCATAGCCTCGCCTATTTCAGCGGTGGCTTTACGGGCATCGCCCAGCGCACCGTTAAGCGTAACATCATGCTTCCAGTTCCAAACGCCCTGTCCGCCGCCCGGTACAAATGCCGTCCTATCAGTAAATATGCTGGTCTGATTAATGCCTTTTTCTCTGTGCTCGCGCACTATATCCGGCCTCAAATACATACATTGCGCGGTTTCCATTTCGCAGGCATGCCCGAAGTTGCCCGGCTGAATACCGGGGAAATATTTCTGTATGCCGCCTTCAAGCAGTTCTGAGCCAACCGGAGTCCAGAATGCGGTAACGTCATGCTCTTGCTTAAGTATCTGCACAGCAGACATGAGGCAGGGCTTATTGCCGCCATGAGCATTCACGAACAGCACCTTATCAATGCCGTAGTGTACAGCGGAAAGCGCGGTATCTACAAGCACGGCGGTAAGCGTGCTTACGCGCAGCGTTGCAGAGCATGGGAAATCCATATGGTGTGAAGAGATACCGTACGTTATAGGCGGGAAGCATATCACCTTATGCCCGCAGCGGCCGGCAAGAAGCTTGGCAATGCGGTATGCCCTTACGGTATCGGTCACAAACGTAGTGTTCGGGCCATGCTGTTCGCATGAGCCTACGGGTATAAGCGCCACCTTTATTTCAGGCAGCACCTCGGCCACCTCCGGCCAAATCATGTCCTCCAGAATTAAACGATCCATTTTTTAGTTCCTCCTTTCAGTGCCAATGGGGTTTATCCCATATTTTCAGCTTTTGTCCCAACCCCTTCCCAAGGGCCTTATTGTAAAGGTCATACCCCCATGCCACATCCTCTATCGGGAGTCCGCCCACAACAAGCAACAGTTTGTCATCATCGCTCTTCCTTGGCGCCGCCGTACCGGCAACCACATCGCCAAGGCTAACAATATTATCCTCTTTCAAAATTCCCTTATCGTAAAGCATCAGCATATCATATGATGATGCCCAATCCTTTATGGATTCAAGCCCTTTCTCATGCATTTTCCCTTCTTCAAGGTAATCAAGATGCATCTGCCAGTTGTCAACGGCAACTCTGTTTTTAAGATACATTTCGTCAGGCAATTCGGCCGTTCCCGTTATAGTAAGCAATGCACCGGGCTTAAGCATTTCGGGCGTAATATGCACCTTAACCTTTCCGGCTGTCGCGACGCTTATAACGTCCGCATACCGCAGCGCCTCCTCAAGCGAGTCGCAAATCTCATATTCCGCAATAAATTCCTTTTCCATATCCTGTTGGAATGATATTGCCCTATCTTTATTTATATCATATAAATAAACCTTATTTATTCTGCCCATGCCTTCAGCAATGGCCATGGTGCAGGCATGGTTGATAACCCCGCACCCTATTACGGCAATGTTTTCGGCTGATGCGCTTTTAAGATATTTTGCCGCAACGCCCGGTACCGCGCCTGTTCTGGCAGCGGAAAGCAGATTGGCGGACATTATCGCCATTGGCGCGCCGGTATCCGCATCATTCAATGAAAACATAAGTATTGAGCGCGGCATGCCCTTTTTTATGTTTTCAACATTTGACCCATACCATTTCTGGCCTGTAACATGAAAACGCCCTCCGAGATAGGCAGGCATTACCATATAACGGCGATCGGGGCCGGCTTTGGGCATGCCCTCAAATGCGGGGTTTTCCGGATACCAAAGCATAACTCCATGGGAGTTTCCCTTAGGCCCACCCATGATGTAATCGCCTTTACCGGCTAAGAGGAACATATCCTCCATCGTGCGGACACACTGTTTCATATCCAGCACACCGGCTTCAAGCATGTCCGGTTCGGATAAATACAGGAACTGCAATCCTTCGTTTTCCATTTCCGTTATTCCTTTCCTTGTATTGCACTCAGGCTTGATAGCTTACCGTTTACATTTTTTAAGGCATGGTATGCTTCCTCCAATATGCAGCGCAGCTCTTCATACATGCCTTTCGTCCGTAAATCCGGCTCACTTATGGCTTCTGTTTTATGAAATTCCTTTACTACCGATATGTCGGAAAATATACCCGCCCCAACGCCGGCCAATACTGCTGTGCCCAAGCTGCCTGCGTTCAGATCCACATTTGTTTTTATAATGCTTTTTTGGAATACATCTGCCAATATCTGGCGCCATGCCGCGCTTTTTGCCCCGCCGCCAACTATGCGCACGGAACCAACAGCATCCAGTTTTTCCATCCTGTTAAGGATTATAGCCAAATGCAATGCTACGCCTTCCATAACGCTTCGGCTCATATGTGCACGCGTATGGGTTGCTTTTAACCCGAGGAACGCCCCTTTTGCTCCCGTATCAAAATACGGCGCACGTTCGCCCAGTATATATGGCATATACAGCATGCCGTCCGCACCCGGTGATACGGATGTAATTTGCTTTTCCATTTCAGCATATGAGGGATTGTCACAGCACAGGTTTTTTATATACCAATCATAGCTCAATCCGCCAGCCTGCATGGTTCCGCCATTTATATAGTAGCCCTTTCTCAGCGACAGCCCTTTATAAAGCCCGCTGTGAGCATCCATATTTGCTTTATCCGTTGCTGCCGAAAGCCAGCTTGATGTTCCAAGGCAAACATAAGCTTCGCCCTTTTCGAGTATACCCGCACCAAGCATCGCTGCCCGCCCGTCCCCTGCACCCTGTACAACGAGTGTTCCGGGCAAAAGGGCACACTCCTCAGCGACAGAATCAAGCACATTACCTATCGGCGTGCCCGCCCAAACGACCTCCGGCAGCTTGTTCTGCGCCAGTCCTACAGCCTGCAGGATCTCATCTGACCATTGACCGCTGAAAATGTTATAGAGATGAGTATGCCCCGCATCGGAAGCGTCCGTAAAGAAGCTGCCTGTTAGTCTTAGGTTTATATAGTCTTTAGGTTGAATGAATTTATACGCTGCTTCGAATACCGCAGGCTCATGTTCTTTAAGATAAAGCACCTTGGGTGCAGTATAATTGGCGCTTGGCGCATTGCCGGTGATGGAATAAAATCTATCCTTACCTACAACAGACTCAATACGTTCGTTCTCTTTGCCCGCTCTTCCGTCCGCCCATATCATGCACCTTCGCAGCGGTATGCCCTGTTTATTCACCGGCAAACAGGCCATCATCTGTCCGGATATGGCTACGGCTGCCACCTCGCCCGGATTCCTATCTTTCAGCAATATTCGGTTATTGTTGCAAAAGGCATTCCACCAGTCCACTGCATCTTGCTCCGCAAAGATGCCTCCCTCTGCATAGTACACAGGATAGCTTTGTTCGCTATGGGCTAACAATTCTCCATTGGCCGCATACAGTGTAGCCTTGTCGGAGGATGTTCCCAAATCATGTGTCAAAAGATATTTGGCCATGGCTGCCTCCGCGTAATCACTTATTTGGAATTTGCTTCCTCTATTATCTTTACGGCGCTTTCAAGACCAACGCCGAAACGTTCAACGCCAAGATCAAGCATTCTTTCCACGGTTTCTATGCTTCTTATTCCTCCCGCCGCTTTTATCTTGGCCCTTCCCTTGCATGCCTCTGACATAACCTCAACATGGTGCAGCGTGGCAGGCCCCGCCTTACCCGTAGAGGTTTTCACATAATCAACACCGCCTTCTATAAGCAGCTCGCACGCATGGCGTATTTCATCATCATTCAGATAACATACTTCCAAAATGCATTTATAAACAACATTCGGGCCGATAGCGTCACGAACAGCCCGAACATCACGCACAACCATGTCATCAAGTCCGGACTTAAACGCGCTTATATTCATTATGTTTTCTATTTCCTGCGCTCCGTGAGCCAGATGCCACTTGGCAAAGTTGGCCTTTACCTCTGCCGGGTCAGCTCCGGTTATATTGCTGCAGCCCGCGCCCACCAGAACATCGGTACCTTTGAGTTTTTCAACCATTTCATCCAAATAGCAGCGCTGTCCTATAACAGAATAAAAGTGATACTTCTTTGCCTGTTTTATCATTTCCAGCATTTCCTGATGTGTGGCGACCGCACCGGTCAATGTCGCATCGCACATCCTTGCAAATTCATGTCCGCTAATCCTCATAACATTTGATCCTCCATCAGGTTTTTTTGTTTAAAGAAGGAATTGACCTCATTATATGTCCTATTATGTATTATTGTCAATAGGTATTTTTTGTGCTCATAGAAATAAAAACCCCGCTTCTGTTTTAGCGAGGTTTTTAATAAGCTATATTTACATATATTACTATATGTTATTTATTGTGCTTGCGGAACAGATACCATGACGGCATTCTATATTTTATTTGATCCATCACATTATCAGCAGAGACCACAATATACGGCGGCTCCATTGTAAAAAGTCCCTGCCTATAGTCTTTATCATACTTTTCCTGCTTAAAAGATGGGTCAATAATATATATATTTTCTCCCTCCGCCTTAGCAGCTAATACAAAATGACCACCATCCGAAAACAATCCCTTTGGTTTACCGGCATGAATAATGGCAACCGCCCCGGCACGCAGACCATTCATCAGTTCTTCCTTTGACGATCCGCTTGAGAGCTCCAGGCCATACTGTTCTGCAATTTCTTTAGCAAATATGGGCATATCCGTGCCAAAATGGTTTGCTCCCGCCCTTACGGAAATGCGTACTGCTTCCCGTGGCTCAAGCTGTTTATCCGTCAGAATACTGACCAACATGCACGCGCATATCAGCCCACATCCTGCCTTAGCCACCGAAGGATACGGCTCGGCCGGCTGTTCTCCTTTAACTAATGATGTTGGATATAAAATGTTTTCATAGTCCAGCTGATTCAATACTCGCATCTAACACTCTTCCTTGCTCTATATAAGTATATATAACATATATGAAACATATAACACATCATACGGGGAAAGTCAACTCGCTTTTCAGCATAAGTCATATAATATCATATCCAATTTTTCCGTAGAATCCCTCCTGCATCATTTTCATCCATATATAAAAGCCCCGCCCCGCATGTTTCACGTGAAACATACGGGGCGGGTTTTATTATCTTAGTCTATGTGCGGCTTTTATTCGCGCGTAAGGGAAGTAATTATTTCGTCTATCCTGTGCGCCACGGCTATGAAATCGTCCCTGCCGAAGCCCTTCGTGGTCATCGCGGCGGTGCCTATGCGCACGCCGGAGGTCTGCATGGGGCTGCGCGTTTCGCCCGGGACGCTGTTCTTGTTCAGCGTTATGGCGCGGCTGTCCAGCGCCTGCTGAACCATTTGTCCGGTTATGGCGGGATGGGTGCGGGTGAAGTCCAAAAGGAACATGTGGTTATCCGTGCCGCCGGTCACAACCTCGTAACCCATGCGCGTAAACTCCGCGGCCATGGCGCGGCTGTTTTCCACCACGCGGCGTATGTATGCACGGAATTCAGGCGTAAGCGCCTCCTCCGCTGTCACGGCCTTTGCCGCTATGGTGTGCATATGCGGGCCGCCCGCCATGCCGGGGAACAGCGCGCTGTCCACCTGCTTGGCATATTCCTGTTTGCAGAATATCAATGCGGAGCGTATACCGCGCAGCGTTTTATGCGTGGTGGTGGTAACTATATCAGCATGGCCGAAGGGCGAAGGATGCTCCCCCGCCGCCACAAGGCCGGCTATGTGCGCAATGTCCGCCATGAGCAGCGCGCCGTTTTCATGCGCTATGCGCGCAAAGCGTTCAAAATCGATAATGCGGCTGTATGCCGACGCGCCTGCTATTATCAGCTTGGGCCGCGTCCTTTTTGCCATGTCCTCCACGCTGCCCATGTCTATATAGCCCCTGCCGTCAAGGCCGTAATGCTCTATGTTATAAAGCCTGCCAGTCATGCTTATGGGCAAACCGTGGCTTATATGCCCGCCCATCTGCAAATCAAGGCTCAGTATCGTATCCCCGGGCTGAAGCAGCGCCGCGTAGGCCGTCATGTTCGCGTGGGTACCGCTGAGCGGCTGCACATTGACGTGATAATCCGTCGCAAACACCTGCTGCCACTTTTGCCGGCAGTATTCTTCCAGCTCATCCACAACCTCGCAGCCGCCGTAATAGCGTCTGCCGGGATATCCTTCGGCATATTTATTGGTAAGGCAGCTTCCGGCGGCCTTCAGCACATTTTCGGACACAAAGTTTTCCGATGCTATAAGCTCTATCGTGCTGTTCTGCCGCTCCTGCTCCTTTTGTATAAGCTCAAATACCTTGTCCATTATATCTCTCCCGCATTAAAGCTGCTTTTCCGCATAGGCCTCGGCGTTGGCTATGAATCGCCTGAACAGCGGGGTGAAGTCCGGCGTGCGGCCGTCGTTATATTTGCCGCTGAGGCGCTCAGGATGGAACTGTGTGCCGAATATGGGCAGGGATTCGTGCTCGAATGCCTCAACTATGCCCTCTATCGAGTGCGCGGTGGCCTTCAGGCCGGGGGCAAGCTGCTTTATGGCCTGATGATGGGTGCTGTTGGTTTTGAACTTCTCGCCGAAAAGCTCATGCAGTATGCTGCCCGGCTCGGCATAGACATAGTGGCGAATGTCCTTATCGCTATGCACATAGCCGCACTGCTCCACCAGATCCTGATAGAGCGTGCCGCCGAGGGCTACGTTTAGCATCTGTACGCCGCGGCAAATGCACATTATGGGCTTTTTGCGCGCCATAAATTCGCGTATAAGGGCAAGCTCGAACTCGCTGCGCGGCGGGTCTGTCTTTACGGTGTCGTTAAGGACCTCTTCGCCGTAAAGGCTGGGCTCAACGTCCCTGCCGCCCGTGAGCAGAAGCGCGTCGCAAAGCTCGCTCAGCTCCTCCGCCCCATGCTCCGCCCCGACCACCGGCACGCCGCCCGCGCTGTATATCGCGTCGCAATAGGTCATGGTCATCTGTATCTCGCGCGTGGCTTCGGGGAACACGGCGTTATTGGTGCTGCTGGTAACGCACACTACGGGCTTTGAATTTATCATATTATCATTTCTCCTTCGTCAAAAGCGCTATGCGTATGGTATCACGTTTGCGGCGATTTGGCTACCCGAATTATTTTCGGTGTTGACAAAAGAAATTTGATATGATATCATCTTCTTGGTTAGAGCACTCTAACCACCATAAAGAATACTTTTTAGGAGGTAAAAGCGATGAAGCTTTTGAAGAAAAGACTGATATTCCTTGGCTTGATATTCATGCTGCTGTTCATTGCGGCGGCCGTTAGCAGCTCCGTCGCGCCTGCCGATAAAGTAGCGATACACAGCGCTGATCCGTTCGCAGTGAAAAGCCTTTTCGCGTAGCGGCAGACAAATACAAACCTTCCGGTGTGATGCATTCTGAAAGGGGAGCGGCAAACGCTCCTTTTTTCGTGGGTAAATTTGTGGTTAACTCGCTCAGTCGGCGCGACCATTAGCCTGCCCTGAAAGGGGAGGTGGATGCGAGCAAAGCGAGCAGACGGAGGGGTTGCATCAAGACTACTCTTGTTTGCGTCAACCCCTCAGTCAAACCTTCGGTTTGCCAGCTCCCCGGCCGGGGAGCCTTTTGGGCAGTATCTAAACTCTTATGTTAAGCCTCCCTCACCGAGGGAGGTGGATTTTGCGAAGCAAAAGACGGAGGGAGTTAGCCTGCCCTGAAAGGGGAGGTGGATGCGAGCAAAGCGAGCAGGCGGAGGGGTTGCATCGAGACTGCTCTTGTTTGCGTCAACCCCTCAGTCAAACCTTCGGTTTGCCAGCTCCCCGGCCGGGGAGCCTTTTGGGCAGTATCTAAACTCTTATGTTAAGCCTCCCTCACCGAGGGAGGTGGATTTTGCGAAGCAAAAGCCGGAGGGAGTTAGCCTGCCCTGAAAGGGGAGGTGGATGCGAGCAAAGCGAGCAGACGGAGGGGTTGCATCAAGACTACTCTTGTTTGCGTCAACCCCTCAGTCAAACCTTCGGTTTGCCAGCTCCCCGGACGGGGAGCCTTTTGGGTGCGGTACAAGCTCCAACCCAAAAGCTGTCCCCCAACCGAAAAGAGCCCCATTGGGGCTCTTTTCATTGCTTGCTTATTCTCCCTTATTCTTATCTCCAGCCGTAGCCGCTGCTCGTGCCGGGGACGAACAGGCCCACGCCGGGGACATAGCCCGAGGGCGGGGTCGTGCTGCCGGAATAGCCGGGGTAATAGTAGCCGTTCGTCCAGCCGTAGCCGGGGGCGTAGCCCATGGGGGCGGTGCTGGTCAGGTACTTGGTGAACACATAGCCCGTGTAATCGCCGCAGACTACCTTGCTCCAGTTGCCGCTCTTTTCAACGAAGGTGACGGCTGTGCCGACCCTGAGCGTTCCTATTATGCCGTACTTGGTGCCGGGCCCTTTGCGCAGGTTAAGGTTGGTGGTGGTGTAAAGCCTGGTTCCCCAGCCCTGTGAAGGCGGAGTGGGTACGGACGGGTACGAGGGCGCGTTTTTACCAAGATACTTGGTGAATACATACGCCACCTGGCCGCGGTAAACCACCTGGGACCACTTGCCGCTGTAGCCTATCAGCTTTACCTGCTCGCCCGCCTCAAGCACGCCTATAACGCTGTACTTGGTGCTGGGGCCGGTGCGCACGTTCACGCGCTCCGTGGCATAGCGGTATTCATAGTAGCCATAGTTCGGCGTTGAGGGGTTAGAGGGCGTTGAGGGGCCGCTCCAGCCGCCGCTCCAGCCGCTGCCGTAATTCTTGTCATAATAGAATTCGGCATATACCGTTTCGCTTATTCTGCACCTTTCGTCATAAACGCTTTTGCCCAGGCGATAGAGCGCGCCCTTGCTCAGGTCGTATCCTGCAAGGCTCAGATTCACGCTTACGCTCTTGCCCGGCGCAAGCGTATATCCCCAGTAGGGATAATTTCCGCTGTAATTGGCGGCCGGAACCCAGCGGCCGTCCCTTGCCACCTCCAGCGAGAATGAATCGCCGAAGGAATAGTTGGTGAGCTTGGATTTGTTGGTGAACGTTATGCTCAGCGTGGTGTTGGCGAGCGTCAACATATTGCTTGAAAGGGTCATTTCAAGCGCACTTTCGGGTACATACTGCGGCGTGGTGCCCCAGCCGCTATTTCCCGCCGCCAGGGCGGGCACGGCGCACAGCATCATTACCGCGGCGAGTGCGAAGCAGATCAGCTTACGTGTTTTCATGGTTCAATCCTCCCTTACGGTTTTATTTTCTGCCTTGGCCTTATGGCCTTGGCCTACTTCCATTATAATGCAATTTGCGCCCAATACAAGTGAACAAACTATTAACCTTGGGGAAAATATGGCTTTCTCTATTTGAGTGTTATGCTATATAATAAAAGAAAAGCCTATGGGGGGTTAGGTTATGCCCGCTAAAGATAAACCAAAGAGCATAGATGAATTGATGCTGTATCTAAGGGATGTAAAAGGGATAAACATTTCCGGTCATGAGCAAAAGCAAAAGCTCATGAATATGGGATACTATCACGGTTATAAAGGATACCGCTATATTGGTAATCCAAACAAGAAAGCCCCCTTTTCAGATTTCTCGCAATTAGCGGCCGTATATGATTTTGACACTCAAATAAAGGCTATCCTTTTCCCCCTTGTTGTATTTATTGAAACGGCGTTAAAAAACTATGTGCTTGAAAGCATTATTTCATGCACGGAATCTGACGATCTTGCCGTAATATACAACAAGGTTCTTGACCGGTATAATGAGTATTATCCCAATACATACCCGACGCCTTCAAATAAAAGATGCAGCAGCACGGAGAAATATAAATCAGCACTTAAACGCAGGCTCGAGCTGAGAAACCGAATATACAAAATTCAATCCGATGCGTTTGTGAACGACAACCGCATTGCCCTGCACTATTTATACAACGAGAACAGCATGCCTGTATGGGCGCTGTTCGAGCTTATAAGTCTTGGTGAGTTTGGCCACTTTGTATCATGCATAAACAAAAATTGCCGCGTAAAAATCTCAAAAAGCATTGGATTTAGGCAATCGGACGATACAAACGGAACAATGCTGCAGAGGGTGATATACGCCATTAAAGACTTCAGAAATGCAATAGCGCACAATGATATTGTGTTCGATACGCGCTTCAAAACCGGGAATATCGATACACAGATATCGGCAACGTTAAAGAATGATTTAGGTATTGAAAACGTGACCTTTGCCACCGTTACCGATTATCTGATTCTTGTTGTATATTTGCTGCGCCTGCTGCATGCGCCGATGAGCAAAATCGGAAATTTGGTATCCGATTATGAAAAGGCCGTGGAGGATTTGAGAGCATCAGTGCCTGCAAATGTGTTTGCACAAATAGTACATACTGACAATACGCAAAAAATTGCAGCTCTTACGCAAAAGTTTGCATAAAGTCTATTGCATATTTTAGGCATTTATCGTATATTATAAATACGAATTGCGGTATCTCTCTGCGGAGGATACTTAAGAGGGTCGGATGCGTCCGGCTCTCTTTTTCTTTCTGCCCCCCCGCTATCGAATTCCCACAGAAGCGAAAAAGCGGCGCGCAGCCGCTTTTTTTGCTTATTCGTCCCTGTACCCCGCCATTATCTGCTTGAACAGCTCCTGCGTGGAGGGCGGGGTGTAGGTTATTGCATTTGCGCCGGCCTCTATTGTTCGGCTTATGGTTTCGTTCGTTTTGCCGCCGGATGCAATTATGGGCACATCGGGGAACCCTTCGCGTATTTTGCGCACAATGTCCGCCGTGCGGTCGGCACAGGCTACGTTAAGAATTGATGCGCCCGCGTCAAGGCGCGCCCGAATATCCGTATCCATTCTTGTAACCGTTGCCACAACGGGTATATCAATGGCCATGGACACGGCAAGCATATTGGGGTTGGATATGGGGGCGTTGAGCACAACGCCCATCGCGCCCTGCATTTCAACGTCCTTTGCCAGCGAAACCGTGCGCAGTCCCTGTGTTGTTCCGCCGCCTACCCCGCAAAAAACGGGTATGTAGGAGGCCTTGATTATTGCGTCGCTTATCACCTGCTGCGGCGTAAACGGGTAAACGGCGAACACGGCGTCGGCGTCGCAGTTGCGTATAATTGCCAGATCCGTCGTAAAAACGCAGCTCTTTATCCTGCGCCCGTTTATAACTATGCCGCTGGCTTGAAAAACGGCTTCGGGCATTCTTAAAATGTTTTTTCTCAGCTTGCTTCCTATCCGCGGAATGGATGTTGCTTTTTCCATATAAATATTACCTCCTTTTAATGATTATAAGTACCCGCCCGAATTCATACGGGCGCAATGCCATCGAACGGCCGTGGATTCTTTGCCCGTTGAATCCATGATGCGGGGAATACTGCGCGGAGGAAGCCTCTCCGCTTTTTAATTCTTGGGTATAAATTCCCCGTAGGCCGCGTTCAGCGTGTCGAAGGCGTGCCGATAAAGCTGCTCTTCCCTATCCGTGGTTCTTTCCCCATAGCTCCAGTCAAGCGTGCAAACCGTGTTCCCTTTTTGGAAATATACGGTATGCCAGCCCGGTGTGCCCTCCTGCGCAAGGACTGCGCGGCGAATCTGCACCGCCTCCGCTTCCGTGGCGTATTCGTATACCATGACCCGCATGAGGTTCTCCCTATACGCCGTTTTAAGGCCGTATGCTACGGCAAGCACGGGCTTATCCGCGCTGCTTTGAATGCCGTGGATACCCACTCTGCCGCCGTACATATATTCAACCGCCTTTATGTTGTTCCTGCCAAGCTCCTGCGCCAGGCGGCTTCCCAAGTAGCTTTTTGCGCGGTTTTTGGTAAGATACTTGCCGTAAACAAAGCCGCTTGCGCCGTTGTATTCAACCTGAACCCAGCCCTTTGCCTTTTTTATGAATGTCACGGCCTCGCCCGCCTGCAAAACGCCCAGTATGCGGGAGCTTGAATTTGCCTCGCTGCGGACATTGACCTCCTCCGCTGCAAAATACAGCAGCGCGCCCGCGGGCTTTATGTGGCGCGAAAATACATAGCCCTGCTCGTCATGGCCCCCGTTGCCCCATTTTACATACGACCATTTGCCGCTTATGCCAAGCAGCGTCACCCTGTCGCCCCGCTTCAGCTCCGTAACCACTGGCACATCGTCAGCCTCGGGATGATGCCTTACCTTCAGCCTTTTAGCCGTAACCTCCATCTCCTGCAAGGCCGGCGCGCCCTGGGCATACGCGCACGGCACAGCCGTAAGCAGTAAAGCGGCGGCCAAAAGCGCTGTCAGCCATCTTGTTCTTTTCTTTTTCATGTCGTCGCTCCTTTCCGGTTGTGTGGTGGTGATTTGGGTTAAATATATCCCCTGCTTATATCACGATTTTGCAATTTATGATACACGGGAAATATATTCGCTCCGTTCCTAAGTACAATCCAATCATTACGGCGCAGCTTGCTTTAGCCGCAAAACACAATAAAATCCGCCGTTTTACGCGGCATTGAACGCTTGTGTTTTTATTATACTTCATTATATTTATTGCCGCAACACATTCCCATTTTTGTTCACAATTTCCCCGCGCTCCATGCAAATAAAAAAAAGCCGGAGTTAGCTCCGGCCAAGTGCGGTTCATTTTATTTTCAGCGCTCTCAGTTCCGCCTTATGCCCGTCCGTCACGCGGCGGCTCTCTATGGCCTTCTGTATGGCCTTGTTGTGCGTCCATGCGTCAAGGCGGCGGTCCTTTATGTACGGCAGCGCCGCGTCGTATTGCTTGGCAAGCGCCGTTGCGAACAGCCACGCCACCATCATTTTAAGATAGTATTCCCCGCTCGTAACGCCCGCCGCGCGCCCGAGCACTTCCTCCGTAAAATACGGCGCGTCCAAATAATGCGCCATAAGCATGCCTAACCCGAAGCGCACCGCGTACACGTCGCCCGATTTAAGCCATTCGTCTATTTTGGGCATAAGGCTTGCCGGGCGCTTTTTGAAGAGCGCGGGCGATATCAGGTCGCACACGGCCCAGTTGGTAACATGCGGCAGGAATGCGTCCAGCGCGGCGTAAAGCCCGCCCTCGTCCTTTATCCGCTCCGTAAGGAAGCCGTGCAGGCAGTTCTCCTCCTGATAATAATGCGGAAGCGCCGCCATGAACAGGCGCGCCTCCTCCGTGCCGCAAAGCTCCTTTGCAAGCGCCCTCAGCTGCGGCGTGCGCACGCCAATGAACCGCTCCCGCTCCACGTTCGGCACAAGGGACGCGCTGAATGCCGCGTATTTTTCATCCTTCAGCGCAAAAAGCTTTTCGCGTATTGTGTTTACGGCTTGGTTTGTGTCCATAGAGCTTTCTATCCGTTACTTGAAGCAATATGAAACGGAGCCTGTAATGTCGGCCTCATATTTTCCCTGATGGAGTACAATAACATAGTAGCTGCCGCGCGGAACAGGCGATAAATCGGCATCGAAGGCGCCTGTTCCGCCTTCAAGCGGGATTACATATGTTTCCCCGTTGCCGGCATCGAATAATCCGACATAAATCGGATTCCCGGAATCTGCCCATGTTATTACGAAGGAGAACAGACTCTCTCCGTCGCCTATTGTATATGCGTCCCCGCTTATGGCTCCCGTTTTTGCTGTATCAGCCCTTTATCACCTTTTCAAGCATATGCGCGGGCATTTCGGCGCGCACGGTGAAGAGCGGGTTTACCATTTGGCACAGCGCAATGTTGCACACCATGCTCATAAGTATGCCTGCCTCGCCCTCATCCTGGCCGCACTGCCTGAGCAGATGATACATGGATTCAAGCGCCTTCTCGGTCGCCTCCTGCATTGTTTCGCCGCTGGCAACGGTCATTGCGTCGCCGCCTTCTATGAGCAGGGGCTGCTCAAGCTTCATGCCCTTTACTGCGGTTACGCGGACGGTGACCTCTCCGCTGACCTCAAGCCCGTAGCCAAAAACCTCGCCGTCGCCCATCAGAGCGTGAAGATCGCCCATGGAGAGGAGCGCGCCTTCAGCCGCAACGGGGAAATAGATGGTCGCGCCCTCGCGTATGCGGCGGCAGTCCATGTTTCCGCCGTGCGCGCCGGGGGTAACGGTGAGCACGCCTTCGCCCGCGGGGGCAACGCCTATAACGCCTATCATATTGTCAACGGGGATATCAAACCCGCCGGCCCTTACCACGCCATCCTTAATATCGTAAACATGCATGGAATGATCGCTGCCCTGCACGTTTTTGAAGCCGAATTCGCCGAAGCTGGTGCCCATCGCGCCCCAGTCGCGCGTGGTTATTTTAATTATCTCAACCTTCAGCGCGTCGCCGACCTCCGCGCCCTCAACGAACAGCGGGCCGGTGGCGGGGTTATGCATGCGGTCTATCTTGAGCCGCTCGCCCTGCCGCGTAACGGAGCAATCGTAGCAATCCAGCGTATCAAACAGCACCGTATCCCCGCTTTTGCAGCGCGCGGACGGGGCGTTCTTCGCGTCCATAATGTCTATCTTTTTATCGGTTGTGAGCCTGAGCATGAAAAATATACCTCGTTTCCTAAGATCATATATAATTATAAACCCGAAAACAGGGGTTTGTCTATGGGGTTCGGAGTTGAGCGCCGCTCCAAAAGGCTCCCCGGCCGGGGAGCTGGCAATACGCCGCAAGGCGGATTGACTGAGGGGTTGACGTAAATAAGAGCAGCCCCGATGCAACCCCTCCGTCTGCTCGTTGCACTCGCATCCACCTCCCCTTTCAGGGCAGGCTAACTCCCTCCGTCTTTTGCTTCGCAAAATCCACCTCCCTCAAGGAGGGAGGCTAATCTGTGAGCTTGTAAAGCGCACCCAAAAGGCTCCACCGCTTGCGGGGGAGCTGTCTGTGAACGATAGTGAACAGACTGAGGGGGAATACCTCACGGCACTTGGCTTCTTTGAGCCATTCCCCTTTCGGCACTTCGTGCCACTTTCCCCGCAAGCGGGGACAGCTTTTGTTTAGCGCTGCCTAAAGGCTTCTTCTCCCCTTCCCGCTCATATTGCGATGGCGCTGCGGAGAAAAATAGTATATAATATAGGTCGGGTTTCGGCGCAATTTGCCGAAACGTGCAAAGCGAGAAAATATATTCATATTGGAGGAATGACAATGGGTGTACAGAGCAGCTTCGGCTTCACGCTGGGCAGGATGGAAAAGGGCAGGCTGAATAAGATTACCGACGTTCCCGGCGTAAGGGTCGGCCACGTTACGCGGCACGAGGGCGACATAAACACGGGCGTAACCGCAATACTGCCGCATACGGGCGATATGTTCCACGATAAATGCCCCGCCGCGAGCCACGTTATAAACGGCTTCGGCAAAAGCATAGGCCTTGTGCAGGTGAACGAGCTTGGCACCATTGAAACCCCATTGCTTTTGACCAACACCCTTTCCGTAGGCACGGCGGCTACGGCACTGGTGAAATACATGCTGGAGCGCAATGAGGATATAGGCCGCGACACGGGTACGGTAAACCCAATGGTTTTTGAATGCAACGACGGCCATCTTAACGACATACGCGGCCTGCACGTTACGGAGCAGAACGCGCTTGACGCGCTTGCAAACGCCGCGGACGATTTTGAGGAAGGCGCAGTGGGCGCGGGCAGCGGCATGAGCTGCTATTCGCTCAAGGGCGGCATAGGCTCCGCCAGCCGTGTATTTGAGCTTTACGGCAACAAATACACCGTGGGCGCGCTGCTGCTTACCAACTTCGGCACGCTCAGGGACCTTACCATAGGCGGCGAGCGCGTGGGCGAACGGCTTTACCAAAAGAAGGAGGCCGAAAAGGCCGCCGCGGAGCAGCAGGACAAGGGCAGCGTTATAATCATAATAGCTACCGACGCCCCCGTATCCGCAAGGCAGCTTCAGCGCGTTGCCCGCCGGGCGCAGAGCGGCATAGCCCGCACCGGCAGCATATCCGGCAACGGCTCGGGCGAAATTGCCCTCGCCTTCACCACCGCCAACCGCATACCGCACTATTCGCCCAAAAAGCCCATCAGCATAGATGTGCTTTACGAGGACGACATGGACCTTATGTTCCGCGCGGCGATAGAGTGCGTTGAGGAGAGCGTCATAAGCAGCCTTACCCATGCCGAGCATACCAAAGGCTTCCGCGGGCACGAGAAGGAGTGTCTCGCCGAGCTGCTGTAACGGCGGATACGCAGGGCCCGCAAGCCCTTAACGGCGCCGTATGCTGTTTTGCATTAAATCCCGCGCCGCAGGGCGCATAAACCTATTGCTAAAGGGCGCGGGAAAGTATACAATATATTAAGTCATTTATCCGTTGACGCTTTTGTTGGCGGATAAAATTCGGCAAAGGCAGAAAAAGGAGATACCAATGAACAAAAAGGCCATCATTATCGCTCCCCGCGCGCTGTATGTGTGCGCACCCGCATTCGATGCCGAGCCCGACGACGAAGGCTGGTACGGCCACGTCATCACCTGCACGGAAAAGCTGGACGGCGGCTGGTACAAAATAGTTACCCCTTACCGTTACGAAACCTATGCCCATAAGGACGACATGCTTTTCGATAAGGCGGAAATAGCCCGCCGCGAAGGCGAGGACACCAAGCTGCTGCGCGTTTGGGCGCTGGCCGGCGATGTGCATACCGAGGCCACGCATAACGGCAACGTGCTCATAACCCTTTACCGCGGCGCGATAGTTGAAAAAATAGAAGATGAAAACGTGCGCGCGGGCTGGACCCATGTTCGCCTATACGGCGGCGCGGAAGGCTATATGCGTTCGCTGCAGCTGGGCGCGTATTACGATAAGCCCACCCTTGGCGAAGAAGAGCTGCGCCACGCGGTTGTCAGCCTTGCAAAGCAGTACCTCGGCACGCAGTATCGCTGGGGCGGCAAGAGCCCTCTCGGCATAGACTGCTCCGGCCTGGTCGGCAGCTGCTATCTTATGTACGGCGTGGACATGTACCGCAATGCGGACATAAAGGAAGGCTTCTGCGTACACGAAATAGAGCGCAAGGACATGAAGAAGGGCGATATGCTGTTCTTCAAGGGTCATGTTGCAATGTATATTGGCGATGGCAAATATATCCATTCCACCAGCCGCGCCGGAAGCGACGGCGTGGTTATAAACAGCCTTTGCCCCTGTGATCCCGATTACCGTGAGGATCTTGCCAACGGCGTGCTTGCCGTAGGCAGCATTTTTTAGGAGGATATTATTATGAGCATGAACCAGAACGACGACATCCGCTATCTTGACATCGGCTTGCCGGAGGACATTGCACGGCTGAAGGCCGTGGGCGATATTGACAACGCCCTGCGCCTTATCGACATGCACCTTGCCGACCCCAATACCACCGCACCCCTTGCCGCCTGCATGAGGGTGCAGCGCGAAATAATGCTGCGCCTGCCAAGGAACTATCCTTACACGTTTGAAACCGCCATGGCGTGCATACGCAAGGATATTCCCGATTTTACCGAGGATGAGTTCCACGCGCTTGAGGATATGAACAAAATAGGCTGGATATTCATAAACGGCGAAAGGCGCTATTTCAAGCGCTTCCATCAAACCCTGCTCAAGGTCAACGCCGACTACGCCGCGCGCGCCAACATTAAGGATACCGGCACGAGCCAGGGCGAGGATAAGCCCACCGAGGCCGTAAGCATGCTGGATCGCTCCATGAACATCATGCGTGAGCGCGGCAGCTTCGGCGTACACCTGCGCATACGCGCCTCCATCCGCATAAACGACGATGCGTTCGTGCCCGGCAAGGTGGTCAAGGTGCATTTGCCGATACCCGCCAAGTGCATACAGCAGAGCAACATAAAGCTTATTGCATTTTCGCATGAGCCTAAGCACATCTGCCCCGAGGATGCGCCCATACGCACCGTGTACTTTGAAGAAAAGCTTTATGAGAACACGGAATTCTTTGTTGAATACGAATACGACAATATCGCCCCCTACTGCGATACCTGCAAGCTTATCCCCGCTGCGGAGCAGCCCAACGATTTCGATACGCAGGAGCAGTCCCCGCACATTGTTTTCACGCCGTATATAAAGGAGCTTGTGAAGGAGCTTAGCGCAGGCTGCGCTAACAACCTTGAAAAGGCCCGCAATTTCTATGATTTTGTTACAACAAGGGTAACGTACTCCTTCATGCCGGAATACTTCTGCCTTGAAAGCATAGCGGAAGGCTGCGCGCGCAACCTGAAGGGAGACTGCGGCGTTCAGGCGCTGCTGTTCATAACGCTGTGCCGCTGCGCGGGCATACCCGCAAAATGGCAGAGCGGCTTCTACTCCGCTCCCGGCGATATCGGCTACCATGACTGGGCGCAGTTCTACATTGCCCCCCACGGCTGGCTGTTTGCAGATCCCTCCTTCGGCGGCAGCGCGCACCGCATCAATAATTCCGCCCGCCGCAAGCACTATTTCGGCAATCTCGATCCGTACAGAATGGTTGCCAACAGCGAATTCCAGCACCCGCTCGACCCCGCGGAAACCTTCTGGCGCCACGACCCCTATGATAACCAGGGCGGCGAGATTGAATACGACGATGCGGCGATATCCGCAAGCAGCGTAACAAAGGGCGAGCAGATCATAGAGCTCAGGGAAATTTAAGCCCGATTCATAAACGGAGGATAAATCACGTGACGGACAAGAAACTGCCCTTTAACAAGGCACAGATGGAAAAGATAATCGAGAAGTTCCCGACTCCTTTCCATATTTATGACGAGAAGGACATTCGCCACCGCGCCCGCGCGCTGCGCCAGGCCTTCAGCTGGAACGAAGGATACAAGGAATACTATGCCGTTAAGGCCTGCCCCAACCCCATTATAATGAGCATACTCCGCGACGAAGGCTGCGGCATGGACTGCTCCAGCTATGCCGAGCTTATGCTTTGCGAAGCGATAGGCGTCGTGGGCGACGGAATAATGTTCTCCTCCAACGATACCCCGGCCAAGGACTTTGAGTATGCACGCAGGCTGAACGCCACGATCAATCTGGACGACATTACCCACATAGAGTTCCTTAAGGAGCACGGCGGCATACCCGAAACCATATCCTGCCGCTTCAATCCCGGCGGCGAGTTCCGCATCGGCACCGCCATAATGGGCAACCCCGCGGACGCGAAATACGGCTTCACCCGCGAACAGCTTACCGAAGGCTTTAAGCAGCTCAAGGCGCTGGGCGTGAAGCATTTCGGCCTGCACTCCTTCCTTTCCTCCTGCAACACGGATAACATGTATTACCCCACGCTTGCAAAGCTCCTCTTTACCGTTGCAAAGGAACTGCACGAGGAAGTTGGCGTGGAAATAGCGTTCATCAACCTCTCCGGCGGCATAGGCATACCCTATAGGCCCGAAGAAACCGCCACCGATATAGCGTTCGTGGGCGCAAAGGTGCACGAGGTTTATGACGAGGTGTTCGGCGGCACGGATATGCGCCCGCGCATATTCACGGAGCTTGGCCGATACATGACAGGCCCCGCGGGCTACCTTGTTACCACGGTTATACACCATAAGGATACCCACAAGCACTTCATAGGCACGGACGCCTGCGCCGCGAATCTGCTGCGCCCGGCAATGTACGGCGCGTATCATCACGTTACGGTGCTGGGCAAGGAAAACGCCCCGCATGACCACGTTTATGATATTACCGGCTCCCTTTGCGAAAGCAACGACCGCTTCGCGATAGACCGCGCCCTGCCCGAAATAAACGAAGGCGACATACTGGTTATTCACGATACCGGCGCGCACGGCTTCTCCATGGGCTATAACTACAACGGCAAGCTTAAAAGCGCGGAGGTGCTGCTGAAGGAGGACGGAAGCACTCAGCTTATACGCCGCGCAGAAACCAACAAGGATTATTTTGCCACGTTCGATTTTCTTGACATGCCCAGGCTGAAGGAGGAAAGATAACCATGAATAGACCCAATAAACTGCATCTTGGCCAGTTCCCCACCCCCATGCACAGGCTTGACAACATGAGCCGCGTGCTTGGCCGCAATATATACATCAAGCGCGACGATATGACCGGCGTAAGCACCGGCGGCAACAAGGTGCGCAAGCTTGAATATCTGCTTTATGATGCAAAGGAAAAGGGCGCGGACTACGTGCTGACCACCGGCGGGGCGCAGAGCAACCATGCCATGCTTACCGCGGCATGCTGCAACAAAATAGGCATAAAGGCGATACTTGTGCTAAAGCAGCGCGGCGTGCAGGGAAGAGTTGGCAATCTGCTTATAAACGAACTGCTGGGCGCGGACGTGCGCTTTGTTGATACGGACAGCTACGACGACGTATATAAGGAAATGGACCGCATTGCAGACGAGCTGCGCGCGGCGGGGCATAATCCTTACCTTGTGCCGGTTGGCGGCAGCGTGCCGCTCGGCACGGTTGGCTATGTCGACTGCGCGCGCGAAATTTTTGCCGAAGCCCTTGAGCAGGACATAAAGATAAACCACATAGTTTCAACCGCGGGCAGCGGCGGAACGCTTGCGGGGCTGGTGCTTGGCGCAATGCTTTACGGCGACGGCTGCAAGGTGACCGGCGTTGCCGTGTGCGACGATCCGTTTGAAGAAATAACGGCGGAGCTTGTTAACGGCGCGGCGGAAATACTGGGCGCGGACGTGCACGTTGAGCCGAAGGATATAGACATTCTCCGCTACTACGGCGCGGGCTATGCCAAGCCTTCCAAGGAAGGGCTTGAGGCCATAACGCTCATGGCGCAGGAAGAAGGGCTTATACTCGACCCCGTATACACGGGCAAGGCATTCGCCGGACTTATGCACCTTATCCGCACGGGCAAAATAGGCGAAAACGAAACGGTGCTGTTCCTGCACAGCGGCGGCACGGCGTCCCTTTTCGCGGTTGACCCCAAGGACGTTAAATAAGGGAGAACCATGGAACAGACGCAACATAAAAAGGTCGGCATAATAGGCGGCATGGGCCCGCTTGCCACGGCCGATCTGTTTGAAAAAATAACGCACCTTACAAAGGCGGACGCGGATTCAAAGCACATCCACGTTATAATAGACTCCGATACCAGCATACCCGACCGCACGGCGGCAATACTGGGACTGGGGCCGGACCCCACGGATGAACTGAAGGCGGCGGCGAAGCGGCTTGAGAACGCGGGCGCGGACATATTGCTTATGCCCTGCAACACGGCGCACTATTTTTACCCCGCCATACAGGCGTCCACCAAATGCCCCATACTGCACATGCTGCGCCTTACAGCGGAGGAAATAAAGAGCCGCGGGCATATAAAGGTGGCCCTGCTGGCAACCGACGGCACGGTGAAAACCGGCATATACGCAAAGCTGTTTGAAGAATACGGCATAGATTATATGCTGCCGGAGCCGGAGGAGCAGAGGCTTGTTATGAGCATGATTTACGACGGCATAAAGGCGGACAACGAGCAGTATTTCGACACGGAGCCGATAAAGGCGGCGCTTCGCGCCATGCAGCAGCGCGGCGCGGACGCATTCGTGCTGGGCTGCACGGAGCTGCCCATAGCCTTCGATGATTTTGAGTTGGACTTCCCCACGGTCGATCCCACGCGCGTGCTTGCCAAGAACGCCGTACTCGCCGCCGGCTACGAACTGAAAACAAAGTAAGGTGACTGAATAAGATGCAAAAAGGAACGATGTAGGTCGTTCCTTTTTTATTTATTGCAACCCCTCAGTCTCACTTCGTTCGACATCTCCCCGGCCGGGGAGCCTTTTGGTGTGCCTTACAATCTCACCCGTTCACACGCCTTTGGCGTGTTTCACATGGCGAAGCCATATTTCACTGCGCATCAGCGCAATTTCACCCTGCGCAAGCAGGATTTCACTGCGGACGAAAGTCCGCTTTACCCCATCCCCACCACCTCCGCGCCGATATTTTCTATAAACGCGCGGTCGTGCTCTGCTATCAGCATGGTGGGGCGGTTCTTCTTTATCAGCTCCTCAAGCTGTATGCGGCTTAGCAGGTCTATGTAGTTGAGCGGTTCGTCCCATATGAAAACATGCGCGCTTTGGCAAAGACTTGCCGCGAGCAGCACCTTTTTGCGCTGGCCCGCGGAGTAGCTCCGCATGTCCTTTTCAAACTGCACGCGCGGGAAGTCCATCTTTCGCAATATGGTCAAAAACAGGCTGATGTCCGCGCCCATGCGCCTTGCGTAGTCCGCCGCCATGCCGCGAAGGAAGGACGTGTCCTGCGGCACATAGGAGGCCGTGACGCCGCTTGGCAGCTTCAGAAGCCCCGTGTACGGCACATCCGCCGCGCCGTGCATATCGCAGCCGGCAAGCCTTGCCGCGGCCTTTATTATGCTTGATTTGCCGCAGCCGTTGCGCCCCGCAAGGGCTATTATATCCCCGCTTTTCAGCTCAAAGGACAGGTTAGCGAATATCCGCCGCTCTCCGTAGCTCAGGCACAGTTCCCGCGCCTCAATTATGCGCTGCGCCTGCGTGCCGAGCGTGTGTATCTTCAGTTCCTCGCTGCGCTCTATGTTCTTAAGCAGCGTTTTCTTTTCCTCTATGGCGTTCTGCTGCCGCCGTTCTATGTTTTTGCGCCGCTGCTGCATTTTGCGCGATTGTTCGCCTATGTATGCCCTGCCGCCCATCATATATTTGTCGCGGTCGGGAATATCGCCTATCTTTTCGCCCTCAACCCTGTCCGCCCATGCCGCGGTGCGCCGCGCGGCCTCCGAAAGGCGGCGTATGTCGCCCATAAGCCTTTCGTTTTCGCCGAGCTCGTATGCGTCCTGCCGCCGCTTATTCTCCCACCATTGGGAAAAATTGCCCTTTGTAACGGTTATGTCCGCGCGGTTGATGGAAAGTATATGGTCAACGCAGCCGTCAAGGAACGCGCGGTCGTGGCTGACGAGTATGAAGCCCTTCTTCCCGTTCAGATACTCCGCCACCTGCGCGCGCCCCTCCGCGTCAAGGTGGTTGGTGGGCTCGTCTATCAGCAAAAAGCTGTTCCGCCTAAGGAACATTCCGGCAAGCATAAGCTTCGTCCGCTCGCCGTGGCTCAGCGTATTAAACGGGCGATATAGCGCGCCCGCGTCCACGTTCAGGCGGTTTATTTCGCGCAGTATCTCCCATTCCTCCGCATCGGGGCAAACGGAGGCTACGCAGTCCATTGCAAGCGCGTCCGGCTCGGCCACCTCAAAGGGAAAATAATCGAATTCCACGCTTGAAGCTATGCTTCCGCGGTAATCGTATTCACCCATAAGCAGCTTCAAAAACGTGGTCTTGCCGCGCCCGTTGCGCCCAACGAACCCCAGCTTCCAATCCGTATCTATTGCAAAGGAAACGTTTTCAAATATATTGTCGTAGCTGCCCTCATAGCAGAACGTTAATGAGTTTACGGAAATTTGAGACATAAAAAATCCTCCTTCCTTCGGCCGAAAATCAGCCTTGGCGGGAGGGTGCGGCGGAGCAGGGCGGCCCGTGGGATATAAAAATACCCCAAGGCCGAACGAAGCATACGCAAGGATTTCCGCAAAAAAGAACGCACCCATCCACGCCGCCGGTTTTAAGCCGAACGGCAAACGGTTAAATCAATACGTTTTTATAATGCGAAAATCAGCTGCGCATCCCTTCATCTCCTTCGGGTTATATTGGTTTTATTGTAAGTTAAGTTTAGCCGCCTGTCAAGCGTGGGGAAGCTTTGTAACGCTTATCCATTCGCTGCCGGGGGTGAACGCGGCAAGCTCGTCGCAGGTAAGCTCTATTGCGCTGTTGGCGCTGCCGCAGGCGGGGAAAACGGTTTCAAACCGCCTGAGCGACTCATCAAGATATACCTTAACCCCTTCGGGCAGCGCAAACGGGCAAACTCCGCCCACGGCGTGCCCCGTCATGGCAAGCGCCTCATCCGCGGTGAGCATCTTCGCCTTGAAGCCGAAGGTAGCCTTAAAGCGGGCGTTATCCACCTTCACGTCCCCTGCCATAACTATTATCATGCAGCCCTCGCCCATGTGGAAAGAGAGGGACTTGGCAATGCGCGCGCCTTCAACGCCCAGCGCCTGCGCCGCCAGCTCCACCGTTGCGCTTGAATGGTCAAGTTCAGTTACCCTGCCCGCCGCGCCGAAGCGGGCAAGGTATTCCTTTACTTTTGCTATTGATGACATATTATGCCTCAGTCCACGTCGTAGAATACTTCCTTGGGCCTTTCGTCCAGCTGGAAGGGGTTGCGCATAATGCTCTTGAGAGTCTTAAACGCGGTGGAATAATAAAATCCGTCGCAGATGCGCTCATCGGTAACGGCGGTATAGCTTATGAAGCGCTTTTCAGCTATCTGCCCGTCGGGCTGAATTTCAAGCCTTTTCTGCTTTGGGCCGAAGGAGAGGAACACGGGCACGTTGCCGAAATCATACAGATGATGGAATATTGGCGGTATGCCAAGCGATCCCATGCTGGTTATGAACATGCTGCCGTGGAAGGGGCTTAGATCGGTAAGCTTTTTGGGCAGCAGACCGAAATAGTCCAGCAGTTTAAGGAACCACACGGCGAATTTGAGGAACAGGCCGGGAATGTGGCTAAGTATCCTTGCGGTATTGTCCATGCTTGAATCCGAGCCGCTGCGGGCAAACTCTATCTCCTTCCGGAAAAGGTTATATATGTCCGTAGCGGTGGCCTCGCGCTCTGGGCGGATCTTTATTACGGTTTCGGAAGAATCCTTCGTCATTTCAAGCTTAACTGTCAGGTTTATTTCAATATTGTTACGCGCATAAATCTTCTGCCCCGATATAAAGCGGTTTACCGCCGGCCTTTGGGACAGCGCGCGCACATACGCCGCCACCAGCACATGCATTATGCCGAACCCCGCAAGGCCCTCGTCCCTGCGCTTATGGCGAATATAGCGCTCTATTTCGTCGATATCAACGGTATCCACAAAAAAGTTGGATGCGCCGTTCCTGTTTACCATTATGTAGCTGGACACCCTGTACAGCGGGTCGAGCGAGCGCAGCAGCCGCCCGTCCTTCCTGTCGCCAAAGCGCCGTTTCCTGTTTTCTGCCATGATTAAAACAACCTCTATAATATAAATAATTTCGCGGCGTTTCCGCCACTTTGCATTATAAGTTCCCCCGCGCCGTGTGTCAACGATTCGGGGAAAATTGAGGGGGCAAGCTGCGACTGAGGGGTTTAAACAAACAAAGAGGGGTACGGCACTGTACGTCGTGTTTGCACTGTACCAAAAGGCACCCTCATTGAGAGAGTGAAATTCAAAGTGAAATCCCGTGTGACATTTCGTATGAAATCGTTTTGCAGGATTTTGCGGGCATAGCAAACTCAAAATAAGCAAAAAGCCCAGAAACTCTGGGCTTTTTTGGTGGTGGAGATAAGGGGACTCGTCCGGCGGCACTGGGGCAGTGCCGCCGCCAGCCCGGGGAACTAAAAAACCATTCACCGGATGGTTTTTTGCCTCGCTTTGCTCGGCCGTTCCCTTCTCGCCCCCTTATCTCTTTATTGCATCAAAAAAAGCCCAGATATTCTGGGCTTTTTTGGTGGTGGAGATAAGGGGACTCGAACCCCTGGCCTCAGCATTGCGAACGCCGCGCTATACCAACTTAGCTATATCCCCACGGCACAAAATATTCTACAACATATCCGCGCGAAATGCAAGAGTTTTGTTTTGGCTTGATGGGACAAATTTTGCGGCGGGGCAAAAAAATTTGTTGTTCCCTATTGACTTTCGCCCGCCAAACAAGTATACTATCCCTTGTCCGTTGCGGCGGACGCAACTGAATACGGCGGCGTAGCTCAGTTGGCTAGAGCATTCGGTTCATACCCGGAGTGTCATTGGTTCGAGTCCAATCGCCGCTACCACATAAAGCACTCAGCATCGGCTGGGTGCTTTTTTTACTGCACCTTACTTCATTACCTTGCGTTTTGTAGGCATTACTTTTTATTTATCGGCACAATCAATAATACTTCCTCTTAATCAATAAGTCCAATTTGACTAATCTAACGCCGCCAATATAATAAAAATGTTTGATTACGACAGAAGGGGGCGTGGGCTATAAATGCCTGAAAGTAAGGTTAAAAACGAGCGGAACGCGGATGTTGCGCTGCTCAGCGGCCTGACCCGCCGCCAGCTAAAAGAGCTGGAAGAAAAGGAGAAAACTCCCGCGCAGAAAACCGCGGAGGCAATAATAATGATACTGCCGCTGCTGTGCGGATGCATAGCGATGGCGGAATACGTGATACTGCCCAACAACAGCCGCAATTCAAAGCCCTGGAGCTACGTTTGGGTGCTTGGCGCGGCCATGTGCATCTATCTTGTGTGCTTCATAGTGTCCCTCATAAGGCGGGCGCGGGGCGAAAAGCAGCTCTATGAAAAGCTGCGCTACAAGGCGCCGCGCTATGCCGCGCTGTTCATATTTTTAGCCGTATATGATTACCTTACGCTGAAAACCGGCACGCTTACGCAGCCGTTCGTGCCCTGCATGAACTATATAATCAACGCATTCCTCGTTGACTATAAAATGCTTGCGGACTGCACGCTGAATACGCTGAAGCTGCTGTTCATAGGCTATTCCATAGGCGTTACGCTGGGGCTTATAACCGGCATAGCCTGCGGATATTCCAAAAAGGCGCGCTATTGGCTGGACCCCATAATCAAGTTCTTGGGGCCCATCCCCACCTCCACATGGATACCTATCATAATGGTAGTTGCAACGTCCCTTTTCGGCGGGGCGGTGTTCATAATAGCCCTCGGTTCATGGTTCGCGGTAACGGTGGCCTCGCTCACGGGCATTTCAAACGTGGGCAAAGAATATTTCGAGGCCGCGCGCACGCTGGGCGCAACGAACAGGCAGCTTGTGCTCCACGTCGCCATTCCCCACGCAATGCCCTCCATTCTTCAGGGCTGCACGCAGGCCATGAGCTCATCCTGCGTGGCAATAATGATTGCCGAGATGCTGGGCGTGAAGTCCGGCCTTGGCTGGTACATGACGTGGCAGACCGGCTGGGCCAGCTATGATAAGTCCTTTGCGGCGCTGTTCGTAATATGCTTCATATTCACGCTGGTAACAAACGGGCTTGAAAGGATAAAGCGCTATCTTCTCAGGTGGCAGAACGGAGCCGAAAAATGAGCGACGATAAAAAGAAAGTTTGCCTTAAACTGGAAAACGTAAGCAAGGTTTTTGCAAAGGTTGAAAGCGACGGCGTGACCCACGCATTGCAGGACGTAAGCACAGAAATGCAAAGCGGGGAGTTCGTGTCCCTGGTCGGCCCGTCCGGCTGCGGAAAATCCACAATACTGCGCCTTGTCGCGGGGCTTATAACGCCCACGCTCGGCCGCGTTACCGTGGACGGCAAAGAGGTGGACGGCCCGAGCCCCGAGCGCGGCCTGGTTTTCCAGAACCCAACGCTTTTCCCCTGGCTTACCGTTGAAAGGAACATATCCTTCAGCCTTGATATGCGGGGCGCAGCCGTTGGCAAGGCCGAAAGGGTAAAGCACATGCTTGAAATAACCGGCCTTGAAAAGTTCCGCAACGACTATCCTGCCCAGCTTTCCGGCGGCATGGCGCAGCGCGTGGCGCTGGTGCGCACGCTTATAAACGAGCCGGAGATACTGCTGTTGGACGAGCCGCTCGGCGCGCTTGACGCATTCACCCGCATGAATATGCAGGATGAGATACTCAATATTTGGACGCAGCGCAGGCAGCTTGCCCTTATGGTTACGCACAGCATTGACGAGGCCGTTTATATGGGCACAAGGGTGCTGGTGATGGAGGCCAACCCCGGGCGCATAGTGGCGGACATAAAGATAAGCGAGGATTTTCCGCGGGACAGAAGCTCCGCAGGCTTTGTTGAATACCGCAACGAAATACTCAACAAGCTGCATTACGGCGGCAAAAACGCCTAAATTACGGTTTATAAGGCAAGGAATGCCTATAAATAAAAATTTTTTCACAAGGAGAAGAAAAACAATGAAGAAGATTGTTGCTCTTATGCTCGTGCTTGTAATGGCGCTGTCCGTATGCGCCTGCGCGGGCGTGGAGACCAACGGCGACAATACCGTTGCAAACACCGACGACAGCAGCAAGCAGTCCGAAGTTATCAAGGATTCCAACAACGACGGCCAGATAGAGGTCGGTACCGTTGACGACGTTGAGGTCAACGAAGCTGACGAGCATCTGGATGCCGCCGAAGCCTCCGCTTCCGGCAAGTGGGAATCCCTGTTTGTGCCCCTTAACATCGAAGGCCGCGCCATAGACATGGCCAACTTCGACCTGACCCCCACCCCCGAAGAGCTGGAAGCCATGAAGAACGAGCCCGCCTACGGCCGCACCATAAAGTATTTCATGAGCGACGGCTGCACCTCCGGCCCCACCATGGCCGATCACCTTGGTTACTATGCGGAAGCCGGCCTGACCGCCGAGGGCGTGAAGGGCAGCAGCGACGTTGAAGCGCTGGGCACCAATCAGGTTGACGTTGCCACCGGCATGATGGCCAAGATGCTTGTTCCCATCACCAACGGCGTGGACATAACCTTCACCGGCGGCGCGCACATAGGCTGCAAGTCCCTCTATGTTCTTGCGGACAGCGAATACGCCACCACTGCCGACCTTAAGGGCCAGAAGATCTCCGTCCCCAACGGCATCGGGAAGTCCGACTACAACATAACCGCCCTGCTCCTTGATGCGGACGGAATCAATTACAGCACCGATGTTGAGCTGGTTCAGGTTTCCGCGGACGCCTGCGTTACCGCAATGGAAAACGGCGAAATAGCCGCTGCCCTGCTGAGCGACACCTTTGCCTATGCCATGGTTAAGGACGGCAAGCTCAAGTGCATCCGTTCCCAGCTTGATACCGACTTTGCGGACCGCGTATGCTGCGTTATGGCAATGAACGGCACCTTCGTAAAGGAAAACCCCACCATCGCCAAGAAGGTGGCCCAGGCCGTGCAGAAGGCGCACAGCTACATGCGCGATAACCCCGAGGAAGCCACCAATGTGCTGATGGACATGGGCTGGAACGGCGGCAACTACGAGATGAACATAATGATAAACAATTCCCTCCAGTTCGGCCTTTCCGATGAGTTCACCGGCGACACCCTCAAGGACTTCATCGAGCGCTATATCCGCCTTGGCCTCATCACCTCCATGGACAACGCGGACGAAATACTTGACCTTGCATGGACTCCGGTTCTGTAAGGCGATAAACCGAAACGCAAAGCGGGCGCGGTGGAAACATCGCCCCGCTTTTTGCTGTTGACACCGCCCATATGCGGTATTATCATCAAACCGAGAATATACAAAGGAGATAAGTAATTATGCTTAAATGCGCAGAATGCCCGCACCACGGCTGCCAGGTGCACGATGTTTCAAACGCGATGATATGCTGCCCCACCAAGAACGGCGAGATACAGCAGCAGGCGAGCGAGCTTTATAAGGATCCGGAAAACTACACGCTGGCGCACAACGCGGCCGTGGTTGAGGCGGAAGGCTACGGCAGGCTTTGCCGCATGGAGGAGATTATGCTCTTCGCCAGGAAGTGCGGCTATAACAGGATAGGTCTTATATTCTGCGTTGGTCTTTCGGATGAAGCGCGCGAGGTGAGCAAGATTTTGACCCACAATGGGTTTGACGTTGTTTCCGCCGTGTGCAAAAACGGCTCCGACCCAAAATCATCCATTGGCCTGAAGGACGAGGAGACGCTTTCCGGCTGCGCGGACGAGGTGATGTGCAACCCGATAGGCCAGGCGCTGCTTATGAACAGCGAGCATACGGACATGAACATAATACTTGGCCTGTGTGTTGGGCACGACAGCCTTGTTATGAAATACGTTGAAGCGCCCACCACCGTGCTCGCGGTTAAGGACAGGGTTATGGGGCACAACCCGCTTGCGGCGATATACGTTGCGGAAAGCTACTATAAAAAGCGCTTCTTCGGCAAGAAGGAAAAATAATATACGCCAAGCTAAAAGGGACACGGCTGCTCCGCGGGCGGCTGCGTCCCTTTTTTGTGTGCCTACGCAAAGGAATGTTTTTCTTAGGCCTTCTTACCCTTTCCAAAAACGCCCCGATTTTCAGCACCTCCACAGCCTGTATATTATCAACCGTTATAATTTCGACCCGCCGCCTTACGGACGGCATACGTTCCCCTGCCCCTGCCCATATATAAAGCTTATTTAACGGGCGTTCCTATGCGCTTATCCAATCTCCATTGCGGCGGCGCGCCGTCATCGGCATAGTATTCGTCCATTGCCGCAATTTTACCGTCCCTTGTTTGAATAAACGAGGTTGCGTGATAATATGCGCTCCTGTCCTTTGGATATATGAGCGTGACCGTGATTATAAGGTCGTTCACGGTTTCCACCCTTTCAACCTCCCCTTCCCACTCCCCGGGATATTCGCAATTTGCGATTATAAATTCATCCACGTTGAAGCGTTCGTTGGTGCAATGCCAATTCACATACGCATCGGCATGGAAATATTTTCTTATCTCGCCCTCATTTTGGGCAAGAACCGCCCTCCAAAACTGCTTTATGTCCATTGCTTCCGCCATAGCTCCCCCTTCTGCGCACGAATGAGATTCCTAATTATTATACCACACGACACGCTAACGGCTCCACCGCTTTTGCGGATACGGAAAAGACCGCCGCCCTTGCTGATTGGGTCGGCGGTCGTTGTGTTAGTGCGCAGTTAGCGCTTATGCTTCCTTGCTCCTGTCCACATAGGTGGTATGCAGCAGCTCGTGCGCAATATGCGAATTGGGCTCGCCAAGGAACTCGGCATAAAGCTTCTGCACCGCTGGGTTCTTATGGCTCTTGCGTATGGCCATGGATTCATCCTCGCTGTATGTTGCGGCGGCGCGCGCGGCACGCGGGTCAACATAGTAGCGCGTCCTTGCATCAACTATCGGCTGACCGCCGCCGGTAACGCAGCCGCCCGGGCAGCCCATCACCTCTATGAAATGATATGTCTTTTCGCCCGCGCGTATGGCGTTGAGCAGCTTTGCGGCGTTTGCCGTGCCGTGAACTATGGCAACGTTTATGTCCGTGCCGTTCACGTTTACGGTGGCCTCCTTTATGCCCTCAAGCCCGCGCACATCCGCGTATTCAAGCCGCGGCATATCCTCCCCCGTCAGCACGTCTACAACCGTGCGCAGCGCCGCCTCCATAACGCCGCCCGTTACGCCGAATATAACGCCCGCGCCCGAGGATTCGCCCAGCATATCGTCGAACTCCTCCTCCGGCAGGTGCACAAAGTCCAGCCCCGCCTGGCGTATCATGCGGGCAAGCTCGCGCGTGGTAAGGTTCGCGTCCACGTCGCGGTAGCCGTCCCGCCCGAATTCGGGCCGCGCAATTTCAAACTTCTTAGCCGTGCAGGGCATTACGCTCACAACGTAAATGTCGCGCGGGTCAAGGTCGTTCTGCTTGGCAAAGTATGTTTTTGTTACCGCGCCCTGCATCTGATTCGGACTTTTGCAGGTTGAAAGATTTGGTATAAAGTCCGGATAGAACGTTTCGCAGTATTTTATCCAGCCCGGGCTGCAGCTTGTTATCATGGGCAGCACGCCGCCGCTGTTTATCCTGTTCAGCAGCTCCGTGCCTTCCTCCATTATGGTAAGGTCGGCGGCAAAGTCAACGTCAAACACCTTATCCGCGCCAAGGCGGCGTATTGCGGATACCATCTTGCCCGTGCAGCGCGTGCCTATGGGCATGCCGAATTCCTCGCCAATCGCAACGCGGACGGCGGGAGCCGTCTGGAACACAACGTATTTATCGGGGTCGTTAAGCGCGGCCCATACTTCCTTGGTGGCGTCCTTTTCGGTAAGCGCGCCCGTGGGGCAGGCGGCTATGCACTGGCCGCAGTTGATGCAGGCCACGTCGTTAAGGCTTTTGCCGAATTCGGAGCCTACCTGCGTCTTAAAGCCGCGGTTCTGCATACCTATGGCAAACACGCCCTGTGTTTTGGCGCAGGCGGCCACGCAGCGGCGGCAGAGTATGCATTTGTTGTTATCCCTTACTATGCTGGGGCTTAATTCGTCAATGGTCTTTATTATGCGCTCGCCCGGGAACTCAATATCCTCTATGCCCATTTCGTTGGCAAGGGCTTGCAGTTCGCAGGATTGATTGCGCTTGCAGGTAAGGCAGGAGCGGTCGTGATCGCTCAAAATAAGCTCCAGCACAGCGCGGCGCGCCTCCAGCACCTTGGGCGTGGAGGTCTTTATTTCAAGCCCCTCGCTCACGGGCAGCACGCAGCTTGCCTGAAGCTTGCCGGTTTTTGCGTCCTCAACAAGGCACATGCGGCACGCGCCTATATTGTTGATGTCCTTCAGATTGCAAAGCGTGGGTATCTTTATTCCCTGCGCCATGCATGCTTCAAGCACGGTTGCATTCGGCTCCGCCTGGACTGTTCTTCCGTCGATTTTGAGTGTAACCATCTTTCAAAACCCTTTCTGTTTTTTTCTGTATGCTTTTTTCATACGTTTGGGTTCAATGCGCGATATCATTACGCACATTATAACCATAGCACAAATGATATGCTTAGTCAATCGGAAATGACAGAAAGATGACGAAGGTTGGTGGGGAGCCTTTTGGACGCAGTGTACATGCTCTTACGTTAAGCCTCCCTCTTTGAGGGAGGTGGCAATGAGCGTTAGCGAATTGACGGAAGGAGTTAGCCTGCCCTGAAAGGGGAGGTGGATGCGAATGAAATGAGCAGCCGGAGGGGTTATAAAAAAGCTTATCTTCTATTTGTTTGTTTCAACCCCTCAGTCGATCCGCCCCTCCATATTTAACTTTTCTGCATACCCTCCCCTCCAACAAAATATAAATACAAATGAATAGAGCCGCGAAAGGAGCAAGGTTAAATGGAAGCGAATTTTTTAGATATCGGCGGGAGCAAAACGCTTAGGCTGGCCGCGCGGGAAAGCGCGGAGGCCGCGATAGAGGGCGCGCTGCCGCTGCCCGCGGGGATAAGGCTTGGCGATATTGAGCCGCTTTGCGCAGCCGCCCGGGTGGAGGCCGCAGCCGCCGCGGCGCACGACGGACGGATAGACATAGAGGGCAAGCTGAAGGTAAGCGTTATATTCCGCAACGCCGTGCGGGAGATGATACCGAGCGGGGACGGCGCGGACAACGCCGATGATACCGCCGCCGCTGCCGAAAAAGGCGGGGCGTTCACGTCCGGCGCGGCATTCAAATACAGCATTGCGTGCGACGCCGCGCGGGAGGGCATGCGCGCGGAGGTAACGGCTTACGTCACTTCCTGCACGCTGAGCGCCGCGGGAGAGCTGATGCTCAGCGCGGTCGCGGGGCTGGACTGCGCCGTTTATGACACGTCTCCCCTACCCATGCTAAACGGCATCGATGGCGCGGAATGCGAAATGAAGCGCGAGTGCATATGCACCTGCACGGAAGCATTGATAGGCCAAAGCGAGACGGACTTTGAAACAGAAACCGCCTTGCCCGCGGGCACGGAGCCGCTTTTTGCAAGCGGGGAATGCAGCGTAAGGAGCGTTACGCCGGGCGGTGACACGGCAATAATAGAAGGGCAGCTTTGCCTTGACCTGCTGCTGTGCAGCCGCGCGGGGCTTACGGCGCACGCCGTGCAGTTCCCATTCACAATAGAGGCGGAGCTTGACAGCCGCGCCGAGGGCGACGCATACGCCACGGTTTCGCTGAAGGATATATACATATCTCCCGCCGACGCATCAAGCGGCATAGCCGCCGTGCGCGCACGCCTTGCGGTGAGCATATATCAAACGGAGCAGAGCGAAACGGCTATCTGCACCGACGCATTCATACCCTATCATTCCTGCCAAATGCAGACGGAGAGCGCAAGCATTATGCAGCGGATGCGCCGAAAAACCTTCCGCTATACGCTGAGCGAAAATATACCCCTTCCCGACGGGACGGGCGGCGCGAAGAGCACAATATGCTGCGCCGCAATGCCATACGTTACAACAGCGGAGGTAAAGGGCGGCGTGCTAAGCATAGAGGGCATAATAACGCTGAACTGCGCGCTGCGCACGGCGGAGCCGAACGCGCTGACGTTTGCTTCGCAACTGCCTTTCCTGTGCGAAACGCAGTACACCGGCGCGGATGCGGACGCGGCGGACGCAAGCGTTAAGTGCCTGTCCTGCACGCTTATGCTTACGGGAGGAATGCTCACGGCGGAATGCGTGCTGGAGCTTTCCGCGGTGCCGTATACGCTTACAGGCATGACCATAGTATCCGCCGCGGGTGAAGCGGAGCCCGTAAAGCGGCAGAGGGCGATTATAGTATACTTTGCCTCCGCAAACGAGACGCGTTTTGACGTGGCTAAGCGATACAGCCTGCCGGTAAGCAGCATAGCCGCGGGCGGGGACACTCTTTGCGAAGGCGAAAAGCTGACGTTTTTGTGCTGAGCGGCTAAAGCGGCATGATGGGCTACATTTTCGCCGCGATGATAGCGGCGGCGATAATATGCGGCGCGGCGAACGGCAGCATAGCGGCGGTGCTTGACGCGCTGACGGAGGGCGCAGCCAACGCGGTAACGCTCTCCCTCTCCCTTGCGGGGGCGTATATGCTATGGATGGGGCTTATGGGCATAGCGCGGAGGGCGGGGCTTATAGACGCGCTTTCGCGGGCAATGAGGAAGCCTCTCCGCCTGCTTTTCCCCAACGCGGGCGTGGCGATAGCGCCCATAACGCTGAATCTGGCGGCGAACTTCTTCGGCGCGGGCAGCGCGGCAACGCCCTTCGGGCTGGAGGCCATGAAGGAGCTGAACGCGAAGGCGAAATACGCGGGCGTGGCTACGGACGAAATGTGCATGTTCCTTGCGCTCAACGCATCGGCGCTGGAGCTGCTGCCGGCGAACGTGCTTGCGCTGAGAACCGCCGCAGGGAGCGAGGATGCGTACATAGTGGTGCTGCCCACGTTCATAGCATCCGTGATAAGCTTCGTTTCCGCCGCCGCAATATGCGCGCTGCTCTGCCGCATAATGCCGCAAAGGCCCATAGGGAAGGGCAAGGCATGAGCTATATTCTGCCCCTAATGATACTGGGGCTTATAATATACGCGCTGATAAAGCGCGTAGATGTGTACTCCGCGTTTACCGAAGGGGCGGCGGAGGCGCTGCCAATGCTTATAAGGATATTGCCGTACATGGCGGGGATGCTTGCCGCGATACAGGCGCTCAGGGCGTCCGGCGCGCTTGAATGGCTGCTTGATGCGCTCTCCCCCCTGTTCAATGCCGTGGGCCTTCCGGCGGAGCTTGCGCCGCTTTTCATACTGCGGCCGTTTTCGGGCAGCGCGGCGCTCTCGCTCCTTGGCGACGTACTCACAACATACGGCCCCGATACTTTCACGGGCGTTGCGGCAAGCATAATGCTCGGCTCCACCGAGACAATATTCTATACCATCGCGCTTTATTTCGGCACGGTTGGCATACGCCGCACGCGCGCGGCATTGCCCGCGGCACTTATAAGCTCCGTTATAGGTACGGCGGCGGCGATAGTCCTTGCGCAAGGACTATTTGCATAATGGGGCAAGTGATGCTATAATACTGATAAATTGGGCGAATGTGTTTTTGCCCGAAAGATAAGGCTTTGCGGCAAAATTGCCAAACGCTCAGCCGGGAGGGGTTTTTATGAAAATAGACGTTATTCCCGTATACGGAAAGGTTTTAAGCAACCATATATCGTCCTGCACGGTAATAGTTGTGGACGTTTTGCGCTCCACAAGCTGCATAATAACCGCCGTTGGCAACGGGGCAACCAAGGTCGTTCCCGCGATAGACCCCGGCGAGGCGGCAATGCTTGCAAGCAGGCTCGGGGCGCAGGACGTTGTGCTGGCGGGCGAGCGGGAGGCGGTGAAGCTGCCGGATTTCGACCTTGGCAACAGCCCGTATGAATTTACCAAGGAAGCCGTGTGCGACCGCAGCGTTATAATAAGCACCACCAACGGCACCGCCGCCATACACGGCATGTCCGCCGCGAAAGAGGTACTGATTGGCGGCATGATAAACCGCACGGCAGTTGCCAAAAAGGCCGTTGAACTGGGCAACGACATAATAATAGTCTGCGCCGGCACGTACGGGCAGATATCCGCGGATGATCTCTTAGCCGCAGGCTCCATCGCGGAGGCTATACACCGCATGGCGCACGAACCCATGGAGGCGACGGACATAACAATGGTCTGCTGCATGCTGTACGCGGACTGGAAGCAGGGCCGCGCCGACCTTTCCGTTACAAAGCACTGCGCACGGCTGATATCACTCGGCTTTGAGGAGGACATAAAGTATTGCTTCAGCGAGGACATAACCGAAGTCGTACCGGTATATGAAAACGGCGTGATAAGGTGAAGAGCGGATAGATAAATAGGGAAATTAAAAGCAGGGTATTACCCTGCTTTTTTGCTTCTTCAAAAATCCGCCTTACAGCTTCATCAGCGCATCGTAGAGCGCCTCGAGCCCGTCGCGCGTATAATATTCTATCGTTATCTTGCCCTTCTTTTCGCTGCCGTCTATGGTCACCTTGGTGCCAAGATGTTCCCTGAGCTTTTCCTGGGCAACGTACATGTCGTTGGTCTGGCGGACGCGCTTCTTCTTTGATTCGCGCTCCACCCTGTCAAGCTCCGGGTTGGTGAACTTGGTGGCCTTGCGCTCTATCTCGCGCACGGACCAGCCGTTTATGGCGGCGTCGCCCGCAAGCCTTCTTACGGCGGCCTCGTCCTTTATGGCGGCAAGCGCCCTGCCGTGGCCCGCGCTGAGCTTGCCTTCCTTCACCATGTCCTGCACGCTGTCCGGCAATGAAAGCAGCCTCAGGCTGTTTGCTATTGCGGGACGGCTCTTGCTCAGGCGGGAGGAAACCTCCTCCTGCGTAAGGTCGTGCTGCTGCATGAGGAAGCGTATGGCGGCGGCCTCCTCAATCGGGTTCAGGCTTTCGCGCTGAAGATTTTCTACAAGAGCTATCTCCTGAATTTCGGCATCGTCAAACTGCTTCACTATTACGGGCACGGTCTTGAAGCCGGCAAGCCTTGCCGCGCGGAAACGGCGCTCGCCCGCGACTATGGTATATCTGTCCCCATTTTGGTGCACTATTATGGGCTGCACCATGCCGTGCCGTTTCAGGCTCTCCGCAAGCTCGTTAAGCCTTTCTTCATCAAATGTTTTCCTTGGCTGGTCGGCATTTGTATCTATCATGTATATGTCCGCCTGCACAACGCCTTCCGGCGGAGTGGCGGTAAAATCGCCAAGCAGCGCGTCCAGCCCGCGCCCAAGCTTCTTCATTGCCATTGCTTATTTCTCCTTTTCCACAAGCTCCCGCGCCAATGCATCGTATGCCTTTGCGCCGACGGATTTAGGATCGTATTTATTGATGGGCATGCCGAAGCTCGGCGCCTCGCCAAGGCGCACGGAACGGGGAATTATGGTATCGTATACCTTATTTTTGAAGAATTTCTTCACCTCAAGCACCACCTGCTCGGAAAGATTGGTGCGCGCATCGAACATGGTGAGCACAACGCCCTCCACCGCAAGCTTGCTGTTAAGATGCGTGCGCACAAGCTTTACGGTGTTCATAAGGTCGCTCAGGCCCTCCAGCGCATAATATTCGCACTGTATGGGCGCAAGCAGCGTATCGGCCGCGGTAAGCGCGTTTATGGTAAGCAATCCCAGCGACGGCGGGCAGTCTATGAATATATAATCATAATTTTTGCGCACCTTGTCCAGCGCGCGCTTCAATACCGTTTCGCGGGCAAGCGTGTTTACAAGCTCCACCTCCGCACCCGAAAGCTCCTTGCGGGCGCATATCAAATCAAGCCCTTCGGTGGGGGTCTTTACGGTGGCCTCGGCCGCGCTCACGCCGTTTATCATAACGTCGTATATGCTGTGCTCCGGCGCTTCCTTATCAACGCCAAGGCCGCTGGTGCAGTTGCCCTGCGGGTCAATATCTATGCACAGCACCCTTTTGCCCAGCGCCGCAACGCATGCGGAAAGGTTGACTGTGGTGGTGGTCTTCCCCACCCCGCCCTTCTGGTTTGCAATGGCTATTATCTTGGACATGCTTTCCTTATCTCCCTCAGCTTTGCTTCGTCCGCCTCTATGTGCAGATCCATAAGTATTTCATCGTAATATTCGCCGTCAACGCACATTCTGCCGCGGTGGCGGCCTATTTCCTCAAAACCGAAGCGCTTATACAGCGCGATGGCGCGTTCATTGTCCGCATACACGCCGAGTTCAACGTTTTTAAGCGATGCTTCCTTCGCAAGCTCTATCAGCATTTCCATTATCGCGGAGCCAACGCCTATGTGCCAATACTTTTTTCGCACACTCAACGCAATTTCCCCCGTGTGCGCCAGCCTGCGGCGCGGATAACAGCCAAGGCTGAATATGCAGGCAAGCTCGCCGTTTATACGGCCGCCGTACACGCCGCCGCGCTCCTGCTTCAAATTCTCCTCCAATATTAGGCGCTCCTCTTCCTCGCTTATGCCAAGGCCGTTTTCATCCATCAGCAGAAAATGCGTCTCCCCGCCGACTATTTTAAGGTATTCCAGTATTTCCGCCGCGTTTTCGCCCCGCGGACGGAATATTTGCAGCACGCTGCCATCGCGCAGCACGATGTTTTTTTCCATTGCCAGACATCTCCGTTTTGTGATATTTCCCTATTATTATATAAGATAATCCCTAATAACACAATGACTCAATGCCGCATTGTTTCACGTGAAACATTATAAACCGTCAAATTCCGCAAAAAAAGTGATTATAAAGAACGGCTTTGGCATAAAAAAGGCGCCGCGGGGAAAATGGCGGCGCCTGACAACACGGCATGGGCGGCCTTGGGGAGGGAATCGAAGGCAAAGCCCATGCCAAAGATTATATCTTGAGTTTACTTCCCGTCCCGTATCCTTACGGCAGCCTTACTCACGGCGGGAATAAGCGCGGCTATTACGCACAGTATGGTATCCACGCCGATTGTGGTGAAGTTATACATGAACGAATACGCCCACGCGTTGGCGTAGCCCGCCTCCGCAGCGGAATCGGCAAAGAATATCGCCCCGCTGAGCACGCCGCACAGCATGCGGCAGAAGCCGCCAACGCCCGCGCCAAGGGCAAGGCTTTTGGGGAAGAAGCCCGCAAGGCCGAGCACCGTGAAGGAAAGGAAATAATCCAGCACGAACTGAACCGGATGCACAACATACGCGCCCTGCACCACCTGCAAAAGGCTATACGCAAAGCCCGCCAGCAGGCCGGCTGCGGGGCCGTACATCCACGCGAACACGAATATGGGCAGCATGGAGAACAGCGTTATGCTGCCGCCCATGGGCATGGAGAACAGCTTGATATAGCTGAGCACGAACGCAAGCGCTATGCACAGCGCGCCCTGCACCAGCATACGGGTGGTAAGCTTATTGCCCTTTTTCTCAACTGTCGGCGCGGCATTGACGTGCTTTTTATTCAGCACCGCAAGCACCGCTATCAGCGCGGCGACCGCCACGATGGCGCCTATGAACATCCAAAGTTCCGTACCCTCAAGCTTTGCAAGCTTTTTAAGAAGTACAAATTCCATTCTTGTTAAAACCTCCGTGTGTTTCTTTTGAAAAAAGAAAAATCTCCGCAATTCTTTGCGGAGAAACCGGACGGCATTTTCGCATGCGCCAAATCTATTCTCTCCGCTTCCCTACGCCGGCATTATCCGTACAGGTTCCAAGGGTATATCTCAGCCTGAAAACAAGCTCCCCCAGCGGGTGATTATTCTCTTTTCGCCGCTATATTAGCACGTTTGTGAAGAAATGTCAATCCGTGCCTTTTGGTGCGCTTTATAAACTTTCTGCAAAAACAAGGGGACGCATCGCGTCCCCTCAACTTTACGATCTCTCACGCTCACCCGCCGTCAGGTGGATTTCACATTGCTCAAGCAATATTTCATTACGCTTCAGCGCAATTTCACCCTGCGTAAGCAGGATTTCACTGCGGGCGTAAGCCCGCTTATCCTTCGTACGTAAAGAATCCGAAATGCTCCGTGCCGTTCATAAGGGCAAAGCGGCCGAGCGTGGTGGGTATCTCCCCCGCCTCTCCGCTAAGCTTGTAATAATCGGGCCACCAGCTCAGGAATTCGCTGTTCAGTCCGTCCAGCGCAGTATCGGGCATATAGAACACGAAATCCGTGCCGTTTTCCATGCCGTGTGCGTCGCTCAAAACAAAGCGTACCTCATCCTCTATCCATTCCGCGCCCATGCTTTCGTCCTTTGTCAGTTCCTCAAGCGTCATGGCATAGGAATGATCGTCTATCTTGGTCACGTTTGCAAACTTACCGGAGAATTTGCAGTAATACACTGTTCCTTTGGGGTATTTTTCGCTGTTCTCAATCATTTCGCTGTCGTGGTATTCGCCGGTGAATGTGCCGTCCGCGTTCAGCGTGATCTCTGTCCCCCATGCGCCCGCGCCGCTTGCGAATATCATGTTCAGTGGATCGTCGCCTATGGGCAGCGCAGCCGCGGCGTTGTCCGTCTCCGCGCTCTGAGTTTCGGCAGGGGCGATCTCGGCGGGTGCCGTCTCGGCAGGGGCCGCGGTAGGCTCGGCAGTGACTACGACCTCCGGCGTGGTATTCGGTTCTGCGGTGTTCACAAGCACGGTGCAGCCCGTAAACATTGCCGCCGCCAGTGCCGCGCAGGTAAATGCGGTTATTATCCGCCTTAGCTTTTCATTCATTTTTTGCTCTCCTTATCCGGCGCGGTAATGCCCGCGCTCAATTCGGTCTATAATAATATGCTTATGTGCTGATTTTATCAATACATAAGCATATCTGTTTCAAGTTTGTTTACAACCTTGCGTCCTCTTCCCGCCAGGTTTGCAGCAGCGTATCCGCGGTTTTGTTCAGCTCTTTTTCCAGCGTGCGGAAACGGCTCAGCAGCTTTTTGCCTTCCGGAGTGACCTCCGCCGCGCCGCAATTACGCATCTCATATCTTCAAACATATTATTCACCGGCCTCCGCGCCGAATTGTTTCACGTGAAACATTCTTCCCGCGCGAAATTTATTTAAGCTTTATTATGAATATTCCCGGCATAAGGCCGCCCGCTTCGGTGCGCGTTTCCGTCACCAGTTTAAGCTTGGGCCGTTCGCGTATCAGCTTCTTCAGCAGCGTGAATTCCATAGTATAAAGTATAGCCACGCCGTCCTCGTTCAGCCATTGCGGCAGCCGGTCCAGCAGCCCCGCGTACAGCCTTTCGTTGTTTGCATGCGTCCCCACGCGGTTGCCGAAGGGAAGGTTTGCGACAATCTCGTCATACGGGCGCTTCGCTTCAAAGCGCAGCATGTCGTTGCATATGAACTTGGCCTTTGATCCCGCGTTTTCCGCGTTTTTGCGGGCAATGTCTATTGCCCTATGCGCAATGTCAACGCCCGTAAGGCTTGCCGCGGGCGCAAGCTTTTCCCGCTCAATAAGCAGCGTGCCGCTGCCGCAGCAGGGATCCAGCACCCTTGCGTTCACCTTCATGTGCTCCATGGCATACCGGAGCACTGCCGCCGCCGTTGCGGGATGTATGCTTGCGGGCAGCGCCTCGGTACGGTAGGTGAACCTATCGTCGCAAAACACGGTCGGTTGCAGAAATGCATCCGCGCGGCCCTGTTCATTTATTTCAAATATAAGCTCCGCTTCATAGTCGCTCGGCGCGTTCACAAGCTTTTCGCTGTCTATCACGGCGGCTATCGCACGGCTTTGCGCCGCCCTGTCCTTCACTTCGCCCCTCAGTTCAATTCTGTATCCGTAGGGCGGCTCGCCGTTGCAGCAGTTTTCAAAGAATTCGCTCATAAAGCGGCTGCATTGCAGCAGCTGCTTCGCGTCGTTAGCGTCCATGTCCCGCGCTATGGGCATCAATATGCTCTGCATGCTCCTAAGGCGCATCAGCTTATCTATATCCTTTGTTTTTATAAAGGCGCTGTTGCCCCTGTGCGCATAGGGTTCAAGCTCCTCTTCCTCCATGTCGTAAAGCAGGGAGCCTACCAGCCTGTCCGGCGCGCGGAGCTCAAATTCATACTCCGTATCGAGCGCGCGGAATGCGTGATGCGCAATTTTCGTAAGCTTACGCCTTGCGCTGTGGAGTGCGTCCGTCTCCTCGGCAAAGTGTCGCTTTTCGCTTTCGTCATTTGCGGCGGGAACGGTGTATTTTTCAAGGAAAGCCTTAGCCTCCTCGCCGCCTATCGCGCCTATTGAAAGCATCATGCTCGGCCGCACGAAGCGCGTCTGCTCCCGCCCAAGCGCATCAATGAGCCGCGGCGCGTCCGCTTCCCTTTCAAGCGCTCCCATCAGCCGCGCAGTGTTTTTCCTAAGCTTAGCGTCGTCAGATAAAAGCATGGCTATGAAGCGTTCGTTTTCATCCGCGCTGCAAAGCTTATCCGCCATAGCTTCGCGGAATTTCTTCTGCTTTGCAAGCCTGCATAAAAACGCGCCCGCCGCCGCATTGCTTTCTTTTATATACAGCGCCCACGCCGGCTCAAACGCCTGCTCCGCCTTGGCGGCAAGCTTTTCGGGGCCGTTGGGCTCATTTAGTATTTTCAGCGCCTTTTCGCGGCTCATGTAAATCATTTTTTGCTCCTTTTTGCGGCTTCGGCGCGTATAACGTCCAGCACCTCGTCCGTGCCGTCCGCCTTGGCGTCCGCGCTCATGGTGGCTATGAATGAAAGCCGCCTGTCGTAAAGATCGTTCACGCTGTCAAGGAGCGTATCTGCATTAAGCTGCTCCTGCTCCAGCACCATCGCGTAGCCCTTGCGGGAAAAATAGCCCGCGTTTTGAATCTGATCCCCCCTGCTTGCGCTAAGCGGCAAGGGTATTAGCAGCATGGGCTTGCACAGCGCTAAAAATTCAAACACGGCGTTTGCCCCCGCGCGGGAAATAACAACGTCCGTCGCGGCAAAAATGTCGCTCAGTTCGTTTGATATGAATTCATATTGCTTGTAGCTTGCGCTGTCCAGCTCCTTCTCCGCTTTGCCCGCGCCGCATATATGCACAATGTCGAACGTGCGCTCAAGCTTGGGCAATGCCGCGCGCACGGCGCTGTTTATTGCCGCCGCGCCAAGGCTGCCGCCCATTATCATAAGCACGGGCTTTTCCCCGTTAAAGCCAAGGAAGTCAAGGCCGCGCTGCTTATCGCCCTTGTAAAGCTCCGGCCGTATGGGAGTGCCGGTATGCACGCCTTTTTCACCGGTGAATTTGAGCGTATCCTCAAACGTTACGCAGATTTTGTCCGCAAAGCGGGAGTTTATTTTGTTCGCAAGGCCGGGAGTATAGTCGCTTTCGTGCGTAACCACCGGCACGCGGCATTGGCTTGCCGCAATAACCACCGGCACGCTCACGTATCCGCCCTTTGAAAACACTACGTCCGGATCGATTTTGTGTATAATGCGCCGCGCCTCGCCTATGCCTTTAAGCACCTTAAACGGCGTTGCAAGCGTTTTCAGCGAAAAATATCTCCTCAGCTTGCCCGCGCTTATTTCATGATAAATAATATAGTCCTTGTCGGCCATCAGCTTTTTTTCTATGCCGTCCGCCGTGCCGATATAATGTATCTCGTATCCCTCGCTCAAAAGCTGGGGGAAAAGCGCCATGTTCGGCGTAACGTGTCCGGCGCTGCCGCCGCCCGTGAATACGATTCGTTTGTTCATTGCTCCTGCCTTTCGTAAAACCGTATTTTCCGTTCATAATATGCTCATTCGCCCCATAAGTATATCATTTACGGAACCTTTGGGCAAGAATCCCCTACTTCCCCACGCAGAAGCGGGAGAATATCCTCTCTATCACGTCCGCCGTTACCTCGCGGCCGGTTATTTGGCCAAGGGCGTAAAGCGCGGTGCGTATGTCCGCCGCAGCAAGGTCGGTGCCTGCCGCCGCATCCGCGATTTCAAGGGCGGCCTTCGCCTCCGCAAGGGCATGTATGTGGCGGGAGTTGGTAACAAGCGCGCTCTCCGCCTCCTTGGTGAGCAGCAGCGCGGCCATGCGCTCCTTCAGCTCCTCTATCCCTTCCCCCGTTACGGAGCTTACGGCTATTGGCGCAAGCGCGGCGCAGCCTTCATCCATTGTAAAGCCCTGCCTGTCCGCCTTGGTGAACAGTATCAGGCATTTTCTGTATTCGCCCCGCTTTGCGGCGTTTATCAGCGCGCGGCTTTCTTCGTCCATGGGCTTTGTGCCGTCAATGGCAATTAGTATAAGGTCGGCCCGCTCGCCCGCCTTCCTCGCCCGCTCCACGCCTATGCGCTCTGCCTCGTCCGCGCCCTCGCGTATGCCCGCCGTGTCCGTTATGCGCACGGGTGCGCCGCATATATCAAGCGTTTCCTCAAGCGTATCGCGCGTTGTGCCGGGTATGGAGGTAACAATCGCCCGCTCCGTGCCCATCAGCGCGTTGAAAAGGCTCGATTTGCCGGCGTTCGGCGCGCCCAATATGGCTACCGCCGCCCCTTCGCGGAATATCCGCGCCGCGTTGCCGCCGCGTATCAAATAATCAAGCTTATCTATTATGGGCGCAAGTTCGTTTTCAAGAGAAGATACAGTGTCCTCCTCCAGCTCGTCCGGATAATCAAGCGCCGCCTCAACGCCGCTGAGTATATCTATCAAGCTATCCTCAATATCCCTTATGCCGCTGCCTATGCTGCCCGCAAGCTGCTCCTCCGCCATGCGCGCGCCCTGCTCCGTAACGGAGCTTATAACGTCCATAACCGCCTCCGCCTGGCTCAAATCAAGCTTGCCGTTCATGAACGCCCGCTTTGTGAACTCCCCGCCCTCGGCAGGGCGCAGGAAGCGGGAAAGCAATTCAAGCGTCCGCTTGGCTATTACGCGGCTGCCGTGAATATATATTTCCGCCATGTCCTCGCCGGTATAGGTTGCGGGGGCTTTAAGGAAGCAGGCCATTGCGGAATCTATCGTTTCCCCGCTTTCGGGATCTATAACATGGCCGTAGTTCATAACGCGGTGCTCCGGCGCGTTTTTGCAGCGGAAAACCCGCCCTAGCGCAGCATATGCTCCGCTTCCCGTTATGCGCACTATTGCTATCGCCCCGCCCACAGGCGAGGACAGCGCGAATACAGTATCCTCACTCATCCTTTATGTTGCCCTTCCCTATGTCCCTTGTTATCTTTTCCAGCATCTTCGGTTCGTTATCCCGCGGCTTGCAGGCGCAATGCATAAGCAGCGCGCGTTTCACTTCCCCCACCCGCGGGCAGGGGCGTATGTTCAGCCAGCGGCAAATATCCTGCCCCGTGCATTTCAATTCCTTTTCGGTAAAGGGAGCGTTTTCGGCCTGCATTTCGGCATATACGCGCTTCCAGCGCTCCGCCGTGTCCACCCGGCCCAGCTCTATGCCGCTGCCGTGCACGTCCGCTTCGCGTATAAGAATAAGCTTTTGCGCGCCGTCCCGCCCAAGCTCCACAAATTTCTTTTTTATCTTGCGCACGCGCGTTTCGCCCTTCAGGTCAAACATATGCCACCGCACCAGCGTAACCACTTCTTCCCTTAGCGCAGCAGGGGCTTTAAGCCGTGTCAAAACATCGTTCGCTATGCGGGCGGAATACATTTCGTGCCCATGCATGGAGCCGTGGTCATAAAACGCGGTGGCCTTGCCCGTATCGTGCAGAAGCATTGTCCACCTGAGCACCAAATCCGGCTCCACCGCCGCGCACGCCCTCAGGTTATGCTCCATAACGTCGTATTTATGGAAATCCCGCCTTTGCTTAACGTCATAGCAAAGCTCAAGCTCCGGCAGCAGTACCTCTATCGCCCCGCTCCGGTGCAAAAGATGCAGCGCGCCTATAAGCGCATCGTATCCCGCGCCGTAGGCCGTGTCCGCCATTATAAGCTTGCACAGCTCGGCATATATCCTCTCCGGCGAAATATCCTTCAGTCCTTCGCGGCTTGCGTATGCGGCGGCAAGCGTGTTTTCATCCGCTTCAAAGCCAAGCTGCCCCGCAAAGCGGCACAGCCGCAGTATTCTCACCCCGTCGTCCCGCATTATCAGCGCGGGGTCGGGATTTGTGGCGCGGAGTATCCTCCGCTCCATATCTTTTACGCCGCCGGTGGGGTCTGTTACCTCCTTTGTGAGCGGGTCAAGGTAAACGGCGTTCACGGTAAAATCCCGCCTGAACGCGTCCTCCTCAAGCGTTGCCGCGAAGCTGACCTCGCTTGGCCTATGGCTGCCCGTGCCGTCGTAACGCTCAGTACGGAATGCGGCGTATTCAAAGCTCATCCCGCCCATAACTATGTCCAGCGTGCCGAACGCCGCGCCCTTTTTGCGGCACTCTATGCCCCGCGCGGTAAGCATGGCTTCAACATCCTCTATTATGAGCGCGCTGCAAACGTCTGTGTCGTTCACGGGGTATCCCAGCAGACAGTTGCGCACCATGCCGCCCACGGCGTACAGCCGCGCCCCGTTTTCACTGAATATCTCCGCCAATGCCGTAAGCTGCGGAGCAATTGTAAAATCGTGCATGTGACCTCTCATAAAAAACAGCTTATTTTATCTTACCATTTTGGCGGGTGGAATACAAATGGAATAAAGGGGATGTGAGGGATTAGCACTAACCCAAAAGCTGTCCCCGCGTGCGGGGAAAGTGGACACGAACGAATGTGAGTGGCCGAAAGGGGAATAACTCGAAGCTGCCAACTGCCGCGAGAAGTTCCCCTTTCGTCACGGCTTACGCCGCGACACTTTCCCCGTAAACGGGGACAGCTTTTGGGTTGTTCTACATTAAGCCTGCCCTGAAATGGGAGGTGGCCGCGAGTGCAACGAGTAGCCGGAGGGAGTTAAAAAAGACAACCGCTTCGGCTGTCTTTTCTTCTTTCTTTACTCTTTACTCTTCCCTACCCTTGGGCGCTATCACCACGCGGCGGTTGGGTTCTTCGCCCTCGCTGTATGTGGTAACGTAGGGGTTGTTCTGCAGCGTTGCGTGCAGCACGCGGCGCTCGTATGGATTCATCGGCTCCAGCGTTCTTGCGCGGCCGGTGCTCCTCACCTGGGACGCTACCTTGCGGGCAAGGCGGGCAAGCGTTTCCTCGCGCCTGTCGCGGTAGCCCTCGGTGTCCACGGTTATGCGGGTGAAGCCATGCTCCTTGCGGCTGCGGTTAACGTGCAGGCTGGTCAGATACTGTATCGCGTCCAGCGTTTCGCCCCTGTGGCCTATCAGCACGCCCATGCCGGAGGATTCTATTCTCAGCCTTACGCCGTCCTCCTCGCTAACGTTGGCAAGAACCTGCGCGTCTATATTCATAAGGCGGAGCATTTCCCTGAGGAACTGCGCGGCTTCGTTGTTCTCCGCGGCCTCAAGCGTATATTCAATCTTGGGCTTGGCGCTCTGCTCGTCGCGTTCGCGGCGGTTGCTGCGCTCGCGGCGGTTGTTCCTTTCCCTGCGCGGCGACCTTACTTCGCTGACTTCTTCAGCTATCTCTTCGCGCACTTCGCCGTTTTCGCTTATTTCTTCGGCTACGGTAATGGTTTCTTCCTTCGCCTCTGCCGCTTCCTCGCCGCGCCGGGGCTTATCCTCGCGGTGGGGGCGTTCGTCGCGGCGGTTACCGCGGTCGCGCCTGGGCCTGTCGTCGCGGCGCGGCCTGTCCTCGCGGCGGCGATTGGCGCGCCGTTCGGCTTCGTTCATGTAGTCGGGTACTACTATCTGCTCCGGCTCGCGCTCGGTCAGCTTTACTATGGCGGGCTTTGCGCCTATACCAAGTATGCCCTTGGTTTCGTGCTGAACTATGTCTATCTCAACTTCGTCTATCGAAACCTCCAGCTCCTTAAGGCCGTTGAAAATTGCTTCGTCTATTGTTTTGCCCGATGCTTCGATTGTCCTCATTTATCAGCATCCTCCTTTGCCGGTTCCGTTCTTGGGAATTTCTTGTTCAGTATAAGGTTGACTATTATCATTATTACGCTGGTCAGCGTCCAGTAAATTGCAAACGCCGCGTTGTAGTTAAGGCAGAATATGAAGCTCATTACCGGGAAAAGATAATTCATCCATTTGGTGGACTTCGCTGCTTCCTCGTTGGCGGCGGGGGTATTCTTGGTCATGAGCCAGGCGGAAAGGAAGTTCGTGCCGCCGGCAAGTATGCTCATTACGAACCAGCCGTTGTTATATCCCTTGTAAACGTCAAGGAAGGGCTGAATGGCCGCGTCGTAAATGGCTATTGCGGTTTCGTTTGAAAGGAGCTGATAGCTCACGCCGCCCTGATAAACCTTGGTAACGGCAAGGCCCATTTCAACCAGCTTTTCGCCAACGCCGGGTTCCTGCAAATAAAGCAGGTTTGAAAGCTGCGGCGTGGCAAGGAAGCTTGCGCCGTTGGCAAGCACGGGCGTAAGGCCGTTATCGGGCTGCCAAATATTGTTTATCCACAGAAATTTGAAGGATTTGAACAGCTCCATGGCGTTTTCATCCACCAGCAGCCTAAGGTTCATTTCATATCCCCAGTAACGGAACGCCGCTATGAAGCAGAAGAAAAGCGGCATGGTTATGAGCATCGGCAGGCAACTGCCCCACATGCTCACGCCCTTTTCCTTCATAAGCTTTGTCTGCTCGGCCTGGAAGCGCCTGGGGTCGTTGGCATACTTTTTTTGCAGCCGCTGTATTTCGGGCTGCACCTCCGCCATCTTTGCGGAGGACTTGCGCGTTTTTATATCGGAAAATATGGTCAGCGCGCGCAGAAGTATGGTGCTTATCAATATTGTAAGGAATACGTTGCCGAAGCCGCTTTCGGATATGGCGCAGGTAAGGCTGTATATCCAGCGCATGGCTTCAAGGAACCAGTTTGTCAAAAAGAAATCACCGGTCAAAGTTTATGTCCTCTCTTTCCCTCCGCGCAATAAAACAACCCTTGCGCGGCATACGAATGATGAATATTTCTTATTCGTGTTCTTTGTATTCTTCTTTTTCTTCTTCGCTTTGTATTCTATCGGCCCCGTCCTTATCCATGCCGGATGCATGGCGCCTTGGGCCAAAGCGGAACTCCTGCGGAACGGGATCGTATCCGCCCCGCGAAAACGGGTTGCAGCGCATAATGCGCCACAGCGCAAGCAGGCCGCCCTTCAGCGCGCCGAAACGGCTTATGGCTTGCTTTGCATAAGCCGAGCACGAGGGGATATAGCGGCAGCAGGGAGGATGCAGCGGCGATATCCACCGCTGGTATCCTTCTATAAGCGTTAAAAGCAAACGCTTCACGCTTTATTTTCTTCTTTCTTCAACAAATCGCCCCGGCGCAGAAGGCTGCGCGCCGCGGCGCATATATCGGAAAAGTCCGCACTGAGTATCGGCGCGCGCGCTATAACAATAATATTATAGCCCGGCTTTATTTCACCAAAGACCGTATCGAATGCGCTCCTCAGCCGCCGTTTTACCCGGTTGCGGCATACGCTGTTGCCCAGTTTTTTGCTTACGGAAAAGCCAATGTGTTTAAGCGCGGGCGTTCTGTTCTTTGTGAATATAACGACCATCAGCTCGTTCGCCTTGGAATTTCCTCTGCGGTATACATAGCGGAATTCCTTATTCCGCTTCAATGAATAACAGCGTTTCACCTGAGTTGATATTTTTCCCCTTTGTGGGGCCGTGGGCATAAAAGAAAATGCGTCCTTCATGCCGCGCGGCCCGTCTGCACGCATGTTTTTATGCGCGCTTTTGTTTTGATTCTGTTTGCCTTTTTATCAGGCGGAGAGGACCTTGCGGCCCTTGTTGCGGCGGCGGGCAAGCACGTTGCGGCCGTTGCGGGTTTTCATGCGCTGACGGAAACCGTGAACCTTTTTGCGCTGCCTTTTCTTCGGCTGGAATGTACCAAGCATTTCTTTTGCACCTCTTTCCCTAATGTGTTATATCATGCTGCCCCCTGCCCCGTTGCCAAAGCCGCTTGGAAGTACGCCTTCTTTTAGATAAGCAATACCGGGCTGTTGCCGCCCGGCGCGGCCGGCTTTGCTCAAATGGGCATAGTACAGCAGTTAAGCAGTATAATCCATCGGTATACGATTATATAAGAAAAGCAAGCCCTCTGTCAAGAAAATATGCTTAGTTTTACTTTATTTTTGGCCGCCTACAATATATTGTTGTGCATGCGCCCGCCATTGTACAAGCCCAAAGCATTTTCCCTTGCAAGCCGGGCGGCGTTTTGCTATTATAAAGAAGGTATTTATTTTGGTACTTATTTTTTCTACCCCTTTTTAAGGGGTTTTATACCGTGGGAGGTATTTACAGTAATGTTGTCCGCTTTGTCCGTTTGGCAGAATTCCTTAGACGAGATCAAAAGATCCATGACCCCGCTCAGCTACAATACATGGGTAGCCACAATGACTCCCATATGCATAAAGGATAGCACCCTTGTGCTGCAGGTGAAGGATCCTTCAACCAAGAACACGCTTAAAAGCATATATACCCAAACGCTTACGGACTGCATAAACCGCGCCAATTCCGGCACATATCTTGTCCGCTTTATAGACGAAGCCGAGCTTCCGCTCTATAATGCCTACCGCGAGGATAAGCCCGTTGCCGGCAGCGACTATTACCTTAACCCCAAGTATACCTTTGAAAGCTTCGTTGTTGGCAACAGCAACATTTTTGCCCATGCCGCGGCGCAGGCCGTTGCGGAGGAACCGGGCAAGGCATATAACCCGCTTTTCATATACGGCGGAGTGGGCCTTGGCAAAACGCACCTTATGCACGCCATAGGCCACAGGATACTGCAAAACAACCCTTCCGCGCGCATAGTATACATCACCACGGAAACCTTTACCAACGACCTTATTCAGTCCATTCAGGAAAACAGCCGCGTGCAGTTCCGCAACAAGTACCGCACGGCGGACGTGCTTATAATAGACGATATACAGTTCCTCGTAGCCAAGGACAGGACGCAGGAGGAATTTTTCAATACCTTCAACGCGCTGCATACATACGGCAAGCAGATAATCATAAGCTCCGATAAAGCTCCCAAGGACCTTATAAATCTTGAGGACAGGCTCGTTTCCCGCTTTGAAGGCGGATTGGTTGCGGACATTCAGCCGCCCGATCTTGAAACAAGGGTTGCAATACTCAAGCGCAAGGCGCAGAACGAGCAGATAGACGTGGGCGAGGATGTACTCAATTTCATTGCCGAAAAGGTAAATTCAAACATTCGCCAGCTTGAAGGCTCCCTCATCCGCGTGATAGCCTTCGCAAGGCTTACAAAAAAGCCCATAGACCTTACCCTTACGGCAACGGCGCTCAAGGATATTGTTGCCGGATACGACAATACGCCCGTCACCATACCGCTTGTGCAGCAGGTTGTGAGCGATTATTACGATATCGATACGGACGCGCTTCTTTCGCAGCGCCGCTCCATGGACGTTACCTACCCGCGGCAGATGGCGATGTACCTTTGCAAGGAGCTTACCAATAAGCCTCTCAAGGCCATAGGCGCAAGCTTCGGCGGCAGGGACCATTCAACCGTTATAAATGCCTGCAAGCGCATAGAGACGGACATCAGGAACGACCCGCAGGTTGCCGACCTTGTGGAGGACCTTACCAAGCGGATAAAGAAGCAGTAATATATCAACAGAGTTATCCACACAGTGTGGATAACTTATGTGGATTACACATTGTATAATTGTTGAAAACGTGGAAAATGTAAACAACGTGGACAAGTACATATTCCTTACCACACTTATCCACAGGAGTTCTAACATCACTTTTTCAGCATTTTGGGACAAAACCAAACTTGTCCACACAACTTACAACGCTACTGCTACGGCTGCTGTTAATATATATAGACACGCTGGCGAGAGTGTGTGGATAAGAGTTACCATTGTAAATAAAAGAGGAGGTTTAGATATATGCGCATAATAGTGGATACGAACGCGCTGAACGCGGCGCTTTCAACCGTAACAAAGGCCCTGCCGGTAAGGAGCACCATATCGGTGCTTGAAGGAGTATATATGAAGGCGGAGCAGAGAAGGCTGCTGCTTCGCTGCACGGATCTCAATATTCAGATAGAAGCCAGCATAGATGCTCTTATTGAAAAGGAAGGCGCAACGGTGCTGCCGGGTAGGCTGTTTTCCGAAATGGCCAAAAGGCTGCCGGGCGAAAGCGTTTCAATAGACGTAAACAAGAAGAACACCGCGGAGATAATCAGCGGCGCATACCGCACCACCCTTCAATGCGAGGATGCGGGCGACTACCACGCAATGAACGAAGTTGAAAGCGACACTTCAATTAAAATAGAGCCAAACGATTTCAAGAGCATGGTACGCGGCTGCATATTCGCCGCCGCGCAGGACGATACAAAGCCCATACTGACAGGCGCGCTGATGGAGCTTGGTTCAGACTCCCTACGCCTTATAGCGCTGGACGGCTACCGCCTTGCGCTGCGCACCGCGCCCATAGTAAACAACGGCACGGAGGAAAAGGAGATTGTCGTTCCCGCGCGTTCGCTCATAGAGGTTGCGCGTATACTGCCGGACGATGGCGAGAAGGCGACCATAACCTTCAGCCGCACCCACCTGAGCGCCACCGGCGGAGACGTGAAGATAATAGCCCGCCTTATGGAAGGCGATTTCATAAAATATAAGCAGATATTGCCCAACGAGCACATGACCCGCGTGCGCGTGAACCGCAAGGAGCTGCTCGACGGCATAGAGCGCGTTGCGCTGATGGCGCGCGAGAGCAAGAGCAACCTTATTAAATTCTCTATTTCCCGGGAAATGATAGAGATATCCGCCAACAGCGAGATAGGCCGCAGCAACGAGGAGATACCCTGCGCCGCCATGGGCGAGGATATAGAGATCGCCTTCAACAATAAATATCTTACCGACGTTTTCAAGGTGCTTGAGGACGAGGAGATATACATGGACTTCAACAGCAACGTAAGCCCCTGCGTGGTGAAGCCCATAAACGGCGACGAATACTATTACCTGATACTGCCCGTAAGGCTGTTCACGGGAGCGTAAGAGGGCTAATGCCCTCAGTGAAATCCTGCTTACGCAGGGTGAAATTGCGCGGATGCGCAGTGAAATATTGCTTTCGCAATGTGAAATCCGCCTTACGGCGGGTGAGCGGGAGAGATTGTTAAGCTGTGGGGACGGGAAGCCGTCCCCGTTGTTTATTTATATATAAATTTGTAAAGTACACCAAAAGGCTCCCCGGCCGGGGAGCTGGCAATACGCCGTGAGGCGGATTGACTGAGGGGTTGAGGAAAACAAAGAGCAGCCCCAATTCGGCCCCTCCGTCTGCTCGCGTTGCTCGCATCCACCTCCCTCAAAGAGGGAGGCTTAATGTAAAAGCTTGTACACTGCGTCCAAAAGGCTCCCTCTTGGAGGGAGCTGTCGAGTCGTAGGCGAGACTGAGGGAGTTAAACAAATTCATTCTTCATTTTTAATTTTTTATTATCTCAAGGTACTCCGCTGCCGCCTTCTTCCAGGAGAAGTCATTTGCCATGCCGCGGCTTACAAGGCCGTTCCACAGGGGCTTGTTCTGATAATCCTTAGCGGCGGTTTCGGCGGCATGGAGCAGCTCGTGAGCATTATAATTGGCGAAGGAGTAGCCGCAGCCGGTGTTGTCGTAGCGGTTGAAGGGAACAACGGTGTCCTTCAGGCCGCCTGTTTCGCGCACTATGGGAACGGTGCCGTAGCGCATGGCTATCATCTGCGTAAGGCCGCAGGGCTCAAAAAGGCTCGGCACAAGGAACATGTCCGCGCCGGCATATATGCGGCGGGCAAGCGCATCGTTGTATTCTATGCGGGCGGCAAGCCTGCCGGGATACGTTCTCTGCGCGTATCTGAAAAGGTTTTCGTAGCGGCTCTCTCCCGTCCCCAGCACAGCAAGCTGAATCGGGATATTCATAAGCTCCTTTAATACGCGCTCAACAAGATCAAGCCCCTTCTGCCCGGTAAGGCGGGAAACTATCGCCGCAACGGGAATGCTTGGGTCAACGTCAAGGTCAAGTTCGTTTTGAAGCGCGGCCTTGCATTCCGCCTTGCCGCTCATATTTTCCGGGCAATAGTTGCGGCGCAGCGCTTCGTCCGTAAACGGATCGTAGGAAACGGTGTCTATGCCGTTGAGTATGCCCACAACGTCCCCCGCGCGCTCCGCAAGCACGCCCTCGAGCGATTCGCCGTAGAACTTGGTCATTATCTCCTTTGCATATGTGGGGGATACGGTGGTAACCTTGTCCGCATATACTATGCCGCCTTTAAGATAGTTCACGTTGCCGTAGAACTCCAGCTTGTGCATATCAAACGCCGCTTCGCCGAGGGAGAGCAGTTCGTCGCAGAAGCCGCGATCGAACACTCCTTGAAACCGCAGGTTATGTATTGTAAGTATTGTTTTTATGCGGGAGAAATACGGTATTTTAGCATAGTGCAGCTTCATAAGCGCGGCGGCCATTGCCGTTTGCCAGTCGTTCAGGTGCAGCGCATCGGGCATAAAGCCTATGTGCGGCAGCATCTCTATTATGGCCTTGGAGAAAAAGCCGAAGCGCTCCGCCTCGTCGCAATTGAACACGCCGTAAATATAATCCCGCCCGAAATAGTATTCGTTATCTATGAAGTAATATGTTATGCCGCGCTGAACAAGGCTTTCAACCCCGCAGTATTGGTTGCGCCAGCCAAGCTTTATGTTAAAATCGCACTCGTGGCGCATATGCATGCCGAACTGCGCCTTTATCTTGGCGTATAGCGGCAGCACAACCCTTATGTCCGCGCCCATTTCCCTAAGCTGAACCGGCAGCGCGGCGGCAACGTCCGCAAGGCCGCCGGTTTTTACGAAGGGAGCGCATTCGCTGGCGGCAAAGAGTATCTTTTTGCTCATACCAGCGCCCCTTTTCTTATCGTCACGGGGAAGCCCTCGTATCCTGCAAGATGCCTGCCCGGGCGCACCTGCACGCCCTTATCGAGTATAACGTAATCCAGCGCGCAGTTTTCGCGTATTTCGCTTGCCTGCATCACTATGCAGTTTTTAAGGCTGGTCCCCTGCCCAACGTGTACCCCGCGGAACAGTATGCAGTTTTCAACGCTGCCTTCAACTATGCAGCCGTCCGCAAGCAGGCTGTTTTTAACCTTCGTCTCCGCGCCGTAGCGGGTGGGGGCTTCGTCCTTTACCTTTGTGTAAATGGGATGCTCCGCATTGAATAAATCCGCGCGCACGGCCTCGTTGAAAAGGTCCATGTTGTGCTTAAAATAGCTCGGCACGGAGTCAAGCCGCGCAACGTAGCCATCGTAACGGTAGCCGTTGAGCTTAAGCTTTGAAACGTTCCTCACCAGCACGTCCCGCATAAAGTCCGTATAGGCGTGGACTGCCGCGTCCTCAATAAGGTATTCGAGCATGCTCTTTTCCATTATGTATGCATCGCAGCAGCGATAGGGCGTTTTGGGCCTGTATGGGTCTATTTCAAGGTCGATTATCCTGCCCCCTTCGCCAAGGGTAAGCCTTAAATCGTCGTAACGCACGGCGTCGCCCCAGTCCTTTTCCTCGCTGTACATTATGGTAACGTCCGCGCCGCTTTCAATGTGGCTCTTTAGCATTGCGTCATAGGTGCAGTTATATATTGTGTGGCTGCCGGTAAGTATAACGTAGCGCTGGGCGCTGCGGCGCACGTAGCCCATAACGGAGCGTATTGCGTCCACCGTGCCGCGGTAAAGGCCGGTATTGTCCCGCGTTAAAAAAGGCGGCAGTATGAAAAGCCCGTCGCGCTTGCGGTGCAAATCCCATTCCTTGCCGCTGCCAAGATGATCCATAAGCGAATGGTAGTTCCTTTGCGCTATAACGCCAACGTTGGTAACGCCCGTGTTCACAAGGTTGCTCAAAATAAAATCTATGCAGCGGTATCTTCCGCCGAAGGGCACCGCGGCGATGGAGCGGCTGTATGTTATGTCCCTAAGCTGGTTGTTGGATTCGCCCGTGTAAATAAGTCCGAATGCTTTTTCGTTCATGCCGCGCCTCCTTATTTGCTCACTACCATGCCCGCGGGTATCATGGCGCATTCGGCTATGCGCGCCCCGCTGGCAACAAGGGTTATGTCGCCTGTAAGCGTAGTGTCATATGCGTTCGTGCCGTCCGGCTCAATGCCTATCTGCGCGCCCGGGGCAACGCATGCGTTTTCGCCCAGTATGGCCTTTCTTATAACCGCGCCCTCGCCTATGCGCGCGCCGGGCATAACAACGCTGTTTTCTATAACGGCGTTCCTGCCTACCCTTACCCCCGTGAAAAGCACGCTCCGCTCAATGCAGCCGTATATTTCGCACCCTTCGCTCACTATGCTGTTTTCGGCGTGCGCATCAGCGCCTATGTAATGCGCGGGCATTATGGGGCTGCGGCTGTATATGCGCCATTCGCTGTCGTTAAGGTCAAGCGCGGAAGGATTGTCTATCAAATCCATGTTGGCCTCCCAAAGGCTCTTGACCGTGCCTACGTCCTTCCAATATCCGTTGAAGCCGTATGCGGCAAGGCGCTTGCCGTCGGCCAAAAGCTTGGGTATTATATCCTTGCCGAAGTCGTGGCTTGAAGAATCGTTCTTCTCGTCCTCGGTAAGGTATTTTTCAAGCACGTCAAAGCTGAATATGTATATGCCCATGGAGGCGTTGTTGCTTACGGGGTTTTTGGGCTTTTCCCAAAAAGCGGTTATCATGCCCTCACCATCGGTCTGCATTATGCCGAAGCGGTGCGCCTCCTCCATGGGTACCTGCAAAACGGCTATGGTAGCATCCGCCTGTTTTTCAATATGGCAGCGGAGCATTGCGGCGTAGTTCATTTTGTATATATGGTCGCCGCTCAAAATGAGCACATATTTGGGCGAATACTGCCTGAGAAACGCAAGGTTTTGATATATTGCGTTCGCGGTGCCCGAATACCATTTGCCGCGGCTGCCGCTTACATACGGCGGCAGCACATATACGCCGCCGCTGTTGCGGTCAAGGTCCCACGCGGAGCCGTTGCCCAGATATGCGTTCAGCTCCAGCGGGGAATACTGCGTAAGCACGCCCACGGTATCAATATCCGAATTTACGCAGTTTGAAAGCGGAAAGTCAATTATCCTGTATTTCCCGCCGAAGGGAACGGCGGGTTTTGCCGTGCGGTCCGTAAGCACGCCAAGGCGCGTGCCCTGCCCGCCGGCAAGCAGCATCGCAACCATCTTTTTTGTTACCATAGGCATTTGTTCTCCTTTTGCAGTAGTGAAAATTTATGTTCTTCCATATGTAACAGAAGTTTGTATATCGTCCCAAAAGGCTCCCCGGCCGGGGAGCTGGCAATACGCCGTAAGGCGGATTGACTGAAGGGTTGACGTAAATAGGTGAAGCCTCTTTCTTTTTTTACCCCTCCGTCTGCTCGCTTTGCTCGCATCCACCTCCCCTTTCAGGGCAGGCTTAATGTAAGAGTTTGCACTGCACCAAAAGGCGCCACCATTTATGGGGGAGCTGTCGAGCCGTAGGCGAGACTGAGGGGGAATAGTAAAATAGATTGGCAGCTTTGAGTCATTCCCCTTTCGTCACGGCTACGCCGCGACACTTTCCCCGCACGCGGGGACAGCTTTTGGTTGGAGTTATCGTCAGCCTGCCCTGAAAGGGGAGGTGGCGAACGAAGTGAGACGGAGGGGTTATAAAGAAGCTTGCAGTTCTTTGTCTGTTTCAACCCCTCAGTCACGGCTTATGCCGTGCCAGCTCCCCGTTCGGGGAGCCTAACTCCTTCCGTCTTTTGCTTCGCAAAATCCACCTCCCTGTAGCCGACTGAGGGAGTAACACTCTTTACCTCCTCACCCTATAATACGCCGCCTCATATCCCTTCAGCTCCATAAGCAGCACGCAGCCGTCCCCCTCATCCTCGGCGGGGATAAGGGGTTCGTCGCGCTCAATGCTGCTCATCACGCGCTCAAGCGTGCAGCGGTAGGGCATGTGTATCGGGTATGCGCCGTGGTCAACGGGGGTGAAGTTGAATACGCAGAGCAGCTCGTCCCTCTCCTCATCCATGCGGCTGAAGGCTATTATGCTGTGCGCCGCGTCGTCCACCTGCCGCCACTCAAAGCCGTCCCACGAATCGTCAATTTCAAATAAGGGGGAATTGGCGCGGTATGTCATGTTCAGCGCCTTTACAAATTCCCTCAGCGCCGCGTGATGCTCATAATCAAGCAGCATCCAGTCTATCGATGTTTTGAAGTTCCATTCAGCAAATTGGCCGAACTCCCCGCCCATGAAAAGCAGCTTTTTGCCGGGCATGGCGTATTGCAGCATGTAAAGCTGCCTCAGCTGCATGAACATTTCCTCATAGCTGCCCTTCATGCGGCCTATTAGGGAGTTTTTAAGGTGAACGACCTCGTCGTGCGAAAGGGGCAGTATAAAATGCTCGCTGAAGGCATACATCATTGGAAACGTAAGCTTCTCGTGGGAATATTTTCTGTATACGCTATCCTGCTTCATATATGAAAGCACGTCGTTCATCCAGCCCATGTTCCATTTGAAATCGAACCCGAGTCCGCCTTTGTTCGCGTCCCGCGTTACGCCGTCAAACGCGGTGCTTTCCTCCGCAATCAGCAGCGCGCCGGGGGATTCCCGCTTCACGGCCGTGCTCAGCGTTTTGAAAAACTCTATCGCGGCCAAATTTTCCCGCCCGCCGAATTTGTTCGGCAAAAACTGCTTGCCCTCCTTGCCGAAGTCAAGATAAAGCATGCAGCTCACCGCGTCCGTGCGCAGGCCGTCTATATGATATTCATTCAGCCAGAATATTGCGTTTGATACAAGAAAGCTTATTACCTCGCTGCGTTCAAAATTGAATTGCAGCGTGCCCCATTGCGGCTGCTCACTGCGGCGGGGATCGGCGTGCTCATAAAGCGCCGTCCCGTCAAAAAGCCTGAGCCCGTGGGCGTCCTTTGTGAAATGCGCCGCTACCCAGTCCAGTATAACGCCTATGCCGCGGCTGTGGAATGCGTCGATAAGCGCCTTAAGGCCGTTCGGGTCGCCGTAGCGGGAGGTTGCGCTGTAATACCCCGTGGTTTGGTAGCCCCAGCTGTCGTCAAGCGGATATTCGCTAAGCGGCATAAGCTCAACATGGGTATAGCCCATCTCCTCAACGTAGTCCGCAAGCTCGGTTGCAAGCGCGGCGTAATCAAGCCCCTTCCGCCAGGAACCGAGATGCACCTCGTATATGCTCACGGGGCTTGTGTGAATGGTGCTGCCGCGGTACGGCCTGTGGCGCATATAGCTTTCGTCGTGCCAAGCATATGAATCGCAGTCCCATATTACGGACGCCGTATCAGGCCGCATCTGAGAATAAAACGCGAACGGATCGGCCTTGAAGATAAGCTGCTCATCCGCCGTATATATTGCGAATTTGTATAAGTCCCCCGCGCAGGCGTTTCTTATATGCGCCTGCCAAACGCCCGTGGTGAAGCACGGCTCCATTATGTTTGCGTTTAAGTCCCAGTTGTTGAAAGAACCCACCACGCTCACGCTCAGCGCGTTCGGCGCCCATACGGCAAAGCGATATGCCGCGCCGCCGTCCTCCATGGTCACGCGGTGGCAGCCAAGCGCCCTGTACGCATAGGCGCTTTTGCCTTCGTTAAAAAGATAAAGCTCCGTTTGATCCAAGTAAGTACCCATATTGCAAAGCACCGCCTTATTTCTTTTTTATATTTTACCGCATGGCGCGGCGTTTGTGTAGGGCGATTTTTTGCCTTCACCATGCATCCATTATAAACATATATTATTACATGTATATTTAGGCATGTTTACGGAGGCATTTATGTATATGTATGATCTTTGGGGCGTTGGCGTTGGCCTTAGCGCCCGCATAAAAACTCATGATAATTCACCCGAAAACGCGGCAATGCTGAGGCGGCTTATGGATATAGGCTTTACGGAAGGAGCGGAAATAGAATGCGTGCTTGCGGCGCCGGGCGGCGGGATAAAGGCATACCTTGTGCGCGGCAGCGTCATAGCGCTTCGCGAAGGGGACGCGCGGCTTATAAAAACGGGTGAAGCCTATGCAAAATGAGCCTGTTATAGCCCTTTGCGGCAACCCAAACGTTGGCAAAAGCACGCTTTTTAACGCCCTTACCGGCATGAAGCAGCATACGGGCAACTGGAGCGGCAAAACAGTAAGCCTTGCGCGGGGAATATGCACGCGCGGCGGGAAACGGTACGGAATAGTTGACCTGCCGGGAACATATTCGCTGCTTGCCCATTCAAAGGAGGAGGAGATTGCAAGCGGCTTTATAGCTGACGGCAACGCGGATGCGGCGGTGGTGGTGTGCGACGCAACGTGCCTTGTGCGCTCGTTAACGCTTGCCATGCAGGTTTCGCGCCTTAATGCGCGCACGGTTATATGCATAAACCTTATGGACGAGGCCGAACGCCGCGGCATAAGCATAGATATAGCAAAGCTTGAAGCATTAAGCGGCCTGCCCTGCGCCGCCGTGTCCGCGCGGAGCGAAAGGGGCATAGATGAGCTGTTCATAAAAATCAATGCCGCGCTTGAAGCGGAGCCTTCTCCACCGCCCGCCTTCGCGTGCGATTGCCCGAACGCCGCCTTCTGCCTTTCGGAAAGCATATGCGCTAAGTGCGTTGCCGTATCCAAAAAAGCGGACGAACGCCGCATGAAGATAGACAGGATACTTACCGGCAGATACACAGGCATACCGATAATGCTTATGCTTCTTGCGCTGGTGTTTTACATAACGCTTGAAGGGGCGAACTATCCTTCAGCGTGGCTGAGCAGGCTTCTGCTTTCGCTTGAGCCGCCGCTCAATTCCGCGCTGCTCTCGCTCGGCCTGCCGCAGGGCGCGGCGCTTGCGCTCAGCGCGGGGGCGTACAGGGTGCTTGCGTGGGTGGTGAGCGTTATGCTGCCGCCGATGGCAATATTCTTCCCCATGTTCACCTTCCTTGAAGAGCTTGGCTATCTTCCCCGCGCGGCGTTCAATATGGACCATTATTTCAGCCGCTCCGGCTCCTGCGGCAAGCAGGCCCTGACCATGTGCATGGCCTAAAACCGAATGCGGGCTTGCGCATTTCATTCTACTAATGTATGATGTACAAGAAAGTGCGCAAGATAATGCGCAAGATAAACAATGGAGGAAGCACCTTGGACAGATATGACCCGCCGTATACCATCACGGACAGCATGCTTGAGCGCGTGGCGTCAATATCCGAAAAGATCGGCAGAATAAGCACGGCGCGCGGGCTTGAAAATAAGCCGCAGCTGCGCAGAAACAACCGAATAAAATCCATACATTCCTCCTTGCGTATAGAGGCCAATTCCCTATCCCTGGGGCAGGTGCGCGACGTTATAGGCGGAAAGATGGTAATAGGCGCGCAAAGGGAAATACAGGAGGTTAAAAACGCATACGAAGCCTATGAGCGGCTTCCCGAAATAGACCCATACAGCATTGACGATTTGAAAACGCTGCACGGCATAATGACAAAATGCGTTGTGGAGGAATCCGGCTTTTTCCGCACGGGGGAAGAAGGAGTGTTCAACGGCGACAGGTGCGTTTTCGTGGCCCCGCCGGCAAAGCTTGTAAACGAACTTATGGAAAACCTGTTTGACTGGATGAACCGCGCAAGGGGAAGCGTGCATCCGTTGATACTGTCCGCAGTGTTTCATTATGAATTTGTGTTTATCCATCCGTTTGCGGACGGCAACGGCAGAATGGCGCGGCTTTGGCACACGGCGCTGCTTTCAAAGTGGAAGCCCATATTTGAATATATTCCGCTTGAAAGCCAAACGGAGAAGTTTCAGGACGAATATTATAATGCCATTGCCGCCTGCCACGGCGAAGGCCGCGCGGATACATTTATAGAGTTCATGCTGAGGATGATAGACAGCGTGCTGGACGAGCTTGCGGAGCAGATAGCGCGCGCGGACGATCGGCTTCCGCTTTGCGTGAAAAAGCTTATGGACCGCATGGAGTACGATACTCCGTATACGGCGGCGGAGCTGATGCAAAGGCTTGAACTAAAATCAAAAAATGCCCTGCGCAACAACTACCTTTCCCCCGCTATGCGGCTTGGGTTGGTGATTATGACAATTCCAGATAAGCCCAACAGCCGCAATCAGCGCTACATAAAAATATAAAGCAAAAAGGCACGGTTCAATGCCGTGCCTTGGTTTTTGCCTGAATGGGATATTAGCCGTTATAGTGGCTGAACATATTGTCCGTTGCGGCGCGGATGGCGCGGGTAACGTCGGCAACCTTGTCCGCGGCCCAGGTTTCGGGCTCGCCGCGCAGGAAGGAGGTCTTGTCCACCCTGTTGTCGAATACGCCTATTGGCACATGATATGTTTTGCCGTGCGCGTTTACGGTAACGGTGTTTTCAACCTCGCCGGTTTTGATAAGGTATTCCATATCGTCGCAGCCGTAGTCCCCAAGCATTACCGCCATGGGCACGCCGTGGTGCAGATTGGAGCCGGGGTCGTTGGGGTCCGCCCTGTCCGCGTTCTTGCGGCGGGATTCTTCGGGCGTTACCCAAATATAGAGTATAACGGCCTGCTCAAGTATTTCCGGGCAGAACATGGGCAAGGAATACTGATAGCCGAACGTTCCCGTGAGCGGCATTGCCGCGCCGTCCGGCCCGCCGCGCGCGCATTCAATTATTATGGTCTTGTTCTCAAAGCTTTCGGGGTAGCCGGCATGCTTTTCATTAAGCATTGCGCGGGCCTCCTTTTCAAGCCTTCCGGCAATGGTATTCCGCGTGTTTTCATCCAGCACGCCAAGCCTGTTCGGTATGCCCGCGCCCGCGGCAGCCCTGTCGAACCGGTCGAAAAGCAGCTTCGCCGCGGAGTCCGGCTTCGCAATGTTGCGGTTCATCAGGTCGTGATAATCCTCGTTGAGCAGATTGCACAGCGTGCCCCAGTCGCGCCCGTCAAGGAAAGGCGCTTCGCCGGGATAGAACACGCGCGGCTTATCGAGCTTTGCAAGCTCCTCGTCAATGCGGCGCATCATATGCACATAGGGAAAATCGTCAAGCTGAAGGTTTTCGCCTATATGGAACTCGTTTTGCAGCCTTTCCGGCTCCACATGCGCCATAAAATTCCTCACCTCGGACTTGCCGGACGCCGGCAGCGCCTGAAGCAGAACCACCTTGAATACGTTGTTTTTCATGCTGTCTCCTTCTTTCTGTATCAGTAAATAAGTTTAAGCCATTTATGCTTGTCCACGGTTATATCGCGGTGCCTGTCAACGTATGCAATTATCAGCTCCGCAATTTCGGTGGGCAGCTCGCGCACGGTTTGGCATTGGCGGTAAATGTCGTATCCGCCCGCGCCCGATGCACGGTAATTATTCATGCAGAGCGTAAGGCGCTTATCGCCGCTCAGCTCCTCGCCCTTATATTTTATCGAAACCACCCTGTCCCCAACGCTTCGGCGTATATCGAACGCGGCTTCTATGCCCGAAAAATAATCGTAATTGAAATGCTGCTCTATCGGCGTAAGGAAGCTTTCGCTCACTTTCAGCTTGCCATCGGCATCTATCGCAAAGTATTCCGCGCTCCGCTCCAATGCGCATTTAAGCTGCGCGCGCGTGACGCAAAGGGTTTTGAGCGTGTTGGGATAAATATAGGTTGATACGATGTCGCGTATGGTAACGTCACGGTTCAGCCCCTTCACAGTGTTGCCGAGGCTTGTTGCGGAAATGTCCGCGCCCGTCGCTTCAAGCTGAACCTGATTGAAAAAGTTGGCTATAAGGCTGCCGTTCGCGGCCATTTTTATATGCTCATCCGGCAGAAGCTCCGCATCAAGATGCCCTACAGGCGTATCGAACCACACGGCGGCCTGCTCCTCATACGGGGCGAGCAGCTCATGCGCGGCTGCGCTTTCGTTATTCCCCGCGGGGCAAATGCGGGAGACTGCGCTTACGCCGTTTTCAACCGATATGTCAAGCTCGATATACTCCTTCGCCTTGTCGGCAGGCTGGCAGGTGAACGTGCCGCAAACGCGCTTATTCTCCGCCGCCATGTGCTGATGCCCCGCAAGGAGAATATCGTAATCAAGCTCCGCGCATATTCTGTACCCCTGGTTTTCATCCGTTGCGTAAAGGAGAGCGCCGGTTGCCAAATCGCGCTCGTACCCGCCGTGGTATATGCATATGTTTATGTCCGTATGCCGCGCCTTGAGCTCGCTTAAAGCCTCCTTCGCGGCGGTGAAGGCGTCGGTAACGGTTATGCCCCGCATATTCTCTCTCTTTTCAAATATGTTCACATAATGCGTTGTAACGCCAGCAAGCCCCACGCGAAGGCCGTTTTGCGTTGTTATTACGGCGGTACCTTCAACGCCCCTTATGCCGCGCACGTTCGCGCAAAGGCATTTTGCGTTGAGCGCGGCAAGGTATTCCTCTATCGCCGCTTTGCCGTAATTGAAATCGTGATTGCCAAGGGTTACAAAATCGTACCCGCCTATGTTCATAAGCGAAGCTATTGTTTTGCCGCCGTGCTCTGTTTGGCTGTAAAGATAATATGTGAACGGGCTGCCCTGAAGTATGTCCCCGCCGTCTATTATAAGCGTATCGCCATCCTTTTTGAAGCCGGCAATGCAGTTGGAAAGCCCCGCGGCTATGCGGCTGCCCGTGGCGTAGTCGGTTGGTGAAAACGCGCCGTGAACATCGCTTGTGTAGTATATCTTTAGCTTTTTCATGGTTATGCTATGCATAATGCCCCGGCCGTTTGGTGCGGCGGGGCATTGCGAAAATCAAAAATTTGTGTTTTATGCGCCGTGCGCCAGCTTGCGGCGTATCCTTGTGGATACAAGCTCTATTATAAGCACCAGCACCATCAGCCCCCATACGAACGCGCCTACCATTGCCCAGCGGCGGCTGTTAAGGCACTGCACAAGCGATGCGCCTATGCCGCCCGCGCCCACTATGCCAAGGGTGGTGGCGTCCTTCAGGTTTATGTCGAAACGGTAAATGGTTGTTGAAATAAAGCTTGCGGTAAGCTGGGGTATAACGCCGTAGCGGATCTTTTGAAAAGGCGTGCAGCCCATCGCGTCCAGGCTTTCAAGTATATGCGTATCAAGATCCTCTATTGCCGTTATGTACATTTTTGATATCATGCCTATTGAGCATATGGACTGCGTTATAACGCCGCAGGCCGCGCCCGGGCCTGTAACGCGGATCCACATAAGCGCCCAAACAATGCTGGGTATTGTGCGTATCATAAGAATAAGCACCCTTACCGCGTACGCTACGGGCTTAGGCATAATGTTGAACGAAGCGAGGAACGCAAACGGAATTGCAAGCACCGCGCCTATAAGCGTGCCGAGCACCGCAATGGCGATCGTTTGCAGCAGAAGATACGGAACGTCCGTATCCGATGTGCCGAAAAGCAGAGCTTTATCCGGGCTGAATACGCCGTGCAGCACGCCCTTTGCAACCTCTGTACCCGTTACGGTAAGGCCAGTGAACTTTATGTCCGATGCGGACCAGCCAACCATTACAACTATCAGCAGCACTATCGCAAGATACAGCACCCATTTGCGCGGGCGGTTAGCGTACATTTCCGCAACGGTCAGCTTTTTGTCCAGCGTCTGTTCAATTTCCTCTATCAGGTTCTTCTTTTTCTTTTCCATGACGCCCTCCTCATCAGCTAAGCTTCTTGCGCAGATATTCGCTGAAAAAGTCTATCGCCACAACAACCACAAACAGCGAAAGCAGCACCATGCCAAGGCTGTTGTAATCGCGCCAGCCTATGCGTTCGTTTATGGTTATGCCAAGGCCGCCCGCGCCAACGTAGCCAAGTATGGCGGAAGCGCGCACGTTCATTTCAAAGCAATAAAGGCTGTGGCTCAAATAAACGGGCAGTATCTGCGGCACGCAGGCCGACCAGAACGCCTGAAACTTGTTAGCGCCCAGCGCCTCCATGGCCTCAAACGGCCCCATGTCGATAGTCTCTATGCTTTCAAAAAGCATTTTGGCAACTATGCCGAACGTGAATATGGCTATTGCCACCGTGCCCGAGAATGTGCCCAGCGAGAATATAAGCGCGCACACAAGGGCTATTATAAGCGTTGGCAGCGTGCGTATAAGGGCCAGTATAAAGCGGCATATGCTCACTATAACAACGCTGTGGTTAATGTTGCTGGATGAAAGTATGGCGATGGGCAGCGCCAGCGCGCAGCCTATTACCGTGCCCAGTATGGACATCTTTATAGTGTCAAACAGCGGGGAGATGACCTTTGGGAAAAAGCTCCAGTCCGGCTGCAGTATCTTTTTGAGCAGATCCAGCATTTTGCTGAACTTGTTTATTACGGTGCCTATGTCAAAGCCCGTCATTATAAGCGAAAGATATATCGCCGCCGCAAGAAGGATTATTATCAGCGGCGCGCGGCTCCTGCGGCGCAGCACGCTATGGCCGTTGGCAAGGGTTATGCGCTGCGGCTTAAATATTTTGTCGTACAGAGTTTCCTTTATTATTACGGGGCTGTTTTCGTTTTCCATATTATCAGCCCTCGGTCTTTATCCGGTGCAGCTCGCCCTCGCCTTCGCCCATTGTGGGGACCTTGGTGCCGTTGTACACCTCGTCTATCTGCTCCTGCGTTATGGTGCTTGCGGGCCCGTCGAAAACTATTTCGCCCGCACGTATGCCAATAACCCTGTCGCAATATTTAAGCGCCAGGTCAACATGGTGAATATTGAGCAGTATGGATATTTTGTATTCCTTGTTTATGCGCACAAAGTCCTGCATGACCTGCTTTGCGGTTATCGGGTCAAGCGAGGCCACGGGTTCGTCCGCAAGTATTATCTTCGGGTTCTGGTTAAGCGTCCGCGCGAGCGCTACGCGCTGCTGCTGGCCGCCGCTCAATTGGTCGCAGCGGGTATAGGCCTTATCCAAAATGCCCACCTTGTCCAGACTTTCAAGCGCGCGCATCTTCTGCTCCTTGGAGAATATGCCGAACAATACCTTGAAGAAGGGCATATCGGGCACGTCCGCCGTGAGCACGTTCTTTATGGCGGTGCTGCGGGAAACCAAATTGAAGCTTTGGAATATCATGCCCACCTTGCGGCGGTATTTGCGCAATGCCTTGCCGCGCAGCGTGTTTACGTCCACGCCGTCAACGGTAAGCTGACCCTTTGTAACGTCGTGCATACGGTTGATGCAGCGCAGTATTGTGGACTTGCCTGCGCCGGAAAGGCCTATTATGGCCACGAACTCGCCCTGCTCTATTTTCAGGTTTATGTCCTTTAGCGCCGTGAAGCCGTTTGGATAAGTCTTATACACATTTTTGAATTCTATCATGCTGCGACTCTTTTCTTATGTATTATGGGAAAAAGCGCCCTGTATAGGCAGGGCGCTTTGCGGTTCGGATTATTATTCGGAAACGGCCTTAAGAGCAGCGCGGGCTCCGTCATAATCGGAATCGACGGCCTTGGCATAACCGGTGTGGCTGTACACATCGAATATGGCCTTGCCCTCTTCGGTATTGATTATGTTGATGAAGCAATCCTGAAGAGCCGCTACTATTTCGGGGGTGTAATACTGGCTGGCCTTGGAGATGGCAACGGTGTCGTTGTATATACCGTCGGTCACGCCGATAACGTTGAGCTCGTTCCAGATGGACTCGGAGCGGCCCATGCCCTGCTTACCGGTTTCGTCCTTCTGGTCTACGGGCAGCATCCAGCTGGCTTCGTAGTCGTTACGGCCGTCGGCATAGCAGACGATGATGTCCACCTGCTCGGCAGCGGCGTAGGAGAAGGCGGTGCCGTAGCCGGAATCAAGGGGAATGACGTTGGTAAGATCAGAGATCTTCTTGCCGTCGTAATTGGCCATCAGCCACATGGAAGGATAGATATAACCGGCGGAAGAGGAGGTCTTCTGCACCGCCCAGCGGGCGCCGTCAAGATCTTCCCAGGTGAGGGCTTCGCCGTTGTTGACCTTCTCGGCCAGCTTCTTGCCGTATTCGGTGGGGGCGGCGTAGATCAGGGAACGATAGTAGGTTACCTGGGGGCCGTCCTTCTTGGTGGCGTTAGCTTCGCCGTTCCAGTCCGCGGGGTTGGTGCTGTCGTTGGACAGGCCGTTGCGGGTGGCGGTCAGTATAACGTCGGTATCATCGGAATAGAGGGCATAGGTGCCGCCGGGCAGCCAGCCAAGATCGATAGAGCCGGCAGACATGGCCTCACCGGTGGCGTCGTAGCTGGTGCCTACGGTGATGTCAACTTCGTCTATGTCGTAGCCAAGTTTGGCCATTTCGGCCTTGACAAGCTCCGGCAGGTTCTGGGTACCGGCGATTATAACGTCGGCATCCTTGGAAGGAACGAACTCGAGGGTCAGCTTATCGAAATGCTGATTGGCGGGTTCGGCGGTGGGTTCCGCAGTGGTGGGCTCCGCAGTGGGTTCGGTCGTCTGGGCGGGTTCAGTGGCGACGGGCTCGTCGGTGTTGGCGGGCTCGGCGTTCTGAGTGCAGGCGCAGACGGAGATCATCATAACAAGTGCTATCAGCAGTGCTACGATCTTCTTCATTTTGTAGATTTCCTCCATACTTTTTTATTCACGGCTAAACGCCTGTGAATTTAATATTTTTTGGCTTTATTTGCCGCAACAAAGTATACCACACAAACATTGCATTGACAATGCCGATGAATATATTGTTTTCAGATTGGACAAATTAGCCGAGCAGCATATTCTTCACGCGGCCTATGGCAATATAGCCGTGCAGCACGGCCCAAAGGTCGCTGCCCTTTTCGGCGCGCTCGGGGTCAAGCAACTCTGCATACGGCGAAAGCGCGCAGCCGTTCTCATTCTCGGCAGTATTATAGAAATTTTCGAAGAAACAGTGAGGCTCTATCTTAACGTTCCTCAGTATGCCCCTGTATTCGTTAAGCGTGCAGTCGGGGAAATTTACGTTCCATATTTCGCCCGCAAGCGGCCTTTTAATAAGCTCCCGCGCTATTTCGTAAAGGAACATGTCCGTAACCTCACGGCAGCCGACATGCGTTTCGGAAAAGGCTATTGCGGGAACGCCGTTCAAAAGCGCCTCCATCGCAGCGCCCACGGTGCCGGAATAGGCAATGTCGAACCCCGTATTAAAGCCCGTATTTATGCCGGAAAACACAACGTCCGGCTTTACGGGCAGGAGCGACTTTATGGCCGTCTTTACGCAGTCCGCAGGCGTGCCGCCAATTGCGTAAGCGGCTTTTACGTCCGCGGGAAAATTGCGCTTTTCAACGCTTATCTCCCCCGCTATGGTTATCTTCTGGGACATGCCGCTGCACTGCCCGGCAGGCGCTGCCACCCAAACGTCGCCCAGCCGCGCGGCAGCGTTTGCCAGGCGCAAAAGCCCCGGCGAAGCTATGCCGTCGTCGTTGGCAACAAGTATGTTAAGGCGTTTGTTCATATTTTATATACTCCTTTGCCGGCGCTCATCTGCCAAGCACCCAACCTTAACATGATACCATTTGAGGTTAGGAGAAGCAAGGGATGGAACAAAGGGAAATATATTTGTTGCGTATTGCAAAAAATGTCTAAAAATAAAAGTTTTTGCTATTGAGTGCAAAAACTTTTATTTAGCGGCTCCGCCTTGGGCGAAGGGATAGACTGTATTATGCGCAAAAGCGCACTTTACCGCAACCTCCTCCCCCTCCCCGCATAGTAATAACAAAAGGGGGTGAGGCCGCATGGCGGGGCATGAGGTTTATTGTGTTGCGGCGGAGGGGGCGGAAAGGCCGCTTGGCGAGATTCTGGAGGAACTGTTGGAGGAAGCGATAAAGGCGGAGGGGTATGAGGACAAGGGCGGACTATCGGGCGGCGCTGTACATGCGCCTTTCAAAGGATGACGACGGCGCGGCGGAGAGCGCAAGCATAACCACGCAGCGGCAAATGCTGCGCAGCTACGCGGCGGAGCACGGATACGCCGTATATGATGAATATTCGGACGACGGTTATTCGGGCGTAAGTTTCGACAGGCCGGAGTTCAGGCGGATGATAGCAGACATCGAGGCGAAGAGGGTCAACCTTGTTATAGTCAAGGATCTGTCCCGCCTGGGGCGCGACTATATCACGGCGGGGCAGTATACGGAGATATATTTCCCAAGCAAGGGCGTGCGCTGCATAGCCGTAAACGACGGCTATGATTCGGAAGGGCCGTATACGGACATTGCGCCCTTCAAAAACGTTATAAACGAAATGTACGCCCGCGACATATCGAAGAAGATACGCTCCGCATTCGCGGCCAAAATGCGGGAAGGGGCCTACGTTGCGGCGTTTGCGCCGTATGGCTATCAAAAGGATGCGGCGGATAAGAACCGCCTTGTAGCCGATGCACGCTCGGGCGAAGTGGTAAAGCGCATATTCGCCATGGCCGCGGGCGGCGCGAAGCCCGCCGACATAGCGCGGACGCTGAACGCGGAAGGTATCCCCTCGCCCGCCGTATATCGCTGCATAACGCGCGGCGGTATGAATACAGGGCGGCAGGAATGGACGGGTTCAACGGTAGCCAAAATGCTGCGCAATATGGTTTACATCGGGCATACGGCGCAGGGGAAAACCGAAAAGGCGTCGTTAAAAAGCCGCGTGAGCGTGAGTAAAGCGCGGGAAGAATGGATAATTGTAAAAAACACGCACGAGGCGCTTGTTGACGAAGAAACGTTCGATATTGTGCAGCGGCGCGCCCGCGCACGGACGTGCCCCAAAAAGGGCGGATTCGGCAACATTTTTTCCGGCATTGCGAAATGCGCCGACTGCGGGCGCAATATGTCCTCAACAGGAACGCGGAAGAAAGGCTCGCAGGCCAATCTGTGCTGCGGAGGGTATAAGCTCCACGGCGCAAGGGAGTGCGGCAATCACTTCATTGATTACGATGCGCTGTATAAAATAGTGCTGGCGGAGCTGAGGGAGCGGCTGAATATAGGCGAAGCTGAGCGGGCGAAAATTGCGGATAATGTTTACGGGCGGCTTTGCGCGCAAAGGCGGGGCGATGGCAAGGAAAGCGCCGGCATAAAAAGGCGGCTGAATGAGATAGAAAGCATAATAGCCAGGCTGTATGAGGACAACGCCGCAGGCAGACTGAGCGACCGCCGCACGGGCAGGCTTGCCGCGCAATACGAAAAGGAGGCCGAGGCGCTTGAAGAGCGCATGGGTGCGATTCAAGCCGAAAGGGAAGCGGCAGTTTCACGCGAAAAGACAGGCAGGCTGCTTGATGAAATTATAAACATGGCCGAACTTACGCCGGATATGCTGTTTAAGCTGATAGACCGTATTGAGATAGCTCAGGGGTATTATGAACAAACGGCGCAGGGACGGATAAAGCGCCAAAGCGTGAAGATATTCTATCGGTTCAAAACGGAGGACGCGGAACGGGAATATACATTCTGACCGCATTCGGAAAACTCCCATGCATGCTGATGGGCCTTGGGTGCAACGCGGCGGCGATAGTGGGCTGCCGCATAATAGACAGCCCGCGCGAAAGGCTCATAGCCATATTGACAAACGCATTCGTGCCCTGCAACGGGCGCTTCCCCGCGCTTATCGCCGTTATAGGCATGTTTTTTACCTATTCGGCATTTGCCTCGGGCGCGCTTGCGGGCGCGGTTATGCTTACGGCGCTGCTTATCGTAAGCGTCGCGGCAACGCTTTTGTGCGGCAGGCTTTTGAGCCGCACTATGCTCAAGGGGGAACAAAGCTCCTTCACGCTGGAGCTGCCGCCCTTCCGCATGCCGCGCGTGGGCAGGCTTATTGTGCGCAGCGTTGTGGACAGGACGCTTTTTGTGCTGGGCCGTGCGGCGGCGGTGGCAGCGCCGGCGGGGCTGCTGCTTTACGCATTATCAAATATAAGCATAGGAGGGCAGTCTATACTTGCGGCGGCGGTGGACTTCCTTGACCCGTTCGCGCGGGTATTCGGGCTGGATGGGGCGATACTTATAGCGTTCATGCTGGGCTTTCCCGCAAACGAAATAGTCCTGCCCATAGCCATAATGGCATATACCGCGTCCGGCTCGCTGGAGGAGCTGCCCGCGCTTTGCGATATGCGCGCGCTGCTTATTGCAAACGGGTGGAGCATAAAAACGGCGGTATGCTTCGTGCTGTTCAGCGTAATGCATTGGCCGTGCTCCACAACGCTTTTAACGATAAAAAAGGAGACGGGAAGCCTGAAATGGACAATTCTGGCTTTCCTTCTCCCAACGCTATTCGGCCTTGCGGCGTGCTTTATTGTGAACGCGGTATTTACTCTTTTATAATGCTCATAAGAAGCTTGCCCAAGGCGATGTACATATCGGCATAGCCCATGGCGAAGCGTTCGCGTATGGCGGAGCGGGTAAAGTTCATTGTGCCGCTGCCCTTTATCTGCTCCAGCGGCTTTGAAGGATAAATGTGTATGAGCCGCGTTGAGCCGATGTGGTCGATGTCCAGCGTTTCCTGCTCCCTTAGGTGAATGACTATTATGGCGTCGTAGCCTTCGTCCTGAAGGGGAGAAAGGGGCGTAACGTCGCTGTTTTTAACGCCGTAGGAAGGATCGTTTATTCCGCCGTCGGCAAACTTATGGCCTTCTATTTCAACGGGGTCGTAAACGTGGGGTATGGCGGCGCTGGCAAGCACGGCGTCCGTCATTTCCTCGTCGCTGAGCTTTTTCAGCTCAAAATATTTAACGTGGCGCTCGTTTATGTCATACGCGCAGGCGAAAAGCTTTGCCCTGTGCGCGCGTATCTTTTCAAAGTTGCAGCTTTTGTTTATCAGCTCCCGCAGCGAATTCTGCGTGAAAACGGCGGTATCCCCGCTGCCCTGCATCTGCGCGGTAATGTGCAGCTTGCCAACAATGTCCTTTATGGCGCGGCTGTCGCCGTCCGCAACCTTTGGCGCGGCAACGGTCATAAGCCCGATGTTCTCCCAAAGCTCCTCCATCAGCGCGACGTCGTCCATTGCGAACACAAGCGTGTTCAACGCGCCCACGCTCGTGCCGCTCACGCCGTACACCTTCTCTATAACGTCCATTTCGCCCATGGCCTTTATAGCGCCCGCTTCATACGCGCCCTTCGCGCCCCCGCCGGACAATACCAGCCCAAACTTCATGTTGTTCCATTTATCTATGTTTTTACTGTTTAGCATGTGTGCTCCTTTTGTGCGTTTATATGCCGCTTTTGCTGCTTTTATTATAAAGGCAGGGAATACTAAATTGCAATATGTATCGCGGTGGTAAGGGGAAATATGCGGATATAAAACAAATTTCATCAGTTATAACTTGTAAAATAAGGAAAAGCAGAGGTTTTATCAGTTATAACTGATAAAATTGGTTGAAATGGTGAAATTATAAGTTATAACTGATGGAAAGAGCCTTTTGGTGCTATCACCAACCAAAAAGCTGTCCCCATGAAATGGGGAAAGTGGACACGAACGAATGTGAGTGGCCGAAAGGGGAATGGCTAAAGCTGCCAAGCAATTTTACTATTCCCCCTCAGCTTCGCTTACGCTCAGCAGCTCCCCCGTTTCACGGTGGAGCCTTTTGGTGCGCCTTACCGCGCCTCCTCCATCCTTTTCAAAAACTCCTCGTCCGGGGCGAAGCGGAGGCTGTGCAGCTTGCCGTTGCGGCGGAATATGAGCGTGTGCGAGGCTTTTGCATTGAGCGTACTCAGCGCGCCCGCTCGGGTGAAGGGTATGCCTTCGGGGTAGGCTTCGCCGGGCTTGAGCAGGGCGACTATTTCGTCCCGCGTTACGCATTCGACTATTTTGCCCTTGTCGGCCACCATGCGTTCGAAAATGAGCGTGCCCTTTTTATACGGCAGCGGTTCCGCATTTTCTTCGCCCTCCGCATTGGCGGCGGGGTCGTAAACAACGCTGTAACGGAAGGAGCATATGCGCTTTTCATATACCCAAAGCAGCGCCGCAATTATTGCGCCCAGCAGGAATACCTGCACGATTATGTTTAGCGGTGCCGGCAGCGCCGCCGCAAGGGAGGATATCTGCCGCGCGAAAAACACCACCATTATGAATATGAATAGCAGCACAAAATCAAGCTTTGCCGAATTGCCCCGTCTTTGGGCGGTTTGTTGATACATTATTCGCCTTCCCTTTCGCTAAGCCGCTTGTTCATTGTTTTTTCAACGGCGTTTATTATGTTTTCATAGCCAGTGCAGCGGCAAAGATGCCCGCTTAAAAGCTTTTTCAGCTCGTCGCGCGTATAGCGGCGGCCGGATTCGAGTATCTCCACCGCGGTCATTATAAACCCGGGCGTGCAGAAGCCGCACTGCACGGCGGCCTCGTCTATGAACGCCTGCTGAATGTCCGATAGCTCGCCGTTGGGGCCAAGCAGGCTTTCAAGCGTGCGTATGTTCTTTCCGTCCGCCCATACGGCAAGGTATATGCAGGAATTGAAGCATTCCCCGTCTATTATAACGTTGCATGCGCCGCATTCGCCCACCTCGCAGCCTTTTTTGACCGACGTAAGGCGAAAATCGTTGCGCAGCATATCCGTAAGCGAAGCGCGCACGTCAACCATTGTTTCCGTGTATTCGCCGTTTATTGTGCATTTTACAAGCTTTGTCTGTGCCATTATATTTCACCCCCGCTAAGGCGTATCGATTCCGTGAGCGCGCGCTTTGCAAGCTCGTGCGCCAAATGCAGCCTGAAATCCCGGCTGGCGCGCCAGCTGTCGCGCGGGTTAATGTTCTGCATTGCGGCGCCGGCAAACGCGGCAACGGTTTCGCCGCAAACGGGCTTGCCGCGCACGGCTTCCTCCGCGGCAGGTACGCGCATGGGCACGGGGCCGGCCACGCCGTATGCAATGCGGGCGCCGAGTATAGTTTTTTTATCATCGCTCAGCTTAACGTTTACCGAGCAGCCAAGCGTTGCTATGTCCATGGCGTTTCGCATGGCATATTTTATGTAATGCCCCTTATAGCCCGAATAGCTTTCCTTTTTTATAAGTATTGCCGTAAGCAGTTCGGCGGGGCGGAGCGCCACCCTGCCCGCGCTTATATAATATTCCTTTATGGGGAGCTGCCTTACGCCCTCGGCCGAGGTAAGCTCAACTATTGCGTCCCATGCGTGCAGCGTGCTTGCGCTGTCCGCGCTGGTAACGCCGTTTGAAATGTTGCCGCCTATCGTGCCAATGTTCCTTATCTGCGGCCCGCCCACCATGTCCACGGCCTCTCCCAGAACCTTTATATGCTCGTTTATAAGCGGATCCTTAGTGATGTGCGAAAAGCTTGTGAGCGGAAGTATCCTCAGCGTCCCGTCCTCGTCCATGCTTATGCCCCTCAGCGCGTCTATGCCGAATATGCTTATAAGCTCGCATCCGGCAAGCTTGCCTTCCCTAAGCTTTATAAGCACGTCGCTCCCGCCGGCGATTATCTTCGCCTCCGGGTGCTGCCGCATCAGCTCTATCGCTTCATTAACGCTGCTTGCTTCATACAGCGCCTTTATATCATACATGCCGTGTGTCCCTCCTTATCAAATAAGCCCTTCTTCGCGGAAACGTTCAAACAATACATGCGGCGTGAGGGGTGCCGTGTCTATCTCTACGCCCGTTGCGTTCAGCACAGCGTTGCGTATGGCGGGCGCGCCGCTGGTTGCGGGCGGCTCGCCCAGCGCCTTGGTGCCGTATGCGCTGGTGGGTTCGTAGTTTTCAACGAACCGCGCCTCAAGGTGCGGATGATCCATGGTGGTGGAAAGCTTATAGTCCAGCAGGTTGTTGTTCAGCGGCCTGCCGGTCTTTTTATCGTAAAGCAACTGCTCGCTCAGCCCGTAGCCTATTGCCATGCTCATGCCGCCGTGCACCTGCGCCGCGGCAAGCGCGGGGTTTATAAGCCGCCCGCAGTCATGCACGTTTATCATGTTCACAAGCTTAACCTTGCAAAGCGGAATGTCCACCTCCACCTCCGCAAAGGAGCAGCCGAACGAATATGCGTTGGATTTGACCTGATATGTGCTTTCGGCTGTGATATGCCGGCTGTGCTCCAGGCTGTAAAGCGCGGTTGTTGCAAGCTCGGCAAGGCTCATCAGCCGCCTGCTGTTGTTTATGTTTATGATATAACCGTCCTCAATGTCCAAATTGTGAACCGTCATGCGGGTAAGCTCGTGCGCGTAATTCAATATGCGCTCCTTCATTATGCGCGCCGTCTGCTGCACGGCAAAGCCGCCCACGTAGGTTTGGCGGCTTGCGTATGCGCCCGTGCCGAAGGGGGTAACGTCCGTATCCTGCGCGGAGATTATATGCACCTTTTTAAGCGGAATGCCCAGCTCCTCCGCCGCCATTTGGCTGAAGGCCGTATCCGCGCCCTGCCCTATTTCGGTTTCGGCAAGCTGAAGCTGCACACTTCCATCCTGATTGAGCACCATGCGGCAGGACGAGCTTTCAAGCGATATCGGCCAAACGGCGGTGTTGTACCAGAAAACGGCCATGCCTATGCCGCGGCGAATATCGCCCGTGTCGTGCGAAAATTCCTCCAGCTTGCGGTCGTAATCAATATACTCCATGCCCTTTTTGATGCATTGGTTAAAGCTGTCGAAATAATTCTCGTTCTTTGAAAAGCTGTCCCTGTAGCCTACCTCCATTAGGTTCATCTGCCTGAGCCTGAGCGGGGGAATATTGAGCCGCCTTGCAATATCGTCCACGTGGCTTTCCATTGCGAACATCATCTGCGGAATGCCGTAGCCGCGCATCGCGCCGCCGGCGGCTATGTTTGTGTAAACGGTATAGGCGTCCCCCTTGCAGGCGCCGCGGTAACGATAAAGCTGCCTGAACGCGCCCGCGCCCTTTGCGCAAACGCCGTGGCCGTGGCTTGCATACGCGCCCTGGTTGGAATAAGCCTCAAGCTTACCGGCAACGAATGTTCCGTCCGCGCGGACGTGGGACACGATATGGTAGCGTATCGCATGGCGCACGCGGTTGCTTGCGAAGGTTTCCTCGCGGCTCATGTCCAACTTAACAAGCCTTCCGCCGAGCACCGTGGAAAGATACGCGCACAGCGGTTCATACAAAGCGTCCTGCTTGTTGCCGAAGCCGCCGCCTATATAGGGCTTGACTATGCGCACACTGCCCCAGTCCCGCCCGAGCGCCTGCCCGACTATGCGGCGGACAATGTGCGGTATCTGCGTGGAGCTTACAACGTTTATTTTGCCCGCCTCCTCATAGGCAAAGCAGATATGGTTTTCAATGTGGCAATGCTGCACTGTGGGCGTATCGTACCATTTGTCTATAACAATAAGCCCCGGCTCCTTTACGGCTTCTTCATAATTGCCGTCCTCGTATGAGGTGTGGGCAAGTATGTTATGGTCAAAGCCTTCGTGCAGCTGCGGCGCGCCGTCCTGCATGGCCTCGATGGGGTCCAGCACGAAGGGAAGTTCTTCGTATTCAACCCTTATGGCGCGTATGGCCTGCGCCGCGCTTACCTCGTCCCGCGCGACCACCGCGGCAACATCGTCCCCGTAGTAGCGCACATGGCGGTTGAGCAAAAGCCTGTCCGCAATGTCCTGATGATGAGGATCCGTGCTCCAGGGATGCCCCGCCGTTGGGAAGGGAATATCCGGCACGTCAAAGCAGGTGACTATTTTCACCACGCCCTTTATCCTTACGGCCTCGCTCGTATCTATGCTTTTAACATAGCCGTGCGCAATGCTTGAATGCAGCACCTTTGCGATAAGCGCGGATTTATCCGCAAGATCGTCCGTATATTTGGCGCGGCCCGTAACCTTATCCGGCGCGTCCACGCGCGTTACGCTCTGTCCTATAATGCCCATGGGGCTTAACTCCTTCCCGCCAAAGCGGCGTTTATCAGTTGTATTTTATAAATTTGAAGTTTACTGCGTCAAAAAGCCCCTCGTCCGTAAGCTTAACGGCCGGTATAACGGGCAGCGCCATGAAGGATAGGGCTATAAGCGGATCACTGTCCCGCTTGGCGCCGAGGGAATAGAGCGCATCAAGCAGCGCCTGCTGAATTTCAAGCACGTCGTTCACGGGCGCGGCAGTCATAAGCCCGGCTATTGGCAGCGGCAGCCTTGCAAGCACCACCCCGCGGCTGACCACGCTGTATCCGCCGCCGCATTCCCTGAGCGACTCTATCGCCATGAGCATATCCTCGTCGTTATCGCCGGCAACCACCAAATTGTGGCTGTCGTGCGCAACGGTTGAGGCCACCGCCCCGTGCTTTATGCCAAGCCCTTCCAGTATGCCAACGGCCATACTGCCGGTCGCGTGGTGCCGCTCTATAACGGCAAGCTTAACCATGCCCTCGCTTGGGATAAAGCAGCCGTTTTCGTCCCGCTCAACATCGCGGTACACAAGCTCCGTAACAAGCTGATGCGGTATCATCTTTATTACAGGCGCGCTGACGTGGCACTTCAATGCAAGGTCATCCTTTGAAATTTCGGGCAGGCGAACGCTGTTGAACACCTGCGGCGGCAGTATGGGCGAAGGTATCTGCTCCTCTCCCGTATACGGTCTGCCGAAGCGGCTAATCACCTGCTTCACTTTGAAATCCTTCAAATCCTCCAGCAGCACCATGTCCGCCTTGTACCCCGGGGCTATCGCGCCCACGCCGCGTATGCCGTATGCGCGGGCTGCGTTATAGGAAGCCATCTTTATTGCGTCTATCGGGTCTATTCCCGCGGCGACCGCCATGCGCGCGTTCGCGTTTATGTGCCCTTCGCGGCGGATATCCTCAATATGCTTATCGTCCGTGCAGAACATCATGTTCCGCGTGGGCAGCTTTTCCTTGGCTATGCGGCGCAAAACGCCGTCCATATTATTGGCCGCGCTGCCTATGCGCAGCAGTATGTTCATGCCCGTTGCAAGCTTCTGCTTGACTTCTTCATATGTTGAGCATTCATGGTCGCTGAACGCGCCCGCAACGCGGTATGCGTTAAGCCCCATGCCTTCAAGCATGGGTGCGTGGCCGTCTATGGGCCGCTTATCGAAAAGCCTCAGCTTATCCAGCATTTCCTGGCTGCAATTTATAACGCTGTTCGCGTCCATAACCTCGCCCAGGCCCAGTATGCGGCTTTTGTGCATGAACTGCTCCATGTCCTCCGCAACCAGCTTTGCCCCGCTGTGCTCAAACGGCGTTGCCGGCACGCAGGAGGGCAGCATGAAAAGCACCCTCAGCGGCAGCTCGTCGGTCAGCTTATACATGGCGCGTATGCCCGCAGCGCCCGCAACGTTTGCAATTTCGTGCGGGTCGGCAATGACGGTTGTTGTGCCGTGGGGCATTATAACCTTCATGAAGGAGGAGGGTATAACCATGCTGCTTTCTATGTGCACATGCGCGTCTATGAAGCCGGGCGCAAGGTAAGCGCCGCCGGCGTCTATTTCGTTTTCGCCGCTGTAACTGCCAACGCCTATTATAACGTCCTCGTATACCGCCACGTCCGCGCGAACAATCTCGTCCATAAAAACGTTCACAACGTTCGCGTTTTTTATAACCAGCGTGTTCTTCCCTTCGTACGCCGCGCGTATCAGCTCGCTCTGCCTCATGGTGTCCCCTTTCGATTTTAATATTGATATTTAAGCTTGGCGAATATCAGCCTGCCCGCCGCGGTTTGCAGCGCGCTTGTGACAATAACGTCAACATCTTCGCCGATAAAGCGCCTGCCGCCGTCAACGACTATCATCGTGCCGTCGTTAAGATAGCCCACGCCCTGGCCCACTTCCTTGCCTTCTTTAACTATTGTAAGCGTCATCTCCTCGCCCGGGAGCACAACGGGCTTTAAGGCGTTTGCAAGCTCGTTTATATTGAAAACAGGCACGCGCTGCACGCCCGCCACTTTGTTCAGATTATAGTCGTTCGTGACCACAACGCCGCCCAAGTCGTAAGCAAGCTTTATAAGCTTTGCATCGACCTCGGCAATGTCCTCATAATCGGTATCCACGACCTTTATGGGAATGTTCTGCTCCTTCTGCATGCGGTTGAGTATGTCCAGCCCGCGCCTGCCGCGGTTGCGCTTCAATGAATCCGCGCTGTCCGCAATATGCCTAAGCTCCGCCAGCACGAACGCGGGAACTATTATCTGCCCTTCAAGCATGCCGGTTTGGCAGATGTCCGCAATGCGCCCGTCTATTATTACGGACGTATCAAGCAGCTTGGGACGTGCGGCGGAAGAGGATTTGCTCCCCTTGCCCGGGCGGCGGAACCACGAAGGCAGATTGACCTCTCCCCTGCGCTTCAATACCTGCGCGCAGCCAAGATAGCCGCACGCGCAGTAAAGCGCAACGTTTATAATCGTGCCTATGAGCCATGGTAGATTTGCCGTGAGCGTGCTTAAAAGCAGCGCTATCACAAGCCCAACTATAAGCCCCACCGCGCCAAGGAAAATATCGGATAACGACATATCGCTCATGCGGGCTTCCGCTGCGCCCACTGCCTTTGAAAAGCCGGATATAATGCGCGGGGATAAAATATAAAATATGATTGCAAATATGATTGCCGCCGCAATATACACCGCTTCGTGCAAAGGCAGGCGATTCATCATCGCCAGCAATTTGTCCGCCCCTGCCGCAGCCGCAAGGCCGATGAGCGCGCCCGCTATCGCAATAATGATGCGGGCGAATTTTTTAGCCAAGTTATATTACCTCCTGTACAGCTTATTTAATTCATTATTATATAATAGAAGCGTCCCGCTGCATATGGATAAAATTTGTCCTTCGCGGGAATTTATCAGCTTATTGCGCCGTACACTTCTTCCTCCGCACAGCCTATGCATAAAAGCTCATCCCTCAGCAGGCGCATTGTAAGCGAAAGCATTTTCTGTTCGCTTGCGCTGAGCCCCTTTTCCTGCTGCTTATGCTTGAGAAATATAAAAACGTCCGCAATGCCGTATATGCCGCCGCTCCTCAGCCGGCTGCAATTTTCGCGGTAGCGGCGGTTCCAGTTCCCGCTTTGGGAGGCCCCCGTGCTCGCCACGCCGGAAATGATGTAGCGCAGCACTTTATCCCCTTCTTTGCGCGATATAAGCCGCCTGAGCCCTATATTCTCCGCCGTTTCAACCGGCACCATCGCGCTTACGCGACCCGAATCGAATTTGAGCAAATAATACTGCGCGTTAACGCCAAGCACCCTGCGCTGCTCAATTCCTTCTATTTCCCCTATGCCGTGCATGGGGTAGCATATTCTTTCGCCTATGCAAAACATAGCATTCCTTCCCTTCTCCGCATGTATACGGAATAAAACGGCACGCATTCATGTTCGTTCTTTGATTGACCGACATAAAAATTCTTTTGTTATCTTGCATTTTATTTTATCATCATTTCCTGCGCCGTGTCAAAGAAAAATGCCTGTTTTGCCTATATTTTTCGTTGAAAAGGGAACGGAGCGGCTGCGGCTGCACGGCGTGTCCGCATATGACGTACAATTGTGGCGGCCTTCGGTTTAGGTACTCTCAGCCAAAGGATTGCGGTGAAGCGGGCGTGCATTATGCAAGTGCGCGGGCGTTATGCATAAGCGCGCGGCGGTGTGGATAATGTGGAGAAAAGCAAAAAAGGGGCGTATTGCGCCGCAAACGTGTGGATAACTATGTGGATAATGTGGACAACTGCTGTGTATAGCTATATTGATATGCAGGATGATGGCATAAATATGACATCGGCCGGCCGAAAACATGCCGCCTAAAAAATATTCGGCCCCCATAAAAAAGCATAAGCGGCGGTTAAGAGGCATACTTTTATTATGAGGTGATGTTATGGCAAGGCGAAATTCGGCGCGCGGAATGCACAAAACCGTCCGCCTGTTAGCGACAGGCTTGGCCGCGCTGATACTATGCGGCGGAATGGTGCTGCTGTTCGTTCAAAAGGAGCGCGCGGCCGCAAACGCGGCGGGCGAGCCAACCGCGGAACCGATTGCGCCCACGCCCGCGCCGCGCTTCACGGTGGTGATAGACCCCGGCCACGGCCTGCCGGACGGCGGAGCGACGGGCATGGATACGGGCATTGCGGAGGAAGGCATAAACCTGAATTATGCCATGGCGCTCAGGGATGAGCTTAGTGCGCTGAACATTGCCGCCGTACTGACGCGGGAGGATGAAAACGCGCTCAATGCGGACAAAAAGAAGGACATGGCGGCGCGGCGGGACATAATAAACTCCGCCGGTGCGGCTGCGGTTATAAGCATACATATGAATAAATTCGGCGACAGGAGCGTATCCGGCCCCATGGCGTTTTATATGAAAGGCTCTGCCGAAGGGGAAAGGCTTGCAAAATGCGTATTGGACGGCGTTTGCGGCGCGATAGGCAGGCCGCTGCGCCACGTTAACCCGGGCGATTATTATATAATAAAAAACAGCGAACCGCCCTCCGTAATACTTGAATGCGGGTTCCTGTCCAATGCCAACGACGAAGCGCTGCTGCAAAACGAAGAACACATGCGAGCCATGATGAAGGGAGCGGCGGAGGGGATATTGAAATATGTTGAAGCAGCGGAGGAAAAAAGCCAATAAAAGGGCCCGGGTCTAAAAAACGGGCCGAAAGGAAAAAATCAAGCCTGCTGCTTCACCTTTTCGTGGCGAAGCCTGTGCGCAAGCGTGTAGAGAAATTCCTTTGAGCCCGGCGGACATTTTTCACGATTGACAAACAATTCGTTTAATCGGTCTTGGTTGCCGCGCGACCAAATGGCATATATTTCCTCGCGTATGTTACGTTCAACCCTGGGAGGCACCGTGTTTAACCGTTCCGCAACATAGGGATATAAATTGGCGGCTGCACACATGACGTCATCGTGCTGCATAATGAATTCGAGCGCCGTGACCATTTGAATATACCCTTGCCTCCCGGCGGGGGCTCCAAGCTCCAAAAGCTCGGATTCTATATCCAATCGCTTCATTGTTTCCTCCGATTCTTAACAACAACTGGGGTGATTATAGTGAAGAAATGTAAATATGTCTGTGATGCAGTAACATAAATCGGCCATTTTTTCTATTCCTCAAAAGCCCAAAAAATGCTTAAAACAGAGGATGTTATAACGCTATAAGAAAAAAGTATCGGCAGAGTTATAAAGAAGGCCGCTAAGAAAAATTAATAACTGAAGTTATTTTAAGCCGCTATTGCATATATTGCGCATGTTATAGTATAATATGCTGCAGCGCTTTTGAAGGGCGCGACATGCGAAAGGAGAACGCAAAAATGGACGAGAGCGACGCCGAAGCGCCCAGCCCTGTTCCGTTACAATCGCATATAGCTGAAAATGTGAAAGGTCATACCTCCCGCGCCCGTTATGATTTTTATACGGGCGTTATGCGGCATGGCTTTTTTGCATAAATAAAATCATATTATTTGGAGGAATCAAAACCAAAATGGAAGACGACCCGCTTATAGGACTATTGCTGCTGCAGCTGTTCTTTATTCTGCTCAACGCCGTGTTCGCGTGCGCTGAGATAGCCGTGCTTTCGGTGAACGAGGTTAAACTGAACAAGCTTGCGGCGGAGGGCGACAAACGCGCCGCGCGACTAAGCCGCCTTACTTCCCAGCCCGCGCGCTTTTTGGCTACTATACAGATATCAATCACACTTGCCGGCTTCTTAGGCAGCGCATTTGCCGCGGATAACTTTGCCGACAGGCTGGTTGAAGCCGTGCAGTCAACCGGCGTGAACATAAACGCGCATCTTCTCAACAGCATAAGCGTTGTTGTAATAACGCTTATACTCAGCTTTTTCACCCTTGTTTTCGGCGAGCTTGTGCCCAAGCGCCTTGCCATGAAAAAGGCCGAAAGCATTGCCCTTGCATTGAGCGGAGTGATATCGTTCATATCCGCCGCGTTCAGGCCCATAGTATGGCTGCTTACGGTAAGCACCAATCTTGTGCTGAAGCTGCTTGGCGTTGACCCCAACGAGGAGGACGACGAACTGACAGAGGACGAGATACGCATGATGATAGACGCGGGCAGCGAAAAGGGCGCCATAGAGGAAGGCGAAAAGGAACTGCTGCAAAACGTGTTCGAGTTCAACGACATTGCGGCGGAGGATATACTTACCCACAGGACAATGGTGGATATGCTTTGGACCGAGGAAACGGACGCGGAATGGGAAACCACGATAAAGGAGACCAACCATTCGCATTATCCCGTTTGCGGGGACACTGCGGACGATGTTGTTGGCGTGCTGAAGGCGCGCGACTATTTGAAGCTTACCGACCGCACGCGCGAAAGCGTTATGAAAAACGCCGTAAGCCCCGCGCTGTTCGTGCCGCTGAGCGTTAAGGCGGACGATCTTTTCCGCGAAATGCGCCGCACGCGCAACCACTTTGCCGTGGTGCTCGATGAATACGGCGGAATGAGCGGCATAGTTACCATGAACGACCTTGTGGAGCAGATAGTGGGCGATATTGACGATGCGGATTCGGAGGAGGCCATAATACCCCTCGGCGGCGGCAAATACTCCGCCGGCGGGCGCGCCGCGCTTGAGGACATAGGCGAGCTTTTCGGCATGGAGCTGCCCACGGACGAGTTCGATACCATAGGCGGGCTTATATTCTCCGCATTCGATGTCATACCCGAGGACGGCAGCCGCTTCTCCGTTTCCGTATGCGGCATCCATGCGGACGTTGACAAGGTTGCGGAACACAGGATAGTACACTGCGTTATATATAAGGAGGAAAAGCAGGACGCGGAAGGCGCGCCGATTGCGTCATAAATATTAAAATGTTACATAATTTTGATGCTTCTATCCATAATAATGAACGAATGTGAAGCTTGGCCTCAGGCTATTGCATTGGGGCAAAAGCGGACTATAATATAAGCTGTACCGCGAAGGAAAGGGCGATGGGCCCCGGATGGAGCGGCACGGCAGGCGGCCCGATAAGGGCCGGCCGAGAAATAAAAAATTTACCTTATGGAAGGAAGTAGAAATATTATGTTACCGATGATTTTTGGAGAAAACCTTTTTGATGACCTGTTTAACGATGCGTTTGAACGCAGCATGTGGAACACCGACAAGGCTCTGTACGGCAAGCGTGCTTCCCAGCTGATGAAGACCGACGTACACGAGACCGAAGAAGGCTACGAGCTGAACGTTGACCTGCCCGGCTTCAGCAAGGACGAAATCAACGTTGAGTTGAAGAACGGCTACCTTACCATCAGCGCCGCCAAGGGGCTGGATAAGGAAGAAACCGACAAAAAGACCAAGCGCGTCATACGTCAGGAGCGTTACAGCGGCAGCTGCCAGAGGACCTTCTACGTTGGCGACATAAAGAGCGAGGACGTGAAGTGCAAGTACGAAGCCGGCGTGTTGACAGTCAACCTGCCCAAGTACGAGCAGAAGAAGCTTGCCTCCGCCAGCACCATCGCCATCGACTAACACTAAAACAAACGCACAGCCGTGCGCGGGTAACCGCGCGCGGCTTGTTTTATTCTTCCGCAGGATATGGTAAAATAGCATAAGGAAGTATCCCCTCACGGTGGCATGCGGCGCGATATCCAACATTTCGGCATAATAAGTTGGATGTTGCAGGGCGAAAAGTTGGATGTTTGAGGGGTAAAAGTTGACTGTTAAGCAATTTAGTAAAAAGATAAACTATAAAAAAAGGAGACAGACACCATGAAAAACGAAAGCGCAAAGAAACTGCTGGACTTCATGAAAAAGAGCCCCACAAGGTATCAGGTGGTGGCGAACTTTGAGGCCATGCTGAACGAAAAGGGCTACGAAAAGCTGTATACGGAAAAGCCGTGGCGGCTTGAGCGCGGGGGCAAATACTATGTTTCGCCCAACGGATCGAGCATAATGGCGTTCCGCATCCCCGCCGAACCCACCGCGGGCTTTATGCTTTCCGCCGCGCACAGCGACTCACCAACCTTTAAGATAAAGGATAATCCGGAAAAGGCCGGCGCGCATTATGTGCAGCTTACAACCGAACGCTACGGCGGCGCGCTCATGTCCACGTGGTTCGATCGTCCGCTTTCAGTTGCGGGCCGCGTGCTTGTGCGCGGGGAGAACGGCCGCATAGCGACCAAGCTTGTCAACGTTGACCGCGACCTTTTGATAATACCCAACGTTGCCATACACATGAACCGCAACGCCAACAACGGCTTTGAAATAAAGGCAAATGTGGACACGCTGCCCCTTTTCTCAGACGAAAACGGCAAGGGTAAATTCATGCAGGTGGTGGCGGACAGCCTCGGCATAAGCGCAGAGGACATAATAGGCCACGATCTTTACCTTTACAACCGCATGGCCCCCACGTTCCTCGGCAGGGATGATGAGTACATTGCCTCCCCCAAGCTGGACGACGTGGAGTGCGCGTTCGGCTGCATGGAGGGCTTTATAAACGCGGCCGAGAGCGGCAGCATACCCGTATGCTGCGTGTTTGATAATGAGGAGACCGGCAGCTCCACCAAGCAGGGCGCGGCTTCCAACATTCTGCGCGACCTTCTGCGCCGCATAGCGCTCAACCTTGGCAAGAGCGAGGAAGAATACCTTGCCATGGTTGCGCAGAGCTTCATGGTATCGGCGGACAATGCCCATGCGCAGCACCCCAACCACCCCGAATATTCGGACGGCGACAACTGTCCCTACATGAACAAGGGCATAGTGATAAAGTTCAACGCCAACCAGAAATACACTACCGACGGCGTATCCGCCGCGTTGTTCCGCCGGGTGTGCGCGGAGGCGGGCGCGCCGGTGCAGGTTTTTGCCAACCGCTCCGATATGGCGGGCGGCGGTACGCTGGGCAGCATTGCAAACACAAAGGTTGCCGTAAGCACCGTGGACATCGGTCTGCCGCAGCTTGCCATGCATTCATGCTACGAAACCGCGGGCGCGGAGGACATAGACAGCCTTGTCAAGGCCATGACCGCCTTCTATTCCAAAACCCTCACCGTTGAAAACGGCGAATACGGAATATAAGCGGGCTTACGCGCGCGGTGAAATCCCTTCTTGCGAACGGGTGAAATTGCGCAGAGGCGCAGTGAAATATTGCTTGCGCAATGTGAAATCCGCCTGACGGCGGGTGAGCGTGAGAGATTGTGAAGTTGTGGGGACGCGATGCGTCCCCTTGGTTATTCCAAAAGTTTATATGAAGCGTTGTAGGGGCCGTCATTGGCGGCCTGCCGTGGCTATGTTTGAGTTGTAAAGCGCACCAAAAGGCGCCCCGGCCGGGGTTCGGAGTTGAGCGCCGCCAGTGGCGGATGAAGCGAAACGGAGAACGGGCAGGAACAGGGAGAATTACGAACGGCAGTGAGTAAGGCGACCTTGTTCCAACCTGGGCTCGGTTTAGCTATTGACTGAGGGGTTGAAATTAGGAGAAAAGCAAATAATGCCGCCCGGCAGATGCCGGGCGGCATTGTCTATCGTATTCCGAACGGCCGGAGGGGGGGATGACCGCGCGGAATACGGGGGAGGGATGACAATATCGGGTTTAGTTTTCAAAATAATCCTTGACCACGGCCGCGCCGCCGTCAACAAACAGCTTGCCGCGGGCAAACAGTCTGTCCACGCGGTAATCGCCGCCAAGCACCATTATGTCCGCATCGGCGCCCGCACGGATAACGCCCTTTTTGCCGGCAAAGCCCGCCACGCGCGCCGGATTTTCCGTGAAGAAAGCAAGCGCCGTTTCAAAGGGAACGCCGTATATCTCCTTCAGTCGCCTAAGCTCGCACAGCAGCGTTTCGGGCGTTGTGTATGTTATGCCGATGCAGCTGCCGTTTGCGTCGAACTTGGGCTGGCTGCCGCATGCATCGCTGCTCATGGTTATGCGCGCGGGGTCCGCGCCCTGCTGCAGCGCGGAGTATACCGCCGCCGCCGTTCCGTTTTCGCTTTCAACCGTGTCCGCCGTAAAGTCCGCCGTGCCGCCCATTTTGTTGAACTTCACCGCGTCGCTTATCAGCGCGGCCGTGCGGCAGCAATGCGTGGGCAGGAAAGTATCCGCCGGCAGCTCGGAGTTCTCCACCGCGTCGAAAAGCGGCTTCAGCCTGTCCTTTCCGCTGCCTACATGTATTATGACGTATCCTTTTTTGCCGCTTAGCATGCTGCTCACGCGCACCTCCGTGCCAAGGCGCGCCAATTCCTGCCATGTCACGTTTGAGCCGCGGTGGTCCGATATGGCTATCTTCACGCCTATCATTTCGCCTATCAGCGCTATGTCCCGCGCAACGTCTCCCGTCAGGGTTGGCGAAGGATAGCGATAATTTCCGGTAACTATTCGGCAGGTCAGCCCGTAATGCTCCAGCGCGCGGCATTTGAAAAGCAGGTTTTCAAGGCTTCTTGATATTCCGTCCGTGCCGAGCGGGCTTACAACCGTGGTAACGCCGTTTAGCGTCAGCTCGCTCAGCCTTATTTCGGGCGTGCGGGAAACGGGGCCCTGTTCACCGCCGCCGCCGGTTATGTGTACATGCGTATCCACTATGCCCGGGCATACGGCCGCGCCGTTTATGTCGTAAACTTCAATTTCGGGCGCCGCCTGCCATGCGGAAAGATCGTCAGCAACGGCGTGTATCCTTTCGCCCATTATCAATATGTCCTTTTTACCGGCGTACTTCGGCGCATATACGCTGCAATTCTTCAGTAGTTTAAGCATAGTGCCTCCCAAACCAGATTTTATGTCAATTCTCCGCTTTTTCCGCGTAATTAAAGCTGTCCAAAAAGTCCATAACGTCCTGCTCGTTCGCCAGTATTTCGTCGAACCCGCTGCCCATCTGTATGGCTATGCAGGAGGTGAGTATATTTATAAACGAAAGCGTCGCCACCTGCGAATTGTAAAAATACCGCGCGCCCGTGCGGCAAAGGAAAACGCTGTCCGCACCTGCGGCTGCGGGGGAATCCATGCTGTCTGTCACGGCTATTAGCGGAATGTTCTTGTAGCGGCAGTAGCTTGCGGCGTTCGCGCAGGGTTCATAGTACGGCGGGAAGGAGAACAATATTGCCGTGTCCCCATCCTGCATGGCGGCAAGTATTGTGGATACGGTGTTGCTTTCGCCAAGCTGCACCGCCGTGGCCTGTATGCGCAAAAAGTTGAGCCGATAGCAAAGATAATCCGCAAACACATAGGATCTGTCGTGCGCAAATACGAATACGCGCTCCGATTTAAGCAGCCTGTGTGCGCAATTTACAAGCATTTCAGCATCCAGCTGCGCTATGGTGGCGTTAAGGTTGTTCTGCTCGTCCGCGCAAACCTTGTTCAGCAGCTCCTCTGCCGTGCCTATGCGGTTATCCGGGTGCAGGCTCGGCGCGCTGAGCGTTGCCGCGCGGAACGCGCCCTGAGTATGCTGCTTGAGCGCATCCTTGAGCGAAACGAAGTTATCGTACCCCAGCGCCCTGCAAAGCCGCAGCACCGATACTTCAGAGCTCCCCGTGCGCACGCTCAGCTCCTTGAGCGATAAATAGGAAGCTTCGTCCGGATTATCCATTATATACTGCGCTATGGACTTCTGCTTGCTTGTTAGGCCGGCCATGGCTTCACGGATGGACTCTGTTACGGACATACTTCCTCCCCAAAAACTGGAATCTTAAAGCGTTTACTTTATTATATGCCAATAAAATCAAAAAATCAAGCATGATTATGCCCGAAATAATATTTTTTGGGCAAAAATGTTGAGCTTTTACTTTACAATTGCATCTGTTTATGTTAGGATACATGCAAGGTAAGCTGAAAGGTATAAACGAACGGCTTATACCATATCAAATCTTTAAGGAGAATAGGCATGAAAAAGACGATCGCTTTGTTATTGACGCTTGTGATGCTCTCTTGTATTGTTGCAGGATGCAGCGGCAACCAGAACAACAATGCGCCGCAGGATAACGATCCGGCAAACACCGCTGCGCCCGCGCAGACAGATGAGCCGCAGGTGGTTTACGAAAAGACCTATAAGTCAACTTTTTCCACCTCCATAACCTCCATGAACCCGTACTGCACGGAGTTCACGTCGGACTACAACTTTATTTCCAATATTGCGGAGGGCCTTGTTGAAACCGACGTATACGGCCGCCCCTCCCCCTGCATGGCGGAAAGCTGGGAGCATAACGACGATTTTTCCGTTTGGACGTTCCATATCCGCCCCGATGTATATTGGGTGGACTGCAACGGCAGCAAAACCGAATATAAGGTAACTGCGGACGATTTTGTGGCCGGCATACGCTATATTGCCGATCCTGCCAACAACGCCAGCGGCATCAGCACCATAAGGAACGTTATAGCAGGCCTGTATGATTATTACTACGCGCTTGTGGATATAGACGACGGCACGGACATAGGCAAGACCCGCGACGAAGTGGTCGCCTCCTTTGACGAAACCGTGGGCGTGATGGCCGTTGACGAATATACCGTTGAATACACCCTTTCCGGCCCCTGCCCGTATTTCCTTTCCTATGCGCAGCTTGATATGATGCTGCCCGTGGAGCAGGCGTTCCTTGACAGCGTGGGCGAGGATTTCGGCACCAGCAAGGAAACCATGCTTTATAACGGCGGTTACTACATTTCCGCTTGGGATCTTGATAAGCAGTTTGTGCTCACCAAGAACGAAAACTACTGGGATCTTGACAAGCTTACGCTCGATACGCTGCAGTGGGAATATGTTTCCGACAGCATTTCAAGCCTTGAAATGTTCCAGCGCGGCAACATAACCGGCACGTCCCTCACCTCCGAGGAGGTTGCCAGCATACGCGGCGGCGAATGGGAGGACTATGTATACCTTTCCGAAAAGACCGTTACCACCTATTGGTACAGCTGGAACTTCCAAACCAAGAACCCCGAAATGGCGGCCGCAGTGCAGAACGAAAACTTCCGCAAGGCTGTATTCAGCGCGATAGACGCAATAACCCTTTCCGCCATATGGGAGCCGAATGACCCCGAATTCTTCTGCCGCTATACGCTGCTGCCCGAAAACGCCATATTTGACGACGACGGCAAGGATTATACCGATTACGGCAACCTGCCCGCCTATCGCGATACCGATCCGTATGACGTTGAAAAGGCGCAGGAATACCTGAAGGCCGCAATAGCCGAGCTGTGCGAGGCGGACGGAGTGACGCTAAAGGGCGTAACGCCGGGCCATGTTGACATGCTGCCGCTTACCGAGTTCGATTGCGACGGCAAGCTGCCCATTGACATAGTGTATTCCTCCAGCTCCTCCGACAGCGACATGAAGAAGGCCACCCTTGTGAAGAACATGCTGGAAACCTATCTTGGCAAGGAATACGTCAACGTTATCCTTGCATATTCGTCCAACAGCTTCTCCGCCGAGGTGCTCGATCTTGGCAACTGGGATTTGGTGGACGACAGCTACGGCCTGCGCTATGCCGATCCTTCCGCCAACCTTAACCGCTGCACCAGCGATTATGACATAACCGATTCCGGTTATTCCATACCCGAGTTTGACGCGATGATAGAAAAGGCCGGCGCAACATATGACCTGAGCGAGCGCTACGCCGCCTATGCGGACGCGGAATGCTATCTGCTGGAGCATGCGTACCTCAAGCCCTATATGTCCGGCGGCGGTTCATATAACATGACACGCCTTGTGCCCTATACCGTACCCGGCGGCTACTTCGGGCTGAGCCGTTACAAGATGAAGGGCGCGCTGATACAGAGCGAACCCGTTACCAAGGCGCAGCACGAGCAGCTGAAGGAAAAGTACGAGGCCGAAAAGGCTGCCCTTGCCAACAACTGATAAACCGATCGTACTTTAGCTCAACAAAATAAAATCCATTTGCGGGGGTGGGGCAGCCCACCTCCGCGCGTATAATTGCCGGGCAATGCGCCCGAACGGAATAAAAAACACCCAAACGAGGTTTTACCATGACAAGATATCTGCTTTCCAAATTGGGGCAAGCTATCGTAACGATAGTGCTTGTTGTGCTGGTGGTATTTGCTCTGCTTCGCTTTATGCCCACCGCGGGCTATTTTTCCAAGGAACAGTATAAGGAAATGAGCGACGCCGAAAAGAACGCATATCTGCGCAATATGGGCGTGCTTGACCCCCTTCCTACTCAGCTTTACAATTTCGTTTCCGGCCTTTTCAAAGGCGATCTCGGCCGCAGCATAACGCTTTATCCCAACATGCCCATTTCAACCGTTTTGGGCGAAAAAATACCCTATTCGCTCCTGCTCAATTTTATAAGCTGGTTTGTTTCGGCCATAATAGGCATACCTCTCGGCATGGCCATGGCCGGCAACAAGAGCGGCATAGTGGATGGCTTAGGCACGCTGTATGTTGTTATAATCCGCGCCGTGCCAAGTATAATAATCCATTTCTTCATTCAGGTGTTCCTTTCCCGCTGGTTCGATCTGCCCATGCTTTTCTATATGGACCAGCCGGTTTCTTGGATACTGCCCGTCGTTTCCATGTCCATCGGCAGCATCGCGGGCTACGCCACGTGGCTCAGGCGCTATGTTGTGGATGAAGAAAACAAGGATTACATCAAGTTCGCAACCGTTAAGGGCCTGCCCAAGCGTTTTATAATGTGGCGCCACATTTTCCGCAACGCTATCGTGCCCATTGCAATAAATATCCCTTCGGACTTCCTGCTGATGCTTTCAGGCTCCCTTGTTATTGAAAGCATGTATGCCATCCCCGGCACGGGCGGTTTGCTCATCAAGTCCATCACGGCCATGGATAACCCGCTTGTGCAGATACTTGTGCTGCTTTACGGCGCGCTCAGCGTGCTGGGCGTTTTCCTGGGGGACATAGTGGTGTCCTTCGTGGATCCGAGAATAAAGCTTGTCGGCGGGAACGACGATTGATGCGGAGGAAAAGAACATGGAATCAAACGCAAAAAACAATCCCACGCCCAATATAAACGATATTCCGGACGCGCTTTTTACCCGCGCGGAGTTTCATGAAGAACTCAGCGAGGAAGCCGGCTTTTCCAATTATTCGTATTGGCGCAGCACCATACGCACGTTTTTCAAAAGCACCGTTGTAAAGGTTATAGTGGCGCTGCTGATAGCGCTTGTGGCATACACGGTTATATACCCAATGATTACCGACCGCGATCCTTACGCCGTTGCGCTTTCGGCGCGGGAATGGAACCTGCCGCCCTCTGCCGAGCATCCCTTCGGCACGGATGGCGTTGGGCGCGATATATGGGCGCGGGTGTGGTTCGGCACGCGCACGTCGCTGCTGCTTTCGCTTGCGGTTGCCATCTTTGAGGTTGGCCTTGGCGTTATTATCGGCGCAATATGGGGCTTTTACAGGAAGCTGGATACCCTTATGTTCGCCATATACAATACCCTTACCAACGTGCCAAGCACCATTTACCTTGTGCTTATAGCTTATATTATGAAGCCCAGCATATTCACCATTATGATAGCCCTTGTGGCAACGGGCTGGATAAGCGAGGCGCGCTGGTTCCGCAGCCGCATACTGGCCCTGCGCGAGGCGGATTACAACATTGCGTCCATATGCCTTAAAACCCCGCCCAAGCGCATAATAAGCCGCAACGTGGTGCCCTATCTTGTGAGCCTTATAATAATGGACGTGGCGCTGACGATACCGTCCTCCATAGGGTCGGAGGTATTTTTGAGCTTTATAGGCGTCGGGCTGCCGGCGGATCTTTGCACGCTGGGCAATTTGGTCAATCAGGGCAGGAGCGCGTTTTTGGTGTATCCTTACCAGATGATATGCCCCACGCTCATACTGTGCTTCATCACCATTTCGTTCTATATAATCGGCAACAAGTTTGCGGATGCATCCGACCCGCGCAACCATGTTTAAGGAGGGGCGCAGCATGAGGGAAAAGATATTTGAAGCAAAAGACGTAGTTATAAAGTTCAATCTGCGCGGCCATACGCTAACCGCCATCCGCGGCGCGTCGATAGACCTTTACGACGGCGAAACGCTGGCGATAGTTGGCGAATCCGGCTCCGGCAAAAGCGTATTTACAAAGTCCTTCATAGGCATGCTTGATACCAACGGCTGGGTTGAGCAGGGCGAAATGCTGCTGGACGGCGTCAACATAGCAAAATATAAAACCGAAAAGGAATGGCTGAAGGTGCGCGGCAAAAAGATTGCCATGGTGTTCCAGGACCCCATGACCAGCCTTAACCCCGTTAAAACCATAGGCGAGCAGATACGCGAGGTAATAACCTATCAGTTCGGCACCGATAAGGCGCAGGCCAAGAAGGAAGCGATAGAGCTTTTAAGGCAGGTTGGCATAAACGACCCCGAATTAAGATATAAGCAGTATCCGCACGAATTCAGCGGCGGCATGCGCCAAAGGGTTGTAATAGCCACGGCCATAGCCTGCCGGCCCAAAATATTAATCTGCGACGAACCCACCACCGCGCTGGACGTTACCGTGCAGGCGCAGATACTGGATCTTATAAAGCGGCTGCAAAAGGAAATGGATATGTCCGTAATATATATCACGCACGATCTTGGCGTGGTGGCAAACGTTGCGGACAGGGTTGCCGTTATGTACGCGGGGCAGATAGTTGAACACGGCCTTGCAAACGAAATATTCAAGGATGCGCGCCATCCGTATACAAAGGCGCTGCTCATGTCCCTGCCCCAGCTTGGCGTAAAAGGGCACGAGCTGCACTCCATAAAGGGTACCCCGCCCAATCTTTATAAGGAAATAAAGGGCGACGCCTTCGCTCCGCGCAATCCGGACGCGATGAAGGTGGATTACGAATACGAACCGCCTTTCTTCAAAGTATCGGATACGCATTACGCCAAAACGTGGCTGATGAGCGACAAGGCGGCAAATTACCGCGCGGAGCTTGCAAAGGCGCATGAGCAGACGGAGAAGATAGAGCCCCTGCCGCCCAAGGATTATTCAAACGGCAAAAAGCTTGTGTCCGTGCGCAATCTTTACGTTAATTTCAAGCTGAACCGCAAGGAGTTCAGCGCGGTTAAGGACGTTAGCTTCGATATATACGAAGGGGAAACGTTCTCCCTCGTTGGCGAATCGGGCAGCGGCAAAACCACCACCGGCAAGGCCATAATGAAGATATGCCACACTTCCTCCGGCGATATTTATTACGACGGCATGAAGGTAAACGGCAAAATGAACAACCATGAGCTTACGGAGTTCCGCAAAAACGTGCAGATGATATTCCAGGACCCCATGGCCAGCCTTAACGAGCGCGCCAAGGTGGACTATATCATTTCCGAAGGCCTATATAACTTCCACCTTTTCAAAAACGAAAAGGAGCGCAAGCAAAAGGTTATAGACGCGATGCACAGCGTTGGCCTTATGGAGGAATATGCAACGCGCTTCCCGCACGAATTCAGCGGCGGCCAGCGCCAGCGCATAGGCATAGCAAGGGCGCTTGCCGTGGAGCCGCGCTTCATAATAGCGGATGAACCCATAAGCGCGCTGGATGTTTCCATACGCGCGCAGGTAATAAACCTTTTGAATAGGCTGAAGGCCGAAAAGGGCTTCACATACATGTTCATTGCGCATGATCTAAGCGTTGTCCGCTTCATATCGGACAGAATTGCCGTTATGTACAAGGGCAGGATTGTGGAGCTTGCGGAAAGCGAGGAGCTGTTCCTCAACCCCCTGCACCCGTATACCAACGCCCTGCTTCAGGCTGCACCCGTGCCGGATCCTGACATTGAGCGCGGCAAAAAGCTGGTTGTATATAACCCCGCAATGCATGATTACGCGACCGATAAGCCCGCGTGGACTGAAATAAAGAAGGGTCACTTCGTTTGGGCAAACGGGCGCGAGGCGGACGAATACCGCAAAATACTTAAATAAACGGAGGCTATGCATATGGAAGGAACGCTTTTTATAGTTGGCGGCGGCCTGATACAGAGCGCGGACGAGGTATTTGCCGAGCTTATACGGCGCGCCGGCGGCGCAAACGGAAGGTTTGCGTTTATCGTGTCCGCTTCCGGCATGGATCCGGACGATACTTTCCGCTCATACAGGGATGATTTCGTGCGCCTTGGCGCAAGGGAGGAAAACTGCGTGCTTGTACCGCTGTATGCTCCCCATGTGCGCGATGAGCGCGGCTACAATGCCTTCACCGGCGATGCGGAAGGGCTATTGGAGCTGATGGAGGGCGTTACGGGCGTTTGGTTCACGGGTGGGGACCAGTATTTTACCGCCAAGTGCTTCATACGAGAGGATGGCACCGATACCAAACTGCTTACAAGGCTTAGGGAGATATATGCGTCCGGCGGCGTTATAGGCGGCTCCAGCGCGGGCGCGGCAATAATGAGCCGCGTTATGATAGGCTCCGGCAACGACCGCGGCGTGCTCAGCCGGGACATAATGTACGGCTATGATAAATACGACGAGCAGTGCGAAAAGGACGATCCCTGCGACCCGCTCACCATTACGCAGGGCCTTGGCTTCTTCCCCCACGGCGTGGTGGATCAGCACTTTAATAAACGCCCGCGCCTGATAAGGCTTATTGAAGCCTGCCTTAAAAACCGCGAAGGCGCGCGTATAGGCTACGCCGTAAGCGAGGATACCGCGCTTGTGTACCACGCGGGCAAATTCAGCGTGCTCGGCAGCGCAAACGTGTTCATAGTGGACTGCACAAACGCCGAAAAAAACGCGAACGGCTGCTACCGCGGAGTTAAGCTTTCATCCGTGCAAAAGGGAGACACGTTTGATATAATGAATCAACAGGCCGCGTTTGCGCCGGATGCTCAGCTTTGCAAAGAGGAGGACGGCTTCTACCGCGACTATGTAACCAACCTTATCACCAACAGCCCCACGTTCGACGCAATGATGGAAAAATACTATCTTTGCGGGCTGAGGGAGGATATGTACCGCGACGAAAAGGGCTGCCACATAAAGGGCGCCGTTGCCTACGAGGCCGACGGCGACACATATATTGTTGTGCCCAAATATTATAAGACCGATGCTTCCCGCGGCTATGCGGGGGCGCATGTGTCGCTTGAAAACGTGGGCTTGGATATTGATACGGTAAAAATACGGCTGTAAAGTCGATACAAAGGGGAAACAATGCTTGGCTACGCGCTGAAAAAGCTTATGTACAACCTTTCGCTGTGCCTTACGGCATACATGCTGATATTCTTTTTTTCGCGGTATCAGCGCGTGTATGCCGGCTGGTTTGCGGGCGCGGCGGGCATGATATATCTGCTTGCGGCATGGATATATTACCTTAAAAGCAAGGGTACGGACATAACGAAGCTTTTGAAGCGCAAAAAGCCGCAGGAGGTGCCGTATTACCTTAAATCCCCCGCCGAAAAGCGCAAAAGGCCGCGCATAGGGCTTAATGCCCCGCGGCACAATACGGACGACGATTTGGACGAAACGGCTGAGCAGGCCGAAACCGAAAGCCTGAGCGCAAAGCGGGGCCTTGCCGCCCGCGCGGCGGTATATCTTGTAGCGGGCATAGCTATGCTGGTGCTCAGCGCAATTTGACAGGAGGACGCATGAAAACAGTCACCATAGAAGAATACGGGGTAAATACCCAATATGATGTATACACATTCGGCAGCGGAGAACCGCGTATAACATTCACCGCCGGCATACACGGCAACGAGGTGAGCGGCATTTACGTTGCGCAGCGGCTTATAGGCCATTTTATAAAAAATCCGCCCGTGAAGGGCACGGTGAAGATAATACCCACCGTGAACGCGGCGGCAATGCGCTGCATGCAGCGCAGGAGCCCGTTTGACGCGGTTGATCTGAACCGCGTTTTCCCGGGTAATGAAAGCGGGAGCATATCCCATAAGCTTGCCGCTTCCATATACAGCGAAACGGCCGACGCGGACATATTGGTGGATCTTCATTGCTGTGGGCAGCACGGATTGCCGTATATACTTTCGGTATACAGCGAATCTGCCAAGGTGCGCAATCTGGTCAGCCGCATAACAATGCCAATAGCCGTCCATTCGGAGGGCCTTGGCGGGCAGCTTTTCACGGAATCCTGCCGCAAGCGCGCCCAAGCCGCCTGCATAATAGAAATACCCTCCGGCGCGGGAGACGGCGCGGTCAATTTGAAATTTGCCGACGTGTGCTTCAACGGTCTTATGGACATGCTCAGGAGCGAAGGCGTTGCTGCGGGCAAGGTTGAAGGCCATGCGCCAACGTTCTATGGCAAACTGATAGACATAAACGCCCCGCATGCGGGCCTGTGGCAGCCCGAAAAGGAGATAGGCGCGGCGATACGCGCTGGCGAGCGCATAGGCCGCATGGATGCCACGGACGTATATGCACCCGCGGACGGCATGCTGATAGCCTGCCTGCCCTGCGGCTACTATCTTGACGACGAGCCGTACATAGGCATGTATGTGCAGAAAGCGTAGCGCGCTTTCGCTGCGCGGTGAAATCCGTTCTTGCGAACGGGTGAAATTGCGCTGAAGCGCAGTGAAATATTGCTATCGCAATGTGAAATCCGCCTTACGGCGGGTTAGCGTGGGAGATTATGAAGATGTGGGGACGGGAGGCCGTCCCCTTGGTTATTTATGTGAGAGTTTGTAAAGCGTACCAAAAGGCGCCACCGCGTGCGGGGGGCAGCTTTTGGATATAGCCTATACTGCACCAAAAATGCCGCCTTGCGGCGGCATTCCCCCTCCCGGCTTGGTTGGCAGTTGCTTCCCATCCTCTTCTGCTTTTAGCATTGTATATTCTGAAAAGTACCCGGTAAAAATAATTTTAGCGAAATGCTCGCTAAAAGTCAATAGCGAAAAAATCGCTAAGTAGAATATACTCATTCTGAAGTGATGAGGTTATTTTTTTATGGTATACAAGCGCATCCGCGACCTGAGAGAGGATAAGGATATGACGCAGACGCAAATAAGCCAAATACTGCATTGCAGCCAAAGAATATACAGCAATTACGAGCGTGGGGATGTGGACATCCCCACTTCTGTGTTGATACGGCTGGCGGATTTCCACAACGTATCGGTTGATTATATACTCGACCGCACCGATAACCCGAACATGATGAAGTAAAAACTAAATAGAGCCAAAGGGCGCCCCGGACGGGGTTCGGAGTTGAGCGCCGCCAGTGGCGGATGAAGCGAAACGGAGAACGGGCAGGAACAGGGAGAATTACGAACGGCAGTGAGTAAGGCGACCTTGTTCCAACCTGGGCTCGGTTTAGCTATTGACTGAGGGGTTGAGACAAATAAATAGCAGATAAGCATCTTTATAACCTTTTTTGCAGGGGGGCCAGGGAAGATTTCGATTTCTCCCCTTAGGCCCCCCTGCACCCCCCGTAACCCCATTGAAACGATCGCTCCGCGAGGGGTACGGCACTGTACGCCGTGTTTGTACTGCAATTTAAGCCGTCCCCGTTTACGGGGAAGGTGTCGCGGCGTAAGCCGTGACGGAAGGGGGATAACTTGCGGCACTTGGCATCTTCGAGCTGTTCCCCTTTCGGCCACTCACTTCGTTCGTGTCCACTTTCCCCGCACGCGGGGACAGCTTTTGGGTGGTGTTACCGCCAGCCTGCCCTGTCGAGGCAGGTGGATGCGAGTGCAACGGGCAGCTGTAGGAAATAAAAAAAGAAGCACCTCCGAATATCTCGATAAGGCATCAAATGATGTTCCCGAGAAGTACGTCCAAGACGTCCAAAGGAGAAGTGCTTCTGTAGATAATATGCCACAAATATCATTTGAGTGTCAAGCGGTTTTGTCATATTCCATCACCGGGCACCAATGACGGCCCCTACAACGCGTCAGTGCAATTTCACCCGTTCGTAAGAACGGATTTCACCGCGGGCGGAAGCCCGCTACATCAGCCTTTCTTCCGCATCCTCATATTCTTTGTAGAGGAACTCTGCGTGCCATTTTACGGGACGGGAGCTTTTTTCAAAGCGCAGCGCGGAGCATGCCACGCGGGCATTTTTATCGTTGTTCATATAAAGCGTGGTGGGGCCGTCCGCGCCGCCTATCACGCCTATCGCCGCAGCCATGCTGCCCATGCCAAAGTCCGCGCTGCGTGGGCGCGGGTTGTCTCCCGGCTCGGCATCGGTTACTATAAGGGAGCTGCCGGCATCGGGAGAAACGGTGTATTTCATTACGGTCATGTTTTGGGGCATTTCATAATCGCTCACGCCGAATGCCCTTTTGCCCATTGTCTTTTGCTCTATGCTCAGCGCGGTAAAGGTATATACATCGTGCGTTACGGGATGCGTAAGCTTTGCGCTTTCGCCCTGCTGTATCATGAAATTGCCTGCCGATATCGGGCGCGGCTCGGCTATCATCTGGATCCGCAGCTCCGTTATTATGGGCTTTAGCGTGGTTACCCACGGGAAGAACCAGCGGCTGAACATATAGTCGGCCTTAGGGTCAAGCCCATAGCTGCTGACAAAGGCGACCGCTTCATCCTCGTTGTATTCATTTTCCGCATAATAGCATGTGCTGCTGCCCACGGAATAGCGTATCAAATCGCCGTTCAGGGCTATGCTCGGCCTAATGTCCATAGGCCCGTGCGCATCGCATAGCTTCATGCACAAATCAACCGCCATGCCGTAGCGGAAAGTGTATATACAGGGCACGAACCATTCTCGCTCTGCCCAATTAAAGCGGCGCTCTATCCTTATCTCCTGGCCTATGCGCCCCTTGCGCCTGTTTTCAAAGTATACCTTCATTCGCGGTTCGGAGCTTCCCTGCGCCGGCTTCGGGGTGCGCTTTTTTCTCGGCGGTTTACCGCCGTCCGCGGATGCTTTTTTCTTGGCATCATCGGTGCGGGGCACAATTTTGCTGTAATCAAAATTCTGCTGAAGATTATGTATATAGCCATACGGGTCGCGCATGGGCCTAAGCTTCAGCTTCAGCCCCACCATGTCTATAACCTCGTGCGGGGCGTTGGCCTTGCTTTCCCGCACGAATGCTTCAAACTGCTCCCTGTCCCATTGCCACGCCTGCTCCAGCGCGGCGCTGTCCCCCGTTGCAAGCAGCAGGCTTATGAAATCCCCTATGCTTTCGGCAACTATGTGAATGTATTCGCCCGGCGCGTTCATGGGGCTTACCGCAAACACCGCGTCCGAATAGCCGAATATGCAGCAGAAGTGTATTCCGTCCACTCCTGCCCAGCCTATTATGTTTGAATACTTGGGCGTGCAGAAATACGGCTCGTTATCCTTTCTGAACTCCACGCCAAGCGGGGCAAGGGTATAGCCCAGCGCATGCAGCCGCTTTAAGTATTTGTTGGTTTCGTGTTTATCTATCATAGCTTTATTACCCTTTTCAGCCTTGGCACAAGCAGCGCCGCGGCGGCTATTTTTACCGCGTCGCCCGGAAGGAAGGGAAATACGCACGTGCTAAGCGCCGCCAATGCCGGCGTGCCGCTCTGCACGCAGTACCACGCCGTGCCCAGCGCATAGCATGCCGCCATGCCCACCGCGCACGCAAGTGCGATTTTCAGCGGCTTTGCACCCAGGCGCTTTACAATCACGCCCGTAACAAACGCCGCCGCAACGTAACCGATAAGGTAGCCGCCAGTGGGGCCGACAAGCGCCTGCACCCCGCCGCGGAACCCCGCGAACACAGGCACGCCAACCGCCCCTATCAAAAGGAATACGGCCTGGCTTGCCGCGCCCATGCCGCCGCCAAGAAGGCCGCCCGCGATATATACGCTGAGCAGCGCCAAATTGATGGGCACGGGCTGAATGGGAATGGCTAACTGCGAGCATACGGCGGTAAGCGCCGCGAACAGCGCGCAGTAGATCATTGTTTTTACGGTTCTGTTCATGCGGTCCTCTTTACAGTTCTATTTTTGTCCACCCTCCGCGATGGAACCGGGTATAGTTTAACACAAGCCGCGTGCATTGGTCTACAAGAAAGCCTATCCACGCGCCGTATACGCCTATGCCGAGCGGGTAGCACAGAAGATACGACAGCCCCACGCGGAACGTGCCTATGCTCACAAGGCTGGTTACCGCAACATAGCGCGAATCCCCTGCGCCGCGAAGGCAGCCGGAAATGACCACCTGCGACGTTTGTATCATGCAAACGGCCGCAACGAAATAGCAAAGCCTCATGCCCAATGCTATTACCTCCGCATCGTCGGTAAAAAGGCCGTAAAGCGGCCTGCGGAAAATTACGAGCAGAAGCGAAAGCGTAAAGCCTATCAGCATGGAGCAGCGCTGGCCTATTTTGCCGTAAACGGTGGAAAGATCGGGCCGCCTCATGCCAAGCCCCTGCCCCACAAGGCTGCTTGACGCAACGCCCAGCCCATCGGCAAAGGAGAATATCAGCTGGCTCAGGCTCATGCTTATCTGGTGCGTGGCGAACTGAATGGTGCCAAGGCGGGCAATAATGCTGGAGAACGCAAAAAGCCCCGCGCGCAAGCTTATCTGTTCGGTAAACGCGCCGGTGGCCACCTTTGTTACGCTGGAAAGCGTTTTTTTATCGAAACCCCACTTGCCGCCATCCACAATGTTAAGCTCGCCCTTATGCGGATGCGCAACGCTGTACAGCGCCATAAGGAACGCGACCATGTGGCCTATGGCTGTTGCAATAGCCGCGCCGACCACGCCCAGCTTGGGGAAGCCGAAATTTCCGTTAATAAGCAGATAATTGAACACTATGTTCACAAGGTTCGCCGTAACGTTTGAACGCATGCTCACCTTTGTGTTTCCGCAGCCGCGCTGCGCGGCGTTTATGGTCATGCCTATGCAGGCGAAGAACTGCCCGCTCATAATTATCCGGAAATACGCCACGGAATCGGCAATGTATTCCGCCTGCGCACCGGCAAGGCGCATTATAGGCTCCGTCAAAAAGCAGGATATGGCAACCATTATTGCGCCCAGCATAAGGTTTATCCAAAGCGACTGCTTTAGCGTTTTGGATGCGCCTATCATGTCCCCTTCGCCGCGCCGCCTTGCAACAACAGCCGTAACGCCCATATTGAGCGACAATATAGCCGTCATCATAAGCATACGCGGCTGCCCCGTTACGCCCACGGCGGATATGGCCTTGGGGCCGAGCGAGCTTACCATCATGGTATCCACGCTTGACACCAGCGCCACCAGCACGCTTTCTATCGCGCTTGGCCATGCTATTGAAAGGCATTTGCCGTATGCCTGTTTAGCAGAAGGCAGCTCCCCCTTTACAAGCGAGGGAGCTACCATGTTTTTCGGTGTAAATAATCTGTCTATCACGCCCGCCATAAGCTTATTTCATCTTTATGGCGTTCCAGGCTTCGTTATATACGCTTACAAAATCGCCAAGGTCATGGAACACTGTGCAGCGGTCCAGCACCTCTTTGGGCGGGTTATATGTTTCGCTGCCGGTAAAGTATTCGTCCAGCCTGTCCATGGCGGCCTGATTGGGCGTGGAATAATAGATATATTCCGTGTTGCGCGCGGCGATTGCGCCATCGTTTAAGAAATTGATGAAGGCATGCGCCGCTTCAATATTCTTCGCGCTCTTGGGAATTACCACGTTATCGAACCAAACGTTGCTGCCCTCTTCCGGCACGGCGTAGGCAAGATCCTCGTTTTCATCCATGCAGACGAAAGCATCGCCGGAGTATATCACGGCCATTGCGGCTTTGCCGTTTATCATGCTGGCGCGCATGTTATCCGTGCCGAAGCCTTTCCTGAGCGGCTTCTGGGCAATGAGCAGGTCGCGCGCTTCGGCGATTTCGGCCTCGCTGCGGGTATTGAGGTCGTAGCCCAGGTATTTGAGCGTTATGCCGATTGAGTCGCGCACGCTGTCATACATCCAAATCTGGCCCGCGTACTTTTCGTCCCAAAGTATGCCCCAGCTTGTTACGGGCTCTTCAACCATGGTGGTGTTGTAAAGTATGCCCACCGTGCCCCACATATAGGGCAGGGAATACTTGTTGCCGGGGTCGAAGGAGTTGGTTATTTCAAGCTTATCCTGCATTATGTTCTTGGCGTTGGGTATTTTGTCCATATCCAGCGGCAGCAGCAAATCGCTTGCGATAAGCTGTTCTATTATATATTCGCTGGGGAAGCACATATCGTATACGCAATCGGAAGATTTAAGCTTTATCAGCATTTCCTCATTGCTGGTCATTTCAACGTAGTTCACCTTAACGCCCGTTTCTTCTTCAAACAGGGTTATGAGTTCGGGGTCTATATACTCGCCCCAGTTGAGTATGTTCAGCTCTCCGCCTATTTCGTCGTACTGATCGCCGTCGGCAAAAACATCGTTGTCGCCGTTAGCGGCGGGGCCGTCGCTGCTGTTGCTGCACGCGGCGAAGGCGGACAGCATCATGATGGCAAGCGCAAAGCAAAAGAATTTTTTCATTTTTTCTCCTATCCTTTCATCTTCACTTTTTTGTTTTGTATCTCATCCTCGCGTTCCTTGCTGATGCGCCTCAGGTTAACGATAAGCAGCAGCGTTACGAGGGGGATGAATATAATCGTTGCAAGGGCGGGATTAACGCCCTTTGCTCCGCGCGCGGCGGAATACATATATACGGACAATGTGCTCCTTAGATCGCTTACGAAATAGCTGACCACAAAGTCGTCCAGCGACATTGTAAGCGCCATTATGAAGCCGGATGTTATGCCGGGCATAATGTCCGGAATTATCACGCGGAACATGGCCTGCATGGGCGTGCAGCCAAGATCGAGCGCCGCTTCGTAAAGCATGGACGAGCTTTGCTTGAGCCGCGGCATTACCGAAAAGATAACATACGGTATGCTGAAGGATATGTGCGCAATGAGCAGCTTTACAATATCGCTCAGCCTATCCGCGCCCATGTTGGCAAGCACGCCGTTTACGAAGGCAAAAAGCATCATGAACGTTATGCCCGTTACCAGATCCGGATTGACCATGGGCAGCTGAGATATATTCAAAATGATGCTCTTTGGCCGCTTTTTCATGGAGTTTATGCCTATTGCGGCGAAGGTGCCTATAACCGTTGCAACAACGCTTGTTATAAGCGCAATCTCAAGCGTGAGCAGCAGGGCGCTGCCGGCCTCCCCGGCAAAAACGTTGGTATAATTCTCCAGCGTGAATCCGTTCCAGCGGCCAAGGTTTGCGTAGGACACGCGCCTGCCGGTAGAAAAATCGTTGAACGAAAACACTATAAGGTAAATTATCGGAAGATAGAGGAACAGCAGCATCAGCGCAAGGTAAACATACCTGAACGGCTTTACTTTTTTCACAGCAGGTTGCCCCCTTCCTCGTGATCCTTATCGAAGCGGTTCATTACAGCCGTGCTTATGAACACGCATATCAGCAGTATTATTGCAAGCGTGCTGCCAACGGAGTAATCCGCGCTGCCTGCGCTGCCCGCGGCCTGCTTGAACGCCATCTCAATTTCGTTACCGTAAAGATTATAGTTGCCGTTGCCTATAAGCGCGGGCACGGTGAAGGCCGTTATTGCCGGAATGAACACCATTGTTATGCCCGAAACTATGCCCGGCACGCTCAGCGGCAGCACCACCTTAAAGAAGGTCATGCGTCCGTTCGCACCAAGGTCGCCCGAGGCTTCGATAAGGCTTCTGTCTATCTTTGAAAGCGAATTATAAAGCGGCATTACCATGAAGGGTATAAAGTTATATACCAGCACCATCATAACCGCCCATACGCTGCCGGTAAGGGTCTTATCCGTCCAGCCGAGCATATTTGGTATTGCGTATTCCAATATGGCCTGCCATGCATATGTTCTGAGCACGAAGTTCATCCACATGGGCACGAAGAACAGCACCGATATGAACCCGGCGACAGACTTTCGCATATTGGAAAGTATGTATGCCACGGGGTAGCCCAGCAGCAGGCAGAATATGGTTGTTCCGGCGGCAATTTCTATGCTGACCCATAATACGCGCCATTTTGAAATGTCGCTCAGCGTTGCCCAGGCCTTGGAAAAGCTGAAGCTGCCGTCCACATTGAACGCATAATAGAATATGAACACCATAGGCACCGCTATAAACAGCGCCATCCATACTATGTACGGATAGGCGAACACCTTGCGCTTCATTCGTCCTTATCCTCCAGCTCCGCGTCCATCTCCGCCTCCAGCAGTTCGTCCGCCGTGGTAAAATCAAGCTCCTCTGGCTTAACGCTCTTGTGCATTATGTGGATAGCGTCAGGCAGGATTATTATGCCAACGTCGCTGCCGGGGGCAACATAGTCGGTTGAATGTATCGTCAGCGTTACGCTTCCGCACTCAACAAGGAATTCGTAATGCACGCCCATGAACAACACGCTCTTTACCTTGCCGTGAAGGTGCGCGTTTTCATCCGCATCGCTCACCATGTCTATATCTTCAGGACGCACCACAACGTCCACAGGCTCGTTTTTCATAAAGCCGCTGTCCACGCATTCAAAGTCCCTGCCCATGAAGTTAACGAGCAGATCCTTTTTCATTATGCCGGGCAGAATATTGCTTTCGCCTATAAACTTGGCAACGAACACGTTCTTGGGTTCGTTGTAAATATCCGTGGGCGTGCCTATCTGCTGAATCTGGCCTTCGTTCATTACAACGATTGTGTCGCTCATGGTGAGCGCCTCCTCCTGATCGTGCGTAACGAAAATGAACGTTATGCCAAGGCGCTGCTGCATTTTTTTAAGCTCTATCTGCATGCCCTTGCGCAGCTTCAAATCAAGCGCGCCGAGCGGCTCGTCAAGAAGAAGCACCTGCGGGCGGTTCACGAGCGCCCTCGCTATGGCAACACGCTGCTGCTGCCCGCCCGAAAGCTGATCTATCCAGCGCTTGCCATAGCCCTTCAGGTTAACAAGCTCCAGCATTTCGTTCACGCGGGTGTCTATTTCCTGCGCGCTCAGCTTTTGTATCTTCAGGCCGAACGCAACGTTATCATATACGTTAAGGTGCGGAAACAGCGCGTATTTCTGAAAAACGGTGTTTACGCGGCGCTTGAACGGCGGCACGGCGGAAACATCCTTGCCGTCTATCAGTATTTTGCCTTCCGTGGGCATGGTGAAGCCCGCTATAAGGCGCAGCATGGTGGTCTTTCCGCAGCCGGAAGGGCCGAGCAGCGTGAGGAATTCGCCGTCCCTTATATAAAGGGTAATGTTTTTCAGCGCGTCGTCCTCACCGTAGGTTTTGCGTATATCCACAAGATCTATAAGATGCTTTGACATTTCCTGTTACCTTCCTGATTTAATATTAAAAGCTGGGCGGCGTGGAAACCCACAGCACCTTAGCCTCGCGCTTGGTATCGTTTGAAATATAGTGTACGGCGGTGGGCTTGAAGCAAAAGCTTGACCCCTTCCTTACCTTGAACGTTTCCCCGCCTATGTGCAGCGTTATGCCGCCAAGCAGAACATAGCCGAACTCCTCGCCCTCGTGCGGGTCCTGCTCCCATGTTTTGCCCCCGCTTTGCAGCGTTACAAGTATGGGCTCAAGCGAGTTCTTCTGGGCGTTTGGTATAAGCCAATGTATTGAATGGCCCGCGTCCTCATCCTCCTTAACGAACACATCGTCTGCCCCGAACACGACCTTTTCGTTTGTGTCCTCCTGGCTGAAGAAATCCGCCAGGCTCATGCCCAGCGCTTCCAATATATCCGTAAGCGTGGCGATGGAAGGGGAGGTCAGGTCCCGCTCCACCTGGGAGATAAAGCCTTTGGAAAGCTCCACCCGCGCGGCAAGCTCCTCCTGCGTAAGGCCGAGGCTCACACGCCTGCGCTTTATCTTTTCGCCTATTTCCAGCATATTATCGCCTCCCGTATTTGCGAAACAGACATTGTAAACCGAAAGTTTAGAATCTCTAAACCGCCGCATGTTATTAAAGCATGTTTGACGAATCTTGTCAATATAGTATTCATAAACTTTTGGTTTAGAAATACGTTTTTTCATGCCGCGGCATATACGCCGTAATTTTAGCGCCCGCTTAACAAAGTGGACAACGCGGAAAAAGCGGTGTATAATACGGTAAAATTCGATGCGGGAGACTGTTGATTATAATATGAAGGTAGTTATTGTGGGCGACGGAAAAGTGGGCTATACGCTCACCAAATCGCTTTCCGAAGAGGGCCACGACCTGGTGGTCATAGATAATAACAAGCGCATTCTGCTTGCCAGTCAGGAATCGCTTGACGTGGCGGTGGTGGACGGCAACGGCGCCAGCGTTGAGGTGCAGCGCGAGGCGGGCGTGGACACGGCGGATCTGCTCATCGCCGCGACCAACGGGGACGAAACGAACCTTTTGTGCTGCATGGTGGCAAAAAAGCTTGGCTGCAAGCACACCATAGCCCGCGTGAGGAACCCGGAATACGATCAGCAGATACGCTTCATGCGCGACGAGCTTGGCCTTTCCATGGTAATAAATCCGGAAAAGGCCGCCGCGCTTGAAATATTCCGCCTGCTGCAATTCCCCTCCTTCCTCAAGCGCGATTCCTTCGCCCGCGGCAATGCGGAGCTTGTTGAGCTGAAGCTGAAGGGCGGCAACCCGCTCATAGGCAAGCCGCTGCAGCAGTTCAGGACCGTTGCGGACGTGAACGCCCTTGTGTGCGCCGTTGAGCGCGATAATGAAATACACATTCCTAAGGGCGATTTTACGCTGCACCTGGGGGACAAGGTAACGATAGCGGCGGATGCGGCGGATTTGGTAAAGCTTATAAAGAACCTGGGGGTATACTCGCCCAAGGCGCAGCGCGTAATGATAGTCGGCGGCAGCCGCACGGCGGCGTACCTTGCGCAGCGGCTTATACGCAACAAGATAGACCTGACAATAGTTGAGCAGGACGAAAAGCGCTGCATGGATCTTAGCGAAGCGCTGCCGCAGGCAACCGTTATAAACGGCAACGGCACGGATCAAAAGCTGCTGCTGAGCGAAGGAATAGCATCCGCGGACGCGGTTGTGTCGCTGATGGGCATAGATGAAGAAAACCTGCTCGTATCCATGTTCGCAAGCTACGTCGGCGTGCCCAAGAGCATAACCAAAATAAGCCGCAACGAATATAACCCCATATTCGAAAGCATGGGCATAGACAGCATAGTAAGCCCCAAGCTTTTGACCGCGAACGAAATCGTGCGCTATGTCCGCGCGATGGAGGACACCACGGGCGGCAGCGTGCTGACGCTTTATAAAATAGTTGACGGCAAGGCGGAGGCGCTGGAGTTTTCCGTTAAGGGGGAGGCGAAGTTCCTCAATCTGCCGCTGTACAGGCTGAAGCTAAAAAAGAACGTGCTGATAGCCGCCATAATAAGGGCGAGGAGGGTTATAATCCCCTCCGGCGCGGACGTTATGCAGAAGGGCGATACAGTTATAGTCGTAACCGAGGCGGACCGCGCGATACGCGACCTGAAGGACATTTTTGAAGGCGAAGTATGAACATAAAGGCTGTTGGATTCTATATAGGCCATGTATTGCGTCTGCTTGCGGCAATGATGCTGCCGCCGCTGCTGATTGCCTTTTTTGCCCATGAGGAGGGCACGGTTGCGGCGTTTGCGCTGAGCATGGGCATAACCATGGCCGCTGGGTGCATACTGCTGCTGCTCAAGCGCCCGGGCTCGGGCGGGGTAAGGCCGGCGGAGGGGTTCATAACCGTGTCGCTGAGCTGGATACTCATCTCGCTATTCGGCTGCCTGCCGTTTTATTTCAGCCGGTATATACCGCGCTTTGTGGACTGCGTTTTTGAAACCGTATCCGGCTTCACCACCACCGGCGCAACCATACTTACCGATGTTGAGCTGCTGCCAAACAGCCTTCTTTACTGGCGCTCCTTCACGCACTGGATAGGCGGCATGGGCGTGCTGGTATTCATGATGGCTGTAGTGCCGCTTGCAAAGGGCAACGGGGAAAGCATGCATCTTCTGCGCGCGGAAAGCCCGGGGCCCGTTGTGGGCAAGCTTACGGCCAAAATGAAGGACACCACAAGGGTGCTCTATCTTATATATATCGCCATGACGGTGCTGCTGGTCGTGCTGCTGCTTGCGGGCGGAATGCCGCTTTTTGACAGCGTTGTAAACGCCTTTGCCACCGCGGGCACGGGCGGCTTCGGCATAAAGAACGCAAGCATTGCCGCGTATCAAAGCCGCTATCTGCAAACGGTGATAGCGGTGTTCATGATGCTTTTCGGCGTCAACTTCAACGTATATTATTTCATATTGATAGGCAAGGGCGCGCAGGCGCTCAAGGGCGAGGAGTTCCGCGCATATATAGGCATGGTCATAGCGGGCACGCTTATGATAGCGCTCAACATACTGCCGCTTTACGGCAACGATTTTGCCCAAGCCCTGCACCAAAGCTTTTTCCAGGTTTCAAGCATAATTTCCACCACCGGCTTTGCCACTGCCGATTTTGACAAGTGGCCGGAGTTTTCCCGCATGATACTTATGGCCCTTTTGATATCGGGCGCAAGCGCGGGCTCAACGGCGGGCGGCATAAAGGTGGCGCGCATCGTTATGCTGTTCAAGGGCTTAAAGGCGGAGGTGATGCGCGCGGTAAGGCCGCGCCGCGTGGAAACCATATGCATGGACGGCAAGCGCATAGATGCATCCGTTATGCGCGGCACATACGGCTTCGTTTCCGCATTCGTGGCGATATGCGCGGCGTCCATGCTGCTTGTGTCGCTTGACAATTTTGACTTTACAACCACCGTAACCGGCGTTCTGACCTGCATAGGCAACGTCGGCCCCGGCCTTTCCATGGTCGGCCCCAGCGGCAACTTCAGCGCCTTTTCCGACGCAAGCAAGCTGGTGCTGTCGCTCGATATGCTCTTCGGCCGGCTGGAGATATTCCCGCTCATACTCATGTTCAGCCCAAGGATATGGGGGAGAAGGGGGTAACACCAAAAGGCTCCACCACTTGCGGGGGAGCTGTCGGCGCAAGCCGACTGAGGGGGAATAGAAAAATAGCTTGGCTGTTCCGAGCCGTTCCCCTTTCGTCATGGCTTCGCCATGCCACTTTCCCCGCTTGCGGGGACAGCTTTTGGTTTGCGGTAAACCAAAAGGCTCCCCGGCCGGGGAGCTGTCGAACGAAGTGAGACTGAGGGGTTGCCGTAAATAACAGCAGCCACGATGCAACCCCTCCGTCTGCTCGTTGCACTCGCATCCACCTCCCCTTTCAGGGCAGGCTTAATGTGAGAGTTTGTGCCGCGCACCAAGAGGCTCCCCGGCCGGGGATCTGACAAACCGAAGGTTTGACTGAGGGAGCGCGCAAAATTTTCACCTTATCTCAAAATTTGAATTGTTGTCACACATTAGCCCTTCTATGGGGCTTTTTTTTGCGCGTAAATGTGGTATGCTATGACCACATAACGGCAACGGCGGACGGTTGCCGAACGAAAGGTCATTTGCTAACGATGAAGGAACGGTTTATGCGCTTCATGGCGGGGAGATACGGCGCGGATCAGCTTTCCCGCTTCCTCAATTTCGCCGCGCTGGCGCTTATTGTAATATCCACAATACTGGGCTTTTTCAGGCTTACTGCGGCCTACTATATAACATGGGTGGCGGCGCTGGTGCTGATGGGCATTGTGCTGTGGCGCATGTTTTCCAAAAACACGTCCAAGCGGTATCAGGAAAACGTTAAGTATCTCAATTTGAAAAACCGCGTGACGGGCTTTTTCCGCCGCAAAATATCGCGCATAAAGCAATGCAAGACCCACCGCTTTTTCAAATGCCCCAAATGCGGCCAGGTGGTGCGCACGCCCAAGGGTAAGGGCACCATACGCATAACCTGCCCCAAGTGCCGCGAGACATTCGTCAGAAAAAGCTGATGTTCGGCTACGTTATGGCCGATGCGGACAGGCTTTCGGATAAGGACGCGGCGCGCTACCGCGCGGCATACTGCGGCGTTTGCCACAGCCTGAGCGAGCGGTTTGCCGTAGGCAGGCTGCTTTTGAGCTTCGATATGGCGTTCCTGTGCATAATGCTGGATTCGGCATACGAGCCCGATATAGAGGAAAAAGAGCTGCGCTGCATGATGCACCCCGTAAAGCCGCGGCTTTGCCACGCAAGCGAGAATACGGCCTACGCCGCGGACATGACAATAATGCTTGCGTATCAAAAGGCGATAGACGATATTAACGACGACCGCAGCGCGAAGGCACGCCTGCTCAAGGGCATGCTTGAAAAGCCGTACGCGGCCGTTTGCGAAAAGTATCCTGACAAGGCGGACATAATAGAGGCAAGGTTGAACGAGCTTTATGCCATAGAGCAGCGCAACCGCCCGGGCGAGGACACGGACGCGGCGTCCGGCTGCTTCGGCGCGCTGCTGGGGGAAATATTCGATAAGGGAGAATTCGGCACAAGGCTTAGAAGCTTCGGCGAAAGCCTTGGCCGGTTCATATATATTATGGACGCATGGGAGGATGCGGCGGCGGATAGAAAGCGCGGCCGGTATAATCCGCTTGTGCAGACGCAATCGTTCGATGCGGACACGGGCGCGCTGCTGAACGCGCTTATGGTGCGCTGCACGGACGAATTTGAAAAGCTGCCGCTGCAAAAGGACATGGACCTTATGCGGAACATACTCTACGGCGGCATATGGACGCGGTATAATTTGAAAACGCAGGCCCGTGCGGGAAAGGAACGCCGCAGATGACAGACCCATACAAAGTATTAGGCGTACCCACCACCGCCACCGACGATGAGGTGAAGGCGGCATACCGAAGGCTTGCCAAAAAATATCATCCCGATGCGAACCCGGGCGACAAGGTTGCCGAGCAGCGCATGAAGGAGATAAACGCCGCGTATGACCAAATAATGAACAAAACCGCCTCCGGCGCGAATCAGGGCTACGGCGGATATTCCTCCGGCGGATACGCGGGCTACGACCCCTTCGGCCGCAATTACGGCGGCTACGGCAGCTACGGAAGCGGCGGCGCCACGGGCGATCCCAAGCTTCAGGCAGCGTATAACTACATTGCCTTCGGCCGCTATCACGAGGCGCTCAATGTGCTCAGCAGCATAACCGACCGCGGCGCAAAATGGTATTATTACAGCGCCCTTGCCAATTCCGGACTCGGCAACACCGCCGCCGCGCTTGAGCATGCGCGCACCGCCGCGCGGCTGGAGCCGAATAATGCGCAGTATGCCGAGCTGCTTGAACGCATGCAGACGGGCGGCGCGTACTATTCGCCCTTCGGCGGCTACGGCAGCGGGCGGGTATACAACTGCTCCGGCGGGTCAAGCCGCCTGTGCCTCGGCGCGCTCGCGGCGCAGATGGTGTGCATGTATATGAGGTTTTGCTGTAGGTAAGGGAGCTTTACTTCCTCCCCGCCAACCGTGTCCCCAGGCGGAACAGGGTGGAGACGAGCAGTATTGCCACGGCTATGCTGCCGGCGATGCCCGCGGTCTCAAGGCCCTTTTGAAGGGCGGAAAGCATGTTCCCTTCAAGGCCGAGGCTCATCGTGTAATATATGCCCGCGCCGGGCATCAGCGGCACGTTTGATATGACCAGATACGATATTGCCGGATACCTGCGCTGCCGCGCCATGCCTTCGGAATACACGGCGGCTATCACCGCGGCGAAGAAGTTCATTTCGTAAAGGTCAAGGCCAAGCTTGGCAAAAAGCAGATAGCTCATCCATGTTATCACCCCGCCTATAACGCAGAGCATGCTGCCCCAGTCATGCACGTTGAAAAGAATAACAAAGCCCATGCATGCCACGGCTGTCATTATTGCCTGCGCCCATGCGGGGTACTGCGCCGAGCCTGCGCTGGCCGTTACGCCGTATATCCCTTCGGTCAGGTGCCATGCCGCGGCCGTGCCGAGCGCAATGCCAAGCGCGCAGAGCAGCACCTGCACAATGCGGATTATGCCGGAGTTTGTGTCGCCGTATATTATATCGCGCATGGAATTGGTTATAAGAAGCCCGGGCACCAGTATCATAAGCGCGCCTATTATTACCGCGTGAACGTAGTCCACCGCGCCCAGCCCCGCCGCGGCATACGCCGGCACGGCAAGCAGGAACGCCGCGGCAATGGTGCTGAAAAACGGGTTGGTTTCCCATTTGTTCATAAGCCGCGTCACAAAGCCCGCTATAAGCCCCAGAAGTCCAGAAAACAGGCTGTCCTTCAGCGTGCCGCCGAAAACGGGGCAGAAGCCCGCCGCCACAAGGAAATGGCCCAAATAGAATATAAACGTTGAATAGCGGCGGCGCAGGCGCAGCGTTTCGCTCAGCCATTGCTGCGCAACCGCCGGGTCCGGCGTTTGGGCACAGATGCGGCGGGCGAGCGCGTTCAGCTTTTCAACCGATTCAAGGTCGTTGCCATGGAAGCCCACGCGCTTCATTATCATAAGCGGCTTGCCGTTGTCCGCCTCAAGGCTTACCATAACGCTGCTGGGTATGGCATACGCCTGGCAGTCTATGCCGTATGCGCCTATTATGCGGCGCATTGTTTCCTCAACGCGGAAGGTCTCCGCGCCGCTGAGCGCAAGCTCATAGCCTATGCGCGCGGCAACGTCCGTCAAAAGATAATAGTTCATATATAAAGCCCCTTCATAAAAAGCAAAAAGCCGATTTCAGGGCATATATTACCGCCAAAATCGGCATGAGTCAAGACGATATGCTTTATCCCAAATACCTTGCAACGGCTTCCCTGCCGCGGCGGGCAAGGCTTGCTTCGTCCTGCGTTATCACGCGGCGGTGCGCTATCGTTATGCGGCCGTTTATTATTGCGTAATCAACCGGCGCTTTAAGCCCAACCGTTGCAAGCATGTTCTTTGGGTCAAGCGCCGCGCCCACAAGCTCCGCCCGCCGCGTATCCACAAGGAACATATCCGCCGCCATGCCGGGCGCTATATGGCCTATGTCGCCGCGGCCCAGCAGCTTCGCCCCGCCAACGGTTGCCATTTTAAGCATGTCGTATCCGCTCGGCGCTTTTTCCGCGCTTGTCAGCCGGTGCAGAAGATAGCCCACGCGCAGCTCCTCAAGAAGGTTGGATCCGTCGTTGCTGGCGCTGCCGTCCACGGCAAGGCCTACCGGTATGCCCAGTTCAAGCATCCGCGGCACCTTGGCAACGCCGCTTGCAAGCTTCATATTGGATATTGGGCAATGCGCAACGCCGCTGCCGCTTTTGGCTATGCGTATAAGCTCATCGTCCGTAAAATGTATGCCGTGGGCATACCAAACGTCGCTCCCCGTCCAGCCGAGCGATTCAATATAGTCATACGGCTTCATGCCGAAATGCGCAAGGGTATAGTTTTCCTCGTCCTTTGTTTCCGCCAGGTGCGTATGCAGCCTAAGCCCCAGCTCCCGCGCAAGCAGCGCGCTCTGCTTCATCAGCTCCCCGCTCACGGAAAAGGGTGAGCACGGCGCGAGCGCAAGCGTGCGCATGGAGCCGAAGGAAGCATCGTGATACTCCGCGGCAAGGCGGCGGCTGTCCTCAAGTATTTCGTCAACCGTTTGCACAACGCTGTCCGGCGGCAGCCCGCCGTCTTTTTTGGAAAGATCCATGCTGCCGCGGCTTGCGGTAAAGCGCATGCCCAGCGCGTCCGCCGCGCGGAACTGTTCGTCTATCAAAAGATGGCCTGCGGCTTTGGGGAAAACATAGTGGTGGTCAAAGGCCGTTGTGCAGCCCCATTTCATAAGCTCCGTCATGGCAAGCGCGCTGGAGCAATATACTATCTCGCGGTCTATGCCCTTCCAAATTTCATAAAGGGTCTTTAGCCAATCGAACAGCTCCATGTTCTGCACCTGCGGCAGGTTGCGCGAAAAATACTGATAAAAATGATGGTGCGTGTTTATAAGCCCGGGGTAGCATATCATGTTGCGCCCGTCTATCATGGATGCGCCCATGCGGCGTATGCCGTCGGTCATGTCGCCGATATAGGCTATTTTGTTATCCTCTATCAGCATGTCCGCGTTTTCGTAAACGGTATCGTTCGCGTCGCAGCTTACAATGGCCTTTAGCCTTTTTATCACCAGCTTACCCATTTACCACGGTCTCCTTCCGCAATAGAAATGCTTTCTCCAGTAGCTTTCGGTATAATCGCGGCGGACGACCTTGCCGCGGTTGTTGGAAGCGTCTATCATTTCACTGCTGTTCAAAACTATGCCAACGTGGCCTATTTTGGTAAAGTTGTTGTCATAGAAGAATATAAGGTCGCCGCGCTTCAAATCGCTCATCTTGGTTATCTTTGTCCAGTCGTCAACGCCGGAATAGCCTGCCGCGTTCAGCCTTCTTCTGTTGCTGCCCGCCTCTTTAAGGCAATAGTATACCAAACCGGAGCAATCGAACTTGTCTGGCCCCTTCGCGCCGAGCACGTATTTGTCCCCAAGCTGCTTCTTGGCAACGGATATCATCTTGTCTATATTCGCCTTGGTGCGCGCGCTCTTGGCCTTGCTGGCGCTTTCCTTGGCATCGTCGCTGTAAAGCAGCTCAAATGTCTTTTCGCCGCACATGCCGTCCGGACTTAGCCCGTTCCTGTCCTGAAAATCCCTAAGCGCGGCAACGGTCTTGTCCCCATAGTAGCCGGTTATGGCGCTCATGTAGCCAAGATCCTTCAGCTGCTCCTGCATTTCGGTTATGTCGCTGCCCTCCATGCCGTATTTAACAACATAGCGCGGCGCATCGTCCGCAAACAGCAGCGCAAGCGTCTGCTCGCCCGCTATGCCGTCCTCGTCAAGCGTTGCGTCTATTGTATCGGTAAAGTTTATCTGCCGCTGGAAAAGCCGCACCGCCGCCTCCGTAGCGGGGCCGAACTTTATTGTGGGCTCATCGTCCGCCATGTAGCCAAGCTCCATAAGCCTTAATTGCAGCGGCTCAACGTCCTCCCGCTCCATGCCGCGCTTCAATGTTGGGTCAAACGGCGTGGGCGTGGGCGCAAGGGTGGGTATGGGCGTAGGCTCAAGCGTGGGCGTGGGTACGGGCACATACGCCGCGTCGTTTTCCGCGCTCAGCATGCTTATGCCCGTGCGCGTATCGCTGCCGTCCGCATTGGCATTGGCCGCTGATGCGCCGTTGGCTATTGCAATTACAATAACGGCCACTATCGCCGCGCATGCCACACCGCCGCCGCAAAGCACTATCAGCCGCTTTTGCGGATCCAGCCTGCCAAGGCGCTTGCGCATGCCCTGCGAAAACCTTCGCCCCGCCGCGCGGGAAAGCTTGGCCTGCCGGTATGCTCCTTTTTTTATTCGGCTTATAAAACGGGAAAGGTTTTCCCTCAGCTTGTCCATCGTTACCTCCGTATATGCTTTGAAGTCTATTTTATATTGAATCCGCCGTTTTTTCAATGAAATAGGGCATATCGACAAAGAATATTTACAAAATGGGCTTTCGTGCGGACGCATTTTGTGGGCAAAACCGGCAAAGAATACAATATGTTGATTGCGCAAAGCAATAATGTTATAATCTGAACATAAAATAAAAGAAGGAAACGCTTGCAATGTTTGAACAGGTGCTTGCCGCCATACGCGCGCACGACAGAATAATTATACACCGCCATTTTCGCCCGGATGGGGACGCGATAGGCAGCCAAACCGGGCTGAAATATCTTATAAAGGCCAATTTTCCCGATAAAGAGGTATACAGCGTTGGGGACGATCCCGCGCGCTACGGCTTCATAGAGGGCTGCACAATGGATGCGGTGAGCGACGATATGTATGCCGATGCATTGGCCGTTATACTCGACTGCGGCGGCGCATCGCTTATAAGCGACACGCGCTATTCCCTTGCAAAAACCACCGTGCGCCTTGACCACCACCTTTTCACGGGGCAAATAGCGGACACGGAGGTGGTCCGCCCCGAATACGAAAGCTGCTGCGGCATAGTTACGGCGCTTGCCATGGAGGCGGGCTTTATGCTCGATAAAACCGCGGCAAAGGCGCTTTTCACCGGCATGGTTACGGACAGCGGCCGTTTCCGTTACGACACCACAAGCACGGATACCTTCATGCGCGCGGCGTATCTTATGCAGGCGGGCTTCAGCACGGATGAAATATATCTTCCGCTTTATGAGGATGAGCTGAGCCGTGTGCAGCTGAGGGCGCATTTCATTGGCAAAATAAAGCTTACGGAGCATAACGTTGCCTATATTTATACGGACAGGGCAGAGATGCAGCGCCTTGCCGTGGACGATTTCACCGTGTCCCGCGGAATGGCAAACGTTATGAGCGACATTAAGGGCGTGAGCATATGGGTCAACTTTACGGAAACGGAGGCGGGAGTGCTGTGCGAATTGCGCTCCAGCCTGCATAACATAAACCCCGTTGCAGTGAAATACGGCGGCGGCGGCCACGCCAAGGCAAGCGGCGCAACCGTGGCGGACAGGGAAACGGCAATGCGCATGCTTAACGATTTGGACAAAATGAGCAACGGAGCGGAAATATAATATGAATACGGCCATAAAGCGCGAACTGCTTGAAAAAATAAAGCAATATGACAAAATTATAATCAGCCGCCATCTGCGCCCGGACGGGGACGCGGTAGGGTCAACGCTGGGGCTTCAAAGAATGCTGAAGCTGACGTATCCCGAAAAGGAGGTGCTTGTGATAAACGGGGACTACGGCGGCTATACCGCGTTCCTTGGGCAGGAGGATGCGCAGCGGGACGACGAATACTACGCCGACGCGCTTTCGATAATAATAGACACGGGCACGCCGGACCGTATATCCAACAAAAAATATTCGCTTGCCAAAGAAATAGCCGTTATAGACCACCACATTGAGCCGGAGCCCTTCGGCAATGTGTCATGGGTGGAGCCGGACAGATCCTCCGCATGCGAGATGATAGCGGATTTTTACGCCGCATTTAAGGATGAGCTGAAAATGGACGCGGACGCGGCGACGAAGATCTACGCCGGCATGGTGACGGACAGCGGGCGCTTCCGCTACGAATCCGTAACGGGGGAAACGCTGCGCCTTGCGGCAATGCTTATCGACATGGGCATAGACCTTGAAAGGCTTTACGCCAACCTTTATTTGAGCGAATACGAGGAGCTTAAATATCATTCCTTCGTGCTGAACAAAATGCGCCTTACCAAAAACGGCGTGGCGCATTTTTATATAAGCCTTGACGCGCAGAAGAAATTCGGCCTTACCGCGGAGCAGGCCTGCGAAGCGGTATCATATTTGGGCGGGCTGAAGGGCAGCATAATATGGCTTGCGTTCATTGAAAACGCGGACGGCACCGTGCGCGTAAGGCTTAGGTCCCGCTTTGTAACGGTGAATAAGCTTGCCGAAAAATACGGCGGCGGCGGCCATGCCTGCGCAAGCGGGGCCACGCTCAAAAACCGCTACGGAATAAGGAAGGTGCTTGCCGATGCGGACGGACTGATTGCCGAATACAAGGCGAACAACACGGACTGGATGTAACAAAAAACGGAAAAATTTGCCAAACCTTATCGGTATAGGCGCGCGCATGGCAGGAGATAATAAGCCTATCATGCGTCGGCAAGGCCGACAGCCAAATAAGGAGGCAAAATTTATGAAAAAAACGCTTATAGCTTTGGCGTGCGCGGCCATATTGGCAACAATGCTGCCCGGCTGCACAAACACCAATAACCCCGCTACCCCCACGCCTACCATCAGGCCCAGACTGAGCCCCACCCAGGCGCCCATGGTAAGCCCTACGGCGAACCCCACCGTTGACATCACGCCCACGGCTGGTGTTTCCCCTTCCGCCGCGGTAAGCGCGGAGCCGATAGAGGGCTTTAAGGAAGGCGAAAAGGTGGAAGTGGATAAGCTGCCCGAGAAGGTGACAGCCGCAGTCAAGGCGGAATACGCGGACGCGAAGATAACCGGCGCGACCTACGCAACATACATGGACACGCAGACCTATCTTATAACCCTTTCGGGCGCCAACGTGGACAAGGTATACGTTAAGGCCGACGGCACCATAATACCCGCCGCCGCTGCAAGCACCGCAAAACCGTAAGCGGGCTTATGCGCGCAGCGAAATCCGCCTGACGGCGGATAAGCATAAGAGATTGTAAAAATGAGGGGACGCAGTGCGTCCCCTTGTTTTTGCCGAAAAATTTATAGGATGCGGAGTAGGGACCGTCATTGGCGGCCCGCCGAGATTGTACAAGGGCTTGTGTATACCGCCAAAAGGCTCCCTCTTAGATGGAGCTGTCGAGCCGAAGGCGAGACTGAGGGAGTTAAATACTTCATTCACGCTGCTTCACTTCGCCCGCTATAATCTCCGCCAATACTCCGGCGGCAACCGTGCCGAAGAACACCAGCAGGAATATGAGCCAGGCATTGGTGGTTCTACCGCCGCCGGGGTCGAGCGAATCAACGCCCCAGAGCATACCGGCTATCATGCCAATATTGAAACCGGCGAAGGATGATATTGCCGCGATGCGCTTTGCAAAAAATGCGCCGAATGCGGAAATTGTAAATGCCTCCGCCATAAATGCCGGTATAGCCCAATCGCTTAGATATTCGCCCGCAAACGGCACTTTCCATACGAAATATGATACCGCGAACGCCGCGGTGCAGCCGATCATCCAAAGCATGCGCACCTTGTTCTCGCGCGCTTTTATTACGGATTTGACCATAATGTATGCCGCCGGCAGCAGCAACACGCTGAGCCCCAGCCAGTCCACTGCGCCCATGCACACGAACATGCCCCATATCATCAGTATAAGCACGCTCAGTCCCATGAGTATTAGCATGCCCAAACCATAAAACAGTTTTTTCATTGCCCCGCGAATTGCGTCCCGCTGCATTTACGAATCCTCCTTATCATGTTAATTGAGCATAACTATAACGGCGAAGAAAGGATTATTAATACAATCAAAGGGAACGCACCGCGTTCCCTTCTGCCTTTCACCCTGTTTACTTTTTCCCGAACAGCCTTGCCATAGGGTCTACTATTGCGCTCAGGTCGGCTATGCTTTGGTTCAGGCCGTCCACGTCAAGCCTTGATATGTTGTCGAGCGCGGTCTGCATGCTGTCGAGCGAGGCTTCAACGTCGCCAAGGGCGGTGTTGAGCGTGTCCTTGCCCTGTTCGGTCAGTTCGCTTATGCTTTCGCTCATGCCAACGAAGTCCACCTGATTGAGCGTTGCGGCAACGCTGTTCAGCTCCTCCGTCGCCGCGTCTATGCCACGGAGCGTTTTCGCTGTGCGCGGTATAAGCACAGCGCACAGCGCTATCACGGCCAACGCTATTATTGCCGCGCAGATGAGCACCGCCTGCGCGCTCAGCCTGCGCCACCTTGCGGCGGAGGACTGCGCCTCGCTCGCGGCGGCTATTTTCTTCAGCAGTTCAATCGCCTCGCCGTCGTTTGGCAGGGGCGCTGCGGCGGTCACGGGTGCGGTTTCCATATGCGCGTCCTCCTTATACTTATGGGGTTATCGGTTTTTCCTGAGCGTGCTTCCCGCCTTTGCGCCCGTGTGCACGCCGTCCTTTGCGGTGAGCACGCCGTTCACATAAACGCGGCTTATTCCGCTGCACGCCCGCTGCGGGGTCATGAAGTCCGGATCATCCTTTATTGCTGCAAAGTCGAACAGCACCATGTCCGCCGCCATGCCCTCGCGTATGTAGCCGCGGTCGCGCAGGCCTATGCGGTTCGCGCTTGCGCCGGTCATTTTGCGCACGGCCTCCTCCAGCGGGAACAGATGCCTGTCGCGGCAGTAATGCGCCAGTACGCGCGGGAAGGTGCCGTAGTTGCGCGGATGCGGCTTGCCCGGCGCGTCAAGGTCAAGGCACCATCCGTCGGAGCCTATCATTGTGAACGGCTGCTGCATAATGTATTCCACGTCCTCTTCGCACATGGCAAAATGCACCTCGTTAACGTGGTTATCCTCTTCAACTATAATCTCAAAGAACGCTTCCGTGGGATGCAGGCCAAGCTTTTCGGCAATCTCCGGTATCGATTTACCCATCATCCATGCGTTCTTTTCGCTTGCCAGGCTGGATACGAAATAATCGCCCCAGTTATCGCCTATGTTCGCGTCAACCTCCCGCCTTATGCGGGCGCGGGTGTCCCTGTCCGCAAGGCGGCGCTTAACGGCCTCGAACCCGCCTTCAAACGCCCAGGTGGGTATGTTAACGCTTAGGGTGGTTGCCGTGGCGCAGTAGGGATATTGGTCGCAGGTAACGTCCATGCCCTGCCGCCGTGCGCGCTCTATCATGGCTATTGTCATCTTTGGCGTGACCTGCCAATCGGGCTTATAGCATGTTTTGTGGTGCGAAATTTCAAGCGGAACGCCCGCGCGCTTGGCCGTTTCTATCGATTCTGTAACGGATTCGGCAATCAGCGCGTCCTCGTCGCGCATATGGGTGGCATAGAAGCCGCCGTAGGGCGCGCACGCGGATATGACCTCCGCCAGCTCGTCCGCGTCCGCATAGCTTCCCGGCGGGTATATAAGGCCGCTGGTTATGCCGTATGCGCCGTCCTGCATGCCCTCTTTAACAAGGGCGCGCATTGCGTCAAGCTGCTTCGCCGTGGGCTTTGCCGCGCTGTAGCCCATAACCGCAAGCCTCACCGTGCCGTGGCCTATAAGGCAGGCTATGTTGGTGCTGTGCGGGAAGGCTTCAAGCCGGGTAAGGAAATCCCCCATGCTGCGCCAGGAGTAGTCCCCCTCGCCGTCGGTATAGCCCTTTAGCATGTCCAAATATTCGTCGCTCGCCGGGGCCATGCTTATGCCGCAGTTGCCCACAAGCTCCGTCGTAACGCCCTGAAGTATACGGCTTTCCCCGCGCGGGCTGCCGAAAACGTTTTGGTCGGTATGGGAATGTATGTCTATAAAGCCCGGGGCAAGGAACATGTCCTTAGCGTCAACGGTTTCGGCCGCTTCCGCGTCCCCCGCAAGGCCCACGAAGCATATCCTGCCGCCCTTAACGCCAACGTCCGCCCTGAACCAGGGGCTGCCGCCGCCGTCTATCACGCGCGCGTTTTTTATCAGCAGGTCAAACATGGTTTATATCTCCTTCATGCAATAATATATTATGTATTATAATACCGGTCACACAATTTCGTCCACCGTAACGGCGAAGCCGCGCCCGTTTAGCTGCGCATAATACGGCCTGTGGCGGTATATGAAGCCGTGCTCGATAATGCGTATGAATTCATTCAGTTCCGCCATGTGCCGCCTGTATATGGCCTGCGCCTCGTTTATCTCAATCGGCGCAAAGCGCATCCTGTCCCCCGCCCTTAGCTGCGCGGCAAGGGGAAGATCCGCGCTTATAACGCAGCAGGGCTTTGCGTAGCCGCCGGTGGTTTGGTGATCCGCCATCATTATTATGGGCTGACCGGACGGTATCTGCACCGAGCCGAAGGCCACCGCGTCCGATACTATGTTGCCGTTTTTGCCCTCGGCAAACGGCACGTTCGCGCCGCTCAGGCGGCAGCCCATGCGGTCGGTTTCCGCGGTAACGGTATACTCCGCGCCGAACAGCGAGTCAAAGCCCGCCTTGTCAAAATAGTCGCTCTGCGGCCCGGGCGTTACCCTCAGCGTGGGCGCGGCGGAATACGGCGGGATCAGTCCGCTTGGCGCATGGCGAAGGGGCATGTTTTTAAGCTCCGCCTTGGGGCAGATAAGTTCAACCTCGTCCCCGTTTTTGGCCTTGCGGCCGTCTATGCCGCCTATTGCGGCTTTGGTATACGTTGCGCGGCTGCCCATTACCATGCTGCCGCCTACACCGCCCGCAAAGGCAATATATCCCCTGCTGCCCCATTTTGCCGGGCCGAGGGCTATCACGCTGCCCGCCCTTGCGGCGTATGCGCGGTTAAGCGCTATGCTTTGCCCGTTGAGCGTCGCCCCCATGTCCGCGCCGGTAACGGCGAATACGCAGTCCGTATCTATCTCGATAGTGGGGCCTAAAAGCGTTGCTTCTATCGCGCTTTGGTTTATATCATTGCCCACCAATGCGTTTGCAAGGCTGAATGCATATGTGTCCATCGCGCCCGCCGTGGGCATGCCGAGCGACTGATAGCCGCGCCTGCCGCCATCCTGAACGGTTGTAAAAAGGCCGGCCTGAATGAATCTTATTTTGCTCATTCCGCTTCCTCCCCGGCGCGTATGCGCTCGTATTCCGCGCGGTTTATTGAATAAAACTTTATCCGCATGCCCGCTTCAAGCAAAATGGGCTTTTCCCGCGCGGGCGAATAAAGCGAAAGCGGCGTGCGGCCTATAAGCTGCCATCCGCCCGGCGATGCTATGGGGTAAATGCCCGTCTGCTCCCCTGCTATGCCCACGCTGCCCGGCTCTATCCTTACGCGCGGGGTTTTCAGCCGCGGCGCGGCAATGCGCGCATCCATCCCGCCAAGGTAGCAGAACCCCGGCAGGAAGCCCAGCATATATACGGGGTATTCCGGCGCCGTATGTATGGCGATCACTTCATCAACGCTCAGCGAATTAAGCTTTGCAACGGTTTCTATATCCGCGCCCCATTCCCCGCCGTAAAGCACGGGTATGCGGATAAGCTCGCCCTCCGCCTGCTCCCCTTTGCCCACGCCGTCTATTATGGGCAGCAGCGCGTCTATAAGCTCGCCCTGACCGGTTTTCAGCATATCGTAATGCACGGCAAGGGAGCGATAGGTGGGCACGGTTTCGGCAACGCCCGCAATGCCTGCGGCGTTTATCGCGCGGCACAGGGCGTGTACCCTGGCGTTTGTTTCGCGGTCTATCCCCTGCCCAAGCTCTATGCACAGTGCGCTGTCCGATAATGAAAGTATCCTTACGCCGTTATGTTCCATTTCAGCTTATTATCTCCCCCAGCGGGCGGATAGCTATGCCCTCCGCTTCAAGAGCGGCGCGTATTTTCCGCGTGAAGCTAAGCGCCTTCGCCCCGTCCCCATGTACGCATACGGAGTCCGCGCGCACGGGTATCTCCTTGCCGGATACGCCCGTTACAAAGCCGGTTTTTATCATTTTTATAACGCGGCTTACGGCCTCGTCCTCGTCGGTTATCATTGCGCCCGGCTGCGTGCGGGGGACGAGCGAACCGTCGTCCATATATCCCCTATCCGCAAAAACCTCGCTTGCAAAGCGTATGCCCGCATCCGCCGCGGCGGATACAAAGCGGCTGTTGGCAAGGCCGAGCAGTATAAGCGAAGCATCGAACTCCTTCACCGCGCGGCATACCGCCGCCGCAAGGGAAGCATCCTTCGCCGCCATGTTATACATTGCGCCGTGCGGCTTAACGTGAACGAGCTCCGTACCCGCCGCGCAGGCGAACGCGGCAAGCGCGCCCAGCTGATACAGCACATAATCATGCATATCGCTTGCGCTCACGTTCATGTTCCTGCGCCCGAAGCCGACTAAATCCGGATAGCCCGGGTGCGCGCCCATGCTTACGCCGCGCTCCTTGGCCAAGGCCACGGTTTTGCGCATAACGGCGGGGTCGCCCGCGTGGAAGCCGCAGGCTATGTTCGCGCTGGAAACGAAGCTCAGCATGTCCGCATCCATGCCTATCGTGTACGCGCCGAAGCTTTCGCCAAGGTCGGAATTAAGATCGACAGCGTATTTGCCCATATATGAACACCTCTTTTTTATATGCTTACTCCATGGGAACGGATATCATGGGTGTGGAGCCTTCGCCCGCGGTAACGCGGGGAAGCTGACCGTCCCATTTTTCTATTGTTTTGTTGCGCAGTATTGCATCGTTCAGCGATTCCGCTATCGTGCGGTTGGCCTCGGCTGTGGCCTCGGCCTCTATGCGTATGCGCTCGGCCTCCGCCTTGGCGGCTATTATGGCGGTATCGGAATCGGCCTCGGCGGCTATGCGCTTCTTTTTCGCTTCCGCTTCGGCTATAACTATCTGCTCCTCCTGCTCCGTCTTGGTCTTTATCAGGTTTTGCTCCGCAACCTGCTTGGCTTCAACGGCGGCTATGTATTCGGCCGAAAAGTCCCAGTCTATTATGTTAAGATCCTCTATGAATATGCCGCGGGCGTTCAGCTTGCCGTTTAGCTCCTCGTCCAGCATAACGCTCACCTCGCTGCGGCTTGCAACAAGGTCGCTTGCGGTATATTTGGCAACAACCGCCTTGAGCACCTCGTTCACGGCGGGCATGACCAGCACGGATTCAAAATTGGAGCCCACTTCCTTATATATTGAATAGGACATATCCTTCGCTATGCGGTAGTTTACTGCAAGCACGGTGGAAACCGTCTGAAGGTCTTTACTGAAGGCGTCCGTTGCGACCTCCAGCTTAACTATGCGGTTGTCTATCTGAACTATTTCCTGCACGAAGGGCGTCTTAAAATGGAAACCCTCCTGCAAAACCGTTTCGCTCACGCGGCCCATGTTTACAACAACGCCCGTATGACCCGCGGGGACAACGGTGAAGCAGCTTGCGGCGACGATTATAACCGCGACTATCGCCGCAATGAAGGCGATGAGCCTGCCCGCGCTGAATTGGCCGTTTTTATCCTTGAACATGTTTTTTCTCCTCCAACTTTAATCTTATTGTCGTGATTATAACATATGTGGCCCGTATAATGGGGAACGGACGCAAAAATAAGTGTGAAAAAACAGGAAAACGCACTAATATATGTGTTTACGGAATATTCAAAAGCTTTTGCGCCGCATATATGCTATAATAAACGCAGTATAACTAAGGATTGGAGCCGAAACATGCTCGAAAGGATTAAACAAAAGCTGAAAAGAACGCTTGACGGCGCACGCAATGCCCTCAAGCGCACAATAATACGAACGCGAAGGAGAAGCGCCGCTTTCCGCCGCGCGGGCGGCATGCGCAGGGTTATGGACAGCCTGATTGACGGCGTGCGCAATAAGCAGCCGCGCGCGCTGATAACGCTCGGTTCCGCGGCGGCCGTGGTGATAGCCGTTGCGGTGATAATAATAAGCGGCAGGGGAAGGGCCGCGGCGCAGGAGGAGATCGCAAGCTTTCTGCTGCCTGAGGACGCGGTGAATATTGCCGCCGCAATGACCCCAACGCCGGAGGCAACATACGCCGCCCCCACGCCCGAGCCCACGCCCACGCCAGTATCCATGGGCAAGGGAGCCACCGGCGCGCAGGTGAAGGCCGTGCAGGAAAGGCTGATGGAGCTGGGCTACATGGATTACGATGAACCCACGGAAAAATACGGCAGCGTTACAAAGGAAGCCGTTGAGGTGTTCCAGCGCAGGCACGGGCTTACGGTGGACGGCTACATAGGTGAAGAAACATACGACCGATTGATGCGCGCGGACGCGCTGCCGTACATGGCAACGGTGGGCGACGAGGGCACGGACATAGAGGAATTACAGAAGCGCCTTGTTGAACTGGACTACATGAAGAAGGCCACGGGCTACTTCGGCGACGAAACCGCCGCGGCGGTGAAGGAATTCCAGGATAGGAATCACCTGGACGTGGACGGCATGATAGGCGTGAACACAAAGGAAGCGCTTTACAGCGAGGACGCCATCCCGCACTCGCTTTCATACGGCGAAAAGAGCGACGATGTGCTGAAATATCAAAAGCGGCTGTTCAAGCTGGGCTATCTTACCACGGAGCCTGACGGCACATTTGGCAAGGATACGGCAAGCGCGGTAAAGCTTTTCCAGCAGCTAAACGGCCTTATTGCGGACGGACACATAGGTCCGCAGACGAGGAAGCTGCTTATGTCCTCCGATGCGCAGGCGAACGCGCTTACGATAGGTATGAGCGGGGACACGGTTAAAAACGTGCAGAAGATGCTTAAAAAGCTTGGCTATCTTTCAAGCGCGGACGGCTACTTCGGCTCCGGCACGGAAGCGGCAGTGCGCTCCTTCCAGAAGCAGAACGGCCTGAGCGCGGACGGCAAGGTTGGCCGCGCCACGATGACGAAGCTCGTTTCCGGCAACGCCAAGGCCGCGCCCAGCGATAAGCCCGCCGCAACGCCCGGCGGAAGCAGCGGTTCGGGTTCGGGCAGCGGATCGAGCGGAGGCAATTATTCCTCCGGCGCGAGCGCGGACAGGCTGATAGAGATAGCCCTTTCCAAGCTTGGCTGCCGTTATAAGACCGGCGCAAAGGGCCCAAGCTCCTTCGATTGCTCCGGCTTCGTATACTGGTGCCTGAACCAGGCGGGCGTAAGGCAGGGCTACATGACCAGCAAGAGCTGGCGTTCGGTGAGCAAATATCAGAAGATAAGCTCCATCGATAACATTCAGAAGGGCGACATAATCGTTTTCCGCATGTCCTCCAGCAAGGGCCATGTGGGCATAGCGATGAGCGGCTCCGAAATGGTGGATGCATCCAGCGGCGAAGGCTGCGTGGTGCGCCGCTCCTACAAGACCGATTACTGGCGCAAGTATTTCTACTGCGCATACAGAATATTCTAATAATGCGCAAAACGCCCCGCCTGCCCGCAAAAAGGGTGAGCGGGGCGTTATTTATACCCCCAAAAAAGTATGTGATAAAAAATTATAATATAAGTATTGCAAATACGCTTATAATTTGGTATTATAAGTTCAAAGTTAGTAGAACCAAACGAGTACAACAGAATATTTTTTGCCGGATGCGAAAGGAGTGGATTCCATTGAACACAGGCGAAAGGCCGCAATCGTAGCACTGACAGATACGGGTTCTGTCAGATAGAGTACCAGGACGACCAAGAAAAAAGGAGAAGCTGACATGAAGAGGATATTATGCTGCATGTTTGCGGCCATGATGGTTTTTTCCGCGCTGTCGCCCGCGCTGGCGGATAGTTCCATGCTGGATGCCGAATTGTCCGGCCGCATTGGCGCAAAGGTGAGCAGCTATCGCGATATGGCGGACGCACCCAAGAGCGACGTTATCGTTTTCAGCGTAAACGGTGACGAGCGCGTGACGATACGCCCGTATGCCGCGCCGGTAAAAGTAAAGGTCAACATAGAATATTCGGCGCGCGGTTACGACGGGTTTGAACAGGAAATTGAAATAAGCAGCCTCTTTTCAAGCGCATCCTTTGAAGAGTATGAAATCAGCAAGTATGGCTATATGCGGCAGATAAGCGCGATGCCCGAATTTGAAATGGGCACGGAAGCGGGCGACGGGTCGTTTTACCTTGAGCCGGGCAAAAGCTATATCGCGAGCGTGCAGCTGTGCATGAGCCAGATTAAGGATACAAACGGCGTTCCAGCGGCACCGATAACGATACAGGGCATATATGTTTGCATCAGCGAGGATATGCAAACCGGGCTGCCCATATCGGAATATGATGACAACTTTCTTGACAGCGACCTCGGCGGATATTTTCGCCGGGTGATCGAAAATTACTAAAACCTCCATTTTGTCGTGTTGATGTTAGTTTAGTGTTACGAGTGATTTGATGTCCTTCTTAGGCATAGCCCCGAATAATGGGGCTATGCTTTTTTGTTGTTGTCAAAAAGGCTCCCCGGCCGGGGAACTGGCAATACGCCGTGAGGCGGGTTGACTGAGGGGTTGACGTAAACAACAGAAGCCTCGCTGCAACCCCTCCGTCTGCTCGTTGCACTCGCAGCCACCTCCCCTTTCAGGGCAGGCTTAGTGTTTGAGTTTGGACAGTACCAAAAGGCGCCCCGGCCGGGGAGCTGGCAATACGCCGTAAGACGGATTGACTGAGGGGTTGACGTAAACAACAGAAGCCTCGTTGCAACCCTTTCGTCTGCTCGTTACACTCGCAGCCACCTCCCCTTTCGGGGCAGGCTTAGTGTTTGAGTTTGGACAGCACCAAAAGGGCGCCACCGCATGCGGGAGAGCTGCTGAACGTAAGCGAAGCTGAGGGGGGAACAACTCGAAGCTTTTGGTTTCTTTGAGCCGTTCCCCTTTCGGCCACTCACATTCGTTCGCAGCCACTTTCCCCATAAACGGGGACAGCTTTTGGGTATTTATTTACTCCGCATACGTTTTCTTCACTATCTCAAGCAGCAGTTCGCACATTTTTTCAAGGCTTTGGATGCTTATGAACTCCTTGTTGCCGTGGAAGTTATAGCCGCCGGTGCAAAGATTGGGGCAGGGCAGGCCCATGTAGGAAAGGCGCGCGCCGTCCGTGCCGCCGCGTATGGGCACTATTTCGGGAACTATATCAAGCGCCTCCATCGCCGCCTTCGCCGTGTCTATCAGGTGCATGTGCGGCAGTATCTTTTCCTTCATGTTATAATAGCTGTCCTTCAGCGTAAGCTCAAGCGTCCCCTCGCCGTAGCGTGCATTTATGAAGTCCGCCGCGCGGCGCATGAGCTCCTTGCGCGCTTCAAACCTTGCCATGTCGTGGTCGCGTATTATATAGCTTGCCTTCGTCTGCTCCACGCTGCCCTCTATGCTGCCAAGGTGGAAGAAGCCTTCGTAGCCTTCCGTGTGCTCCGGCCGCTCAAACGCGGGCAAAAGCGCGTTGAATTCCTCAAAAACGTGTATGGAATTGACCATCTTGTCCTTCGCCCCGCCGGGGTGTATGTTCTGGCCGTGAACAAGCACCTTCGCGCTTGCGGCGTTGAAGTTTTCGTATTCTATTTCGCCTATCGGGCCGCCGTCAACGGTGTATGCAAAGTCCGCATTGAAGCCCTTCACGTCGAAAAGCGTGGCCCCGTTGCCAACTTCCTCGTCCGGCGTGAAGCCTATGGCTATCCTGCCGTGGCGGATGGTCTTATCCTTAACGAGTGTTTCGGCCATTGTCATTATCTCCGCAACGCCCGCCTTGTCGTCCGCGCCAAGCACGGTTGTGCCGTCCGTAACTATCAGATCCTGCCCCTTCAGCTCCTTCATATAGGGGAAAACCGCCGTATCTATTGTTACGGAATCGTTCAGCCTTATGCTTTCGCCGTCGTAGCTTTCAACTATGCGGGGGTTCACGCTCTGCTCCCCTGCCCATTCAACCGTGTCCATATGCGCAATGAAGCCGAGCGTGGGCAGGCTTTCATCCGTCGCGGGGACAAAGCCGTATACATAGCAATGCCCGTCCAGCCTGACGTCCTCCAGCCCCATCTCCCGCATTTCCGCCTCTATCATGCGGGCAAGGTTGAATTGCTTTTGCGTGCTGGGGATGCTCTCCACGCCGTCCGCCGAGCGCGTATCCACCTTGACATAGCGCAGGAAGCGTTCGGTTACATTTGATAGTTTCTTATCCATGGTTATACCTCCAAGCTAAAAATTAGTTAGACTAAAACAATTATTTATGCCTGTTGCACATTTTAACACAATCAGTTATAATGTGAAAGTACTAATTGGGGCTAAAAAATAAAGAGATTAGCCTAAAAAATTTGTTGAACGAATGGATTATTCAAGCTTTTTGTGATACGCACCGAAGGGGGACGCTATGGACCACATTGCCGGAGTACGATGCACCGTTTGCGGGCGGGTTATGCCGTATCGGGAGCAGATGACCTGCCCCCATTGCGGCGAAAAGGGCATACTGGACATTTTGTTCGACTATGATTATATAAAAAAGAGCTTTACCAAAAAAAGCCTTGCCGATAATCACGATAATTCAATGTTCCGCTATGCGCCGCTCACGCCGGTACGGCCGCGGGACTTTTCTCGCTTCCTGCGCGTTGGCTGGACGCCGCTCTATCCTTCAAATAGGCTGGGTGCGGAGCTTGGCATAAAGGCGCTCTATATCAAGGACGACGGGCTTAACCCCACAGCCTCGCTCAAGGACAGGGCAAGCGCGGTTGCCGTGGCTAAGGCGCTGGAGCTTGGATACGATACCATAGCCTGCTCCTCCACCGGCAACGCCGCAAGCTCCCTTGCGGGCAACGCGGCGCGCATGGGCGTTAAGGCCGTCATATTCGTGCCGGAGCGCGCGCCGGAGGGCAAGGTGGCTCAGCTTATGATATTCGGCGCGAAGGTAATAAGCGTGCAGGGCAATTACCGCGAAACGTTCGAGCTTTCCCGCGCGGCGATAGATAAATACGGCTATTATAATAGAAACGCCGGCATAAACCCCACCCTTACCGAAGGCAAAAAGACCGTTGCGCTTGAAATTGCGGAGCAGCTTGGCTGGTCTGTTACCGATTGGGTAGCCGTTTCCGTGGGCGACGGCTGCACCATAGGCGGCGTATATAACGGCTTCCATGATTTGTATGAGCTTGGCTTCATAGAGCGTATCCCCAAAATACTTGGCGTGCAGTCCACGGGCTGCTGCCCGTTCGTTGATGCGGCGCGGGAGAACCGCGACCTTATCCCGGCGGAGGAAAACACGCTTGCCGACTCGATAGCCGTGGGCGTGCCGAGGAACCCGAAAAAGGCGCTGCGCGCGGTAAGCGCGTCTAACGGCGCATGGATAGCCGTGAGCGATGAGGATATTCTTGCCACGATGGGCATACTGGGCCGCAGCGAAGGTATTTTCGGCGAACCTGCGGGCGTAACGGCAAGCGCGGGCGTTATGCGGGCGGTGCGGCAGGGCATAATAAAGCCCAACGAGACCGTGACCACCATAAGCACCGGCAGCGGACTGAAGGACGTGAAGAACGCGCTGCGTGCGGCGGGCCGGCCGCATAAGTGTGCGCCGAGCATAGAAGCGCTGGAGGCTTCCGGCATAATATAAGCTTTGCCCCGCCCGCCAGACAGGGCAAAAGTCAGGCGCGGCGGTAAGCATAAAATTATCCCCAAATAAACACAACAGGAGGAGAAACAAACATGAAAAAGCTGATTGCGGTCGCTCTCGTACTGGTGCTTGCCCTGAGCCTGGTAGCGTGCAGCAGCGAGACCAACAACACCCAAGGTAACAAGGACGTGAAAATAGGCGTTATCCTCGTACACGACGAGAATACCGGCTATGACGAAGCCCACATCAACGGCATCAAGAAGGCCCTTGAAAACTGCGGCATCCCCAACGACACCGACCATGTTGTATGGAAATACAACGTACCCGAGGACGAGAAGTGCCACGATGCGGCTACCGAGCTTGTTGAAGCCGGCTGCACCCACATCTTCTCCGACAGCTACGGCCACCAGCCCTATATGCAGCAGGCCGCTACCGAAAACCCGGACGTAGTGTTCGCCTCCATGACCGGCGACACCGCGGCCCTGAGCGGACTGAAGAACTTCAAAAACGCTTTCTGCAACACCTATGAATCCCGCTATGTTTCCGGCGTTGTTGCCGGCATGAAGCTGCAGGAGCTTGTGAACGACGGTAAGGTTGCCGCCGACAACATGGACGAAAACGGCAACATAAAGCTTGGCTACGTCGGCGCATACCCCTATGCCGAGGTTGTTTCCGGCTACACCGCTTTCTTCCTTGGCGTGCAGAGCATAGTTCCCAACGTTGTTATGGACGTTCTCTATACCAGCTCCTGGTTTGATCCGGTAGCCGAAGGCGAAGCCGCCAATACCCTTATGTCCCGCGGCTGCATCATAATCAGCCAGCATGCGGACTCCACCGGCGCTCCCTCTGCCTGCCAGGCCGCTCAGGAAGCCGGCACCACCGTGTACTGCGTGGGCTACAATATAGACATGCTGCCCTCCGCCCCCACCGCCGCGCTGACCAGCGCCCAGAACGACTGGAGCGTATATTACACCTATGCGTTCAACTGCGCGCTTAAGGGCGAGGATATAGCGACCGACTGGGCCAAGGGCTATGCCGAAGGCGCCAACATGATATCCAAGCTGGGCGAAAGCTGCGCCGAAGGCACCGCCGAGAAGGTTGCCGAGGTTGAAAAGGGCATAAAGGAAGGCACGCTGAACGTGTTCGATTGCTCCAAGTTCACCGTTGGCGGCGAAACCGTGACCAGCTTCCTGGCCATCGACACCAATGGCGACCGGGAAGGCGACGAAGGCGAAGCCATTACTGACGGCGTGTTCCATGAATCCACGCTGCGCAGCGCGCCTTACTTCAGCCTGAAGATAGACGGCATAAACGAGCTGAACAACAACTGATTCAAAAAAATCCTTTAGGGAAGGTGGCTTTTGCCGCTTTCCCTACTTTTCTTTTGGCGAGATCTATTTTATAATAGTATATCTGAGCATATCGGATACGCATTGGGCTTTATCTCCCCCATAAACTTATACGCACGAGGTACACTGAATTGGAAGCTAACTTAGCAGTACGCATGGTGAACATCACAAAAACGTTTTCGCATGTGGTAGCCAACAACAACATTACGCTGGAAATACGCCGGGGCGAGATACTTTCCCTCCTTGGCGAAAACGGCAGCGGAAAAACAACCCTTATGAATATGCTCTCCGGCATATATTTCCCCGACAGCGGGCAGATATATGTTAACGGGGAGGAGGTAAGCATCGCCTCCCCAAAGGATGCGTTGGATCTGCATATAGGCATGATACATCAGCATTTTAAGCTGGTGGATGTGTTTACCGCGGCGGAAAACATTATCCTTGGCCTTAACGAAAAAGCCGTGCTCGATTTGAACGGCGTGCGCAGGGCGGTCAAGGAAATATGCGATCGCTACGGTTTTGTTATAGATCCGGATAAAAAAGTATATGATATGTCCGTTTCCGAAAAGCAGACGCTTGAAATAGTTAAGGTGCTTTACCGCGGGGCAGACATTTTGATATTGGATGAACCCACCGCCGTGCTTACCCCGCAGGAAACGGAGAAGCTTTTCGCCGTTATGCGCAACATGAAGGCGGACGGGAAGAGCATTGTTATAATAACCCATAAGCTGCACGAGGTTATGGAAATAAGCGACCGCGTGGCGGTGCTTAGAAAGGGCGAATACATAGGCGAGGTACCCACAAGCCAAACCAACCCCCAGCAGCTTACGGACATGATGGTGGGCAAGGCCACCACGCTGAATATAGACAGGCCCGAGCCCAAGGGCCTTACCGAGCGCCTTATAGTGAAAAACCTTACCGTAAAGGACGCGGACGGCGTGAAGAAGCTTTCAAACGTCAGCTTCACGGCCTACGGCGGGGAGATACTGGGCATAGCGGGCATATCCGGCAGCGGGCAGAGGGAACTGCTTGAGGCTATAGCCGGCCTGCAGGATCCGGAGGAAGGCTCGAGCATAATGTTCATTCCGCCGGATAAGGAAGCATCCGAATTGGTCGGGCGCGATCCGGAGGATATATACAAAAGCGGCGTAGGCCTTGCATTTGTGCCGGAGGACAGGTTCGGCATGGGCCTTGTCGGCAGCATGGATTTGGTGGATAACATAATGCTGAGAAGCTATAAATCCGGCAAGTCTCCCATTGCGGACAGAAAGCACCCGCGCGAGCGCGCGAATAAGATAGTTGAAGAGCTTGAGGTCGTAACGCCTAACCTCGGCACTCCGCTAAGGCGGCTGAGCGGCGGCAACGTGCAGAAAATATTGGTGGGCCGCGAAATAGCGGCGGAGCCTTCGCTGCTTATGACGGCATACGCCGTGCGCGGATTGGACATAAACACTTCGTATACCATATATCACCTGCTCAACGAGCAGAAGGCGAAGGGCGCGGCGGTAATATACGTTGGCGAGGATTTGGACGTTCTGCTTGAGCTGTGCGACAGGATAGTGGTGCTGTGCGCCGGCCAGGTCAGCGGAATAGTGAACGGCCGCGGCGCAAGGAAGGAAGAGGTTGGATTGCTGATGACAAGGCTTAGCGGAAAGGAGAACGCAAATGAGTAAAGCAAAAAAGCACGAGCCGCTCGTTCGTATAACCAAGCGCGGCACGCTGCCCCTTTGGCATAACCTTGCCATCCGCGCGATAGGCCTTGCGGCGGCGTTGGTGGTATGCGCAATCGTACTTTATGCGCTCACCGGCCTTAACCCCCTCAAAATTTACGGCGCAATGTTCAAGGGCGCTTTCGGCTCCGCCAGGCGCGTATGGACGACCATACGCGAAATCATGATGCTCCTTTGCATAGGCGTGGGCCTTGCGCCCGCGTTCAAAATGCGCTTTTGGAACATAGGCGGCGAAGGCCAGGTTTTGGTCGGCGGCGTTGCGGCCGCGGCCTGCATGATTTACCTTGCGCCCAAAATGCCGCTTGCGCCTGTGCTTTTGATAATGTTTGTGCTCAGCGCGCTTGCGGGCGCAATATGGGGCCTTATACCCGCCGTGTTCAAGGCGCGCTGGAACACCAATGAAACGCTCTTCACGCTTATGATGAACTATATCGCGCTTCAGATAACGTCCTTCTGCGTTTCAAAGTGGGAAAATCCCTACGGCTCCAACACCGTGGGCATAATCAACCCGACTACAAACGCCGGTTGGTTCCCCAGCATTTTCGGCCAGCAGTATATGCTAAACGTCATAATAGTCGTGCTCATTGCGGTTGCCATGTATCTTTATCTTAAATACAGCAAGCAGGGCTTTGAAATTGCCGTTGTTGGCGAAAGCATGAACACCGCGCGCTACGCCGCAATAAACGTTAAGCGCGTAATAATCCGCACGGTCATGATATCCGGCGCAATCTGCGGCATTGCGGGCTTCATCGCCGTTGCCGGCGCGGGGCATACGATTTCAACAAGCACAGCCGGCGGGCGCGGCTTCACGGCCATAATAGTCGCCTGGCTTTCCAAGTTTAATTCGTTCATAATGCTTGGCGTATCGTCGCTGCTGGTATTCCTTCAGCGCGGCGCAAGCGAAATTGCTTCCCAGTTCGACCTTAACGATTTCGTATCCGAAATGATAAAGGGCATGATACTCTTCTTTATACTGGGCAGTGAATTCTTCATCAATTTCAAGGTGCATTTCCGCACCGCGCGAAAGGAGACGGAAAATAAATGAGCCAGATCGTTTCCCTTTTTCAGGCGGCCGTATACTTCGGCACGGTAATACTTTTCGGCGCAGTGGGCGAAATATTGGCCGAAAAGAGCGGCAATCTTAACCTTGGCGTGCCGGGCATAATGTACATGGGCGGCATTGCGGGGCTTATAGCTGCGTTTTTGTATGAAAACGGCACGGCCAATCCCGTTCCGGCCGTTGCAATATTGGTAACGCTTGCGGCGGCATTCGTAATGTCCATGATAGGCGGGCTTATATATTCCGTTTTAACAATAACCCTGCGCGCCAACCAGAACGTTACCGGCCTTACGCTGACCATATTCGGCAGCGGCTTCGCCAACCTTTTCGGCGGCAATCTTAACAAAATGGCCGGCGGCGCGGGCCAGATCTCCGTTGCCTTCACCAGCGGCGTTTACCGCACCAAGATTCCCTTTTTGTCCGACAGCACGGGTGTTTTCGGCGAAATGTTCTTCTTCTATGGCTTCCTTGCCTACGTTGCCATAATAGTTGCCCTTGCGGTGAAGTGGTTCCTTAACCGCACGAGCGTGGGCCTCAACCTGAGGGCCGTTGGCGAAAACCCCGCAACGGCGGACGCCGCGGGCATAAACGTTACAAAATATAAATACGTCGCAACCTGCGTCGGCGCGGGCATATCGGGCCTTGGCGGGCTTTATTACACAATGGATTATATCAAGGGCACCTGGGCGACGGACGGCAGCATAGAAAAGCTTGGCTGGCTTGCGGTGGCGCTTGTTATATTCGCCACGTGGAAGCCCAACCGCGCAATCTGGGGCGCGTACCTTTTCGGGCTTTTGAGCTGGGTATATTATTACCTGCCCGGGCTTACCCGTTCCAGCCAGGAAATATTCAAAATGCTGCCCTATGTGGTCACGCTGCTGGTGCTTATAGTAGTGTCGCTCAGGCGCAGCAAGGAAAGCCAGCCGCCCGCATCGCTGGGCTTGGCATATTTCAGGGAGGACAGATAGCGTAGCATGGCGCAGTTATCGCCCTTTGCGGGCTTTACGGCGGACGGATACCGCTTTTTGATGGAGCTGGAGTTCAATAACGAAAAGGCCTTTGTGGACGCGAACAGGCAGCGCTATTACGACGGCGTGCGCGATCCTATGCGCGCGCTTGCCATGGAGCTGAGCCAAACGGCGCTTGACATAGACCCGCTGTTCAATACCAATATTACGGGCGTTGTGTCCAGGCTGAACCGGGATACGCGCTTCAGCGCGAATAAGCTGCCCTACCGCAACCATGCGTGGCTTTGCTTTAAGCACAGGGGCGAATCGGTAGGCGAATGCTTCGGCATATATTTTGAAATTCAGCCCGCGGGCTACGGCTACGGCGTGGGCATATATTCCCCGAATACGGAGCTTATGGCGGCGTTTCGCGCGCGCGTACAGGCCAAGCCCACGGCGTTCCTGAAGTATGCAAGGGCCGTTGAGAATGCGGGCATGCACCTTGAAGGCGAAATGTTCAGGCGGGACAGATTTAAGGACGCGGACGAGAGGCTGAAGCCCTATCTCAACCGCAAAAGCCTTGGCTGGAGCTTCTTCTGCCCCAATGTTAAGCGCACGCTTGAGCCGGAGCTGAAGGACGACCTTATTGCGGCGTTCAGTACCATAAAGCCGCTGTACAGGCTGCTGTGCGGCCTTGAATAAACAATAATATCACGGGCGGGGCATCTCCCGCCTTTTTTATGGGAGGATGAATATGCAGCTTGCAAAATTGCAGAACGGCAGCGATATTCGCGGCGTTGCGATACAAACCGAAGGCGGCAGGAGCGTTGACCTTACGCCTGATGCGGCGTATGCAATAGGCCGTGCCTTTGCGCGCGTGCTGAAGGCAAAGCTTAATAAAGCCGATATCCGCGTGTGCATGGGGCGGGATTCCCGCCTTTCCGGCGAGATGCTCTGCGCGGCGCTGGGCGCGGGGCTGAACGCGGAAGGGGTAAGCGTTTGTGACGCGGGCCTTGCCACAACGCCCGCCATGTTTATGGCGACCGTTACCGAAGGCTTTATGTTCGACGGCTCCGTTATGGCCACGGCAAGCCATTTGCCCTATGAGCGCAACGGCTTCAAGTTTTTCACGGCCAAGGGCGGCTTTGAAAAGGCGGACATAAAGGAGATACTCACCATTGCCGAAACGCTTTATGCCGACGGCGCGGATACGGCCTTCACTGCGGAAAAGATAGACTTCATGGGCGTATACGCGGCGCAGCTTGTGGGCGCGATACGCCGCGGCACAAACAAGGAGCGGCCGCTTGAAGGCATGCGCATAATAATAGACGCGGGCAACGGCGCGGGCGGCTTCTTTGAAAAGGATGTGCTCATACCCCTCGGCGCGAACACGGCGGGCAGCCTTTTTACCGAGCCGGACGGGCATTTCCCCAACCATGCGCCAAATCCGGAGGACGAGCGTGCAATGGCATACATCATAAATGGTGTCAAGCAAACCCATGCCGATTTGGGCATTATATTCGATACGGATGTTGACCGCGCGGGCGCGGTGCTCGGCGACGGGCGGGAGCTGAACCGCAACAGGCTTATTGCCATGATAGCGGCGATAGAGCTGAACGAGCACCCCGGCACCACGATAGTGACCGACTCCATCACCTCCGCCGGCCTTGCCGAATTCATTGCGGCGCACGGCGGCATACACCGCCGCTTTATGCGCGGCTACCGCAACGTTATAAACGAGGCCATACGCCTGAACAACGCGGGTCAGGACGCGCAGGTTGCAATGGAGACGAGCGGTCACGGCGCGCTGAAGGAGAATTATTTTCTTGATGACGGGGCGTACCTTATGGTAAAGCTGCTCATAGAGCTTTCCCGCGCAAGGGACAGGGGCGAAAGCCTGAGCGCAATGATAGCCGACCTTCGCGAGCCTAAGGAAGCGCGCGAATACCGCATGGCGCTGAGCGCAGAGGATTTCGGGCCGTATGGAGAAAGCGTTATCGCCGCGCTTACTCAATGGGCCAAGGCGCAGGACGGCGTGAGCCTTGCGGGCGACAATTTTGAGGGCGTGCGCGTGAACTTCTCCCCTGCCCGCGGCAACGGCTGGTGCCTGCTTAGAATGTCCCTGCACGAACCGCTGATGCCGCTGAACATAGAAAGCGACGAAATAGGCGGCGTGGATAAAATAGCAAACGAACTCTACCCAGTGCTGAAGGGGTTCGATAAACTGGATACGGAGAAGCTGAGAGGGTAGGCGGGTATAAATCACAATATAACTCCCTCAGTGAGGGCGCCTTTTGGCGCGCTTTACAAACTCCCGTATAAAACAAACAACGGGGACGGCTTCTCGTCCCCACAGCTTCACAATCTCTCCCGCTCACCCGCCGTCAGGCGGATTTCACATTGCGTAAGCAATATTTCACTGCGCATCCGCGCAATTTCACCCTGCGTCAGCAGGATTTCATCGCGCGTAAGCGCGCTTCCCCCTACCTCCTCCTGTTATTCCCGCGGCAGCGGTTGCGGCACGAGGGCTGCTGCTCGATGGGCGGTATCGGCTTAGGCGCGGCTGCGGGCTGCTCATTGCGCACATATGGGCGGGGCACGAACGGCTCCGCATTTGCGTCCGGCGGGGTGAAAAGGCGGTTCGCGCGCTCAAGCAGGGCGCGGCCTACATCGCTTTTCGGCTCCGTTTCGCCGTCCTCGGCACTGCTTTGCACAGGAGCAGACTTGAGTTGCTCCTGCGGCGAAGTTGGCTCAGCGGGGCCGACAGGCGGCAATAATTGCGGCTCCTCCCGTTCGGCTGCGCAGGGGCAGCTCTGTCGCTTCTGTTCGCCCTGCCGCCGTGCTTCCTCCATGCGCACGGCCGTGAATGCGCGCTCCCGCGCGGCTGCGCTTATGCCGTAAAACGCCGCGCCCGCTATTATTCCATCCAGCAATATTATCGCGCCCGCAACGTCGTTCGCCGCAACGAAATAGCCCGCGCCGTCCGCATCGGCCCGCATTACCCGCCCGCGCCTGAGCATTGCGTAAAGCGTTACGCTTCCCGCCTTGCGGCATTGGAGCATCGGCTCAAGCCGCGTGCCGCCCTGTACGCAGCTGAGCCTTAGCGTGCCGCGGCAGGCGGATGAATTGATGCTCCTTACGGGCAATATGCGCGTTTCTGCCATACGATACTCTCCTTATCGCGTCCAAACGGGCGCGTTTTATAATAATAAGTATATTTAACGGCGCGGAATTTATGATATAATCATAATCGGATAGAAACCGCACAAGGAGGCTTTACAATAAATGGAAGCAAAGGCTGAACCGCGCAACGAAAAGGGCCAAACGCTGGCCGAATTCCTTGCCGCATATGATGAAAACAAGTACCGCCGCCCGTCCGTAACGGTGGACATGGTGGTATTCACGCTCAATGAACGGGGCGAGCTTTGCGTTATGCTTATACGCCGCCGCAATCATCCCTTCATAGGCCGCTGGGCGCTGCCGGGCGGATTCGTTGAAATGGACGAGGAGCTTTCCGCCGCCGCCGCGCGCGAATTGCAGGAGGAAACCGGCGTTACCGGCATACCGCTGAGGGGCTTCGGCACGTTCGGCGGGGTTGATCGCGACCCGCGCACCCGCGTAATAACCTCCGCGTTCTATGCGGTTGCGCCCATGGGCAGCATTGCGCCCCAGGCCGGGGACGATGCCGCGGACGCAAAGCTTTTCACAATAAATACCGAGCTTGAAGCATACAGCGCAAGCGCCGAGCGTTACCGCATAACGCTCACCAACGGGGAAGAAACGCTGCATCCCCGCGCGCTGATACGCTATGACGAACTGGGCTCCACGGAAGCTATGGCAGTACCCATAGGGCAGGGCGAGCTGGGCGGCGACCATGATTTGATACTTTTCAGCGCAATGCGCGCATTGAACGACCTTCCCCGAGAAAGGGCGGCGCTGGTGCTGAGCAAGAATCATCCGGATATGTTTGTTGACGCCGTGCGCGCGCTGGACGTTGCGCTTGGCGCAATACCCGAAAGCAAATGAAAAGGAACGCGGTATATACGGCGCTGCTTACAATAGCATCGCTCCTTATAATAACGGCCGTGCTTTTCACCAGTCTGCAATTCTGCATGAATCAGCGGGACTGGTACTATAAAACCTATGTAAAATACAATACGGACAAGCAAACCATGATGAGCAACGAGGATATGACAGAGGCCATATTCCGGCTTGTAGATTACATGGAGGGCCGCGTGGACAGCATTCAGCTAAGCGTTACCGAGGCCGGACGGGTGGTTGAAATGTATAACCGGCAGGAGATAGACCATATGGTGGACGTGCGCGCGCTGTATCAGGCATGGCGCGCCGTGCGCACATACGGCGGCATACTTGCCGCAATAACAATCGCCGTATGCATGGCTACGCTGCAAAAGGGTGAACGCATAGGTATGCTCTGCCGCGGCTTTTTGATAGCGGCGGCTGTATTCGGCGCGGTGCTTATATTGCTCGGCATATGGGTTGCGGTTGATTTCAACAGCTTCTGGACGGAGTTCCACCATCTGTTTTTCACCAACGACCTTTGGCTTATGGATTACGCCACATGCCGCATGATACGCATATGCCCGCTTCCGCTTTTTAACGAAATTGTTGTGCGCTTTGCGCTCATGTTCCTTGTTCCGTTCGCGCTTATGCTTGCGCTGGCGGTATGGGGCAGAAAGAGGAGTAAACAGAAATGAATTATTATGAAAACGCATTGCGCGGCGCACAGGTCTACCGAAAAAAGGATAAGCCAATAATGCTTGCAATAGAAAGCTCCTGCGACGAAACGGCGGCAAGCATAGTGCGCGGCGGACGCGAGGTACTGAGCATGAGCGTGTTCACGCAGATTCCTATACACCGCAAATACGGCGGTGTTGTGCCGGAGCTTGCCTCCCGCTCCCATGTGGAAAAGGTGGGCAGCGTTGTTGCGGACGCGCTGGAGCAGGCGAATTTAAGCATAGCGGACGTGGATGCCGTATCCGCCACATACGGCCCCGGGCTTGTGGGCGCGCTGCTGGTGGGCCTAAGCTACGCAAAGGGGCTTGCATACGCCACCGATAAGCCGTTTATAGGCGCGGACCACATTGCGGGGCACATAGCGGCGAATTATTTAAGCTATCCCGATTTGGAGCCGCCCTTCGTATGCCTTGTTGCAAGCGGCGGACACAGCCACATAATTTTGGTTGAGGGCTACAACAGCTTTAAGCTATTGGGCTGCACGCGGGACGACGCCGCGGGCGAAGCGTTCGACAAGGTGGCCCGCGCGTTGGGGCTGAATTACCCCGGCGGGCCGGAGCTTGAAAAGCTTGCGCGCGAAGGGAACGCCAATGCTTATTCCTTCCGCGGCGGCTTCAACGAAAGCGACAATCTTGATTTCAGCTTTTCCGGCATAAAGACGGCGGTAGTAAATTTGATGCACAATTCCGAGCAGAAGGGCGAAGCGCTCAACCGCGCGGACATTGCCGCAAGCTTCCAGCGCAGCGTTGTGGATACGCTCTGCCAAAAGGCAATACACGCCGCAAAGCTTAACAATGTCAGCACGCTTGCCCTTGCGGGCGGCGTCAGCGCGAACACGGCCCTCCGCACCGCGCTTGAAAAGGCGGCGCGCCGCGCGAACCTGCGCTTCTGCCGGCCGGACATGCGCTTCTGCACGGACAACGCGGCAATGATAGCCTGCGCCGCGCACTATGCGCTGCTTGAGTCCGCCCCAAGCGAGCTGTGCCTGAATGCCGAGCCAAGCAAGGAGCTGGCGGAGTAAGTTGAGAGAGAATAAAAAAGTAAGGGGACGGGAGGCCGTCCCTTAATTATTGCCGAAAGTTTATAAGATGCGGAGTAGGGGCCGTCATTGGCGGCCCGCTGAGATTGTACAAGGGGTTGTAAAGCGCACCAAAAGGCTCCCCTCTACGGGGAGCTGGCACGGCGTAAGCCGTGACTGAGGGGTTGAGATAAACAAAAGAGAAAGGAGTTTCCTTATAACCTTTTTTGCAGGGGGGCCAGGGAAGATTTCGATTTCTCCCCTTAGGCCCCCCTGCACCCCCCGTAACCCCATTGAAACGATCGCTCCGCGAAGGGGTACGGCACTGTACGCCGAGTTTGTACTGCACCAAAAGGCGCCCCTCTACGGGGAGCTGGCAATACGCCGTAAGGCGGATTGACTGAGGGGTTGACGGTAAACAGCGGCAGCCGGGGGGGCAAAAAGAAAGAGACTGCCGAAGCAGTCTCTTTTAGCATCACAATAAGTGAATAACTTATTTGACTTCGATGGTGGCGCCGACTTCCTTGAACATGGCGACGATCTTCTCGCACTCTTCCTTGGGCAGGCCTTCCTTGATGGGCTTGGGAGCGTTGTCTACCAGGTCCTTGGCTTCCTTCAGGCCCAGACCGGTCAGCTCGCGGACGGTCTTGATGACCTTGATCTTCTCGGAACCGACGTCCTTCAGTATGCAGTCGAACTCGGTCTTTTCTTCAACTTCGGCGGCGGGACCGGCGGCGGGGCCGGCAACGGCGACGGCGGCGGTGGCGGATACGCCAAATTCCTCTTCAAGAGCCTTTACCAGGTCGGCCAGCTCAAGAACGGTCATAGCTTTGATATCAGCAATAAGCTGCTCTTTATTCATTATCTTGTTCCTCCTGTGTTATTCTTTGTTCTAACTTGGGATAAATTATTCCGCTGCTTCAGCGGGTGCTGCATCGGAGCCGCCCTTCTGCTCCTGAATCTGGCCAAGAACGATAGCCAGCTTGGAAATGGGGCTCATCATGCTGCCAAGCAGCCTTGCGATAAGCTGCTCTCTGCTGGGCAGATCTGCCAGGGTGTTCATGCCGGCTGCGTCGGTGACTACGCCGTTTATGATACCGCCCTTTATCTCGCACTTCTTCAGCTTCTTGACGGTGTCCTTCAGTATACGCGCGGGCGCTACTGCATCGTCATAACCGAACGCGAAAGCAGAGGGTCCCTTCAGATAGTTGTGGAAGCTTTCGTCCACTCCGTTTGCCTGGGCTGCGCGGTTGACGATGTGGTTCTTCAGAACGACATATTCAACGCCGGCCTTGCGCATTTCGCTGCGCAGGTTGGTTACCTCCTCAACGGTCAGTCCGCGATAGTCGAACACTACAACAGACTGCGCCTTTTCGAGCTTTTCGCGGATCTCTTCGACCTGTTTCGCTTTAACCTCGATATTTGCGGGGTTTGCCATTGGTTTCACCTCCTTACAAAATGAAAATCCTTTGCCTAAGACAAAGGATGAGAGCTTGCTTAATAAGCTTGCATTCACCTCGGCAGGAAATTAAGTCCGCATGGGACGCCTGCTGTCTTCGGCCTGTATTTTGATTTCCACGGGACAGTATACTATACCGCCCCGCGGTTGTCAACGGATTTTTTGAGATTTCTTCTATATTTTTATAGAAGGCTTCATTCCGGCTCCGGCAATTTATTTGCCGGAACGGATGAGTTCCGTTAGGAACTCTTAGAACTTCATGCTGTTGAACTTGACGCCGGGGCCCATGGTGGTGGAAAGCACCAGGCTCTTTATGTAGGTGCCCTTGGCGGCGGCAGGCTTGGCCTTGATAACGGCATCCATCAGGGTGTTCAGGTTCTCCTGCAGCTTGTCTACGCCGAAGGAAACCTTGCCCACGGGAACGTGAACGATGGAGGTCTTGTCTACGCGATATTCAACCTTACCGGCTTTGATATCGTTTATGGCCTTGGTCACGTCCATGGTAACGGTGCCGCTCTTGGGGTTAGGCATCAAGCCCTTGGGTCCCAGTATACGAGCTATACGGCCGATGGTGCCCATCATGTCCGGAGTAGCTACGCAAACATCGAATCCAAACCAGTTCTCGGTCTGGATCTTCTTTACCAGATCATCGTCGCCCACGAAATCGGCGCCGGCGGCCTCGGCTTCCTTAGCCTTGTCGCCCTTGGCGAAAACCAACACGCGGACGGTCTTGCCGGTACCGTGAGGCAGAACCACGGCGCCGCGGACCTGCTGGTCGGCGTGGCGGGGGTCTACGCCCAGGCGGATAGAGGCTTCGACGGTCTCGTCAAACTTGGCCTTGGCGGTGGAGAGCACCGTCTCAATGCCTTCGCGGGGATCGTAAAGCTTCTGCTTTTCGATCAGCTTTATGCTGTCTTGATACTTCTTGCCATGCTTCATATTCTATATTCCTTCCTGTGGTAATAACGGCTTATGCCTCCCACATCTCCTTTAGGCTTGTTCAGTCCTCAACCGTGATACCCATGCTGCGGGCGGTGCCGGCTACCATGCTCATGGCGGCTTCCACGCTGGCGGCGTTAAGGTCGGGCATCTTGATGGTGGCGATCTCCCTTACCTGGTCCTTGGTCAGCTTGGCAACCTTCTGGGTGTTGGGGCGGCCGGAAGCGGACTGCAGGCCGCAAGCCTTCTTGATAAGAACGGCCGCGGGGGGAGTCTTGGTCACAAAGGTGTAGGAACGATCCTGGTACACCGTGATGACGACAGGGATAATCATGCCGGCGTCCTTGGCGGTGCGCTCGTTGAACTCCTTACAGAAGCCCATTATGTTCAGCTGATGCTGACCGAGGGCGGGGCCTACGGGCGGTGCGGGCGTTGCTTTGCCGGCGGGGATCTGAAGCTTCACAAAGCCTGTGATCTTCTTTGCCATTTGAATTTCCTCCTAAAAATAATGTGGTGCGAGCGGCCTCTCCCGCTTTTTCGGGCGGCCTCCCACTTTATGACAGCCTCCCCTTATAAGAAGGCGCATAAATCATGCCTTAGGCGCAGAGTTGCCCCTGCGCTTTTATTTTGCCCTTTATCAGAGCTTCTGCACCTGGATATAATCCAGTTCCACCGGTGTGTCGCGGTTGAATATGGATACGGTCAGCTTTACCTTCTGCCGTTCCGGATCCAGCGCTTCCACCGTGCCTATGAAGTTTTCCAGCGGACCGCTTACCACGCGCACACTCTCGCCAACGGAAAGGTCCAGCTCGATGGGGATATACTCCACGCCAAGCTTTGTAACTTCTTCATCGGTAAGGGGCACGGGCTTTGATCCCGGGCCTACGAAGCCCGTAACGCCGCGGGTGTTGCGCACAACGTACCAGGTTTTGTCGTTCATGATCATCTTGATCATAACGTAGCCGGGCAGCATCTTGCGGGTTACCACCTTGCGCTTGCCGTCCTTCATTTCAACTACCTCTTCGGTGGGGTAGCTTATCTCTAAAATCATGTCCTGAAGGCCGCGGTTTTCAACCGTTTTCTCCAGGTCCTCCTTGACCTTGTTCTCGTAGCCCGAATAGGTATGGGCAACGTACCACTTGGCTTCTTCGGCCATGATACTTGCTCCCTAAATTACATCAGGCCCGGCAGCGCGTCCGCAAGGGCGGAAGCATCGCTGCTTTTGCCTGCCAGGCTACCAAGAAGCGTGAAGCCCTGACCGAACAGAAAATCAAGCACGCCTATAACAACGGCGAAAAGCACTATGAACGCAAGCACGGTTGCGGTGTACTTGGCAAGGTCTTTGCCGGTAGGCCACGTAAGCTTTTTCAGTTCGCCCACAACGTCCTTAAAATAACGGCCGATACGCGCGAACAGGTTGGGCTTCTTCTCCTTTTTGGCGGTTTTTACATCGTTTGCCATTTTTATGTTCCTGTCCTTTCGGGCTTACTTAGCTTCCCTGTGAATGGTGTGCTTGCGGCAGAAACGGCAGTACTTGGAGAACTCGATCCTGTCGGGGTCGTTCTTCTTGTTCTTAAAAGTGTTGTAGTTACGCTGCTTGCACTCGGTGCAGGCCAAGGTGATCTTTACGCGCATAGTGGTTATTAGCTCCTCTCAATTTATGCCCTGTCCCAACGCGGGATAAGGCCAATAAAATCCGTTTGTTCGGCCGATACCGAACCTAAATAAACCCCCCAGTCGGGGGTTGCTTAGTTAATGTACCACACCTTTAGGCGCTTGTCAACTCAAAAAACGCTTTTAATGCGCAATTTATTCAGATATTCTCGGCTCTTGCGCCCATGCCGCGCCCCGCGGCACAATATGTTGTGCAGGGGAAGTTACCGCTGCCAAGCGTGAAGGTGCTGCTTACTGTACGGCGAAAATTCAGTACAGCTTGTCGCCTATGTTTTCTATATTATCGGGATACGATATCACCGCGCCCGTGTCCGCGCTCCAGCCCTTGCGCCCGTCCCCCATGTCCTCGAACAGGCAGATTATTACTTCATCCGCGGTTTTGCTCATGCGCATATAGCCCACGAACTCAAGGCTTTCGCCGCTCCTGTACGTCAGCGCGCCGTAGCCCTTATCCTCCGCGCTGAAAACAACGTTCAGCAGCTCCCCCGCCGTTACCGGCAGGCAGTCTATTTCAACCTTCCCCGCGAACGAATCCCCGCCGAAAAGGCTGCTTTTATATGTGCCGCTTATGGTGAGCGCGGTCTGCCTGCGTTCGGCGGGGCTGCCGTTTTGCACAAGCGTTGCGTCAACGCGGCGCTCTATGCCGCGCTCCTTCGGCAAGGCAAGGTACACAAACGCCAAAATCAGCGCCGCGGCCAATATGATGAATAGTGCTTTGAGATTTGTTCTTTTGCGTTCGTTCATATTTTCCCCATACCCACCCTTTCCGCCGCGCGGTCGGCGGATGCTATTCTTCATCCTGCTGATTCTTTTCCTTTGTATATCGGCAAACGTTGCGTATTCCGCCGATTAAAAACAGCATACCGCCAACAATAAAAATCAGGTTCTGGTTAACTGTGGCCGAAATGAAGGCAAGTATGGAGGCTATGAAGGAAAGTATGGCACAGAATAACCAAGATGGTCCCGAACTTTTTTTCATGGCATGTGTCTCCTTTCGATTTCTTCGTATTTAATGTTTCCGCTTCAATGCAGCCGCGCCGGGCATTGCGCCCATGCCGCGCCCCGCGGCACAATATGTTGTGTGATGCGTATTTGCACCGCAGGAAGAAGGGAAATGGCAGCGTGTCGGGGGCGCGGCGCGAGGGAGTCTTTCGTATTTAACGTTTCCGCTTCAATGCAGCCGCGCCGAGCATTGCGCCGCATATGAGCAGAGCCGCCGCAAGCGGAATTATTGCGCCGCCTCCGGCCTGCGGCATGGCAGCGGGCGATTCGCCGCCCAATTGGGATAGCCTTTCGGCAGCCGTAACGCACAGGGGAAGCCCACTGAGCGCGGCGTCGGCTTGAACAAAGGCTGCGGCGGCTGCATGGTCGGCGGGGATTATGCCTACATCCACGGCATTATTCATATCGTTTATTCCAACGTAGGAAAGCCCGTAGCCCTTCTCCTTCAGCAGTGCGGACGCGGTATCGTGCGCCGCAAGAAGCTCATTATAGGAATACTTCGCCGTTTTGAATTTTACGTCGTCGCGGTAGGCCGCGCTTATGTGCGCAAGCATTTTGTCCTGCGCCGCGCCAAGCTTTGCGGCGGTGTCCGCATGGCGCTCCGTAAGCAGTACGCACAGCTTATCGCCGTCCGAGGTATCAACGTATGCGCCTGCGTATTCGTCGGGATATTTGCCGTTGAACCCCGCAAGCAGCTCGTTATATGCGGCGTTGGCATCGCGCACGCCTTCCGCAAGGGCGGGTACGGCAAGGGTTATGCACAGCGCAAGCATCAGCGCCGCAATTACAATTTTTTTCATATTCGATCCTCCTGTTCCTTTATTCCGTCCTTTAACTCATCTCCCGTCCTCATTCTATGATTATTTTAGCATGAAAAGGCGGGGCTTTCAATAGAAAAGTCCCGCCTTTAAGCCATTTCTCCCCATACCCACCCTTTCCGCCGCGCGGTCGGCGCCCGGTGATGCCGGGTGCATTTGTGCGGGGTGTATTGTGCGCTGTTACGGGCGTTTGTGTAAAGGGTAAGCGTTGCGCCCCGACCCGCTATGTATCAGCGCCGGCTCATTCTCAGCCGGCAGAGATAGCGCCCGCCCCGCGCGGCGGAAAAACCGATTATTGTAAATTATTTGCGCCTATATAAGCGTTGTGGTCCAGTTAAGCTTCTGTATCGCCGCGTCAAGCTGCCTGAGCTCCTTCGACTTCGCATCCACCGTTTTCTGCATCGCCGTAACGTCCACGGTGGAAAGAATCTTTATCTCCGTTTTGGAATAGCGGTCTATACGTTGGCTGGCCTGCCGCAAAAAGTCCCGCATTATGCTAAGCTCCAGCGAAAGCGCATCGCGCCGCGCAAGCAGCGCGGTAAGCGTTTTGCCCTCCCATACGGTCGCGGCGTTGGTCAGGTTTATGCGGCGGATAAGCTCCTCATACGCGCTGCATTCGGCATTGAGCAGCCCTATCAGCCTGAGCGGATCCTCGGCGGGCGTTTCACCCTCCTGCACCTTGGCATTGTCGTTCAGGCGGGAATGCAGCTGCGCTATCCGCGTTTTTATATCCGCGCGCATCTGCAGCGCCTCCGCAAGGGACATTTCTTCGTTTACGGTATTTATATCCATATAGCTCCCCCATATAAGTTGATATTTGTATTATATCACATAAATTAGGCTTTTGCCGCAACTTTATGGGGCTTGACAGAAATGTGCGCTGATGCTATCATATCCGCAACAAAGGAATATATGCCTTATCAAGAGTGGTTGAGGGACGGGCCCTATGAAACCCGGCAACCTGCGTGCGCGCAAGGTGCCAATTCCCGCGGCATTAGCCGGAAGATGAGCGATGGAATCTTCGTCTCGTTTTTCGCGGGGCGTTTTGTTTTGCCATGAAAAGCAAAACGGGCGCATCCCGCGAACAGCCATGCTTGATGGTGAATATGAAACGGAGGTTCATTTTTTATGAAAAAGCTTTTTACGTCTGAATCGGTGACCGAGGGACATCCCGATAAGGTCTGCGATATTCTAAGCGACAGCGTGCTCGATGCGCACCTTGCCGTTGACCCGTATTCCCGCGTGGCATGCGAATGCGCGGCAACGACCGGCCTGGTGCTGGTGATGGGCGAAATAACGTCTAAGGCGCAGGTGGACATAGCGTCCCTTGTGCGCTCCACCGTGAACGAAATAGGCTATACGGATAATTCCACCGGCTTTTCTGGCGACAGCTGCGCGGTGCTGGTATCGCTGGATAAGCAGTCGGGCGATATTGCCATGGGCGTGGACAGGTCGCTTGAAGCAAAGGAAAGCGGCGCGGAGGATATGGCCACCGGCGCGGGGGATCAGGGCATGATGTTTGGCTACGCTACCGATGAAACGGAAGAATATATGCCCATGCCCATATATCTGGCCCATGCGCTTACCCGCAGGCTGGCGGCGTACCGCAAGGGCGGCGCGGACTTCATAAAGCCGGACGGCAAGGCGCAGGTGAGCGTTGTTTACGAAAACGGCACGCCCGTGAGCGTGGATACGGTGCTTGTTTCCACCCAGCACAGCGCGGACGCAACGCAGGCCATGCTGAAGGACGCCATTTATAACGAGGTGATAAAGCCCGTTATACCCAAGGCTCTGCTTGCGGACAACGCGCGCATTCTGGTCAACCCCACGGGGCGCTTCGTAATAGGCGGGCCGCACGGGGACAGCGGCCTGACCGGACGCAAGATAATAGTTGATACATACGGCGGCTTTGCGCGCCACGGCGGCGGAGCCTTCAGCGGCAAGGACCCCACAAAGGTTGACCGCAGCGCAGCCTATGCCGCGCGCTACATTGCCAAGAACATAGTTGCCGCGGGCCTTGCCAAGCGCTGCGAATTGCAGCTGGCTTACGCGATAGGAGTGGCGGAGCCTGTATCCGTATTTATAGACACGTTCGGCACGGGCACAGTGGACGAGGATAAGCTGCTTGCCGCCGTGCGCCGCAGCTTTGACCTTAGGCCGGAGGCCATAATCCGCGCGCTTGACCTCCGCCGGCCCATATACCGCCGCACCGCGTCCTACGGCCACTTTGGCGATCCTGCCATGCCGTGGGAGCAGCTTGACCTTGCCGAAAAGCTGAAGGCCGCGCTGTAAGCCGCCCATTGCCGGACATACATGAATATTTTTGCATGTTCGGCAAAAAAACTGTTGACACAAATATGTACCATTGTGTATAATAACCCTTGCCGTGAGATTTATGTGCTCGGTTCGTCTAGTGGCCTAGGACACCGCCCTCTCACGGCGGGAACAGGGGTTCGACTCCCCTACCGGGTACCAAAAAAGCTCCCAATTCGGGAGCTTTTTTCTTGTTGCGTTAGTAACGTGTTAGTAGTAGAAACTGAATTTGCGGTTATAAGGAGGATTGCCTTCCTTATAACGAATACAAAAAAGATACAGCCCGGTTTCGGCTGCATCTTTTTGTGTAAACGTTTTAGTCTTGCCCTATCACCACGTCTGCGCCCATTTTTTCGAGCAGGGTAAGGTTCTGTTGAGATGTTCCCTTGTAATCCTCTATGCCGAAGGCTTCGGCATAGGTGGCGCGGTTTTTAAGCGAGGGATCGATGCCGTGCATCACGCATGCGTCAACTATTGAATCCCCGCTGTATCCCGCAAGCAGCGTGGTCAAATCATCCTTCGCGGGGTCCAGCGTTTGCCGGTTTTCAAGATAGGCCGCCGCCATTTCCTCTTCACCGGCTTTGTCGGTAGCCTGCGTTGAATAGAATTCAAGCGTAACGTCCTTGGGCAGTATGCCGCCCTCGGTTTTGGTAATCATCTCCAGCCGCTGCAGCGCGTTTTCGCCTTCTTCCGCAATAAGCTGCCATGTGAGCTCAAGCACCGTATTGCCGCTGCCGTCGGTTATATGCACGCCTTCCGCATCGGCCGTGAACGTGCCGCTGAGCGTCTGCTTTTCTGTGCTGCCGTCCTGCTTTGCGTAGGCGGTTATGGTAAGGCCGCTGCCGTCTATGCGCAGGCTGTACAGCTCGCTTTCGGCGCAAGCCATCCAAACATGACCGTTTTGCAGTTCGCTCACAAGCGCGCCTATATCCTCAACAGTAACAACCTGCTTGGCGGTTTCGGCAGGCTGGTTCTCGTCTTGCGTACCCACGGTTACTTTAACGCTGCATCCTGTCAGCAGCAGCGCCGCCAGCAGGGCGGCAATGATCTTAACGGTTTTCATTAGTTTGCATTCTCCTGTTCATAATAAAATTTGCTTATTGAGCCGACATATCTTGCGACATAAACGCTGTACAGCGCGTTGTCGGATTTGCTGAAAAGTAAGCTTATTTGGCGTTCATCGCCGTATGGCACAACGGTAATAGTGTTATCGTCCTCGGTATACTCAAGCTCCGCGGCATTCAGCGCAGCTATAACATCCGAATACGCTTCGTCCATCTGAGCCAAAACATTGCCGTTATAAAGCAGCTTCAGCCCGTCCGCACGGATACTGCCGGACATACCGGTGTTGTTGAACGATGCAATCACAATTCCGTACTGCGGCAGTATTGCGTTGCGGGTGTAATTCACCGCTTCAACGACAGCCGTTGTGCGCACGTCAAGGCGAAGATATATTTCGGCATATGAATTGGCGGGGATATAGTCCGGTTGGCGCTCTATCGTCCACCCGGCGTCAACCATATCCTGTACGGTCATTGAAAGCTTTGCCGAAAGAACGGTCGATTCCACGGCAAAGTCCGGCAGGGTATATGCGTTGATGAACTCCGCGTCGTCATATTCGGCGGGGACGGCGGAGGACACATTAGAAGTATCGTCCCAGCAGTCCTTTGTCATATCCAGCCGTATATGGATTCCGGAAACGGGATTATTATCCTGATTGTAGAACCTGATGTCCGCATACGGCGTTTCAAGCTTCAGGTAGCTGCCGTCCTTTTTGGCGGAGGGGTAGGCTGTTTTAACGTCCGCTGCGGAGGATGCGCCAAGGGTTATGCCATTCGCGGTTTTGAACTCGTTGCCGTTTACGTCAAGATAGTTGCCGTTGAGTATATGCTCAACTGCGGAAACCGCCGTTATGGTGCAGGCGGAAGCGGGCTGCTCATTAAGCGTGGTGTTGGAAAGCCTCAGCTCTATCTTGCCGTATTCGTTCATGAGCATAACGCTTGATTTGCTGCCGCCGGCTTCTATCGTGGCTGTATCGTACTGAGCATCCTCAAACACCCAGCCTTTGTCAAGCAGCGTTTGCACGGGCGCGGGCAGCTCCAGCGTTGTGCCGTTGAGCGTGAACGTGCGCAGGGAGGCGGTTTCCTCCAAGCTTGCGGACATCATACCGGTGGATACATTTGTGTTCGCATTGCCGAGCGCCGCTATTGCCACGGCGGCGATTATTACTGCCGCCGCAACGGCCGCGATTATTATAATGCCCTTTTTGTTGGCAGGCTTCTTTGAAACGGGTTTGCCTTCGGGCTTCTTTTTAGCCGCGGGCTTTTCCGCGCTTTCGGCAGGCTCGGCCTTTGCTGTTTTCAGCTTTGTCTTTGCGGCGGGCGCGCTCGGCTGCGCCGCGGGTTTGGGCGCTTTATGCTCCTTTGCGGCGTTGGGCGTATATATGGTTGTTGTGTCCGCAAGCACGGTTTGGTCGTCCGCAATTACGCCGCGTTCCTGCGCGGGTGCGATCTCGCGCGTGTCCGGCGCAAGCTCCGCATTGTCTGGATCTTCCATCGCCGTTTTCAGATCGGCAAGGAATGATGCCACGTCCTGATAGCGGTCCGCCTGCCGCACGGCAAGGCCCTTTATTATAACGTTGCTTATGGCTATGGGGCAGGCCGCATCGGCAGCGGCGGGGGAAGGCAGCCTGTCGCGATACATGCGCTCCATGGCGTCGTCCGGTGTTGCGCCAACTATGCACTTATAAAGCGTTGCTGCAAGCGCGTATACGTCCGTCCACGGGCCCTGGCGGCCCTTGCTGCGGTATTGCTCCTCCGGCGCATAGCCCGGCTTTAATATTACGGAAAGGCTCTTTATATCCGTTTGCGAAATTTCCCTTGCCGCGCCGAAGTCCAGCAGCTTTGTGCTGCCGTCCTCCATTACCATTATGTTGTCCGGGCTTATGTCGCGGTGTATTATCCCCTCCGCATGAACGTGCTGCAAGGACGTCATAACGGGCATAAGCAGCTTAACGGCCTCCTCCGGTGCAAGGCGGCCCTTTTGCTCAAGATAGGTTTTCAGGTCAACGCCGTTCAGAAAGTCCATTATTATATATGCCGTGCCGTTTTCTTCGCAGAAATCGCGCACGCCCACTATGCCGGCTTCCCCGTAAAACTGCGCCAGTACGCGGGCTTCGTTCAAAAACTTTTCCCTGTTCTTTTCAAATGTGTCCCTGTGGGTGCCAAGCGTTGCAAATACGTTGGGCGATGCGTCGTGGTTGCGATTGACGTAGCCGGACATATAGAATTCCTTTATGGCTACCTTCAAATTCAGCACCGTGTCTATGCCTATATAGGTTATGCCGAAGCCGCCTTCGCCAAGCACGCGGCCTATTTTGTAGCGCTGCTTCACAAGCGTGCCCGGCACAAGATGGTGCGGCATTACGGTATAGCCGTTCATGTCAAAGCCGCACTTTGCGCATACGCCGTTTTCAAATTCCGTATCCCGCAAACAGCCCGGGCAGAATTGTACATTATGCATGAGTTATATCTCCCTGTAAGTTATTGCTGCTATCGTTTATCCCTGTCCACAAATTCCAATGCCGCAACGGCTATTATGGCATATACCGCCGTATGCAGCGCCAGCATGCCCCAGTTGCGCCAAAGCTTGCCGGAATCATGCACATAGTCCTCCACAATGCCTGTGGAATAGTTTTCGTCCACCATCGCGTCCACCTGCTCATCCGTAATGGGCAGGGACTTTTGCTTAACAATGCCCTTGAGCGTGTAGCTCAGCTGAATTTTCTGAGTATTTTCAAGGTTGTTGTAATCCGCGGAAATGGCCGTTGCGTTAAGTCCCCATTTGCTTATTGTAAGGTTGCCGAAAAAGCTCATAGGCCCGCGCAGGGGGAACAGCATGCCGGAAAGTATCATCTGAATTATAAGTATAAAGGGCATAACGGTCATCGCCGTTGTGGGCGATTTTACTATCGCCGATATTGCAAGGCCCAATACGTCCGCCGCATAGATGCAGAGGAAATACGTTATGAAGTATTCAAGCCATACCCCGCCGAAAAGCGGAGCGCAGCTGGGATAAGTCAAAAATGCGCTACTGATGCCGAGCAATATAGCCGCCTGCAGCAGGCATATGCCGGCCTGAAATATAAGGTGGGAGGCGATATAGCTTGATATATGCAGCCCGGCGCGGTGTTCGCGCTTTATTATGGCGCGCTCCTTGCATATGTTCTGTATCGAATTGAATATGCCCACCCAAATGCAGGCCGATATCAGCGCAAACCCGCCGGAAAACGTATCCATCGTGTATACGAACATGCCGCTGCCAAGCACTATTGATACAAGTGCGGAAATGACCGCGCCGAATATAAGCACCTTCCAGCCGCGCTCGTTTATGAACAAGCGCCAATGCTTGCCAAGATATATGCCTATCTGCGTTATGCGGGACACCTGAGTATTGCTCATATGGACTCTCCTATATACTTTTCATATTTTTCAATATAGAAATCGGATAATCCGTCCCCGTTTTCATCGGGGCGGTTTATGCGCTTAACAATGCCTTCCAGCGAATCGGCATCGAAGAACTCCTTCGCCGCGTCAATGGAGCCGTAGAAGGCCAGATGTCCGCTGTTTGTCTTTGCGCTTTTGGCAAGCACTATCACCTTATCGAACAGATGGGCAACGCGGTCCGGCGCATGGGTTATGACCATTACTATTTTGCCTTCGTCCGCTATAACGCGCAGGTTTTCCATAAGTCCCGCCGCCATTATGCCGTCAAGGCCGGAATCAGGCTCGTCCAGGAAGAAAAGGCTTGGGTCCGCAATGAACTCCACCGCTATGTTAAGCCGCTTTTTCTGCCCGCCGCTCAGCTTTTTAACGAGCGAATCGCGCTCCCGCTGAAGGCCCAGCATTTCAAGCACCTGATCTATGCGCGCCTGACGGGCGTCGTTTGCGGTATCGGCAGGCATTTTCATCTGCGCTGCGTTGTCAAGGGTATGATACACGGTGTCATCATCGCGCAGAAGATCCTGCTGCGGCACGAAGCCTATTTCATACTTCATCTGCGCGTATTCCTTATATATATCGCGCCCGTCATGAACTATTTTGCCGCGGGCCTTTTCGTAGCCCATCACGGCGTTGAAGAAGGTCGTTTTGCCAGCGCCCGAGCCGCCAAGCACAAGCACCATGTCCCCGGGGTCAATGCTGAGATCTATATTTTCAAGCAGTATGCGTTTTTTGAAAAGGTTGCGCACGCTGCGCTCCTCAATATGTATGGCAAGTTGGTTTTTCTGCACGGCGGGTGCGTTATAAAGCAGCCTGTCGCCAAGGAATATGAACAGCGTGTTGACTATGCGCACAACATCCATTGCATGAAGCGGTCGCGGCTGGGCGATGCGTTCGCCGTTAACGAACACGCCGTTTGTGCTGCCGTGGTCAACTATTGACCATCCGCGCACGCCGTGAATGAACGTTGCATGCTTTTTTGATACCGCAGGATCGGCTATCTTTATGCCCTCCTGGGCAACGGTGGTGCGGCCTATGTTTATGTTGCCGGTATCCTCGCGCAGCTCGACCGATTGCCACTCGGCATCCTGCCAGGATGTTGAAAATATCATTACGACGGCCTCGTGATGCGGGCGGTCCAAATTTTTGCGGTCTATGCGCAGTATGTCCCCGTCGTTGAGTATACAGCTGCTGCTTTCGCCGTCTTTTCCGTAGAGAATTCCGTTTATATGCGTGCCGTTCAGGCTGCCCGTATCGCTGTAGCAATAGCCCGTGTCAAGCTTAGTTATCCTTCCGTGGCGCTTTGATACTATGCCGCTGTTCAGCGGCAGGTCTACGTCTATGCCCGTGCCCGCGCGGCCGAGCGTGATGCCCTGACCTATATCCACCGTGCGCATCGTGCGCCCGGCGTCGCATACAAACAGGCGCGCCGGTTTGGCTTCACCGGCGGCGTAAAGCATGGTTGCGCTCATTGCGTTATATCCCCTTCCCCATCGTCTATCCATATTGTTATTGCCGTGCGGTTGTCGCGCTCGCTGTGCTGATCGTTACGGCTTATAAGTTCCAGCATGTTCTCCATCCATATTTGGGCATTGTCGGATTCTTCAAGGCAAATCTGTATCTGCTCTTCCGTAATGTATTCCCAAAAGCCGTCCGTGCAGAGCAATATCTGCATGTTCCCGCGCAGCGCCACGGGCTGCTCCGTTTCCGTCTGCGGCTTTTCCCACGGCGTGCCCAGCACGCGCAGCAGCCTGCTGCGGTCCTCGTGAAAACGAATGTCCCGCTCCTCCACCTGCCCTATGGCGGAAAGCATCTGGGTAACGCTGTGGTCAAGCGTGCGCCGCTTTAATACACCGTTTTCGGCGTAATATGTGCGCGAATCCCCAACGTGCCCCCAATACATGCTTTGCTTATCCAGCATAACAACGTTCAGCGTGGTTTTCATCTGCGTTTCGTTATGCTCCGCCTTTTGCCGCGCCAATACCGCCTGCTGCGCCCGAAGGAAGGCCTGCTCCGCGGCGGCGCTGGAAAAAACGGCCTGCGCCTGCGCATATTCTGCCACGGCGTTGCATGCAAGCTCCGCCGCGACTTCGCCGCGGTCAAGCCCGCCAAGCCCATCCGCCAGCGCGAAGCAAAGCCCAGCCGGGCATTTGCTCACAGCGTAGCGGTCCTCGTTGCAGGGCCGGTCGCCTATTTCCGTATGCACAAAGTAGTTTATTTTCACAAAGGAATCTCCCTTATAATATCCTTGAATAAATATTCATTGACCGAATCACATATTTGCAGCGTGCGCTTCTCCTTAACCAAACGCAGCTTATTCAACAATAATTATAATACGAACAGAGTCAAATTTTGTCAAGGAACAGAAGAGACGGATGCGCTGTTATATAACAAAAAAACCTCCGCACCATATCGGTTCGGAGGGTTTTTGGTGGAGCGACTTGAGTTAAATCCGAACCGAATGCCGCTTCTATTTCCGCAAGGGTGATCGGTTCCGTTCCATCCTGAAAGTTATAGGTGAATACAATTTTGTCATCAAACACGTAGATGGAGTTGATGAACGTATCGATGATTTGCTTCTGGTACTGCGGGTCGTCTGCGCTGCCATACTTGAAGCGGTTTATCCAGCTGACTATCTGCTCCTTTGTGTAGCGCGGCCTTGCCATCTGCGCCTGCAATATGGACAGCTTCAACTCTTCCCGCTGCATTTCCAGCTCCTCCAGCCGCTCCTTTGTGGAGCGCGTCAGGATGCCCTGCTGGATGGCGTTGAGAAGATTGCTGATGGCGTGTCCACTTCACGGATCTGCTGCTCATACAGCGGCACGTTCACATTGTCCCTGTCCTGCAAGTCCATCAGCATGGATACGATGGCTTCTATCGCTTTGTCGTCCATGACCATTTTCATGGTTTCACTGACCACCAAATCTTCGATCCATTCCTTCCTGACGGGCTTCTTGTGGCACTCCGTGCGCTTCTTTTTGACGGAAACGCACTTGTAGTAGTGATGTACCTTCCCCGTGCGGCTTGTGCCGCTCTCGCCGCAGAGATACGCGCCGCAGTAGCCGCAGAACAGCTTGGTGGTCAGCAGATAATCGTCCTCGGCCTTGTGACGTGCCGGGGCCTTTTTGTTCTTCGCCAGCTTCTCCTGCACCCGGTCAAAGAGCTCTTTCGGAACGATGGCGGGTATGCCGTCAGGGATTACCATATCACGGTAACTGAACTCGCCCATATAGCGGCGGTTGTTCAGCATGTGCTGTATGGAATTGAAGGTCAGCTCGCCTCCTCGCTGGTTGGTAACACCTTTTGCGTTGAGCGCATCCCGCACTTCCTTCATAGTCGCGCCGCCGTCATACCGCTTGAAAGCCTCCAAAACAAATGGCGCGGTCAGCGGGTCGATCTGGAAGTGCTGTTCCGCGTCGATCACATAGCCAATGGGCATCATGCCGCCGTTGAACTTGCACTTAAGGGCGTTATCCGTCATGCCGCGAACAACTTTCTCGGAGAGGTCAGCGGAGTAATATTCGGCGTAGCCCTCCAGCATGGATTCAAGGATGATGCCCTCCGGCCCGTCGGAGATATTCTCCTTGACGGATACGACCTTCACGCCGTTCTTTTTCAAAATCCGTTTATAGTGTGCGCTGTCATAGCGGTCACGGGAGAAACGGTCGAGCTTCCATACAAGGACAATCTCAAACAGCTCTTTTGCGCTGTCCTTGATCATGCGCTGGAACTCCGGTCGATCTGCCGTTTTTGCAGATAATGCCCGGTCAATATACGTTCCAACGATGGTCATATTGTTGCGTTCAGCATATTCCCGGCACTCGCGGAGCTGACCTTCAATGGATTCTTCGCGCTGGCTGTCTGAAGAATAGCGGGCGTAGATGACAGCGTTCATTCTTCATCACCCTCGTTGCCTTCGCCGCTTTCTAACGCAAGCTCTGTCAGTTCACGCAGCTTGTTTTGCAGGATAGCTTTATCAGGCAGATGCAATGTGTAATCTGCGACCATTGTCGGAGACATGGACCTGCTGAGCGCATATTCGACTACGGTATCATCCTTGCCGGTACAGAGGACTAAGCCAACGCTCGGATTTTCATTTGGCTTCTTTACATCACGGTCAAGTGCTTCCAAATAAAAATTGAGCTGTCCCAGGTGCTCAGGACGGAAAGTATCAATTTTCAATTCGATTGCAACAAGGCAGGACAATGCACGGTTATAGAACAGCAGATCAATGAAGAAATCCGTGTTGCCAACCTGAACGCGGTATTCTTCGCCAACAAAAGTGAAATCATGTCCAAACTCTAAAATGAAATCTTTCAGATGCGAGACAATCTGACGCCGCAAATCCTTTTCCTTGTACGGTTCCTCAAGGTCAAGAAATTCAAACACATAGGAATCGCGCAAAGCCGCAAGTCCGCCGTTCCCAGCAAGCAAATCCTTATGTTTTTTCGTGAGAGATCATCGTCCGCTCATACAGCATACTGCCGATCTGACGATCCAATTCGCGTTTCGTGTAACGATTTGCAATGCACAGGCGAAGGTAAAACTCACGCGCTTCATCGGTCTTGCAGCCAGTCATAATCAGCAGATTGCTTGTCCAAGGAATTTCTCTCACCAGTGGTGAGAGTTTTTCGTTGTCACAATAAGTCTCATAAAACTGCTTCATACGCCAGATGTTCTGCGCAGAAAATCCCCTTGTCCCCGGATAATGCGCTTGCAGAAATTCGGAAAAATCTGCAACCACGCTTTTTCCCCAGCCGCCATCTTTCACTCTACCGCTGACATAAGAGCCGATTTCCCAGTACATCTGAATAAGCTCTGCATTGACTGCTTTCATGGCGCGGCTGCGGGCGTTGTCGATGATATGGATAACCTCGTCAAAATGTTCTAAACTATGCGCTACTTCCCTGATCACTCTTTAGCCTCCCTCATCATTTGCTTCAACGTTTCCTTCAGCCGTGCGTTTGCTGATGACTTAGGGTCGAAACACATCTCTATGAACTGTTCCAATTCCGGCTCGTCCACGCTTTTGCGAACCGGTGCAGCGCCGTGCGGGTCATCGGTTCGGCCGAATATGTAATCCATGGAGACATCGAAGAAATCCGCGTATTTCAGCAAAACCGCAGCCGAAGGTTCAGTCTCGCCGGTTTCGTAGCGGCAAAGGCTGGACTGGGCAATGCCCAATGCTTTTGAAAGCCGCTGCTGCGAAAAAAAAGCCTGTTCCCGCAATGCGCGGATGCGTGCCGCAATCTGACTCAATATTATATTCCTCCGCTTTTTCTCTTCTTATAGGATAATCCAATATTGATAACATGTCAATGCTATAACTGCATAATAATGCTGAAACAGCAACAAAAAAGCTCCGTCGGAGCGCAGCCGGTTTTGCAAAAACCGTTCGGGGTCTCAGGGTTCTCCCTGACAGGCTTTTTCGCAAGTGTATAAACACTTGCATTGCTTGCCAATTGTGTTTTAACAAACTCACCCCCGCTTACCGGGGTTAAAACCTTGGCGGGCGGGGGTGTTATCGGGAGCTTAGATTAGGTTGTGCGACTTACCAGTAGCGGGGGTAATAGCCGCTGTTGCGCTGCTGCTCGGCGTACTTCCACCAGGGCAGCGTCTGGCTGGGATCGGTAAGCTTATCCCACAGTTCATCGGCAGCGCCGGCATTATGCAGCTGCACGGTAACGGTGTACAGCTTCACGGTGCCGTCGGTGAGGGTCACGGTGTATATAACGGGCTTAGTGAAGTCCACAGCCTCGCTTGAGGCAGGGGTCATCTCCGCTATGTTCACGCCCGTTATCACCGGCCTGAGCGCAGTAACGTCGGTCTTGTACGGCATGGTAACGACAATGTTTCCGCCGACATCTATCGTGCCTGGAATGCCGTCTATAACAAATCCGGTTATGCCGCCGCCCGTGGGCTGGGACGCAGTGCTCTCCCACTGGCAGGATATCGTTACATCGCAGGCAGGCATGGTGAACTTGCCGTTTTCTATGGTAACGGTCTTGCCATTCTCAATAGCTTCGGTATAGGTCAGCGATCCGACCTTCATCTGCATTCCGTCCGCCGCGCTTATGCTCATGGTCACCTCGTCGCCCTCATTTGCCCTTGTCCTGCTGGGCGTAAGCGTGCCGCCGACGTGTTCGGCTACGCTTATGGTATATTCACCATCGTCCTCGCCGGAGCTGAACGCGGGAATCTCTATCTTCATGGGCTTGCTCGCTACGCCGCTTGCGTTCTTCACAACGATGTAGATATCGCGCGCGCCCTTGGCAAGGTTGGTCAGCATCAGCGTGTTTTCACCTGCGGATATGCTCATGCCCCTGCCTTCGGTATCTATTGCGGGCTCGGCAGCGCCAGACTCAACCACCACATAGTAGCAGCTTCCGCCTTCGCTTGAGGTGAACTTGATATTCGCTTCCTTGTCGCTTATGCGCTCGGCAGAGCCGTTTGAAAGCTCAGGCGCGCCGGGTTCGCTATAAGCAAGCGTAATGGTGTAATTCCTGCTCTGCTCACCGTTATGCGCTATGAATATAACGCCCTGGTTCAGCGGCATGTAGCACGCAATGTCGCCATTCGACCAGTCGCCCGTGAATGCATTGACCTGCTCCACGGTCGTGCCTTCGTTTGCGGTTATGCGCATATACAGTCCGGATGTGCCCTGCGGTATTCCGTCCGCGGTGGCCTTGTCTATAACGCCGCTCAGGTCCACTGTCCATGCGTCGCCCGCAAGCGCACCGGACGCTATCACCGCGCCGCCCTTGCCGGAAAGGATGTCCACGGCCAGCATCTCCGCGCCGCGTACATCGGTCTGTTCAAACTCTGCCGTTATGGTAACGTCCGCAGCGGGCATGGTGAACTTGGCGCTGTTGGCGTCGCTGTCGTCCACGGTAACATCCACGGCATTGTTGTATTCGTCCGTCACTATCCAGCGCTTCAGCCTGTAATTCTCCTCCGGCTTGGCGGTCAATTTTACTACGCTGTCCGCAAGGGGATATACGCTGCTGCACTCTATCGTGCCGCCGGACGCGGGCTGCACAACGTTCAGGTTGTAACGCTGTATGTCGCCATTGTTAGTATCAAAGTAGGCATTTATCGTTAATTGATATATATTCTTTCCTTTGTACTTCCAACTGGTAACGGTGTATTCTCCATTATAGTCGTCATAATTCTGCACCATAGTTCCGGACGAAACAAGCCATATCTTTTCAAGGATATACTTATTCGCATCCTTAAGCTTAACTTCAAAGCCTATGGTATCCCCCTTAACAACGGTTATCTTGCTGTTCGGGTCCTGAAGCACACCGTTTTTCCATATGCTTATATCGGCCATGTAGGGCGCAGTAACGCTGCTTGATACATACGAGTTTTCGCCTTTCTTTACATAATACATCCAGGTTACTTCAATCGCCCTCTGGTTAAGCACAGCCTTAACGCTCACCGAGCCGTTCGGCACAACGAACGTGACAGATTCGTTGTAGCTTGCCGCGCTGGTTATAAGCGATTCGCCGCTGCTGTCGCGGGTTATTTCCCAATGGTCAAACTCGTAATAATCATCCAAGTCGCCAAGGGACACGGTAACGCTTTCGCCTTCAAACGCGCCGGTAACTCCCTTAGCGCCGTTCACGAGCACGTTCGCCTTGCCCGCAGGGTCAACCACCAGGTTGAGCGCCTGCGCAACGGGATTGGTATCCTCTTCAAACACGGCGGTGAGCGCAGCGGAATCGATGCCTACCCTAAGATTAAGGCTGCTGCTCAGCTTCTGTTCTTCGCTGAGATAGCTACTGCCCTGCGCTTCTTCCCATTTTACGAAGCGGTATCCGCTCTTCGCAGCGGCATTGATGCGCAGGTAAGCGCCTTCCCTGTAATATCCGTCCCCGCCGGTGGATTCGGGAGACATGGTCACGGAACCGTAAGTGGTGTTGTTGGGCTGCGCGGTGATCTGGCTGTAGCCTATGCGGCGAATGTTTATATCTATGGTAATATCGCTTTCAGGCATTACATAAGCCGCCCACACGCGGTATTCATCGCTCTTGTCGTTATACCCGCCATACTGCTTATCTATCAGTTCCTTAGTGATGCCAATCTCTTCGGCAGCGGGCTCAACGGTAATGCTGTCGTAGACATACTTCACTCTGCCGTTAATAACATTTCCACCAAGCCTGAAGTTTTCATCGAACCAGAATATCACACCGTCCCCGGGAATAACATAAGAGCGGCTGGCTGCTTTGGCAATTTCAGAATAATTGTCTATCGCATCATCTATGGTCGGGTACTTGCTTATGTCATAACCATAGAGGCCCTGCAGCGCATATATGTTTGTTCCGGTTACTCCTTTCCAATCATCGCTGATGGTGATATCTTTGCCGTCGCACATTATGCGATAGTTCACCTTATAGCCCATGACAACGTTTATTTCGAAGTCGCGTTCAAGAAGCTGAACATCTATCCTCGGCTGTCTGCGTGCTTCCGATTCGTTGTTCATCACATAATTACTGAAGAACCAGCTTACAAAGTGGGCGTCCGCATTGTCCGGCTTCCATTCAAGCGTGGCTATGCCCTTGCCGTTGGGGAAGGTTATCACGTCGCCTTCGCGGTATTCCTTGCCTTCGTAAACCACTGCATAGCCATGGCCCTTAACGGTGCCGTGCACGGGCTGATAATCAATGAAGATGCCCTTGACGGTCATGTCCTTCGTGCTGCTTCTGAGCGGCCTGATAGTCATTGTGTATTCGTCCACTTCAACCATCTCGTAGTCCTTACCGTTATACAGGCGCTTGCCCGTTGCGGTGGACGTGACCGTCCAGCCCTGGAACTCGTAACCGTCCTTCTTTTCGGCCTTTATGGTAACGGCGGGCAGGTACCAGCGCACGTCGGTCAGGTCGTCCTCGCTGGAAATGGTGCCCTTCTCGCTTTCGCTGTTATCCAGCGTTATGGTCGCGCCCTTGGCGTCCAGTCCGAACAGCGGCGTAAGGCGCAATCCATATGCACCGCTGCCTTCAAGCGTAAAGTCCAGCTTGGCCTCGCTTATATCGCTTTCGCTGAGGGAAGTATTGCGCGCAAGGAGCCTTGCCTGTTCCTCTTCGGTGAACTTCTCGCCGACCCATGAATCCGGATCGATGATGGAATTATTCATCTCCACCTGCCACCTTACGAACACATAGCCGTCATTCGGTATAGCTTCCACGCTCAGCTTATCCGTGCCGTAAGCAATGCCGTTGGCTTCGCCGCCTTCTACCAATTCACCGTTCTTCTTAATTTCGGCGTGGCCGTTTTCGGCATCGGTCACCACCACAAGGCGGCCGTCGCCCGCGAACTGCGGCTGTATCACGCAGTATTCCTTGGAAGGTTTGAACTTGAGCGGGTTGGCATAAACCTCGTCCGCGGTCAGCTCCACCGTGTCCATCTTCCAATTCTTGAACACGTATTCTATATTGGCGAATTTCTCCTCCGGCACGGCGGTTATGGTAACGTAGCCTTCCGCATCGGGCTCGAAGGGGATAACGTCGCCGCTGTAATACTTGTTGCCATTATAGAGCACGTATCCGCCGAGTCTGTCGCCTGACGGCTGGCAGAAGCCGACGATGTACACTTCCGCGCGGTAATCAAGGTTCAGCTTTATTGTGCCCTTCTTCACGTTGCCGTTCCTGTCGGTAAAGGTGAAGGGTATTCTGGATTCGCGCTGATAGCCGCTAAGGCTGTAATACACCTTACCGCCGTTCTCATGGCGAACGACCTCTTCCTTGCCGTTGCCCGCATCGGTACGCTTCATAACAAGGTCTGTCGGGGCAAGCACATCACTGCTGCCGTTGCTGAGGGTTATCAGCATATCCTGACCAAGTATGTCGCTTGTGCCGAAGCCGGAGAACGTTACGACTATCTCGTTATATGTATTATTGTCCCAATTTTCTATCGCGCCGGTGTACACCGTGCCGTCCTTGCCGGTTATGGTAAACGCGGGCAGGCGCTCGCCGGGCATCACGAACACGCCTTCGGTGGAGTTGGCAAAGTATGCGGTAACGGTAACATCCTTATCAACGCCCTTTGCCAGCAGCAGCTTGTTTTCGCCTTCTTCATACAGGGTATAAAGGCTCTTGTCAAGGTATTCACCGCTTGCGGTATCCGTCACTGTCCAGCCGACCAGCGTGCAGTTGGCGGCGGGGGTGGCGCTCAGCTCTATTATGCTTGTGCCGTTGGGCTTAAAGTTATCCAGCCCGTCGGTCGTTGCGGCGGCGGAACCCTTGGCGGTGTTCTCGCTCTTCACGGTCACCTTTATGCCGGGGGTGGTATCCGCCTCAAACTTCGCCTTTATGGTGAAGAACTTCTCCGGCACGGTGAAGGTGAGAGTCTCGCTCTTGGCCTGCTCTTCACTCAGTTCAACGCCTTCTATCTCCCAACCCGCGAAAGCATAGCCTTCGTTGGCGGCGGCGGTGATGGTGGCGGAATCTGTACCAAGGTACACCTTTTCGCCGTTATTATACTTAGTGCCGTCGAACTCTACCGCGCCGTTCTCGGCTTCTATCTTGGCAAGTCCATTGTACTCAAACTCGACTATGCCGTTCTTCAGCACGCTGCCGCTTTCGTCAACTATGCTGAAATGATACGTTGTCCAGCCCCAATCTTCATCGACAAACTGCAAGCGCATCATGCCTACTACAGATGTTCCTTTAGCGTTGTCCACCGTGCCGGGGAACACATACGACGCGCCCGGTGCAAGTATGTCAGGAATGTTGGCATACATCATGCCCATGAACTTCTTCAGCACGACCAGTTCGGCATTACCGTTGCCGGTAGGCTTATCGGTAAGCTTTATTGTAACGGTAAGCGGCTCGTTGGGGTTATTGTTCCAGCCCGTTACTTCCGTAACGCCTACCTTCTGGTCCTGAGGCCCGAGGTAGGTTATTATCAGCTTCTGCCCATGCTTTACGGGCATAATGGCATACTTCCTGCCGCTGGTCTGCAAGCCTACGACTTTGCCGCGGAATACAGCCATTACGGATATGTCCTTCGTGCCGAGCACGGTCAGCGTGGCCTTGCCGGGTACTTCGGGATCGTTATCTATTGTATAGTCTGTGCCTTCCTTGCCGCTTATGTGCCAAAGCAGGAAGTCCTCGTAGCCATCGGGGTTGCGCGCGGCGACCAGCTCCACCTTATCGCCCTTCTTCAGGCCGGTAAGGTTGCTTTCGCTCGTCAGCGTGCCGTATGTTGCCTCGTTTACGCTCAGCGTTACGTTGACCTTGTTTTCAACCTCAAACCTCGCCTTTATGGTGAAAAACTTTTCAGGCACGTTGAAGGTGATGGTTTCGCTCTTGGCCTGCTCTTCACTCAGTTCAACGCCTTCTATCTCCCAACCTGCGAAGGCATAGCCTTCGTTGGCAGCGGCGGTGATGGTGGCTTCGCCCGCAGGGAAGTCTATTATGCTGCCCGCGGCGTAGGTCGCATCGTTATAGGACACGGCGCCGTTTTCGGCCTCTATCAGCGCGCGGCGTGCGGGGGCGAAGCGTATAACGCCCTTCTTCACGTTGCCGTTGGCATCGGTCGCGGTGAACGGCAGTTCGTACAGCGTTGCGGCTTCTTCCTCGGTAATTTCCTTCATATATACCACGTTGGGTCCGGCCATAGTATATGTACCTTCGCCAAAGTCAAACTTGACGCCGGGTGCCACCTGAAGCACGGAGCCATTGCTGTATGTGGTACCTATGCCCATGCTGCCTTCCACAGCGGCTGTGTTAAACGTGACCACGATTTCTTCATCCGTGTTGTTATTCCAGCCAATGATGGAATTGCTTGCTATCGGCGGATTCTGCCTGAATGCGAAGTCAGGCAGTCCCATTATGCCCTTTATACCATTCCAGTTGTATACGACAAAGTTCGGGTCGCCCGCCTTGACAAAGTGGCCTATTACCTTAAGCACCTTTTCGCCATTATAAAGCTTAATGGTGTTGGTTTCGCCGGCGGTATTATTCAGCGAAGTTTTAAGCCCGTAAACATTGCCGCGGTCTTTATCACTGCTAAAGCTGCTGCCGTCTGCATATACAACCTCCCAGCCCATGAACATGCATCCTTCGGCGGGCTTGGCGGTTATATCAAGTAAGCCGCCCAAGCTTATTTGGGTTGAACCATCGGGCGTTACCGTGCCGTACTCAGGGTTGTCGCTCACTATTATTATTTCCTTTGCTTCGTTAAACACAGGCACCAACTTCAGATTAATGTGGAAGTTAGCATTGCTATTGTTTGAGAAGCCTATGTTCAGCGGATTGCTCGCCGCGCTTTCGCCATCTGCAAGGACATAATTTATGTACTTCTTGCCCATAAGGCCGACAGCTTTCTTACCGGTGTCTGCATTCAATATAGTCCATCCGCCAAAGGCATACCCTTCTTCCGGCGTGGCCTTAACGGTTGCAACTATGTTGCCGGTGCTGTCGTCCGGCCCATACACGCGGTTGTCCGCGTCCGGCGTTACGCCTACGAACTCCGCCGTACCGTGCTCGCCCTGAGCAAGCTCCACATAGAGCTGCTTGGTGAACTTGGCTGTGAAGCGGAGACTGTAATCTTTCATCCTCACGCCCAAATCCGCATCGTCAAGGCTGCCAAAGGGGCTGTAATGCTTAGCTAATTCGGCAGGCGCGTAGGTGCCGTCCTCCTGCTTGTATTCCACAGTCCAGCCGTTGAACTCGTATCCGTCATTTGCGGTCGCGGTCACAAAGGCCATGTCGTTCGTATAGAAGTAACCGTCAGTGTCGCCGCTCGCTTCCACCTTGCCGCCCGCGGCAGGGTCCGCCACCAGCTCAATGGTGAGTCCCTTGGAGAACTGCGGAGTTATGCGCAGATCGTACTTCGTAACCTGTGCGGACATCGTAGTCAGCTGGCGTCCGTCGCCGTTTACGGGAGTCCAGTAATCGAACCTTACATACGAGCCGCTTCCCGTCGGGTCGGTTACCCATTCGTTTTTGTCGGTGTTAAAGTATTCTATGCCCCATTTAGTGAACTTGTAGCCGGTTTCGGTGCTTTCAAGCTCCCACGTTACAGCGGCGGAATCCTTGGTAAGACCGGATACGGCATCCTTGCCTATGGCGATTACGGGTTCGGCGAAGCTCGCCTTACCGCCTTCCGCCTGCTGCAGGGTTATGCTGTAAGTCCGCTCAAATTCGGGATATACCTTAATGTTATATTCCTTGGTAACTATGGTAATGGTGCCGTCGGTATAACTTGCGCCCTCGCCAAGGGTATAATGGCGGCCTTCTTCGGCGGGCATGAACTTGCCTTCCGCCTTTTCGTAATCAACATGCCACCTGGCGAACTTGCTCTTTTCGCCGGGCACGTTGGTTAAGCTTACGCTTTCGCCCGCGGCAACGGTTTTGCTTTCAGCGGTTTCGTCGTCCGCAAACCTGGACACGCCTTCGGAAACTATGCCTTCGCCCGTGCTTACGGTAACAAGCTTGGCGAACTTGGCCTTGATAATGAAGAACTTGCTGTCCGCTTCAATGGTCAGTGGGTTATTGGAATATTCCTTGCCGCCTATTTCCCAGCCCGCGAAAGCATAGCCTTCGTCCGCCTTGGCCTGAAGGGTTATTTCGCCCGCGGCAACGTCTATGGTTTGGCCGTTGGTATATTCGGTATCGTTATATATAACGCTGCCGTGTTCGGCTTCTATGCCGGCCTTGCCGTCGCGCTCGAAGCGTATCACGCCGCGCTTTACAAAGCCGTTCTTATCGGTAATGGTAAAGGGTATTTCGTAATCGTCCGCATTAAGCTGGGTATAGTAATACCTGCTCCAGCTGAGCCATGAGCCTTTGTCTCCGGTCTCCCTGCCGCCGAAGGAAAGCGATGTTCCGTCGGGCGCATAGGAATCGCTGTTCAGCTTATAATACGCGGCAACGTACTGGGGCAGCGTGCCTACGTTATTGAACGTTACGACCACCTGTTCGTCCGTATCGTTAGACCAGCCGGTCACGGTGCCTTCCGTCGCCAGATCGACAAACGGGGTGAGCGTAAGCAGGTTATCCCTTATGTCAAAGCGGGGAGTTTTGCCCGCGACCACAAATTCGGGCGCGGCAAACACGGCCTGAATATCAAACGTGCTTTCCGGCACGGCAAAAGTTATGTCGTTGCCGTTGGCGGGATATTCGGCGCCGTTTATTATCCATTTGAGCAGCTTGTAGCCTTCTTCCGGCACGGCGGTCATGGTGGCCTCGCCATCGCTATCGGTGATAAAGTCTATTACGCTGCCGTTTTCATACTGCTTGCCAAGGTACTGCACAGCGCCGTGTTCGGCGGTGAGCCTGCCCCTGTTTTTAAGGTTCAGCCTTATAACGCCGGGCTTGGTATTGCCGTTGTTATCAAGCACGTTGAAATGTATTTCGTATACATCGGCAAAATCATTAATCGTGTATCGGCCAAACCCATATTCCAGCTTATTCTCATCCTTATAGGTATACTTCGGAGCATCATCCGTAAAATTTATTGCCAGCCCGGGCGCAGTTTTGCCAGTGTTACCGCTTTTGCCTATAGGCATGAATATAGAACATTCATTGGCGCTTTTAAGTACATCAGCCGCCGGAATATCATTAAACTCCACAACCACTTCGTTTGTGGTGTTGTCCCATCCGGTTATAGTGGGGTAATAGATAGTCTGAGTCTGGAATATTACATGCATTCTAATATTCCAGTAACTATCCTGCAACGCATAGTTTGGCGAAGTTTTGTCGTTAAACACGGCGGTTATTGTAGCGTCGTGCTTTATGCCCTTCTTATTGGTGTCAATAAGGTCGCGCACGGTGTTTCCGACAACGGTCTCGTCAGTACTCCAAGGATTCTTATCATATGGCCATGTCGTGGTTTTGGCCATGTTAAGGTCATGATAATGGTATACGTCAAGATCGTCAACTATGCCGCTTTCGCCGTTGGTATAGCGTATTGTCCAGCCCACGAACTGGTACTTTTCGCTGTCCTTCAGCCGGTAGCCTATTTCCACGTTGCCCGCGGTATAGCTGCCGACGTAGCCCTTTTCGGTTTTTTCGGTGAGCTGCTTGCCCGTGTTCGGGCCCAGCACAACCTCTCCCATTTCAGGGTCGCTCGATTCAATGGCCAGCTTGAGCGGTTTGCCAAAGTTAGGCGTTAACTCAAGGTAGGCTTTAGCGCTGCCTACTGAGCCCGGTGCGATCTCCAGCGGATTGGAACCAAACGTGTTTCCGCTTTTAAGAACGTAATGTGCATTAGGTGTGGTTTTAGGCACCCATGTTTTGCCGTTGTTCATAGTAAACCTGGCTGTCCAGTTAATGAACTCGTAGCCTTCCTTGGGCGTGGCCTTAATCGTTATGAACCCCGTTTTCGCCGTAAGGCCGGTAATCTTATTGCCGTCCTGCGTGGCGTCGTCCGGTATGGATACTATCTCCACGGTGCCGTTTTCCACGCCATCGGTATTTATTACGATGGTCTTGTTTCCCGCCGCCAGCACCTGCGCAGGCACAAGGCCCGCGCACATTATAAGTGCCAGCAGAAGGGACAACAGTTTTTTAGCTTTCATATGTTTTCCTCCGTGTATTTCAACTCTTCCGCATTGAATACATTATCAATCAAGTACATCGGTCCATTCGGCGCGGGAGCTGTTCCATGCCCTGCCCGTGCCGGTGCTGCCCCAGCCCGTGCCAAGATTGCCCCAACCGGAACTGCCACCCCGCTGGTTATATCCCTTAGAGGAATCCCAATATGAACCGTATCCGCCCGGCAGGCCGTGCGGGTCGTGGCTCACCTGGTGATCCTTAACGGAGTTGTTGCCTTCTTCAGCCATCTTGTCCCAAAGCTGATCCGCAACGCTGCGCTGATATACAACGCTTACCGTGTATTGCTTGGTCGTTTTACCGTTCACCACCGTGTATACAACTGGAACGGACAGGTTCACCATCTGGTAAGAGCCGGGCGTTACGCTCGCCCCAGCGCTGACGGTGACTATAGGCGCGACTGCCGTAACGTTTGTGCCGTAAGGCAGGGTTATGACGATTGTGCCCGCGCCGTGGTTTATAACGCCTTCCGCGCTCAGCACGTTGAAGCCGGTTATCATGGCATCCGAACTTACGGGCGTGCTGCCGCCGGCGGTTATCAGGCTGCCGTTTTTATTGAGCACCTTCACCTTATATGTGCGGCCTGCAAGCGCGTCTGTACCGGTGAGGGTATATTCAACAACGTTGGAGAAGTCCACCGCCGCGCCGGACGAGGGGGAGCATTTGCTGCCCGCCGTGAACGTGGCTTCCGCAGTAAGCAGGGTGGTAGTGAGCGCGCTGTCGTCCACGCCGGAAACGGTTATGGTGTTGTTGTCGTTATCTATAACGCCGCTGTACCATGTTCCGTCCGCCTGTACGCGGAATGTAAGCATTTCCGCCTGCGCGGCTATCATTACCTTTACGCGCACCTTATTGGTGGTCTTTTTGTCGCCGGACACAACGGTAAACTCCGCAAAATCTGAAAGATCCATTGTCTTTTTGCCGTCCAGCACCGGTGTTACCTCCGCGCCGTAGGACGCTTCGCCCTTTATGCGCAGCTTGGTCAGATCCACCGTGTTGTTTATTATCAGCACTATATCCGTGCCGTCCGCGGTGTTCGTTACCTTTCGTTCAACAATGTTGAGAGCGCGCCTGTTCGCGTCCTCAAGCGTTATGCCGTCCGCAGGTATATCCGCGCCCGTGGCGTCCACGTTGCCGTAGGTAACGGTGACATAATATGTCTTGGTGGTCTTTCCGTTGGATGCTTGCACCACAAACGGCTGCTCAGTACCCGCCACCAGCTTTACCGGCAGTTCGGGAACGATAAGCTTTGCACCCGCGGACAAAACCATTTCGGGCGTGATGCTGTCGAGCGGCATGCCATTCGGCACGGTAACGGCGATCGTGCTGCGCTCGCCTTCAGTTATTTCGCCATTCTGCCCATCTATTGCAAAGGAGAGGATGTTTGCCTCGGCAGAGAGGGTCTTTGCGAAGTTATAACGGTTGTAATACATATGGTATGCCTTGCCCGCGCCGCCGCGTTCAAGGAACCCGAGATACCATTCGAGCGCGTAGCAACCCTGTTCGGTAGCCATACTGTTGGGCTGCGTTTCGGATACAACGTGTTTGAAGCCGCCGGCCCAGGCGAACTTATCCACCCACTGGGTAACTATGTTGGTCTTTCCGTCGCCAAAGCGCGGGTCGGTATACGGGTCAACGCCGCATGCGCACAGCGCGCATATTACCTGGGACGTGGATTCGCTGTTGGCAAAGCCGCTGTATGTGAAAGTAAAGTCTGGATTCATGGCCTTGGCAATGCTCTCTATGCCTTCCTGTATAAGGCTCTTTACCTTATCGCCATACACGGGGTCGTCAACATAAGGCGCTATGGCATACATGTTCATTGCGCCCATGTCCACCTCTGTACCGGTTATAAGCTTGCCGCTGCCTGTTATCCTGCTGAGTATACTGTTCCTTGAATACCTTGAACCTTCAGGCACGGTGTAATTGCCCATGTCCAGCGCTATAAGCGCAAACGCATCGCCCATCATGCCGTATGTCTGCACGCGTTCAAGGTCGTCAAACAGGTTGTCTATCTGTTCTCCACTGCTGTTCACAAACGGTTCGCCGTTATTGTACTTAGCCAGATTAGAGCAATCGTAGCCGTTCGCGGTCAGGGCGATTATGTTGCGCTCGACTACCGTATCCATGGTGGAAGCGGTCACTTTCCAGTTCTTCGCCCATTCCGCCAGGTCTATATACTGCGTGGTGCTGCCCTGCTCGGGGTTGGCATAAATGCCAAGGTCCATCTGCTCCCAGCTGCTAAGGCTCGCCTTGGACTTATAGGAGGATATTATGCCGTTGAGCAGGTTCTGGAGCTTTTCCCTGTCAGGATTATCCTGCGGGGCGGAAACAGTAACTGTAACGCTGTATTTCTTTTCCGTACCGTCCTGCGCCTTTACGGTGTATGTAACGGGGCGGGAGAAATCCTGCGCCGCGCCAATTTCGGGCATTATGGTCGCAAATTCGGATATTGTAATATTCGGAGCGAACGTTGTATTCGAGCCCGCAGGCAGGGTCATGGTTATGGTGCCTTTGTCGTGATCTATCCTGCCGGCAACCGCGCCATACTTAAAGGATACCAGCTTACATTCGCCAGAACCCTTCTCCTTTTTGACCACAACGCTGTAATCTTTATATGTTTTGCCGTCCTGCGCCGTTACGCGGTAAACTATGGGCTTCGCTTCGGATTTTTCAAAATCTTCCTCTGCGGTCGCCTTTATGGTCGCGTCGTAGGATATGGTATATTCGGCCTTCAACGTGCTCCAATCCGTGTCAAACGGTATTGTTACGGTCACATTTGTGCCGCTTATTTCAACCTTTTCGTTTTCTATGCCTACGGAGTAGGCTTTAAGCTCGCATTCTGCGGAATTGCCGCGGGTTATGTTAAGCGCATAATCCTTCGTGTATTCGCCGCCGGCTATGTTAAGCACGATGCGCAGCGTCTTTACCGCGCTAAGGTCTGTTTTGCCTTCCGCATCCGCCGCCACTACTGCGCCGTTTTCATCAAGGAATTCATATCCGCTGCCGGAGCATTCCACAACGGGAGTCTGTTCCCAATCCCATGCTGTATCAAGGTTGAGCGATATAGAGCCTGCCGCTTCGTCTATAGTGGCGACCCTGTCGTTTACGGCAAAGTACCTGACGCTTACCGTGGGCTCGCCCGTGGTCAGCTTCAGGCGGTACATATTCTTTATGCTGCTGAATTCAACGCCTGTGGCCTGATCCCATGCAGTGCATTCAATGAACAGCGTTTGGCCGTTGGCCCATTTGCCATCCACTATTGCTTTCGCTCTGCCTATGAACTCTATTTCCAGCGTGCTTTCTGCGCTGCTAAGATCCGTCCCCGCTGGCAGGCTCAGCGTAAATTCGTTAGTGCCGGTCTTTACGGCTTCCGCGCCAAGCACGCGCAGCGATGCTATTTCGGGCTGCTTAATACGTTCACTGCAATAGTCCAGCCATTCTTGGGCCATGGTGGTAAGTACGTATTTGCACTGCTCGGGGCTAAGATCGGTATGCCTGTTCTTGGCTTCAAACATCTCTTCCATTTTTGTTTTGAAGTCAATCCCGGCATGCCGCCAATACATATACAGGCCGGAAGTGGCTATATCGTTATTCATTTTATAGATGGCTTCCTGCATATCAGGATAGTATCCGCCTGCTTCCGCCGTATTGGTGCTCTTCAGCTCGCTCAGGAGGGCCTGTGTGCGCACGTCCAGCTCAAGCATAAGGTCTATTACTTCGGAGTAATCGAACTTTTCATCCTTATAGCTGTGCTGTTCGGGAATTGCGACTATGTATATGGGGCATTCCCTGCCGTTTTGCGCACGCAGCATCACGCGCTGCGGGTAATAATAATTCGCGCGCGGCAGCTTTATCGTTTCATACACGCCCTCCGCCGCGCCTGCCTCTTTGCGATCAGCAGCAAGATGCGTCACGCTAAGCGTAAGATTATATTTTTCTATCGGTGCGCTTGGGTCAAGCCCAGGTATCTGCACCTTTTTTATAAGGCTGTTGTTGTCATCACCGGCGCTTTTCAGCATCATGTTGCCGACGCCGGGATATTCATCGCTGGTTATTGAACTGGTTTGAATATAGCTGCTCGTCGTCATCCAGCCGCTTTCGTTCGTAAGCGCGGGCCATTTGCTGATGTTTTCCGCCGCGCTCGCCATATGCGCGGGCAGCAGCTCAAACGCAAACACCAGCGCCAATATAAGCGCCAACAGCTTTGCATTAGTTCTTGTGCGTTTCATTTTCTCCTCCTGTTATTGTGATAAAAACGTATACCTCAACGTTGATCTACTTTTTTTCGTCAGTCGGACGCACGGTGAAGTTCTCCTCTTCACTGTCATGCACCACACTGAACGTCAGTTCCTTGCCGTCATCAATGTTAAGCATAAGCTGCATGGGCGACTCCATTGCTATCGCCTCGCTCTCCACCTTAAGCATATTGCCGTTGAACGTTATCGTTACCGGCACGGCGGATGGCTCCGCACCCTGCGGAAGCATGCTTTCGATTTCGTATCGGTATTCTTTCACTTCGCCGTTTTGGTCGGCCGTTTCCACGCGCCATGTGCGCCAGTATCCTTCGCTGCACATTATGGCCATGGTGCCCGGCTGCGAAATATCTCCGGTCATCTCTATGCGGCGCTCGATAAGCTGTTCCTCGGGCTGCGCAGCACTTTGCAGGGTTTGTTCGTCCTCCAGTATCTGCACAATGCCTTCTTCTCCCCTCCCGCATCCGGTAAGCATAAGCATGAATGCCAATATAATAGGTAAAAGCTTTCTCATATGCATCACTCCGTCCGTATGGCTGCGTTCGGGCTTATGCGCATCGCGCGGCGGGCAGGGAGTATGGCCGCTATCAGCGCAACCACGCCGGAAAACGCAACGCCCGCCACGGCAAGCCACGCCGGGATTATGCTGCGCACCTGCATATTTTCAAACATTATGGGAAGCACTTTTTGCGCTATGTAGCTCAGCCCAAGGCCGAATATGCCGCCCAATATGCCCAGTATCAGCGCCTCTATCAAAAACATGCCAGAGATGCTGCCAAGCGAGGTGCCTATGACCTTCAGTATGCCTATCTCCTTCGTGCGCTCGGTTATGGACATCATCATCGTATTTGCTACGCACATCGCGCTCACGAGCATCGCCACCGCACCTATTGCGCCCAGCATGCCCTGTATCTGGCGAGACTGAGTGCGGACCGTTTCAAGCATATCGTTGAGCGAATATACCGACAAGCCGCTGTTCCGTATCAGCTTTGCTATCCTCTGCACGTCCTCAACGTTTTTCACCTTTATCCATACCAGCTCATATGTCGGACCGTTTTTCTTTTCCTCCGCAAGCCGCTTTTCATCCTTCCTTGCGCCAAGATAGTCCGCGTTTGCGTCTATCAATTCGTTCAACCGGTCAAAATCCATGAAGGCGGAAGTTGAATAGGTGTTGTTGAGCGTTGAGCATACTCCGGTAACGTTTAGCGTATAGAAGTTGCCCATGGGGAGGGCGCGGCCGTCGCCGTCCGCCCTCTGCTCGCCCGAAAGGTTTGAATAGTCAAACGTCAGCTTTATGTTAGCCGCCAACGGGTCTATCAGCGCGTTGCCGTCCGCATCGACCGCTGCCGTCCAATCGTTCTTAGCGTCCGAGAATGTCGCCGCCACATCATCCGTGAACATCACGTCCGGATGCAGCCTCGTCCCCTCCCCGGGGGCTTCGCCGCGTTCAGGCTCAAGCTGAAAGCTTGCCGCCGTGCTCACGTCTATTCCGTATATGCGCACCATGTTCACAAAGTTGCCGCACTTTATATATGCGCTCTTCTGCACAACCGGCGTCACGGCCTCGACCCCTTCTATATTCTTAAAGGCGTTCACGGCCTTTTCGTTAAGCAATGCCGTTTTATCCAGCAGCGTTTGATCGGCGGGCGTCACGTCTATCTTTGTAAGGCTGCCCAATTGCTCTATGCTTTCACGGTACGAAGCTTCATACCCAAGCCCTACCGATATCAGCACTATTATGCACATTACGCCTATCGTCATAGATAGCGCCGTAAGTACCGTCCTCGATTTTCGCCGCCACAGATTTATGCAGCCATAGCGGAATAAATCAAAGAACGTCATGCCTTTTTACCGCCGTTCATGTCGCTTATATCATCGTTGTAAGCATCCTTAAACTTCTTATTCTTGTTCTTGGATGATACTATCGCTATTATCACTATCGCTACAACCGCCAGCGCTATCAGCAGCCATGCCCACCAAGGCAGTCCGCCGCCCCTTACGTTGGTGGAGTCAACGTCCGCATCGCTGCCTATTATCACCGCGTCGCTTGAAGCGGGCTTAGCTTCCTCCACGTTCAGCGTCAGGGGAATTTCCTGCGTATACTGCTGCCCGTTCGCATCCTCATACTGCACAAGCAGCTTGCCCGTGAACTCGCCGAGTTTGGTGCAGTTCACCTGAAAATCCGCGCTCAGCGTACCGCCGGGCAGCAGATCGCCACCGTAGTAGCTTTCCGCCATGGATATGCCTTCAAGGGCGAGTATCCTTACGTTAAGCGCCTTGCCGCGGCCCATGTTCACCATGTTCAAATTTATTGACGTGGGGGAATCCTGAGTTGGCGTGCCGTATACTATGGGCGCGTCTATCGCTATGTCCATGGGCTGGCTTATTGGTATCATTATTGTCTGCGCCGCTTTGCCGGCTATGGAATCGCTGTTTTCATATGTAAGGTTCACGCCTACGGTGGATGCGCCTACATCCGCATCCCTCTTTACGGAAACGTTAAATTCAACTTCAGCTGTTTCACCCGGACTTATCGCCCTCACATACGCCGCATCGCTGCTGCCAACGGTAAGCGTAAGCCCGTTTGAATTGGCAAGCGATAGCGTTGCAACGTTTTTGAGCGATGTATCCTTCTTTGCGTTGTTTATAAGTGTCAGCCGTATCGTTGCGTCGTCGCCCGCCATAAGGCCGGATACCTCGGCGCCGTTTACAAACAGCTTATAGCCCGATACCATTACGGACATGGCGGTCTCTGCCTTCTCTATGGGCGCGACGTAGCCGTTGGTTATGTATACATATGTTGAAAACGCGCACTGCTGCGGTTCGCCGTTTTCATAATAGGTCGCAAGGAACTTAACGGGCTTATTGCCGTTGGTGGCATAATACGAAACGGTGAAGTTATATTCAACGTATGCCATCCCGCCGGATTCCCAGCGTTCAAAGTACCTGCCGTAGTTCACATTTTCCGCTATAAACGGGAATTCATCGAGTGAATTGGATATAACAGGGGATATGGTAACGTTTTTAAGCACGCCGCCCTTATTCACTATGGGTACGCGCAGCGTAACATTCTGCTTGGGCTTCAATATTGGGGATTCGAACACGCCGGATTGATTGGCGGCCGCTATTTGCAGCGGACCGAAATTGGTCGTTATGCCCGATTCGCTGCCGTTGCCCATAAGCGTTACATACACGCAAAGGTTGAATGTTACGTCCTCTGTTATGGAGGTACCGTTCACATCGTCATACCTCCACACCGTCGCGCTTACTTCGAAGTTCACGGGATATACGCCTTTTTTGGCAAACTCGCTTATGCGGAAATCGTAATATATCTCCGCGGTGGAGTTATACGACATATCATCAAGATGCCGTGTATAGCTTGCGTTTATAAGATCGAACGGCCAGTTTGATACGGATGTATCCCTGGGTATTTTGGGCGATATGGTTATATTCCTCAGCATATATCTTTCGCTTGGCAGATATTCCCTGTTTACCGCCACCGGCAGAACTATCGTTACAACGTCCCCTGGATTTCCTTTGGGGCTTTGCGCTCCCACATCCATAAGCACCAGCGCATTTGCGTTGCTGGGTATCACCGCTATGTCCGTGTTCGGCTTTTCGTCGGATACGGGTATGGTAGGCACAGGAGTGCTTTCAGGCTCCTTAGTCTCCTCGGGTGCGGGCGTGCCTTCCGGCGCAGGGGTACTTTCCGCGCCCGGCGCAGGGGTTTCGCTGCCGTTTTCCGCCAATGCCGGCAGCGCGAATGCCAACGCCAGCGCCGCAACGAGCATAAGTGCCGTGATCTTCTTCAACTTTTTGCTCACTTGTTTTATTCCTCCGCTATTGTATTGCTTATCCTTCCGTCGCTGAAGGTTATTGTTCGGTCTGTATATTTTCTCATTCCCGGGTCGTGGGATACGAGTATGAACGTGGTGCCTCTTTCACGGAAAAGCCCTGTCAAAAGCTCCATCGTTTCCTCGCTCGTACCCGTGTCCAGATTGCCCGTAGGCTCGTCCGCAAGCACTATGGGCGGGCGGGTAATTATGGCCCTTGCTATGCCCACCCTTTGCTGCTGACCGCCTGAAAGCTCACCCGGCTTATGGTGTATATGCTCCTTTAGTCCCACGCGCACGAGCATGGCCTCCGCAATCTCGTTCCTAAGCTTTAGCGGTGCGCCGCGTATGGCAAGCGGCAATGCAACGTTTTCGAGCGCCGAATATTGGGGCATAAGGTTATAGCTTTGGAACACGAACCCTATATCATCCCTTCTAAAACGTATCCTTGCCTTCTCGTTCATGCGTTCGATCCGCCTGCCTGCTATCTGCACCGTGCCGGCCGTAGGCAGTTCAAGTCCGGCAAGCATATTGAGCATTGTAGATTTACCGCTGCCGCTGCGCCCGGCTATGCATACGGACTCCCCTTTGTTCACGGTCATGTCCACTCCGTCAAGCGCTTTTACGGTGCTTTCGCCGACAAAATAATACTTTTTCAGACCATGCGTTGATATGATTACATTATTCATGCGAATCCTTCCAGTCCTGTGCCCCTTCCCACCAGCTGCCGTCAAGGTCAAGCCCAAGGTCGCAGGTATAGTTCCATTCTATCTTGTCGCCCGGTTTAAGGTAGTACACGCCGCAGCCGTAGTTAGGATACCAGCCGTTAACGCAGTACATCCATCCGCTCCAGCGCCCGCCGTCGAACTCATAAAGGTTGTTTATGCCTTCCACATATGCTCCGCTGCCGCTGCCGCCGGAGTATTCCATATGCAATCGGAACTTATCGCGCGCCATCTTCAACACGTCCAGCACCGTATTCCCGTCCTCTATTTCGAATTCGGTCGTATCCAATATGCAGCCGGATGCCGGAACTATTCCCGCCCACTTTGCTTCGCGGTGCATGCCGTTTTTAACGGCCGTGTCGCAGCGTATCTGGATTGTGACTGTGTTCTTCTTCGGCTCCGCCGTGGGTACGGGAGTGGGAGCGGGCGTTGCGCTCGGTTCGGGCGCGTTCGTGCCGTTTGCGCCCGGCTTTTGCGTTTCTATCGGCGGTACGAACGGCGTCGCTTCCGTGTTGGACGCATCCGTTGGCTTGGCGTTCTTTTCGGGCCGCTCCGTCGGCGCGTCGCCCTGCTCGTATAGCTCCCTCACACTGTCTGGCGTGGATGTGGGCTGAGCTGCCGCCTTGGTCGAGCCTTTGTTCGCCGTGCCGAAGCTGAAAGCGTCGGTAATAAACGCATACCATGGCCTTTCGGTGGCTTCCGGTTCGGCCTGCATCGCGTTTTCGTTTTCTACATAATCAAGGTCGAGCCTACCGCTTGTTTCCGTTTCTGCCGCTCTGTTGCTGCCGCTGCACGACGTGAAGCAGAGTATAGCCGCGATGACAAGGGCTATAAGCGGCATTATCCTTTTAAGCTTCATTCTCGTTCCGCTCCTTTGTTTTCATTTCTTCCTGTTTCTTATACTCCTTCCTGCGGCGGCGGGTGGCTTCCCGCTTTTCGCGCATGGTTTTGCGCTGCGTGGGCGGTTTCAGTCCCGCCTTTTCAAGCACCCTCGGCCATGGGCCGAAACGACTTTTTATTAGCTGATAGCCTGTTATGTCAGCTTTTTCGGGCAGTCTGCCCAGCTCCTGCGCTTGCCGCCTAAGGTAGGCGAGCAGTTCTTCGTCGCTTGCCTTGCTGTGTTCCTTCGCAAACTTCTGCTCCAGTTCAAGACGAGTCTTTTCATGAGGATCCGTTCCGATTTGTGCCTGTGCCATTATGTTTTTTCCCTCCTAAGCATAAAAAATTGCGGCAATTCCGGGGTTCTCCCCCTAAAATTGCCGCAACCGCATTTTTGCAAAGCACTGTTCATGCGCCGTTTTACCGCACGGGCGCACCAACTACAAACCTCGTAGGTCTTCTGACTCACGCTTATGGATATTATCCTGCGTCTCCATCGCCTTCTCAGTTTCCCAATGACCGGCCTATGCCATGATGGAGCCTCGGCGCTTACAGCGGCGGTGCCGTTCGGGATTTCCACCCGATTCCCTTGTTCATCTCCGGTTTTCGTCCGGAGCCACGACGTTCCTCTATTTTTTTATTTACCACAGAATACTGTTTCTGTGGTATAGACATGGATAAGCTAACCGATTCTATTGATTGAAATTTATTGAATAACGCGCTGTGAGCAGGGGAAATACACCAAAACAGCACATATAAGCGCCTATACGGAAAGTGCTTGCCATAATTGCGTAATTGTGACAAAAATACGAATTATTTCCTTGATTTAGACCTATTCCGGATGCTATAATTACAAGGTACAAGGAATGTTTTACTTGTATTACCACGGAAACAGTATTCCGTGGTATTCTTATGTTATCAACTTCATCTTATCAAGCATACGTTCATATTGTCTGCTGCTCGCGGCAACGTAAATGCGCGTGGTCTCGATAGAACTATGGCCAAGAACATCGGCAAGATGCGGAAGGTTCTTTTCAACCGAGTAAAACGCGCGGGCAAAAAGGTGCCTCAGATTATGCGGAAACACCTTGCTCTGTTCCACATGCGCCGCATCGCATATTCTTTTCATATCGTGGAAAATATTTGCCCTGTCAAGCGGCCTGCCGCTTTTCGTGCGGAATATAACGCCGGAGTCTATATGCTGCCGCGCTGCGTATTCGGCAAGCTTTTTGCAAAGCTTATTCGGTATCAGCACCGTGCGACTTTTGCCCTTCAGGCGTATTTCGGTATGATGCTTTTCAATGGCATCGGTGGTTATGTAGCTCAACTCGCTTATCCTTATCCCCGTTGCGCAGATGGTCTGCATGACAAGGCTCAGCCTATCGTTCCCGCTTGCATCAGCTGCATTTACCAGACGTTTATATTCCGCCGCGCTCAATTCCCTGTTTTCCGCTATGAAGGCTTTGCGCTGCACCTTTAACAGATGCACTTTATATTCATCCGCGCCGATGAAAGCAAGGTAGCCGTTTATCGCCGCAAGCTTTGTATTCACCGTGCGGCTGCTGAAATTCTCCGCAAGCGTTTCGCGGTATTCAAGCAATGCGCGTTTGTTGAGCGGATTGCCGTTCAGATACTCCGCCAGCCGTTCAGCTTCATTTATATATTTAGTTACGGTTGCCTTTGCCTTTTCCGCCGCAAACAGATATTGTTTGTAATCGTTTATGCTTTTGCGTGTGACGCTCCGCTGCATGTGGGCCCCTTCCTCATCCCCGCAGCGCGATATTTCGTGCGGATGGTTTGCAGCCTTCCATGCATACGGCAGTAAATTTATATATGAAAAACACACCGCTCCCATGCAGGGGTCCGCGGGCGCTTCTCTGTGCCAGTTCGCGTGGCGAAGCCTGTTCCGTGCAGGTCTTCTGACTCAGGCCGTATATGTCTGCCGCGCCTTCCCAAATCGCTTCAGTGGCATTTTGCGGCCGACTCGTCCTTTACAGCGGCGCGTCCGTGCGGGGTTTTCACCCGGCTTCCCTCTTAGCCGCCCACCTTCGGGCGGAACATGGAACCTGTTTATTCTTTTCTTTGACATTATCACCCCATCCCTCGTTTGTCAATCTTTACCATGCGTTTTGGGTGTTGGTAATTTTTACCAATAGAAAGGTTGACGGGCTTGAACTGCACCTCGTTTTTATGTTCGTTCTATTGCGCAAATTATGGGGCGTATGGTCCGGGATGGGAGGGTGGAACGGTAAAGAAGATGCTTGGTATGGGAGAGGCAATAATAGGGTGAGTTTGGGGCGGGAGATCTGGGGAGAAGGAACCGCGGAAAAAAGAGAGCATAAATAAAAACATGAATAATGTGCGATAAGTTGCACAAACAAAAATCGACATGGTTTGCTTTATTTTGCCAGGATGAACTTGTAATCAACCTTAGCAAAGCACAACAAACCATGTCTACAATCTCGTCAACACCCTACCCAACAACATCTTCCATATAAACAACAAATCCGAACCCATTCCCTATCGGGATTAAGTTCGGATTTCTCAAGTATGGTGGAGCTTACCGGATTCGAACCGGTGATCTCTACACTGCCAGTGTAGCGCGATAGCCAACTTCGCTAAAGCCCCATATTTGCTGCGCTTTCCGTTGCGCAAGATGTATTATAGCGTATGCGGGCGGGTTTGTAAAGAGTTTTTTTGCGGATATGCAATTTTATTGCGGAAAACGGAAAAGGGGACGGCGCGAGGCCATCCCCTTTGCAGATAAACTTAGTTGAGCTTTGTGCCGCATTCCACGCAGAATTTTGCGCCGTCCGCAAGCTTTGCGCCGCAGTTGGGGCAGAAAGCGGACTTGGCGGCCGCTTCGGCGGGCTTTTTGCTGCCGCAGTTGGGGCAGAAGGCCATGTTCGCGCCGTTGGTCGCGCCGCAGGAGCACGTCCAGCCGCCCTCGGCGGGCTGGGGAGCGGGCTTCTTGCTGCCGCAGCCGGGGCAGAAGGCCATATTGTCGCCGTTGGTGGCGCCGCAGGAGCATTTCCAGCCGCCCTGCTGAGCCTGCTGCTGTTGGGCCTGCTGCTGCTGAGCCTGCTGATACTGCATCTGCTGCTGGTTGGAGGCGGAGAACGCGCCCGCCATGTTGCCCGCGGCATTCATGCCAAGGCCAACGCCCATGAACGCCGCGCCCGCGCCCGCGGTGTTGCTGCCGGCGGCTTCCACGCCGCGCGCCATTGCGCCCTGAACGTAGCCTTCGCGCACGCTGGGATCGGAGAGCATTGCGCCCTGATTGCGCATATTGATGAGCTTCTGGCTTTCCTCGTCATAGGACAGGGAGCCTATGCCCACGGACTGCACCTGCATGCCGCGGTTCTGGTTCCATTCCTCGTCCAGCACGTTGGCCATATACTTGGAAAGCTCGCGCGCCTTGCTGGTTACGAAGCTTATGCGCGTGCCGTCGGCGCTCATCTGGTTGATGGCGGCCTGAAGGGCCTCGAGGAACTCGTTAAGGTACTGCTCGTTTATGTCGTTTATGTCCACGCTCTCCGCGTTGCGGGGAATGGCCTCGGCATAGAATTTGAGCGGCTCCGTGACCTTTATGGAATAGGTGCCGTGCGCGCGCAGGAACAGCTCCGAATTATAGAAGCAGTCGAAATAGTTGATGGGGGTGCGCGTGCCGAACTTAATGCCCTTTATCTCCTGAAGATTGATGAAGAATACCTTTTGGCTGGAGGAAGGCGTTCCGCCGTACTTGATGCGGCTGAAGGTCTCCTTCAGAGAATCGCCGAACTGGCCGCCGAAAAGGCTCGGCATGGAAGAATTATCAACCTTAAAGTAGCCGGGCTCCGCAGTATAGTCCACTACCTTGCCGCCGTCAACCAGCATCATGAACTGGTTATCGTAGACATGGATTATGGAGCCATTGGACACGGTATCCGCTGTGCCCTTGGTGTTCTGGTTGCGGCTGTCGCCCTTGCGCACCTTTATGCCGCGGGTGAAAACGGTGTTGTCTCCCATGGGAGCGGACTCGATAACCTCAAGCCAGCTATCCGCCAAACCGCCGCCTATTGCGCCGGTCAAGGCCTTGATTATGCCCATAATTTTGTCCTCCTGATATTATTTTCTGTTTGCTTTATTATCCCCGCTGCACACCCCTTTGTCAAGCAAATGGCAGGTAATGCCGCGCAAATTTGTCAATTCGCGTCCTCAAGCGGCGTGCCGTAGGGCTTCCACGCGGGGTCGGGCGTTTGTCCGGATGCGAGCGGCGCGCCGGTGCCTATGGAAACCTCCGGAGGGTTGCCCTTATATTTATCGGTATAGAGCAGCTTGCTTTCGGCCAGCTTGCCGTCCACATACTTGTCCTGATACGCCTCGGCAACGTAATACTTATGCCCCTGCACGCGCTCAAGCTGATAGCCCGTGGGTATGGAAGCATCGTTTGTGTATATTGCCTCGTCCTGGCGGGAACGTTCCTCTATTATCTCGTTCCTTGATTGATATGTTACGCCCTCGGGGAGCGGTTTGCCGTAAACGTAAACGGTTATGGTATGGCGGCTGGAGCTGCCTTCCACCTTTTCCACCCGCGCGAATATGTACGCGGGCATATCCGTATTGTTCTTCCAAACGAAGTCTATGCCGCGGGTATCCACCGTTGCGTCAAGCCCTACGGGAACGTAGTCCGAAGGTATTGTATGCGCGCGGCGGTCAACAATTTCCATGTTGGCGCAAAGCAGCGCATTGTAAAGCGTTGTAGATACCTGGCATATGCCGCCGCCGGCCTGAATGGTGTATTCCTTGCCGCCGCTTATGCCGTTGGCGCCCTTCCAGCCGAGCTCGTATGTGCGCGGGCCGACAACCGTATTGAAGCTCCATTCCTCGCCGGGTTGGATGGTGTTGCCGTTTATTATGTCCGCCGCCTTCTGGATATTGAACTTGCGGTTCTGCTTTACCTCGTCGTCCCTGCGGGCGGAAAATTTGGTGGTATAGCTGGCGATGAATGACGTTGCGGCTTTAAGGTCGTCTATATTGCCGCCGGGCAGCACGGCGTTTACCGTGGCCTCAACGGTGCATACGAACTCGCCCTGCCCAAGGGCCTTTTCTATCGCATCGGCCGTTGCTTCCTCATTAAGGGTAATGCCTTCTTCGCCGGCATGGTAAATAAAGCGCTCCTCCTGCGTCCAGTCCGTTACAGGCTCCGCGTATGCGGCGGTAGCTTCCGTGTTTATGCTTTGGCTCATGGCAGCAAGGGCGGATATTATCTTTCCCCTGTCCCATGTATACTTTGCATCGAACTCGCCCTCTCCCGCGCCGGTTATAACAACGGTGTTGTCGTCCTCCCCGCGGCCGAAGTTAAGCCCGTCCGCCAAGGCTTCCGCAATGTCGTACCCCATGCCCATCGCGTCGGAATCGAGCGTCCAGCTGTTTTCACCGCTGCTTATGGTGACGGCAACGGTTTTCAGCTTCTTTTCGGCTGCGTTCTTAACAAGGCCTGTCGCCTCCTCCGGCGTCATGCCGCTCACGTCCACGCCTATCAGCTTAACGCCCGCCTTGAACCGCTTGCCGGTCTGCATCAGCTTATCCATGTCCGCAACGGCGTCCGCGCCGCCGCTGTTTGCTATGGACACTATTATTATTACGCATATAAGCGCCGCTGCTGCCAGGGCGATCCATTTGAGCGCGCCGCTGCCGGACTTTTTCCTTTTGCGCTTCTTATGCTGCACTTGATTCGCCGCGTGCCGGGTATTCGCCTTGGCTGCGGTGCTGTGCGTTGCTGCGCCGTGCTGTGCGCTGCCCCTTGCGGAGGAACGGCTTGCCGTGCTGCGGGTCGCGGTGCTGCGGGTCGCGGTGCTGCGGGTCGCGGTGGTGTGCGCCGCGGTTGTGCGCTTTGCCGCGGCGGAAGTGCGCGCCGATGATGCCGCGCTTCGCGTGGCCGTGCCCTGCGCCGCTGTGCGCTTGGCGGCAGTCGTGTTCTTTTTCATATATGACGGGAGCTGGGGGCCTGCGTTATAGCTTCCGGAATACTTATCGTTTGCCATTTTTCCTCTTTCTGCCCGTTCAGGCATAAAATATCATCTTATATTGTAGTCTAATTATGTGAATTGTGCAAGAATATAGCGGTTTTGTTTACAGAATGGGCAAAAAATGCAATGCCGGAGCGAACGGAAGCTATAACCTTTGGGACTATATGGCCCGAACAAATGTGCGCAGTATTTGCTCCGCACAGGCGCGCAGTTCCGCAGCGGCAGAAGGATTTTCAGATGAGCCGTAAAAAGCCCCTCCTGCTCGGCATTATGCGGAGGCGCAAGGCCCGCACCTGACTATGCGGCGCGGGCCCTGCGAACAGTGTTAGCGTGAATGCCTGTTTATATTGCGGCGCTATTTGGCGGCGCACCTATTTACGAATGTTTCAAATATGGCGCGGTGCTCCGGATTTTCGGCATACAGCAATTCGGGGTGCCATTGCACGGCGAACACGGAACCATCCGCATTTTCAACGGCCTCGACAACGCCGTCCATTGCGCGCGCGCTTACCTTCAGCCCATCGCCTATGGTATTGAGCGCCTGATGATGAAAACTGTTGACAAGCATGGTATCGCATTTGGCTATGCCGTGCATATAGCTGCCCGGCTCAATGGCCGCGCTGTGCGTGCGCTCGGTTCCGGCGGCGCCCTGATTATGGCAGATATCGCGGGATATCTGGCTGGGGATATCCTGATAAAGCGTGCCGCCGAAGGCAACGTTTATAACCTGTATGCCGCGGCATATGCCGAGCACGGGCTTTTTCTTTGCAAGCGCGGCATGGATAAGGGCTATTTCAAACCTGTCGTTCGCGCCGCAGGTGGGGCCTATTGCAGGCACGGGCTGCTCGCCGTATACCAGCGGCGTTACGTCCGCGCCGCCGGTTATTATTATGCCGTCCACCATGCCGGCTATTGCATCAACGTCGGCAACATCGGCTATGGGTATTTGTATGGGAAGCCCGCCCACGGCCGAAATGGCATAAATATAGCCGGCCTTGGTAACAAAACGGTTGTCCTTGGCAAGGTACCTGCTCATTATTCCTATACGCGGTTTCATGCTGATGCCCTCCTTATGCGTTGCTTTGCAGATGCTTCACCAAATGGTACAGCAATGAAGCGCCGTAGCCCGTTGCACCGTATGCGCAGTATGCCGGCGGCTCCGTGCGGAAGTTTACGGGCGCCATGTCTATATGTATCCAGGGGATATCGTTTTCTATGAATTCGCCCACGAACATTCCGCCCAGCATGCAGCCGCCGCCGTCAACCGTTGCGTTGCCGGCGTTTTTCAAATCCGCTACGGGCGTTTTTATGCACGGCAGCATCTCGCGGTCGTTATCCAGCCGCCATATCTTCTCGGCAGACAGGCGCGAGGCCTCCCGCGCGGAAGCATACAGTTTTTCGTTGTTTGTCAGCACGGCGGCGCTGTATTTGCCGACGGCGGTTTTTGCGCTGCCGGTAAGGGTGGCAATGTCGGCAACGAATTGGCAGCTTTCCTTGCGCTGTATATACGTTACCGCATCCGCAAGGGTAAGCCTGCCTTCCGCGTCCGCGCTTATGACCTCTATCGTTTTGCCGCTCATGGAGCCTATTATGTCCCCGGGGACGTAAGCATCCGCAGCGATCTTGTTTTCGCACGCGGCAATAACGCCTATTACGTTAGCCCTGAGCCTTTGATCCGCAACGGCGGTCATTGCGCCTATCACCGCGGCGGCGCCGCCCATATCGTCAAACATGTTCTTCATGCCGGGCGTGGTTTTTATGCTGTAACCGCCGCTGTCGTACACTATACCCTTGCCCACAAGGCCTATGCGCGGAGAGTCGCCGCCGTTAAGATAGCGCATCACGATAAGCACGGGCGGGGTGTTATGCGCGCCGCCGTTCCTTCCGGAAACACGGCGGATACATAGTCGCGGTTTTCGGTTACCTGCATGCGCAGCAGTTCGTTCATTTTGCCGTTGCTCAGTATTATGCGGCCATCAGGCGCCGTAAGCAGAACGCCCTGCTCCATGTGTTTAAGGATGCTGTTCATATACATGCTTTTTGAAAGCGTGTCCCGGTATTGGCGGGATATTACGTCGCGGCAGAGCAGCATATTGAAGTAATTCATAAGCGGGCCGGCAATTTCGGATATGTTCACGTCCATAACATTGCAAAGCGCAAGCACGGTGGAAATGTCTATATGGCGGTTGCCTATGTCTATTATGTTTTCGATATAGCTTGGAACGTACCGGCTTTCGCCCGGGGTTATGGCTATTTTCAGGCTTGGGTCATAATGCCCGGCGGTATACGGAACATATGTAAGCCCGTCTAAATGCAGATCCATCAGCAGCTCTATCACGCCGGACGTGGATTGTTCGGAATCGTTGACCACAAGCACGTTGGTTCCCGGAGGGATCTTTGTTATTTTCTTATAGCCGCTTTCGGATATGGTGCGGGTTGTGCGCACCACCTTGGATTTGCTGGATACCTTGTCCGTAAGGCCGCCTATGTTGTACCAGCGGGTAACAAGAAAGGCGTCCGCCTCCACGGCGTCCAATGACGCTATTTGGGAAGGATATACTATGTCAATATCAACATCGTCGTTAAATACGGCCTTTACATCGTTGAATATTGCCTGCGCCACGCGCTGATTGCCGGTGACTATAACTACGCGCTTTCTTTTCATATGCTGTCCTCGCTTTTTATCCTTACTCTGCATGACGAAGAGGGTATATGCATTTCCTCGCGGTATTTGGCTACCGTCCGCCGGGATAGCTTTATGCCGTCCGCCTTGAGCGCGTTGGCAATTTCGCTGTCGCTCATCGGGTGGGTTTCGTTGGCGATAAGGTTCTTTATCTTTAGGTATATATCGCTGCGGCACAGCCCGGCTTCCGGCGCCGCACCAAGCTTTGCTTTATCGAAGAAGGCTGCCATGCTCAGTACCCCGCGCGGCGTGGAAATATATTTGCCGCGTATCGCCCGGTAAACCGTGGATGGGCTAACGTTCAGCCGCTCCGCGGCATAATCTATGCTAAGCGGCTGAATGGGCGCGGAAACGCTGCGCAGCGCCTGCTGCCGGCTTTCCGCTATAAGCTGGGCTATGTTCATCAAGGTGTCGCGCCGCTTTTGTATGCAGCCTATTATCCATTTTGCGGAGTCGGTCTTTTCCTTTATATATGCCCTTGTTTCCGCATCCGTATTTGAATCCGAAATCAGCAGCGAATAATAATCGTTTAAGCCTATATTGGCGTAATGGTCATATAGATAAGCGGCAATGTATTTTTGCGCGGCGTTATCGTAATGCAGCTCTATATCCGCCACAACATAATTGGTATAATTACTGTGCCCAAAGCCGTTGCCGGGCTTGGGCTGAAGTTTGGTCATTTTCTTAAACGCCGCTTCTATGCGCTTAACGGGAAGATTCAATTCCTTCGCAATGTGCTTAAACTGCCCGCGGCATAAGCGGGGCATATAATCATGCGCCAATGTGTAAAGAAGGGGATCGCTTTCCTTATTCCGTGCCAATTGTAATTGCAAACATTCGCCAAGGCTGCGCGCGCCCACGCCCGCCGGCTCAAGCGATTGTATTATTTCAAGCGCATTATGTATGCAGGCAGGGCTGTATTTTTCGTTAAGACAATCGATATTTTCCGGAACATAGCCGTTTTCATCCATGCTGCATATTATATAAACCACGGCGGAACGGGCGGATTCATCCAGCTTAAGGAAAGCTATCTGCTCCAGCAAAAACGCTTCCAGCGTTTTTCCGGCGCTTTGCTGTGAATATCTATCGAAAGCGTCCTGCCTTTCCGCATCCCAATCGCTGTAGTGCGTGAAATGCTCGGGCGGCGTAAGCAGCTCTATCAGCGGGTTTTCGCGCATGGCGTCGTCCACATATCGGTTTATTTCATCCATATTCATGGCCAAAATATCCATATATTGATACATGCGCTGGCCGATTATCTGCCGCTGTTCCTGACTTTGACGCAATCCCATGGCATAACCTCGTGAAAAATAGCGGTTCGTTATTCCATGCTTTTATATTACCGCATATATGCACAGGATTGCAAGGGCAATTCGCCCTTACTTACTTTTGCAATAAAATAGCGCGCCATTGCGCGGCAGATGCATTAAGCATATAATATATTCAGTTAAGAATAAACGGCGGATAATAAAAGCTGCCTGTTAAATAATAAGGAGTGAACATGGCTATCTATCTGCGCGGGCTTATGATGGGGCTTGCATACGTTGCGCCGATAGGCACGCAGAATCTTTTTGTTATAAACGCGGCCGTTACGCAGCCTAAAAAGAAGGCGTTCCTTACGGCGCTGATAATAACATTCTTTGACATATCGCTCAGCCTTGCGTGCTTTTTCGGCGTGGGCGCGCTGATGGAGGCGCTGCCGTGGCTTAGAAAGGGCGTGTTGGCGATAGGCAGCCTTATTGTGATATGGATGGGCATTGGGCTGATACGCTCAAAATCCGGCCTTGCGGGCGATGCGGATACGGGCATATCGCTGCTGAAAACGGCGGCGATAGCGTTCACGGTAACGTGGATAAACCCGCAGGCGCTCATTGACGGCACAATGCTGCTGGGCGCGGCGAGCGCAACGCTTACCGCGGGCGAAAAATTGCCGTTTGTTATAGGGTTCACGAGTGCGTCGGTAATATGGTTTTTCGGCGTTACCACGGCAATATCCCTGTTCAGCGGGAAAATAACGGATAAGCTGCTGAGAATAATAAACATAGTCTGCGGCGCGGTAATGGTGTTCTACGGACTTAGGCTTGTATATAGTTTCATCCAATTGATGGGCTGGGCATAAAAGGCGGGGCTTGCGCCTTTGACAAATCCATGCGATGTGATATCATTATATATAAAAGGATATATAAGATGTTGTAAGAGAAAGAGAGAGCATGGAATTGGAACAGGTAAGCAAGGAAAAAGAGAAGGTTCACCGAGGAATTAAGCGACATATTAAGCGCGCCGATTCGGACATGACGGGCGGATCGATATGGAGGCTGCTGATAACATTTGCGCTGCCGCTGGCGGCGGGATTGCTGTTTCAGCAGCTTTATAATACCGTGGACACAATCGTTGTGGGCAAGTTTGTGGGTAAAGAGGCGCTGGCGGCTGTCGGCAGCACAAGCAGCATAATAAACATGCTTGTCGGGCTGTGCTCCGGATTGTCCATGGGCGCAAGCGTTGTTATATCCCAATCCTACGGCGCGAAGGACTACGTTCGGCTGCACGACGCGGTGCATACAACCATACTTGTTACGATAATAATGAGCGTTATCGCCACGGGCGTAGGCATAGCGATAGTTGACCCGATGCTGAGGATGATGAGCACGCCGGACGACGTTTTCGGCGCGGCGCACGATTATTTGACAATATATTTTGCGGGCATATCGGGACTGTTTATATACAACATGGGCTCGGCCATACTGCGCGCCGTGGGCGATTCAAGGCGGCCGCTGTATTTCCTTATATTCTCGGCCGTGCTGAACGTTATACTGGACCTTGTGTTCGTAATAGTGTTCAAAATGGATATTGCCGGCGCGGCGTATGCAACAATAATCAGCCAGTTCCTTTCGGCGGCGCTTGTGCTGTTCGTGCTTACGCGCTCCGCCGGGCCGTATGCCATACATTGGGGCCACCTTTGCATAAAGGGCAGCATACTCAAGCAGGTGCTGTCCATAGGCTTGCCCTCTGGCGTGCAGCAGGGATTGACCTCGTTTTCAAACGTGTTCGTGCAGAGCTATGTGAATGCGTTCGGCTCGGACTGCATGGCGGGCTGGTCAAGCTACAACAAGCTGGACGTATACGCGCTGGTTCCGGCGCAGAGCATAGCCATGGCATCCACCACGTTCGTTGGTCAGAATTACGGCGCAAGGAAGCTTGAACGCGCGCGGCAGGGCGTTAAGCAGGCGCTGATAATGAGCATATCCATGACCATATTCCTTTGCGCGCTGCTGCTTATATTCAGGGATCAGCTCCTTACGCTTTTCACCAATGATTCGCTTGTTATACAATACGGCTCCCGCTTCATTGGCATGATAGCGCCGTTCTACTTCTGCACCTGCTTCAATCAAACATTTGCGGGCGCTATGCGCGGCATAGGCAAGGCCAAGGTACCCATGATAGTGATGCTGTCCTCGTTCGTGGTATTCCGCCAGATATTTCTTTACGTCGGCACAAAGCTCGGCGGCGGATTCGTGCTGGTGTCGCTCGCATACCCGATGGGCTGGGTGGTTTGCAGCATAGCCATGTATGTGTGCTATAAGCGCAGCGCCCTGTGCCACCCCGAAAAGGCGCAGTTTGCCGCGGCAGACACGGCAAAGGACGAAAACGTGGAAGATGCGATAGAAACCGCTGATGAGGGAATAGAGTAAGCGCGCTTACGCGCGGTGAAATCCGTTCTTACGAACGGGTGAAATATTGCTTTTGCAATGTGAAATATGGCTGCGCCATGTGAAATCCGCCTTGCGGCGGGTGAGCGCGGGAGATTGTAAAGTTGTGGGGACGGGAGGCCGTCCCCTTGGTTTTTGACAAAAGTTTATAAGATGCGAAGTAGGGGCCGTCATTGGCGGCCCGCCGAAATTGTACAATGGTTTTTATGTACCGCTAACCAAAAGGCTCCCCTTTACGGGGAGCTGGCACGGCGTAAGCCGTGACTGAGGGGTTGTAACAAACAAAGAGCTATAAGTTGGTTTATAACCCCTCCGGCTTTCGCTTCGCAAAACCCACCTCCCCTTTAAGGGCAGGCTTTTGGTACTGCACACATACGGGGCATTTACCCCTCAAACCCATCAATATTCCCTTGCAGCGCGGCGAGAAAGCGGCCTATGTGGTAGCCGTCGCACACGGCATGGTGCGCCTGTATGGCAAGGGGCAGCAGGCGGCGGCCGTCCGCAAAGAAGGCTTTGCCCATCGTGAATATGGGCAGCAGCGCCGTGCCGCCGTTATAAAGATTGAGATTCACTGCGGTGAACGTTGCCCACGGCATCATGGATACATTGAAGGAGTTGGGCGGGGTGTTGGGCTTGGGCGCATAGGACACGGCGGCTGAATACAGCGCGCTGTCGCGCTCATACGCGGCGAGGAACGCTGAATAGTTCGGGTCAAACTCCGTCCATATGCCGGAGAAGGTTTTCGATTCCTTATTGAAAACGGTGTATGCGGGGTGCATGTCATCGTATACGCCAAGCACGCCGTCCACAAGCGCCATGCGAAATTCAGGAATTTCATTAACCGTGCGCGTGAGCAGCCATATCATGGCAGGGTAAAGCTTTTGAGCGCCGAGCGCGGTTATGTCCACGTTTACGGTCATGGAATAGCTGCATTGATTGTTGCCTATAAAGCTCAAATAATGCTCCCTGCGGGGGAATGAGTCCAAATCTATCGGATGAAAAGCCAAAGTTGTTACCTCCTGAAAAAACGCCCGTAGTCGGCGGGCGTTATGCTTTTTATATGCTGTTTAGGACGGGTTCACGAAGCGGGAGAACATGCCCTGGAACGCCAAATTGACGGTTTTGAGCGGGCCGTTGCGGTTCTTGGCAACTATTACTTCCGCGGTGTTATCCTCTATCTCCTCGGCAGGGGCGCCGCCGTATTCGGAATCGTCCTTCCTGTTGCGCATGGCGAGCGCCTTGCGGTAGAGCAGAAGCACCATGTCCGCGTCCTGCTCAATTGCGCCGGAGTCGCGCAGATCCGCCAATATTGGGCGGTAGCCGTTTTCCTTTCTGCTTTCGGAGCCGCGGGAAAGCTGGCACAAAAGCATAATCGGCACCTGAAGCTCCTTTGCAAGTATCTTCAGCGCGCGCGTGGCCTCCGCAATGTCCGCCACAAGGCTGCCGCGCTTGTTGCCAAGCTGCAGCAGACCCAGATAGTCCACGATAACCAGATCCAGCCCGTAGCGCGTCTGCTGGCGGCGGCAGCGGCTGCGTATATCGGCAACGCTCAGATTGCCGCTGTCGTCAATATACATTTTTGAATCGCTCAGGGTGAGCAGAGCGTCGCTCAGGACCAGAAGATCCTCCTCCGTGGTTTCGCCGGTGTTCACCTTTTGCATGTCCACCTTGGCCAAGGAGCAGAGCATACGGGTGGTAAGCTGCTCGTGGCTCATTTCAAGGCTGAATACGGCGACCTTTTTATTGGCTGCGGTTGCGGCGTATTCGGCTATGTTCATTGCGAATGTGGATTTGCCTACGCTCGGCCTTGCGGCAACGATTATAAGATCGCCCTTCTGCAATCCGCTCGTAAGCTCGTCCAGCTCCTTAAACCCCGTCGGCACGCCGCTTATTTCGCCCTTGGTTTTCATAAGCTCGCCTATGCGCATATACGCTTCCAGCGCGCTTTTGTCCACGGGGACCATTGTGTCCTCGTTCTTTTTCATGGATATATTGAATACGCGCCGTTCGGCTTCGTCCAATATATCGGTTATGGGGGCGTCGGAATCGCTGGCGGTTTTTATTATTTCGCCGCCCGCGGCTATAAGCTGGCGCAGAACGCTCCTGTCCTCTACTATTTTAATATAGTAGCTTACGTTGGCTGCGCTGGGGACAAAAAGCGAAAGCTCCGCAATGTAGCCTATGCCGCCGGCGGCAGCCAGCTTGCCCGCCCGCTCCAGCGCATCCACAATGGTAACGCTGTCCACGGCCTTGGCATGGTTGACCAGGTCGCACATGGCTTCGAATATATATTGATGCTGCGGCATGTAAAAATCCTGAACGGTCAGCATCTCTGCCGAAAGCTCGGCTGCATCGCGGCTGATGAGCATGCTGCCCAGCACGCTTTTTTCCGCCTCCAGCGAATGCGGGGGAGTCCTTGCTTCCACTTTTATCTTTCCACCTTTAATGTGTTGCTCTCAGGGTATAAATCAGTTGTTTTGCGGCAGGGGAAGAACCTCTACTTCGAACTTCGCGTCCGCGTTTTCGTAAAGATGCGCGGTAACGTTCAGCTTGCCAAGCGCCTTTATGGGCTCGTCAAGGCGGATCTTTTTCTTGTCCACGTCAAGCCCATGCTGCTCTTTAAGGCCGGCGGATATTTCTGCCGCGCCGATGGAGCCGAACAGCCGGCCGTTTTCGCCGCACTTGGCGTATACCTTAACGTTCAGCCCGTTCATGCCGGCGGCAAGCTCCTTGGCGCGCTTGCGCTGCATTTCAAGGCGGTGCGCATCGGCCTGCTTTTTTATATTGGCGGCGTTAATGCTGCTTGCGTCCCCGGGAAGGGCCAGCTTGCGCGGGATGAGGAAATTGCGGGCGTAGCCGTCGTTTACTTCGCAAACGTCGCCCGCCTTACCGGTGCCTTTAACGTCCTTTTGCAGAATGACTTTCATATTTTTATAAACCTCCTGTTGGTTATTTCTTTATTATGAGCGCGAATAGTCCGCGCCTATTTCGTCCAAATAAGAGTAAATGCTGTCGGTCAGCTTGTCAACGGCTTCGTTCATTGTTATATCCTTGAGCTGCGCCCCCGCAACGGCAAGATGCCCGCCGCCGCCTATGCGTTCCAATATAAGCTGAACGTTGATCTGCCCCAAGCTGCGGCCGCTTATGTTTATGCCGCCGGGTGTTTCCGCAAGCACGAAGGAAGCCTGAATACCCTTTATGGAAAGGAGCGAATCCGCCGCCTGCGCCGCGATGAGCATATTGTTCGGCATATCCTTTGAGCAGGTGGATATGGCTATGCCGCCATCCATTATTGTGGCGTTTTCGACTACCTTCGCGCGGTTGCGGAAGGTGGTCATATCGTCCTGATACATAAGCTTTACCATGCTGGTATCCGCGCCGCTGCGCCTAAGGAAGCCCGCCGCTTCAAACGTTCTTGCGCCGGTATTTATGGCAAAGCTCTTGGTGTCCATGGTCATGCCGGCAAGCAGTGCGCTCGATTCAAACGGCGTGGGCTTGAGCCCGTCCGCAAAATACTGCATCACTTCCGTTACCATTTCGCAGGCGGAGCTTGCGCCGGCTTCATAATAATTAAGCGTAGGCGCGCTGAGCGAATCCACGGGGCGGCGGTGATGATCTATTATAACGGTTTTTGCGGCCTTGTTATAAAGCTGGGGCGAAAGGACGGAGCTTGTGCGCTGAGTATCGACAACGACAAGCACGCTTGTGGGCCGGATAAGCTGAAGCGCCTGCTCCACGGTACGGACGCAGTCGTGATACTGCTTGCTTTCTGCCATGCTGTCGAGCGCGCCCTCGATAGTTGCATTCGATTCATCAAGCACTATATAGCCGCGGCGGTTTGCGCACTGGCTCAGACGCATAAGCCCCAAAGCCGCGCCAATGCAGTCCATATCGGCGTTCTTGTGGCCCATTACGAACACCATATCCGAATTTTCCATAAGCTGGCGCAGCGCCTTTGCAAAAAGCCTTGCCTTTACGCGGGACTGCCGCGTGAGGGCGATCTGCTTCTGCCCGCCGAAGAAGGCATAGTTCGTGCCGCGCTTTACAACGGCCTGGTCTCCCCCGCGGCCGAGCGCAAGCTCCATTGCCTGCCTTGCGGATTCGTCGCTGTGCGCAACCTGGCTTTCGGCGCCCACGGCTATTGAAAGGGTAACGGTCTGCTCGGTGCCGGTATCTATGGCATGGGCAAGCTCAAGCAGCTTGAAACGCTCCTTCTCCAGCGCATCCATGTACTTCGCTTCAAATATAAGGAAGAAGCGCGCGTTTTCATAGCGGCGGTATGTGCCCTGAATTGAAGAGGTGAACTTGCTGACAAGGCCTTCCACCTCCGAAAGCACGCTGTTGCGCTGGAACTGCTTATCGGCATTCAGCTCCTCGTAATTATCAACGTATATAAGTGCCACTACCGGCATGTTTTCTTCATAAAGGCGGGTATAATGCAGCGCCTCCGTTCTATCGAGCCAATACTGGAACGTGAGCTTATGCGCGGAGGGGTGCTCCCGCTTTATGGGGCTGCACATTATTTGATACGCCTTGCCGTTGAACTCAAGCGTGGTGGCCTGCGCGGGGGCGTGGGTATCGAGCGAGGGCAGAATCTTTTTTATGTCCCGCCCGGCGTAAATTTCATCCATGGCCTCGTTCGACCAGATTATGCGGCCGGAATCATCGAATATGAGCGCGGGCACATCGATTGTATTTATTATGGAAGAAGCGGCGGATGAATTTTCAAGGAAAATATCGTCGCATTCCTGCTGAAGCTGCCGCCAGCGCGCGCCTATTATTACCAGGCCTATGCCGAAGCACGCCACAACGAGCGCCGCGGACAAAAGGCCGACCCAAAGCGGCTTTAGGAACAGCGCCAGCGCGGCTGAAGCCGCCAGCGCCGCGACGAACAGCGGTACAAGCGCGGCATACGGTTTCTTTTCCATAAACATATCCTTTCCTGTGGGGCCAATGTACCCTCCCCCGGGGTTATTTGGCTTTATCATTCGGCACGAAGCGCGTGCGCGTTTTGAGCATTCTGTCCATGAGGCCGACGAGCGCCAGTATGTTGGTGCGGTACGGCACGAGCACGATGAGCACATATATTATTATGCGCTTAGCCTTGCTGCCGGGGCGGCCGAGGCGGGTGCTGAAATCGAGATAGCAGAAGCCCATGAGCGCAAGCGGCCCCAGCACAACCTGCTGCGCGGCCTCCAGCACGCTTTCGGAATTGTTTAGCCGCAAAAGCAGCGTTGCAACCGCGCCCAGTAGCGCCGCGCCCGCGGCATAGGTAAAGTTGCGCGAAAGCTGCCAAAGCGGCATGGGCGCCATTGGGCGAAGCTCCCGCCCGGTGCGGCGGGTGAACGCGCGGGCGATAAGCGTATCGATAAGGGCGAAGAACATGGCGGCCGTGCAGATGAACTGCATGGTCATCCTTTCGGCCATCTCCTCATAGAGCAAAAGTCCGGTGCGGACATAGCTGAGCTTATCTTCATCCATTCCCGTGGACTGCGCAAGGGCGGTAAAATCCTGACTGAATGCGGAAATGAAGGACTCTATTGCATGGAACGGTTCCTGCCCTTCGAGTATGCTGGGCAGGCATATATAAGCATAAAGCCCGATGCCCATCAGCAGCGCGCCGAGTGCGACGGCCGTGCGCCACGGCTTTTTATTATATATAACATAGCCTATCACGGCGGAAGCGGGCAGAGCCGCGCCGAGAACATAGGGAAGCGCGCTTATTCCGGCCGCGAAATACGCCGCAATGCCGAACGCGGCGAAAGAAACCGCGCCCGCGGCATAACCCCACGAGCCGAGCACGAAACCCAGAAACGCCGGCGCGAGCACAAAGCCGAGTTCGCTGAACCCGCTGAGCGCGCCCATAACGGCGCCAAGCGCCAAACCTATAACAATACCCCGCGATGCGGGAGCCTTTTTTGTTTCCAAATTCATCCTCCGGCGGCGGACGCCGTGCCGACGCCTACTTTATAATATAGATATTATATTATAACCTTTATTGCCGCCGAGGGCAACCGAAAACATGCGCAAGGCGCGATATGCGGACAAAATATGTAGATTATGTAAATTAAACGCGGTTCGTTTGCGGCGGGAGCCGCTATATGATATGATATGCATAAGATTCTGCATACGCAGGACGAATGGAGGATAATGCATGAAAAAGATCATTGCTGCGCTGCTTACGCTTATAATGGCGACGGCGCTTTTTGCAGGATGCGGTCAGGATAACGGGGATGTTAACCTTCCCGTAAACGTGGGCGACACAACGCCCAAGCCGCAGGAGAGTACAGACCCCGGCCGGGATAATACCCCCGGCGCGGCGCTTACGCGTGAGCCGCTCGGCGGAACGGGCATGATAGCTGCGGGCAGCATACATAACGTTGGCCTGAGGACCAACGGCACGATAGTTTCCGGCGGACATGACCAATACGGCCAGCGCAGGACGAGCAACTGGACCGACATAGTGTTTGTTGCAGCCAACAAGAGCGCCACCATAGGCATTAAGGCGGACGGCAGCGCCCTGTTTGCGGGCGAAATGACCGGCAGCGAGGCCGTTTCCGGCTGGAGCAACGTATACATGGCGGCCATGGGCGGCGACTTTGCTATTGCCCTGCTTAACGACGGCACCGTTACCGGCACCAGCGGCGCGCCAGACGTTTCCGCATGGAGCGACATGGTATGGGTCGCGGCGGGCGAAAGCTTTGCCATAGGCCTTAAGAGCGACGGTACCGTTGCAGCCACCGCCGGTGCGCCGGATGTTTCCGCATGGACCAACATGGTAAAGATAGCTGCCGGTGCAGACCGCGCCGCGGGTATAACCGCCGAAGGCAAGCTGGTTGCCAGCATAAGCACCGCCGCTTTCGATGCGAACAGTGATTACGTTGCGGTTGATGTTGGCGCGGCGGGTCTTGTGGCCGTGCGTGCGGACGGCAGCGTGGTTGCGGCGATGGAAGTTGAAGCGGACAACGACCCGCTCGTATACGCCGATTCCAAGGATATAACCGCCGTGAAGAACGCGGTTTCCGTTGCCGTGGGCGATACGCACGCGGTTGTTATGGACCGCACGGGCTATGCCTATGCATACGGCAAGAATACCGATTTGCAGTGCGACGTGGGAACGTTCAACCTGAGGCCCTATGTTGAAAACGTGAACGGCGCGAACTACATACGCGGCATAGAAATAGGCAGCACCGTTGAGCAGGCGAAGAAGCTGATCGCTCTGTTCACCGGCGCGGACAGCGTTGCCATAACCAAGGCGGACGGCAGCGAGGCCGCCGATACCGACACGGTTGCCACCGGCATGAAGGCGGGCGACGTGGGCGAAATAGTGATAATGGGCGACGGCAACGGCGACGGCGCCGTGACGAACGATGATTCCGCACTTATAGACGCCGTACTCACAAAGCAGAGCGACCTTAGCGGCGCAAAGCTGCGCGCATTGCAGCTTAGCCTTTCCTACGGCCTGCCCGCTCCCGAATGCCGCGCGGCTGATAAGAACACCATTGCCGCATACATTGCGGGCACCGGCAGCATAGACCAGTTCGGCGACAAGGTAAGGGGTACTTATACCGATAAGTTCAAGAGCGCTTACGAAGCGAATAACGACACCGTGGGCTACATTGAAGTGCTCGGCACGAACGTAAGCTATCCCATTATGTTCGATATGACGGGCAAATGGTATTACAACGACCACACCCCCGCCAAGGAAAAGGCCGAATCCGGCTCCGTTTACGCCTATTATTACGGTCAGCAGCATAACGACGTAATAACCGGCCACAACTCCAGGCCCTCCGGCAGCATGTTCCATCAGCTTCACCATATTGAGGACTTCAATATGGGCAAGTCGAACTGCGAGGAAAAGAAGTATTGCGGCAAGGAACTCAGCAACCTGCCCGATTTGAAGGTGTATTCCGAGCGCGTGTGGGACGTGTATCTCTATGGCGAGGAGGCGCGCTACGAGATATTTGCCATGTTTGAAACCAAGGCTCCCGCGGACGTTGAAAAGTCCCTGATGGAGTACGTTTGGTATCCCTACGGCAACACAAACCACGATAAGGACACCGATGAAAAGGTTCAGGCCTGGATAGACGATTGCGTAAAGCAGACCAAAGAGCTGAGCGGGCTTGAGCTGAACACCAACGTTAACGTGAAGGACGATTTCCTCACCGTGTTCACCTGCGCAACGCAGCACAGCGACGCAGGCAAGGGCGCAAGGCTGTACTTCATGCTGAAGAAGGTAGATTATTAAAAAGTTTGGCGTTTATTAACGACAAAATCGATAATATTCCATGCGGGGCAAGGCGGAAGCGCTTTGCCCCGCAATTTATTTTGAGAAGAAAAAGCCCGCTGTGCCTAACAAAATTTGAGGCCGGCAAAAAAGATTCAAGATTTTTTGCAAAAAAGCGTTGACAAAAGAAGGAGTGTTTGGTATTATAGTCAAGCGCGCTGGGGAACGGACAAGAGAGTCCGGAAGAACAGCGGGGAACGCACCTTGAAAACTATATAGTGCAAGATTGAAAAAATAAGCAAGTAATTCAGGAAACGGTCAAGCAGGTTGGAAGGACCTGCGAGGCTGAAAACGAGAGTTTTTAGGCCAGAATAAGTAAACGAGCGCTGAAGATCAGAGATGATTTTTGGTGATCAGGATTTAACTCAAGAGTTTGATCCTGGCTCAGGACGAACGCTGGCGGCGTGCCTAACACATGCAAGTCGAACGGAGATAAAGATTTCGGTTTTTATCTTAGTGGCGCACGGGTGAGTAACACGTGAATAACCTGACCCAAAGAGGGGGATAACACCTGGAAACAGGTGCTAATACCGCATAAGACCACAATGTCGCATGACGAAGGGGTCAAAGAAAATCGCTTTGGGAGGGGTTCGCGTCCCATTAGGTAGTAGGCGGGGTAACAGCCCACCTAGCCGACGATGGGTAGCCGAGCTGAGAGGCTGATCGGCCACACTGGAACTGAGACACGGTCCAGACTCCTACGGGAGGCAGCAGTGGGGAATATTGGGCAATGGGCGCAAGCCTGACCCAGCAACGCCGCGTGAGGGAAGAAGGTTTTCGGATTGTAAACCTCTGTCGCAGAAGACGAAGGAAGTGACGGTATTCTGTGAGGAAGCCCCGGCTAACTACGTGCCAGCAGCCGCGGTAATACGTAGGGGGCGAGCGT